>OIEP01000001.1_pt1 | contig 680614 bp, 624 predicted proteins | sample 1581861 | NCBI WGS metagenome assembly OIEP01 (sample SAMN03281009, study PRJEB24777) | human gut metagenome | isolation source: fecal sample PR192 from 1 month old female Indian infant, vaginally...
ACTGACGGCGGTGAACATCAAGCCTAACGCGCAAAGGACCTTCTTCATTAAACGCTATCCTTGTAAACAGGCGAGTGGATGACCAGCAAATGGGAGTAATGCAAATGAAACTCATTATTGGGGCGGGTTTTATACAATGCCATATTTACAGTGTCAATGAGTGACTATTTCCGCAGGCAATGAAATGCCCGCGCGATGGGGCGGGTCAGCTCGCCAGTGGGCCACGAATATACGCCTGCAACCCCTGGGCGAGAAAATCAAATACCCGCTTACAGGCAGGGCTGTGGCGCAGATCCTCATGCATTACCAGCCAGGTATCAAGATACAGAGAAAAGTCGGCCGCCAGCACTCGCTGCAGGGGAATGATGCCATCCGCAAGAGGCGCCTGGCAGATGCCGATCCCCGCTCCGGCGCGGATCAGGCTCAACTGGGCGAGGTCGCTATCGGTCCGCATCGCGAACGCCTCGCGCTGAAAACGGGGGTAAGCCTGCAGGGCCCGGCGAACGAGAGGGGTGGCGCTATCGAAACCAATCAGCGCGTGGCTGGCCAGATCGTCGAGGGTCGTGGGCAGGCCCTGGCGCGTCAGGTAGGTGGCGGTGGCATGTAATCCAAGCTCAATCCTGCCGAGACGGCGGGCGATAAGCTGCTCCTGCTGCGGGGCGACCATCCGCACCGCGATATCCGCCTCCCGGTGAAGCAGATCCTGAAACCGATTGGAGAGCATCAGTTCGATGACGATATTCGGGCACGCCTGCCTGAGCCGGGCAACCAGCGGCGGCAGCACCTCGGCGCCGACTACCTCGCTGGCGGCCACCCGCACCACGCCACGCAGATCGGCTCTGTCGCGACTAAAGTTGGCCGCCGTGCGTTCCAGCGCCCGGGCGGTATTGTCCATCGCCTCGGCGTGCACCCGCAGCGCCAGCGCCGCGTCGGTCGCCAGCAGGCCGGTTTGCGAGCGGGTAAATAAGGCCTGGCCGAGGGCGTTTTCCAGCCCGGCAATATGGCGACCCGCCGTCGGCTGAGTGATGTTCAGGGTACGCGATGCGCCCGATAAAGAGCCTTCCTGCAGGACGGCGAGAAAGGTTCGGTACCACTCCCAGGGAATAGAGGTATTCATACAAATATGTATAGCCGCTCGACGATGGTATGCAATTTCATTTGATATGAGCCGCAGGTAGGCTGTCAAGCATCCATTAGCGAACGGGGAAAGAGGATGAACAGCAACGGCAAGGTACTTATTCTGGGAGCAAGCGGGGGCATCGGCGGGGAAGTGGCGCGCCGGCTGGTGGCAGACAACTGGCAGGTTCGGGCGCTGAAGCGCGGCGCCCAGATTCGCGGTCCCGCAGATGGCATGCAGTGGATAGCCGGCGACGCGCTGGATGGCGGTCAGGTCGCGGCGGCGGCTGCCGGTTGCGACGTCATCGTCCATGCGGTGAATCCGCCGGGCTACCGGCACTGGCGGCAACAGGTACTGCCTATGCTGCGCAACACCCTGCAGGCTGCCGAACGGCAGCGGGCGCTTGTAGTCCTGCCCGGCACGGTCTACAACTATGGACCGGATGCCTTTCCACTGATTGCTGAAGAGGCCGCACAACAGCCGGTGACCCGCAAAGGCGCCATCCGGGTGGCGATGGAGCTGGCGCTGAAGGATTACGTGCAGCGCGGCGGCCGGGCGTTGATTGTTCGGGCGGGCGATTTTTTTGGTCCACGCGCCGGAAATAACTGGTTTTCGCAGGGGCTGGTCAAGCCTGGTCAGCTTCCCCGCATCATTAGCTACCCGGGGACGATCGGCGTCGGGCATCAGTGGGCCTGGCTGCCCGACGTCGCCGCCACCATTGCCGCGCTGCTCGCCCGCAGGCATGAGCTTGAGCCGTTCGCCCGCTTTCATATGCAGGGCCACTGGGACCCGGACGGCAGCGAAATGAGTCAGGCGATCCAGCGGGTGGTCGCCCGCTATGGCGGCAGGGCGGTAGTGAAGTCCTTTCCCTGGTGGCTGGTGAAGATGGCGGCGCCCTTCAACGCCACCCTGCGCGAAATGGTCGAGATGCACTATCTCTGGCGTCTGCCGGTACGCCTGCGCAACGATAAACTGGTTGATTTTTTAGGCGCGGAACCGCATACCCCACTCGACAGCGCGGTGTATCAGACGCTGCAAGGCCTGGGTTGTCTGCCCGCCGGCGCGATAAACCAAGAGGCGGGTGAGGCGTAACGCGGCAAGAGGATCACAGAGCGGGGCGTTATTGTGACCAAATCATAATAACGTCACTCGTTGTCAAACGATAGCGATCGCATTAAGCTAAACGGATGACGAAAAATACCCCCACCCCTGCAAGCCGTGGTCCCCATGACCACAGCGTTCGGGACCAGATTCTTGACGCGGCCATGGCGCACTTTAGTCGCTATGGCTATGAGAAAACGACGGTCACCGATCTCGCCAAAGCGATAGGCTTTTCCAAAGCCTATATCTATAAATTCTTTGACTCCAAGCAGGCGATTGGCGAGGCGATTTGCGCCAGCCGGCTGGAGAAGATCATGGTGGCCGTCAGCGAGGCCATCGCCGATGCGCCGTCCGCTAGCGAGAAACTGCGCCGCCTGTTCCGGGCGCTGACCGAGGCCGGCAGTGAACTGTTTTTCGAGGATCGCAAACTGTACGACATCGCCGCCGTCGCGGCGCGCGATAAATGGCCTTCAACGGAACAGTATGCCGGTCATCTGCAGCAGCTGATTGGTCAAATTCTTGTCGAAGGCCGCCAGGCGGGTGAGTTCGAGCGCAAAACCCCGCTGGATGAAGCGACCCTGGCGGTGTATATGGTGATGTGTCCTTTCATCAACCCGGTGCAGTTGCAATACAATCTCGACACCGCGCCCACCGCGGCGGTGCTGCTTGCCTCCCTGATCCTGAGAAGTCTCTCCCCCTGATTGGTGACTATTGACTTTATTGGTCACTAGTCTGAGAATGCGGTCACCATCCGGTCTTTTCATTAAGGTGACCCATGCTCAGGCTCAACGCCGTCCATCTTGCCGTCTGCCTCCTGCCGCTGGCCCTCGCGGGCTGCGGCGAACCTGCCGATCATGACGACCCCCGCATCCGGCCGCCGCTGGTCCGGGTGGCGACCGTCGAGCGCGCGGAGGCCGGCTCGCGGGCCTTTACCGGCGTGATAGTGGCCCGAACCCAAAGCGACCTCGGCTTCAGGGTGGCGGGAAAAGTGCTTGAACGGCGGGTGGAAACCGGGCAGAGCGTCAAGCGCGGTCAGCTGCTGCTGCGCCTGGATCCGGCTGATCTAGCCTTGCAGGCGCAGTCCCAACAGCGGGCCGTAGATGCCGCGCGGGCGCGAGCCAAAAAGGCGGCCAACGATCTGGCCCGCTATCGCGGCCTGGTGGCGAGCGGCGCCATCTCTGCCGCGGAATTCGACCAGATTAACGCGGCAGCAGAGGCGGCGAGAGCCGACCTCAGCGCGGCCCAGGCGCAGGCCAATGTGGCGCAAAACGCCACCGGCTATGCCGGACTGCTGGCGGATGCTGACGGCGTGGTGGTGGAAACCCTCGCTGAGCCGGGGCAGGTGGTCAGCGCCGGGCAGGTGGTGATCCGCCTGGCGCGGGCGGGGCAGCGCGAAGCGCGGGTGCAACTGCCGGAGACGCTGCGCCCGGCGGTCGGCAGCGAGGCGCTGGCGACACGCTATGGCAGCGAATCTCAGCCGGTCACGGCGACCCTGCGCCTGCTTTCGGACGCGGCTGACGCCACCACCCGCACCTTTGAAGCGCGCTATGTGCTGAACGGCGCGCTGGCGAATGCCCCGCTGGGGTCTACCGTGACCCTGCGCATCGGCAACGACCAGGCGCCAGGCCAGGTGCTGGCGGTGCCCCTGGCGTCGGTCTACGATCCGGGTAACGGCCCTGGCGTCTGGCGCATTGCCTCTCGTCCGGCCACCGTCTCCTGGCAACCGGTGACCGTGCTCGGCCTGGATGATGAAACCGCGCGGGTGACCGGCCCGCTGAAGCCCGGCGAGCCGATCGTCGCCTTGGGCGCCCATCTTCTGCACCAGGGCGAGGCGGTACGTCTGGCGGAACGACGCGAGCATAATGCCGCCGGGAGCCAGCCATGAGCGCCGGGCGTTTTAATCTCTCCGCGCTGGCCGTCCGCGAGCGGTCGGTGACCCTGTTTTTGATTATCCTTATCTCCGTCGCCGGGCTGGTGGCGTTCTTCGGACTTGGGCGAGCGGAAGATCCGCCCTTTACGGTCAAGCAAATGACGGTCATTACCGTCTGGCCCGGCGCCACCGCGCAGGAGATGCAGGATCAGGTCGCCGAGCCGCTGGAAAAACGACTCCAGGAGCTAAAGTGGTACGATCGCACGGAGACCTATACCCGCCCTGGCATAGCGTTGATCACCCTGTCGCTGCAGGATCAGACCCCGCCTTCCGAGGTGCCGGAGCAGTTTTATCAGGCGCGCAAAAAGCTCGGGGATGAGGCGAAAAACCTGCCTGCCGGCGTCTCCGGCCCGATGATGAATGACGAATTCGCCGATGTCACCTTTGCCCTCTTTGCTCTGAAAGCGCGGGGAGAGCCGCCGCGGCAGCTGGTGCGTGACGCTGAAGCCCTGCGCCAGCAGCTGCTGCATGTATCTGGGGTGAAAAAAGTGAATATCCTCGGCGAACAGGCGGAGCGCATTTATCTCTCGTTTTCTCATGATCGTCTCGCCACCCTGGGCCTTTCGCCAGAGGCGATTTTTGCCGCGCTGAACAGCCAGAATGTGCTGACCGCCGCCGGGGCCATTGAGACCCGGGGCGGGCAGATCTTTATCCGCCTCGATGGGGCGTTTGACCGCCTGCAGCAGATCCGCGACACGCCGATTATTGCCGGGGGCAGAACGCTGAAACTGGCCGATGTCGCCACGGTTGAGCGGGGGTACGAAGATCCCGCCACCTTCCTGATCCGCCATCAGGGCGAACCGGCGCTGCTGCTGGGGGTGGTGATGCGCGAGGGCTGGAATGGTCTGGCGCTGGGGAAAGCGCTGGATGCCGAAACGGCCAGCATCAATCAGAGCCTGCCGCTCGGCATGTCGTTGACCAAGGTGACCGATCAGTCGGTGAATATCAGCGCTGCGGTCGATGAGTTCATGATCAAATTCTTTGTCGCCCTGCTGGTGGTGATGACGGTGTGCTTTGTCAGCATGGGGTGGCGCGTGGGCGTGGTGGTCGCGGCGGCGGTGCCTTTAACCCTCGCCGTGGTGTTTGTGGTGATGGCGGCGACCGGCAAAAACTTCGACCGCATCACTCTCGGCTCGCTGATCCTCGCCCTGGGGCTGCTGGTGGATGATGCCATCATTGCCATCGAAATGATGGTGGTAAAAATGGAGGAGGGGTACGACCGCCTCAAAGCCTCGGCCTATGCCTGGAGCCATACCGCCGCGCCCATGCTGGCCGGTACCCTGGTGACGGCCGTGGGCTTTATGCCCAATGGATTTGCGCAGTCCACCGCCGGGGAGTACGCCAGCAATGTGTTCTGGATCGTCGGTATCGCGCTGATTGCCTCCTGGATTGTGGCGGTGATTTTTACCCCCTGGCTGGGGGTGCACCTGTTGCCGGACAGAAAGCCCGCGGCGGCCGGCCACGCCGCGCTGTATGACACCCCGCGCTATCAGCGCTTCCGTCGGCTGCTGACCCGGGTTATTGCTCACAAATGGCGCGTGGCCGCCGGGGTGGTGGCGCTGTTTATCGTGGCGATCCTGGGCATGAGCGTGGTGAAAAAGCAGTTTTTCCCCACCTCCGATCGTCCGGAAGTGCTGGTTGAAGTGCAGCTGCCTTACGGGTCGTCGATTAGCCAGACCAGCGCCGCGGCGGCGAAAATTGAGCACTGGCTGCAGCGGCAGCCGGAGGCGAAGATTGTCACCAGCTATATCGGCCAGGGCGCGCCGCGCTTTTACCTGGCGATGGCTCCGGAATTGCCCGATCCCTCCTTCGCCAAACTGGTGGTGTTGACCGACGGGCAGGGTGCCCGCGAGGCGCTCAAGCGGCGGCTGCGGGAGGCGGTGGCCAATGGCCTGGCGCCGGAGGCGCGGGTGCGCGTCACTCAGCTGGTGTTTGGCCCTTATTCGCCTTATCCGGTCGCCTGGCGGGTGATGGGGCCCGATCCGCACGCTCTGCTCGACATCGCCGAGCGGGTTAAATCGGTGCTGCAGGCCAGTCCGCTGATGCGCACCGTCAATACCGACTGGGGTTCGCGGGTACCGGTGATGCATTTCAGCCTCAATCAGGACCGGCTGCAGGCGAGCGGACTCAGCTCCCAGTCCGTCGCCCAGCAGCTGCAGTTCCTGCTGTCAGGGATCCCGATCACCACCGTCCGGGAAGATATTCGCGCCGTGCAGGTGATCGGCCGCGCGGCGGGCGACATCCGTCTGGATCCGGCGAAAATCGCCGACGTCACCCTGGTGGGCAGCGGCGGGCAGCGGGTTCCCTTGTCACAGATTGGCGACGTGTCGATCAGGATGGAGGACCCGCTGCTTCGCCGTCGCGACCGCACGCCGACCATCACCGTCCGCGGAGATGTTGCGGAGAACCTGCAGCCGCCGGATGTCTCCACCGCGCTGATGAAGCCGCTGCAGCCCATTATCGACTCGCTGCCGCCTGGCTATCGCATCGAGACGGCGGGGTCGATTGAGGAATCCGGCAAGGCCACCCGGGCGATGGTGCCGTTATTTCCGATAATGATCGCCCTCACGCTGCTGATCATTATCCTGCAGGTGCGTTCGCTGTCGGCGATGGTCATGGTTTTCCTGACCGCGCCGCTGGGGCTGATTGGCGTGGTCCCGACGCTGCTGCTGTTCAATCAGCCGTTTGGCATCAATGCCCTGGTGGGCCTGATCGCCCTGTCGGGGATCCTGATGCGCAATACGCTGATCCTGATTGGCCAAATCCATCATAACCAACAGGCGGGGCTCGATCCGTTCCACGCGGTGGTGGAGGCGACGGTGCAGCGCGCCCGCCCGGTTCTGCTGACCGCGCTGGCGGCGATCCTGGCGTTCATTCCGCTCACTCATTCGGTCTTCTGGGGAACGCTCGCCTATACGCTGATTGGCGGGACGCTGGGGGGAACCATCATGACCCTTATCTTCCTGCCGGCCATGTACGCGATCTGGTTCCGCATCCGCCCGGAGAACACGGTACAGCAGACAGAGTTGCACCTTCAGAGGTAATTCCACTTTGCCGGACCTGGGCGAGGCACATGGCCAGGCCAGGTCCCGGGCAGCGTCAGGCGGGTAAGGATACCGGCACCGCATGAGTGCGGTGTTGATCCTGTTCGAGGCGATCAAGACAATCGAGGCTGATGGCCGATGGCGAGGTCGCGCCGGTGAGGGTCATGGTAACCTTCATATCCTCGGCAAATAAGCGCAGCAGATGCGCCACGCCCGCTTCGCCCGCCGCGGCCAGGGCATAAATATAGGCCCGACCGAGCAGCACGCCTTTCGCGCCGAGGGCCAGCAGACGTATAACGTCCACGCCGGAGCGCACCCCGGAATCGGCAAGCACTGTCAGATCGTCGCCGACCGCATCCACCACCCTGGGCAGCGCCCGGGCGGTGGGGATGGCGCCATCGAGCTGTCTGCCGCCATGATTTGACACCACAATGCCATCGGCGCCCAGCCGCACGGCATTGCGTGCATCGTCGGCATCGAGGATCCCTTTGATGATTAATTTCCCTTGCCAGCTGTCGCGGATCCACTCCAGATCGTGCCAGGCGATGGACGGGTCGAAGTTGTTGCTGATGAACCCCATATAGTCGTCCATGTTCATTTTGTGGCCGGTGTAGGCTTCGATATTACCAAACGACAGGGGTCTGCCCGCCAGCCCGACGTTCATCGCCCAGCGCGGATGGGTGCAAGCCTGGAGATATTGTCGCAGGGTGGCGTGCGGCCCGGACATCCCTGAGCGGTTATCGCGATACCGCGAGCCGGGGATTGGCATATCGACGGTAAATACCAGGGTTTTCATGCCAGCGGCCCAGGCGCGCTCCAGCGCGTTACGCATATAGCCGCGATCTTTGAGTACGTACAGCTGGGACCAGAGCGCGCCGCTGGCGTGGCTCGCCACCTCTTCAATCGAGCAGACCGACACGGTGGATAAGGTGTACGGGATCCCGGCGCGGGAGGCGGCGCGGGCCGCCTGGACTTCGCCGCGGCGGGCGTACATCCCGGTGGCGCCGACGGGCCCCAGCGCCACGGGCATCGCCCATGGGGCATCAAGGATCGTGGTCGCCAGCGTCGGTTCGCCGGCCCCGCACAGTACGCGCTGGCGAAGAGCTACCGAGGCAAGCTCGGCGGCGTTGGCGTTCATGGTGTTTTCCGCCACCGCGCCACCGTCAATATAATCGAAAAGGAAGCGGGGCAGACGACGACGAGCGGCTTCGCGATAATCGCTGGGGGCTGAAACAATCATTATTATGTCCTTATGTTTTTTAACCTTAGTGGATGTTCTGCAGGTAAAAAAACTATAGGCCTCTAAAAACCGGCGAGGAAATGAAATATTAGCATTCCCACTATTCCCTCATGGAATAATCTGCGTTGCACTCTGTGGTTGTTATTTTCTTTTAATGCTAATCGGCAAGGACATTATTTTTTGCGCCGGGCGCGGATTGGGCACAATAAATCAGCCTTGCGCCAGGCCACAGCACTGAAAAGGGGAAGGAGGGATCAGCCCGGCGCCAGGGAATACGCGCGCAGAAAGACGTCCAGGGCGCGCTCAACCCGCTGTTTGATTTCGTCGTCGGACAGCGGAGGTCTTGCGCCAAGTTTTATCGCCAGGCTGGTCATTCCCAGCCATAAACCGGTCAGTTCGTCGGCAGCCTCCTGCGGATCGCAGGCTCGTAAAGTACCGGCTTCGATCGCCTCGGCGATGATCGCTTCCAGCATCTGCTGCGCGCGCCCCGGCCCGGCGGCGTAAAAGCGGCCGGGGAGATCGGGGTGACGCACGGCAGCCGAGGCGATCAGTCGGTCCCAGCCGGTCAGTTCCCGCTGGTTGATAAAGCGGACAAAGCGATAGCCAAACGCCGTCAGTACCTCGATCAGTGGCAGATGATGGCGCTGGGCGAAATCATGGTCGCTGATGGTGAGATCCGATTCCTGGCGTAAGACCGCCTCTATCAGATGTTCTTTATCGCTGAAATTGGCATACAGGGTGGCTTTCGCCACCCCGGCTACGCGGGCGATTTCGGCCGTTGTCACCTCCAGGCCCTGTTCCAGAAACAGCTTACGGGCGGCCTGAAGTATCGCCTGCGTTTTCAATGGATCTTTTGGCCGACCTTTCTGACGAGGGGTTTCGCTCATCGCCGATAGCCTGCAAACAGCGCGCTCATAATTAATCCTCCGACCACGGTAATGTGTTCAAGCGCAATATGGAATTCCTCAGTGCGCCGGGGTTCACTGAAGGCCCAGAAGGCGTGTCCCAGCGGAATAGTGAGTAATGTAAACACAATCAGCATCCCCGATCCAATCCAGCCGTAGCCGGCAGGATTAAAAACGATCAGCGCCGAACCCGCCAGCTGGCAAAAAATCGTGCCCGCCGCGAACAAGACCGGCCACGGCAGGCCGACGGTCACCATCTCCTGAACGATCTCCGCGAAATGAAAGACGCCGTAGATGCCTGCCATCCAGAAGAAGAAGGTCACCAGGACGCGAGAGAGACAAAGGGTGATGAAAAACAAGGTCGAATTAGGCATAAGATTTTACGCAATTGATAATAAACAGACTACGGAGTCTAAAAAATAATTTCAAGACTCACAAGTCTGTTAATTGTCCATTAGTGTTATGCCATTGTAATCAGCCGCTTAGTTTGTTTTTCTCCTGCCAGGTGCCCTGCCGCAGGCTTTGCGTCAGACGTAAAGAAGGTGAATTTGAAATTGAGCAGATGGTATCTTTTGCTAGCCTTTCTGAGGAGGACAGACGGAGCGACACCATGAAAGATAAAGATGAACAAACGGCATTGATTGGCATGGCCATCGGCGCGGCGGTCATTAGCTTAGTGGCGACCCAAAAGCAGATTAATCAGGGGAGTATCGTGGATGAACTGGTGAGGCTGGGCAGACAGAAGGGGGACGGGGTAGAGGATGAGGTCTTTGTCCAGGCCGCCCGGCTGGTGAGTAAAGGCACCTAGCCAGCCGGTATCCCGCCTGGCAGCCCCGTTTGCGCGTTTTATTTTGGTTTTTATTCCCCAAATGCGGCCAGGCGAGCGGCGCTTATTCCTTTCCTGAAGCGTTACCGGCGGGCGCTTTCACTACCCGCTTTTTTCTAGCGCATGGCCGAGGCCGCGCCCCGCGCTGGCATGGTCTTTCTGTTACGTTGTCACTTTATGCTCGCCTGCAAAGGATAACCAGCAAGGTGGTCTGCCGCTATTGCATAAATCGGTATTTTCGATACATCTTTGCCATTGCGTGCGGAGATAGAATGATTTCAAAATAACATATTATAAATCAATCCATTAAGTTCTATTTGCACGCCCTGATAATCCCCGGGCGAGGGTCTATGCTTATAAAAAGCGCTAAATGAGGCAATACCCCTGCTGCAGAAGGGTTGAAGTGATAATCATTATCACTAACATGGCGGTATGCCTTGATGGCGCCAACCTGGAGGTCTATCGATGGAAGTACAAGCAGGAACTTTTAATCCCGCCGATTTCAGCTGGCAGGGACTGACCATGACGCCGGCCGCTGCCGCGCATATCCGCGATCTGATGCGCAAGCAGCCGGATAAGAAAGGGCTGCGGCTGGGCATTAAAACCAGCGGCTGCGCCGGTTTTGGCTATGTGCTCGAAATGATTGCCGAGCCGGCGCCCGACGATCTGCTCTTTGAATCTGACGGGGCGAAGCTGTTTGCGCCGCTGCAGGCGATGCCGTTCATCGACGGCACCGAGCTGGATTATGTCCGGGAAGGTTTAAATGAAATCTTTAAATTTCATAACCCGAAAGCGCAGCATGAGTGCGGCTGCGGCGAAAGTTTTGGGGTGCAGGCGGAGTAACTATGTCGCGTAATACTGAAGCAACTGACGATGTCAAAACCTGGACCGGCGGCCCGCTCAACTACAAAGAGGGCTTTTTTACTCGCCTGCAAACCGATGAGCTGGCCAAAGGCATTAATGAAGAAGTCGTTCGGGCTATCTCGGCTCGCCGCAATGAGCCGCAGTGGATGTTGGAGTTTCGTCTGAATGCCTACCGGGCGTGGCTGGAAATGGAGGAGCCGCACTGGCTGAAAGCGCATTACGATAAGCTGAATTATCAGGATTACAGCTACTATTCCGCGCCCTCCTGCGGCAACTGCGATGAGACCTGTGCCTCCGAGCCTGGCGCGGTGCAGCAGACCGGGGCCAATACCTTTCTGACCAGCGAGGTGGAAGAAGCCTTTAACCAGCTGGGCGTGCCGGTACGCGAAGGGCGCGAGGTGGCGGTGGACGCGATATTTGACTCGGTGTCGGTGGCGACTACCTACCGAGAAAAGCTGGCCGAGCAGGGGATCATCTTCTGTTCTTTCGGCGAGGCGATCCACGATCATCCGGAACTGGTGAAAAAGTATCTGGGCACCGTAGTGCCGGGGAATGACAACTTCTTTGCCGCGCTGAACGCCGCGGTGGCTTCGGACGGCACCTTTATCTATGTGCCGAAGGGCGTCCGCTGCCCGATGGAGCTGTCGACCTATTTCCGCATCAACGCCGAAAAGACCGGGCAGTTTGAACGCACCATTCTGGTGGCCGATGAAGGCAGCTACGTCAGCTATATTGAAGGCTGCTCGGCGCCGGTGCGCGACAGCTATCAGCTGCATGCCGCGGTCGTTGAAGTCATCATCCATAAAGACGCGGAAGTGAAATACTCCACGGTGCAGAACTGGTTCCCCGGCGATAACAACACCGGCGGGATCCTCAACTTCGTCACCAAGCGCGCCCTGTGCGAAGGGGAGAACAGCAAAATGTCATGGACCCAGTCGGAAACCGGCTCGGCCATCACCTGGAAATACCCCAGCTGCATCCTGCGCGGCGATAACTCGATCGGCGAATTCTTTTCAGTGGCGCTGACCAGCGGCCATCAGCAGGCGGACACCGGCACCAAAATGATCCATATCGGCAAGAACACCCGCTCGACCATCATCTCGAAAGGGATCTCCGCCGGACACAGCCAGAACAGCTATCGCGGGCTGGTCAAAATCATGCCGACCGCCACCAACGCCCGCAACTATACCCAGTGCGATTCGATGCTGATCGGCCCGGACTGCGGGGCGCATACCTTCCCGTATGTAGAATGCCGCAACAATAGCGCCCAGCTGGAGCACGAGGCGACCACCTCGCGGATTGGCGAAGATCAATTGTTCTACTGCCTGCAGCGCGGGATCAGCGAAGACGATGCCATCTCGATGATCGTCAACGGTTTCTGTAAAGACGTCTTCTCCGAGCTGCCGCTGGAGTTCGCTGTAGAGGCGCAAAAATTGCTGGCCATTAGCCTTGAACATAGCGTCGGCTGATAATTAAGGAAAAAAGATGTTAAGTATTCAAGATTTACACGTCGCCGTCGAAGATAAAGCGATCCTGCGCGGGCTGAACCTTGAGGTGCGCCCGGGAGAGGTCCACGCCATTATGGGGCCGAACGGCTCAGGCAAAAGTACGCTTTCGGCCACCCTGGCCGGGCGTGAAGATTATGAGGTGACTGGCGGTCGCGTCGAATTTAAGGGCAAAAACCTGCTCGAACTCGCTGCGGAAGATCGCGCCGGGGAAGGTATCTTTATGGCCTTCCAGTATCCGGTAGAGATCCCCGGCGTCAGCAACCAGTTCTTCCTGCAGACTGCGCTGAATGCCGTGCGCAACTATCGTGGCCAGGAGGCGCTGGATCGTTTCGATTTCCAGGACTTAATGGAAGAAAAGATCAAGCTGCTGCAGATGCCGGAAGATCTCCTGACCCGCTCGGTGAACGTTGGCTTCTCCGGCGGTGAGAAAAAGCGCAACGATATTCTGCAAATGGCGGTGCTTGAGCCGGAGCTGTGCATTCTCGATGAATCGGATTCGGGGTTGGATATCGATGCCCTGAAAATCGTCTCGCAGGGAGTGAATGCCCTGCGCGACGGCAAACGCGCCTTTATCATTGTCACCCACTATCAGCGCATCCTTGACTATATCAAGCCGGACTATGTCCATGTGCTGTATCAGGGACGGATTGTGAAGTCGGGCGATTTCTCTCTGGTCAAACAGCTGGAGGAGCAGGGCTATGGCTGGCTTACCGAACAGCAGTAACGCGCTGCAGCAGTGGCACCATCTGTTTGAAGCGCAGGGCGGCCCGCGTACCCCGGAGGCCAGTCAGCATCTGCAGCAGCTGCTGCGCCTTGGGCTGCCGACGCGCAAGCACGAGGACTGGAAATACACTCCGCTGGATGCCCTACTTAACGGTCGCTTTGTCGCCGATGAGGGAGCCTCTCTCAGTGCTGAACAGCGTGATGCGCTGGCGCTGCCGCTGGACGCCTGGCGGCTGGTGTTTATCGATGGCCGCTATCATCCTCAGCTGAGCGACGATCTTGCCGCCAGCGGCGTGGAGGTCAGTGTCGATAATCAGCGCCAGCATCTGCCGCATGCCCTGCAGCCGGAGGTGTTTCTCCATCTGACCGAAAGCCTGGCCCAGACGGTGACCCGCATTCGCGTGCCGCGCAACCGCCGCCTGGATAAACCGCTGCTGCTGATGCATATCACCAGTGGCCTGACCGGCGATGCGCTGAATACCGCCCACTATCGCCATCACCTGGCGCTGGAGAGCGGGGCGGAGGCGACGATTGTCGAGCATTACCTGAGCCTCAATGAGCAGCCGCATTTCACCGGCGGGCGATTGACCATGACGGTGGCCGATAACGCGCACCTCCAGCATATCAAGCTGGCATTTGAGAATGCCCGCAGCTATCACTTCGCCCATAACGACCTGCTGCTGGGCCGCGACGCCTCGGCCTTCAGCAGCAGTTTCCTGCTTGGCGGCCAGGTGCTGCGTCACCAGACCAGCACCCGCCTGGGCGGCGAAAACAGCAACCTGCGCCTCAATTCGCTGGCGATGCCGGTGAAAAATGAGGTCTGCGATAGCCGCACCTGGCTCGACCATCAGGTCGGCTACTGCACCAGCCGCCAGCTGCACAAAACCATCGTCAGCGATAAGGGGCGGGCGGTGTTTAACGGGCTGATCAACGTCGCGCCGCTCGCGCTGAAAACCGACGGTCAGATGACCAACAATAATCTGCTGCTCGGGCGGCTGGCGGAGGTCGACACCAAACCGCAGCTGGAGATTTACGCCGATGACGTGAAATGCAGCCACGGGGCGACGGTGGGGCGCATTGACGAAGAGCAGCTGTTCTATCTGCGCTCGCGCGGTATCGAACAGCAGGCGGCGCAGCAGATGATCCTCTACGCCTTCGCCGCCGAGCTCACCGAGGCTATCCGCAGCGACGCGCTCAGAGAGCAGGTGCTGGCGCGTATTGGACAGCGTTTGCCGGGAGGCACAGTATGACATTTTCAGTAGAACAGGTTCGCGCCGATTTTCCGGTACTGAACCGGGAGGTCAACGGTCAGCCGCTGGTCTATCTCGACAGCGCCGCCAGCGCCCAGAAGCCGGAGGCAGTGATCGGCGCAGAAGCGGAATTCTATCGCCACGGCTACGCGGCGGTGCACCGCGGCATCCATACCCTCAGCGCGGAAGCCACCGCGCGGATGGAAGCCGTGCGTCAGCAGGCGGCCACCTTCCTTAACGCCGGGTCGGCGGAGGAAGTGGTGTTCGTCCGCGGCACCACCGAGGGTATCAACCTGGTGGCCAACAGCTGGGGAAACGCCAACGTCGGCGCCGGGGATAACATCATCATCAGCGAAATGGAGCACCACGCCAATATTGTGCCGTGGCAGATGCTCTGCGCCCGCGTCGGGGCTGAGCTGCGGGTGATCCCCCTGAACCCGGACGGTACGCTGCAACTGGATGTTGTCCCGGGACTGTTTGACCCGCGCACCCGCCTGCTGGCGATAACCGAGGTCTCCAACGTGCTGGGGACGGAAAACCCGCTGGCGGCGCTGATTGCTCTTGCGCATCAGCATGGCGCGAAAGTGCTGGTGGATGGCGCCCAGGCGGTGATGCACCACCCGGTGGACGTCCAGGCGCTGGGCTGCGATTTTTATGTTTTCTCCGCCCACAAGCTGTATGGGCCGACCGGGATCGGCGTGCTCTACGCCCGGTCCGAGCTGCTGCAGACGATGGCGCCTTGGGAAGGGGGCGGGTCGATGATCGCCACCGTCAGCCTGACGGAGGGCACCACCTGGAATCAGGCGCCGTGGCGCTTTGAGGCCGGCACGCCGAATACCGGTGGAATCATCGGCCTCGGCGCGGCGCTGACCTACGTCAGCCAGCTGGGACTGACGCAGATTGCCGAGTATGAGCAGACGCTGATGCGCTACGCGCTCGATGCCCTGCGCGCGGTACCGGATCTGATCCTTTACGGCCCGGCGCAGCGTAAAGGGGTAATTGCTTTCAACCTCGGTCAGCATCACGCCTATGACGTCGGCAGCTTCCTCGATAACTACGGGATCGCCGTGCGCACCGGACACCACTGCGCGATGCCGTTGATGGCCCGGTATCAGGTACCGGCTATGTGTCGGGCATCGCTGGCGATGTACAATACCACGGAAGAGGTGGACCGCCTGGTGGCTGGCCTCCAGCGGATCCGCAAACTGTTAGGGTAAAGGACGGGACAATGGCGGCACTACCGGACAAAGACAAACTGTTGCGTAACTTTAGCCGTTGCGCCAACTGGGAAGAGAAGTATCTCTATATCATCGAGCTTGGCCAGCGTCTGGCGCCGCTAAGCCCGGAAGAACATAGCGTGCAGAACATTATTCAGGGCTGTCAAAGCCAGGTCTGGATCGTGATGGACCAGGATCCCACAGGCGTGATCACCCTGCGCGGCGATAGCGATGCGGCGATCGTCAAGGGTCTGATAGCGGTGGTGTTTATCCTCTATGACCGGATGACCGCTCAGGACATCACCGAGTTCGACGTGCGCCCGTGGTTTGAAAAAATGGCGCTCACCCAGCATCTCACCCCCTCCCGCTCGCAAGGCCTCGAAGCCATGATCCGCGCGATACGCGCGAAAGCGGCAAATATTAGCTAGAATAAACAGGTAGATTTCATTCTGTTACGTCCGGCAGGGCGCTGACCCTGCCGCCGTTCAGTCTCCTGGCGTTTTATCAGCGAAAGAAGGAATCTCAGTATGAAACGCAAAACGATGATCACCTTAGCCCTTCTCAGCGCCCTTGGCGCCTCCTCGGCCGCCTGGGCCGTTGATTACCCGCTTCCTCCCGCCAACAGTCGGCTGATTGGGCAGAATCAGTACTGGACGGTCCAGGAGGGAGATCGCAACCTGCAGGCGATTGCGCGCCATTTCGATACCGCGGCGATGCTGATCCTCGAAGCCAACGATACGATTGCACCAGTGCAGCCGAAGCCCGGCACTCAGGTCCTTATCCCTTCTCAGATGCTGCTGCCCGACGTGCCGAGGGAGGGCATTGTCGTCAACCTCGCCGAACTGCGGCTGTATTACTTCCCGCCGGGAGAGAATCAGGTGCAGGTCTATCCGCTGGGCATTGGCCAGTTAGGTCTGGAAACGCCGGAGATGACCACCCGCGTGGGGCAGAAGATCCCTAACCCTACCTGGACGCCTACCGCCGGCATCCGCGCGCGCTCGCTGGAGAAAGGGGTGACGCTGCCAGCGGTGGTCCCGGCCGGACCGAACAATCCCCTGGGGCGCTATGCGCTGCGTCTGGCCTACGGTAACGGTGAATATCTCATCCACGGAACTAACGCCCCAGACAGCGTTGGTCTGCGCGTCAGCTCGGGCTGTATGCGGATGAACGCTGATGACATCAAAGCGCTGTTCAGCCAGGTGAAAACCGGGACGCCGGTACGGATTATCAATCAGCCGGTGAAGTTTGCCGTCGAGCCGGATGGTAAACGCTATGTCGAAGTCCACAGGCCGCTTTCGCAGACCGAAGGGGAAAACACCCGGACCATCGCTTACACGCTGCCAGCGGCGTTTCACGCCTTCGCAGAGGATAAAGCAGTGGATGACCTGCAGTTGAAAAAAGCGATGTCGAGAAGGGCGGGGTATCCGGTGGTGGTGTCGGCGGGGGCAGGTAGCACGGCGACGTCGCTGTCGGCGCAGAATAGTTCGTCTGACAACGGTCTGCTTACCCAATAGCCCTCATGCTGAGGGCAAAAAAAATGGCGCACAAAGTGCGCCATTTTTATTACCAGAACTCTTACTTACGGTAAGAGTGAGCCTGGTTGTCCAGACGCTGGTTAGCGCGAGCTGCGTCGTCTTTAGCAGCCTGAACGTCGGAACGCATTGCGTTCACGTCGTTGCTCAGCTGGTCAACTTTAGCGTTCAGAGTCTGAACGTCAGAAGACAGCTGATCGATTTTAGCATTGCTGGAGCAACCAGCCAGCAGAGTAGAACCCAGGATTACCGCGCCCAGTACCAGTTTAGTACGATTCATTATTAATACCCTCTAGATTGAGTTAATCTCCATGTAGCGTTACAAGTATTACACAAAGTTTTTTGGGATGAGAATATTTTTTTTACCTGAACGCACTTATTTTTGATCGTTCGCTCAAAGAAGCATCGAATTGCTCAGAATCGCTGAAAAAGGCGAGTGAAAACAGCGCGCTTCCATCGGATTCATCTTAGATAATCCCTTATTAAATAGTAAATTCCGATTTGCATTTTTAATAGGAAGAGCTAATCAATGAATAAAAAAAAGCGCCCTGCGAGGCGCTTTATTAAAAAAAACCAATTAACCTGTAAATTATTACAGCACGTGTACGGAAGCGGTATTAGTCGTGCCGCTCGGCACTAATGCGCCGGAAACCATCACCACTACGTCGCCTTTACGCGCGAGGCCGCTCTTCAGCGCCAGGTCTTTGCCCAGATGATAGAAATCATCGGTAGAGGCAATCTCTTCCACCAGCTGCGGTACCACGCCTTTGCTCAGCACCAGCTGACGAGCGGTGGTTTCGTTGGTGGTCAGCGCCAGGATGGTGGCATCCGGGAAGTATTTGCGCACAGCGCGTGCGGATTTACCCCCCTGGGTGGCGACCACGATCAGCGGCGCTTCCAGTTTCTCAGCGGTTTCTACCGCGCCGCGGCACACCGCTTCGGTGATGCGCAGTTTACGGTTGTCGTTGTTGAAGTCCAGACGGCTGGTCATCACGCGGTCGGTACGTTCGCAAATGGTCGCCATGATGGTGACCGCTTCCAGGGGGTATTTACCTTTCGCGGATTCGCCGGACAGCATCACCGCATCGGTGCCGTCGAGGATGGCGTTAGCCACGTCGCCGGCTTCAGCGCGGGTCGGACGCGGATTCTTGATCATGGAGTCCAGCATCTGGGTGGCGGTGATAACCACTTTACGCGCGCGGATACATTTTTCGATGATCATTTTCTGGGCGAAGATAACTTCTTCAACCGGGATCTCCACGCCCATGTCGCCACGCGCAACCATGATGCCGTCAGACGCTTCGAGGATTTCGTCGAAGTTGTTCAGGCCTTCCTGGTTTTCGATTTTGGAGATGATCTGGATGTTTTCGCCGCCGTGGGCTTTCAGGTGCTCACGGATCTCGACGACGTCGGAACGTTTACGGATGAAGGAGGCCGCGACGAAGTCCACGCCCTGTTCGCAACCGAAGATCAGATCCTGTTTGTCTTTCTCAGCCAGCGCCGGCAGGGCGATGGAGACGCCCGGCAGGTTAACGCCTTTGTTCTCGCCAAGATCGCCATTGTTCAGCACTTTACAAATAACTTTGTTGCCTTCGATAGCCGTGACTTCCATGCCGATCAGGCCATCGTCCACCAGGACGGTGTTGCCGACGGCGAGGTCGGAGGTGAAGCCTTCATAGGTTACCGCAACGATTTCGTTGTTGCCGATGACGGATTTATCGGTAGTGAAGGTGAAGGTCTGGCCTGCTTTCAGGGAGACGTCGTTGCCGCCTTCCAGCTTGATGGTACGAATTTCCGGCCCTTTGGTGTCCAGCAGAATAGCGGCTTTCTTACCGGTTTTGCTCATCACATTGCGCAGGTTCTGGATGCGCTGACCGTGTTCCGCATAGTCACCGTGGGAGAAGTTCAGACGCATCACGTTCATGCCGGCTTCCAGCATTTTGGTCAGCATCTCTTCAGATTCGGTTTTCGGACCGATAGTGCAAACAATTTTGGTCTTTTTCATGACAGTTTTAGTCTTTAAGTTGTGAAGGATATGGAATTCTCGCTCCGCGGGCGCACTGCCGGGGAGCCAAACCTGTATTACGAAAGTTGCTAAGCCACGCCCTAAGGATAGGTGACAACCCTGAAGCGTGCAGAAGAATGTGTGCTGGCGGTTCAGCCCATGAAATGTGGCAAGGTGTTATGCGTTTTATCATGCAGTCCAATGCGCTGAAACCATTCAAGAAAGAATCGAAGCGCATTATACGCTGCCGAAATCAAAAAGGAAAATAAAAACCTCGTTTCAAATTATGGACAAAACGCGTAACAAAACCGGCACGTTATGCAAAAATCTACGCAACACACTTTTTCGTCACCGGCTATGAAAAAGGGTAAAAGAAATGGATTATTTCGCCATCATGAGCCGGTAAAATGCGACATTGAACCTTTAAAGTGGCGATGGTTTGCGTTGTGCGGGAAATCTATCAATAATGATTTGATTGATAATGATAAAATACGAGCCAAATTCTATGGGAAATAAAGCGAAAGACGACGACCTGTACCAGGAAATGTGCCGCGTGGTGGGTAAAGTTGTGCTGGAAATGCGTGACCTGGGTCAGGAGCCGAAACACATTGTCATTGCCGGTGTGCTGCGCACCTCGCTGGCGAACCGCAAAATCCAGCGTTCGCCGCTCACCGTGGAGGCTATGGAGAAAGTCATTCATGCGCTTTCCGGGCACTGATCCCTTACGCCGGCGGGTCAGGAAATCACGAAGCGGATCACCGCCCTGACGGCAATGTCACAATGGTGAGCCACCATCGCTTCATCGTCGATGGCGGGTAGCGGATCGTCAAGATACAGGCTGCTGAAGGTGTAGAAGTTCGACACCTGATAAAAGCTGAAGCTGCTGATTAACCGGTGGACATCGCGCGCGTCGAGCCCCGCCTGAAAGACGCCCTGCTGCTGGCCGCGCAGTAAAATGTCTTCCAGAATCGACAGGGCGGTACGATTCAGCGGCTTCAGTTCACCCGAGCTTTTTAACCACTTGCCGCGCTGCATATTCTCCATGCAAATGACGCGCATATAGTCCGCATGGGTGGCGTGATAGCGCACGCTCCAGCGCACCAGCCGCACCAGCGCCTCCACCGGCGGCACATTCTCCAGCCCCAGCTGCTGCTCGGTTTCGCGGATCCGCGCATACACATGCTGCAGCACCTCCTGATAGAGCTGTTCTTTGCTTTTGAAGTAGTAAACCACCATGCGTTTGGTGGTCTGCGCCTCGGTGGCGATCTGCTCCATGCGGGCGCCTGACAGCCCGTGTTCAGCAAAGACAGCGATAGCGGCGCTGAAGATCCGCGCCTTCAGGGATTGTGCTTCATCATGGGCAACGACGGTCATGGCAACTCCTTTTTCTTGGGTGACAAAAAATACACATAATGATCACAATTTAGCAACCTGGTATGGCGCAAATGAACCAAATGATACATATTCAAGGCTTACGTCAGCTGTTGACCCGAGGACCTTATGCTGCGCTCTATCGCCACCGTTTCGATTTCCGGCACCCTGCCTGAGAAGCTGCACGCTATTGCGGCGGCGGGGTATCAGGGGGTGGAAATTTTCGAGAACGATCTGCTCTATTATACGGGGACGCCGGCGGAAATCCGCCAGCTTGCCGCCGATTTAGGGTTAAAAATCACGCTTTTTCAACCCTTTCGCGATTTTGAAGGCGCCAGTCGGGCGCAGTTTGCGGCGAATATGGCTCGCGCTCGGCGCAAGTTTGCTCTGATGCGCGAGCTGGGCTGCGAGACGCTGCTGTTGTGCAGCAATGTGCAGCCGGACTGCTCGGCGGATAGCGAATTGCAGGTCGCGGACCTGCGGGCGCTGGCCACGCTGGCGGAAGAGGAGGGGATCGCTATCGGCTATGAGGCCCTGGCCTGGGGAACCCATGTGAACCGCTGGCAGCAGGCCTGGGAGCGAGTGCGGCGGGTGGACAGCCCGGCGTTGGGCCTGGTGCTCGACAGCTTCCATATTCTTGCCCGCGGCGACACGCTGGACGCGCTACCGTCGGTGCCGGTGGAGAAAATCACCTTTGTACAGCTCGCCGATGCGCCGTATATGAAAATGGATTTGCTGGAGTGGAGCCGCCACTTCCGCTGCTTTCCCGGACAGGGGGAGCTGCCGCTGGAGGCGTTTGCCGAGCAGATCACCCGCTGTGGCTACCGCGGCCCCTGGTCGCTGGAGATCTTCAATGACGGTTTTCGCGCCTCGCCGAACGGTGCGACGGCCAAAGATGGTTATCGTTCGCTGCTGTGGCTGGAGGAGCAAACCCGCCGTCGGCTCCCGACGTCCGATGCCGATCTGTTTTCACCGCCGCCGCTGCCGGTCTATCACGGGCTGGAGTTTATCGAGTTTGCCGCCAGCGCCGCCGAGGCGCAGCGCCTGGGGCAACATCTGCAGGCGCTGGGTTTTCAGCACGAGGGAAGCCACCGCTCCAGACAGGTGACGCTGTGGCGCAACGGCGGGGCGCGGATCGTCATCAACCATCAGCCGCACAGCTGGGCCGACCATTTTTATCAACGCCACGGGGTATCGCTCTGCGCGATGGCGCTGCGGGTCGAGCACAGCGCGTCGCTTGTCGCCCGCGCCCGCGCGCTGGGGTATGCCACCTGGCAGGGCGACGCCGGGCCGAACGAAACGCCGATCCCGGCGATCTGCGCCCCCGACGGCAGCCTTATCTATCTCATCGACGCCGGGGAGGCTATCTACGAGCGCGATTTTCATCTGCGTGATGGCGTGACGGTGCGCGAGGACTATCTCGGTATCGATCATCTGGCGCTGGGAATGGAGGCCGACAGCCGCGATAACTGGGTGATGTTCTTCCGTACGGTGTTTGGTTTTTCCCTTGAGCATGAGCAGACGCTGCCGGACCCGTATGGACTGGTGCGCAGCCTGGAGGTGCGCAGCCCGCAGGGCGATATCCGTCTGGCGCTGAATATTTCGCAGAGCCGGGCGACGCAGATCGCCCGCTCCGTTGCCTGCTACCAGGGGGCGGGGCTGCAGCATGCCGCCTTTGCCTGCCGCGATCTGCCGGCCGCCTGCGACCAGCTTGCCGAGGTTGCCCGCCATACGCTGCCGATCCCGGCCAATTATTATGACGATCTGCTGGCGCGCTTTGGCGGCGAGCTGGACGTCGGGCAGCTTCAGCGCCAGCAGCTCCTCTATGACCGCGATCCGCAGGGGGGAGATTTCCTGCATCTTTACACCCGGCCGTTTACCGCCGGCCGCTTTTTCTTTGAGTTAACCGAGCGTCGGGCTGGCTATGCGCTCTATGGCGCAGCGAATGCGGCCGTCCGTCTGGCGGCGATGCAGTATTGTTAGCCTGAATCAAATGGTTCATTATGCGTTAAACACAATAACAACACCCTCTGTACCCGAGACAGGAACCGACTATGAGCTCATATAGCCCTAACCCGACGGCTGCCGCCCAGCCAGCCGTCACCGTGCGCCGCTCCCGGCGGCGTATCGGCATTCTTGCGCTGTTGGCCATTGGCACCATGATCAACTATCTCGATCGCACCGTACTGGGGATCGCCGCCCCAAAGCTCACCGCTGAGCTGGGGATCGACCCGGCGATCATGGGAATCCTCTTCTCCGCCTTCGCCTGGACCTATGCTCTGGCGCAGATCCCCGGCGGATTGTTTCTCGACCGCTTTGGCAACAAAGTGACCTACTTTTTGTCACTGACCCTGTGGTCGCTGTTTACCCTGTTCCACGGCATGGCGGTGGGGCTGAAGACGCTGCTGCTGTGCCGCTTCGGGCTCGGCATTAGCGAAGCGCCGTGCTTTCCGGTCAACAGCCGGGTGGTCAGCGCCTGGTTCCCACAGCAGGAGCGGGCGAAGGCCACGGCGGTGTACACCGTGGGGGAGTATCTCGGGCTGGCCTGCTTTGCGCCGCTGCTGTTCTGGATCATGGACGGTTTCGGCTGGCGGGTGCTGTTCGTCAGCGTTGGCGCCGTCGGCATTCTGTTTGCCCTGGTGTGGTGGCGCTGCTACCGCGAACCGCATGAAGATCCGCGCCTTAGCCAGCAGGAGCGCGAGCATATCGAAAACGGCGGCGGCCTCAGCGCCCCGACCGACCAGCAGGTGGCGTTCAGCTGGCCGCTGGTCCGCCAGCTGCTGAGCAAACGGCAGATCATCGGCGCCAGTATCGGCCAGTTTGCCGGCAATACCGTGCTGGTGTTCTTTCTCACCTGGTTCCCCACCTGGCTGGCCACCGAGCGGCATATGCCCTGGCTGAAGGTCGGCTTTTTCTCCATCCTGCCGTTTGTCGCCGCCGCCGGCGGGGTGATGTTTGGCGGCTGGCTCTCCGACAAGTTGCTGAAAGCCACCGGGTCAGCCAACCTCGGTCGTAAGCTGCCGATCGTTGCCGGCCTGCTGATGGCCAGCTGCATCATCACCGCCAACTGGCTGGAGAGCGACCTGGCGGTGATCCTGGTGATGTCGTTTGCCTTTTTTGGCCAGGGGATGGTGGGTCTCGGCTGGACGCTGATCTCCGATATCGCCCCGAAGGGGCTGGGCGGCCTGACCGGCGGCCTGTTTAACTTCTGCGCCAACCTCGCGGGGATCCTCACCCCGCTGGTGATCGGCTTTATCGTTGCCGGGTTCGGCAATTTCTTCTACGCCTTGATCTACATCGGCGGCGCCGCGCTGCTGGGCGTGGTGGCCTATCTGTTTATCCTCGGCGACGTCAAACGTATCGAGTTATCGCAGTAAGCAAAGGAGCAAGGCATGGTGATTAGTGGGAATACGCGGCTGATAGCGCACCTTGGCTATCCGACCGCCAGTTTTAAGGCGCCGATGATCTACAACCCGTGGTTCGTTGACCAGCAGGTGGACGTGAAGGTGGTGCCGATGGGGGTCAGGCCGGAGGACTACGCCGCGTTTATTCCGCCGCTGTTTACGATGACCAACATCATCGGCGCGCTGGTGACGATGCCGCATAAAATCGCCACCTGCGATCTGGTGCAGCGCCTGAGCCCGACGGCGGCCATCGCTGGCGCCTGCAATGCCATCCGCCGCGAGGCTGACGGTAGCCTGAGCGGAGACATGTTCGATGGAGAGGGATTTGTGCTGGGCCTGCGTCGTAAAGGGTTTAACCCGCAGGGGACGCGGGCGCTGGTGGTTGGCAGCGGCGGGGTGGGATCGGCTATCGCCGCCTCCCTCGCGGCGGCGGGGGTCAGCGCCCTGACCCTGTACGATACCCGGCCCGAGGTGGCGCACGCCCTCGCCGGGCGGCTGCATCAGCACTATCCGCAGCTCGATATCACCCTGATGCAGCCCGATCCTGCCGGACACGAGCTGGTGGTCAATGCCACCCCGCTGGGGATGAAGGCCAGCGATCCGCTGCCGCTGGACGTTGACCGTCTGGCGCCAGGCGCCTGGGTGGGGGAAGTCGTCATGACTCAGGAGTACACCCCGCTGCTGAGGGCCGCTCAGGCACGACAGTGCCACATCCAGCGCGGGACCGACATGCTGTTTGAAATGATCCCTGCCTATCTGCGCTTTTTCGACCTACCGGTAGCCACCCCCGAGCAGCTGCGGACCCTGGCAGAAATTCGCTACTGACGCGACGGCAAACCGGGTAATATAGCGCTATATTATCCGGTTTATAGCGATATCCTATGGCAAACACCACTCTCACGCTGCTGGCGGCGGGAAGCCTGAGAAGCGCCTTCCTGCCGCTGGTGGCGCACTTTCGGCAGCACACTGGCCTGGCGGTCGATGCGCAGTTTGGCCCTGCCGGCCTGCTGCGCGAGCGGATCGAAGCCGGGTCGCCGTGCGCGGTTTTTGCTTCCGCCAACGCGGCGCACCCGCAGGCGCTGCTGCAGGCGGGTCTGGCGCAGGAATGCCAGGGATTTGCCAGCAACCAGCTGATGCTGACCGCCCGGCGGTCGCCGGACAACGATGGCCTGGACTGGCTGGCGCTGCTCAGCACGCCCCGCCTGCGGTTGGCGACCTCCACGCCGGGCTGCGATCCGTCGGGAGATTATACCTGGCAGCTGTTCGCCCGAATTGAGGCACGCTATCCAGGGTTGGGCAACGCGATGGCCGGGCGGGCGCAGCAGCTGGTCGGCGGCAGAGACTCACTGAGCGTGCCGCCGGGAGAGATAGCCGGCGCGTGGCTTATTCGCCAGAATCTGGCGGATCTGTTTATCGGCTATGCGCACTATGGCCCCGCGCTGGCCGCCTGCGACGATCTGCGTACCCTGACCATCCCGGCGCCGTGGAATATTCGCTGCGATTACCAGCTGGCGCGTCTCAGGGCCGATCCCGCCGCGCTGGCCCTGTATCGCTTTATCCTCGGCGACGTTGGTCAGGGGTATCTCCGGCAGGCGGGTTTTATGCCGTTCAGCGACGCAGCGTAAACCCCGGCGCCAGCAGAGGGAAGGCGGAGGCGGCATGGCGGATCAGGCGTACCGGCAGGCCGTACGCTTGCCGGAGATGCGTTTCGCTCAGCACGTCGGCGGTCTCACCCGCCAGCCACCGGCCCTCCGGCAGCAGAAGCAGCGTATGGCTGGCCACCTGTAGGGCGTGGTTGGGATCATGGGTGGTGAACAGGACGGTGCGCGCCTGGCGGTGGGCGAGGTCGCCGATCAGCTGCAATACCACCTGCTGGTTACCAAGGTCCAGCGCCGAGCATGGCTCATCCAGCAGGATATTCTGGCTGGCGCTGACCAGCGCGCGGGCAATCAACACCAGCTGCTGCTGGCCGCCGGAGAGGGCGCCGAAGTCATCTTCGGCCAGGGCGGCAATCCCCAGCTGCGCCAGCGCCTGCTCAACCCGCCGGGCATCCTCCTCGTCCGGCTGGGCAAAGAGATCCACGTGACGGGCCCGGCCCATCAGCACCACATCGCTCACGCGCCAGCGAAAAGCGGGACAAAACGACTGCGGAACCAGGGCCACGCCGCCCTCGCACTGCATCTCGCCGCCCAGCGGCGGCAGCACGCCGGTCAGGGTATCCAGCAGGGTACTTTTTCCCCGGCCATTGGCGCCCAGCACCGCCCAGATCTCACCGGGCCGGCAGGCCAGCGTGAGCGGGGCGAAGAGCGGCAGACGGTGGCCGTAGCGTAGCGCTTGCAGCGATAATGAGCTGTTCATCGGGTCGTACTCCGGCGTCGGGATTGCACCAGCAACACGGTAAACAGCGGCGCCCCGAGCAGGGCGGTGATGATCCCGATCGGGATCTCCGCCTGGGTCAGCGTGCGCGCCAGATCGTCCACCACCAGCATCAGCGCGGCGCCGAGCCAGAAGGCGGTGGGCAGCAGGCGACGATGGTCAGCCCCTACCAGCAGACGGGCGAGGTGCGGGACCACCAGACCCATCCAGGCGATGCTGCCGCTGACCGCCACCTGGGCTGCCACCAGCACCGCGCAGCAAACCAGCACGCCGCGACGCAGCGCGGCCACCGGAACGCCAAGACTGCGGGCATCGCGTTCCTCCAGCGCCAGCAGGTTGATACGCCAGCGCAGCTTCCACAGCGCCCCGGCAGCCACCGCCAGGGGCAGGGACATAAGCAGTACCTTATGCCAGCTGGCGGTCGCGAAGCTGCCGAGCAGCCAGAAAACGATGTTCGGTAACGTCTCTTCGCTGTCGGCGAGGTACTGCATCAGGCTGACCAGCGCGGCGAAGAAGCCGCTGAGAATGATCCCGGACAGAATCAGCCCCAGCGTGCTGTCCCGCCCCTGCAGGGCGGCGAGGGCGTAAATCAGCCCCAGCGCGACGAGGCCGAAGAAAAAGGTCGAGGCCATCATCAGCAGACTGCCGACGCCCAACAGGATCGCCAGCGTGCCGCCAAAGGCGGAGCCGGCGGTCACCCCGATGATGTGCGGGTCCACCAGCGGGTTCTGGAACACGCCCTGCAAGGTGGCGCCGCACAGCCCCAGCGCGCCCCCGGCCAGCAGGGCCATCACCACGCGCGGCAGGCGAACCGACCAGACGATCTGCCCGATCACCCCTTCTCCTGGCGGCAGATGGACCAGGGTGTGGCCAACGGCGCTCAGGCTTAACGGGTACTGGCCGAAACAGAGCGAGGCGACCGCGATCGCCAGGGTCACCAGCGCCAGGCTACCCTGCACCAGCCAGGGATGATGGTTAGCGGGCATCTGGCGTCCACGCCACGCGGTAAAAACGCTGATAGTAATCGCTGGCTTTACTGTCCACATCAATGCTCTGGTAGCGCGCGGGATAGAGTTTTTTCGCCATCCACAGCTCACCCAGCGCCAGGGCCTCTGGCATGGGATAGCCCCAGGCTTTGGCGTACTCCGGCATCAGCCACACGCGGTGATGTTTCACCGCATCGATCGCCTGCCACTGCGGGTCGTTCTCTATCTGTTTGACCACCTGCGGATAACGGTCCTGGACGAAGATCACCTGTGGATTCCACTCCAGCACCTGCTCCAGCGACACCTGGCGGGCGCCTTTTACGCTGGCGGCCGCCACGTTCAGCGCCCCGGCGTGCGCCATCATCAGCCCGGTGTATTTGCCAGCGCCATAGGTATTCAGATCGGGGTTGGCCATGTACACCCGCACCCGCTGGTTCGGTGGAATATCGGCCACCGGCGCATTGGCTTGCTTGCGCGCCTCGAAGGTGTAGTGAATCAGCGCCTCGGCCTCGGGCTGGCGCTCGACCACCTCGCCGATAAGGCGGATCCCCTCCATCAGCCCGGCGTTATAGGCCTGCTCTTCGTCAGCCATGGTGGGGTTCATTTTATTTTTTTCCCCGGCGGCATCATGGCGCAGCGAGATGGCCACCACCGGGATCCCGGCCTGTTGGATCTGCGCGATCATCGCCGGTGGCGCATAGTTGGCGACGAAAACCACCTGCGGACGCAGCGCCAGCAGGCTTTCAATATTGACCTGGGTGAGATCGCCCGGGGTCGCCAGTTGCCCGATCTCGGGCATAAAGCGGGCGAACTGCGGCCCGAGCTGTTTCTTCCAGCTGCTTAAGACGCCGACGATATCCTCGGCGGCATGCAGTTGTACCAGCAGGTTGAGCGTCTGATGCTGCAGAACCACAACGCGGGTGACGTGGTCGGGGAGGGTGACCCGGCGACCCAGCTGGTCGGTGACGGTGCGGTCGGCGAAGGCCTGGCCGGTGAACAGGCTGGCGCTGAGCAGCGTCAGGCCCAGCAGTAAGGGGTGTTTTGACATGGTGTGGCCCGAATGGCGTGAAAATTCGTTGTGTATTAAATTATATAACGAAGCCGGGCGCAATGGTTGATCGCGGTTACCCTCATCGCGATCAAGGCATTTCGTACCACACTTCTTCATCCTCCATGCGGGCTTCTATCTGTCTCGCCACCCTCTGCAGCGCAGGGAGATGCTTCTGCGCCGCCTGCTCAATGGTCATTGCGCTGGCGATATAGACCAGGTTCAGGCAGCCGATAACCCGCTGCTGACTGCAGACCGGCACGGCGATCGAGGCGATTTTCTCCTCCTGCCGCCAGCCGCGGAAGTTTTCGCCATAGCCGTTCTGGCGGGTGCGGGCGAGGATCGCCGCCAGCCGTTCCGGTTCGCGGGCCAGCTGATACTCAGCTTCCGGACGGGCGGCCAGCATGCTGACGATGGCGTCGCGTTCCGCGTCGGGGGCAAAGGCCAGCCACGTCAGTCCGGAGGCGGTGAGCAGCAGCGGCAGCCGCCGTCCGACCATCGCGCGGTGAAACGACAGTCGGCTGAAGCGGTGGGTAGTCTCGCGCACCACCATGGCGTCGACGTCGAGGGTGGTGATGTCCGTTGGCCACTGCACCTCGCGCAGCAGCTCGCCGAGCAGCGGCGTGGCGAGGGCAGAAATCCAATGTTCGTCACGAAATCCATCGCTCAGCTGGCGGACGTTAATGGTCAACCGGAAGCTGTCATCGGAGCGGCTGCGCCGGACAAAACCCTCCTCCTGTAGCGTCTCCAGCAGCCGGCGCACGGTGGTGCGATGCAGGCCGCTAAACTCCGCCAGCAGGCCCGGCGTCGCGCCGCCGTCGAATTTATTTAACAATTTTAATAACAATAAACCCCGGCTTAATCCGCGCACCGTTTTGTACGCTGCGGACCCATCGCCACGCATAAATCCTCCATTAAAATGATTTAAAAACAGTGTAGTGCACCTGGTGCACATTCGATGATGTTTTGATTGTAGCCGAAAACCCCCGCCCTATACTCAGCCCATTATAAAAAAACGTTTACACATGATTAACAAATTGCCTGTCAGCCGGGCAGTTTCCGAGTCGTGAGGTCGCTGAGAATGACAACATCTACACCCGATATTCAACCCGCCGTGCAGCATACCGCTCAGGTCGCCATCGTTGGCGCCGGTCCGGTTGGTCTGATGATGGCCAACTACCTTGGCCAGATGGGCATCAGCGTGCTGGTGGTGGAAAAGCTCGCCACACTGATCGATTACCCGCGGGCCATCGGCATTGACGATGAATCCCTGCGGGCGATGCAGGCGGTGGGGCTGGTGAATGACGTGCTGCCGCATACCACGCCGTGGCACGCCATGCGTTTTCTCACCCCAAAAGGCCGCTGCTTTGCCGATATCCAGCCGATGACCGATGAGTTTGGCTGGTCGCGGCGCAACGCCTTCATTCAGCCGCAGGTCGATGCGGTGATGTATCACGGTCTGCAGCGTTTCCCGCAGGTCCGCTGCCTCTTCTCCCGCGAAGTGGAAGCCTTTAGCCAGAACGGTGACAGTGTCACGTTAAATCTTAAAGGACCGGACGGCGAACGGGAGACGGTGCGCGCGGACTGGCTGGTGGCCTGCGACGGCGGCGCCAGCTTCATTCGTCGTACGCTGAACATCCCCTTCGAAGGTAAGACCGCGCCGAATCAGTGGATCGTCATCGATATCGCTAACGACCCGCTGGCCACCCCGCACGTTTACCTGTGCTGCGACCCGGTGCGACCCTACGTTTCCGCCGCGCTGCCCCACGGCGTGCGCCGCTTTGAATTTATGGTGATGCCCGGAGAAACCGAAGCCCAGCTCAGCGAGCCGCACAATATGCGCCGTCTGCTGAGCAAAGTGCTGCCGGACCCGGACCGCGTCGAGCTGATCCGCCAGCGGGTCTATACGCATAACGCCCGCCTTGCCGAGCGCTTTCGCATTAACCGGGTGCTGCTGGCCGGCGATGCGGCGCACATCATGCCGGTCTGGCAGGGCCAGGGGTACAACAGCGGCATGCGCGACGCCTTCAACCTGGCGTGGAAGCTGGCGCTGGTGGTTAACGGTAAAGCGGGAGAGACGCTGCTCGACAGCTACCAGCAGGAGCGCCGCGACCACGCGAAAGCGATGATTGATCTGTCGGTCACCGCCGGCTACGTGCTGGCGCCGCCGAAGCGCTGGCAGGGGGCCGTGCGCGACGGTCTCTCCTGGCTGCTAAATTACCTGCCGCCGGTGAAACGCTACTTCCTCGAGATGCGCTTTAAGCCGATGCCGCAGTACCGCGAGGGGGCGCTGCTGACCGACGGCGCCGGCAAGACCTCGCCGGTGGGCAAAATGTTTATTCAACCGCAGGTGACGCTGGAGAGCGGCGAGAGCGTGCTGCTCGACGAGGTTATCGGGGCGAATTTCGCCATTATCGGCTGGGGCTGCAACCCGCAGTGGGGGCTCGACGCCGGGCAGATCGCCCGCTGGCGCGCGATTGGCGTGCGCTTTATCCAGGTGGTGCCCGAGGTGCAGATCCATCGCGAGCAGGATAACGCCCCCGGCACGCTGCGGGTGGGCGATACGCAAAACCGCCTCAAAAGCTGGTTTGCACTGCATAACACCGCCATCGCCGTGGTCAGGCCGGACCGCTTTGTCGCCGCTCTCGCCATCCCGCAGACCCTCGGCGCGCAGCTGACCGCCCTGGCGGAAAAAATGACCCTCGCAACCGGGGATACCGCCCACGCTGAAGAGAAGGTGGCCTGATATGCATGCCTATTTGCACTGTCTCTCCCACACTCCGCTGGTAGGATTCGTGGACCCGGAGCAGGCGGTCCTCGATGAAGTGAACGGGGTGATTGCCGACGCCCGGCGGCGGATCGCTGAATTCGATCCAGAGCTGGTGGTGCTCTTCGCCCCCGATCACTACAACGGTTTTTTCTATGACGTGATGCCGCCGTTCTGCCTCGGCGTCGGCGCCACCGCGATTGGCGACTTCGCCAGCGCCGCCGGCGACCTGCCGGTGCCCGCCGAGCTGGCGGAAGCCTGCGCCCACGCCATCCTCAACAGCGGTATCGACCTGGCGGTGTCGTACAACATGCAGGTGGACCATGGCTTCGCCCAGCCGCTGGAGTTTCTGCTGGGTGGCCTGGACCGCGTGCCGGTGCTGCCGGTGTTTATTAACGGCGTCGCCGCGCCGCTGCCGGGTTTTCAACGCACCCGGCTGCTGGGCGAGGCGATGGGCCGCTTTCTCAATACCCTCAATAAGCGGGTGCTGATCCTCGGCTCGGGCGGACTCTCGCACCAGCCGCCGGTGCCGGAGCTGGCGAAGGCCGACGCCCATCTGCGTGACCGTCTGCTCGGCGGCGGCAAACAGCTGCCGCCGGACGAACGTGCGCTGCGCCAGCAGCGGGTGATCAGCGCCGCCCGACGGTTTACCGAAGACCCGCACTCGCTCCATCCCCTCAACCCGGTCTGGGACAACCGCTTTATGAGCCTGCTGGAGCAGGGGCGGCTGAGCGAACTGGACGCGATCGGCAATGACGAGCTGTCGGCGATGGCCGGCAAATCGACGCACGAAATTAAGACCTGGGTGGCCGCTTTTGCCGCGCTATCCGCTTTTGGCCGCTGGCGCAGTGAAGGCCGCTATTACCGGCCGATCCCCGAGTGGATCGCCGGATTCGGCTCGCTGAGCGCCACCACCGAGATTTGATTAACCGGGAGACTAACATGAGCTATCAACCGCAAACTGAAGCCGCCACCAGCCGATTCCTCAATGTCGACGAGGGGGGCCGCACGCTGCGTATCCATATCAATGACTGCGGCGACGGGAAAGAGACCGTGGTCATGCTGCACGGCTCCGGGCCGGGGGCCACCGGCTGGGCCAACTTCAGCCGCAATATTGACCCGCTGGTCGAGGCGGGCTATCGCGTGCTGCTCCTCGACTGTCCGGGGTGGGGCAAAAGCGATGCTATCGTCAACAGCGGCTCGCGTTCGGATCTCAACGCCCGCATTCTGAAAAGCGTGGTCGATCAGCTGGGGATCGATAAAGTCCATCTGCTGGGCAACTCGATGGGCGGCCATAGCGCGGTGGCCTTCACCCTGAGCTGGCCGGAGCGGGTGGCTAAGCTGGTGCTGATGGGCGGGGGTACCGGCGGCATGAGCCTGTTCACGCCGATGCCGACCGAGGGCATCAAGCTGCTGAACGCCCTGTACCGCGAGCCGACCATTGAAAACCTCAAAAAGATGATGAGCATCTTCGTCTTCGACACCCGCGACCTCACCGAGGCGCTGTTCGAGGCGCGTCTTAACAATATGCTGTCGCGCCGCGACCATCTGGACAACTTCGTCAAGAGCCTGGAAGCCAACCCGAAGCAGTTTCCTGACTTTGGCCCGCGGCTGGGCGAAATCAGCGCGCCAACTCTGATCGTCTGGGGACGCAATGACCGCTTCGTGCCGATGGACGCCGGGTTGCGCCTGCTCGCCGGGATCGCCGGTTCGGAACTGCATATTTACCGCGACTGCGGCCACTGGGCGCAGTGGGAACATGCCGACAGTTTTAATCAGCTGGTGCTCAATTTCCTCGCACGGGCTTAAGGAGTAAATGATGACTTTTTCTCTTGACGCGCTGGCCCGGCAGCTCCGCGACGCGGAACAGAGCGGCCAGGCGATCGCCCCGCTGCGCGATATTCTCGGCGTCGACAATGCCGACGCCGCCTATGCCATCCAGCGTCTGAACGTCCAGCACCACGTGGCCCATGGCCGGCGGGTGGTGGGCCGCAAGGTGGGCCTGACCCATCCCAAAGTGCAGCAGCAGCTGGGCGTCAATCAGCCGGACTTCGGCACCCTGTTTGCCGACATGTGCTACGGCGACAACGCCGAGGTGCCGTTTGGCCGCGTGCTGCAGCCCAAGGTGGAGGCCGAGATCGCCCTGGTGCTGAAGCAGGATCTGCCGCATGCCGATACCACTTTTGATGAACTGTATAACGCCATCGAATGGGTATTGCCGGCGCTTGAGGTGGTGGGCAGCCGCATTCGCGACTGGTCAATCGGCTTTGTCGACACCGTCGCCGATAACGCCTCCTGCGGCCTGTACGTCATTGGCGGCCCGGCGCAGCGCCCGGCGGGACTGGATCTGAAGCAGTGCGCCATGCACATGACCCGCAACCAGGAGCTGGTCTCCAGCGGCCGCGGCAGCGAGTGTCTGGGGCATCCGCTGAACGCCGCAGTCTGGCTGGCGCGCAAGCTGGCGAGTCTCGGCGAACCGCTGCGGGCGGGGGATATCGTGCTGACCGGGGCGTTAGGCCCGATGGTGACGATTAACGAGGGGGACAGCTTTGCCGCCCATATCGAAGGTATTGGCTCAGTCGCGGCACGCTTCGTTGCCGCCGGAGAAGGAGATCGTGATGCGTAAACGTAAAGTCGCCATTATCGGCTCCGGGAATATCGGCACCGATTTAATGATTAAAATCCTGCGCCACGGCCAGCATCTGGAGATGGCGGTGATGGTCGGCATCGACCCGCAGTCGGATGGCCTGGCCCGCGCCAGGCGCCTGGGCGTTGCGACCACTCACGAAGGGGTGGGCGGCCTGATGCAGATGGCGGAATTTGCCGACATCGATTTTGTTTTTGACGCCACCAGCGCCGGGGCGCACATCAAAAACGATGCCGCGCTGCGCGAAGCGAAGCCGGGGATCCGCGTTATCGACCTGACGCCGGCGGCGATTGGCCCGTACTGCGTACCGGTGGTCAACCTCGCGGACAATCTCCATCAGGGCAACGTCAATATGGTGACCTGCGGCGGGCAGGCGACCATCCCGATGATCGCCGCGGTCTCGCGAGTGGCGAAGGTGCATTACGCGGAGATTGTGGCCTCGATCGCCAGTCAATCCGCCGGGCCGGGCACGCGGGCCAATATTGACGAATTCACCGAAACCACCTCGCAGGCGATTGAAAAAGTCGGCGGGGCGGGCAAGGGCAAAGCGATTATTGTACTGAACCCGGCGGAGCCGCCGCTGATGATGCGCGATACCGTCTACGTCCTGAGCGAGCTGGCGTCGCAGGAGGCGATTGCCGCCTCGATCGCCGAAATGGCGGCAGCGGTGCAGGCTTACGTCCCAGGCTACCGGCTGAAGCAGCAGGTGCAGTTTGAGGTTATCCCCGAGGACAGGCCGGTCAACCTGCCCGGCGTCGGCTGTTTTTCCGGCCTGAAAACCGCGGTGTACCTCGAAGTGGAAGGGGCGGCGCACTATCTGCCAGCGTACGCGGGCAACCTCGATATTATGACCTCGGCGGCGCTGGCGACGGCGGAGCAAATGGCCGGGGCAATGCACAGCGCGGCGGGAGCGACAGCATGAACGGTAAAAAACTTTATATCTCGGACGTGACGCTGCGCGATGGTATGCACGCTATTCGTCACCAGTATTCCCTGGCGCAGGTGCAGCAGATCGCCAGCGCGCTGGATAAGGCCGGGGTCGACTCCATCGAAGTGGCCCATGGCGATGGCCTGCAGGGATCCAGCTTCAACTATGGCTTTGGCGCCCACAGCGACATCGCCTGGATTGAAGCGGCAGCGGATGTCGTGAGCCAGGCGAAAATCGCCACCTTGCTGCTGCCGGGCATCGGCACGCTGCACGATCTGAAAGCAGCCTATCAGGCCGGGGCGCGGGTGGTGCGGGTCGCCACCCACTGCAGCGAAGCGGACGTCGCCGCGCAGCATATTGCCTTTGCCCGCGAGCTGGGGATGGACACCGTCGGTTTTCTGATGATGAGCCATATGATCTCCCCGCAGGCGCTGGCGCAGCAGGCGCTGAAGATGGAATCTTATGGCGCGACCTGTATCTATGTGGTGGATTCCGGCGGGGCGATGAACATGAACGACATTCGCGACCGCTTCCGCGCCCTGAAGGCGGTGCTGAAGCCTGAGACCGCCACCGGGATGCATGCCCACCATAACCTAAGCCTCGGGGTGGCGAACTCGATCGTCGCGGTGGAAGAGGGGTGCGATCGCATTGACGCCAGCCTGGCCGGGATGGGGGCGGGGGCGGGCAATGCGCCGCTGGAGGTGTTTATTGCCGCCGCCGACAAGCTCGGCTGGCAGCATGGCACCGATCTCTACGCCCTGATGAACGCGGCCGATGAGCTGGTGCGGCCGCTGCAGGATCGCCCGGTGCGTGTCGACCGCGAAACGCTGGCGCTGGGCTACGCCGGAGTCTACTCCAGCTTCCTGCGCCACAGCGAAGCGGCGGCCAAGCGCTATGGCCTCAGCGCGGTGGATATTCTCGTCGAGCTGGGCAAGCGGCGGATGGTCGGCGGCCAGGAGGATATGATCGTCGACGTCGCGCTGGATCTGCTTAACCGCAATAAATAACTAAGAACGTGCGGCTGACAAAGCATCAGCCGCCAGTCACCTGCTCCGTTTGTTCGGCTATCGCCAAGGTACCCTATGACCAAGATAACGACTGCAACCCCCTCGCGCCTGGTGGTCACCATCGGGCTCTGTTTTATGGTGGCCCTGATGGAAGGGCTGGATCTGCAGGCGGCGGGGATCGCCGCCGTCGGCATGGCGCAGGCCTTTGCGCTGGATAAAATGCAGATGGGCTGGATCTTCAGCGCCGGGATCCTCGGCCTGCTGCCCGGCGCGCTGGTGGGCGGCATGCTGGCGGACCGCCACGGGCGTAAGCGCATTCTGTTGGGGTCGGTGCTGCTGTTTGGCCTGTTCTCGCTGGCCACCGCGCTGGCATGGAGCTTCCCGACGCTGCTGCTGGCGCGCCTGCTCACCGGCGTCGGGCTCGGGGCGGCATTGCCGAACCTGATTGCCTTAACCTCGGAAGCCGCTGGCTCACGCTTCCGCGGCCGGGCGGTAAGCCTGATGTACTGCGGCGTACCCATTGGCGCCGCGCTGGCGGCAGCGCTGGGCTTTTCCGGTCTCGCCGCGGCCTGGCAGACTATTTTCTGGATTGGCGGCGTGGTCCCGCTGCTGCTGATCCCGTTGCTGATGCGCTGGCTGCCGGAGTCGCAGGCGTTTCAGCGCGCGGAGGCCAGCGTGCCGCTGCGCACCCTGTTTGCCCCGGGCCAGGCCGCCGCTACGCTGCTGCTGTGGCTGGGTTATTTTTTCACCCTGCTGGTGGTCTATATGCTGATCAACTGGCTGCCGATGCTGCTGGTGGGCCAGGGATTCCGCGCCAGCCAGGCGGCGGGGGTGATGTTCTCTCTGCAGATCGGCGCCGCCTGCGGCACGCTGCTGCTGGGGGCGCTAATGGATAAGCTCACCCCGCTGCGGATGTCGCTCCTGATCTACAGCGGCATTCTGGCGTCGCTGTTGGCGCTGGGCAGCGCGTCGTCGCTGACTGGCATGCTGCTGGCGGGGTTTGTCGCCGGGCTGTTCGCCACCGGCGGACAAAGTGTGCTTTACGCTCTGGCGCCGCTTTTTTATCCCGCGGCCATCCGCGCCACCGGGGTGGGCACCGCCGTGGCGGTGGGGCGTCTTGGGGCGATGAGCGGCCCGCTGCTGGCCGGCAAGATGCTGGCCCTCGGCGCCGGCACCGTCGGGGTGATGGCGGCCTCGGCGCCGGGCATTGTGCTGGCCGGCGTGGCGGTGTTCTGGCTGATGCATCGCCAGCAGCGCGCGGCCATGGTCTGATATGCATCCGGCGGCCTGGTAAAAAAATGCCGGGCCGCCGCCTTGCCTGTCCGCGTCCCCTGGCCTAAGGTAAGACATCATTCCCTGACGCTTATCGTCCCTATGGCTTACACCTCCCGTTTGCTCAATGCGATCCCTGGCATCCGCCACGCTTTTCTCGATGTCCATGAAACCGCCGCCTTTCCCTATGCCGAGCTGGCTCCGGTGAAGCTGGTGCATGGTAATGAGGTTCATCATTATCAGCAGCCGCTGCCGACGCGCCCGCACGCCGACGCGGTGTTTACCGCGGTAGCCGGGCAAAAGGTGGGGGTGGTGACCGCCGACTGTCTGCCGCTGCTGATCGCCTCGCGCGACGGTCGCTACGTCTGCAGCGTGCATGCCGGCTGGCAGGGGCTGGTCAGCGGTATTGTCGACAACAGTCTGGCCTGTTTTCGCCAGCAGGGGGTGGCATTGGCCGATCTGGTCATCGCCGTGGGGCCGTATATTCACCCCTGCTGTTACGAAGTCTCCGCCGGATTCTATCAGCAACTGCTGGACCAGCCCGGCGGTGACCGGGTGGCCCGCCATCGCCAGCGGCTGTTCCACTCCCGTTCGGGCCCGGTCAGCGATCCGCTCAAAGCCGCCGCACGCGGCAGCGATAATCTGTGGTTTGATCTGCGCGCCTTTGCCGAAGCGATCTTCGCAGAGGCGGGGGTGGCGCCGGCGAGCGTTGAATGGCTGGGGAGTTGTACCTACTGCACCCCGCAGTCGCTGGGCTCCTACCGGCGCCGGACCCATTTTCCGGCGCCGAAGAGCTTTCAGTATTCGTGGATCATGCGCGAAGCCTGAGGCGCGCTCGCGCTAGAGCACCCGAAAACCGTGGGTGCCGTCGCGGGCCAGCTGATCCACCAGGCCATACTCCCACTCCAGATAGGCCTGCATGGCCTCGGCGGAATTATCGGTTCCTTCGTACGGACGACGATAGCGGTCACGGCGCTCGACGGCGAGGCCGCTGTCGCCATGCGCCAGCGGCAGACCGGCGGCGATCCACGCCAGCGTCCCGCCGGTAAGCACCTGCACCGGTTTACCGGTCAAGGCCGCCACCTCCGGCACCGCGTAGCGGGCCAGCAGACTGCTGCCGCAGGTCACCACGTAACGTTGGGCGGGAGGGATCACCTCCAGGGCCTGGCGCAGCTGCGAGCGCGTCAGCCACCACGCGCCGGGGATATGGCGAGCGACAAAGTTGGCGCTGGTGGTAAAATCGAGCACCACCGTACCGGGTTCTTCCAGCTGTTGCGCCAGCTGCGCCGGGCTTATCTCCTCCGCCTGCGGGCCGGGCGGCACCTCGGCGGCTGGCACCCCGCGTTCGCTCAACTGGCTGGTCGACAGCGCGCTCAGCCGCGCCGTCTCCCAGCCCATCTGCGCCAGCCACGAGCCGGTTATCGCCGCCCGGATGCCATCGTCATCCAGCAGCACAATGCGCGCCCCTCGTACGCTAGCGAAGTGGTCGGTCTCCTGCACCAGCTGGCCGCCTGGCGCGCTCAGGCTGCCGGGATAGTGACCCGCCGCGTACTCTTCGGGGCTGCGGACATCAAACAGGAAGGTGGTGCGGTCGCTCTGCTGCAGCCAGCGTTGCAGCGTGGCCTCATCGATGACCGCCACCCCGGCCCGTTCGGCAAAATGCGCCACCTCAGCGGCCCGGGCGCCGGAGGCGCGGGCGGAGGGATCGTATTGCCGCTGTTGCTGGTGCGCCAGCGTCTGGCCGGCCAGCGTCCAGCCGATAGTGCCATTGCGCAGGGCATGGACCGGGTTTGGCACGCCGGCGTTGATCAGCGACTGGGTGCCGATGATGCTGCGGGTGCGTCCGGCGCAGTTGACGATAACCGGCGTCTGCGGGGAGGGCGTCAGGCTCTCTACCCGCAGGGCCAGCTCGCCGCCGGGCACGCTGATGCTGCCGGGGATGCTCATGGTCTGGTACTCATCGAAGCGCCGGGCGTCGACGATCACCACCTCCTGCCGGCTGTCGATGAGCGCCTGAACCTCCTGGGCGCTGAGCGACGGTGTGTGACGCACGCTTTCCACCAGCTCGCCAAAGGCTTTGCTGGCGGAGTTGACGTCCTGAAACAGCTCGCCGCCGCTGCGGCGCCAGCCGGCGAGACCCTCGGCCAGCAGGGCCACATCCTGATAGCCCCAGGACTGCAGCCGTTCGACGGCGATCTCCGCCAGACCCTCGCCGTTGTCGTAGACGGTGAGCGGGGTGGTGAAGCGCGGTATCCGCCGGCGGACCTCGAGCTCCAGTTTGCTGAGCGGCAGATTGACGGCAAACAGCGGATGAGCGGTGGCGAAATCGGCCTCTTCACGGACGTCGATCAGCGCCAGTTCACGACGGTCGAGCAGCGCCTGGCGGATCCCGGCGGCCTGGCGATAAGCGTAGGTGGACATAGTGGTTATCCTTGATGTTCGCGGGAGGAATCCCAGATATTGGGTAAATGGCGGTTAGAGTAGCCGGAGATAAACGGTTTCTGCTGCCCTTCCGGGGTATACACGGCGCGCTTCACCGCGCCGATATTGCCGCCGTAGACATGAATGCTGATAGAGACGCGATCCGCCAGCGCATTGCTGACGCGATGAATATCGCCATCGTCAGCGGAGACTTTCTCCACCTGGCCTGCTTCCAGAAGCGTGGCGGCGCCCAGCGCGCGCGGTATGCCATCGGCATCCAGCTGGTAGCGCTGGTTTTCCTCCGCGCCGCGCAGCATCCCAATGGGCCCCCACACCCGGTGGTCATGGATCGGCGTCGCTTGCCCCGGTCCCCAGACGAAGCTGACAATCGAGAAGCGCTCCCCGGAGTCGGCATGCAGCAGATACTGCTGGTAATGGTGCGGATGCGGCAGGGTGTACTCTTCCGGCAGCCAGTCGTCGTAACGCACCAGCGCCGCCAGCCGCTGCGCCACGGCGTCAAGCAGCGGGGCGGTCTGGTGGTGTTCGCGGTGCAGGCGGTCTACCTCATGAATGAAATGGCGTAATTTTTCCAGTCGTGGTGCAGTCATGTGCGGTTCCTGTCAGAGGGACTGGTCAAAACGCTAACAGAGGCGTTAATATTATTTAAATGCAATTTACGCATATATTAATATGCAAATTTCACATAAGGATCCTATGCGCATTGACGATATCGACGCTTTGCTGGCCACGGTGCAGTTTTCCTCCCTCAATCAGGCCGCGGAATATCTGGGGATCACCCAGTCGGCCATCACCCGGCGCCTGCAGCGTCTGGAACAGGAGCTGAACGTCACGCTGTTAGAGCGCCAGACCCGCCCGCTGACCCTGACCGCCGCCGGACACCGGGTGTACGAGCAGTGTCTGAGCATTAAGCGTGAGACGAAAAAACTCTACAGCCTGTTAGATCCGGAAGGCGAGCCGCGCGGCGCCCTGCGTCTCGGCGTGCCGCAGAGTCTCAGCGAGATTGCCCTGCCGGCGGCGCTGTCGGCGCTGAGCCAGCAGTTTCCCGGACTGTCGCCGCAGATCACCTGCGGCTGGAGTGGACAGCTGCAGCGCCGGCTGGAAAACGGCGAGCTGGACGGCATGCTGGCGATGGGGCCCGCCCAGCAAAGCTTCGCCGAGGGCTACAGCGGGCGCCTGCTGTGTCCCCTGGAGGTGGTGCCGATCGTCGGCCGGCGTTTGAATTTGCGCGCGTCATCCCTGCGGGAGTGCGCCGAACGGGGCTGGATCCTTAACCCCGACGGCTGTGGCCTGCGCGCCGGGCTCATTCGCGAGCTGCAGAGCCAGGGATTGCGGTTGACGCTCAACGTCGAGAGCGCGGGCGCGCAGCTGCAGATAGCGCTGGTGGCGCAGGGGCTGGGGCTGGGTCTGGTGCCGAGGGCGGCGCTGGCCAGCAGCCCGTGGCGGGACGAGGTCGCGGTCCTCAGCCTCAGCGATTTTCAGCCTGCGGTCTCACTGTGGCTGATCCACGCCCAGTATCTGGCGAACCTGCAGCCGCCGCTGACCTTTTTTGCCAGCAAAGTGGTTCAGCAGCTGACCGTATCCGACTGAAAGCACTATGCATTTTTGTTTAATGCTAATTAAGCATATTAAGATATGATAAAAATGCATTTTGCTCATTAACACGCTCTGTATAGGGTAATGACCAGCGCCGCTGTCGCGGCCACTCCATTACCCTGACGCAAGGAGTTGTTCATGAGCATTCAGTTTCTCGGCATGATTGGCCACCGCCTCTCTTCCGAAACGATTGCCCCGGTGGGGCCGATCTTTGACCGCGACTATATCGTTCGCTTTGCGCAAACCCATGAAGCCGCCGGGTTTGATCGTCTGCTGGTCGGCCACTGGTCCGATCAACCCGACGGCTTTCTGGTGACGGCCCTGGCCGGGCTGTCGACGCAGAAAATTCAGTACCTGCTGGCCCATCGCCCCGGTTTTGTTTCCCCAACCCTTGCCGCGCGCAAATTCGCCACCCTTGAGCACCTGCTGGGGGGCCGCTTGGCGGTGCATATCATCAGCGGCGGCAACGATGCCGAGCAGCGCCGGGATGGCGATTATCTCGACCACGACCAGCGCTACGCCCGCACCGACGCCTTCCTCGACACCGTGCGCCAGGTGTGGACCAGCGAGCAGCCGGTGGATATTCACAACGATTTCTATCAGGCCGAGCAGGCCTGGTCCGCCATTCGCCCGCTGCAAAAACCGCATCTTCCGATCTATTTTGGCGGCTCGTCGGAAGCGGCCATCGCCGTCGCCGGCAAACATGCCGACGTCTTCGCCCTGTGGGGCGAGTCGCTGGCGCAAACCGGCGAGACCATCCAGCGGGTGCGCGCCGAAGCGGCGAAACACCAGCGTGATATCGGCTTCAGCGTCTCGTTCCGGCCGATTATCGCCGACAGCGAAGCCGAAGCCTGGGAGAAAGCCGAGCATATCCTGCACGTCGCCACCGAGCAGGCGGCGCAGCGCGGGGGCGGGTTCAAAGCCAAACCGGACAGCATCGGCGCCCAGCGGCTGCGGGCTACTGCGGCGCAGGGCAGAGTGGTGGACAAACGCCTGTGGACCGGCATCGCCCAGCTGGTGGGCGGCGGACATAACTCCACCGCGCTGGTGGGCACCCCGGAGCAGGTGGCGGATGCGCTGCTCGATTACTACGACCTCGGGGTGCGTAACTTCCTGATCCGCGGCTTCGATCCGCTGAACGACGCGGCCGACTATGGCCGGGCGCTGTTGCCGATCGCCCGGGAAAAAGCCGCCCGGCGTGCGGTGGCGGAGCGCGCATCGTGATCCATCCTGAGCGCGACGACTGGGCCCGGCAGATGACGGCGCTTCGCCAGCAGATGGCGGAGCAGGCAGCCAGCCTTGACGCCAGCGGCGAGTTTCCCTGGCGTAATATCGACCATCTGCGTGCGGGGGGCTGGTTAAGTCTCGCCGTGCCGCCATCCTGCGGCGGCGCGCGCGCCAGTCTGGCCCAGCTGCAGCAGGTCATCGCCGCCATCGCCTGGGGAGAGCCGGCGACAGCGCTGATCGTCTGCATGCAGTATCTCCACCATTTGCGGCTGGCGGAAAACGACGCCTGGCACGCGCCGCTGCGCCAGCAGGTTTTTCACGATGCTGTCGAACACGGTGGCCTCATCAACAGCCTGCGCGTCGAGCCGGAGCTGGGCTCCCCGGCGCGGGGCGGCCTGCCGGACACCGTGGCGACCCGTCGCGCGGAGGGCTGGGACATCAGCGGCCATAAAATTTATACCACCGGCATTGAAGGGCTGCGCTGGCTGGCGGTGTGGGCCAGAAGCGATGATAACCCGCCGCTGGTGGGTATCTGGCTGGTGCCTGGCGACAGCCCGGGTATCACGGTGGTGAAGAGCTGGGATCACGCCGGGATGCGGGCCACCGGCAGCCATGAAGTTATTTTTAACCACGTTCGGGTGGCGGCAGAGCACGCGGTGGATGTCTGGCCGGCCGATGCGCCACCCGCCGCGGAGGCCGAACCGTTTCGCCTGTTCGCCAACCGGCAGACAGCGCTGCTGGCGGCGATCTATGACAGCATTGCCCACGCCGCTCACGACTGGCTGGTGAGGTGGCTGGCGGGGCGGGTGCCCGCCGGTCTCGGCCATCCGCTCTCTCGTCTGCCACGGGTGCAGGAGAAAGTCGGGCAGATCGCCGGGCTGCTGCTGGTCAACCGCAGCCTGCTGGAGCAGGCCGCCGCGCTGCGCTTTTCCGCCATTGAGGCCAATCTGGCGAAAGTCACCATCACCGACAACGCCATTCAGGCGGTGAATATCGCGCTCGAGCTGACCGGCAATCATGGTCTCAGCCGACAAAACCCGCTGGAACGCCACTACCGCAATGTGCTCTGCGGACGGGTACATACCCCACAGAGCGACAGCGCCTGGCTGGCAGCCGGCAACTTCGTCTTTCAATCACAAGGATAATCACGATGCGTCTATCATTTTCAGGCCGGGTGGCGGCCGCGCTGATGCTGCTGGCGCTGGGCGGCTACGCGACAGCGCAGGAGCGGCTTACCCTGCGTATCGCCGATCAAAAAGGCGGCATGCGTTCGCAGCTGGAGGCGGCCAACGCCCTGCAAAATCTCCCTTACGACATTAAGTGGGCCGAGTTCCCGGCCGCCGCGCCGCTGGCGGAAGCCCTCAACGCGGGCGCCGTGGACGCGGGGATCATTGGCGATGCGCCGTTGCTCTTCGCCCTGGCCAACGGTGCGCCGGTCAAAGCTATTGCCGTGGATAAAAGCAACCCGGCGGGGACCGCGGTGCTGGTATCCCCCGGCAGCACGTTAAAAAGCGGCGCTGATTTAAAAGGCAAACGCATCGCCACCGGTAAAGGGTCGATTGGTCATTTCGTGGCGCTGAAAGCGCTGGAGCAGGCGGGGATTTCACCGAAGGAGGTGCAGTGGGTATTCCTCGGCCCGGTGGACGCCAAAGTGGCGTTGCTAAACGGTTCGGTGGACGCCTGGGCGACCTGGGAGCCCTACACCACCCAAATGGTGAAGACCAACGAGGGGCAGATCCTGGTGAGCGGCAAAGGGCTGCTGCCGGGGAATACCTTCCTCGCGGCAACGGATTCCGCGCTTAACGATCCGCAAAAACGCGCCGCGCTGCAGGATTATCTCCAGCGCCTGGCCGGCGCCGAGCGCTGGGCCTACGCCAATCTCGACAGCTACGGCAAAACGTTGGGGGAGATCATCCGCTTCCCGGCGGAGATCGCCCGCGCGCAGTTTGCCAACCGCCAGTCGCAGTGGCAGCCGCTGGCCGAGGAAACGGTGGCCCAGCAGCAGGCAACGGCGGACTTTTATCTCGCCAACGGCCTGATCCGCACCCGGCTGGACGTGAAGCCGACCTTTGACCGCCGTTTTAGCGTACCCGCCGCCGAGGTGACGCCATGACCAGAACCCCTTTTTCCCGCCGCCGTTTTTTACAGCTCAGCGGCGGCCTGGCGCTGGCCGGGGTCTCTCTGCCGCTGTGGGCTCATGATATGGCGGACATGGCCGGCGGCGATACCCATCCGGCGCTGCGCCTGCCAGAGCCCTACAAGATCAAGCTGGCGATCAACAAAAGCGCGGTATGCCTCGCGCCGGTCGCCGTCGCCGAGCAGCAGAAGATATTCAGTAAATACAACCTCGACGTTGAGTTTGTTAACTTCGGCAGCTCCACCGATGTGCTGCTGGAGGCGATCGCCACCGGTAAGGCCGACGCCGGGGTGGGGATGGCGCTGCGCTGGCTGAAGGCGCTGGAGCAGGGCTTTGACGTCAAGCTCACCGCCGGGACCCACGGCGGCTGTCTGAACCTGCTGACGGCCAAAGACTCGCCGTTCGGCGGCCTCGAGAGTCTGAAGGGGCAAACCATCGGCGTCACCGACATGGCCGGACCAGATAAAAACTTCTTCGCCATTCTGCTTAAGCGCCACGGTATCGACCCGATCAGCGACGTGCAGTGGAAAGTCTACCCGGCGGATCTGCTCAGCGTGGCGCTGGACAAGCGCGAAATCGCCGCCATCAGCGGCAGCGAGCCGTTCAGCTATCGTCTGCTGGAGACCGGTAAGTATCAGCTGATCGCCAGCAATATGACCGGGGATTATGCCAACCTCAGCTGCTGCGTGCTGGGGGTGAGCGGGAGCCTGGCGCGGGACCATAAACCGGCCGCCGCGGCGCTCACCCAGGCGATCCTTGAGGCGCACAGCTATGCCGCTGCGCATCCGGAAAGCGTGGCGCAATCCTTCCTCGCCCATGCCCTGAATACCAGTGAAGCGGAGGTGAGCGGCATCCTCCACGGGCAGGGCCACGGCCATCACGCGGTGGGCGAAGCGTTCGTGAAAGAGCTGACGCAGTATGCGGTCGACCTGCAGCGGGTGCAGGTGATCAAGCCGGGTACCGATCCCCATCAGTTCGCGGAGAGTATCTATGCCAACGTATTCGCCTGAGCAGGCTCTGGCGCGCCCCACCGGCCGCGCGCCGCTGTGGGGAGAAGGGCTGCTGGCCGCCGCGCTGTGGCTGCTGGGCGGTCTGTTTACTCTTACCTGGCCCGACGCCGGGCGGCGCTGGCCGTTTAGCGAAGGCTGGGCGCTGGCGCAATTCACCCTCGGCGGCGGCTTGCTGCTGCTGGCGCTGAGCTATCGCTACTGGCGGGCGCGCGGCGCGCGTTTGCTGCATGCCGGCAAGTGGCTGGCGCTGCTGCCGGTGCTGTTTGCTGTCTGGGAAGGGCTGACCGCCAAAACTGCCGTGTTGCCGGTACCATTCTTCGCGCCGCCGCAGGCGCTGATCGAGGTGCTGCACGACGACTGGCCGCGCCTGCTCGACAGCCTGCTGCACTCCCTGGGGCTGCTGGGGCTCGGTGTGCTGCTGGGTACCAGCAGCGGGTTCATCACCGGTCTGGCCATCGGCTGGTCGCAACGGATTGGCTACTGGGTGCATCCGGTGTTACGTCTGCTGGGGCCGGTGCCGTCCACCGCGCTGCTGCCGCTGTGCCTGTTTATTTTTCCCTCGAGCTTCGGCGCCAGCGTGTTTTTGATCGCGCTGAGCACCTGGTTCCCGGTCACGGTGCTGACCTGGTCCGGAGTGATGGGCATTGATAAGGCGTGGTACGACGTGGCGCGGACCCTCGGCGCCAGCCAGCGTTTCCTGATCCTGCGGGTGGCGATCCCCGCCGCGTTGCCGAACGTCTTTGTCGGCCTGTTTATGGGGCTCGGCGCGTCGTTTTCGGTGCTGATTGTCGCCGAAATGGTCGGGGTGAAGTCGGGGATCGGCTTTTACCTCCAGTGGGCCCAGGGCTGGGCGGCCTATCCTAATATGTATGCCGCGCTGCTGGTGATGGCCTTGTTATGTTCCGGCCTGATAAGCGGATTATTTATGCTGCGTGACCGGCTGCTGAGCTGGCAGCGAGGAGGGATGCAATGGTAACCGAGACGATAGCGCGCGGCGCGGCGGTATCCATCAGCCATCTTCATCATGCGTTTACGCTTGGCAAACAGACGGTACCGGTGTTGGAGAATATTAGCCTGCAGCTGCGCCCGGGGGAAAGCGTGGCGCTGCTGGGCCCTTCCGGCTGCGGTAAATCAACCCTGCTGCGGCTGCTGGCGGGGCTGGAAGCGCCGCAGAGCGGACAGATGCAGATCGACGGCGCGGCGCTCGGCGCCCCGGGGCCGGAGCGAATTCTGGTGTTTCAGGATCCGACGCTCTATCCGTGGCTGACGGTGCGGCAGAACGTGCTGCTGGGCCCGCAGGCGCAGGGGAAAAAGGGGCTGGAGGCGAAGGCAGACGCGTTGATTGACCGCATCGGGCTGCAGGCCTTCAGCGAGGCGTGGCCGCGGCAGCTGTCCGGAGGGATGGCACAGCGTGCGGCGCTGGCACGCGCCTTGTTGAACGAACCGCGTCTGCTGCTGCTCGACGAGCCGTTGGGCAAACTCGATTCGCTGACCCGCATCAGTATGCAGCGGGAGCTGATCGCCCTCTGGCAGCAGCAGGGGTATACCAGCCTGCTGGTGACCCACGATATCGAAGAGGCGCTGCTGCTGTGCGAGCGGGTGCTGGTGATGTCGCCGCGTCCAGGGCGGATTATTGCCGAGTTTGCGCTGCCGCTGGCTTTTCCCCGTCATCGCGATAACCCGCAGCTGCTGCAGCATCGTCAGGATATATTGCGCATCCTCGGTCAGGAGGCGGACTGGTAAGCTGAACGCATTCCCCGGTGGCGCTGCGACAAATGTCACGGAAAGGTAGGCCGGCGCAAGCGCAGCGCCGCCCGGCAATGGGCATCCGGCGCCAGGCGCCTGTTTTTGCCCGGTGGCGGCTGCGCCTTACCGGGCCTACGAACTGCGACAAATGTCACGGAAACGTAGGCCGGCGCAAGCGCAGCGCCGCCCGGCAATGAATATCCGGCGCGACGCCATGGTCCGGCTTAAAAATCCATCTTCACCGTGAACTGCACTTCGCGCGGGTCGCCAATCTGGTTGCCGAGGTTATTGGTGCCGATCGAGGAAGTGTAATAGGTCTTATCAAACAGGTTCTTCACATTCACCTGCAGCGTCACCGGATACTGCAGCTTCATCTTATAGGCGGCAAACACATCCGCCACCGCATACCCCTGCAGATAATAATCCGCGCCGTTGGTGCCGGAACGCTTGCTGACCGCGTGGCCGCCGCCGCCGACGGTCAGGGTGTTGCTGTTATAGACGTTATGAATGTCATAGGTCAGGAACAGCGAACCGGTATGTTTCGGTACGTTTGGCAGCGGTTTCCCGGCGTAATCCGGATCTTCCAGCACTTTGGCGTCGGTGTAGCCGTAGCTGGCGATCACGCTGAGGTTATCGGTGATGGACCCGGCCAGATCCACTTCCACGCCCTGGGAACGCACTTTGCCCGCCGTTTTGGCCACCGTCTCATCGCCAATGCTCTCGGTGTACAGCACGTTACGCTTGTGAATATCAAACAGCGCGATATTGGCGGTAATGCCGTTTAACAGGTCGAATTTGGCGCCCACTTCGTAAGAGGTGGACTCTTCCGGCGGCAGCTCGCCGATATAGCTGGCGATCGACGACTGCGGCATAAACGACTGGGCGACGTTGGCGAACAGAGAGACGTTCGGCGTGACCTTGTAGACCAGGCCGGCTTTCGGCGTCCATTTCTCATCGCGGCTGTCGGTATTGACGTTAAACGGTCGACCTTTACCGGCGTACTGGGTGTAGTACTGGTAGCGCACGCCGGCGACGGCGATCCAGTTGTCGGTCAGGTACAGCGCGTCCTGCACGTATGCGGCATAGCTCTCCTGCTGGATCCGCTGGTCGCTGTCGGAGGCGGAGACGGTATTACAGGTGTCGAGAGTGCCGTAGACCGGATGATAGATGTTAAAGCCTTTAACGTTCTTACAGCGCAGCATATCGGTGCGCAGCAGATCGTAATTCTCATAGGCGACGCCGGTCAGCAGCTCGTTATAAAAGCCGCCCACTACCACGTTGCCCTGCAGGTCGGCGCGGGTGGAGTGCATCTTCTGCGTTGAACCGTGGGTACCATCGACCCGGCGGGTGAGGTTGCCGGTCGCCGAATCATAGGCCATCACCCGCGCCTGGTTATCGTTGTAATGATCCTGGCTGTAGCTGTAGTCGAAGCGCGCGGTCCAGGCGTCGTTAAGGCGATACTCGGCGTTGAGCTGAGCGAGATCGGAATAGCCATCGGTAATATTAAACGCTTCATCGAAGCGGGTTTTGCGATCGACGTTAACCGCATGGCCGGTATTCAGATCGAAGATAGTGCCGCGATCAAAGGGGGCGCTGTAGTCGCGGTGCGAATAGGACGCGGTCACCGTTGCCCGCTCGCCAAACCAGGTCAGGGAAGGGGCGATAAAGCTGCTTTTGTTTTTACCGAAATTGCGCCAGTAATCCTCATTCTGATATTCGCCGATCAGTCGGTACGCCAGATTTGTGCCTTCGATGGGGCCGGTGATGTCGACGCTGCCGGTGCCGCCGCCAAAGCTGGTGGAGGTCCCGGAAACCGAACCGGAGAACTGCCGCTCCGGCCGTTTAGTGATGACGTTGATCAGCCCGCCGGGGTCGAGGATACCGTACAGCGTCGAGGCGGGCCCCTTCAGGACTTCCACCCGTTCGGTGGCGGCGTTAAAGCTGCGCGGCAGCACGGTGCGCAGGCCGTTGGTCATGATCGAGCCGTCGCGGTTGGCGCCGAAGCCGCGGCGGGTAAAGGCGTCCTGGGTACCGCCGAGGGTGTTGGTCTGCACCACGTTAGCGACGTTATACAGCGCCTCATCGAGTGAGGTGGCGTGCTGATCTTCGAGAACCCGATCGCTGACGGTATTGACCACCTGGGGAATATCCAGCAGCGGCATCGAGGTTAGCGTCGCGGTGGCGGAGCTGAGCGGCTGATAGCCGCTGGTGGCGCTTTGCTGCGCGCCGTCGGCCACTACGGTGATGGTCTCTTCCGCGTCGTTAGTACTTTTCGCCGCGCGATTGTCGGCGGCCATTAATCCCGGTGAGGCTAAAAAAAGAAGCGAAAAAAGCGCGCGCCCTGGCAACGTCCTGCAGGCGACATGGGGTTGAGTCATTATCTGTTTCTCGTGAACGAATCTGCCTTTGCGGTCAGATTAAGCCAATAAAATCATTGCCCTGAATAATAAAAGCACTCTGTTTAGCGTCTGAATGCGCCTTCAGATGTGTAATTGAGAATCATTCAATCATGAAGGGATGTAGTAGTAAACGTTATGCAAGATAAAAATTCAGCGGCGAGGAACAGGACGTTTTAAACACCTCCAGTAGGGAATGTTCTGTAGTTATCTATCTGATATTATTTTATTTTAATTATATTGCGTTGGCACAGTCTCGCTGTAGTCAGCGTCCCCGTCTGAAGACGATGGCGAGTATTGACTACTACATTCATCCCCGTCATGATCAAAAGAGAATGAGATTTATTTTGATTTGACTGCAGAATGTCCAGCTATCGCCTGGAACGCTGCGGCGCAGGAGCGAGTTATGCCACAGCGGGTGAAACCTGCAGAGCAGGGGATCGTACTGGATGCCCTGTCGGCCGGCTACGGCCAGACCCTGATCGTTGACGATATCAACCTGACCATTCCCACCGGCAAAATGACGGTGCTGGCCGGGGCGAACGGATCCGGCAAATCCACGCTGCTCTCGACCATCGCCAGAATGCTGAAACCGCTCGGCGGCTGTGTGCGTCTGGACGGGCAAGCCATTCACCAGATGCCGACGAAAGCCGTCTCGCGCCAGCTGGGCATCCTCCCGCAATCGCCGTTGACCCCGGAAGGATTGACCGTTTTCGAGCTGGTCTCGCGCGGGCGCTACCCGTGGCAGGGGCTGATGCGCCAGTGGTCCGAGGCCGATGAGCTGGCGGTAGAGGAGGCGCTGCGCTTAACCGGTACCGCCGAATTCGCCCATCTGCCGGTGGACAGCCTCTCCGGCGGCCAGCGTCAGCGCTGCTGGATCGCCATGGCGCTGGCCCAGCAAACGGCCACCATTCTGCTCGATGAGCCGACCACCTGGCTCGATCTGCGCTATCAGGTCGATATCCTTGAGCTGCTCCAGACCCTCACCCGCGAACATGGCCGCACGGTGGTGACGGTGCTCCATGACCTTAACTTTGCGGTGAACTACGCCGATCTGCTGGTATTCCTTAAACAGGGGCGCATCGCCGGCACGATTAGCGACAACGACGTCTGTAGCCCTGAGCTGATTAAACGCGTGTTTGACGTTGACGTGCAGATGTCGATTAACCCGCAAACCGGCAAACCCTTCTTTATGCCGTTTCGCGCCCGCCAGGCAGCGGCACAATGAGCGTGGCCATCCTGCTTTCCGCGCGGCGTCGCCCCCGCCCCCGGCTGGCGCTGCTTCTGCTAACGCTGCTGCTTATCGCCGCCTCGCTGGTGCATCTTGGCTTAGGCGCCCGCTGGATCGCCCCGCAGACGGTGCTGCAGGCGCTGCTGGAGTACGATCCGCGTAACTTTGAGCAGCGGATTATCATCGATCTGCGTCTGGTGCGGCTGGCGGCGGCGCTGCTGACCGGCGCGGCGCTCGGCGTCGCCGGGCTGCTGCTGCAGACGGTGATCCGTAACCCGCTTGGCGAGCCGCATATTCTCGGGCTTAACGCCGGCGCCTCGCTGGCGGTGGTGGCGACCTCGGCGCTGGGCCTGTCCTTCGGCGCTTTCCCCGCCGGGCGCCCGCTGACCGCCGCCTGCGGCGCGGGGCTGCTGTTCGGTGGCGTGATGGCGCTGGCCTCTGCCGGGCGCGGCGGGGCGACGCCGCTGCGCATCACGTTGTGCGGAGTGGCGCTGTCAGGGTTTGCGTCGGCGGTGACGGCGGCGATATTAATTCTCGATGAACAGACGCTGCTGGCGATGCGCACCTGGCTGGCCGGCGACCTGGCCGGACTGAACTGGAGCACGCTGCAGACGGCGCTGGTCCCGGCGCTGATCGGCCTTGGCGTCGCGCTGCTCATTGCCCCACGCCTCAACGTGCTGGCGCTGGGGGATAAGGTGGCGCTGGGCCTTGGCGTTAATCTCGTCCAGACGAGGCTGCTGGGCCTGCTGGCGATTGCGCTGCTCTGCGGCGCGGCGGTGGCGGTGGCCGGGCCGATCGGCTTCGTCGGGCTGGTGGTGCCGCACGTGGTGCGCCGTCTGGTGACGGAAGATATCCGCCTGGCGCTGCCCCTGGCCGCGCCGGTGGGAGCGCTGGCGCTGGTGCTGGCGGATATCGCCGCCCGGACGCTGGTCGCGCCGCAGGAGCTGGCCACCGGAGCGATGACCGCCCTGGTGGGCGCGCCGTTGTTTATCTTTATCGCCGCGAGGTTTTTTAAATGACGCGCGCCGTTCACCGGGCCGGTTTTCGGCCGCTGGCTTTCGCCTCCCGTCATCTGCTGCTGCGTCCTGCGGCGTTAAAAATTGCCGCCAGCATAGTGCTGACGCTGCTGGCGCTGGGGCTGTACAGCCTTAGCCGCGGCAGCTATCCGCTGCCCGCGTCGACGCTGGCGCGGGCCCTGCTGGCGCCGCAGGAGATGGGCGAGCAGCCGCGCTTTATTCTGTTTGATATCCGCCTGCCGCGGATCCTGATGGCGCTGCTGTGCGGGGCCATGCTGGGGCTGGCCGGCGCGGCGATGCAGAGCATCACCCGTAACGGGCTGGCCGACCCGGGGCTGATCGGCGTCAAAGAGGGGGCCAGCATCGTGGTCCTGGCGCTGGTGCTGTTTTTCCCGGCGGTAGGCCTGGTCTGGCGGCCGCTGGCGGGGATGGTCGGCGGCATAGCGGTGGCCCTGCTGGTCCTGACGCTGGCCCGCGACTGTTCGCGGCCGCGCTTTATTTTAATTGGCATCGGCGTCTCCTGGAGCCTGGCGGCCGCGGTCGGCATCTTTATGACCACCGCCGACGTACGCGACGTGCAGACGGCGATGATCTGGCTGGCGGGCAGCCTGCAGGCCGCCACCTGGCCGCTGCTGGCGGTGGCTTTTTGCTGGGCGCTGCCCGGGGCCATCATCCTGTTCTGTACCGCCCGGGCGGCGGACGTGGCGCTGCTGGGCGACCGGACCGCCATCGGCCTCGGCGTACGTCTGCAGCAGCTGACGGTGCTGCGCTTTTTCGCACCGGTGCTGCTGACCTCGGCCAGCGTCTCCTGCGTCGGCAGCCTGGGCTTTGTGGGCCTGATGGCGCCGCATATGGCGCGTTTTGTGCTGCGCGGCGGCCAGGTATCGCTGCTGTGCGGCAGCGCGCTGATTGGCGCCTTGCTGGTGCTGGCGACCGATACCCTTGGCCGGCTGGCGTTTGCCCCGCTGCAGATCCCGGCGGGGATTGTCATTGCCCTGGTGGGCTGCCCGTTCTTCGTTGTCTTGCTCTGGCGTCGCCGTGATGCCCTTTAACCAGGAAGGTAGTATGCGTTGGTTCGTCTCATTGCTGCTGTTGCTGACGGGGGCCGTCAGCGCCGCCGCCCCACAGACTCAAACTTTCACCGATGATTTAGGCCGCACCGTCACCGTCCCGCTGCATCCGCAGCGCATTGTTTCGATGCACGATCTCGATATTACCATTCCGCTGATTGAGCTCGGGGCGCCGCCGATCGCCAGCCACGGCCGGACGCGCCCGGACGGCAGCCACTATCTGCGCGCCAGCGCCCAGCTCACCGGTGTCGATTTCGACAACAGCGATATCCGCTTTATTGGCACCGCCGATATCGATCTGGAAGCGGTTGCCGCCGCAAAGCCGGATCTGATTATCACCGAGCCCAGCCGCCACGTGTCAGTGGAGCAACTGGAGAAGATTGCCCCGACGGTGAGCATCGACCATCTGCAGGGCAGCGCCCCGGAGATTTACCGCAAGCTGGCGCAGCTGACCGGCACCCAGCCGCGGCTGGCGATCCTCGAGCGCCGCTATCAGGAACAAATTAAACAGCTGAAAGCGATGGTCAACCCACCGCAGTACAGCGTCTCAGTGATCCAGGCGAACAACGGCAAGGTCACGGTGCATCATTCGTATCATGCGCTGGGCCGGGTGCTGCGCGACGCCGGGTTCCGCTTTCCGCCGCTGATTGAGCGGATCCCCGATGGTCAGCGCATTGACGTCAGCGCGGAACAGCTGCCGGAGCTGGACGCTGATTTTGTCTTCGCCACCTGGCGGTCGGATACCGGCGGTAAGCCGCAGGATGAGCTGCAGGCGATGGAAGGCGTGATGCCCGGCTGGTGCGACTTTATGCGCGCCTGCCGCACCGGGCACTATATTTTACTGCCGCGGGAAGAGGTGATCTCCAACTCCTACGCCGCGCTGTCTCTGATGGTGGCCCAGGTGCAGTCGCATATTGCCGGCAGGCCGATCCCGGCGGAGGCCAAATGAAAAGCGCGGTAAAAAAAGAGAAGGGCAAAGTCGATCTGTTCGGCGAACGCTATCGCGCCCGGGCGCACCAGCTCTCCCCCCGGCTGCGGGCGGTGGTCAGCTATATCAACGACAACCGCGAGGTGGTGCTGGAGCATACGGCGATGGAGATCGCCACCGCGACCCAGACCTCCGACGCCACGGTGGTGCGTGCCATCCAGGCGCTGGGCTTCGCCGGGCTGCGCGAGCTTAAGCAGACCATGGAGCGCTGGTTCGGCACCTCGGTCACCTCGGCGGAAAAGATGCGCTCGACGGTTACCGCGCTCTCCAGCGACGTCAACTCCAGTATTGATTTTGTGCTTGAAGGCCATCAGCGAGTGTGCGAGGTCCTGTCGCGGGCCGACAACCGCGCGGCGGTGGCTCAGGCGGTGGCATTGCTCAGCGACGCGCGCCAGGTGGGGATCTTCGGTATCGGCGCCTCGGGGATCCTCGCCGAATACACCGCCCGGTTGTTCAGCCGTATTGGCCTGCCGGCGTACGTGATGAACCGCACGGGCTTTAGCCTTGCCGAACAGCTTATCGGCCTGCAGCGCGGCGATGTGCTGATCATGATGGGGCAAAAATCCCCCCATCGCGAAGGGTTGACCACCCTGCGCGAGGCGAAGCGGCTGGGTATTCCGACCATCCTGCTGACCCAGGCGGTGGACTCGCGCTTCAGCCAGGAGGCGCAGGTGGTGATCGACGTCCCGCGCGGCGGGGACAGTAGCCGGATGCCGCTGCACGGTACGGTGCTGGTCTGTCTCGAGATGATTGTCCTGTCGGTGGCCTCTACCACGCCACAAAAAACGGTGAAATCCCTGAAACGAATCAACGATCTGCATCGGGCTATCGGTAAATCCGGCGGTAAACGGGGCCATTGAGAAGATAATTCACCAGCGGGAAGGTTTCCGGTTGCATATAAAAGTGAGTGTGTGTATTTTTATGCAAAATAAATGCATAAAAAGGAAATCTCATGGTCAAGAATTTGCTCAAAGCGTGTTGCATGATAGCCGCGCTGACGGCTGCCGGACAGGCGGCTGCGGAAACCTATACCGTCGGCTCCGGCGGCACCTACCGGCCGTTTGAATTTGAAAACAGCCAGAAACAGCTGGAAGGTTTCGACATCGACATCATCAAAGCCATCGCCAAAGCCGAAGGCTTTGACGTTAAGCTGGTCAATACCCCATGGGAAGGCATCTTCGCCACGCTGAACACCGGCGACCGCGACATCATCATCTCCGGGATCACTATCACCGATAAACGCAAACAGATGGTCGATTTCTCCGCGCCGTACTTCCCGGCCGAACAGTCTATCGTCGTCGCTCAGGACTCGCAGGTGGATTCGCTGGCGGCCCTGAAAAACGAGAAGGTCGGGGTGGTGAACTCCAGCACCGGCGATATCGTGGTTTCTGAGGTGCTGGGTAAAAACAGCACCGCGATCAAGCGCTTCGACAATACCCCGCTGATGCTCCAGGAGCTGTTTGAGGACGGCGTCAGCGCCGCGGTTGGCGACGTCGGGGTGGTGAAGTACTACATCAAACAGCACCCGGAGAAGCAGTTCAAGCTGGTGCCGGATGCCAAATTTGAGCGTCAGTATTTCGGTATTGCGGTGGCGAAAGGCAACAGCGAACTGCTGGGCAAAATCAACGCCGGGCTGCAAAAGATCGTTGCTGACGGGACTTACGCCAAAATCTATAAAACCTGGTTCGACGACAACGTGCCGACGCTGCCAGCGCAATAATCCACCTTTTTCAGTGACCACGGCTATCGCCAAGGCGATAGCCGTATTTTTTAGGGAAGGACTATGACGGGATTCCGTTGGGAGATCATCGAGGAGTACGGCCCGCTGTTTGTGGACGGCGCCCTGATGACGATTAAATGTACCATTATCTGCGTGATCCTCGGGACGCTGTGGGGGTTAACTCTCGGTCTCGGGCGGATGGCGAAGGCCGAGCACGGGCCGTGGAAATATATTCTCCGCTACCTGGTGCAGTTTCCGGTGCGCTTTTACGTCAGCGCCTTCCGCGGCACGCCGCTGTTCGTGCAGATTATGGTGGTGCACTTTGCGCTGGTGCCGCTGTTTATCAACCCGCGCGACGGCCTGCTGGTGACCAGCGGCCTGATGAGCGCCGACTTTGCCCGCGAGCTGCGCGCCAGCTACGGGGCGTTCCTCTCCTGCATCGTGGCGATCACCCTTAACGCCGGGGCCTATGTGTCGGAGATTTTCCGCGCCGGCATCCAGTCGATCGACAAAGGGCAGATGGAGGCCTCCCGCGCGCTGGGCATGCCGTGGTGGAAAACCATGCGCAAGGTGATCCTGCCGCAGGCGTTTCGCCGTATTCTGCCGCCGCTGGGCAATAACGCCATCGCCATTGTCAAAGACTCGTCGCTGGCCTCGGCGATTGGCCTGGCCGATCTGGCCTATGCCGCGCGCACCGTCTCCGGCGCCTACGCCACCTACTGGGAACCCTACCTGACCATCTCTCTGGTCTACTGGGTGATCACCTTCCTGCTGGCGCAGCTGGTTAACCGTCTGGAAAAGAGGTTTGGCAAAAGTGATTCACATTAATAACTTACATAAGCGCTTCGGCGACAGCCACGTGCTGCGCGGCATCAGCTGCGATATTAAACCGCAGGAAGTGGTGTGCATCATCGGCCCATCCGGCTCGGGGAAAAGCACCTTCCTGCGCTGCATGAACGCCCTGGAGACGGTCAGCGAAGGCGAGGTGGTGGTTAACGGCTTTGCCGCCCACGACCGGACCACCGACCTCAACAAGATGCGCGAAAGCGTCGGCATGGTGTTCCAGCGCTTTAACCTGTTCCCGCACATGACGGTGCTGGAAAACCTGATCATGGCGCCGATGAATCTGCGCAATATGCCGCGCCAGCAGGCGGTCGACCTGGCCGAAGCCTTGCTGGCGAAGGTGGGCTTAAGCGATAAGCGCGACGCCTGGCCCTCGAGCCTGTCCGGCGGCCAGCAGCAGCGGGTAGCCATCGCCCGCGCGCTGGCGATGAAGCCGTCGATAATGCTGTTCGATGAGCCCACTTCGGCGCTGGATCCGGAGCTGGTGGGCGACGTGCTGGAGGTGATGAAAAACCTCGCCAGCGAGGGGATGACCATGGTGATCGTGACCCACGAAATGGGCTTTGCCCGCGAAGTGGCCGACCGGGTGATCTTCATCGACCAGGGCGTGATTCAGGAAGAGGGCAAGCCGGGGCAGATCTTTAGCGCGCCGAGCAACCCACGCACCGCCGCGTTCCTCAGCAAGGTGCTGTAAACCGGGCGGGCTGGCGCGATGCCAGCCCGCTGAGCATTCCGGGTGTATTGACGAAGCTTTTAATCATCCGCGCAAACATTGACTGGGCTCATATATCCCGCGATAACCCCTTTGTTAATCTCAGGGTGTCGATTAGGACTTCTCCAGGAAAATAACGTTGGAAATCTTTTTTTAACCCACTGAAAAATAGCGATTAACTATTTTTCATACGCCAAAAATCATGGTCCGTTAATCACGGACTCGGTTTCGTATGGGTTAAAAAAGGTACGTTATGACAGTTACATGGACGGTCACGCCCGTGGGGTATCAGCACATTGCCAAACGCTGCCCCGCCTGCAATGTAAAACGCGACTTCGCGCCTTCCGGCGCCATCCGGGTGAATTCGCAAAAGAAGCTGCTGGATATCTGGAGCATCTATAAATGCACGCACTGCGATTACACCTGGAATATCGCCCTGTTTTCCAGGCTGCACGTCAGCAAGATAAACCGTGAACTGCTTCAGCGCCTGCTGCAGAACGATGCAGCCATGGTTCACTATTATGCCGCTGACCTCGCGACGCTGAAGCGCAACCGCGCCGAGCCGTCGGGGCAACCTGATTTTCGTATTCACGAGCAATGGTCGGTTACGTTGATGGCATGTCAGCGGATAACGGTGCGCGTCAGAGTCAGTCAGCCATTTCGCATCAGCCTGCTATCAATACTGAAAAAACAGCTCAAGCTGAGTACGGCTGAAATCCGGTGGTTGGTCGCGACAGGGCATATCGAGGGTATTCCACTAAAACAGCTCAAGACGAAAAAGCTGAAGGCGATGGAATATGATTTTCAGCTGGCGGCGGAAACGCTGTATGCGCGACGCCGGATTACGTTATCACTTTGCGGTAGATAACTTGCCGGGAAGATAAGCCGCAGCGCTTGAGCTGCTGGCTTTTTTATTCCTCGGTGAATAAGGACGGCGAAGTTGGCCGTCCTGACTCCCTTATCTCCGCCTGCAAAAGCCACCTCCGCTGCAGCCATTCAATCTGCAGACGCATAGTAAACAAACGCCAGCTTATTGCCGTCGGGATCGCGGACGTAGGCGCTGTGAAAACCGTCGCCATACTGCGGCCGGTGACCGGGACCGCCTTCGTCACGTCCGCCGAGTTGCAGGGCGAGGGCATGCAGTTCCGCAATATGTGCGACGGAGCGGGCGTTAAGCGCCACCATCGTTCCATTACCCACCCCGGCAGGCTGCTGGTCAAAAGGAACACCCACGCACAGCCCGCAGGTGTGATTGCCGTTGAAGGTGCCCCAGGACGCCCCCTGTTCGTTACGGCCGGCTTTGACGTGCCCCAGCAGCGCCATCAACGGGTCATAGAACTTGATGGCGCGTGGCAGATCGTTCGTTCCCAGCATAATGTATGAAAACATAGTGTTCTCCTGTTGCGGGCAAAAAGGCCTAAACCTTCAGGCTGGCTGAAGGAGATGTTGCTGACGGAGTTTTAACAAGCGCGAGACCAGCATGATGACGACGATTCCCGCTATCAGCGCCAGGCAGTGAAAAGCAATTCTGCCGCCAGCCTGGAAGTAAACCCAGCGCGCTACTTCCACCGAGGCCGCCATAAAACTGAGCGCCACAATGTTGATGGTGGCTGAAACCGTCCCTTTCGGCAGGGAGTGGGAAAAAAGCGCAAAACGGAATAATACGGGGAACAACAGGCCTGTTCCGAGGGCATAGAGACTCGTTCCTGAAACGGACCACCACCAGGTATGGGGCCATGCAATATTTCCCGCCAGTAATACCAACAACCCGGTCAGCTGTATCGGGATAGTGCGCCAGATAAAGCGGGGAGAGGTCGGATCCTTGATAAAACGGGCCACGATGATGCTGGCAATAATAACGCCGCCAAAGACAGGCACCTGGGTCCAGGCATAGGCGCCGCGCGACATCCCGCCGTCATCGATCAGGATCACCGGAGAGAGTGCTACCCAGGTGATTATCGGCAGGTTACTGAATGACAACGCCAGCGCGCCCGTGAGCACCACCGGCTGTTTAAAGGCGCGGACAAACTCGGAAAATACCTCTCCCGGACGAAACCCCCGGCCCTGAGAGGTGACCGTTTCTGGCATGCTAAAAATCAGTAACGCCCAGGCCAGCAAGCTCATGGCGCCGATGATCGCAAACAATAACTTCCAGTGCAGGAAATTCATCAGGCCAGCGCCCGCCAGGGGCCCGATTACCGGCGCCAGCAAAACGATGGATGTCAGCGCCGCCATAATGCGGATAGACTCTTTTTCATCAAAAGCCTCCTGGATGGAGACATAACCGACTGTCGAAATGAAGCAGATACTGGTTCCCTGGATAAAACGGGCGATAAGATATTGATCAATCGACGTGACAAAGATCATGCTGAAGCAGGCCAAAGCAAAGATGATGGCTCCGGTCAGTAGTACGGGGCGGCGACCAATGCGGTCGGAGAGCGGCCCCAGCAGCCACTGTAAGGCCAGCCCCCCGGCTAAATAGAGGCTGACAGAGGCCGGGGCTAACGCAACATCAGCCTCAAATTCCCGGATGATGTGGATAATACCCGGCTGAATGAGATCGGTAGTCAGATAAGCAGAAAAATCATAGATAACCATCGCCAGCGGAAATAACAAGATTCTGCTAAAACGGATGTATGGTCCCAACGCTAATTTCATACGCGAAGACTCCCTGGTCGGTGACGGTTTCCCTGGTATCGGGGCCTGGTTGATGTGGATCCCTTGCGGCTGTCGTCACAGGCTGGCCGCGGAATGACAAACCGAAAGATAAAATTCGCCTGGCGACTGTCATTGGGTAAGGCAACGCAACGGCATGCAGAGGGAGTGATCGAGCATGGCAGAGGGATAACGCACCGGGTTAACTGGCTGGGGGTGACGTTTCTTATGCGAGGGAGGGGTCTCGCTGCCATCGCGTGGATGTGGAGCGTTTGTCCGCAGGGGACGAGAATGAATAAAGTCGCTTGCTCCTGAGGGGAAACATTCATACCGGGAAACCTTTGTCATCATCATGGGCAAAATAGGCGAACACTCGCCAGTGTCCGCATTCGATTTCAGCGCAGTGATAATCAGTCCGGCCAGTGATGGTCGGAAGTCTGATTATCAGATGATTAGGTTTTCCAGCATCGACGCCTCAGCTATGGGTATGAATTATTCATCAAGGAAATGATAACACCCACATTTATTATGGGAATTGCGCAGGTAAGAAAATGTGACTTCGCCCGCTTACTGCGTGAAGCTGATCGCAACAGACCCGGCGCTGCGCTCAGCCTTGCCATGGTAGACCGCCTCAATATTATTCCCCTGCGGATCCAGCACAAAAGCGGCATAGTAACCAGGATGATAGTGTCGTTCGCCAGGCGCGCCGTTATCACGTCCGCCATGGGTCAGCGCCGCATGGTAAAAAGCGTCCACCATGTCACGATCTCTGGCCTGGAATGCCAGGTGGTGGCGCCCAGTCAGTTTCCCGGCAGCCTCCGGGCTGTGGCGTGAGGCCACCACCAGTTCGTCGGCCAGCAAGTATTCATTGGCGGTGGTGATAACCGGGATCTCCAGCGCCGACAGTACGGCGGTATAAAAGTTTTTGCTTGCCTCAAAGTCTTCGACAACCAGCAGAATATGATCGATCAATCTGCCACGATGTAAGGTATTACTTTCCATGGGATTTCCTCTCGGCTGGGGGGCCGGCAATGGTTAACAGCAGTGAGCCAGCAAGAACAGGATACCCTCCGGTGAGGGCCATAAAAAAGGGCTGGCGCCAGGCCAGCCCGTGAGGACTACCGTGCGGACTCCGTCGCCTCGTCCATGTCATCTTCCTGCTCACTGGCAAGCAGGGTTTTCTCGTTTTTGCACAGACACTGAATCAACAGGAACAGTACGCCGCTGGCCACCAGGGTGACGATCAGGCCATCGTAACCAGTGATGCCGATCAGCATGCCGCTGACTACCGGCCCGGCAACGCTGCCGGCGGACCAGAAAAAGCCGAACAGGGCGTTAATCATAATCAGCTTCTGCCCATTGAAGGTTTTCCCCGCCCGCACCAGCGACAGGGTATAAAGTGCGCCCGCCGCGGCGCCCAGCAGCAGACAAATGGCCATCAGCTGAATGCGCGAGCCGAGCATCAGCGGCAGGGCCAGCAGCGACAGGCTGAAAACCACCGCGCAGCTCAGATGCACGCGGCGAATCCCGACCCGGTCGGCCAGCCAGCCGAGCGGGGTCTGGAACATCGCATCTCCGGTAAGCACCACGGTGACCAGCAGCACCGCCAGCCCTTCATTCAGCCCTTTGTCCATGCCGTACAGCGGCAGCAGGGCGAGGATGCTGGCGTCAAAGAAGGCGAAGCAGAAGACCCCGGAGGCCAGTACCGGCAGAAAGGCGCCGAGGCTGCGCCAGCTGGCGCGCTCCCCGAGGCTTTCACGAGTGCCGGTGGGCAGATGGCGCAGCATCAGCAGGCAGACGGCGGTGACCGCGACAATCGCTATCAGCGCTGAGGTCTGCCAGGCGGGGCCGACGGAGATCAGCAGCGGCCCGGCCAGCTGGCAGCCGGTAAAGGCCGAGGCGTAGAGACCGGTGAGGGTAGCGCGCTGGCTGCCCGCCGCGCCGCCGGTGATCCAGCTTTCGCCGAGTACGATAATGACCCCGGAGGCCAGGCCGGTCAGCAGGCGCGGCAGCAAAAGCAGCGTCATATCGGTAGTCATGCATGAGGCGATGGTCGCCAGCGCCAGCAGGATCAGACTGCCGCTCAGCAGCACGCCCATTTCAACGCGCCGGCACAGCGCAGGAGAGAGGAAAGAGGAGATCATCATGCCGGCGGGCGGCAGGGCGGCCAGCAGGCCGACGTACAGCGGCGCGATCTGCTGCTGCGCCAGCTCAAGACTGATTAACGGCACCGTATAGCCGGTGATAAATCCCACAAGCGACGCGGCCATGATCATCGCCAGCGTGGGGGCAAGACGATTCTGGTCTGGGTTAAACATTTTATTTCCGATGACGGAGAGGTCAGTAGTGGATCCTTCGGCAAATTGCCGTCCTGAGTTGCATAATAATTAATCGACTGGCCGTTGTCACCGTTGAAATCACTACCAAAAAAGGACCGCAGGGCAGCAGGTGGGCTGTACGCCGCGCCGCCGCCGCATTTCGTGACGTTGTCAGCGTGGTAACGACAGGATATAACGGAGGGAGCGGCAGCGCCCCGACGCCGGTGAGCGACGGGGAAAAACGCGACGCATGACCGATTATTCAGCATTACGCTATGCAGGAAAGGAGTAATACATGGCCGTATCGCCGTCACTGATCGCCGAAGCCGTTGGCTGGCGACGTGAATTTCACGCCGCGCCTGAGCTCGGATATCAGGAACAGGAGACCTCGCGCCGCGTTGCGGAGCTGCTGGCCTCGTTTGGGCTGCAGGTGCACCGCGGGCTGGCCGGCACCGGCGTCGTGGCGACGCTGGAGAACGGCCCCGGGCCGGTTATCGGCCTGCGCGCCGATATGGACGCCCTGCCGATCACCGAGCTGGGGAGCGTCAGCTACCGTTCACGCCGTCCCGGGGTGATGCACGCCTGCGGCCACGATGGCCATACCGCGATGCTGCTGGCGGCCGCCGCCCATTTGGCGCAGACCCGCCATTTCAGCGGCACCGTCCACTTTGTCTTTCAGCCGGCGGAAGAGAACCTCGGCGGTGCGCGCAAAATGGTGGAGGAGGGGTTGTTTGAGCGCTTCCCGATGGACGCCATCTACGCGCTGCATAACTGGCCGGGGATCCCTCTTGGCGAAGTGGCGCTCAGCGATGGCGCGATGATGGCCTCGCTGGACGCCTTCGAGATCACCCTGCGCGGAAAGAGCTGTCATGCGGCGATGCCGGAGAGCGGGGCCGATCCGATCGTCGCGGCGGCGCAGCTGATAATGGCGCTGCAGACCATTCCTTCCCGCCGCTTGTCGCCGCAGGATTCCGCGGTGGTCAGCATCACCCAGATAAACGGCGGCGAGGCGATCAACGTCCTGCCGGACACCGTGGTGCTGCGCGGTACCTTCCGCTGTCTGAGCAATCGCGTTCGCGCCCGCGTGCGGGAGCTTATCGAGCGCTATGTGGCGACCCAGCCGCAGGTGTCCGATGTGCAGGGCGAGATTAGCTGGTTCCCGGGTTATCCGGTGACCAAAAACCATGCGCTGCAGGCGCAGCAGGTGCGCGAGGTGGCTGCCGCCACTCTCGGCGCGCAAGCGGTGCGCTGGAATCAGGCGCCGTCGATGGCCTCCGAAGATTTTGCCTGCATGCTGGAGGCCTGTCCGGGGGCCTATTTCTGGATAGGCACCGACGGCGAAACCCCGTCGAAGCCGCTGCATAACGCCAGCTATGACTTTAACGATGCGCTGATCGGCCCCGGCGTCGCCATGTGGGTGGGGCTGGTGGAGAAACAGCTGCCGGCGGCGTAACCCACCGGCAGCGGCAGAGGGAGCGCGCTGCGCTCCCTGAGGTCAGACGTCGGCGGCGGCTTTCAGTCGCGCTTTCATGTCGCTGTAGGCCGTCCAGGCATAGCGCTCCGCCCATTGCTGGTCGGCAATCGCTTCCACTTTCACCGCACAGTATTTGGTTTCCGGCGTTTTGGAGATCGGATCGAGGTTATCCTGGGTCAGCTCATTGCAGGCGCCCACCCACCACTGATAGGTCATATAGACCGCCCCCGGATTGATGCGATCGCTGAGGTCGGCGCGGGAGATCACCTTCCCGCGCCGGGAGCTGACCCACACCAGCTGTTTGTCGGCGATCCCCAGTCGTTGCGCATCCGCGGGATTCATCTGCACCCGTCCCGGCTCGTCGGCCAGCGACTGCAGCGCGGCGCAGTTGCCGGTCATCGAGCGGCAGGAATAATGCCCGACTTCCCGCACGGTGCAGAGCACCAGCGGCCACTCGTCATCCGGGCGCTCGGCCGGCGCGCGCCAGGCGGTGGCGAACAGCTGCCCTTTACCCGAGGGGGTGTCGAAGCGGTTGTCTTTATACAGCCATGGCGTGCCGGGATGATCGAGGGTCGGGCACGGCCACTGGACATGGCCCATATCGCCCATTTTCTCCCAGGTCACGCCGTAGAACAGCGGGCAGAGCTCGCGCATCTCGTCCCAGATCTGCTGGTTGTTCTCATAGTGCATCGGATAGCCCAATTCGCTGGCCAGCAGGCTAATGATCTCCCAGTCGCGCTTCACATTCCCCGCCGGAGGGATCGCCTGTTCAAACCGCTGGAACCCGCGGTCGGCGCAGGTGAAGACGCCGCCGTGCTCGCCCCAGGAGGTGGCCGGCAGCAGGACATCGGCCATTTCCGCTGTTTTGGTCATGAAGATGTCCTGCACGACGACAAAGTCCAGCGCCTCGATGCCTTTGCGCACCAGGCCGAGGTCGGCTTCGGTCTGCAGCGGATCTTCGCCCATGATGTAATAGGCTTTGATCTCGCCGGTCAGCGCTTTATGCGGCACCTCGGTGATGCGGGTGCCGACCTGGTCGTCCATCAGCGCCGGGTCGATGCCCCAGGCGGCGGCGAATTTCGCCCGCACGGCGGGGTCGGTGACCTCCTGATAGCCGGGGAACAGGTTCGGCAGCACGCCCATATCGCAGGCGCCCTGTACGTTGTTTTGCCCGCGGACCGGCCCCACGCCGACGTTGGGCCGTCCAAGGTTGCCGGTGAGCAGCGCCAGGCTTGCCAGGCCGCGCACCACGTCCACCGCCTGGCCAAACTGGGTGACCCCCATGCCCCACATAATGGTGGCGGATGGGGCGGCGGCGAACATGCGCATCGCCTCCCGGATTTCCCGCGCGCTGACCCCGACAATCCCTGCCACCGCTTCCGGGGCGTAATCCTTCACCGCCTCGCGGTAAGCATCCAGCCCTTCGGTATAGCGTTCGACATAGGTTTTGTTGTACAGCTCCTCCTCCAGCAGCACATAGCCGAAGGCATTTACCAGCGCCATGTTGCTGCCGTTGTTGAGCTGCAGATGACGATCGGCAATGCGCGCGGTTTCAATGCGCCGCGGATCGCAGACGATGATTTTGGCGCCGTTGTCCCGGGCCTTGATTACCCGGCGGGCGACGATGGGATGGGAGTCGGCGCAGTTGTAGCCAAAAATCAGCAGGCACTTCGAGTTTTCGATGTCGCTAATCGAGTTGCTCATCGCCCCGTTGCCCAGCGCCTGCTGTAGCCCGGCGACGGAGGGGCCGTGGCAGACGCGGGCGCAGCAGTCGACGTTATTGGTGTTCAGCACCGCGCGGGCGAACTTTTGCATCACATAGTTGGTTTCGTTGCCGGTGCCGCGCGAGGAGCCGGTGGTCATGATGGCGCGCGGGCCATGCTTCTCTTTGATCTCCCTGAGCTTGCTGGCGGTATAGCGAATCGCCTCCTGCCAGCTGACCGGCGTGAAGGCGCCGCCTTTCTGGTAGCGGATCATCGGTTGTTTAAGACGGGGCGTCAGGAGCTGCGTATCGTTAAGAAAATCCCAGCCGTAGTAGCCTTTCAGGCACAGCTGGTTCTGGTTGGTGACGCCGTCGGCGGCTTCCGCGCGAATGATTTTATTGTTGTCGACAACCAGTTTAAGTTTGCAACCCGCCCCGCAGTAGGGGCACACGCTCGTGATTTTTTTCATCAGTAACAGACCTGTTAACAGTGAACTGAGGATCGCTGTCGCGCCGGGCCCGACGGGCAACGATCGCGGTATCGCCTGGTGGTGATGCAGACGCAGGCCTGTTGCGCTATGCAGGTCTTGTGCCAGAATTTAAACTCTTGATCTGTATTGAAAAAATGAAAAGAGATTGATGACGGGAGCATGACCTCGTCACTAATGACGATGACGCAGAGCGCCGACGTCAGACGCTCTGCGGGGTAACACGTGGCTAGGCGAGAGGGCGGCAGCGGTCGAAGTGCGATTCGCTCAGGCCGACGTCGCGCGCGGCGGCGCAGATAGCCTGCCAGCTGCCGGCATCCAGCGGGATCCCCTGCGCCAGCCGCGCTTCGCGGTTGGCGGCCTCCCATTCGCCGGGCGCCAGCACCGGGGCATCGGCATCGTGCGGCGACTGCTTACACCATGCGATAAAGGCCTCCGTCTGCGCCTGGCTGTCCGGGGCATCGAACGCGTCCGGGCGCAAGATCACCGTGGTCATGCAGTTAAAGATGGCGTCGACGCTGGTCTGCAGGCTCTCCTGATGGGTGGTTTGCCCGCCGGAGAGCGCGCCGCCGAGCACTTCGCACAGCGTCGCCAGGGCATAGCCTTTGTGCTGGGCGAAGGTGAGCAGGGCGCCCAGCGGCGAGGTCTGCATCACCGCCGGGTCGGTGGTGGGTCGACCCTCGGCGTCAATCAGGCAGCCGGGGGCCACGGCTTCGCCTTTATGCCAGGCGACGCGGGTTTTACCAAAGGCGATGGCGCTGGTGGCGTAGTCCAGCAGCAGCGGCGGATGGCCCGCGCGGGGAAACACCACGCACAGCGGGTTGGTGCCGAAGCGGCTGTCCTTCCCGCGGAACGGGGCGACCATCGGGTCGCCGATGACGCTGACGAAGTGAATGGAGATCAGCCCGGCGGCGGCGCACTGTTCGGCCCAGTAGCCGATGCGACCGACGTGATGCGCATTGCGCAGGGCGATAGCCGCCATACCGTGCTGCTTCGCCTTTTCAATGCCTAACTGCATCGCTTCGTGGGCGACCACCTGGCCGAACCCGGCGTTGCCGTCGAGGGTGACCACGGCGCCGGCGTCTTTGGTCACCGTGGCGTGGCGGTTGAGCTGCAGAAAACCACCGGCGTGGGATTTGACGTAGCTGGGGATCATCCCGACGCCGTGGGAGTCATGCCCGGCAAGATTGGCGGCGATCAGATGGTCCGCGACGAGGGTGGCTTCCCCTGGGGTACTGCCGAGATGGGTAAACAGTGAGACGACAAACTGATGCAGATCCGTCGCCAGAAAGCGGTGTCCTGTAGGCACTGATTCTCTCCTGTAGTCTGTTGTTATTTTGTTATGTTTGCCGTTTTATGCTGCGCCGCCCGGCGCAGAAGGTCAAGGGCGGCGTCTCCCGGCGACATGCCGCTGCACCAGCGCCTGCGCATACGACAGACGATAAAAAACCGGGCCGGGATCGCGTTTTAATTAACGCCATAAACACCACATTTTTAAATTCTGCCAGTGTCACAAAAGCCAGAAAAAAGCCATCCCCGTCGTTGCAAGGGGAGCTGATACCACTATATGTTAAATTTGTGTTTATTAATTGATGATTAAAGGTTGGTATCATGTATAAGAAAATAAGTGGTTTAGTGGTTTCACTGACGGCCGTTTTCGCCTGTGCCGCCTGGGCGGAGGTGCCTGCGGGCTATCCCGCGGATTATAAAAAAACGATTGATGCCGCCGTAAAAGAGGGCAAGGTGGTGATCTATTCCACGACCGATACCAAAGCGGCCGGGCCGTTAATTAAGGGATTTGAAGCGCAATACCCGGGTGTAAAAGTCGAATATAACGACATGAACAGTACCGAGCTGTATAACCGCTATATCAGCGAACAGGCCGCCGGGGGCGGCAGCGGGGATGTGGTGTGGAGCTCATCGATGGATACCGCGCTGAAATTAGCCACCGAATACGCCGAACAATATGCCTCGCCGGAGGTGAAGCAATTACCCGACTGGGCGGTCTGGCAGCAAAAAGCCTATGGCACTACCTATGAGCCGGTGGTGTTTATCTATAACAAACGGCTGATCCCGCAGAATGAGGTTCCGGATTCGCATACCGCGCTGGCAAAACTTATCGCCAGCCAGGCCGATAAATTTAAAGGCAAAGTCACCACCTACGATATCGAAAAATCGGGCCTCGGCTTTATGCTGGCGGTACAGGACAGCCAGGCCGACGCGAACTATTTTGCCGACCTGGCGAATATCGCCAAAGGCGGCCTGACGGTGCAGTCTTCCACCGGCACAATGATGGAGCGCGTCTCCTCCGGCGAAAACCTGATCGGCTATAACATTCTTGGCTCTTATGCCGAAGCGCGGGCGAAAAACGATCCCTCTTTAGGTATTGCCTATCCGAAAGATTACGTGCTGGTGCTCTCCCGCGTCTCGTTTATTAGCCAGGAGAGCGAACATCCCAACGCGGCGAAATTGTGGCTGGATTATGTCCTGTCGGAAAAAGGCCAGCAGATCCTCGCCAGCCAGGCGGATATTCCCTCTATTCGTCGCGATATTGCAGGTAAAAATGATATCGACGGCATGACCGCGCTGCTGGGCAAAGCGTTAAAACCGATCCCGGTCAACGAAACGCTGCTCGATTATTTACAGCCGCAAAAACGTCTGCAGTTTATTAAACAATGGCGCAGCGCCGCCGCGAAATAATCCTCCACTGGGGCATCGCCGATGCCCCTATTCACACCCGGCGGGTTTATTCACCTGACCGAAGGGATGAACCATGAACGTATTACGCAGAAAGTGGCAGGGGCTGCCGCGCGGCGTGGTGGTGTGCATCACGGCGCTGGTGATTTATGTCCCGCTGTTATTTATTGTGGTGCAGAGTTTTCTTTCGGCACCGTTCTTTTCCCGCTCCAAATCGTGGAGTCTGGAAGCCTTCGCCTTTATTTTTACCGACCCGGATTTTTATCTGGCATTAAGGTCAGGTTTTATTCTGGCCTTTGGCCTGGTGATTATCGCCATTCCGCTGGGCGGTATTTTGGCGTTTCTGATGGTGCGCACCGATTTACCCGGCCGGCGGATCATTGAGCCGCTGATCCTGGTGCCGATCTTCGTCTCGCCGATGGTGCTGGGCTTTGGCTACGTGGTGGCCGCCGGGCCGGTAGGCTTCTTTTCCCAGTGGGCGCAGCAGCTGATCGGCTTTGTGCCGTGGAATATCTACTCGATGTTCAGCATTGTGGTCATCGCCGGCTTAACTCACGTTCCGCATGCCTATCTCTATATCTCTTCGGCGCTGCGCAGCGTCGGCTCCGACGTGGAAGAGGCGGCGCGCACCGTCGGCGCCACGCCGCTGCAGGTGATGACCTCGGTGAGTCTGCCGATGGTGCGGCCATCCATCCTTTACGCCTGCGTGCTGCTCTTCTTCCTCGGTCTGGAGGTTTTCGGTCTGATGCTGGTGCTGGGCGACCCTGAGGGCAACATGGTGCTGGCGACCTATCTCTATAAGCTGACCAACAAGCTCGGCACCCCCTCCTACCATCTGATGGCGGCGGTGGCGGTAGTGCTGATCTGCATCACCATCCCGCTGGTGATGCTCCAGCGGCGGCTGATGCGCACCGCCAACCGCTTTGTCACCATGAAGGGCAAGGCGTCCCAGGCGCGGGAGCTGCCGCTGGGCAAATGGCGCTGGGTGGCCGGGGCGGTGGTAGTGGCCTGGCTGACGGTGACCATCGGCGTACCGCTGCTCGGCGTGGCGCTGCGCGCTTTTATCTCCAACTGGGGCGTCGGCGTGTCGCTGTGGGATGAGCTGTCGCTGGCGACGTTCCACAATATCTGGCAGCAGCCCAACCTGCTGCGGGCGATCGTCAACTCGATGGCTATCGGCATCATCGGCGGCGCGCTGGCGGTGATCTGCTATCTGTTTGTCGGCATCGCCATGCACCGCAAAGCGGACAACGTCACCCGCTTTCTCGACTACAGCGTGCTGGTCCCGCGCGCGGTACCGGGGCTGCTGGCCGGGCTGGCATTCCTGTGGGTATTCCTGTTTGTGCCGATGTGGCTCGATCAGTCGCTGAAGCACGGCTGGCTCTCGGCGCTGCCGGTGGCCGACTGGCTGCGGGAGCACCTTATCGTGCAGCTGCGCGCCCTGCGCAACACCATCTTCAGCGTCTGGCTGGCCTACACCGTGGTGTGGATGGCCTACGGCCTGCGGCTCATCTCCTCGACGCTGCTGCAGGTGGGCCCGGAGCTGGAGGAGGCAGCACGCAGCACCGGCGCCTCGCGGGGGCAGATCACCCGCCACGTGACCGTTCCGCTGTCGCGCTATGGGCTGATTGGCTCCTGGCTGCTGATGTTCCTGATCTTTGAGCGCGAGTATTCCACCGGCGTCTATCTGCTGTCGCCGGGTACCGAAACCATCGGCTCGATGCTGGTGTCGCTGTGGGCGGCGGGGGCCATCGATATCGTCGCGGCGCTCTCCTTTATCAATATTCTGCTGGTGGTGATTGGCCTGGGTATCGCCCTGCGCTTTGGAGTGAAATTACATGATTGAGTTATCGGTAGAAAATCTGCATCTCACCTATGGCGATAACCCGGTGTTGAAGGGGGTGTCCATGACGCTCGGCCGGGGGGAGGTAGTATCGCTGCTGGGGCCGTCGGGAAGCGGGAAAACCACGCTGCTGCGGGCGGTGGCCGGGCTGGAAAAACCGACGAGCGGACGGATCGCCATCGGCAACCGCACGGTGTACGACGGCACGCCGCGCAGCGAGATCCCGGCCGAAGAGCGTAACCTCGGCCTGGTGTTCCAGTCCTATGCCCTGTGGCCGCACAAAACGGTGTTCGACAATGTGGCCTATCCGCTGAAGCTGCGTAAAGTGGCCGCCGGGGAGATAAAAGAGCGGGTGCAGCGTGTGCTGGATCAGCTGGGGCTGGGGCACCTTGGCAACCGCCATCCGCACCAGCTCTCCGGTGGCCAGCAGCAGCGGGTGGCCATCGGTCGGGCGCTGGTTTACAACCCGCCGGTGATCCTGCTGGATGAACCGCTCTCCAACCTTGACGCCAAGCTGCGCGAAGAGGCGCGGGTGTTTCTGCGCGAGCTGATCATTAAGCTGGGCCTGTCGGCGCTGATGGTCACCCACGATCAGAATGAAGCAATGGCCATCTCCGATCGTATTTTGCTGCTGAACAATGGCGTCATTGAGCAACAGGGGACGCCGCAGGAGATGTACGGCAGCCCGGCGACGCTGTTCGCCGCTGAGTTTATGGGCAGCAATAACCGCCTGCACGGCAAAGTGATGGCGCTGGAGAACGGCAGGGCGCGGATCGAAGGCGCCAGCTGGAGCCTGTGGGGGCGAGCGGGCGAGGGGGTTAGCGTTGGCGAGCCGGCGACGGCGGTGATCCGCGTCGAGCGCCTGCGACTCGACGGCGCAGCGCAGGATAATAGCCTCCAGCTACCGCTGCTGACCAGCATGTACCTCGGCGACCGCTGGGAGTACCTGTTCCGTACCGAAGGCGACGACTTTCCGCTGCGCGCCTACGGAACGGCGCTGCGCGATGCCGAACACTGCCATCTGACGCTCCCGACGGAGGATGTGTGGATTTTTCCGCAGCAGTAACTTCGCGAAGCCACGGAAGGCAAGCGCCAGGATGACGCGCTACGTTCTGGGGATGACAAAAGCGTTTTACCCCCGGCTGCGGGACGGGCAGGCCAGTAGGGTAGACCGGCCCAGGTCAGCAGCAAGTCGACGGTGGTGATATGGGGACATACTTTTTCGTTTGATGAATGTTGATGCTGATGCGGAAACCCTGCGGAGTGCAACTATCGTAAATCTGGTATTTTAATACGCCGCTAGACACAATATGCTGGTGTCTTCCCCACATGCGTGGGGGTGTTTCCATCACTACGGCCTGAGACTGCGCCCGGGATTGGTCTTCCCCACATGCGTGGGGGTGTTTCCGTATCGGCTGAGTTTGACAGGCTGACAGCCAGGTCTTCCCCACATGCGTGGGGGTGTTTCCACCTTTCCTTCATTCGCTCCCTTCTCAGGGCCGTCTTCCCCACATGCGTGGGGGTGTTTCTTAGCAAGTCGGCGGACGTCATCGGATGCTCACGTCTTCCCCACATGCGTGGGGGTGTTTCTTCCATCATCTGCGGCGGGATAGCGCTGCGGGTGTCTTCCCCACATGCGTGGGGGTGTTTCCCTGCAGCTGGCCGTCGAGCTGACGGATGCCGGGTCTTCCCCACATGTGTGGGGGTGTTTCTTCATCATGTGTGAGCGGATTTGGCTCTATCCTGTCTTCCCCACATGCGTGGAGGTGTTTTCGCCTTTCAAGTGACGACAAGTCACGTCTGTGCGCATTTCTCAGATGAAAGGGGATTCCTGACGTAGAGGCATCAATGCCGTGACATAGTTATCCTTAATGTACATCAATGTCTTCGAAATTTCGTTTGGCCAGCACAGTCTCATATGTTTTTTGTATGATTTTACTTATAAATATTCGTGAACTATGTTTGTCCTATACTTTCTTTAGGGGCATCTAAATCATTCGAGTTTATTACTCGTCTGGAGATATTGTTCTTCATATTAATTATTTATAGCTTTTTATATTATTATTTTTGGCTTTTATCTTTAATTCAGTGTGTTGTGGATATTTTTGATTTTATAAAAAGTTATTTATAAGTTTCCCGGTTTTTAGTATTAATAAAGGGCACATGTTTTTTAAGGAAAAATTCCATGAGGCGCTTGATCAGGGTTTCGCTACAAAATCAACATGCCATCGCGGCGATAAGTTTTGAAAACTGTCCAGCGAAAACCCGGATGTTGAGTGATGGTCGCGTGGTGCAGGGACGCTCGGTATTGAGCCATTGTCAGATTGTCGGGGAGATTGCTCGGGCGCTTATAGCGTTGTATCCCGAGCCGATGCGAAGTCGACTCTTTCCAGCGGGAAGTGAAATGGCAGCGGCTGGCCACGATATCGGAAAGGTCAGTCCGACTTTTGCCGCCAAAATTTTTGCGGCATGTGACGTTAATGATCACCGTCTTGCTGGGTTATCGGCGGTGAACCCCGGACTCGAAACACTCTGGGGAGGACATGCAGGCGTCAGTCAGGCGACAGCGGAAAGTTTACATGCTCCGCGCTATGTTCCTGAGATCCTCGGTCAGCATCATGGTTTTAATCCAGGGCTCAACGGCAGGCGTGGCGACGCTGAAGTATTCGGCGGGCCGCTCTGGTTTGATGAGCGTAAAAAACTCGTGGATAAGCTGAAAGCGGAATTCTCCGCAGATTGGCCGACATTTGATTCAGCCGCTCAGGCTCGCGTGGTCGCCGGGTTGACCTCGGTAGCTGACTGGATTGGATCCGGTGAGTTTTTTGAAAATCCTGAGCAAGCGTGGCAGCCTGTCATAACCGCAGCCCTTAATAACGCCGGCTTTATTAAACCCGTTATCCGTCAGGGACTATCCTTTGCGGACGTCTTTTTTCCTGACGATCCATCGAAGAAACCACGCGAAGCGCAATCGCGCTTTATTGACCAGGTTGTGGGGCCTGGTCTCTATATTCTCGAAGCGCAAATGGGAATGGGGAAAACCGAAGCCGCGTTATACGCGGCTTATCAAATGTTGGTCCAGGAAAAAGCAACCGGCATTTATTTTGCGCTACCCACCCAGCTAACCTCGAACAAAATATACGATCGCTTTAATGCGTTTTTGCATCAGATTGTCAGTACTGAAACCCCGCAACATGCCTTACTTTTGCATTCCGGCGCCTGGTTGATGGATACCGAGATGGGGGAGGAAGGAAGCCCTGGTGGTGCGTGGTTTAACCACCGTAAACGCGGCTTATTAGCGCCGTTTGCCGTCGGTACCATCGATCGCGGTGATGAATGTTAAGCATGGTTTTGTCAGAGCGTATGGGCTCGCAGGCAAGGTTGTGATCCTTGATGAAGTTCATACTTACGATTTATACACTGGCACGATTCTTAATGCGTTAGTCGAATTCCTCCGTCAAATCGACTGTACAGTGATTATTCTTAGCGCCACGCTGAGTCAGACGCGTCGCGACGCATTACTGCAGCAAAGCACAACCAGTGAGGCATACCCGCTGATTACCGCGGCGCCATCAGCGGAACGGGAGCGCGGTCTGGTCGAGATTGGCGTTCCCGTCACCGAGAATACCATCGTCATCCTCCATTCTTGTCGTAAAGATGAGTCCGCGCGGGAAGAGGCGCTGCGGCGCGCAGAGCTCGGGCAGCAGGTTTTATGGATTGAGAACACCATTGCCGAAGCTCAACAAACGTATCTGGACTTGGCCAGCCGGGCGGTCGAGGCGGGATGTGAAACAGGACTCTTACATTCCCGTTTTACGCCCCAGCACCGCAACCGGCATGAGCAACGCTGGGTCGCGCTTTACGGCCGGGCGGGTTGGCCCCAACGTAAACAGTGCGGACGCATTTTAGTCGGGACCCAGGTTCTGGAACAATCCCTCGATATAGATGCTGATTTCCTCGTCAGCCGTTTTGCGCCAACCGATATGTTGCTGCAACGTCTTGGTCGGCTGTGGCGACATACCGATACGCCCCGCCATGCCAGCGCGAAGGCGGAATGCTGGCTATTGTCCCCCTCGCTGGAGAGTGCTTTAGCCAACCCGGGTTCTGCATTCGGCATGAGCGCGATGGTCTATTCGCCCTATGTGTTATGCCGCAGTCTGGAGGTCTGGCAAGCGATCCCGTCCCTCTCATTGCCAGGGGATATTCGCCCCCTGATCGATCAAACCTATACCGAGCGCGCTGAAGAGGGGACATGGGCCACCCTATTGCATGAGCTGAAGAATGGCAGCCGCTTTCGTTCAGGAGAACAGGCGCTGCAGTCGCTGGCGAAGCTCACGTTATCTATCGGCGGGAAAACGCTGCCTGAGCATAAAGCGGAGACTCGCTATAGCGATCGTGACACCCATGACCTGTTGCTGCTGCGTGGTCTGCGTACGCAAGACGGCATCACGTATATGCGCCTGCTAGATGGTGCTGAATTAACCCTTCCGCATGGGCGCCATCGTTTAAGCCGGGCGCAGTGGCGACAGCTGGCGGTGGTGCTTAATCAGCAGCTGGTGCGAGTTAGCCCGGCTTTTTGTCCGCCCACAATAGCTAAAAGTGAGCTGGAAAAATTACACCTGCAGGAGGTGTTCTATCTTGGTCGCCCCGAAGATGACGAGGCGTTACTGCGGGTTGCGATTGTCAGCCCGGCGGGTGAGTTGAAGACACTGGATGGCCGGCCCGCAGGCGATAAATACACTCTCGAATATAGTGAATATCTTGGCTTCCGGGCCATTTCCAAAAAGGAATAAACCATGGAGAACCGCTTCAATTTGATTGATGAACCCTGGATTGCGGTCGTGGATGTGGGGTTGGTCAGTTTAACCGATATTTTCAGCCAGCCGGAATTACGCGCTTTAGGTGGGAATCCGGTAGAAAAAATCGCGCTCACTAAATTGCTACTCGCCATCGCCCAGGCAGCAGCGACGCCGACAGATGATAGCGACTGGCAGCAGATGGGCTGGCAGGGAATGGCCCATTGCTGCCTGCAGTACCTTGCTAAATGGCATGACCGTTTTTATCTGTATGGCGAAAAGCCGTTCTTACAGATGCCCGCTATTCAGGCCGCGGAATGTAAGTCATTGGGCGTATTATCACCGGAGGTGAGTACCGGCAATACCACCGTTTTGACCGAAAGTCAGCAACAGCAGCAATTAACTGATGCAGACAAAGCGCTAGCTATTGTTATGCAAATGGGCTTTGGGCTCGGAGGCAAGAAAACCGATAACTCTGTGGTATTAACGCCGGGCTATCGGGGTAAACAAAACGACAAGGGAAAGCCGGGCAGTGGAAAGGCCGGGGTTTCTGTCGGGCATATGGGATTGTTACATTCGTTCTGGCAGGGGAATTCAATCGTACAGAGCATTTGGCTCAATTTGTTTACCGCTGAGGATATTACGCAGCTGGCGATGTATCCCACGCTGGGGACTGCTCCCTGGGAGCGAATGCCGACAGGGGAAGGTGATGACATTGCACGCTCGTTGAAAGCGTCGTTGCTGGGCCGCTTGATCTCGATGGGTAAATTTTGTCTGTTAGCTGAGGACGGCATTCACTATAGCGATGGAATAAGCCATGCCGGTTATCTGGAGGGCAAAACCGACCCCTCGGTGTCCGTCGATTTTTCAGGAAAGAAACCAAAGGCGTTATGGGTTAATCCGGGTAAACGCCCCTGGCGCGAACTAACGTCGTTATTGCAGTTTATTGAGCAAGATAGCCCCCGGGGATATGAAACCCGTCAGCTTAGCCTTCCTCTGAAGCGGATAACCCATCATGCGGAGCAGTTTGCGCTATGGTCAGGCGGCTTAAGGGTGAGTAGTAATGCGGGGGAACAGTACGCTTCAGGGACCGATGATTATGTTCAGTCAGAAATATGGTTGTCATCAGATTTAATCAATCACACATTTTTAGAGTATTTAAAATATGAAATGACGCAGCTTGATGCTGTGCAAAAACAGCTTTGGGGTGCAGTTGTACGTTATTTCCGCCAGCTATCAGATATTGATAAATCAGCGACAGGGAAGGCTCAACCCTTTGTGGCAAAGCAGGCCGAAAAAGCGACGACGATATTCTGGCAACTTTGTGAACGTCAGGCTCAGACCCTAATTAATGCTTGCTTGAATTCCGGTGAAGACCATACCGCGCGTCTTCAGTTACGAAAAATTTTTGCCAGGTACGCCGGGCAGGTTTTTGATCAGCTCTGTCCCGCCGACAGTGCCCGTCAATTAGATGCCTGGGCGCTGGCCCGGCCTAATTTTTCCCAATATCTCACCCTCGATTAAGGAGGATCATCATGGATCAGGTTCCTGCAGACGTTACCGCCGAAAGCGCCGGTAACGAATCGCCTGCCAAACGATTTGTCGGTTACGTGATTGAGCGTATCGCGAAAGACAATGGCTTTGCCGCCCGCCTTAAACGAGCGGATAACCCGGCGACCGAGTATCAGAGCTGGGAAATCCTGGCGGGGTTTGGCATTGACCTGGAAAAAGAGTGGCAACGCCTGCCGTACTGCGTCATTGGCGCCGCGCTGGCAAAGGCGAAACCGGCCAGCAATGGCACAATCACTCTGGGGGCCGCCATTGCCGGTTGTTATCCCGAAGGCAATCAGTCTGAACAGGCGAAAGCTCGCCTGCGACGGCTGTTGGCCTGTACTTCGACCAGCGAAGCGTGCCGTATTTTGCGCCCGTTGTTGGCATTAATGGCCAGCCGCAGTGTGACGCCGGATTTCGCAGGGCTACTCAATGAACTGCAGTGGTTCTCCGGCAGCAGTCGCGAACGGATCCGCGCCCGCTGGGCGCAGGAATTCTATCGTCGTGCCGGTGAGGCTGCCGGGAGTGAGGCGAGGAATTCACATGACTGACCTCTTTGCGAGTGCTTTACATCTCGATCGCGCTGCGGTGAAAGCGCTGAAAATAAGCGATGCCTACTCCCTACACCGGGTGGTGTACAGCCTGTTTGCTGACGCGCGTACAGACCGGGAGAAGTGCAGCCATATTTCGAGCGGGATCGCCTATGCCGACCAGGGCGGGGATTTTCATGGCCGCAAAATATTGATCGTCTCTGACAGACCTCCGGCTGCAAAGGTTGATGGGCTGTACGGTGAGGTCATCAGTAAATCGATTCCGGCCGCCTTTCTCTCCCATTCGCGTTATCGCTTTCAGGTACAAGTGAATCCGGTACGGAAAGATAAGCAAACGGGTAAACGCGTCGCGGTGAAAGGCCGGGCCGATATTGCGCAGTGGTTTATTCAGCGAGCCGCCAGCCGCTGGGGCTTTGACGTTGACCTTCCTGGCTTGCAGGTTGAGGCGATGGAAGTGCTGCAGTTTAAAGATAAAGCCGGCCGCCAGGTAACGCTTGGCAAGGCGACGGTGCAGGGGCTGCTCACCGTCACCGACCGACAGAAGTTCCAGCATAGTTTTCATCATGGCATTGGTAAAGGGCGAGCCTTTGGCTGCGGCCTGCTGCAGATTGTGCCCGTTGTTGATGCGCTTTTTTCCTGATGGTTTAACAATTTATTAAGGATAATCTTATGACTACCCCGTTCAGAAACACCCGTATTGAGTTTCATATTTTGCAGTCTTTCCCGGTGACCTGCCTTAACCGCGATGACGTGGGCGCCCCCAAGTCCGCCATCGTTGGCGGTGTGTCGCGCGCCAGAGTGTCATCGCAGTGCTGGAAGCGCCAGGTGCGTCTGGCGCTGCCTGATTTTGGTATTCGTCTCGGGGTGCGTAGTAAAAAAACTGCCTCACTGCTGGCCAACGCCTGTCGCGCACTGGGAGCGAGCGAAGAACAGGCCACCGGATGCGGTGAAGCGATGGCCGCTTTTTTCTCCGATGATACCCTGCTGTTTCTCAGCGAGGCTGAGGCCGCCGCATTTGCCGCTTATGCGCAGGGAAAAGATTTTGACGCCGCCAGCCTGAAAGACAAAGAGCTGGTCAAAGTCGCCAAAAAGGTGGTTAACAATACCCTGGATGCCCTGGATATTGCGCTTTTCGGGCGCATGGTGGCCAAAGCGGCGGATATGAACGTTGAGGCGGCGGCATCGTTCGCGCATGCCATTTCCACCCATAAAGTGAGTAATGAGGTCGAGTTTTTTACCGCCGTGGATGACTGTAAAACGGAGGATGAAAGCGGTTCGGCACATATGGGCAGCCTGGAGTTTAATTCGGCGACCTACTATCGCTATGTCAGCCTGGATCTCGGGCAACTGGCGCAGACGTTGGGTGAGGACGCCGATATGAAAACCGCCGTCGCCGCTTTTGTTAAGGCACTCTATGTCGCCGTCCCCTCAGCCCGACAGACAACGCAGTCCGGGGCCTGCCCGTGGGAATATGCCCGCGTGTTACTGCGTAAAGGTCAGGGTCTGCAGGCTTCATTCGAGCAGCCAGTTAAGAGTCAGGGTGAAGGCTTCTTATCTCCCAGTAAAGCGGCGCTCAAAAACTGGTTGCATACAAAAGAAAAACTCTCTGGCTCCTTGTTCGGCAAACAAGGCGATTATGAGTGGGGTGAGGACCTCGACTACAGCATTGACCGCCTGATCGCTGACTTACAGTCACATCTGTAATGGACGGTGGAGATGAGACAAACTACGCAATATATGCTGCTGTGGCTTGAAGGGCCGCTGCAGTCCTGGGGGGGCGATTCAAAGTTCGGTGTGCGCGATACGCTGAATTTCCCGACTCGCTCGGGCATTCTGGGGCTGATTTGCTGTGCACGAGGCGCCGCGGGGCCAGAGGTCGAGTGGCTGGCGGAGATGAATAACCTGCCGATGGAGGTTCGCGCCTACGCCCGAACCGACAAGGAGGGCCAGCCGCTCCTGCGCGAGCCGACATTGTGCGATTTCCAGATGGTTGGCAGCGGATATGACGACAGCGATCCGTGGCAAAGTCTGCTGATCCCTAAAACATCCGATGGAAAGAAAGCCGTAGGGGGTGGAACGAAAATGACCTACCGCCACTATCTCCAGGATGCCGTATTCGCCGTGGTAATGGGACTTGGCAGCCAGCAAGCCGAGTCGTTACCAGAGGCGCTACAAAATCCGGTATGGGATTTATATCTCGGTCGTAAAAGCTGCGTGCCCAGCGAGCTGATCTATCAGGGCATCTATGACAGCGCAGAAGCGGCATGGCAGCAGGCCAGGACATTAGCTGAGAGTAAGCGGCGCACGCTGAGCTACAGGGTCATTGAAGGGGAAGGGGATGGCGATGTCATCACGCTTAATGATGTCCCGGTGCAGTTCGGCCGGCATAAGCGTTACCGGGATCGTCAGGTGACCGTGCTGGAGTGCGGCTAATGGCCCAGGGGGAAAGGCTGTTTGTCAAAGTTACCCGCGAACTCCTGCCTCAGGTAAAAGATAAATATCCTTTTCTCTATCTTGAGCGCGGGCGGCTGGAAATTGATGACAGCAGTGTGAAATGGGTGGATGCGGATGGCAACGTGGTGCCTCTCCCAGTGGCGACCATCAACACGCTGCTGCTTGGCCCCGGGACAACTGTGACTCATGAGGCGATCAAAACCGCAACTGCGGCTAACTGTGCGGTGTGCTGGGTGGGCGAGGATAGCCTGCTGTTTTATGCCGCCGGTTTTTTGCCTACTGCAGATACCCGCAATCTTAAAGCGCAGATGGCGCTGGCCTGCGATGCATCGTCTGCCCTCAAGGTTGCCCGGGCGATGTTTGCTAAACGCTTTACGGATGCCGATCTGGAGGGTAAAAGTTTAAACAGCATGATGGGCATGGAGGGGAGTCGGGTTCGCGCGTTGTATCAGCAGAAAGCGCAGGAGTATGGCGTCGGCTGGAAAGGGCGTCAGTTTACACCAGGCAAGTTTGAACTGAGTGACCTGACAAACCAGGTACTGACCTCCACCAACGCCGCCCTGTATGGCATTTTATGCTCGGTTGTGCATGCGATGGGCTACTCGCCGCATATCGGCTTTATCCATTCAGGTAGCCCTTTACCGTTTGTCTATGATCTGGCCGACCTTTACAAAGAACGGCTCTGTATTGATTTGGCATTTTCACTCTCGAGGGAAATGGCGGGCCGCTACGATAAACACAAAGTCTCTGAAGCATTCAGAAAGCGAGTGATAGCCCTGGATTTGCTCAACCTGATTGCGGCCGATATCAATGAGCTGATGGGAGGGAAAGGTGCTCGTCGTACTGGCAAATGATCTGCCGCCAGCGGTCCGTGGACGAATGAAGCTGTGGTTTGTCGAACCACGGCCAAATGTTTTTGTCTCAGGCGTCAAAGATTCGGTAGCACAAACCGTTGTTGATTACCTGTTGCAGTACACGCCTGTGGAATCAGGCCTGATGCTGTTTCGCAGTATTCCTCAACCGCCTGGTTATGAAATTCGCTACAAGGGTGAGGTCAGAAAGCCGATTATTGATCTCAGTGGGTTACAGCTGATTATTGAAACCCTAAAACTGTCGTAATACGTGGATATTGTGGTTAAACTCTCGCTCTTTCACAATATGTTGGTGTCTTCCCCACGCACGTGGGGGGGTTTCCCTGGCCGTCACGGTGCATCTGCCACAGGGAGGGTCTTCCCCACGCACGTGGGGGTGTTTCTGAGCATGGGTGGCCAGCTGACGCGATTGAAAAGTCTTCCCCACGCACGTGGGGGTGTTTCTGCTGCTTTCCATGTTGCGCTGGTAACCTGCGCGTCTTCCCCACGCACGTGGGGGTGTTTCCCGTTGGTTCTGCTGGAGTCTTTGTAGTTTCAAGTCTTCCCCACGCACGTGGGGGTGTTTCCGCGTTCAAGCGGGAAGTTCCAGCCGAACGCGTGTCTTCCCCACGCACGTGGGGGTGTTTCCTTTCTTCCACGGCACCTCTGAAGATTCAGCGAGTCTTCCCCACGCACGTGGGGGTGTTTCCCAGAACCATGCCCCCGTGGTGGACATTGGTGGGTCTTCCCCACGCACGTGGGGGTGTTTCCCATGCGCACCTCTGCTGGCCATACTGTTTCCTGTCTTCCCCACGCACGTGGGGGTGTTTCTAGCTTTTAAGGGGAATAAAAAGCCCCCGGGCGGTCTTCCCCACGCACGTGGGGGTGTTTCTTCGTCGCCCTTTTAGCCGCTTGTGTTCTTGCCGTCTTCCCCACGCACGTGGGGGTGTTTCTCGGGTTTTTCGATACAGGTGTCTCTCGCGACCGTCTTCCCCACGCACGTGGGGGTGTTTCTACTCGCGATTTTCGACGGCCCCCGTAGACCCCGTCTTCCCCACGCACGTGGGGGTGTTTCTCCAACGACGATCTGGTGTAAGCCATGACGTTCGTCTTCCCCACGCACGTGGGGGTGTTTCCCAGTGGATCAATAACGTCGCTGTAAAATTTGGGTCTTCCCCACGCACGTGGGGGTGTTTCCTGATGGAGGAGCAAAAACGCTACAACATGGTCGTCTTCCCCACGCACGTGGGGGTGTTTCTTGAGACGACCGGCGAAACCCCGTCATTCGTGTGTCTTCCCCACGCACGTGGGGGTGTTTCCGCCAAGTGGAAGCCGGTTTACCGCGTGACCTTGTCTTCCCCACGCACGTGGGGGTGTTTCCTCTTTTGTCTCTATCCCTGTCTACTGGGTTTTGTCTTCCCCACGCACGTGGGGGTGTTTCCGACTGGATCACGTACCTGATCAGCGTAGTGGTGTCTTCCCCACGCACGTGGGGGTGTTTCCACTGGGGTAACTGGGCATTCAGCCCGGCCGAGGTCTTCCCCACGCACGTGGGGGTGTTTCCGAGTTCGCACGCCACGATCTCGCAGGAGAGCAGTCTTCCCCACACATGTGGGGGTGTTTCCTACCGGCGCTGACTGCGCATGGCGATAGTAGATCTGTCTTCCCCATGCATGCGGGGTTTAGCACTAAGCGGAATACTCGTATTAGAATAAATATTTTATAGCCAGCGAAACTAAAATAATTTTTAGCTAATGAAACTGTCGTTTGGTAGAGGTAGGAATATTTTATTGCGATAGAGAAGGGAACTGTTTAAAGCAATAACGGCGAATGATTCTTATAAAATGAAGGATAGGGAATTCATATGTTTCGACTTTACCAGTCACATGATTTAATACGCCAATTAAATCCTGAAGACTTTCAATATATTTTGACACCAGCAGGTTCGCTAAGAGAAGCGTGTATACATTACGACCTCTCCTGTGAGGCGAATGGTCACAGCCTCGCTTTTGGCCTACCGAAGGAAATATACAACTCATCTCCACATAAAAGGCCATATGAACGAAGGCAACGTAGCTATGCAGATCCTATCTATGATGAGGTAGAGCACAAGCTACAAATTGGCTGGCTTGTTGGTGTGGATATCTCCAGGTGTTGGAGCAGTGACAGAAATCCATTTTACATCGACGACAATGGCGATTTAATTTTTACCTCTACCGCTTCGTCATACCATGCGTGGTTTAAGGACGAAATTATGAACGCCTACAGGCACACGATTGCCGATCGCCAAGGAAGGAGGCCAGCTCCCACTCAGCGTATACAACACAATTATAATGGCTCAAGAATCGCACCAGCGTCAAAGACACTAAACAGTAAGACCATTGGCCGACTGCTAGCCGCTGGCGGTATATATAATGGCAACCTTGAAGGATTCCATGAAACAGCGTTGCAACTGGGTGGGGATGCGCCTGCAGGTTACGACCAGATTATGGGCAATAAAGGATTACTCATTGCAGGAGCCTCTTTCGCTGCAGGATTAACAATGGGTAGATTGAATCCTTTAAGTGAGTTAGATGAGTTATCGAGTCTCAGTAAAATACCAGCCTTCGAAAGCCCGTATGTGAAGGGCTTCATCTCTGAGAACGGTACGTTAGTGAATGCTGAATACGCCGTTATCGATCCGAAAAAACTCGCGACGTACGCTTTAGATTCAACACATCCTACAGGCGGTCATAAGGCTCGGGTGTTTGAGTCTGCCCTGGGGTACAACCCAACGAATGCGGATGTCTTAGCAGCACGAATTCAGAAGGGCGTATTATCGGCCCCGGCAACGATTTTGCAGACAAACAACTACGGTCAAACAATGGCTGTAGATATGCCAATTTTAGGCATCAATGGTGAAACGGCGGTCATCCGTACAGGCTGGATGTATGAAACAGATGCGCTCGTTCCTCGCCTGACAACTATTTACGTTAAATAGGGAAATAAACATGAAAAGTGCCGAATTAGACGTTGTGGTTTTAAGTGAGGATTTGCCGAATGAAGGGCTGGTAAAAGGAACGCTTGGTACTATTGTTATGGTTTTTAATTCGCCAACAACTGGCTATCTGGTCGAGTTTTGCGACGAGAAAGGAAAAACAATCGCAATGCCAGTTTTATTCCCCGCCCAGCTAAAGCGCTATTTCACGATTCGTAACCTGAAGTCGCTGATGGTTGAAGGTAATTATCCCGTAGCCGACCCTGTAGACCCAGACGTCATGGCAGATTTAATGCACAAAGTCGCGCCTGTTGAATGGGAGGACAAGAAAAGAAGGGTCTATGAGGATATTCAACGACTATTGATTAGTCGGCCGGACTACGCTGATATGTTCAATATTATGGATGGGGGTGAGTACAATGGCATGACATTGTACAGCCTGGTGCAGGCAGAGAACGGTGAACCTGCATGGTCGAATATCTTTGTTCGAAACTTTGATACGCGTATTAACGAAATCTATGTCGATCCGAACCTCATCGGCAAAGTAGTCATTGGTGAAGAGGGCATGTCCGTGATTGTCTACAGCTTCACAGATGACCGTTTCGAAATCCGCGATAAAGTCTCCTCGGATTATGTCATTGAGTCACATACCCACTTCAACGGACTGTTGTCCGCCCTCATTGAGCCGGTCAGCTGAATCCGACACATCCATACCTTCAGCGTTTCCCACGGACGTGGGAATTTTTTTCCACTCAGCTTACCCCGCCAGATGGCACACGGCTTCAATATTGTGCCCGTCTGGCGCAATCACAAACGCGGCGTAGTAACTGGCGTGGTAGTTTGGCCGTAGCCCCGGCGCGCCGTTGTCCTTTCCTCCGGCGGCCAGCGCCGCCTGCCAGAAGGCATCGACCTGCTCGCGGCTGTCGGCGCGAAAGGCAATGTGCAGCGGCGCCGGTTTTTCCGCACTTTGATAGAGGCATAGAGAAGCATCGCCGCTGCCGGCCAGCTCTGCGCCGTAGCTCGGTTCGCCTTCGCCGACCAGCGTTACGCCAAGCGGGGCCAGGGCCTGCAAAAAGAACGCTTTGCTGGCGGCATAGTCGCTAACGCCGAATTTCACATGATCGAACATATCTTCTCTTCTCCTGTGGACGGGATATCACCAGCTGAAGGCGCTAGCCGGACAATAGATACAAGATAGTTAACAACGGTTATTAACTTTTTTAACAGCTCAAAATGTTTAATTATTCCTAATACGAGTATTTACAGACGTTTAATCTGCCATGTACCATAAACAAAAAATAACATTTGTGATACAAGTCACTCTTTTTTGGCGCATGGGTAAGCTCAGCGCGGTGTGAATGCCGCTGGTTTACCGCCTCAAGGTTATGGCAGCACTCTTCTCACGATGACAGACCGGTGAATTTCTCTCCGATTTCCCGCGTTTCGTTGAGAATCGTCTACTATCCAAACGATAACCCTATAAATGATATCGCCTCTGGCGATGTTTTATCCGACTTGCCGGGCCGGGCCAGACGCTAAGCGGTTTAAAAGCGCAATGGTATCGGTTCCAGCACGACATTCACTGGTTTTGTCAGCGACAAAAACAGTAATTTTCAATGACAGGAATGTGATGATGTCGAGCGAGAAAACCAACAATTCCAGGCGTGATTTCCTGGTGAAATCGATGGCGCTGATCCCGACGGTGGTGATCGGCGGCGCGGGAGCAGGGGCTATTGGCGTGGCCACCAGCGCGACCGCGCAGGCGGCCCCCGCTTCAGAGCCAGCCTCCGGGAACACCGCGGCGGCCAGCGACTGGAAGCCGCAGTTTTTCAACGATCGTGAGTGGGCGTTTATTAACGCCGCCGTCGCTCGCTTAATCCCGGCGGATGAACTCGGTCCCGGCGCCAAAGAGGCCGGCGTGCCGGAGTTTATCGACCGCCAGCTCAATACCCCTTACGCCACCGGCTCCATCTGGTATATGCAGGGGCCCTTCAATCCCGACGTGCCGAAAGAGATGGGTTATCAGCTGCCGCTGGTGCCCAAACAGATCTATAACCTCGGGATCGCCGACGCCGAGGCGTGGTGTCAGGACAAATATCATAAAACCTTCGCTGAACTGAGCAGCGAGCAACAGGACGAGGCGCTCGGCCTGTGGGAATCGGGTAAAGCCGAGTTCAAACAGCTGCCGGCCTCGCTGTTCTTCACCTATCTGCTGCAAAACACCCGCGAAGGGTTCTTCAGCGACCCGATCCATGGCGGCAATAAAGGCATGGTCGGCTGGACGCTGATTAATTTTCCCGGCGCGCGCGCCGACTTTATGGACTGGGTTGAACGGGGCGAACGCTACCCCTTCCCGCCGGTATCAATTAATGGGGAGAGGGCGTAATCATGGCCACCGTATTGAAAAAAACCGATGTCGCGATCGTCGGCTTCGGCTGGGTTGGGGCGATCATGGCCAAAGAGCTGACCGAAGCCGGGCTCAACGTCGTCGCGCTGGAGCGCGGCCCGATGCGCGACACCTGGCCGGACGGCGCCTATCCGCAGGTGATTGATGAGCTGACCTACAACATCCGCCGCAAGCTGTTCCAGGATCTGTCGAAAAGCACCGTCACCATCCGGCATAACACCAGCCAACAGGCGGTGCCCTATCGCCAGCTGGCGGCCTTCCTGCCGGGTACCGGCGTGGGCGGCGCCGGGCTGCACTGGTCCGGCGTCCATTTCCGCGTCGATCCCATTGAGCTGCGGATGCGCAGCCACTATGAAGAACGCTACGGCAAAAACTTCATCCCCCAGGATATGATCATCCAGGATTTCGGCGTCACCTACGACGAGCTGGAACCATTCTTCGATAAAGCGGAAAAAGTATTCGGTACTTCCGGGACCGCCTGGTCGATCAAAGGCAAGGTCGTCGGCAAAGGCCGCGGCGGCAACGCCTTCGCCCCGGACCGCTCGGACGACTTCCCGCTGCCGGCGCAGAAAAACACCTGGTCGGCGCAGCTGTTTGAAAAAGCGGCGCTGGAAGTGGGGTATCACCCCTATAACCTGCCGTCGGCCAACACCTCCGACTCCTATACCAACCCCTACGGCGCGCAGATGGGCCCGTGCAACTTCTGCGGTTTCTGCAGCGGCTACGCCTGCTACATGTACTCTAAAGCCTCGCCGAACGTGAACATTCTGCCGGCGCTGCGCCAGGAAAAACGCTTTGAGCTGCGGACTAACGCCAACGTGCTGAAGGTCAACCTGACCGACGACAAATCCCGCGCCACCGGCGTGACCTACGTCGACGGCCAGGGGCGCGAAATGGAACAGCCGGCGGACCTGGTGATTATCGGCGCCTTCCAGTTCCACAACGTGCACCTGATGCTGCTCTCCGGGATCGGCAAACCGTACAATCCGGAGACCGGCGAAGGGGTGGTAGGGCGTAACTTCGCCTACCAGAACATGACCACCATCAAGGCCATTTTCGACAAAGACACCTATACCAACCCGTTTATCGGCGCGGGCGGCAACGGCGTCGGCGTCGACGACTTCAACGCCGACAACTTCGACCACGGCGCGGCGGGCTTTGTCGGCGGTTCGCCATTCTGGGTCAACCAGGCCGGGACCAAGCCCATCTCCGGTTTCCCGGTTCCGCCGGGCACCCCGGCGTGGGGCAGCAAGTGGAAAGCGGCGGTGGCCGATACCTACACCCATCACCTGTCGATGGATGCCCACGGCGCGCACCAGTCCTATCGGCAGAACTACCTCGATCTTGATCCGAACTACAAAAACGTCTTCGGCCAGCCGCTGCTGCGCATGACCTTCGACTGGCAGGAAAACGACATCAAGATGGCGCAGTTTATGTTCGATAAGATGGCGCCGATCGCCAAAGCGATGAAGCCGAAATATATCCTCGGCAGCCCAAAAAACGCCAACAGCCACTTTGATACCACCACCTACCAGACCACCCATATGAACGGTGGGGCGGTGATGGGGGAAGATCCGAAAACCAGCGCCGTTAACCGTTATCTGCAAAGCTGGGACGTGCATAACGTCTTCGTCATCGGCGCCTCCGCGTTCCCGCAGGGGCTGGGCTACAACCCAACCGGCACGGTGGCCGCGCTGGCCTACTGGTCAGCGAAGGCGATCCGTGAGCAGTATCTGAAAAATCCGGGTCCCCTGGTGCAGGCATAAAGGAAGGCAGATGATGAAAATGCAATGGTTATCGGCCCTGGTGCTTGGGGCATTGAGCTGCGCGGCTTTTGCCGAAGAGGCGCCTGCGGACAGCAATCTGATTAAGCAGGGGGAGTATCTGGCGCGGGCGGGGGACTGTGTCGCCTGCCACACCAACGGCAAAGCGGGGAAACCTTTCGCCGGCGGTTTGCCGATGGAGACGCCGATCGGCACCATCTACTCCACCAATATCACGCCGGATAAAGAACACGGCATTGGCGGGTACACCTTCGAAGAGTTCGACGACGCGGTGCGCAAGGGCGTGCGGAAAGACGGTTCCACGCTCTATCCGGCGATGCCGTATCCCTCGTTCGCGCGGATCAGCGAAGCGGACATGCGCGCCATGTACGCCTACTTTATGCACGGCGTGGAGCCGGTGAATGTCGCCAACAAGGACACCGACATCCCATGGCCGCTGTCGATGCGCTGGCCGCTGGCGTTCTGGCGCGGCATCTTCGCCCCGACGCCGAGCGACTTTGTCGCCAACCCGCAGGTTGACCCGGTGCTCGAGCGCGGCCGCTATCTGGTGGAAGGCCTGGGCCACTGCGGCGCCTGTCATACCCCGCGTAGCCTGACGATGCAGGAAAAAGCGCTCAGCGAAAGCGAAGGCGATGATTACCTGGCGGGTAGCAATGCGCCGATTGACGGCTGGGTCGCCTCCAGCCTGCGCGGCGAAAACCGCGACGGTCTGGGGACCTGGAGCGAAGCCGAGCTGGCCGAGTTCCTCAAAACCGGACGCAACGATAAATCCGTGGTCTTCGGCGGCATGAGCGATGTGGTGGAGCACAGTCTGCAGTATCTCTCTGATGACGACATCACCGCCATCGCCCGCTACCTGAAGTCGCTCCCGCCGCGCGGCGGCAAACAGACCCCAGCCCCGGTGGAAGACAGCGTGGCGAAAGATCTGTGGAAGGGTAACGACAGCAAAACCGGCGCCGCGCTGTATGTCGATAACTGCGCCGCCTGCCACCGCACCGACGGCGTAGGCTATAAGCGCGCCTTCCCGTCGCTGAAGGGCAATCCGGTGGTCCAGACCGAAGATGCCACTTCGCTTATCCACATCGTTCTGACCGGGAGCACCACGCCGGCGGTGAAAGATGCGGTCTCCAACCTGACCATGCCGTCGTTCGGCTGGCGCCTGGACGACCAGCAGGTGGCGGATGTGGTCAATTTCATCCGCACCAGCTGGGGCAACAACGCGCCGGCGGTCAGCGCCAGCGATGTGGCGAAGGTGCGTAAGGAGACCGCGGCGCACGATGAGAAGGCGTTAGGCAACGCCGATATCTCGAAGCTGCCGGGGGCCGGACAGTAACCGTCAGGGTTGCGTCGCCCGCGCGGCGCAACCCATACTTAGCGACGACGTAAAATACTGTCTGAATCAAGGAGTTTGCCTTCATGCTGCATGCAGAGCGACTGACCTGCATCGTTGACGATCGACCGCTGTTTGCGGCGCTGACGCTGTCCCTCGCTGCCGGCGAGCTGCTGCAGATCGCCGGTGATAACGGCGCGGGGAAAACCTCGCTGCTGCGGATCCTCTGCGGCCTGGCGCGCCCGGAAAGCGGGGTGGTGAGCTGGCAGGGCCAGCCGCTGGCGAAGGTCCGGGAGTCATTTCACCGTCAGCTGCTGTGGCTGGGCCATAAACCCGGCGTTAACGCGGCGCTGACCGCCGATGAAAACCTGCGTTTCTTCTTTCCGGCCAGCCGCCTTCAGCAGCGGGAAAGCGCCCTCGCCGCCGTCGGCCTGGCGGGCTATGAAGATCTCCCCTTGAGCCAGCTCTCCGCCGGGCAGCAGCGTCGGGTGGCGCTCACCCGCCTGTGGTTAACCGACGCGCCACTGTGGATCCTCGATGAGCCGTTCACCGCCCTCGACGCCACGGCGATGGAAACCCTGACCCGTCGCCTGGAGCAGCACGCCGGGCAGGGGGGATGCGCCATCCTCACCACCCACCAGCCGCTGCGGCCGCTGGGCTGTCCGTTGCGCACCCTGCGCCTCGGCGGCGACGCTGGAGGCGGGCAATGATGCGTGCGCTGTTGGCCCGGGAACTGCGCCTGGCGTGGCGCAGCGGGGCGGAGATCCTCAATCCGCTCTGGTTCTTTCTGATCGTCATCACCCTGTTTCCGTTCGGCGTAGGCGCCGCGCCGCAGCTGCTGGCGCAGATTGCGCCGGGCGTGGTGTGGGTCGCCGCGCTGCTGGCGGCGCTGCTGGTGATGGATCGGTTGTTTCGCGACGACTGGCAGGACGGTTCCCTGGAGCAACTGTTGCTCCTGCCGACGCCGCTGGTGGCGGTGGTGCTGGTTAAGGTGGTCGCCCACTGGATGATGAGCGGCCTGCCGCTGCTGATCGTCTCGCCGCTGGCGGCGCTGCTGCTGGGGATGAGTCTGCATGACGCCGGTGTGCTGGCGCTGACCTTGCTGCTCGGCACCCCGACGCTCAGTTTTCTCGGCGCGGTGGGGGTTGGCCTGACGGTCGGCCTGAAGCGCGGCGGCGTCCTGCTGAGCCTGCTGGTGCTGCCGCTGGCGGTGCCGCTGCTGATTTTCGCCACAGCGGCCTGCCAGGCGGCGGCCGCCGGGCTCCCGGTCAGCGGCTATCTGGCGATGCTGGCGGCGTTCTTAACCGCCAGCGCCACCCTGTGTCCGTTCGCCACCGCCGCTGCGCTGCGGCTGACCGTGCGATAACTCGCTGCGCCTGCGGGCGCGGCCATCATAACCGTGTGAGTAAGCGTCTATGTGGAAAGCGTTACATCAACTGGCGATCCCCGAGCGGCTGTACCGCCTGTGCGGATGCTGGATCCCCTGGCTGGCGGCGTTGAGCGCGCTGTTGCTGGTCATCGGCCTGGGGTGGGGCTTTGGCTTCGCCCCCGCGGACTATCAGCAGGGGGAAAGCTACCGGATCATGTACCTTCACGTCCCGGCGGCGATGTGGTCGATGGGGCTGTACCTGGCGATGGCCGTCGCGGCCTTCGTCGGGGTGGTCTGGCAGATCAAAATGGCCGATCTGGCGATCGCCGCCCTGGCGCCGGTGGGGGCGGTCTGCACCCTGGTGGCGCTGGTCAGCGGCGCGGCATGGGGCAAGCCGATGTGGGGGACCTGGTGGATCTGGGACGCCCGTCTGACCTCAGAGCTGGTGCTGCTGTTTCTGTATGCCGGGGTCATCGCCCTGTGGCACGCCTTTGACGACCGGCGGCTGGCCGGGCGCGCGGCGGGGATCCTCGTGCTGGTCGGGGTGGTCAATCTGCCCATCATTCATTACTCGGTCTACTGGTGGAACACCCTGCACCAGGGCTCGACCAACCTGCAGCAAACCATCGACCCAAGCATGCGTCTGCCGCTGCGGATCTGCATCTTTGCCTTCCTCACGCTGTCGGTCACCCTGACCCTGATGCGCCTGCGTAACCTGATCCTGCAACTGGAGCGCCGTCGACCGTGGGTGGTGGCGCTGGTGAATAAAGGAGCCGCCCGATGAGCCCCGCCTTTTCGTCTTTCGCCGCCTTCCTGAATATGGGCGGCTATGCCCTGTACGTCTGGCTGGCGGTGGCCGTGACCGTCACCGCATTTGGCCTGCTGACGGTGCACACTCTGTGGGCGCGGCGGGCGCTGTTCCATGAGGTACGACGCCAGCAGGCGCGCGAGCGGCGGATCGCTGCCGCCCGCGAACATGACAAGGAGGCCGCGGATGCAAGCGCGTCGTAAAATCCGGCTGTATATCGTGCTGGCGGTGCTCGCCGGCCTCGGGCTAACCGTCAGCCTGACGCTGTACGCCCTGAGCAGCAATATCGATCTGTTCTACACCCCGGGGGAAATTATCTACGGTAAAACGGAAACCCGGGCGCTACCCCATACCGGGCAGCGCCTGCGGGTGGGGGGCTACGTTCAGCCGGGCTCCCTGCAGCGCGACCCGCAAACCCTCGACGTGCGCTTTAAGCTGTATGACGCCCGCGGGGTGGTGGACGTCAGCTATAAGGGCATTTTGCCGGACCTGTTTCGTGAAGGGCAGGGCGTGGTGGCCCAGGGCGTGCTGGACGGCGAGCGGCATATTACCGCCCAGCAGGTGCTGGCCAAACATGATGAAAATTACACGCCGCCGGAGGTGAAAAACGCCATGACGCCGGAGAAAACGGGGGCGCAGCCATGATGCCGGAGCTGGGCAACTTTTTATTGTGTCTGGCGGCGGGGCTGGCGCTGCTCCTGAGCGTTTATCCCCTGTGGGGCGCGGCGCGGCAGGATCGGCGGCTGATGGCCCTGGCGCGGCCGCTGGCCTGTGGGCTATTCGCCTGTATCGGCGGCGCCTTCCTGCTGCTGGTGCACGCCTTTGTGGTCAATGACTTTACCGTCCGCTACGTGGCGGAAAACTCCAACAGCGCGCTGCCGGTGTGGTATCGGGTGGCGGCAACGTGGGGGGCGCACGAGGGCTCACTGCTGCTGTGGGTTCTGCTGCTCAGCGTCTGGACCTTTGCCGTCGCCATCTTCAGCCGCCGGATGCCGCTCGACGCCGTCGCCCGGGTGCTGGCGGTGATGGGGATGATCGCCTTTGGTTTCCTGCTGTTTATCCTCTTCACCTCCAATCCGTTCAGCCGCGGCCTGCCGCAGTACCCCATTGATGGCCGCGACCTCAATCCGCTGCTGCAGGATATCGGCATGATTTTCCATCCGCCGATCCTCTATATGGGTTATGTCGGCTTCTCGGTGGCCTTTGCCTTCGCCATCGCCTCGCTGCTGGCGGGCCGGCTGGATACTGCCTGGGCGCGCTGGTCGCGTCCCTGGACCCAGGCGGCATGGATGTTCCTCACTCTCGGCATCGTGCTGGGCTCGGCGTGGGCATACTACGAACTGGGCTGGGGCGGCTGGTGGTTCTGGGACCCGGTGGAAAACGCCTCGTTTATGCCGTGGCTGGTGGGAACCGCGCTGCTGCACTCCCTGGCGGTGACCGAAAAGCGGGGCAGCTTCCGCGCCTGGACGGTGCTGCTGGCCATCGCCGCCTTCTCCCTGTGCCTGCTGGGCACCTTCCTGGTGCGCTCCGGGGTGCTGGTTTCGGTGCATGCCTTCGCCTCGGATCCGTCGCGCGGGCTGTTTATTCTGGTACTGCTGATTGTCGCCATCGGCGGGTCGCTGCTGCTGTACGCCCTGAAGGGCGGCCGGGTGCGGGCGCGGGTGGAACATACGCTGTGGTCGCGCGAGTCGTTCCTGCTTGGCAACAATATCTTGCTGATGGCCGCGATGCTGGTGGTGCTCCTCGGGACGCTGCTGCCGCTGGTGCATAAAGAGCTGGGCCTCGGCAGCATCTCCATCGGCGAGCCGTTCTTTAACACCATGTTCACCGCGCTGATGGCGCCGTTTGCGCTGCTGCTGGGGCTGGGGCCGCTGATCCGCTGGCGGCGCGATGACGTCGCCAGGCAGATTAAGCGCCTGATTATCGCTCTGCTGGTGACGTTGTCACTTTCTCTGGCGCTGCCGTGGCTGCTGCAGGATCGTATCACCGCCATGGCGGTCACTGGCCTGATGATGGCCCTGTGGGTGCTGATCTTCGCCCTGCTGGAGGTTCACGAACGGGCCACCCACCGCCACGGTTTCTGGCGCGGCCTGCGCGCCCTGACCCGCAGCCAGTGGGGGATGGTGCTCGGTCACGTCGGCGTGGCGGTGACCGTTATCGGCATCACCTTCAGCCAGAACTACAGCGTGGAGCGCGATGTACGGATGCGTCCCGGCGACAGCATCGATATCCACCGCTATCACTTTGTGTTTAACGGCGTGCGCAATATCGTCGGCCCCAACTGGACCGGCGGCGAAGGCATTATCGCCGTGACCCGCAACGGCCGCCCGGAAGCGACGCTGTATGCTGAGAAGCGCTTTTACACCGCCAGCCGGATGATGATGACCGAGGCGGCGATCAGCGGCGGGCTGACCCGCGATCTGTACGCCGCGCTGGGGGAAGAGCTGAGCGACGGCAGCTGGGCGGTGCGTCTGTACTATAAACCGTTCGTTCGCTGGATCTGGTACGGCGGGGTGCTGATGGCCCTAGGCGGTCTGTGCTGCATGCTCGACCCGCGCTACCGGATGCGTAAGAAGCTGCAGGAGGCCTCATGAACCGGAAGCTACTGTTTATCCCGCTGGTGCTGTTTCTGGCGCTGGCCGCCGCGCTGTTCTGGCAGCTGATGCGCAACGCCGATGGCGATGACCCGACGACCCTCGAGTCGGCGCTGATTGGCAAACCGCTGCCGGAATTTCGCCTTGAAGCGCTGAATACCCCCGGTCAGACGCTGGACCGACGGACGCTGATTGACGGCAAGCCGCTGCTGCTCAACGTCTGGGCCACCTGGTGTCCAACCTGTCGCGCCGAGCATCAGTTTCTCAACGGCCTGGCGCAGCAGGGCGTGCGGGTGGTGGGGATGAACTACAAAGACGATCGCCAGAAGGCGATGAGCTGGCTGCAGCGCCTGGGTAATCCCTACAGGCTGAGCCTCTACGACGGCAACGGCATGCTTGGCCTGGATCTCGGGGTCTATGGCGCGCCGGAGACGTTTCTCATCGACGGTCAGGGCATTATCCGCTGGCGGCACGCCGGCGACCTGAACGAACGGGTGTGGCGCGAGGAGCTCCAGCCGCTGTGGGATCAATACAACCGGAGGGCGGGCTGATGAGAAGTGTAATAGTCATCCTGCTGGCGCTGATGCTGACCGGCCAGGCGTGGGCCGCCATCGATACGTGGCAGTTTAAGGATGAGGCCCAGGAGCAGGCCTTCCGCGAGATCACCTCCCAACTGCGCTGCCCTAAATGCCAGAACAACAGCATCGCCGACTCAAACGCGATGATTGCCGCTGATATGCGGCAGAAGGTGTACGAGCTGATGCAGCAGGGGAAAACGAAAGGGCAGATCGTTGACTATATGGTGGCCCGCTACGGTCATTTTGTCAGCTACGAGCCGCCGCTGACCGCGGGCACGGTGCTGCTGTGGCTGGGGCCGGGGCTGTTCGTGCTGGCGGGCGCGGGAGTGATTATCGCCCGCGCGCGCCGTCGCGACATTCCTGACGCGGCGCTCACCGCCGAAGAGCGCCAGCGGCTGGCGGCATTATTGCAAGAAGGAAAAGAACGATGAGCCTGTTGGTAGTTATCGCCGGGCTGTTGCTGGCTGGCGCGCTGGGGCTGCTGTACTTCCCGTGGTCGGGCAAAGGGGCGGTAGACCGCGATGCCCTCAACCGCGCCCTTTACCAGTCGCGCCTGCAGGAGCTGGTGCAGGAGCGCGGCGAGGACAACCCGGCGCTGGTCGTCGAGCTGCAGCGCACCCTGCTGACGGATATTCCGCCCCAGGCACAGTCTGGCGAACGGCCGCTACGCCGCTGGGCGCTGCTTCCGGGCGCGCTGCTGCTGGTGGTCCTGAGTCTGGGCCTGTATCTGAAAACCAGCGATATTGGTCAGGTGCTGCTCTGGCAGCAGGCTGAACGACATTTTCCTGCGCTGTTGCAGCAGGTTAAGGACCCGACGGCGGCGCCGCTGCGAATGGATGAGCTGGCGGAGCTGCGGCTTGGCCTGCGCAGCCACCTGCAGGATACTCCGAACGACCTCGCCGGCTGGCAGCTGCTTGGGCGGCTGGGCCTGTTGTTAAACGATGGCGAGACGGCGATCGGCGCCTTTGGCCGGGCGCATGCTCTGGCGGCGGACGACCCGGCGGCGGCTTTCGATTACGCCAGTGCGCTGGTGCGGGCGGGAGATAGCGGCCAGGTTCGGATGGGCGAGCTGCTGCTGCGCGACCTGCATCAGCGGCAGCCGAACAGCCTGCCGGTGCTGGAGATGCTGGCCCTGAGCGCGGTGCGCAATGAAGATTACCCCGAGGCCGTAGCGGCCCTGCAGGCGTTGCTGGCCCGGCTGCCGGAAGAGGATGCGCGGCGCGAGGCGATCGTCCGCCAGCTGGCGCAGGCGCAGCAGCAGGCGCAGTAACTACCCGGCGGCGCTGCGCAGGCGCGGGCCAGGGGCATGCCACCAGAAGAGTTTTGTAGGCCGGGTCAGGCGCAGCCGCCACCCGGCACAAAATCGGCTCCGTGCCCGCTGTCCTTGCCCGGCGGCGCTACGCTTGCGCGGGCCTACGAAGGGCGCGAATAGAGCGCCAAATCGCGGGTAGCCTTTGTAGGCCGGGTAAGCGAAGCGCCACCCGGCAACATGTTGGGCTCGGAGCCTGATTTCTTGCCGGAGACGGTTATCGGTTTTCCTGGTTCTCAGCCCGGGAAAGCGTTTCTCACGCGTGACTTCAGCGTACTCTGTGCTCCCGCTTCGTGGTGCTGCACCTGGTTCTCCGTGGCGCAGGGAGCGTCATGGAACGGCAACGACTGCCGTACGGTTCTCTCTCCCTCCGGAAGAAGGCCTGGGTGAGGGAAAGCACTGCCGGGAAGTCTTTTATGTTATCTGTGGCTTCAGCGTATTTTGCGCTCCCGGTTAATCTTCTGCGTTATGCCTGGCATGGCGCAGGGAGCGCACAGGGGGCGGCCAGTCGCCGCCGCCCCCTGTACCCCCGGGCTCCGGCCAGCAAAATCGCCGCTACGCGGTCCCTTCGACTTATCCCTGCAGGCTTCGGGTCGGGCCGAGGCAGCGTCCGTGCAAAACACGGCCCTCAGCCCGCATCCATGCGGGCTGCCCCGGCCTTCCGGGAACGTCTCAGCGATTTTGAGGCCGCAACACCGGCAGTTTCAGCAACAATGGTGAATAAATTAACGACAAGTCGCACGGACCGTAGGCCGGGTAAGTCGCAGCCGCCACCCGGCACAAAAGCGGCTCCGCACCCGCTGCCCTTGCCCGGCGGCGCTACGCTTGCGCGGGCCTACGAAGGGCGCGAATTGAGCGCCAAATCACCGGGCCGGGTAAGGCGTAGCTGCCACCCGGCAAAAATACGGCACCAGAGCGTAGCCCGGATAAGGCGCCATACGCCGCCATCCGGGTTTTTCTCTGCTGGCGCTGTCATGCCGCTGACGCGGCTTTCAAAAGCTTCTCGATGTTGTAAGTGTACGAATGCTATTCCAGAATTTCATGTCTGCTGTGTGCCCAAAGTGGAAGTAGGAGATTATCTGCATATCGAAAAATGGCTGCCTAAGCCATGGCGATTCATACAGCGTTTTTTGTGCCTCCACAAAAATCCATTTCCATGGTTTTAGTTTCGTTGAACATTTATACAGAGGACAAACCTGATCCAATAGGGAAATCTTTGTTAATGAATCCATGTAGACCATCAAGCTTAAGGTTTGGTTTTACATAGAATTCAAACGGCTGTTTATATAACATTTCATTGTTATTTCTATAAAATTTGAAACCCTTTGTTGCGCTCATTCGGAATTCGTTATATTCATATATAGGTAGAAAAACTTCATATGTCATCCTCTCATTAATCCCCTCCTTGTAATAAAAACAGATATGTATATCACCTAGTGTATAACCAAAATCCGGAATTGGTATGTGCATAATATCATTGGGTTTAATACCATCTTTCATAGTTATAAAAATTTTCTTCATAATTTGAGTTCCATATTTATTTGTATATGTAACATAGACATTGGAACCGTCAATTATATCGATGTCACCATTGCGCAGATCTCCCACTTTTATTTGTAACTCACCTAAGGTGGCTCGCTTACCAGCTTCCTCCACAGTAAAATCCGTTTTAAAAAAATCACAGCCAGAAAGAGCAATGGATAACAACAGAATAATAATCACTCTCATGTTCATCCTCTTAAGTCCCTTATTTAATTTTATCCGTTTGTATAGCTAAAGTATGTGCTCGTTATGATAACAGAACAACCCTTGACGATAATCTTAGACAGACATGGGAGCCGCTGTCATCAGAATGAGAGCGACTGCAAACGTCCTTTCTTCGCTCATAGCGGACCTACAACTCAGTCGCTCGTCCGATCCGCGTCAGCAGCGGACGTTACGCATGAACTCTAATGATCAATGGGTGGGGTAGTTCCCCTACTTAGCGCGTTGTTCCACTCATCCAGAGTCACAGTAAAAAGCATGCTTGCGGGCTCATTTTTCACGTCATGAATATTTCGTGAAAACCGGAGACCTGCTTTCGTCAGGATCTTTTGGGATGCCAGATGGTTTGGTCTTACTACCGCAGAAATCTCAGCCAGTTTTAAAACATCAAACCCGTACCCGACCGCATATTTAGCGAACTCTGTCGCCAGACCTTTCCCCCATGATTCTGTAGAGAAACGATACCCCAGGTTCATTATCGGTGTATCGTCATAACTGATAATGCTAAGCCCTCCAAAACCGATAATTCTAACGGGATTCTCTTTCAGTGAGATAGCCCAGTTTCCGAACCTATAATTCTCCCAGTGGTTAAGCCAGCGGGCCATTACATTACGTGCGTGACTAATATCGGGATACGGGCCTGCTGGATTGAACGTATTTGTTGCAGGGTCGCCATAAATCCTGAAGAGATCATCTATATCTGATGCGTTTACGCGGCGAAGATAAAGTCTTGAGCGATCTGGTTGCAAAGTAATCTCCTGATCTACGGTTTATAAAGTGGAGTATATTGCTGATATATAGATGTTAGACCCAGATTTCTCAATAGGGTTGTTATGCTCGTGTGACAAAATATTCAATCGCACACAGTGACAGGTAGCTCTTCGCTCAAAGCATACTTTCATCCCAGCCAGATTGCCACGTTGTGCCGAAGCGTAAGTGACAACGCCAGAGACTTTCAAATATCGTTGCTGTGTTTTGCACGAAGCTCACACCCAAACCAAAAAAAAGCCCCTGCGCGAAAGCAGGGGCAAGCCATGTCAGAGCTTTTTTATTAGTTAAACACCATCCCGCCGTCGATCAGCAATGACTGACCGGTCATATAATCAGAATCCGGGCTGGCAAGATAGGAGACGCAGGCGGCGACATCTTCCGGCTCGGACAGGCGGCCGAGGGTGATGCGTTTGGCGAACTCGGCGGTACCGTAGCCCAGCGGTTTACCGGCGGCTTCGGACACCTGGCGGTCAATTTCGGCCCACATCGGCGTTTTGACAATCCCCGGGCAGTAGCCGTTGACCGTGATGCCCAGCGGCGCGAGGTCGCGAGCGGCGGTCTGGGTTAAGCCGCGTACGGCGAATTTACTCGAGCTATATACCGCCAGCTCCGGGTTGCCGACGTGGCCGGCCTGAGAACAGGCGTTGATGATTTTCCCGCCGTGACCCTCTTTCTTAAAGGCCTCAACCGCCGCCTGGATGCCCCAGATCACCCCTTTGACGTTGATATTGTAGACTTTGTCGACAATCTCCGGGGTAATGGACTCGATCGGCGTGGATGGCGCCACGCCGGCGTTGTTGACGATGACGTCGAAGCCGCCCAGCGTTTTGCGCGCCTGTTCGACGGCGGCAAATACCTGGTCGCGGTCAGAAACATCCACTTTCACCGCCATGGCGCGGCCGCCGGCCTGGTTGATTTCGGAGGCAACCGCTTTGGCGGTGGCGTCGTTATAATCGGCAATGGCCACGGCAAATCCATCCTTCACCAGACGAAGGGCGATAGCTTTACCAATCCCCTGGCCGGCGCCGGTAACAAGTGCGACTTTTTTCATTTTCCTTTCCTTATTGTGATGACTTACAGAATCTGACTCAGATGCAGCTGGCCCATCAGCAGCGGGTTATCGCGATAATCCACCGGGATGGCCACTAACGCCGGGCCGTCGACGTCCATCGCCGCGCGCAGGGTCGGCTCCAGCGCCTCGGCGCTTTCCACGGCAAACCCTTTCGCGCCGAAGGATTCGGCATAGGCTTTAAAATCCATCGGCCCAAACTCGACGCCGGACAGGCGCTGATATTTTTTCTCTTCCTGGATAGCGACCATGTTGTAGCCGTTATCGACCCAGATAAGATGCAGCACGTTGGCTTTCAGGCGGACGGCGGTCTCCAGCTCCATGCTCGACTGCAGGAAGCCGCCGTCGCCGGAGACGGAGACCACTTTGCGCTCAGGATTGACCAGCCAGGCGCCGATGGCCCAGGGCAGGGCGACGCCCATGGTCTGCTGGCCGTTGGAGATCATCACCTGGCGGGCGCGGAAGCTGTACAGGTAGCGGGCAATCCAGATATGGAAGCTGCCCATGTCCACGGTCAACGTGACGTCGCTGTTGACGATGTCCTGCATGGCGCGAACGATACGCAGGGGATGCAGGGCAAACTGGTTGAGCTGCGCGCCGCGGCGGTCCAGCAGCTCGCGCTGGTGCTGGCGGTCGCGGAGGATCTCCGCCGCCTGCGGGGAGAGCACCAGCCGATGATCGATATTTTGCGCCAGCTTGTTGAGAGTGCCGGCGATATCGCCCACCAGCTCGACATCCGGGGTGTAGTTGCGCTCTTCATAGGCGGGCAGCACGTCGATGTGCACCAGCGTCGCGTTGCCGCTGTTCCACATCGCCGGTTCGTATTCCACCGGGCTGTAGCCGATGCAGATCACCAGGTCGGCGAGCTGCAGCAGACGGTCCCCGGCCTGGTTGTTAAACAGCCCAACCCGGCCGGCGAAGCGAGAGAAGTTATCCTGATTCACCGCTCCGGCGGCCTGATAGGTGCTGGTGACTGGAATATGGCTGGTCTCCAGCAAATGGCGCAGCGCCTTGCTGTTTTCCGGCTGGCTGGCCATCAGGCCGAGCAGGAAGATCGGGTTCTTCGCCTGGGCGATAAGTTTCGCCACCTGGTCGATGGCATCATCCGGCGCGGCGCCCATCTGCGGGGCCCCGCTGGCCGGCAGCACTTTGCCGCTGACCGGGCCATCGACCACATCCTGCGGCAGGCTAACGAACGCGCTGCCCGGCCGGCCCTGCTCGGCGGCGCGGAAGGCGTTGGAGACCACTTCCGCCAGCGCATCCGGCGCCGTCACCTCGACGGCGTATTTGGTGACCGGGCTGAACATCGCCACCGTATCCATACTCTGGTGGACCTGCTTCGCTTTATCGGCGCGTTTTACCGCGCCGCCCAGGGCCACCACCGGGTCGCCTTCGCTGTTCGCGGTGGCCATGCCGGTGATCAGGTTGGAACAGCCCGGACCGGAGGTGACCAGCGCCACGCCCGCTTTGCCGGTAATGCGTCCGACGGCGGCGGCCATAAATGCGGCGTTGGCTTCGTGGCGTACCGGAATAATGCGAATGGAGGAATCCAGCAGTGAATCGAAGACCTTGTCAATTTTGGCGCCGGGGATGCCGAACACCTGGCGTACTCCCTGAGCTTCCAGCTGACTGACGACGAGATCGGCGCCGTGCGCCCACTGGCGTACCGGATACTGTTTGTCCATGTGACCCCCTTAACTTTCTACGGAACGGATGGCGGCATCGAGATTATCGGGATGCAGATTAGCCTGCAGGAACGCGCTGTCGGCGGGCAGGTCGATCACCAGCTTGTGAATTTCGCCGAAGGTCAGCACCCCGTGGTCGAGCTGGTAATCCAGCAGGTGACCGCCGCCTTTGCGGTCATCGGTTATAAAGTGCTCGTGATACCCGGCGACGTTGATCCCCTGCATATGCTGCGGGGTCCGGAAGCCGACCAGCACCCCTTCGCGCTGGTTAAAGCGGAACACCGGCTGATCGTCGAGGACGTCGGTCATCGCCCGGTACGGCGGCGTCTGGCGAGGCACGGTGCGGGTATGGGCATGGCGGAAATGGCCGTCGATGCGCAGGGCGCAGAACAGGTTGTCAGAGGGGATTTGCTGGTCGATCACCTCGTGCAGCTGCTGGCGGCTCACCGGATGGTCAAAGGTTTTCCGGTACTGCGGCTGGAACCAGGTCATCACCGCGAACGGCGTTTTCTGCTCCGGCTGGGCTTTGCGCGCGCTGCCGTCGGCGCGCAGCTGATAGACCTGACTGCTGAAGGCGATCAGCTCCCCGTCCAGCTCATTAAAGGTGCCGAGGCCGAAATCGCCGTGTTTCAGCAGGTCGGCGATGGTGGTGCTGCCTTCGTAAACCCCGCTCAGCAGGGCGCTCATGAGCGATGTCTGATAGAGCACGCTCTCGGGATGCTGCGCGGAAAACGCCCGCAGGGTTTCGCATAGACTCTCTTCGCAGGTGCATTCAGCAGAATGATTCATATACCACTTCCTCGTTCAACAAATATAAGAAAGGTTAAATAAATGTTGACCCGATTCAGCTCACAGTTCCAATATAGAAACCATGCTGGTTTGAGACGTTTTCGATATGGAACTTCGTTATCTTCGCTATTTTGTCGCCGTCGCCAGGACGCGGCACTTCACCCAGGCCGCCAAGGAGCTGGGTATTTCACAGCCTCCGTTAAGTCAGCAAATTCAGCGGCTTGAGCGCGAAGTGGGGACCCCGCTGTTCCGGCGTTTAACCCGCGGGGTGGAGCTGACGGAAGCGGGAGAGTCTTTCTATGAGGATGCCCGCCAGATCCTCGCCATGAGCGATGCGGCGCTGGAGAAGGCCAAGGGCATTGCGCGCGGGATGAACGGCAGCCTGTCGCTAGGCATTACCAGTTCTGATGCTTTCCATCCGCAAATCTTCACGCTGCTGCACCGTTTTCAGCTCGACCACCCCGGGGTGACCCTGCACCAGATGGAAGACAATATGGCCAATCTGATGACTGCCCTGAGCGAGGCCGAGCTGGATATCGCCTTCGTCCGCCTGCCGTGCGAGAGCAGTAAAGCCTTTAATCTGCGGATTATCGATGAGGAGCCGATGGTTATCGCGCTGCCGCGCGATAACCCGCTGGCGACGCAGCCGACCCTGGCCCTGGAGCAGCTGCGCGACGTGGCGCCGATCCTCTTCCCGCGGGAGGTGGCCCCCGGGCTGTATGAGCTGGTGTATAACAGTTGCCTGCGCGCCGGGATCGATATGGAGCGCGCCTGGCAGTCGTCGCAAATTTCGTCGTCGCTGAGCATGGTCAATGCTGGCTTCGGCTTCGCGCTGGTTCCGCAGTCGATGACCTGCATCCAGCAGCCGAACGTCAGCTATCACCCGCTTAGCGGGGCGCCGCTGAAGACCGATATCGCCATCGCCTGGCGGCGCTTCGAGCGCTCGCGTACGGTGAAACGCTTTCTGGCGATGTTCTGATCTTTGCGGCGCCAGCGGCTTACTGCGCCACCCAGCCGCCATCCATGTTCCATGCGGCGCCGCGCACCTGGGCGGCGGCATCGCTGCACAGAAACAGCGCCATTTCGCCCAGCTGCTGCGGGGTGACAAACTCCCCGGAGGGCTGTTTTTCCGCCAGCAGCTGCGCGCTGGCCTGCTCCGGGTCGACCCCCTCGGCGATGCGTTTGTCGATCTGCTGCTGCACCAGCGGGGTTAGCACCCAGCCAGGGCAGATGGCGTTGCAGGTGATGCCGCTGCGCGCGGTTTCCAGGGCCACGGTTTTGGTCAGCCCGACCACTGCGTGCTTGGCGGCGACGTAGGCCGATTTCTCTTTCGACGCCACCAGGCCATGCACTGAGGCAATGTTGATGATGCGCCCCCAGTTGCGCTGGCGCATACCCGGCAGCGCAAGGCGGGTGGTGTGGAAGACGCTGGAGAGATTGATGGCGAGAATATCGTTCCATTTGTCCACCGGGAACTGCTCCACCGGGGCCACGTGCTGGATGCCGGCGTTATTGATCACGATATCGACGCCGCCGAAGGTGCTTTCGGCATAGTGCATCATCGCTTCGATCTGCCCGACGTCGCGCAGGTCGGCGTCGTGATAGCCGGGGATCTTGCCCAGCGCGGCGACTTCAGCCCGGGCGTGGCTGCTGTCGCCGAAGCCATTGAGCACCAGCTGGGCGCCTGCCTGCGCCAGCACTTTGGCGATCCCTAAACCGATGCCGCTGGTGGAGCCGGTGACCAGCGCCGTTTTACCGTGTAAGTTCATTGTATTACTCCTTCAATCTGGTATCAGACAATGCCGGTCACATAGAACGTGGCAATGACAAACAGTACCGCGAGGCTTTTGATCACCGTGATGGCGAAAATGCCGCCGTAGGCCTGGCGATGGCTCAGGCCGGTGATCGCCAGCAGGGTGATCACCGCCCCGTTGTGCGGCAGGGTGTCCATGCCGCCGCTGGCCATGGCGGCGACACGGTGCAGTACCTCGAGCGGAATATTGGCGGCGTGGGCGGCGGCGACAAAGGTCTCGGACATCGCCGCCAGGGCGATGCTCATCCCCCCGGAGGCCGAGCCGGTGATCCCGGCCAGCACCGTGACGCTGATCGCCTCGTTTAACAGCGGATTGGGAATGGCCGCGAGGGCTTTTGACAGCACCAGGAAACCCGGCAGGGCGGCGATAACCGCGCCGAAGCCATACTCAGAGGCGGTGTTCATCGCCGCGAGAATAGCCCCGCCCACCGCCGTCCGGCTTCCCTCCGCCAGCCGGCCGCGGATATTGCGATAGCCGCAAACCAGCACCAGCACAATGCCGGAGAGCAGCGCCGCCTGCACCGCCCAGATGGCGGTGATTTTCCCCACTTCGGTGACGACAGGCTTCGCCAGGCCCGGCAGGTTGAGCTCATGGCTGGCGCCGTACCACTGCGGGATCCAGTGGGTGAACAGCAAATTCAGCACCCCCACCAGCAGCAACGGGGCGATAGCGATTAGCGGATGCGGCAGATCGATGTCATCCGGGGTCTCCGGCTCATTTTGCAGGTCGGTCCCATAGCCTTCGCCGCGGGCCTGCGCTTTGCGGCGCTGACGCTCCAGCCACAGCAAACCGAAGATGATAATGAACAGCGAGCCTATAAGCCCCAGCCAGGGGGCCGCCCAGGCGTTGGTGCCGAAGAAGCTGGTGGGAATAATATTCTGGATCTGCGGCGTGCCGGGCAGGGCGTCCATGGTAAACGAGAATGCCCCGAGGGCGACGGTGGCGGGGATCAGCCGTTTGGGGATCCCGCTCTGGCGAAATAGTTCGGCGGCGAAAGGGTAGACGGCAAAGGCCACCACAAACAGCGACACCCCGCCGTAGGTCAGCAGGGCGCACACCAGCACGATCACCGGGATCGCGTGGCGGCGCCCAAGGATGCGGATGGCGGCGGCGACAATCGAACGAGAGAATCCCGACAGCTCAATCAGCTTGCCGAATACCGCGCCCAGCAGAAACACCGGGAAATAGAGCTTCACAAAGCCGACCATTTTTTCCATAAACAGGCCGGTAAAGGCCGGGCCGACCGCGCCCGGGTCGGTGAGGAGCACCGCGCCGAGGGCGGCGATCGGCGCAAAGAGGATCACGCTGTATCCACGATAGGCTGCCAGCATCAGTAACGCCAGCGCGGCCAGGGCTATTATCACACTCATCACGACGTCTCACTCTCATTGTTATTGTAGGGGTACAGAACGCGATACTAGGGTTTCAGGGCGAAGCGCAGCTGGTGTTCCCGGCGCGACTGGATGCGCTGGTGCCGCGCCTCGTCCCAGCGGTAAAAGCCTTGCCCGCTGCGGGCGCCGGTGTCGCCTCGCGCCACTTTCTCCGCCACCAGCGACATCATCTCCGTGCCGCTGGCCAGCTCCGGCAGCAGGTGCTGGCAGATATCCTGGACCGTCGCCAGGCCGGTCATGTCCGCAGCCTCCAGCGGGCCGACCATCGCATAGCGGCGGCCCAGCGAGGCGCGCATCACCTGGTCCACCACCTCCGGGGAAGCGATGCCGCTGTGGACGATATGCAACGCTTCGCGCAGCAGGGCGAACTGCAGCCGGTTGCCGACAAAGCCCGGCGCGGCGCGGTTGAGCACCACCGCCTCCAGCGCGCAGGCGGCGCAAAAGTCGCTCACCTCGCGCGCCAGATGAGGCAGCGTGGCGCTCCCGGGCACCACTTCCACCAGCGGGATCAGGTGCGGCGGATGCCAGAAATGAGCGATCAGTAGCCGTTCCGGGAGGCGCATGCCCTGAGCCAGCTGATCCGGCGGCAGGCCGCTGGTGTTGCTGGCGATAATCGCCTCGTCGGCGATCAGCGTTTCCAGCTCGGCGTACAGGGCGTGCTTCAGCGCCAGCCGCTCGGGGATCGCTTCAATCAGCAGCGTGGCATCGGCCAGGGCATTCAGCGTCGGGGTGGGGGTCAGACGGGCCAGCACCGCGTCGCGGTCGGCGGGATCCTGCTGACCGCTGGCCTCCAGCTCGCACAGGATGGCGCTGGCCACTGCCGGAACCTCGGCGAGACGCTGCGGATCGGTGTCATACAGGCGGACGGCGTGACCGTGACGGGCGAAATGGCAGGCGATACCGACGCCCATCAGTCCCGCGCCGAGTACCGCCAGGCGTGGTGTAAACATAGTGGCTCCTGTTAACGTTGAAGGGTCATGGCGATGCCCTGGCCGCCGCCGACGCACAGGGTGGCCAGCCCTTTGCTGGCGCCCCGGCGCTGCATCTCATGCACCAGGCTGACGATGATCCGGCAGCCGGAGGCGCCGATGGGATGGCCCAGGGCGATGGCGCCGCCGTTGACGTTGACCTTCTCGCTGTCCCATTCAAGCAGCTGGCCGACGGCCAGCGCCTGGACGGCAAAAGCCTCGTTGGCTTCGATAAGGTCCACCTCGTCCAGCGTCCAGCCGGCGCGCTGCAGCGCCTGGCGGCAGGCGCTCACCGGGCCGATGCCCATCACCGACGGGTCGACCCCGGCGACCGCTGAGCTGACAATGCGCGCCAGCACCGGCAGCCCAAGCTCGCGCGCTTTATCGACGCGCATCAGCAGGACCGCCGCGGCGCCGTCGTTCAGCGACGAGGCATTCCCGGCGGTGACGCTGCCGTCAGCCGGGCGAAACGCCGGGCGCAGCTGGGCCAGCTGCTGCTCGCTGGTCTCCGGGCGGGGTTGCTCATCGTCAGTCACGACTCGCGGCGGCTTTTTGCCCTGCGGGACGCTGACCGGAACGAGCTCCTCGCGAAAGCGCCCGGCGGCGATAGCGGCCGCTGCTTTGCGCTGGGAGCTGGCGGCGAAGGCGTCCTGGCGCTCGCGGCTGATGTCGAAGGCGTCGGCGAGGTTCTCGGCGGTAATGCCCATGTGGTAGTCGTTAAAGGCGTCCCACAGGCCGTCCTGGATCATGCTATCCTGCAGGCTGGCGTGGCCGAAACGCAGGCCGTCGCGGGCGCCATGCATCAGATAGGGAGCATTGCTCATGCTCTCCTGGCCGCCGGCGATAACGATCCCGGCGTCGCCGCAGCGGATCGCCTGCACCGCCTGCTGAACCGCTTTCAGCCCGGAGCCGCACACCAGATTGACGGTGACCGCCGGAGTGTCGACCGGCAGGCCGGCCCGCAGCGCGGTCTGGCGCGCCGGGTTCTGCCCGCAGCCGGCGGTAAGCACCTGGCCGAAAATTAGTTCGTCGACCGCTGCGGCGGGCAGCTGGCAGCGTTCAAGCAGGCCGCGCACCACCGCCGCGCCGAGGTCGACGGCGGAAAGAGGGGCGAAGGCGCCGCGAAAGCTGCCTATCGGGGTGCGTACGGCAGCAACAATAGCAATATCGGTCATGATCTCTCCTTAACTGAAGCGCATTTCGCGCACGTCGTCGGCGACGATCAGCCGTCCCGCCGTTTTACGTATCACCTCGTCGGGGCTGACCCCCGGGGCCACTTCGCGCAGGACAAACGCGCCGTCGACAATCTCCAGCAGGGCCAGATCGGTGAGTACCCGGCGAATACAGCCCACGCCGGTGAGCGGCAGGGTGCACTGCGGCAGCAGTTTGGATTCGCCGTTTTTTGAGGCGTGGGTCATCACCACGATGATGTTCTGCGCGCCGGCTACCAGGTCCATGGCGCCGCCCATCCCCTTGACCATTTTTCCAGGGATCATCCATGAGGCGATGTTGCCCGCGATGTCGACCTCAAAGGCGCCAAGAACGGTCAGGTCGACGTGGCCGCCGCGGATCATGGCGAACGACTGGGCGGAATCGAAGATCGCCGCCCCGGTTTGCGCGGTGACGGTTTGTTTACCGGCGTTAATCATGTCGGCGTCGATGGTTTCCTCATCGGGAAATTCGCCCATCCCCAGCAGGCCGTTCTCCGACTGGAGCATCACTTCAATGCCGGCGGGAATGTAGTTGGCCACCAGCGTCGGGATACCGATCCCGAGGTTGACGTAGTCGCCGTCGCGCAGCTCCTGGGCGACGCGCATCGCCATTTGTTCACGGGTCAGCATCTCAGTGTCCTCCGGCGCGCAGGGTGCGCTGTTCAATACGTTTTTCGAATTGCCCGACGATCAGCCGGTCGACATAGATCCCCGGAGTATGGATGGCGGAGGGGGGCAGTTCGCCCGGCGGCACAATCTCTTCCACCTCCACTACCGTAATGCGCCCGGCGGTGGCCATCAGCGGGTTGAAATTCTGCGCGGTGTGGCGATAGACCACGTTGCCGTACCAGTCGGCTTTCCAGCCTTTGACCAGCGCGAAATCGCCGCGGATCGCCTCTTCAAGGATGTAGTGTCGGCCGTCGAACTGGAGCACCTCTTTGCCTTCGGCGACCGGGGTGCCATACCCGGTGGCGGTGTAAAAGCCGGGGATGCCGGCGCCGCCGGCGCGGATTTTTTCCGCCAGCGTTCCCTGCGGGGTGAGTTCTACCGCCAGCTCGCCGCTCAGCACCAGCTGTTCAAACAGCGCGTTTTCCCCGACGTAAGAGGCCACCACCTTGCTGACCTGGCGCGACTCCAGCAGCATGCCGAGACCGAAACCGTCGACCCCGCAGTTGTTGGAGACCACCGTCAGCCCCTGCACCTGGCGACGCTGCACCTCGGCGATCAAGTTCTCGGGAATGCCGCACAGGCCGAAGCCGCCGGCGAGCAGCGTCATGCCGTCCGTTAACCCTTCCAGCGCCGCTTCGTAACTGGCGACGCGTTTATCCAGTCCTGCCATCTTGTCTCTCCTGCCTTGCGATAGCCTTATCATTGGCGCAGGCGACTGATTTGATAATTTTGAATTTGTGACTCACTCATTTGGAATTTTAATTAATTTCCTGTTAACTAATTTTTTTCAATTAGTTAACAGGAAGGAAAATGAGAATGAGTGTCAAACAGTTACGCGCGTTTTTAGCGGTAGCTCACACTCTGAATTTCGCCCACGCCAGCGAAAGGCTGAATCTGTCGCAGCCAGCTCTCAGCCTGACCATCAAAGGGTTGGAGGAGGCGCTGGGCGGCGCGCTGCTGCAGCGCAGCACCCGCAAAGTGACCCTCACCCAGGAGGGGGAACTCTTTCTGCCGATGGCCCGTCAGCTGCTGGCCGACTGGGATAACGTCGAGGAGGCCATGCGTCAGAGCTTTACCCTGCAGCGGGGTAAAATTTCGGTCGCCGCGATGCCGTCGTTTGCCGCCAACGTTCTGCCGGAGGCGCTGAAAGCCTTCCGCGACCGCTATGCCGGGGTGAACGTTACGGTGCATGACGTGATTAATGAGCAGGTGATCGAGATGGTGCGCGAGGGGCGGGTGGAGATGGGCATCGCTTTCGAGCCATCGCCCAACCACAACCTGCTGTTTACCCCGCTGGCGGTGGACCGCTTCGTGGCGATCGTTCCCCAACAATCCCCGCTGGCGAAGAAAAAGCAGCTCTCCTGGCAGGAGCTGTTGACCCTCGACTTTATTACCCTGCAGCGCCCCTCGGCGGTACGCCTGATGCTGGAGGAGGCGCTGGCGCGCAGCGGACGTCAGCTGGACGTGGCGCTGGAGAGTCATCAGCTGGTGACGGTGGGGAGGATGGTGGCCAGCGGCCTGGGGGGCAGCGCGGTGCCGGCGCTGTGTAAAACGCAGATGGCATCGTTGGGCGCCGTCTGCATCCCGCTCAGCGATCCGCCGATTGAGAAGTGCGTCGGCGCGATCCATGCCGGACATCTGCCGCTGTCGAAGGCGGCGCAGGCGCTGCTGGATACGCTGAAAGGGTTTTTACCCACCTGAGGTGTGGGCGTCAAAAAAAACCGGCCTGCTGGCCGGTTTGACAATCAGATTTTGCAGGCGTCGCCGCAGTCGTCGTCGGCAACGATCGCCTGGGCTTTTTTGTCCGCTTCTTCCAGACGCTCCGCGTTGCGCTCTTCCGCTTCATCCAGGCCGCTGAAGACCAGGTTGTCGAGATCAATTTCCATAAGTTACCTATCGTTGCTGGTTTTGAATCAGGGTCAAGTATAGGGCATAACCGCCAGCGGATGTAGCCGCGCTTCGCGCCGAAGGCACAGAGCGTTAAGTCGCTGAGCGGAGGGCGTTACCTACCATAAATAATCGTTGACAGAATAAGTTTAGCGACAAATAACGTCGCCAGGATAATTTCCTGCCTAAATATTAAATGAAAGGACAACGAAGGAGTAATTAAGCGTTGACGAAACGCTTTTATGTTAATATGGCCGCGATTATGGATGAATCTATGGATCTTAATCAATGGAACATACTGTTGCAGGCGCCATCAAAGAATGGCGTAAACATAATAAAGTGATCGGTCAGGTCAAAATAAGCTATAAAAAAATTTTACGAAAATGCAGAGAGCTCTCGCTCGCAGGAGGTAAATACAGAGAATATCAAGGACTTTGTGCGAAATATCAGTGCGCGCGGTTGACCGCGGTGACCAAAGGACTGGTGCCTTTTGAGGATAAACCGTTTAAAGCGTATCTCAATAAACGGCTGTCAAAACGACGCAAACTGGATATTGCCCATGGTTCACTGAATTTCATCGAGAAAACGTTTCACCCTGATATCCTGCCGCAGCTCTACAATGTCGCGGATTTTGGCCGCGAGATGTTTTCTATTCCCTTGAAAAATGGCGATAAGCTTGACGTTAAGCTGCTGGCCTCGCCGTTTCAGGAGGAAGGGGAGCTGATGCTGCAGCTGTTTCTTGGCGACCGGCGCGTCTATAGCGTCTGTTTTTCCTGCACCGACGATGGCCGCGCTTATATCGGCGGCATCCAGGGCGGGAAAGATATCACCAATGACGAAGTGAAGGTGCTGACTAAAGAGCTGCATGGCGCGCGGCCGAAAAATATCATCATGAGCGTGCTGTATGGTTTGCTGCGATATTTCAACATCTCCACGGTCTACGCCATCGATTCTGATTACCACGTGAAAAGCGATCTGGTGAAAGCCAGTTATTCATCGCTGTGGCTGGAAATGGGCGGTGAGAAACAGGCTCGCGGCTGGTATAAACTGCCGGCGCAAGAGATCAAAAAGAGTATTGAAGAGGTGAAAAGTAAGCACCGGAGCCAGTTTATTAAGCGCGAAGGTCTTAAAGAGCTGATTCAGATTAATATGGCGAATGCCCTGCAGCAAATTACCTTGTCTGCGCGGGTGAATTAACGCCACTCACACGTCAGGCGGGCAGCAGGGGGCTGTTGTCCGCCTGACGATATCCTTTCTTTACTGGCCGCTCTCGCCGATCGGCGGCGACACCGAGTTGGTGAGCAGCGGGGCGCTGCGCCACCACACTATCAGCGCGACCAGCGCGATAACGCTCAGCACGCCGAAGGCGGTAGCAAAGGAGTAGCGCCCGGCGATAGCGCCGGTTAACGCCGGACTCATCGCCGCCCCGGCGCCCTGCATTAGCATCACCACGCTCTGTCCGGCGTTGACGTGCCCGCTGCCGCGCAGCAGCGAGACGATAAAGCTGGGCACCGCCACCCCCAAAATCCCTGCCGCCAGACCATCAAGAATTTGCACCGGGACCATCATCGCCGGGGCGTCGCTGGAGGCCGCCAGCGCCGCGCGGATGGGCATGATCAGCAGCGCCAGCAGAATGCATCGCCAGTAACCATATTTGTCGATGCTGCCGGCGACCCGGATGGCCACCGGGATCATCACCACCTGCGAAATAATCACCGTGGCGGCGGCAAACAGCCCCGGATTGAGGTGTCCCGGCGCGGCGGCGATCCGCATGCTGAGCATCGGCAACAGCGCGGCGTTGGCGAGATGGAACAGCATCAGGGTCACGCCGGCGATCAGCAGCGGCGTATGGCGGAACAGGATGGCAAACCCAGGCAGCGCGGGCGTGACGGCCGACTCGAGGCCGCGGGCGGCGTCATCGTCAATATCGCTGCTGCGGATTGCCAGCAGGGCGATCAGGGTAAACAGGGTGGTACAGGCCATCAGGATGAAAATGCCGCCGATGCCCCAGTACCAGGCGATGGCCCCGGCAATCAGCGCGGTGAAGAAATTCCCCGCATGGTTGAAGGCTTCGTTTTTTCCCATCTGAGCGCTAAAGCCGCGCTGTCGGGTCAGCCCAAGGGTGATCCCGGCGATTAATGGTCCGACAAAGGCCGCGCAGATCCCGCTGGCAACCTGTGTAAGGGCTACCACGCTGGTCTTCTGACTGAACCAGAGCAGGAGGGTGGTCAGGGTGATCGCCAGGCAGACCCCGGCCAACAGCACGCGCTTATGCCGCGTGGTGTCGGTGATGAAGCCGGCGGGCAGGGTCGCCAGCAGGCCGGCCACGCCGCCGACGGTCATCAACAGGCCGATGTCCTCCGCCTGCCAGTGACGCTGGGTGAGAAAGATCCCCAGAAACGGGCCGAGGCCATCGCGAACGTCGGCGATAAAGAAGCTGGTCAAACATAAAGCCCGCAGTGAACGAAGCGACATTTTCTTCCTTTAACATGAACGATCCGCGGATCAGCGGCGGACCAGGGCGGTCATGGCGTGCGCCACAAATAATAGCCGGGATCGGACCCGGCAGAGAGCCTCATTCTTTATCGCACCGTTCGATGAAACCAAAATGTCACCCAGTCGTCGGGTAACGTGGCAATGCAACATACCTGCTCGTCGCGGCTTCCGCCAGAGACCTACGAAAGTTCTGTATCAGGGCAACCGCGCCGCTCTCAGCGTTCGGCTGCCTTGACGATCTGCAGGGCGGCGGGGCTCGCCACGGTGCCGCTGGCAGTAATAAACCCCGGATGGACAGCCTCGCCGCTGGCGCTGTCCACCAATGCTATATGCGGCGCACTGTGCAGCACGTGCTGATGGCCCCATTCCATCAGGGCGAACAGCACCAGCGCCAGGCTACGGCTTTTATCAGTCAGAACATATTCATACCGTTCGCGGGAGCCGGCTTCCCGGTAGGGCACTTTGCTGAGCAATCCCGTTTCGGTCATGGTTTTTAACCGGGTGGTGAGCGTCTGGCGGGTAATATGGGTGTGCGACAGCATCGTTTCAAAGCGCGTCACGCCGTAAAACGCCTCGCGGAGGATCAACAGCACCCAGCGGTCGCCGAGGATTTTCGCCCCTTCCGCCAGGCCGCACAGCGCCGGGTCGAGGTAGGGCAGTGATTTATTTTTTGACATCGCGAGATTGACCTTCTACTCTGAGTTTGAATTTTAGACTTAGATGCTAAGGAGAATAGCGTGCCATTTGTTAACGTGCAAACCATTAAAGGGATCATGACCGCGGAACAGAAAAGTGAGCTGCTGCGACGGATGACCGATCTGCTGGTGGAGATTGAGGGGCAGGGCGATCCGCAGTTCCGTCAGTCCGTCTGGATCCGCATTGACGAACATGACCCGGAGCAGTGGAGTCTGGGCGGCGTCCAGCCGACGGCCGCAATGATCGCGGCGAAATTTGCCGCCGCGCGGCGCGACGGATCCCCGGAATAAAACGGGCGGCGAAGCCCGGCCCGGCGATCTGACGCAGAAGAGGGGCCAGATCGCCGGGTAATATTGCGATTCGCTATGGTGCAAAAGCGTATTTTGCGGCTAAGGTAACGGTCAGGGAACCCAACAAACAGGGCGCGATGCCAGACGGCCAGCCTGGCGCCACTCTCAAACCGGTGAAAACAACGGATGTCTACAGAACACATGCTGCCGCTGGCGGTGCAGAACAAAAACATCTTTCGCCTGGCTGCCGCTCAGGCGCTGGCCGGCGCCAACTCGGTGGTCTTCTACGCTACCGGCGCGATAGTGGGTAACGCGATTGCCCCCAGCCCGTCGCTGGCCACGCTGCCGATCACCCTGTTTGTGCTGGGGATGGCGGCCTCCATTCTGCCTTTCGGCGCGCTGGCGCGAACGCGGGGCCGCAAAGCGGCGTTCAGGCTCGGCACCGGCGCCGGGATGGTGACCGGATTGGCGGCCGCCCTGGCAGTAGTGCTGAATTCTTTTCTGCTGTTTTGTCTCGCCGCGATGCTTGGCGGCGCCTATGCCGCCGTGGCGCTCAGTTTTCGTTTTGCCGCCACCGACGGCGTCGCCCCGGCGCGTCGCGCCCGTGCGCTGTCGCTGGTGATGGGCGGTGGTGTGGCCGCCGGGATCATTGGCCCGATGCTGGTCACCGGCACCATGCACCTCTGGCCGGCACATACCTTCGCCGTCACCTTCCTCGCTCAGGCGCTGGTTGCAGTGCTGGCCGCCTTTTTGTTGAGAGGGGTGACGCCGGCGGAGCCCACCGCGGCCAGCGTGCGCGGAGGGCGGCCGCTGCGCGAGATTGTCCGCCAGCCGGGTTTTGCCACCACGGTATTCAGCGGCGCGGTGGCCTATATGGTGATGAATTTTCTGATGACCGCCGCGCCGCTCTCCATGCATATGCACGGTCTATCCCAGCAGGCCGCCAACCTTGGGATCCAGTGGCATGTGATGGCGATGTACGCCCCGGGATTTTTCACCGGCCGGCTGATCCAGCGCTTCGGCGCAGTGCGAATGGCGGCGGCGGGATTGCTGATCACCGCCGCGTCGGTGGCGGTCGGTCTGAGCGGTCTCGGCGTGTATCATTACTGGCTGTCACTGATTTTGCTCGGCATCGGCTGGAACTTTGGCTTCACCGGGGCTTCGGCGAAAATCATCGATTTCCATCGCCCGGAAGAGAAGACCCAGGTTCAGTCGCTCAACGATTTTCTGGTCTTCGGCGTGATGATCGTGGGGTCGTTTTCGTCCGGGGTTCTGCTCAACGCCTTCGGCTGGAACGCCGTGCTGTGGGGCTCCCTGGTCCCGGTTGCGGTGGCGTTGTTGACCCTGCTGCTGCGCCCCTTATCCCCACCCCGCGCTTAGCGCCTGGCCTGCCGCTGCGCAGGCCGTCTTTTGCTTTTTTCAGCTATGCATTGCTGAAATTCATCTGACTACTTGCGCGTAAAAACGTCACAGACGCTACATGCTGTAGTAATCTCTACAACATGACAATGCATCTCTTGATCCTTAACCTGACAACGTCTCAAGCCACGCTGCGCATGCGTGTCTGGCGAACCCTGAAGCAGAGCGGGGCAGCGGTCCTGCGCGATGGGGTCTATCTGCTGCCCGACGTGCGCCAGGGCTATGACACTTTCCTCAGCACCTGCCAGGCGATCCGCGCGGAAGGGGGGACTGGGTATGTTTTCACGATTGAGGCGGCGGAAGAAGAGGCGCTCAGGCCGCTATTCGATCGCCGCGAACAGTACGACGCGCTGTTGCAGGACCTGCAGGCGCTGCAGGGGACGTTATCCAACGACGAACTGGCGGCTCAGCTCAAACAGCTGCGTAAAATTCAGCGTGACTACCGGCGGATCGAGGCCATTGATTTCTTTCCGGGGGCCGCCCGGGAGCAAGCCGCTGAGCGACTGGCCACTATAGAGCAGGTCATTAATCAGCGGCTATCGCCGAACGAGCCGCAGTCGGTGGCGGGCGAACTGAGCCTGCTGGACAGAGGCGCCTTTCGCGGCCGGCTGTGGGCCACCCGCCGACGGCCGTGGGCCGATCGTCTGGCCAGCGCCTGGCTTATCCGGCGCTTTATTGACGACGAGGCGCGGTTCCTGTGGCTGGCCGCGCCTGAGGACTGTCCGGCGACAGCGGTCGGTTTTGATTTTGACGGCGCGCCATTCAGCCATGTCGGCACGCTGGTGACCTTCGAAGTACTGGTCCGGCGTTTTGCGCTGGACGCGGTGATCCCCGACAGTCTGGGACGGTTGATCCACTTCCTGGACGTCGGTGGGGTACCGACCCCGGAGGCGGCGGGGGTAGAAAGCATTCTTGCAGGGCTGCGGGAAACCATTACGGACGATGACCAACTGCTGGCGGCAGCTTGCTCGCTGTTCGACGGCTTACTGAGGTCCTGTGAAATGAGGTCTGGCAATCATGAGCAAAACGGTCGTTCTTCCGCAGAGTGACAGTCCTTCCGTCGTCGCTTCCGTCTCCTTCTGGCAGGCATTTCGCTTTTGGCTCAAGCTTGGCTTCATCAGCTTCGGCGGGCCTGCCGGACAGATCGCCATGATGCACCAGGAGCTGGTGGATAACCGACGCTGGATCTCGGAAGGGCGATTCCTGCATGCGCTCAATTTTTGTATGGTCCTGCCCGGCCCGGAGGCCCAGCAGCTGGCGACTTACATCGGCTGGCTGATGCATAAAACCTGGGGAGGCGTCATCGCCGGGGTGCTGTTTATTTTGCCCTCGCTGGTGTTACTCATCGCCCTGGCGTGGATCTACCTCGTCTGGGGGGATGTCGCCGTGGTGGCGGGGATCTTTTATGGCATCAAACCCGCCGTAGCGGCGATAGTATTGCAGGCGGCGCACCGCATCGGCTCGCGGGCGCTGAAAAATGGCGCCTACTGGGCCATCGCCGCCGCTGCCTTTGTCGCTATTTTTGCGCTGAACGTTCCTTTTCCGCTGATCGTCCTCGCCGCGGCACTGGTGGGTTTTATCGGCGGACGGCTGGCGCCGGCGATATTCGGCAAAGCGGACGCCCACCGTGCGCAGAGTCACCCTGGCGGAGCCGCCATCATTGATGACACGACGCCGATCCCGGCCCATGCCATTTTCAGCTGGCGGCGTACCTCTCAGGTGCTGATCGCCGGGATGCTGCTGTGGCTGGTGCCGATGGCCGCCCTGACGCTAATGCTGGGCTGGGCGCATCCGCTGACCCAGATGAGCTGGTTCTTTACCAAAGCCGCGCTGATGACCTTTGGCGGGGCATATGCCGTCTTACCTTATGTTTACCAGGGGGCGGTGACCCACTATGGCTGGCTGACGGCAGGGCAGATGATGGACGGCCTCGCTCTTGGGGAGTCGACCCCCGGACCGTTGATCATGGTGGTGACCTTTGTCGGGTTTGTCGGCGGCTACACCAAAGCGGTGTTGGGCGTCGATGATGTGCTGCTGGGGGGCATCGCGGCGGCGTGCCTGGTGACATGGTTTACTTTTTTACCCTCGTTTATCTTTATTCTCGCCGGCGGGCCGTTTATTGAAACGACCCATAATAAGGTGGGATTTACCGCGCCGTTGACCGCCATCACCGCCGCGGTGGTGGGCGTTATCCTGAATCTGGCGCTGTTTTTTATCTGGCATAGCGTCTGGGGACCATCCGGTTTCGACCCATGGTCCGCAGCCATAGCCCTGGGCGCCGCCGGGCTGCTGTTTCGTTATAAGTGGAAGCTGACCTGGGTACTGGCCGCCGCCGCCGCAGTAGGGCTTATCGTCCATATGGCGGGACTGTCCGGCGCAGGATGAGGTTGGGCGGCAACGGGCCAGCGACCCGTTAGCGCCCAACCGGACCGGGGACCATCAGGTCGTGGGGCTTTCGCGGGTGGCCCGCGTCAGCGGGTTGCCGTCCAGTTCCAGCTGGTCGCGCAGCGCCCAGCCGCGCAGCTTGCCGGGGTTAAGCAATCCCGCCGGGTCGAGAGACTGTTTCACCGCCACGACGTCGGGACGAATCACGCCCTGTTTGCCGTCCTCAACCTGCAGCACGTGGGGGTTGTTAATCTTGACGTCGTTGTCGCGAAATATCTGCATGATGGCGTTAAGACGTTCGGGCGTGGTATAGCGCACCAGCTGCAGACCGCTGGCGGTGAGATTGCCCTCGATATCGCGCAGGAATTCAATATGGGACATCACCTCCCCGGCGAAGTGCTGCTCCATCTGTAAAATTTGCTGCGGATAGCGCAGCGGATCAAACGCCGTCTGCAGATAGGTCAGCGTATTGTCCACCTTGAGCGCATGCAGGGTGGTGTGGTTCCAGCAGTATTCCATTAACGAGCCGTTGCGCGTCCGGGCCTCGTCGCTGGCCTGCCGGATGGCGTTGCTCCCGCGATGGCGCGGTAACAGGCTGGCGCAGAGTCCTTCGCTCTCCTCGGCGATCAGGCTGATAACCGCATGTTGCCCGGCATGGTAACGATCGTTGAGGTGGCTAAAATAGTCAGCGATCGGCGTGGCCAGCAGCGCCACCTGGCGCTTCACCAGCCCCGGCGAGCGGACGCAGGCGTTGGCATAGTTCAGCGCATCGGCGAAATCGTCAAACACGTCCAGACGTTCAATCCACTGGTGCGCAGGCGCCAGCGCCAGCTCAACCTCCAGGATAATGCCGTTGGTGCCGTAGGCGTGATGCAGCAGCAGCGCTTCGGGAGCCGGGACGGTCAGCACGCGGGGGACCGGCTCGACGGTCATCACTTTGACGCTGAGCACATTGCCGGGCGCCGCCAGCGGCCCATAGTTGATGGAGCCGATGCCGCCGAACCCGCCGCCGTAGAGACCGCCCAGACTCGCCAGTCGATAGGTCGATGGCATACAGCGCAGCTCCCAGCCCGTCGGGCGGGCGGCGGTTTCGATGTCCGCCAGGCGAATGCCGGCCTGGGCCCTCACTGTGCCGTTGCCGAGGGCGACGATCTGGTTGAGCCCGGTCATATCCACCAGCAGCCCGCCTTCGAGGGGGACCAGCTGTCCGTAGTTGCCGGTGGCGCTGCCGCGCAGGGTCAGCGGCAGCTGGTGCTGCGCGCAGGCGCAGACCAGCTGGCGCAGCTCCTCTTCATCGCGCGGGCGAACCACCGCGTCCGCCTGTTTCCCCGCCAGTTGCTCGGTGAGTAGCGGACTGAACCAGTGAAAATCGCGGGAGAGCCGTTTGATCTTCGCCGGCTGTAAGGTCCACTCCAGCGCCGGGAGTGCCTGCTGGATCGCCGCGACCGCGTGTTGACGCTGTTCATCAGTCATCATTCTTTTTCCTGTTCGTCAGCAGAATATTAATGAGATTGCACGGCTTCGCTTTCATGCCAGGCGCTGAGCGCCCGGCGCGAGACCCAGGACATCACGCCAAACAGCGCGATACCGGCGAGAGAGATCAGCAGCAGCGCGGCAAACATCAGCGGGATATCCAGCTGGTAGCCGGCCTGTAGGATCTGATAGGCCAGCCCGGTATTGGTCCCGCCGGTCCCGGCGACAAACTCCGCCACCACCGCGCCAATCAGCGACAGCCCACTGGAAATACGCAGCGCGCCGAAGAAATAGGGCAGCGCCGAGGGGATACGCAGCCGCACCAGCGTTTGCCAGCGGCTGGCGTGATTGAGGCGAAAATAGCTCAGCAGGCCGGGGGAGACGCTGCGCAGTCCCTGAGTGGTATTGGAGATGATGGGAAACACCGCCATCAGGGTGGCGCACACCACCAGCGAGAGCGTGGCATCCTTCACCCAGATGATGATCAGCGGGGCGATGGCGACGATCGGCGTCACCTGCAAAAACACGATGTAGGGAAACAGGGCGGTTTCCACAAAGCGGTTCTGCACCAGGATAAACGCCACCGCGGCGCCGATGACAATCGACAGCAGAAACGAGATCAGGGTGATCTTGAGGGTGAACAGCAGCGCCAGCAGCAGCGGCGTGAGATGCGTCCACAGGCTTTCCAGCATCACCAGCGGCGACGGCACCAGAAAGGCCGGGATACGGAAATAGCTCACCGCGCCCTGCCACAGGAGCAACATCGCCACCGCGACGAGGGTCGGATAGAGAATTTTGAGAAAACGCGGATGCTGGATCCACGGCGTTGCGGTTGTATTTTTCATATTATGACTCCATACCGGACTGGCTGGCCTGCAACAGACTGTCCTGCAGCTGACGGGCATACAGGGAAAAGGCCGGGCTGACGCGGAACGCCTCGCTGCGCGGGAACGGCTCGCGGATGGGGATATCTTCGACCACCCGTCCGGGACGGGCCGCCATCATGATCACCCGCTGGGAGAGAAACACCGCTTCGTGGATCGAGTGGGTGACGAACACTACCGTCAGGTTCTGCTCCTGCCAGAGACGCAGCAGGTCGCTGTCGAGTTTGTTACGCGTAATTTCATCCAGCGCGCCGAAGGGCTCATCCATCAGCAGCAGCTTTGGTCGGGTGACCAGGCCGCGGGCGATGGAGACGCGCATTTGCATGCCGCCGGAGAGTTCGCGCGGCAGGACGTCGGCGAACTTGCCGAGGCCCACCAGCTCAAGGACTTCATTCACCCGGGTATTGCCCTCCGCCCGCGGCACGCCGGCCAGATCCAGCGGCAGCCTGACGTTATTGCGCACGCTGCTCCACGGCATCAGGGTGGCTTCCTGGAAGACGAACGACAGCGGATGCTGGGCCTTTTCCCGACTGTCGCGCCGCCACAGCATCAGCTTGCCGTCGCTGGGCTCCACCAGGCCAGCGACCATCTTCAGCAGGGTGCTTTTACCGCAGCCGGACGGGCCGAGCAGGGTAATAAACTCCCCCTGATTGATGGTCAGGTTGACGGGCAGCAGCGCCCGGGTGCCGTTGCTGTAGATTTTCTCCGCCGACAGCACCTCGATGGCCGGGGTGACAGCGGCGGGCATAAAGCGGGTATCGCTCATCACGGTCAGTTTCGGGGCGGTATTCATGGCATCACTCCGGCGTCTTTGACCATCTCCAGGGTGTAAGTCTGCTCAAACGGCACCCTGCTGGCGTCGATCAGTTTGTTTTTCACCAGCATGTCCCAGGTTTTCTTCAGCCGCGGCTCGGTGATGATGCCGATACCGCCGGACTTAGCATCGCCGCCGGTCACCAGCTGGTACTGCTTCATCTGGGCAATGCCAAAGGCGATCTGCTCGGCGCCCATTTGCGGATTTGCTTTACCGATCAGGCTGTTGCCGGGGGCGGGATCCTGCAGGTAGCTTTTCCAGCCTTCCATGGAGGCTTTGACGAAGGCCGCCACCGCCGCCGGACGTTTGCGGATGGTGTCGGCCATACAGATAATCGAGTTGCCGTAGGGCGGGTAGCCCCAGTCGCTGAGCGGATAGACATAGAACGGCTGTCCGCCTTTGGCGACGGAGAACGGCTCCGAGGTCACGTAGCCCTGCTGCACCAGATTTTTATCGGCGAGGAACGGCTGAACGTTAAAGGTATAGGGGCGCACTTTGCTGCCAGCCAGACCCAGCTCGCTTTTCGCCCACGGCCAGAAGGAGGTATAGGCCTCGGTGGCGAGCAGGAAGGTTTTGTCTTTAAGTTCCGCCGGGTTCTCCACCTTGTCATGGGTGATAAACACCGTCGGCGAGTGCTGGAACACGGTGGCGACGGTCACCGCGTGCACCCCGGCCTGCCAGGTCTCCAGCGCCTGGCCGTTGTCGCCAAGGGTGCAGTCCGCCTGACCGGCCGCCATCAGCTGCATGACGTTGATCTGCGGGCCGCCCATTTTAATTTCGACATCGAGACCGGCGTGTTGATACAGCCCGGTGGCCTGGGCCTGGTAAAACCCGCCGTGTTCGGCCTGGGCATACCAGTTGGTGAGAAAGGTAAACTTCTCCGCCGCGAAGCAGGAGGCTGAGGTCGCGAGGGCGGCCACGGTCAGCAGGGTAAAAACGGGCGTCAATCTGGTATTCATCAGGGCTCCCTGGATTCAGCAGCGAAAGAAGGTGGTAGGGACTGCACAAAGCCGTGCCAGTGCTGTTTGCCCCAGGTCGGTTCGCGACGTTCGACCCAGGCCATGCGGTGGATCTCGATGATCGCCTGCGCCCAGCTGGCGGCGAGGGAGTTGAGAAGCCCTTCGCCTTGCTCCCGCGTCGCCGGGGTCGGGTCGCCAATCACCCCGCTGGGGCCAAAGTCATACGACGCCCACGCCGCCGCCGGACGACCTTTCGACAGGGTTGGGCAGGGGAATTCCGGGGGGAAATTAGCGACGGCCCGTTCCATATGGACGCACTCCGGCGCCAGCGCCAGCATCAGCGCCGTTTCGCTATGCCCGGCGTGCATCGCCATCCGCTGTTCATGCGGGCTGAGAAACTGTTTTTCGCAGTTGGGCACGTTGAACACGTCGTGGGGGATGGCGATGAAATCCCCGTGGCGCAGGCGCATTTCCCGGCAGGCGATCTGCAGGATCTGCGGCTGGCCGCCGTGGCCGTTGATCATCAACAGCTTGCGAAAACCGGCCCGATAGAGAGATTCGGCGATCTCCAGCAGGGTATGCAGCAGCGTATCGCCGCTAAGGGTCAGGGTGCCGGGAAAATGCAGATGCTCCTCGGACTTACCGTAGACGATCGGCGGAATGGCGTAGGCCGGGATCGTCGCCGGCAGCCTGGCGAGGGCATGGCCCGCTACGCCGGAAGATATTACGCTGTCCACCGAGCAGGGCAGATGCGGGCCGTGCTGTTCGATCGCCCCGGTGGGGAGGACGATAACCGTATTGCTTTTATCCGGCAGGGCGGCCACGTCCGTCCAGCTCAGAAAAGGAAGAAAGCGCGCGGCAGGAATGTAACCGTTAATCATCGCGGTGCCTCGGAGTTAAATGACGGGGGTAACCAGACGGTCGCTTCGACTTCAATCAGTACCGTGGCGTCGGGCAGCATTTCGCTGACCTGCACCACGGTGGAAACGGGCGGCTGGTCGGGGTAAAACAGCTTCCTGACCCGGCTGTAATAGGGAAAATGGTCAAGGTTGCGAAAGTACTGCACCAGTTTGATAACGTCGCTCATCTGCCCTCCCGCGGACGCCACGGTGCGGCGGATGCTCTCCAGGACGTACCAGCTCTGGGCGAGGATCGGGCCCTGTTTCGCATCGGTTGAAAATTCGCCGGTCGCCCCCAGCAGCTCCCGCACCGGCTCAGGCACATCCTGAAAGCCGTTGACGATGGTGCCGGTCAGGGGATTGACCGGAATAATGCCGGAGAGAAAGATAAAATCGCCGGCTCTGCGCCAGGCGGCATACCGCGCCAGCGGCGCCCCGGCGCCTGCTTCAAGACTCATGTGCCATCTCCTCCTGCCACACGCGCCGGTGGGTTAACCTGCCGTGGTTAACCACCAGACGGGCGGCGCTGTTTAAAGGCCAGGTAAAACGGTCGCTACCCGGGAAAATCACCACGCTGGCCGCCGCCCCGACGGCAAAGGGCGCCGCGTCTGCCGGCGAACCGGTTAGCGCCGCGCGATCGCAGATCAGCCGCGACTGCCGGTCGAACAGGTCGCTGAGCTGAGCGCTGAACAGACCGCAGGCCAGGGTGTCCAGCGGGTCATAGCTCCCCGCCGGGCAGAAGGCATCCTGCACGTTGTCGCAGCCGAGCAGGGTGGCCACGCCGGCGGCCTGCGCCTCGTGCAGCAGGGTGATCCCCCGCTGACGCGGCGTGCGGCCGAACGTCGCATCCTGCAGCAGCAGATTGGTCATCGGCAGAGCGATAAGGGTGACGCCGTGCGCCGCCAGCTGGCGCAGGATCGGCGCCGCCTGTTCGTCGCTGCCGGCGGCCAGCGCGCAGCCGTGGCTGCAGCAGATATGTCCGGGAAAAGGGTGGCGGGAGAGATGATCCGCCAGCCAGGTCAGCCCCTGAGACACTTCGCTGAGCTCCTCATCAATATGCAAATCCAGATCCAGATCCCAGCGGGCCGCGCTGCACAGCAGATTTTCCATGGCGGCGGCGTCCCAGTTGGAGGAGTGGATGAAGCCGCCCAGCAGGCAGCGCTCCCCGCTGTTGGCGACCGCGCGGGCAATGGCCTCGGCTTCCACCGGATCCTGAAACAGGGGCAGCGGGACCAGCGCCACCCGCTCCAGGGTGATGCCGACGGTATCGAGGCGGGCGATCTCCTGCCAGGCGTCCGGCGCGTCGGCGGTAAACCAGTCGACATGGCTGCGCAAATGGGTCACGCCATTCGCTGCCGCCCGGGCCAGCGCGGCGGACGCCCGACGTTGAATATCCGCCCTGGTCCAGTGTTGGCGATCCTCGTGCATGGCGTGGATTGCCGCCAGCAGCCCGGCCTGCGCCGGACGGCAGCGTTCAATGGTAAAGGTCTTGTCCAGATGGGCATGGGGTTCCACCAGGCCGGGGAGCGTCAGGGCTCCCGCCAGGTCCCACAGGCCGGGAGTCGGCTGGTCGGTTGGGGTCAATGCGGCAATCCGGCCGTCGCGAAAGGCCAGGTCCGCCAGCAGCGGCTCACCGTTGGCCCGCGTCGGCCAGCCGTCGGGCAGCGCCCAGGCCGGGAGTCGGGCGCGGCTGATCCCGACGAGCGGCGCGCAAGAGGAGGGGAACGTCATCGTCAGTCTCCTCACAGATCCAAAACCAGAAGCGGGGATTTCGCCCGCGAACAGCAGAGCGTGATCTGGTCGTTGCCGGCTTTCTCTTCCGCCGTCAGCACGCTGTCCCGGTGCTCGGGGATCCCGTCGAGGACCCCGGTAATACAGGAGCCGCACATTCCCTGTTCGCAGGAGAGCATTACCTCCACCCCGGCGTGCTGTAATACCTGAGCAATGGTTTGATCCGCGGCCACCTGCAGGCGCTGCCCGCTGGAGGCCAGCTCAATATAAAACGCATTTTTCGCCGCAGTATTATTTTCCGCCGCGGGAGTAAAACGCTCGAATACGAACTGCGACGGCGACCAGCGATATTCCTCCATGACCGACCGCAGTCGCTGAATAAAACCCTCCGGGCCGCAGGCTATTACTACGGTATCAGGGTGGGGCACAGTTAAGCATTCGGGGACCCGCTGGCGAAACGACGCGCCTTCCTCGCTGCAGTGAATGGCCACCGTGCCGTTCGCAGTCAGCTGGTTCAGGCGCGGGGAGAAGGCGGTCTGGCGCGAACTGGCGACATAATAATGTAGCTCCAGCGCCCCCTTTCTGGCGGCAATCGCTTCAGCCATCGCCAGCAAAGGCGTGATGCCGATACCGCCGGCAAACAGCAGGTAGCGCCCGGCCTGCGGCAGGGGAAAATGGTTGCGCGGCGGCGAAATGGCGAGCCGATCGCCGGCTTTGAGCTGCTGGTGCAAATAGCGTGAGCCGCCGGTGGAGGTGTCAGTCAGTCTGACGCAAATTTCATAAGTATTACTGCGGTCAGGCGTGCCGCACAGGGAATACTGCCGCGGGCCGACGCCGGGAATAATAATATCGATATGCGCCCCGGCGGAGTAGGCCGGTAATATTTCCCCGGCCGCCGTCTGCAAAATTATGGATAGGTTTCCCTGTCCGTTGGGGCGTATTTCCCCGACCGAGACCGAAATAAGATCGTGGCTGTGCATTACCGTTTACTCTCCCTCACTCCGCTGTCTGCAGGGCGGCCAGGGTCGGCGAAGAGATAACTCCCCTTCGCGGTGAACTGTCCGGCGTGCAAGAAAATGGGTGAAACGATCGTTTCTCCGCTATGAATGCTACGGTATTGTGATAAAACTGTTGCGTCCAGAGCTTTGATTCGCACAACCCGTTGCAAAAAAGAGAGCACCCAAACCATGTTTGCCTTCTCCCGATTTCTGCTCTATTTCACCGAAGTGGCCCGTCAGGGATCGTTTCGTAAAGCGTCAGAGGCGCTGCATGTGTCGGCGTCTTCCATCGACCGTCAGATTTTGCGCGTGGAACAGGAGCTGGCGATGCCGCTCTTCGAGCGCCATCCCACCGGGCTGCGGCTGACCGCCGCCGGGGAGCTGCTCCTGCACGCGGCCAATAACTGGAAAAAGGACTTTACCCGGGTCTGCGAGCAGCTGGATGACCTGCGCGGGCTGCGGCGCGGGCATGTGCGCATCGCCACCATCGATGCCATTAACCGGCATTTCTTTTCGACGATGCTCAAAGAGGTGCATAAACATTATCCCAACATCTCTTTTACATTGACCACCATCAACAATATCCACATCCAGCAGGCGCTGATCTCCGGCGAGGCGGATTTCGGCATCATGCTCAATCCGCAGACCTCCCGTGAACTGCAGGTGAGGGCGTTTGCCGAAATGAATATGGGTATCGTGGTGCCCACCGGCCATCCGCTGGCCAGCCGCAGCGCGGTGCGCTTTAGTCAGTGCCTCGACTACCCCTTTATCCTGCCGTCCGCCCCATTGATGATCAGCGAGCCGGTGGAGGCGCTGGTGAACATCAGCGGCAACGAGGTAAAGGAGGTGGCGGTATCGAATAACATTCACATGATCCGCACCCTGATCAAAGAGCAGATGGGCATCGGCATCCTGTGCCGGCTGGATATTCTCGATGAGATTGAGTCCGGCCAGCTGGCGTTTGTGCCGCTAACCGATCCGCAGCTTAAGCCTTTCACCCTGGCGCTGTGCGTCTCGCCCGCCCGCCAGCTTTCCCTTGCCGCCTCGATGATGCTGAACCAGCTGGAGATGCTCTTCAGCCAGCTGTGAAATGTCGGGCAGGCACTAAAATCATTCATTAGCGCACCATTATGGTGCGTTTCTTGTGAGCATGAATCAAAGGTTGCATGCCCAAGGGCGGCGGCGCAGGCGATTTCTCGCGGCCGCTCGCAGGCGTTTAAATCTGGCATTGTTTTTGTATAGCTGAGTGTGAGTAGAAGCGGTCAGTACGGGTTATCCATACGGGACATTGCTCAGTCACCATGTCGCGGTTCAATGTTGACCGGGATGGGAGGCTGAGCCACATTCGCTCGCTCCCCCTCCCGGCGTAAAGAGGAGAGGGATATGAAAACAGGCGCACGCCTTCCCCGGGGCATACGCTGGCTGGGCCTGATGGCTCTCGGCGGTGTCTCGCTGGCCGTTCAGGCCGAGGAGAAAATCGTTCTGCTGACCTCCTGGTACGCCCAGGCGGAGCAGGGGGGGTATTATCAGGCTCAGGCCACCGGGCTGTACAAAAAATACGGTCTCGACGTCGAGATCCGCTCCGGCGGACCGCAGGTCAACGGCATGCAGTTGCTGTTGTCGAAGCGGGCCGATGTGATCATCGGTTACGACCTGCAGCTGCTGGAAGGCATTCAGCGCGGCTTCCAGGCAAAGGCCATTGCCGCGCCCTTTCAGTACGATCCCCAGGGGCTGCTGACCCATGCCGATGTCACCTCTCTGCAGGGGCTGAAAGACAAAACCCTGCTGGTTTCCAGCTCCGGTCAGGCGACGTGGTGGCCGTGGCTGAAGGCGCAATACCAGCTGAGCGACGCGCAGGTTCGCCCCTATACCTTCAATATTCAACCCTTTGTCGTCGATGACGCTGTCGCCCAGCAGGCCTATGTCAGCTCCGAGGTGTTCCAGGTGCAGAAGGCCGGAGTGAAGGCGAACTTCTTCCTCTTTTCCGAACACGGCTATCCCCCCTACGGCGGCATCCTTATCGCCCGCCCGGACACCATCGCCGAGCGTAAAGCGGCGATGGCGAAGTTTGTCCGCGCCTCAATGGAGGGCTGGGTGAGCTATCTCAAGGATCCGGAGCCGGGCAATGCGTTGATTAAGCAGGACAACCCGAAAATGACCGACGATCTGCTCGCCTGGGGCGTGACCCAGATCCGTGAGCATCACCTGATCGACGGCGGGGATGCCGCCAGCCAGGGCTGGGGGACGATGACCGACGCGCGCTGGCAGAAGACCCGCGACTTTATGGTCAGCGCCGGTCTGCTGGCGGCGGCCACCGACTGGAAACAGGCCTACACCACCGAATTTGTTCAGGCCATGCAGGTTAAACCCTGAGGAGCGACGCCATGTCATTAATGATTAAAAATGCCCATGCCATCCTCAGCGGTCTGCCCGGAGAGGCGGCGCGGCTGGCTGGGCCGGATATTCGCATCCGCGACGGCAAGATTGCCGCCATCGGCAGCCTGACGCCGCTGCCGGAAGAGCGACAGATCGATGCCCGCGACTGCGTGATCTATCCGGCGTGGGTGAACACGCACCACCATCTTTTTCAGTCGCTGCTGAAGGGCGAGCCGCAGGGGCTGAACCAGAGCCTGACGGCCTGGCTGAGCGCCACGCCGTACCGCTTTCGCGCGGCTTTCGATGAACATACCTTTCGTCTGGCGGTGCGCATTGGTCTGGTGGAGCTTCTGCGCTCGGGCTGCGCCAGCGTGGCGGATCACAACTACCTGTACTGGCCGGATATGCCTTTCGATACCTCGGAGATTGTCTTCAGCGAAGGGGAAGCGCTGGGGATGCGCATCGTCCTGTGCCGGGGTGGGGCGACCCAGGGCCGGGCGGTGGAACAGGATCTGCCGGTGGCGCTGCGTCCGGAAACCTTCGACGGCTATATGGCGGATGTCGAACGGCTGGTCAGCCGCTATCACGACCCCCGGCCCGAGTCTCTGCGCCGGGTGGTGATGGCGCCCACTACCGTCCTGCACTCCGCGCCGGGCGCCCAGCTGCGGGAGATGGCGAAGCTGGCCCGCCAGCTGGGGATCCGGTTGCACAGCCATTTATCGGAAACCGTCGATTATCTCGACGCCGCGTGGCAGAAATTCGCCATGACGCCGGTGCAGTTCTGCGCGGAACACGACTGGCTGGGAAATGACGTGTGGTTTGCCCATCTGGTGAAGCTGCTGCCGGAGGAGATTGCCCTGCTGGGCCGTACCGGAACCGGCATCGCCCACTGCCCGCAAAGCAACGGCCGGCTGGGCAGCGGCATCGCCGATCTGCTGGCGTTAGAGCAGGCCGGGGTCCCGGTCTCGCTGGGGGTGGACGGCGCCGCCTCGAATGAAGCGGCGGATATGCAAAGCGAAGCCCATGCCGCATGGCTGCTGCAACGCGCGCGCAAGGGGATGCTGGCGCAGCCGCGCTACGCCGGGGGCACCTTTGAGGGTGGGGCCGATGCGGCCACGGTGGAGGATGTAGTGCGCTGGGGCAGCGCCGGCGGGGCGCAGATCCTCGGCTTAGCGCAGAGCGGCACCCTGCAGGTCGGCATGCAGGCGGACCTTGCCATTTACCGGCTGGACGATCCGCGCTACTTCGGCCTGCACGATATGGCCATTGGGCCGGTGGCCTGCGGTGGGCGCGCCGCGCTGAAGGCGCTACTGCTCAATGGCCGCCCCATCGTGGAAGACGACGCCATTCCCGGTCTCGACCTTGACGCGATGCGTCACGACGCGCTGGCGGCCGTCCGTACCCTCCAACAGCGCGCCGCTGTGTAACTGATAACAGGATAATGACGATGAACGCAACCACCCAGAATCAACGCTACGCCTTACAGGAACTGGAAAAAGAGGCGCTGATGGGCGCCGAGGGCGAAGAGACCTTCGCCCGCGAAGTGCGCTGTATCGACCTGTCGAACTTTGCCGCAAGAAAAAATGACATTGCCGAACAACTGTGGGAGGCGGCGGTGGAGATTGGCTTCTTCCAGGTCAGCCATCACGGTATTCCGCTGGCGGATATCCGCCAGGCGTTCAGCATGACCGAGGCGTTTTTCGACCTGCCCGACGAGGTGAAGCGCCAGTATCCGCTGGCCGGCAACGCCGGCTGGGAAAGCAAAGCGCAGGTTCGGCCGTCGACCCGCACCCCGGATCAAAAAGAGTCGTATCAGATAACCCGGCCTCTGATGGCCGGGCGCTGGCCCAGCGATCGGGAGTTGCCAGCATTCCAGCAGACAATGCTCGGGTTTGAGTCGCAGTGCTGGCAGCTGGGGATGAAGATCCTCTCCTGCTTTGCTTTAAAGCTCGGTTTTCCGGAATCGTTTTTTACCACCGCGCACGATCCGCAGCGTGACACCTATCAGAGCACCTTGCGCATGCTGCATTACTATGCAACCGAGCAGTCGCAGCAGGGGATGTGGCGGGCCGGCGCGCACACCGATTTTGACTGCCTGACGCTGCTGTTCCAGCGCCCCGGCCAGGGCGGCCTGCAGGTTTGTCCCGGTAAAGACCGCGAAAGCCAGCAGTGGACCAGCATTGAGCCGCGGGAGGAGGTGATCACCTGCAATATCGGCGATATGCTGATGCGCTGGAGCGACGACCAGCTGCCGTCTAACTTCCATCGGGTGAGAAATCCGCTGCCCCATGAATATCAGGGGCAGCGCTACAGCCTGGCGTTTTTTTGCCAGGCCAATAAAGATGTCGAGATCCTCGGGCCGCAGAGGAAGTACCCGCCCATCAGCGCCGAGGATTATCTGCAGCAGCGGATCCAGGCCAATTTTGCCAAAGGGTAAGATGCTCCCTTGCGTGGTATACCTGCCGCCGGCTTTCGCTGGCCGGGCGGCAGGATCTCCGCCGCTGAGCTTTTCAGGGAAGGGGTCGGTGAGGCAGAACCTGTCAAAACAGCAGCCGGCTTCGCCGGGCGACGGCGCCATTTGCCCGCAGTACTCCATTCAACTTCAGCTGGCGCCTCCATGCCGCGGCAGCGGCATTCGGAAGCTTCCCGATGCTGTAAGTCTTAACGTCTGCTTTTTACCAAAAGCGGACATGATTAGCAATTTAATCGTTCATGTTCGATACCCCTGATTTATCCGCCTCAACACTTACGCTGACATTCAGTCTTTTCGCTTCCATAGTTATCATTTTTTGAGCAAGAGCCATGTCCCCACCATGCACACGGTCTATCAATGTCTGTACGATTGTCATCATTAAAAATGGCTGATTGGCAGGATAAAAATCTGCCATATTTATGCCGTGATCTGATATTTCTTGGTGCGCTGCTTTCTCTGTTTTTTCAACTATGTTAGCCACTTCCTCAGTCATTTTATCGATATGGCTGAAGACAACACGATTGATAATGTCAATTTGTTCAGGAGTGAAGGTCTTTTCCATTCGGACTCGCCTTTTAGGTTGTAAGTATCCTGGAGGATATCATGTTTTGACCAGACGATCTGAAACGTGATTTTGCCTTGTCTTTACTAGTCAGGGTTAACTGCCGTTTTCGCCAAGATTAGTAAATGATCATTATTTAAGTTCAACATTATGCCCAGTTTTCGCTCAAAGCTGACTGTCAGGTCCCTGCCCGGACCGTTTACGATATTCCCCCGCTGTCACTCCTGTGAAACGCTTGAATGCGCGGCCCAGAGTAATTCCTGAATCGTAGCCCACCATCTCTGCAATCTTAGCCAGGGTCAATTGTGGATGTCTCAGTAAACAACGAGCACGGTACATTCTCCAGTGAGTGAGATAATCCCCGGGAGTGATTCCTGTTATGTCCTTAAAATGAACTGCAAACGCGGAGCGCGACATCCCTGCTTCTGCAGCGAGCAGTTTGAGGCTCCATGGTCTCCCGATATCTCTGTGTATTTGTTTCACCACACGGCTAAGACGGGGATCGGCAAGGGCGGCTATCCAGCTTTTATGTGTTTGCTCGCGTAAATAATGTGCTCTGATAGCCTGTACAAAAAATACGTCTGCAAGCCGGCTCACGACTATACGCGACCCCATGTGCTGTTCGGTACTTTCGATAGCCAGTAGTTTTAACGTCGCTTCCAAAAGTGGTGAACGGGCAGCGTCAGAGGGGATGACCACGACTGAGGGCAGCAGTGAAAGCAACGGTTCTGCTCCCGTAGTATCGAAGGAGAAATAGCCACAGAGAATATTGGCCACTTCGCCATCACCTCCAAAACTGAGACTATTACCTGAACATTCAGCAAAGATATCTTCGCACCATTGTGTTGGAGTAGAAGGGTTATCTACCAGAGAAAAAAGGGTCTCAGGCTTCACCAGGAACCCATCTCCTTGCCGCAGTTCTATGGGGTTTTCAACGCCTTCCACTATAAGAATTCCATGTCCAGAAACCATGAATCCAAAGCGAATTGAAGCACTTCTTACAAAGCTTATCCCCCACGGGCATGCGGTAAAAGGCGTGAATAAAGTGCGCTTTTGAGACGCATAGCAGCAAATACATCATCGAGAGGATCCATTTTTTCCCTCTTTCATGGACGGTTAGTTAGTAATAATGTCTTTTCAGTCATTCTACATCCAGTAAAAAAATTTTAAGGTAGCGACGTACTCAACAAAACCAAAGAGAGCAATATGCATAGCTATCGACTTGAGAGTTTCGGAAGTTTACAAGGACTGAAGTTAATTGAGGAACAGCGGCCAGTCCCCGGGCGTAATCAGGTTCTGATAAAGGTCCGCGCCTGTAGTCTTAATTATCGTGATCTGGCCATTCTGTACGGAACAGGCACATTAACCCCTAAAGCCGGGCTGATCCCTTTATCGGACGGGGCTGGTGAGGTCGTGGCTACAGGCGATTCTGTGAGCCTGTTTAAAAAGGGGGATCGGGTTGTGGGAACCTTCTTTCCTCACTGGTTTGGTGGAGCACGGGATGCCGCTGCAGGGAGAGGAACTTATGGCACTCAGGCCGATGGATGGTTAACCTCATACAAGGTGGTTGATGAAGAGTCTCTGGTTTCTGTACCTGATTACCTGAGCTGGGAACAGGCTGCCACTCTCCCTTCTCCCTCAGCTCTTTTCCGCAACTGGTTACAGAGAGCTGAGCTCCAGTTGAGCAACGGTTAATTCCAACTGATACGTGATCAATGTGAATGTATTAATCTGTCTCTGTAATGCGTTCTGTCGAAATGCAGAGGTGTGACACTGATATGCCCCGCCCTCACTGCAGAACCTTCACTGTCTGATGGTTCAGCATTTTCACTTCTTTCCAGATTCAGCCATGCGTAAGGAATAGCTCGAAGATCCTCACGCACTATAACGCCGATGTTATTCAGATTGCCTTCCCCCTGACGTGTGATGGCAATATCTTTTATGCTGTCGGGTTCTACGTCAGGAAGGTTGACATTAAAGCAGGTTCCGTAGTCCCACCGGCCCTGAATCAGGTACTTCAGTACGATTTCCGACGCATGTTCTGCAGTGTCCCAGTGAATATTATGCCTGTTGTTAAAATACTGGCTCAAGGCGATAGCACGAAAACCAAGAAGCACACCTGTCATCGCTGCCCCCACGGTGCCCGAAAAGATCGTTTCGTTACCAATATTCGCCCCCCTATTAATACCTGAAAGAATAAAATCAGGGGGTGAATCAATCATGAGATGTCGCACCGCCATTGCAACACAGTCTGCAGGCGTTCCCTCGACAACATAGCGATGAACGCCCTTTTGACGGAACCTTAAAGGAGTGTGTAAAGAAAGAGACTGTGAGGTTCCGCTTCTGTCGCAAGCTGGCGCTACCACCCAGACTTCTTTTGCCAGGCGTTGACACACTTTCTCCAGTATTTTCAAGCCTGGCGCATCAAAGCCGTCATCGTTTGTAAGCAGAAGAGTGTTACAGATAAACCGTGACATAAATTTCTCCTTGTAAAAATACCTGTATGCATACACCATATAATTACCTATGAAACAATAGTAATAACATTATGGAATTCTTAATCATCAGTGATAGAGACAATGAAAAAAAGGGTATATCTGCAGATCCTGTTGCCGGTGCTGATGACGCTTATTGTTCTGTCAGTAACTAACTATTTTATTGTTTTGTCCCAGAAGGACTACCAGTCGAGGGTGGCTGAACGGTTATTACAATACTCCGAACGGGTAGCAGGGCAGTTAGCAGATGCTATTGAAGTTGCTGAAAGCTCAGGTATTGCAGGCTGTACACCAGCCGGTATCAATCTTTTGAGAACCATCCGACAAAAAAATAAATACATTGATGATATAGGTATCGTCAACGGCAACCGCATTCTCTGTACGGCTGGATGGGGAACATTAAGGAGCAGTATTCTCCTGTCGTCTCCTCCCTACCAGACGCCGAGCGGATATTTATTGTACCCGGTCAGAAAAGACAATGTTCATCTTCGCAACCCCGGAACCGTAACGATAAAACATAATATTGCAGTAGTATCTCCTGCGCTGACGTTTGCCAACGTCCTGAATGTGAATCCCGACTTTTACATTGCCCTGGCCGTGCGTAACGGGCAAAAGCAGCTCTTTTCCCTGGGGCAAAATTATCTTGCCCTGCAGGCGACATCGGGTTCTCCTTTTCGTATCAGTACCCGCCATTGCAGCCAGATCCGCGATTTATGTGTCACAACGAATAAACCGGACGGTGGGGTTATGTCACTCTCCTGGATGCTGATTTTCCTTCTGAGCCTGTTCGGGATAATTACCGGTTGCTGGATGGTCTCGCTTATCGATTCAGCTCTTGAAGCGAAAAACTCGCTAGAAAAACGGTTTATCCGGGCGGTCAAGAAAAAAGATTTTTATATTGAGTACCAGCCGATCGTTCAGGCCAGCGACAGAGTTGTGGTGGCGTATGAAGCCCTGGTCAGATGGCAGGACCGGTATTTTGGCCGGGTATCTCCGGAGCTGTTTATTGGCCTGGCCAGCAGGCTAAAACTGTACCAGAAACTATCAGGATTTGTGACGGAAACCGCTCTGGATGAAATGCAGGAACATCTGAGAAGAAATCCTTCACTCCGGCTTTCACTGAACGTAGGTGATAATGAAATGAATGACTGTCAGTTCCTGGAACAACTGGTATCAGGCTGCCGCCGCCTTAAAATTCAGCTCCAACAGATCAAACTGGAGATCACTGAAAGTTCACGATCTGAATCAGGTTTGATTGCCGCATTTTGCCAGCGAGCCAGGGAATATGGTTTTAATATTTCCCTGGATGATTTCGGTACAGGAACCGCGAATATCGAATGGCTGACGGTACTGGATTTTGATGAGATAAAAATAGACCGAATTTTTATTGCCAATATTGATGACCCCGTGAAGCGCGCCTTACTGGTTTCTGTGGTGAAAGGATTACGTGGCACCGGAAAACCACTGGTGTTTGAGGGGGTGGAAACACCCGCCCAGTTTAAATTTATCCGTTATCTGGATAAGAAAGCGCTGATACAGGGGTGGTTTACAGGAAAACCTGCGCCAATCGCTGCCTTGAACATACAGGTTTAAATAGCGTGGGTAAATCAGGTTCGGTTGCCATGTCATGCCTCTTTATTACAGGCCGTATGAGCTCGCGTATATCATCTCGGCTGCAGGCAAGATGTTTATGTCGCAGGCCAGTCCCGTCAGGAGACATAAATTACATACGCAATCAGATATATAGCGGCTAACAGTAGCAGGAGTTTAATGAACGAAAACAGGTCGTTTAGATAGCGCATCAAAGTTTCTGCCTCCTCAGAATGAATAAGTAAAACCCACGGTGCCCGTGGCTTCATTACGCCGGGATACTATTGGGCTGTCTGCGGCATGATCGCCAAGCCATGTGTAGTCTGCGCTCACGAGTGAGGCCCAGTGTGGATCAAACTGATGGCTCCACGTCACTGTAGTTTCAACACCGCAAAATCCGCCTGTTGCTTTGTAACGCGTATAGCGGCTACGGCTGCTCTGCACATCGCTGACGCCATACCAGGTATTCATGTAGCGTGCGTCGCCAAACAGGGCCGCGGTCTGGAACGCGACGGTGTCCGTATCACTCTGCAGCGGCAAAAGAGTGACGGAGGCCTGATAATTAACACCCTGATCATCGCTGAGCGGCAGGGTTGCCTTTCCCTCAGCGCTGAACCAGGGAGTAAACTGCCAGCCTGCTGCCAGCGCCGTGTTAACGGTCGCCCTGATTTTTCCCATACCTTTCAGGCTGCTGGCACCGTCGCGCCAGTCTGAATCTTTGTCATCCCGTCCAAGGTTGTAACCCAGGGTATGCTCCAGATACAGTCCGCTGTCACTCTGCAGGTCATAGCCAATCCCTTTCCGGGCATCCGCGAAGAAGGCATCCTCTCTGGCCTGAAAGAACGGTACCACCTGGAGACGCATCTTTTCTGATCCACTGTAACGGGGCGCATACTGTGCGCCAGCACCTATTGCCACGCCATTCTGCGAGTCACTGCTGTCAGCCTGGGCTGTAGCTGAGGTTGTCAGAGCCAGACCGGCCATATACATCAGCATTTTTCCGGGTATCATTATGTCACCTCGTTATTTGTTCGTTATCCGCCCCTGCCCGGGCGGCCGCATCGCGAATCCGGAGTGTCACGCAGCTGTGTCAATAAACAGCCAGGGATTTATGAAGAAACTGTCAAGGTGAGTCATGCAGAGCAAAAATATTCTGATTATCGAGGATGACGCCGATGCGGCAGAGGTGCTGGAAGCCTATCTGCGTCGGGAAAGTTACACCGTTCGCGTCATGGCGGACGGTCTCTCAGGGCTTGAGCAGGCTCAACGCTGGCAGCCAGACCTGATAGTTCTGGACGTCATGTTGCCCGGCCTGAACGGCACTGAAGTGCTGGCGAAAATCAGGCGTAGTAGCGACGTTCCCGTCATTATGGTGACGGCTATCGGGGATACGCCCGATCGTATCGGTGCGCTGCGCTATGGGGCGGATGATTACGTGGTTAAGCCTTATCATCCTGGTGAAGTCGTTGCGCGTGTGCAGGCCGTGCTGCGTCGTAGCGGTGGCAGCAGAGATCCGCAGGAAGAGGTGTTGCGCTGGCAGGGGATGGAGGTCAATACGGGAGCGATGACAGTCACTGTGGCTGACAGTAAAGGCAGGGTAACCAGTGTTGACGTTACACCCACAGAATTCAATCTGCTGGTCACAATGATGCGCGCCCCGGTTCGCGCGCTGAGCCGTCAGTTTCTTCTGGAGCAGTGTCTGCCGGACAGCGACGCGCTGGAACGCGTGGTGGACACCCATATTTATAATCTGCGTAAAAAGCTCGAGTCAGCCGGGCAGTCTGACGTGCTGCTGAACGTGCGTGGCGTGGGTTACAGGTTTCGTCAGCCATGAAAGTAAAACAACCCCAGACGCTCTGGCGCTGGCTTTGCCTGCGCATTCTCACGCTTGCCATCGGCACAGTTTTACTGATAGCCCTGTGCATGTGGCTGCGATTTACTGTGCAGTATCTTTGGACCACGCACCGTATGCCGGAAGCGGTACTGAATGAATTTCTTACGCTCCGGGAACATCCGGAACTCAATCCAGCCCGGTACCATGAGATTATCGATAAATGGTGGGGCATAAGCTTTTCCAGTCCTTCCATCGCGTCGTCGGACTGGCTGACTGTCGGTGTTCTGGTGCTGGTCACCATCCCGTTTATTGCTTATTTTGGGTTGCGTCATGCCCGGCCCCTGTCGGCGCAGTTCAGCCAGCTCAGAATAGCTGCAGATGAGGTGACTGACGGTCATTTTGGTGCCCAGGCAGAGTTAACGCCTGAAGCACCCGCCGAGCTTGTGCAGTTTGCGCAAAATTTTAATGCCATGACTCGCCAGCTGGCACGCTATGAAAAAGAGCTTCGCGCCTCACATGTTGCTATGGCGCATGAGTTACGATCGCCATTGACTGCGGCCATGGTGCGACTGCAGGCGCTGCTCGATGGTGTATTCACTCCTGAACAACGGCATCTTGCTCTCATCATGGGCCAGCTTAGCTGCCTGAGCCGGCTTATTGATGAACTTCACCTGCTCTCCATTGCAGACGCCGGTCAGCTCAGTCTGGAAAAGGTGCGATGCTGTCCGTCAGATATTTTGCGCGAACGCCTGTTGTGGATAAAGCCCCAGCTGGATGAAGCTGGCATTAATGTCGTTTCAGACATGCCTGAAACGTCGGTGCTGAACGTCGATCCCTTTCGTCTGGGCCAGGTGTTTACCATTTTGATGGAAAACGCGCTGCGTTATGCCGGCAAAGGCACCACTCTGTTTCTTAGCACCCGAAGCATAAACGGAAATTACGAAATAATTTTTCAGGATACAGGCCCCGGCGTTTCGCAGGAATTCCTTGATGTCATGTTCGAGCGCTTTGTGCGCGGTGATACTTCCCGCGCACGACACTCTGGCGGCAGTGGGCTGGGCCTGTCTATCGCACAGGCAATATGTCATGCACATGGCGGAACCATCGAGGCCAGTCTTCCTTCGGGGGGCGGTTTGCGGATGCGAATCGTACTGCAGGCTACTGCATAACGGTTTCTGACTGTCTTGACATCCTCTTGATAAATCGTCGCAGGAATCTTGATAATCAAGAGGTTTAATGGCGCAAAACCTATTAGAGGAACTGCGCCATGCCTGATGAACATCACGTCCTGCTTAAAGAGGACGTCAGGAACCTGCCGGATACCCGGTATCTTCTCTCACTGATGCCTCTGCTGGGCTGTTTAGTTCTGATGACCATTATGCTGGCCGGCTGCGATGGCAAAAAACAACCCACTTCTTTACCTCTGCGTCCGGTCAGGTTCGTGACTGTCGGTCCGCGTGAGTCTCCCGGGGTACAGACGCTGACCGGCGAAATCAGGGCGCATGATGAGACGTCCCTGAGTTTCAGGCTGGACGGACGCATACTGACGCGCAGCGCTGACCTAGGCAGCCGGTTTCGGCAGGGTGATGCGCTTGCTGTTCTGGACAGTCCAACAGCGCAAAATCAGTTAACCAGCGCTCAGGCAGACGTCAGCAGCAGCCGGGCCGCGGAAAAAGTGGCGGCGCTTAATCTGCATCGCATGCGTCTTCTGATGCCGTCCGGGGCCATTGCGCGGGCGCAGCTGGACACCGCCGCAGCCGACTGGCAGGCCGCACTTTCACGCCTTCAGAGCAGTGAAGCGGCGCTGAAAAATGCGCAGGAGAACGTGCGCTGGACGACCCTAACGGCGCCGGTAAACGGCTTGGTCACGGGCGTCAGCGCGTCTGCGGGGCAGGTGGTCAGCGCCGGACAAACCGTGTTTACCGTGGCCTCCAGTGATGCCCGGGACGTCGTATTTGACGTGGCCAGTCCCGGAATCGTATCCCGTCAGCCTGGTGCCACTTTTCATGTGGCATTGCTTCAGGATGCTTCCGTTATTGCACAGGCGCATCTGCGTGACATCAGCCCGCAGGCCGACCCGCAAACGCGCAGCTGGCGGGTGCGCATCACGCTTGATAATCCGCCGCCTGACATGGTGATGGGAGCCAGCGTCTCTGTAACGCTTCCCATCGCGGACTCAGCGGGTGAAAAGGTGATAACGCTTCCGGCCTCTTCTCTTACGCGCCTGTCAGATGCTCCTGCTGTTTTCATTCTGGATCCGGCTAATAATAAGGTCTACCGGCGAGCCGTACATATTGCAGGTTACTCTGCGGACGCTGTTTTTATCCGGGCTGGAGTATCACCCGGAGATCGTGTGGTAACGGCGGGCGTCAGAAGCCTGCGTGACGGTGAGCACGTGGCTGGCATACAGGAGGACCAGGATGAAGCAGGGCTTTAATCTTTCGGCCTGGGCGCTGAAACAACAGCAGCTGATGGCCTTTCTGATGCTGCTCATTATGGCCACCGGCATCATCAGTTACGAACAGCTTTCCCGCAATGAAGATCCGGCGTTTACCATCAAAACGGCTGTGGTTTCTGCGCAGTGGCCGGGCGCGAACCTTAGCGACACGGTAAATCTGGTTACTGACACGCTGGAGAAAAAGCTTCAGGAAATCCCGTGGCTTGACTATGTCCAGAGTGAGACGCACGCCGGGCGCTGCGTTATTTTTATTAATCTTCGCGATAGCACGCCTCCTGATCAGGTCGCAGACATCTGGTACCAGGTACGGAAGAAGATGCAGGACACTGCTCCTTCATTACCTCAGGGCGTACAGGGGCCTGTGGTCAACGACGAATTTGAAGACACTTTTGGTACGATTTACGGGTTTACTGCCGACGGATTTACTATGCGGGAACTGCGGGATCGGGTGGACAGCATCCGCCGGGATCTGATGAGTCTGCCGGACGTTGGAAAAATTCAGCTGTTGGGAGAGCAGGAAGAGCAGCTGGTAGTCGCCTTCTCCCCACGCCAGCTGTCCGCCATGGGTCTGGATTTACAACAGGTCGCCGATGCGTTGCGCGCGCAGAATGTGGTCGAACCTGCGGGTACCGCCCGCACGGCCGGCGACAATGTTGCCCTGCGCGTCAGCGGAGCTTTCAGTAGCGAAGAGAGTCTGCGTGCGGTGACGCTTCGGGTGAACAACCGTTATATACCGCTTACAGACATTGCCAGCATTGTACGCCGATCTGCAGAGCCACCGGCTCCGCTTTTTCGCGTCAATGGCCAGCCTGCAATTGGCCTTGCCATCTCGATGGCGCCAACCGGAAATATGCTTGAATTCGGGCAGGCGCTGCGGTCGCGCATGAACAGCGAAGCAGCACAGCTGCCGCACGGTATTGAAATGACCAAAATTGCCGATCAGTCTGCGGTGGTTGAGGAGGCTGTCAGCGGGTTTGTGCACGTACTCGGGGAGGCGGTAATAATCGTACTGGCTGTCTCTTTTGTTTCACTGGGTCTGCGTGCAGGGCTTGTGGTGGCCGCCGCGATACCTCTGGTGCTCGCCATGACGTTCATCTGTATGTATCTTGCCGGCATCGGCTTGCAGCGGATCTCCCTGGGCGCGCTGATTATTGCGCTGGGTCTGCTGGTTGATGACGCGATGATAACGGTGGAAACCATGGTAGCCCGACTCGAAGCTGGCGATTCCCTTGCCAGCGCAGCGACATATGCCTTCACTTCCACGGCATTCCCGATGTTGACTGGCACACTGGTGATGATTGCAGGATTTATTCCGGTCGGCTTTGCAGCCTCAAGCGCCGGGGAATACTGTTACACCCTTTTTGCTGTGGTACTTATTGCACTGATCAGCTCATGGATTGTGGCTGTACTGTTTTCCCCATTAACCGGCAGCTGGCTGTTACCTGGCACGCTGCAGAAACACCACACTGGCACCGGACGCCTGGGCAGATTTTACCAGCGCCTGCTTACCAGAGTTTTACAACACAGGCTACTGACGCTTGGTATAGCGTTGCTGGCTCTGTTGCTGGCTGGTCTGGGAACGACTTATATGCAGGGTGAGTTCTTTCCGGCCTCAGATCGCCCTGAGCTTCTGGTGAGTCTGTCTCTCCCGGCGAATGCATCTCAGGAAGCGACTCTCCGTCAGACAGCGCGTCTGGAGCAAGCAGTATCAGCCAGCCACGATGTTGACCACTACTCCTCTTATGTTGGAACCGGTGCGATACGTTTTTACCTGCCTATGGATGTTCTGCTTGATGATGAAAATACCGCTCAGCTGGTCGTGGTAGCCAAAAGCCTGGCGGCCCGCGAAAGGCTTCGACATTATCTCGATAAGGTGCTCGCCAGGGATTTCAGCGACATCACAACACGAGTTTCTCCACTTGAGCTTGGTCCCCCCGTCGGCTGGCCCATTCGCTATCGCGTTAGCGGGCCTGATTACAGGCGCGTCCAGATGCTGGCAGAGCAGCTTTCGGCTGCACTGGGCGCATCCTCCCTGACACGAGAGGTGAACCAGACAGCAGGAGAACCCGAGCGCGTTATCACGTTAAAGGTAAACCAGACGGCAGCAAGGGCAGCGGGGCTCTCATCTGATCAGATAGCTCGTTATCTGAACACGGTCTGGTCAGGCACGCTTATTACTACTGTTCGCGACAGGAACCGGTTGATAGATGTAGTACTGCAGGGCAACACAGATGAAAGGCGTAATCTTGACAGTCTCTCCGGGCTGCTACTGACGTCGTCGACGGGCGCAAAAATCCCCATGGCGCAGGTGGCCACACCAGAATGGGGGCTTGAGGATCCGGTTATCTGGCGGCGCCAGCGTCTGCCCTTTATTACAGTACAGACGGATCTGGCCCCCGGTTTGCGCGCTGAAATTGTATCAAATGGTCTCAAGCCGCTCATTAATCATCTGAGAGCGGGGTTGCCTGAGGGTTACAGCATCAGTGAGGATGGTGCTGTTGCCGAGTCTGACAAAGGTAACAGTTCGGTATTTGCCATTCTACCGGTCACTCTGCTCTGCATGCTGCTGTTGCTGATGATTCAGTTAAAGCGAGTTTCACGCATGTTTCTTGCCCTGCTGATGGCACCCTTTGGTTTACCCGGGATTGTTCTCGCCATGCTGCCAACCGGAACTCCAATGGGCTTTGTGGCTTTGCTGGGCATTATTGCCCTTGCCGGCATGATCATCCGCAACGCCGTCATTCTCATCATTGAAGCAGACAATAACCGGAAGTCAGGGATGCACTTTAATGAGGCGATAGGTGCTGCCGCCATTCACCGGGCACGACCTATACTACTCACGGCAAGTGCAGCCATTCTGGGTATGATCCCTATTTCCCGACAGATTTTCTGGGGGCCGATGGCTTTTGCGATTATCGGTGGACTTCTTGTAGCCACCCTGGTGACGCTAACGGTTTTACCGGCAGCCATGAGTCTGGTTATGCAGATGGAGGATCGTTCAGCTACAGGTAAATCAGCCAATGCTGCGAGCGTAACAGAGGGGCAGTAATAACCCACGCTGTGCTAACAAAAATTTTACTCCGTCAGTCGGGAATGTCCCCTCCTTTTTCATCCACCGTAAAGACGGCCAGCCAATCATCATGGCCGCGATCGGAAGCACCCCGTTAGAGCGTGTTGATGAGGCGGAAGGGGTTCTGATTGTCACGGCCGCGGCTGATAAAGGTCTCGTTGATATCCATGACCGGCGCCCACTTGTCCTGGTACCGGATGCCGCCCGGGAGTGGATGAAACAGGACGTATCGGGTAAGGAGGCTGAAGAAATTGCAGCTGATGGAGCTGTATCAGCTGATCATTTCATATGGCATCCTGTAACGCGCGCTGTTGGTAATGTGAAGAATCAGGGACCAGAGCTCATCGAGCCTGTTGGCTGATGAGATGTGGGAGGCTGATCCGTGTTTTAAAGCTAATGTACGCATACATTAGCTTTAAAATTAGCCGTGCATCGTAACTAGCCGTCCCGGTAGGCCGACGTACCGACACTGATTATGGTTGTGCTAAAGATCTGGGGAACGCTACTGTCCCTGTGTCTGGTCATGTTGCCTGCCAGGTGATTACTGCAGTTTATATACACCTGCCTGCCAGGGGCTCAATGACAGGGATGTACCCTGTGGCGCGGTCGCCTGGTGCTGAGTTTCAATGATCACTTCTCAGATCGCATCATTAGCCGGTAGAGTTTAGCGAACCGGGTACTGCAGCTTTATACTCATTAATTGAGGAATTTTGATAGTTATTATGTTGGCGGTGTATCAGTCGGTTAAACCCGTGGCGATTTACTAAGGCCCGGGATTACCCGGACCTTGTAGTAAAGTTACACCCGATTATGCGACCTTATCTTTCAGTTCAGCCTGCTGATTAAGCTCCTCCGGCGTTTTGAGGAAAGGTGTAAGCACGCCACTGAGGATATATAAACCGGCATAGATGCCTAGAACACCACCTGCGCCAAGAGATGAATAGAACAATGCTGTAATAGCGGGAGCGATGAAGGCTCCCAGGCCTGCACCAAGGTTCAGTACTGACATAGCGGCTCCTTTACTGTCCGGGGCAAGCATCGGAAATAACGCTGACAAAGGAACATAGCCCGCCATGGTCACGCCGCAAAGGCAAAGTACAAATGCCATCACATAGAAATTATGACCCAGTACCTGGGGGACCGCCCACACCAGAATGAGAACAGCGGCATAACCAAATCCCCCGACCCACATAATGGTTTTCCGCCAGCCAAATTTGTCACCAAAGAACCCAAAGAACAGATTGGCAAAAATAGCCACCAGGAATACTGCAGACCACATATGCAGCCACTCTGTTTTACTGTAGCCATAACTGATCAGGTACAGAGGCAGGAAGGTGGCCAGCCCGTACTGCGCGATACCGTTTACGGATTTCACCACCAGGCCCATCGCGATGACCGGCCGCTGCAGAATGGTGATCCCTTTCAGTAATTCTCCCGCGCTGAATGGGTGAATTTCTGAAGCAGGAACAACATCACGGTTGACCCAGATCCCGAGAACAGACCCGACCAGGACAAACAGTAAGCCGACCCAGAGCACGTGGATCTCACCCAGCACCGGTAACGCCATCGAAGAGAAGAAGGGCCCAATCACACTCAGCCCTAATGAGAACGTAAACCAGAACCAGCCAACTGCAGTCGCCCTGCGCGCAACAGGCGTGCTGTAGTTAATCCATATCAGGAATGAGTAAGCGAACAGAGGATATCCAATCCCGCGTAATGCGTAGAAAGGAAGCATCCACGCCATTTCCATGTGTTTAAGGCCAACACTGATAAAACCGATACTGCCAATGATAAAGGTTACCAGACCGTAAAACATGACTTTACGCGGGCCTAGCGTCTGAACCAGAACGCCAGTAACCCAGGCTGCCAGCGTAACAGTAACACCATACGCGGTGATCAGGTAGGATGCCTGTGCAACAGACAGCCCCTTCTCTACAAGCCAGATTGAGATCCACGCCTGCTCAACACCATCGCCAATCATAAAGATGGTCAGGCCGATATATCCCCATAATAAATTCCTGGGTAAACCTATCTTTTCAAACATATTTCCCTCCAGTGTCAGACACTGACTGGTCGCGGATACGAGGTAAGGTTCGGGTTGTTTTAATTATTCGGCGATCATTTTCAGTAACATACCCTGTACTTTCAGGGCGTCCTGGCTTTGGATCATTTGCTCAATTTCAGGAATGCTGAGACGGTCAATAAAGTCAGACAGTGCTTTGTACATACGGATATTCTGAGCGCACTCCGCGACCGGATCTTCGCGGCTCGGGAAGGTATCGAAATAAATCAGGCCACTAAAACCAACGCGTTTCGCGTAGTAGATATATTCCAGAGTCTGGAGGAAATGTACGGAACCCAGCATCAGGCCATCATCGAAATGACCGTAGCCGTCATTAAGATGGAAACCGACGAGGCGGTTTTTACGAGCTGACTGGAACAGGGAGAAGGCCGGATTTTCCTTCTTCATTATCATATGGCAGAAATCGAGGGTGATACCCAGATTGTCACTGCCAACATCATCAATCAACATCAAGGTTGAGGAAACATCCCCAATAAAGGAGAAAGTACGCGGCTCATAAGGTTTGTATTCAAAGCTGAACTGCATATCCCCATGTGCCTGGGTCACGATGCGTAAGGCATCAACGAGCAGCTCATACGCGCGGAAGTAATCTTGCTGGAACGGGTAATCATAGCCGTCATATCCAAACCATAAGGTGACGGTATTGCCCTCGAGAAATTTACACATCTCAGCGGCTTCCAGCGTCGTCTCAATGGCTTTACTGCGCAACGCAGGATACGGGTTGGTAAACTCGCCATCAATAAAGTCTTTATTGTAGCGCAGCGCAATACCACCTACCTGCAGACCATTATCAGCAATACATTTTTTAATCAGTTCTTTATCCTGGCCAATAAAATGCTCAGGATAGTTAAGTTCGATATGTGTTAATCCTTCCACACTACCCATACGGGTAATGAGATCACACGTATCCATTTTGTTTTTCGCATCGAATAGTTCAGGTCTTGAACGGAAAGAATTAATTCGGGAGGAAAATTTCATTGCAGTCACCTTGTTTTGTATTCCAGGTGTTTTTATAAGATTGAATTTCATCTCAGTAAATAGAAGTGGGAAAATATTACTGCAAATAAATAAAATTATACCGCTCAGACATAAAAACTTCATTTCCAGTAAAACCATTTAAAATCAACGCATTAAACTTTAATTTTACTGACTGTAAAATTTCATACCAATTAACCAGATAAATATTTTACTGAGAGTAAAATACATTAGTAAAGTATTTTATAGGATGTGACCCAGATAACATTTCATATCATTTTGTCGTGCTAATTTCGTTTTCACATTTACAGGAGGGGTTATGCACAGCAGGCTGAAGGGTAATGAAGTATTTTTACTTGCGAGAACGCTGGCTCCTGAACTAGGTAAAAAAGAGAGAGCTATCGCCCGCTTTATAGATGATAACCCTCAGTCCCTGGCACGTATGTCAATCACAGAAATTGCTAATTATTTGAAGGTTAGCGTATCGAGCATAACCAAAGTCTCCAAAAAACTGGGATTTACCGGGTTTCATGATTTGAAGTTAAGCGTCTCTAATAACATGAACGCCGTTGAAAACACTGTTGACATTCCGGTTATTCCCGATTCGGAAAAGTATGTTGAAAGTGTTCTTGAAAGTACTTTTCTTAATTCTGTTCTTGCCCTGCAAGAATCGTTAAATGTCATTGATTGTGCCGTCATCAAATCGGTTGCATATCTATTCATTAATAAGCCTGAAGAAGCCAGAATATTTATTGCTGGCTGTGGCGGTTCAAGTGCAATCTGTGATGATTTCAATCATAAGCTACTAAAAATTGGTATCTTCTCATCAGTATTTAGTGATAGTCATAAACAGCTGATGACTGCATCGCTGATGCGGCAAGGTGATATTCTTCTGGCCGTGTCCCACTCCGGACAAACGTCGGATATTATCCAGATGGTAAATATGGCAAATGAGAGCGGCGCAGAAACGATTTGTTTAACTAATTATCCGAACAGTCCGCTTAGCCTTATTGCCCGACATTCAATTATTTCGGCAGTAAAAAATAACCCGATCACGGGCGAGAATGCTACCACCCGAATAGTACATCTGAATATTCTTGACGCTATTTTTACCATTATTGCCAGTAAAACCAGTGACAAAAGTAAAAATAGCTTACTCAGCACCAGAAATGCGGTAGCGTCCAAGCGTACCGCCAGTTAAAGGTTGAAAAGATGAAAAGTGATGTAGTCGTTATTGGTAGTCTGAACTATGACATTCTAGTCCAGCAGGATCGGCTTCCGGAACTGGGCGAAACATTTACTGGCAATGAGTTAATGCTCATGCCAGGTGGGAAGGGGGCTAATCAGGCGGTGCAGTGTTCTAGACTTGGACTGAACGTCAGCATGGTTGGGTGTGTCGGAAATGACATTTATGGTAGCGAGCTGATCAACTCTTTACGTGAGAATAATGTATCGGTAGAGAATGTAAACAAGCGGGGTACCACCACAGGTATCGGTATCGTCCAGATCCTTGAATCAGGTGACTACTGCAGCACCATTATCAAAGGCGCTAATTACCTTATCAGTGAAGATGACATCACTGAGTCACTCTTCGAAGGACAGCCACTGGTTATTCTTCAGTCAGAAATTCCGGCCCCCGTTGTTGAGTATATTATCGGCGTTGCCAGCACCCACCATTGCCGCATTATCCTTAATAACGCCCCGGCACGGGATGTCTCCGCCCACGCCCTGAGTCTGGTGGACTACCTGGTTGTTAATGAGACAGAAGCCGCCTTCATGAGCGGTGCCGATGTATCTTCGATTGATGACGCTCATTCTTGTGCAACCGGACTGCATAAACGAGTGAAGGGACAGGTAATCATTACCCTCGGTGAAAAAGGGGCGGTATTGTCCCAGGAACATGGCACTCGACATTTCCCGGCTGTATTCTGTCCGGATGTTGTTGATACCACCGGTGCCGGCGATTCATTTATTGGAGGTATTGCCTACTGCATTGTTAATGGTTTTTCGCTGACGGACGCGATCCCCTTTGCTGCTGAAATTAGCTCTTGTTCAATACAGAAATATGGCGGGCAAAACTCTTTTCCCATGCTACCGGACGTTTCTCATGCCCTTAAAAACTCCAGCTTGTTAGATTAAGTAAAATCTATCCACCGTTATCAATGAAGGGCAATGAAATTGCTCGCCTAATAAAGATTTTTCGAATCAAGAAGCCATGACCACAGAGATATTTTATCCTTGTGGTCTTTTTCATATTAGCGCTCCCTCAGATTGCCTACTCAAAGCGGATACTTTATTTGTAGGAAAGCAGAGTTACCTCTGGCAAGCTTGCTGTATGTATTGCGGGCATCTGTTTAAACTGGACGATGTCCGCTCATCGCTCCCAGCGGACCTTCAACTCAGGTAACCGTTCACCCAGATGAGCTGGTGTGAAAGGTGAAGCGGGGGGCCATGTGCTGCAAATCAAGATTCAGCGGTGCAGACTTTTCTGACCTTAAGGGACGGGGGCGGCACACTCTGCTTCAGTGGGGGTAGCTAATCACCACAAATTGTTAGACACAAGGGGCAGGGGTCGCCGATGCGGGTGACAAAGGTATCTCTGCCGCAGCTATAAAATCGATAAAACAGCGTATTCTTGGTGACAGGTAGCGGCTGGCGGGCCACAGGACGGAGAAATGCCCATCCTTGACGCAACAGCCGGGCAACACCTCCTGCAGTTGTCCCTCATCCATTGCCTCGCGCACGACAAAATCAGGCACATAAGCGATGCCCATCCCCGCCGCGCTTAAGCGAATGGCGGCCTCAATGTTATTGACCGTCATCACGGCAGCGGCCCTGAAATCTCCCGTCAGTCGCATACCGCGCAGTTCCCAGGGCTGGATCAGCCCCGTCGCGGGAAAGCGAAAAAAAATGCACTTGTGCGCCTCCAATTCCGCTGGTGAGCCGGGAACGCCGTATTCCGCCAGATAGGCCGGGCTGGCACAGAGCACAAAACGAAAGCCTCCCAGCGTTCTGGCGATCAAGCGGGAGTCCGCTAATTCACCGCTGCGGATAGCGACATCAACTCCCTCATCGATCAGATTGACCAGCCGGTCGCTAAAGTCGAGATCCAGTTCAACCTGCGGATAAAGACGGCTAAAGGCGGTGAGGACGGGGAGCAACAGGCGGTAGCCAATGACGGGCAGTGAAATCCTCAGTTTGCCGGTGGGCTGTGAGAGACTGCTGGTCAGCTCTGACTCGGCCTCCTGGATCTGCTCCAGGATGCTCTGACAGCGCGTCAGAAATGCGGCCCCCTCCGGCGTCAGGCTGACGTTTCTGGTGCTGCGGTTGAACAGCCGGACCCCCAGTTTATGCTCAAGCCGGGCGACATTCTTACCCACCGCCGAGGCAGATATGCCCAGCAGCCTGGCGGCCTGAACAAAGCTTAGCGTTTCGGCGGTGCGGACAAAGGACGTCAGCGAGGTGAGGCTGTCCATCGATTATAAACCTTATGTCTCTTAAGAAGATATTTTCAGTCTATTTATCGGCAATAACATCCGCAATAGGATGGCGACAGTTTATTCATTCCTTGCCGACTGATGAGGGCCGCCCGATGTTACTCCCCGCCAGAACACCTTCCCAATACGCCAGCGCCCTGGCCGCGCTTTCTGTCTTTATGGCGGCCTTGCTGCTGCCGTTAAGTTTTACCGGCGGCGTCATGACCACCCCCGCGATACAGCAGTCGCTGGGCGGCTCTCCCGCTGCGCTGTCGTGGCTGACCAATGGCTTTATGTTGACCTTCGGCAGCTTTTTGCTGGCCGCAGGGGTGACGGCGGATGCCATCGACAGAAAACGTATTTTTATCGCCGGCGCCGCGCTGTTTTGCCTGAGCAGCCTGCTGTTTTGTCTGACGCACAATCTCTTCCTGTCAGGCGTGTTGAGGGCGCTGCAGGGCCTGGCCGCGGCGATGATTTTAGCCAGCGGCAGTGCGGCGCTGGCCCAGCTGTATGATGGCGCCCAGCGGACGCGGGCATTCAGCATCCTGGGCACGGTGTTCGGCATTGGCCTGGCGTTCGGTCCGCTGCTGATCGGCTTCATGATCGACGCGGTGGGTTGGCGCGGCGTATACGCCCTGTTTGCGCTGCTCTCGGCAGGGGTTCTGCTTATAGGCCTGGTATCTCTGCCTGCGGCAGAAAAAAGCGAGCCGCGGACACCCGATAACCTGGGCTTAACCCTGTTTACGCTGGCCCTGATGCTGTTTACTGCATCGCTTATGGTCATTCCGGTCCGCGGTTTTTTATCCCTGACCACGCTGGCCTTGCTCATCGCGTCGGGGGGGCTGTTCGTGGCGTTTGTCGTACGCTGCCGGAGGGTGAACAACCCGGTGCTGGAACTCTCCCTGCTGCGTCATCCGCGTTTTGTCGGCGTACTGTTGTTGCCTGTCGCCACCTGCTGTTGCTACGTGGTCCTGCTGATTATTGTTCCACTGCATTTTATGGGCGGAGAGGGGATGAGTGAGTCGCAGAGCGCACTGTATCTGATGGCGCTGACCACGCCGATGCTGGTTTTCCCATCCGTTGCTGCCCTGCTCACCCGCTGGTTTTCACCGGGGCAGGTGTCCACGGCGGGACTGATGATGGCCTCCGTCGGGTTGTTGTTGCTGGGCGATGCTTTTCACAGTAACCACCTCCCGCAGCTGGTGCTGGCGCTGATCCTCTGTGGGGCGGGAGCGGCGCTTCCCTGGGGACTGATGGATGGCCTGGCGATATCCGCTGTGCCGGTCGCCAAAGCCGGTATGGCGGCAGGCCTGTTCAACACCGTACGCGTTGCCGGCGAGGGGATCTCCCTGGCGATAGTCTCCGCGGTATTAACGGCAAGCAATACCCTGACCCTGCAGAGTCGCGTACACGGGTATGCCCCCGAGGTGATTCACCGCGCCGCAGGCTGGCTGGGGGCCGGCAATATGCCGCAGGCGGCTGCGCTTTTGCCTGACTTTTCCCTCCGGGCGCTGCGCGAGAGCTATGACTCTGCTTATACGCTACTGTTTAGCGGGCTGGCGGTCGTCACCCTGCTGTGCGCCCTGATGGTCTGGCGGACGCTATGCCGGAAGGGGGGCGCTATCCAAACCCGCGACAGTGGATCCTGAACCCCCTTGATAGCGCGGTGGCGTCACGCTTCCCGGTTTGCTCAGCGAACCGGGATTGTCATTGTTTCGCTGACGGAACTATGCTGATTAGGGCGGCCATATGCGCCGCTCCGGCAGCGGAAACTGTGACTCACAGGCGGCGGTATGGCGAGTGATACGGACCGGATTTATATCGAGATCCTGGAAACGGTGCTGATGGCCACCTTGGATCCTGATTTGTGGAAATCGGCGCTGCAGAAACTGGCGTTTCTCACCGGCAGCGCCTTGATGGAGTTGTTTAACGTCAAGCCCGCCGAAAACGCAGTGGCGGAGCTGCTGGTGCGGGGTATGACGCCTTACATCTGGGCGTATCTATCGCCACGATCGGAACCCACCTTAGCGCCCTGTACCAGAAAACCCATACTCGACATCAGGCAGAGCTCCTGCTGATTCTCCGCGTAATCGACGGCGAATGGTTTCGCTCGGTCAGGAATGATGGTCGCGCAGGAAAACGGTCAGCACCTCTTTCGGCGGCACGCCGCCGCATTCGCCAATCATCCAGCCCACCGCGCCGCGGTGATAGGCGCCGTGAAAGAGCATGTGGTTCAGCATCTCCATCGCGGTCATATTGCCGTCGCCGCCGTCGACAAATTTGAAGGCGATACGTTCGTGGAAATCGGCGGGGGTCATGGCGCTGACGTACTGAATGTATTTGTCCGTACAGGCGGTCATGGCCGTTTCCAGCTCATCAACGGTTGGCGTCTCAGGGGTATTCAGCGCGGTGTAGCCGTGCGGCCTGCCGCGCAGGTTCGCCCGGAAAATCATATCAACGACATGGATATGGTTCATCAGCCTGATGGTCAGGTGACGCTTTTCGCCATGTACCGTTCCGTCAATCGCGCGGATCGCCTGTAAGGTGGCAAAGTCAATCCAGCGCTTGTATTTCAACAGCGTTACTACTGTGTCTTTGTCCATAGTCGGTCCCGGGTTGGTTGAACCGTTATCATACTGGTTATGCCGGTGAACCGTCACTCACCGGCATCAGGCACAAAAAAGCCTCGCCGAGGCGAGGCTTTTCAATAAGCAGGTGATTTAGTCAAACACACCGTTAATCACGGCGGTGACGATCGCGGTGCTCAGGGCCACCAGCACCAGATCATCGCCGACCGCCCGCCATTCATAGCCCGGATAATAGGGCAGGTCGTTAATCATAGAAGCTGGCAGGGTCTTTTTGGCGATCCCCGGAGGGAGCGGTTTGCCGCGGGCAACATTTTTGGCGATACCCGGCGGCAGCGCCTGATAGCCGACCAGACCGTAGTTCACGGCAAGGGAGCGCGCCCGTGAGAAGCTAATATCGCTGTCGACGTGGTCGGGCTTGCCGTAGTTTTTCCGTTTGCCGTGATCTTCAGTGGACTGGCCTTTATTTTGCCCTTTATTGCCATGGTCGCCACTGTTACCGTTGTTACCATGATTGCCGCTATTGCCATGGTTACCACTGTTCCCGTGATTACCACCGCCGTTGCCATTGCCATTACCCGGGTTGGCATACGCTGGCGCGGCCATGACGGCAAGGGAAATAACCGCCGCCAGTGCTGTTTTGAGAGTGCGACGCTTAAGCATGATGTTGATACCTTAACAGGGAGTACACGCTTAAAAAATAAGATAAAGCTATACCCCAGGCAATCTCATGTTGTCTTATTTTTTTGCCTTTATTTAATTAGCGGCGGGAAAAGGGTAGCGGGACGCGGACGAGCAATTCCATTGCTGCGTTTTGACAGACGGGCGACCGCGCCCCGCTAAATATCTTGCCGGGAGGATCGCTCCCGGGCGTGGAGAAAAAATGCCCGAAGCCATTGGGCAAAAGAGTACAAAGATGTTCCGCTTCATTTATCACGCGTCTCACAAGACGGGGCGGATAGTAAATCCTGGCGCTGCCGCGCACAATCGGTCGGTTGTTTAGAAATAAATAACCCCATCGACCGCGCTCAGGATGCGACCCAATGACAGGCGACCCGATGGCCCGGGGCCACCTCGCGCAGCGCCGGAGGCTCTCTGCGGCAACGTTCGCTGGCCAGCGGGCAGCGGGATGAAAAGCGGCAGCCGGCGGGGGGATTGGCCGGATCCGGGATCTCGCCTTGCACCAGCGCCTGCGGTTCGCTGTGCGGGTCGAGGGTCGGCACCGCAGCCAGCAGGGCGCGGGTGTAGGGATGGAGGGGGCGGCTGAACAGCGCATCGCGGCTGGCGCTTTCCACCAGTTGCCCGAGATACATCACCGCCACATCGTCACATAAATGCTCCACCACCCCGAGGTCGTGGGAGATAAACAGAAACGTGACGCCGCGGTTGTCGCGCAGGTCGGAAAACAAATTGATTATCTGCGCCTGAATCGACACATCAAGGGCCGAGATGGGTTCATCGGCGACGATAAAATCCGGGTTGAGGATCAGCGCCCGGGCAATACCGATCCGCTGACGCTGGCCGCCGGAGAACTGATGCGGGAAGCGGGCATAGTGTTCCGGCGCCAGGCCGCAGATCTTCATCACGTCGATCACCCGGTCATATAGCTCATTGCGGGCGCACAGTTTGTGCTCCAGCATGGCTTCGCCAATCGCGTCGCCAATACGCAGCCGCGGGTTCAGCGAGCTATAGGGGTCCTGAAACACCAGCTGCATCCTGGGCCGGATAGCGCGCAGGGCAGGCGCGGTCAGGTCGGCCAGCTCCTGACCGTGAAATTTCACGCTGCCGGCGCTCTTCTCGTACAGGCCAAGCAGGGTCCGGCCGACGGTGGTTTTACCGCTGCCGGACTCGCCCACCAGGCCAAAAATGGTGCCCGGACGGATATTAAAGCTGACGCCGTCCACCGCGCGAAGCTCGCCGGTCTGCTGACCAAACAGGCCGTCGCGTAGCGGAAAATATTTTTTCAATCCATCCACTTCAATGACATAGCGTTCGCTCATGCTGTCACCTCCGCAAATTCGCTATAAAAGCAGGCAGCACGTTGGCGGTCGCCGAGCAGCGGCGGAATCGCCTCCCGGCAGCGCGCCGTCGCCCGCTCGCAGCGCCCGGCAAAGGCGCAGCCCGCCGGCAGGGCGGCCAGATCCGGCACCTGGCCGGGAATTGAGTACAGCCGCCGACGCCGCTCACCGGGCACCGGTCGGGAGGCGATCAGCCCCCGCGTGTAGGGATGCTGAGGATGCCGTAGCACTTCCGCGGTGGCGCCTTGTTCCACAATTCGTCCGGCATACATCACCACCACCTGCTCGGCCATCTGCGCGATCACCCCCAGGTCGTGGGTAATCAGCATCATCGCCATCTGGCTGGCCCGGGCCCGATCCCGCAGCAGGCGTAGGATCTGCGCCTGCACGGTCACGTCGAGCGCGGTGGTGGGTTCGTCGGCGATCAGCAGTTTGGGCCGACAGCTCAGCGCCATGGCGATCATCACCCGCTGCAGCATGCCGCCGGAAAGCTGGTGAGGATAGCGGGTCATCAGGCTGTCCCCGCGCGCCAGGCCGACCTCGCTTAACAGCTGGATGGCCTGATGCCAGGCGGCTTTCGGCGTGGCGCCGAGGTGGCGGATCGGCGGTTCGCACAGCTGCTCCCCGATGGTCAACACCGGGTTGAGGGCCGACATCGGTTCCTGAAAAATCATTGCCAGCTGGTGGCCGCGCAGATCGGCCATCTGTCTGGCTTTCAGCCGCAGCAGATCGCGGTCCGCGAAGCGGATCTCGCCGCCGTCGATGCGCGCCGTCTGCGGCGGCAGGAGGCCCATCAGCGCCATGGCGGTGACGCTTTTGCCGCAGCCGGATTCACCCACCACGCCAACGGTTTGCCCGGCCTGAATGGTGAAAGAAACCTCCTGCACCGCGCGCACGCGAGAGCGTTCGCCGGCGAAAGAGACGGAGAGATTATTAAAGGAGACTAACGGCGTGGTCATTTCAGCCTCGGTTTCATGTTGGGATCCATGGCATCGCGCAGGCCATCGCCCAGCACGTTGATGGCGATCACGGTGATAAAGATGGCGATGCCCGGCGGCATCCACAGCCAGGGGCGGCGCTGGAAATCGATCAGGCTGTTAGCGGCATCCATCATATTGCCCCACGACGGCGTCGGCGGCACCACGCCGAGGCCGAGATAGCTCAGCGCGGATTCACTGAGAATGGCGTTGGCGACGGCCATGGTCGCCATCACCACCAGAATCGGAATGGTATTCGGCAGCAGGTGGCCAAACAGCCGGCGACGCGCCGACAGGCCCAGCACCTGGGTGGCCAGCATAAAATCGCGTTCGCGCAGGGAGAGACATTGCCCGCGCACCAGCCGCGCCAGTCGGGGCCACTCCAGCAGGCTGAGCATCACCACCACCATATAAATGCGCGAGTCCGGCGAAAAATCGAGCTCGGAAAGCATCGCCCCGGCGACAATTAACAGCGGTAACCCGGGGATAGTCATCACCAGGTCGGCCACGCGCATGATCAGTTTGTCGGTTAACCCGCCGACGTAACCCGAGAGGGCGCCGAGCAGGTAGCCGAGGCACACCGACATCACCATGGTCAGCAGGCCGATAATCAGCGAGATGCGCCCGGCCAGCAGCAGGCGGGTGTAGACATCGCGACCGAGGAAATCGGTCCCCAGCCAGTGTTCCGCCCCGGGCGGCTGGTTGATGCTCAGGGCGTCGGTGGCATCATCACTCCACGGCGACCAGACGGGCCCCAGCACGCACCACACCGCCATCACCGCCAGCAGGAGCAGGCAGAACATGGCCAGCCGGTTACGGCGCAGCTGTCGCCACCCCTGGCGCCAGGGAGAGGGGGTAATGTGCGCCAGCGCCGGGATAGCCGCCTGCCGCTGGCGGCGACGGGAAGCTAAGTAAGACAGGATCATTATGACCTCACCCGAATACGCGGATCGGCCCAGGCGTACAGCACGTCGGCGAGCAGATTCCCGACGATCGTCAGCACCGCCAGAAACAGGGTAAACCCCATCAGTACCGGATAGTCGCGGGCGGCCAGCGAGTCGATATGAATGTGGCCCGCCCCCGGCCAGTTGAATACCTTTTCGGTAATGATCGCCCCGGAGAACAGCCCCGGCAGCTCGAAGCCCAGCAGGGTGATAATCGGCAGCAGGGCGTTGCGCAGGGCATGTTTGAGGATCACCGTGCGCTCCTGCAACCCCTTGGCGCGGGCGGTACGGATAAAATCCATTTTCACCACGTCGAGCATACTGGCGCGCACATAGCGCGTCAGGCTGCCCGCCTGCAGCATCACCAGCGCCAGCACCGGCAGCGCCAGGTGGGCAGCCACCTGCAGCACATACTGCCAGCCGCTCTCGTCGCTGCCGGTATTGGTCATCCCGCCTACCGGCAGCCAGTGGAGATCGACGGCGAACCATTTAATCAGCAGCAGGCAGAGGAAAAAGGTGGGGAACGACATGGCGGCAAACACCGCGACGCTCACCAGATGATCAAACCAGGAGCCAGGGCGCAGGGCAGAAACCACGCCCACCGCCAGGCCGATGCCCCAGTAAAAGACCAGCGCGACGCTGGCCAGCAGAAAAGAGTTCCAGATGTACTGGTTGAGCAACTGGCTGACCGGGATCTGATACTGCAGCGAAAAGCCTAAATCACCGCGCAGCAACTGTCCCAGCCAGTGGAGGTAGCGGGTCAACAGCGGCTGGTCGAGGCCGTAGATCGCCTTCAGCTCCGCGGCGCGGGCAGCGGTCAGGGTGATATTGCCATCGATAAAGTCGCCGGGGGTTTTGGCAAACAGCAAAAAAATAATGAAGGAGGCCAGCAGCAGCATCGGCAGCGTTTGCAGCAGGCGCCTCAGGATGAAATTTCTCATGACGGTCTCACATCAGCCGCCGGTTAACCCGGCGGCCAGGGATTTATTTGACGATTTTTACATCCGGCAGGCTGCCGGTCAGGCCGTTGTAGATATCCGGCTTAAAGCCGCTGACGCGGGCGCTGCTGGCGGAAAGGATCTCGCGATAGCCGAGCAGGATCACCGGCGGATCGTCGGCCAGCACTTTATACAGCTGGTGGTAGATCGGCTTGCGCTGTTCGATGTCGAGCACCGCGTTGCCGGCGTTAATCAGCTTATCGACTTCCGCGTTATGGTAGCCGGACTCTTTAGCTTCGCTGCTGTAGAAATCCCATACCCCGTCGTGCGGGTCGTTGAGGGTGCTGGTGCTGAACGAGGCCAAATCGTAATTTCCGGCTTTGCGCTGCGCCATCAGGGCGTTGAAATCCACCACCTGCGGCTTCAGCAGCACGCCAATCTGCCGCCAGTTCTCCTTGGCGATGGGGATCAGCGCATCGTTGAGCACCTTCTTGCTCACCAGCAGGGTCAGCTCCAGGCGCTGGCCGTCTTTGGCGCGGATACCGTCGGCGCCTGGTTTCCAGCCGGCCTCATCCAGCAGCTTTTTGGCCTGGGCCGGATCGTAAGGGTAAGGGTTGACGCCTTCAGCGTTAAAGGCCCAGGAGATCGGCGCGATCGGTTCGATGGCGACTTTGCCGTATCCCTGATAGACCACGTCGATCAGCTTCTGCCTATCCAGGCCGTAAATCAGCGCCTGGCGCACCCGCTTATCCTGTAGCGCCGGGCGATGCACGTTGAATTCCACCTGGCTGTAGTCGCTGGAGCCGTAAAGATTAATATTGGCGAAGCCGAGCATCTTCAGTTGCTCAATATCGTCGGGGCGCGAGGTAAAGGCGTCGTAGTCGGTCTCCCCGGTCTGGAACAGCTGGAAGTTGGTGGACGGATTGGTCACGCGATAGATAAAGCGCGGCGTTGGCGGCGTCCCACGGTAAAAATGGCTATTGGCATGGAAGCGTATTTCCTGACCGGGAATATATTTGTCGTACACGTAAGGGCCGTTGCCCAGCGGCTTGCCGTGCAGTGAGCGCAGATAGTCGAGATTCCCCCGCTGATACCCTTTGCCGTACCAGGCTTTCGACAGTACAGGCCCGCCAATTTTGGCCAGCGTGGTGGCGCCTGGCTGCGTGGTGGTCACCTGCAGGGTGAGCGGGTCGATGACCTTCAGGCCGCTGACGCTGTCAGCTTTGCCGGCTTTGTAGTCCGTCCCGCCGGCGATATTGGCCAGGGTGATGTCGGTATCGCCATCATATTTGGGGTCGAGCAGGACCGTCAGGGTAAAGGCGACATCTTCCGCCGTCAGCGGTGAGCCGTCGCTAAAGGTGAGACCAGGGCGCAATTTGATGGTATAGACTTTGTTATCCGGGCTGACCGTCCAGCTCTCCGCCAGTCCCGGGACCAGCTTGCCCTGGCTGTCCCAGTCGATCAGGCGTGAAAAAATGACGTTAGTCACGTTCTCATCCCAGCCGTTGACGAAAAAGTAGGGGTTAAAGATCCCTTGCGGCTCGGAGATCCCGGCCACCACCGTGTCTGTGCGCAGTTTGGCGCTGGCCGGGATCTGGCTGGCGTCGCTGGCCGGGGTGATGCCTTCTTTCAGGATCACTTCGGCATGGGCAACAGAAGAAAATGCTACCACGCCGCCGAGCAGGGCCACTTTTAGCGCCAGGGCGAAGCGGGTTTGTCTGGTTTTTAATCCTTGTTGTAATCTGGACAAAAGTGCTACCTCATCAAATGATTGCGTGGTTATTTACAATTCATGACGAAAGATAAGAGGCGCACTTCGCCCTGTCTAACACTGAAACGCTATGATTTATAACTAATTATCCTTAGCAAAGGATCGGCAATATAATCCCATTTTATGGCTATGAAGCAGTGGTTTCCGCTGTCTGATGATGGTTGGTCAGCATGCTGTCTGTGACCCAGCTTTTCAATCGCGAGGTTCTGAACAGGCGTCACACCTGCGCGGTATTCGCCGGCTGAAAGGGAACGATGATAGTGGCCCCGTACCGACCACCGTGCAGGGAGGAAGGCTCCCTGGCGGTCAGTTCCGGGCAGACGTTAACGCTCCTTCGCCGCTGGGGGAAGCAGGGAGGGTGCGGTTTCGGTTAGCGGCAACCAGAGCCGCTCGGGGTCATTAAATCCCTCTTCGACAAGGGCATAAAAGCGGCTGGCGTGGAGACCATCGACGAAGGCATGGTTAAACCGCCCGGCCACCGTGATAACGCCATTCTGCAATTTTCCCCAGGTGAGCGCGGGGACCGCCGCGCCGACGGCATATTCCGCATGGGTCATCGAGGTGAAGTGGAGCCATGGCAGACAGCTAGCGCAGATAAAATGCTCGCCATCGACGATGAGCGGCGCCGGGGATGTCTCTCTTGCCGCGACAATCTTCGGCGTGGCCGCGGCGCTGAAGGCGGTGAACTCGGGGGCATTGTCGCACCACACCTGACGGAATCCCTCTCCGACGGTCATCACCGGCGTCATTACTGCCAGACTGTCATATTCAATCACCTCATCGTTCCGCACGCGCTGGCGTAGCTGCGGTACCCCGTTGGCCGCGCGCAGCAGGGCATAGAGCGCGAGCTGAAAAAACGAGACCCGACGGTCCTTCGCACATTCGTACAGGCGCTGCGCCGCTATCGGCACGCAGAGATTAAAGCTGGGGTTGGCGAATTGGCGGTAAAAAGTGAAATGGTCCCGGCGGGGCCAGGATGCGGTGTCGATAATCCGGTAATGTGCCATGGATGCCTCCTGAATACTGGCGTTCTGCTGACTATGCGACGATTTCGATCAGGTTGCCATCGGGATCGGCGATCACCGCCTCATAATAGCCGTCGCCGGTGGTGCGCGGCGGCGAAATCAGTATTCCGGCGGCCCCGGCGCGTTGGGCGATGGCATCGACCTGTTCCGCCCCGCCCACCGAGAGGGCCAGATGCGCCCAGCCGGTATGGTTATTATCCGCACTGGCCTGCTGCAGGCCAGGCTTGGTCATCAGCTCGATCACCACCTCGTCGTCGATAGTAACAAAATAGGAGGCAAAGCCGGGGTTGGTCTGGCTAAGGTATTTTTCATTGATGCTGGCGGCAAAGAAGTCCACCCAGAAGCGGGCCTGGACGTCGAGCTGTTGGGTCCACAGGGCGAAATGGGCAATTTTCATGGTAAACCTCCGGGCAGGAACGTTGACAACCAGAGCAGGGCAGACGATCATGCTTGCTACTGCTCGGTTTTGATCATTTAAGGATTGTGTTATGCTCGATTATGCTGCTTTCCCTCAACAGCGACAAGCGCTGATTTGCCAGATCCTGCAGGAAAACGGCAGAGTGGTGTGCGCGGAGCTGGCGGCGCGTCTTCAGGTGTCGGAGCATACCATCCGCCGCGATCTGCATGAGCTCAGCCGCGAGGGATTCTGTAAAAAGGTGTATGGCGGGGCGGTGCTGAGCCTGCCGGAAGCGGGGGATTACAGTCAGCGGAAAGATAAAAACCGCGCGATAAAGCTCAGGATTGCGCAACAGTGTGCCCGGCTGGTGAAGCCCGGCGGCACTATTTTCATTGATACCGGGACTACCAATCTGGCGATGGCCGAGGCGCTGCCCAGCGAGCTGGCGCTGACGGTGGTAACGAACTCGCCGGAGATCGCCGCGGTACTGGTGAAAAAACCGCTGTATGACGTGGTGATGCTTGGCGGCCAGGTACAGCGCGCGAGCGGCGGTTGCGTCGGCGCCGCGGCGGTGGCTCAGGTGCAGGGCATGTTATTCGACCAGGGGTTTATCGGCGGCTGCGCGATGGCGCCAGAGTCGGGCCTGACCGGCTTTGACTATGCCGACTGCGAGTTCAAGAAAGCGGTCATTAAACAGTGCAGCGAGATTATTGTTGGTCTGACTTCGGATAAAATTCCGGCAGCAGCGCGGTTTGTGGTGGCCGCCAGCAGCGATATCGATGTGCTGGTGGTGGAAGAGAATATCAGTCGCGAATATCGCGTTGCCTTTCAGCAGCACGATATTCGCATCTATACCGTGTAACCCGCTAGCGGGTGAGGGAGGTGGCGATAAGCCGCAGGCCCAGCGCCCCCAACACCGTCGCGGTGGCGATGTCGATCCGCCGCTTCAGCCGCAGGTAGACGCGCCGCGGGCGGTCGGCAGACAGCACCAGCGCCACCAGCGAATACCAGCTGACGTCGATCAGAAAGCTCATCAGCGGCACGATGTAATAGAAGGCGGTGGGGATCTGCGCCGGCAGCAGGGCGGTAAAAATTGAGGCGAACACCAGCGCAGTTTTGGGATTGCTGAGCTGAGTATACAGCCCGTCGCGGAAGGTCTTCAGCAAAGAGCGGTTGCCGGCCATCCCGCTGGCGGAAAAGTCCATCGGCTGCGCCGACCCGCGAAAAATTTTATAGCCCAGCCACAGCAGATAGAGCCCGCCCGCCACCTTCAAACCAATAAACAGCTCCGGCACCGCGGTGAGCACCTTCTGCAGGCCCAGCATCGCCATAATGGAGAAAATGGCCGCACCGGCGCCGGTACCGAGGGCGGTAACCATACCGTGCAGACGCGAGCGAGCGACGGCATTGCGCGCGACAAAGATAAAGCTTGGGCCGGGACTGATCACGCCCATGATCAGCACCGCGGCAATGGCCATCAGGCTGGATAGAAACATAGCGACTCCTGTTATGTCCGCCGCAGGCAGGCGGTCGGTAACGTGTGGACGGTTAGAGCAGACAGAGTAGCAAACTGGTTCAGGAAAGCACGTCAAAAAGGTGTGTATTAGACGGGGAGAAGCAGGCGTTGGCGGCGCGCGTTTTCTGCGCAACTGTTTGAATAACGATTCCCATTCTTGTCATCGATGGTAAACTGAATAACTGTGATCTTTGTCATACCGTAATAACTACAGAGAAGAGACACTGCTATGCAACATATCATTGAGGGCTTCCTCAACTTCCAGAAAGAGATCTTCCCCCAGCGTAAAGAACTCTTCCGCAGCCTGGCCTCCAGCCAGAATCCCAAAGCGCTTTTCATCTCCTGTTCTGACAGCCGTCTGGTGCCGGAACTGGTTACCCAGCAGGAGCCGGGACAGCTCTTTGTCATTCGTAATGCCGGGAATATCGTGCCGTCTTTCGGGCCGGAGCCGGGCGGCGTTTCCGCGACCATCGAATATGCCGTGGTTGCGCTGGGCGTGACGGATATCGTGATCTGCGGCCATTCCAACTGCGGCGCGATGAAAGCGATCGCCACCTGTCAGTGCCTTGAGCCGATGCCGGCGGTGTCTCACTGGCTACGCTATGCCGATGCCGCGAAAGCGGTGGTGGAAAAGAAAACCTGGGCTAGCGAAACCGATAAGGTCAACGGCATGGTGCAGGAAAACGTCATCGCCCAACTGAATAACATCAAGACCCATCCTTCGGTGGCGGTTGGTCTGCGCGACCATACCCTGCGCCTGCATGGCTGGTTCTACGACATCGAAACCGGCGATATTCAGGCGCTGGATAAAAACACGAAATCCTTTGTTTCGCTGTCGGAAAATCCGGACGTCTTTTTCGAATAAAGTCTTTCCAGGGCACGGAGGCCCTGCAAACCCTCACCACGCCACGCAAATTTTGCCAAAATGGGCGCCGCTTTGCAGACAGCGGAAGGCCTCCGACTGATTCGCGGCGACAGACCTCTCCGCTTTACGCCGACAAGCCGCAGATAATCCAGCCAATCGGGTATTTATTGTTATCAGGCTTTTTTTGTGCTGAGAGTCAGTATTGTCCGGGATCCGGCGAATGCCGCATGGACCTGCCGGGAAAGGTCAGGAAGGGGGAAAAACTAAAGCGCCGTCCAGGCGGCGCTTTAGGAAACGTTTAGGGGCAAGAGTTTATTTGCTCAGTTCAGCCGTCATATGAACACGGTTGTTAAACTGGGCGCTGGTAATTTTATAGGATGCACCCTGTTCTGCGGCCTGGGCGGCAATTTTAGCTTCCGCGCGGTCCAGCGTGGAGGCAGTGGCGCTGACGCTCTGAGCAAAGCTGGCAGCAGAGAACAGAGACAGCGCAGCAACAGCAACGAAAGTTTTGATGAATTTCATGGTCGTATTCCTTAATTTGGTGTCTGATAAAGGGCCTGTTGCCCTGATGTGATAAAGAATACGCTTGATTGCTGGAGCCTAAAATCAAAACAATTTGCGAAACTCTTTCAAATAATATGAATGATTTTCCGCCAGCCTCGAGGCTGCGCGCGGCGGCAGGGTTGCATTAGCTGCTGTGGTCAGGCATCGGAGGTCGGCAGACAGGCGACTAAAAGAGAGCCTGTCGGTCATGAAATGATGAAAATGGCTATGACTGACCAGGCGGAAATTCACTTTAATCCTTTCCAGGCCGTTATAGACACGCTTGCGATTAATCCCCAGCGTAGCGGCCATTTGATGAACCGACTGACCCTTCATGGTGGCATCAATCATCCGCATCTCCAGGCGGTTGAGCGGGGCTCGTTGACGGAAAGAAACGCTCTGACGTTGGTGACGCGGCACGAGTGGCCAGCGGCGCTCGGCCAGGCAGCGCAGAAGGCGGCTCACTTCACGTACCGCTTCGCGCTGGCTGACCCACAGTAGGGTATCCGCGAAAAAGGCGCGTCCGCGCCTTACGTTGCCGGCTGACGTAAAGCCAATGACCAGGCCCTGAAAGTGCTGAGCGATTTCAGCGGCAGCCAGGTAATCATGATAGTTTTCCAGTGACAAAATAATCACATCCAGCCCGGACAGTTCTGGAAGATGGCTGAGGGGCAGGGAGTGAATAACCTTTAATTCGGGCGCTGTTTTCTGAATATCCCGAAAACACTGGGCGATACCGATATTAAAATAAATATTATTGCTGTGAATTAAAATATTCAACGAATAAACCCTGTTGCTGGCGATGTAAACGGCGCGGGGAGGGGATTAGCTGCGTACCAAAAGCTTATTCATATCAGCAGGCGAAGTGTTTATATAATTCATCATCCCCGGCGGTTTGTATGAATAAATTTCGGCTACGTAAACGTTATTAATATAATACCCCGCACACTTAACGCGGATGATTAACGCGCTCTCCACGCCAGCCTGGTGTAAGCGAGACTTTAAGCTCTGAATAACCTGCCATAGGCGCTGCGCGGAAGGGCGGAGATTATTTTTTTCCCAAACGTTAATCATTAACTCTTCATCGCTGACCAGACGTTCTCTGGCGTGCGCCAGCAGGTACTCCAGTAAACAGGCCATGGTGCTGCGTAGCTGGACTTGCGTCCGTGTCCCGCGCAGCGTGATAATTTCCCGATGATGCAGGCAGTAGAAAATATTATCCGCTAACTTATAGCCAAGTAGTTTATAGCCTTTAGTCATCCACAACTCCCTGACAAATCCTCTTCTTGCCGGTGCAGAGTACCTGCCCGCTGCTGACTGACCAAGTGAATTTTATCAGTTAGAATAATCAAAACAAATAACCACACAGCCATACATAACTAGAATAAAAATCTGATAATATCGCTTGATTCTGTTGTATTATGCGGTATAGGAAAAGTCTTAATCAGGCGACTGGCGAAGGTAAGCGCTTGAAAATATAGGTGGCATCGAAAAATAAATGCACTTAAATTGATTTGGATCAATTTAAGCTATTTCAGAGGGCGATGACCATTTACATTCTAAAACAAAGATTGAAATAACTTCCGTTACGCGGTGATACGCTAATTCTGAACTTGTGGAACTACCCAGGGAATGGTTCATTACTTTTCAGGAGCGTTTTTATGGTCATTGCAACTCGTAAGCCTCTGTGCAACAAACGCTGGTCGGCCAGCCCGGCCTCCCAGGATCTTCAGTTGACTCAGCTACGCCACCCGTGGGTCGCCACCAAAGCCAGCTGCAAAAGTAAAAAAGGCTGGAAGAGCCGCGGTTAACGGCTCGTCCACTTTCCCGGACAAAACGCCCCGGTCGTGCTCATGCCACGACCGGGGTTTTACTGTGGTCATTGTTCTGCTCAACGATCACACCGAACGCAGACAATAGCCTGAGGCGGTGTTCACCACTCTGGCGAATCCCGGCAGGCCAAGATGCATACCGGCAATCAACCACCGTTCGCTGGCGGCCTGGCGCAGCAGGATCTCCCTGGTACGCCGGGCCTGTTCAGGATCGACGTCGAAGGCGACCGAGGCTTCTGGCCGCGCAGACTGAATGGACGGGAAATGGACGATATCCCCCCAGATCAGCAGCGAGGTATCGCCCGCTTCGAGACGATACCCGGTATGCCCGGGCGTATGGCCGGGCAGAGGGCACGGGCGGATCCCGGCGATCACCTCCTCATCATCAACCCCGCTGATTTGCGCCGCGCAGTTCGCCAGTACACGGCGAACAAGCAGCACGTTGCGCCGGCCGCGATCGCTGGCGTTGTCGAACGTGGATGTTGCCAGCCAGTAAGCGCTTTCCCGCGTAGGCAGGAACACCGTGGCGTTGGGATACGCTGGCGTACCAGCGGCGGACAGCAGGCCGCCGATATGGTCCGGATGGGCGTGGGTGAGAAGGATGGCGTCGATCTCCTCAGGACCAACGCCGAGCCGCGCCAGATTGGCGATAAGTTCGCCGCCAACGCCATTGGCTCCGCCGGTGCCGGTATCCACCAGCACCGTGTTCCCGCGACCGCGGATCAGATAGGCGCCAATCGCAATGGTCTCCGGCGAGGCTAATCCTGAATGCCGCTGCAGATGTTCCGCCTCCTCCCGCGAGATACCCGAGAGTAAGGACAGCGGCGCTGACATCAGACCATCACTCACGGCAGTCACCGTCAGGTCGCCAGCGGTCAACGTATAAAAGGGAGCAGGTGACATGGTGACCTCACGCGCGCTGCGCCGGGTTGCGTAACCGGGCGGTGATGGGCTGATAGATAAAGACGGCGGCAGTCGTGGCCAGGTGATGCAGGTTGTCTCGTGGGAGGATGGCGGCATACCGGGTTTGTTCGGTCGCCAGGCCGCCTGGCTGCAGGAGTATCGGCGCAGCGACGGGCAAGTCCTCCGCGGTATCGCCCAGCAGCAGCACTTCATCCGGGGCAACCTCCCGCAGCGTATTATTCGTTAGATAGAGGTGGCGATGCCAGTCGGCGATCGCCGATTGCCAGCGGGCAAAATGGCCGCCGCCGTGGCGGCGATAGGCGTCGCTGTCGATGACCGTAGCATCGTGGACATCGTGCAGTGCCAGGTAGCGAGGACAATCCTCGCTGAGGGCGCGAAAGCGCTGGGAGGCGTAGAAACCGGGCACAGAGACCAGCGCCGGCAGTTTTTCCTGATTGTAAAAGGTATTCCACGCCGCTTCGCTTTGGGGATCGGTGTAGGCGCATTCGACGACATAGAGCATAGTGACCTCGATGAACAGATGATGTGGCGCACAAGGCGCTTTAGTGAGTTTTCATCATCCTATCGGCTAAAAATGGCGCTGAAAAACGATGTTAATTCAAGGCGTAGTGATATTCTGTCACTGACTTTCGGTGAGCCTGCACAAGGAGCATTGGCTATGCGTCGTAAAATCCCCAGCAGCGCTGCGCTACTGGCTTTTGAGGCCGCGGCTCGTCACGGCAACTTTGCCCGCGCGGCGGCGGAGCTCGCGTTAACGGAAGGGGCCATCAGTCGGCAGATTGCCCGTCTGGAAGCGCTCCTCGACAGTAAACTCTTCGACAGGACGGGGAGCCGGGTGCGGCTCAATCCGGCAGGCGCCCGCTATGCTCGTCAGGTCCGCGAGATCCTCGCTCGTCTGGAACGGGACACCCATGACGTCAGCGGGATGCCCGTCGATGGCCGCAGCCTGGAGATCGCCGTGCTCCCCACCTTCGCCAGCCGCTGGTTAATTCCCCGGCTCGGGCGCTTTGCGGCGCAGCATCCGCATATCGTGGTCAATATCGCCGCCCGCAGCGATCCCTTCATTCTGCCGGGAAGCGGATTTGATGCCGCTATCCATTTTGAACACCCGGCGTGGACCGGAATGGAGGTGACGTTTTTATTTGCGGAGTATTTGCTGCCGGTCTGCCATGCTGCGCTGCTGACGGATGACGATCTTCCGGGGCTGCTTAACCGGCTAACGCGCATTCACCGGCGGCAAAACCCGGACGCCTGGCTGCACTATGCCCGCGAGTGCGGTCTGGCGCTGGATAACCCCGCCCAGGGGCCGCGCTACGATCTGCATGAGATGGCGATCGCCGCGGTACTTAGCCAGCAGGGTGTGGCACTGGTGCCGAAGATGTATGTGGAAAGCGAGCTGAGCGCCGGAACGCTGGTTGCCCCGTGGCCGGGCTCCCCGACGCTGGCTAAGCGCTTCTGCTTGATCAAACCCGGCGGCGGGGAGGGGGAGCCAGCGCTGCAGATGTTTGAGCGCTGGCTGCAGACGGAGATTGCGGCAGGTTAAGTCAGAGCTGGCCGGGAGACATTTCGCGCCGCCCGCTGGCGGGCATATTTGCCCGGCGATATCCCGGTATAACGGGTAAAAGCTACGCTGAACGCGCTGGCCGAGCCATAGCCGATGCGCTCGGCGATATCCGCAATGCTGATGCCCGTCTCGCTCAGCCACTGCATGGCCAGGGTCATTCGCCAGCCTAACAGATAGCCCATCGGGGTCATCCCGGTCAGGTCGGTAAAGCGTTCAAATAACGTCGAGCGAGACAGCGCGCAGTCGGCGGCCAGGGCGTTGACCGTCCAGCGTCTGGCGGGGGCCTGATGCAGCAGACGGATTGCCTGGGCGACCCGCGGGTCGCTCAGCCCGCGCATCAGACCGGGGGTCGCGAGCGTGCCGGAGGAACGGATGGCCTCGATAAAAAGCAGCTCAACCATTCGCGCCAGAACGAAAGATTTGCCCGCGCGATCCGCCTGCGCTTCCTCTTTCAGCAGCCCGACAAAGGTGGCCAGCCGCGGTTGATTGCGGACCACCACAAAGGCTGGCAACAGCGAGGCCAGCAGGCTGGCGTTCGTTGAACCGGAAGCGCAGTGGCCAATCAGCGCCTGCATCTGCGCAGGCTTGTCGAGGGCGCCCAGCCGAAAGTGTCCCTCCGCCAGTTGCACCGGGATGGTTTCCAGCGCCGGTGAAGGAGGCGGGGTCAGGCTGGTTAGCGAGAAGCGGTACGCCGCCGGGATCAGAATAAAATCCCCGGCGCGCAGGATCTGCGGCTCATGCTGGTCAATTTCCAGCCGACAGCCGCCTTCCAGCACGACGCCATAAAATGACAACCCCTGATCCGAGCGCCGGACTCGCCAGTCTCCCGCCCCCTCGATGGTTTTGTTCAGCACCGCTCTGAGATTTAACATCGCGATGACCTCCGCCAGCGGATCGCTCATTTCCGGACTCCTGCTAAAGAATGATGGATTATTGACCCTATATCGTCCGGCACGGCCTGTCTATGATGAAAAGGAAGAAGCCATTCGGAGACAGAGATATGCAAACGATAATGATCACCGGCTGTTCATCGGGTTTTGGTCTGGAGACTGCGCGTTATTTTCTCGAGCAAGGCTGGAAGGTTATTGCCACGATGCGCGCTCCGCAGGAAGGTTTGTTACCCGCCAGCGACCGCCTGCGGCTGGTACGTCTTGACGTCACTTCGGCGCAGAGTATCGCAGAGGCCATTGCCGAGGCTGGAGAGATTGATGTGCTGGTTAACAACGCCGGGGTGGGGATGCTTAATGCCCTGGAGGGCGCCTCGCGCGAGGCGATAGCCAACCTGTTTGCCACCAATACCCTGGGAACGATTGCCATGACCCAGGCGATGATTCCCCGGTTCAGAGCGCGCCGAAGCGGGACCATCGTTAATATTACCTCGGCGGTCACCCTGCAACCGATGCCCCTGCTGGCTGTCTACACCGCGAGTAAGGCGGCGGTGAATGCCTTCACAGAGTCGCTGGCGCTGGAGCTCCGTGCTTTTAATATTCGCGTCGGGCTGATCCTCCCGGGACGCGCCCCGCAGACCCGGTTCGGGGAAAACGCCCGCCGGACGATGGGGCAGCTCCCGGAGAGCTATGCGGCGCTCGGCCAGCAGATCTTCGACAGCATGCAGGATAACGCCAGCGTGACGCAGGCGACGGATGTCGCTCAGGCCGTCTGGCGAATGGTGCATGATGCTGATGCCCCTTCGCGGCTGCCGGCAGGGGAAGACGCCCTGGCGATGGCGCAGGCCAGTCATCGCCTTGTCTGAAGGCAATATGCGGGACTTGTCTGTCAGACGGTAGGTGCGCAAGCTGCCGCTGCGCTTTATGGTCGGGGAATATTATCCCTGTCAGGATCGCCTGGATAATATGAGCGGTTATACGATATAACGGTTGGGGGGGATTTACTGATATAAATCAGGACAGCAATGTATTTCATGGTGCGTTTTCGTAGCTTATTCTGGATGTGTGCGATCCGTCCGCTATATTATTAGATGATCAATGGCTCAGGTCATTTATATGTAAATTCTCAATGTAATTCGGGCGTTAATCTTAAAAAGTTAGTCTGGCCCGGTCGGGGCTGGACTTTCTTTATTTTACTGTGGCATGGTTTCCTCCCTGTTATACCGCGCGCTCGCTTTTTTACACCAGGGAATAGTTATCAGTATGGAACATTGTTGTTGCGAAGCCACTGCTTCGGCCCTGCGTCCAGACGGCCTCCATCTCTCGTCTTACAAAATATTGTCAGTTTATTTGTTTTATTCTGCTTATCGTCTTTTTCAGCATTACGCAGTCACTCCCGATCTGAACCGAGATTCCGCTGAATTCAAACTGAATATACTCCGGCAGTACGCGGATATGAACGGGATTTTCTTGTGCATGTATTGCTGAGCGACTGCTATTCCGGGCGTTAAATAAAAGATCACCGCTCTGCCTTACCCAGTGCGCTTTGGGTTCCTGTAGGGAGACAGCGACGGGCGGTAGCGTTCGCGAAAGCAGGCGGGTGCGATAGCGCGGCCAGTGGGTGGGGTGGCGAAGGGTAACGAATGGAGGACGTAATGATGAATTTTAACGCCAGAAAAGATGGAGTGAAGCGATGAGGAACAGGCTGATAAACGATGCAACCAGTTTGGTAAAGCAACCGCCGGGGCAGTCACGCTACCGGATGGTTGTTCACCGGGGGGCGCAATATCGACAGCCTGCTGAATCAGCAACTGTTAACCCATATGGCGGCAGGACCGAAGCCGCAGCACCTGACGCGGGGCGGGATGAGGAAGAGGGGAACGCCTCAAGAGGAGTGTCCGCATTTTTGCAGGAAGTCTTGCCGGATTATTATTATCCGTTGGAGCTGAAACATCCAGAGCAATATACACGTCCCGATATCTGAAGCGCAGAAATCCGGTACTGCATGATAAACTGCAAAATCTGGGAGATCTGGATCTTCTGTATTTTCTTGTTGAGGATATTGTAAAACCTTTCGAAACAGCGTGTATGGTCAGTGATAAGAATCCAGCAGAATTTAACAAAATATGTGAATATTTCTTTGGTGGATTATGAATATAAAACGAACATTACTCATCCTGCTTTCCCGTGTTATCAGAGGGGCTGGGATGGGATTAGGTGCTTCAGGTATCGCGCTGGCTGGTTGGTTCTTTTTTTTCTCAGTAAATGAATATAAATTTCTCTGGGGTTTACTTTCAGTTGTGGAATTCCTGGTGGGGTATCTGATATATCGATTTGCATATGCATATATTTATGATGAATGGAATGATTATCATTAAGAAATTAAACGGCGTGGTCTGTTGATCGATTTTTGATGCTCATTAAAAGGGTTGGCTTCCTTAGCACTCATGTGGACTAGTATGGACTATGCAAGGAAAACGCTTTGCCAATACACAACATTTTAAGTCAGCAATACCAACGGGGAGCAGGTGATAAAATTCAGGAATTACAGAAGGAAAAATGATTGGTGCGTCTGAATGGACTCGAACCATCGACCCCCACCATGTCAAGGTGGTGCTCTAACCAACTGAGCTACAGACGCATTATGGTGCGTTTAATTGGACTCGAACCAACGACCCCCACCATGTCAAGGTGGTGCTCTAACCAACTGAGCTATAAACGCATTATGGTGCGTTCGATTGGACTCGAACCAACGACCCCCACCATGTCAAGGTGGTGCTCTAACCAACTGAGCTACGAACGCAATGTTGTGGTGACAACGGGGACGCATATTAGCGGCAGGGAGGGGATGTGGCAAGAGGTAAACGTCACTTTTCTTGCACATTGCATGCGATTGCGGAACTTTTACTCATTCCGGATATATTTTACTGAACCACAAGGATATTTCTTCGCCAGCGAGCATCACGGGTCTTATTTTTCAGCCAGTCCAAACCTGCGCGGAAGGGTTGCCGATGTGTTAAATTATCGGCCACCAGAAGAGAAGGAGTCATAACGAAGATGAAATCGATTGGTATTTTCTGCGGTTCTTCAGCTGGCGAACATCCGCTGTACCTCGAAACCGCCCGTCTGGTTGGACGTACGCTGGCGCAGCAGGGGTTGGCGCTTGTCTATGGCGGCGGCAAAGTTGGTCTGATGGGGGCGGTCGCCGATGCGGCGCTGGAGGCCGGTGGCGTGGTGATCGGCGTGATGCCGCGCGGCCTGGTGGAGCGGGAAATTGCCCACCGCGGCTTGACGGAGCTGCATGTGGTCGAGGATATGCACGAGCGGAAAACCAAAATGGCGGCGCTGGCGGATGGCTTTATTGCCCTGCCGGGCGGGGCGGGGACGCTCGAGGAGATTTTCGAACAATGGACCTGGGCGCAGCTGGGGATCCATGAGAAACCGTGCGCGTTCCTGAATATTAAGGGTTATTACGATCCGCTTCAGGCGATGGTCGATAACATGGTACGGGAAGGGTTTATGCACCCGCGCTACGCGGAGATGCTGCCGTTCGCTACCTCGGCAGACGAGATTATCGCCGGTTTTCGCGACTATACGCCGCCGGCCCGAAAATGGGTTCAGCAGCCAGCTATTTAAACATCAAGCGCAGGGTAAACAGCGCGCAGACGATGAGCAGTAACAGCAGCAATTCGAAGCGATAGCGTTGCAGCATGATGTCCTCCTGAAAAAAAACCGGCGCTGTTCAGCGCCGGTTTATCACCTTAACGCCCTGACCATTATGCCGCCGGTTTAACCGCCGGTTTAGCTGCATGGTGCGTCGTTTTATGGTGTTTCTTCGCCGCCTGCGCTTTCTGCGCTACTGCCGGTTTAGCAGCGGCTTTATGGTGTTTCTTCGCCGCCTGGGCTTTTTGCTCAGCAGCCGGTTTTGCAGCGGCTTTGTGGTGTTTCTTCGCCGCCTGCGCTTTCTGCTCGGCTGCCGGTTTCGCGGCCGCTTTGTGATGTTTTTTATGGTGAACGGTAGTATGGCTGGCTGCTGCACTCGGGGTGGTGCTTGCCGCATTGGCAGCGAAAGCAACTGATGACAGACCCATAGCAGCGGCAACGACCAGAGCTAATACTTTTTTCATTCTGAAATCCTCGACTTGGTTTCTTGAGTAACCCCACTGCGGGGCTGTTGGCAACACTATAAGCGCCTGCCGGGAGGCTATCAGTGAGTCTTTGGTGTCAGGGAGTAACGGAATGTACAACGCGCCGTTATAGCGAAGAACGAAAAAGCCCGCCGGAGCGGCGGGCTTAGACAAGTTAGCGCGCAGCGCGCTGTAAGATGATGCTGGAAGGCTGGCGCTGCAGAAAACGCATCCGCAGCATCATCATGATGGCGGCGGAGGTCAGACCGATGATAAATCCGCACCAGAAACCGGCAGGTCCCATGCGGGGCACAATCATATCGGTCAGCGCCAGCAGATAGCCGCTCGGCAAACCCAGCACCCAGTACGCGGTAAAGGTAATAAAAAAGATAGACCGCGTATCTTTATAGCCGCGCAGAATGCCGCTGCCGATCACCTGAATAGAGTCGGAGATCTGATAGATAGCCGCCAGCAGCATCAGGTGCGAGGCCAGTGTCACCACTTCGGGATTATCGTTATACAGCAGCGCAATCTGCTTACGCATCAGGACGGTAAAGATAGCGGTAAATACCGCCAGGCAGACCCCTACGCCCACGCCGGTGCGGGCCGAAACCTGGGCATCGATCGTTGAGCCCTGGCCAAGGCGGAAGCCGACGCGAATGGTGACCGCCGCCGCCAGCGACAGCGGCAGAACGAACATCAGCGAGCTGAAATTAAGCGCGATCTGGTGACCAGCGACGTCAATGATCCCGAGCGGGGAGACCAGCAGCGCGACGACGGCAAACAGAGTGACTTCAAAGAACAGCGCCAGAGCAATGGGCAGCCCCAGCTGCACCAGCCGTAACAGGACGGCAAAATCAGGGCCGCTGAAGCGCTCGACGCAGCGGATATCGCGCATCGTACGCGCCCGGCGCACCCACCACAGCATGCTGGCGAACATCACCCAGTAAACGGAGGCCGTCGCCACACCGCAGCCGACGCCGCCCAGCTCGGGCATGCCGAAATGACCATAGATAAAAATATAGTTCACCGGAATGTTGACCAGTAATCCAATAAAGCCCATGACCATCCCGGGCTTGGTTTTTGCCAGCCCTTCACACTGGTTACGGGCGACCTGGAAGAACAGATAGCCCGGAGCGCCCCACAGCAGCGCGCGCAGGTAGCCAACCGCCTTCTCTGCCAACAGCGGATCGATGTTATGCATGGAGCTGATGATGTATCCGGCGTTCCACAGCACGACCATGATCAGCACCGAGACAAAGCCGGCCAGCCAGAAGCCCTGACGCACCTGCGGCGCGATACGCTCCCGCCGCCCGGATCCGTTAAGTTGCGCCACCACCGGGGTCAGCGCCAGCAGAAGGCCGTGGCCGAAGAGGATCGCCGGCAGCCAGATGGAGGTCCCGATGGCCACGGCGGCCATATCCGTGGCGCTGTAGCCACCCGCCATCACGGTATCGACAAAACCCATCGCCGTCTGCGCTACCTGCGCAAGGATGACGGGTATAGCCAGAGCTAATAACTGACGCGCTTCAACGAAATACTTCTGCACGTGAACACCTTCGAATTGTTGTTATTTTGAGACTAAAAAAGCCGCCGTAACTGGCAGCAAGGGGATAAAAATGAGGAATTTCCAGTCTATTGTAGCGAGGATTGGCTATTAAGCCAGTGAAAAAAGAGTCGAGGCACGAAGCGCGCTGGCAACCGCTTTGCCCTCCTGTTATTGTTCCCGATAGCGAAAGCGGTAATGATACCGTCATGATTTTCAACAGGAGCCAAACATGTTTACTGGTATTGTTCAGGGAACCGCGAAAGTGGTCTCCATTGATGATAAACCCAATTTTCGCACTCACGTGGTTGAGTTACCGGCACATATGCTGGAGGGGCTGGAAACCGGCGCCTCGGTAGCCAACAACGGCTGCTGCCTGACGGTGACCGAAATCAACGGCGCGCGCATCAGCTTCGATCTGATGAAAGAGACGCTGCGGATTACCAATCTTGGCGATATTCAGGTCGGCGATGAAGTGAACGTCGAGCGAGCGGCGAAATTTAGTGATGAAATCGGCGGGCATTTAATGTCCGGCCACATTATGACCACCGCGGAAATCGTGAAGATTCTGACTTCCGAAAATAACCGTCAGATCTGGTTTAAAGTGCAGGATCCAACGCTGATGAAATACATCCTCTATAAAGGATTCATCGGTATTGACGGCATTAGTCTGACGGTGGGTGAGGTGACGGCGACCCGTTTCTGCGTGCATCTTATTCCGGAGACGCTGCAGCGGACCACCCTGGGAGCGAAAAAACTGGGCGATCGCGTCAATATTGAGATTGATCCGCAGACCCAGGCGGTTGTGGATACGGTCGAACGCGTGCTGGCCGCGAAAGAGATGGCGGCTAAGGTCAATGAAGCCTGAAAAAAAATCCCCCGCCGATAAGCGGGGGAGTGTTATTTAACGGGCGACGCGCAGTCCATGTTCAATACCGCGCGAGAACACCACCTGCCAGAGCTGAATGTCGCGGGCGCGGAAGGCGCCGGCGCAGGCGTTCAGATAATAGGTAAACATGCGTTTGAAACGCTCAGAATAGTTATCGGCAATTTCCGGCCAGCTGGCGAGGAAACGCTCATACCAGGCCATCAGGGTCGTGTCATAATCGGCGCCGAAGTTGTGCCAGTCTTCCATCACAAAGTGCTTCTCGCTGGCTTCGGCAATGTGACGCACGGAAGGCAGGCAGCCGTTCGGGAAGATATATTTATCGATCCACGGGTCAACGTTATGGTCGGTGACCTTGGAACCAATGGTGTGCAGTAAAAAGCGGCCGTTGGGTTTCAAATTACGGTCGGCAACCTCAAAGTAGGTAGCGTAATTTTTCGGCCCCACGTGCTCAAACATGCCAACGGAGACGATGCGGTCAAAGCTGTCGTGCAGATCGCGATAATCCTGGAGACGAATCTCTACATCGAGATCGGCGCAGCGCGCCTGGGCCATTTTTTGTTGCTCGGCGGAGATGGTTACACCCACGACGCTGACCTGATAATTTCGCGCCATATATTCGGCGAGACCGCCCCATCCACAGCCAATATCCAGTACCCGCATGCCTGGCTCCAGCTCCAGTTTGCGGCAGATGAGATCCAGCTTAGCCTGCTGGGCGGCCTCGAGGCTCTGCGCCTCTTTCCAGTAACCGCAGGAATATTGCATATAGGGATCAAGCATCCGGCTGAAGAGATCGTTGCCGAGGTCGTAGTGCTCTTTACCGACAATCCAGGCACGTTTTTTACTTTGTAGATTAAACAGACGAGCGCCTGCGATGCGGAGTGTGTCTTTGAAATGGTGTGGGAGCTGCTTTTCCAACCCGGCGCGTAACACCTTGTGGAAGAATATATCCAGACGCTCGCATTCCCACCAGCCGTCCATATAGCTTTCGCCTAAACCCAGCGAACCTTCCTGCAAAACCCGTTTAAAAAAGAGAGGATTTTTAACCCGCAGGTCGGACGGCGCGGAGCCATTGATTTCAATTCCCGCACGGCCTAATAATTCAGCTGCAATCCGGTACCAGTCATCATTTGGTACACTTACTTCTTCTATACACGATGAACTCATAGCTTCTCCATCACGCCCAAGTGATCAGAACCTTAAAACAGCGTAGACGCTTTTTTGGCTTTGTGAGAAATCTCACGGATAATCCGTGAAGTCGCTATCCGACGTAAACAGAGGAAGGGAGATAACCCTTGCCGAAAGGCCTTCCATGGTGAAACGGAGGCATCCTGCATCCGTTAATCTGTAACTATTTTCTATTTATGTGAACCCGGATCCAGTATAGGACGCTAAGTACTGGCTTTCAATAAAAATTTCTTAGCATGCTAACGACTGGTCCGGGCCCTGGCGACGGGCATTACGCGTGGGAAGAGTGGGGTGTCAGCTCCGGCGTCTGCTGCAGGCGATAGCCTATTCCGGCTAAGCCAATCGAAACCAGCATGACGCTGGTGGTGGTCAGCAGCGGCGTGGCGATCAGCGCGGATACCAGCAGACTGGTCAGGAAGCACAGGCCAAGCTGCAGGGTATTTTGCAGCGCCGCCGCGCGGCCGGTCGCCTGCGGAAAAGGCTTCAACGCCTGAGCAACCACGATGGGGTAGATCCCGCCGTTGACCACCGCCATCATGCAGAACGGGATCATTAACGCCACCAGCGAGGCATGAGTTTGCAGGCCCACCAGCCAGGTGGCGGCTACGCTGACGGCAAAAATCACCAGCAGCCACGGCAGCATCTGTTGACCGGACCATTTCTGCAGCAGCGCGCGACAGCCATAGCCTCCCACCAGAAAGGCGATGGTCTGCGGAATATAGCTCAGGCCGATAGCGGTTGGGCCATAGCCCATTTCATGCAGGATAAAAGGTGAACCGGTAAGCCAGGCGAAGAAGCTGGCGGAACAGGCGGCGTAGATCAGGACGTTGCCGCTGTATTCCCGGGAGCGCAGCAGCGCGAGAAAGGTGATCTTTTGCTGCGTCACTACTACTGACTTCGCGGCTGCCTTCAGGCGCAGGGCAGGCAGCATCAGCAGCAGAGTGATGGCGAACAGGGTGGCGAAGATGGCTTGCCACTCGAAGTGCACCAGCAGCCAGCTGCCCAGCAGCGGGGCCAGCGCCGGCGACAGTCCTACCAGCGGCATAATGGTGGCGAAGATGCGGTTCGTGCGCTGGGCAGGATAGTAATCGGCGACCATCGCCTGCCAGGTAACGGCCGCGGCACAGACGCCAATCGCCTGCAGAAAGCGCAGCGCCAGCATCAGGGTGGCGTTGTGCACCCACAGCATCCCCAGACAGCCGGCCGCGAAAATCGCCAGGCCGCTCAGCAGCACCGGTTTACGTCCATAGCGGTCCGACAGCGGTCCCCAGAACAGCTGGCCCAGCGCGAAGCCGGCGAGGAACAGGCTCAGGCTGGCGCTAATGGAGGCGGCGGAGGTGTTGAGATCCTGCTGCATGGCGGCAAACGCCGGCAGGTACATATCGGTGGCCAGAAAGCCCAGCACGCTCAGGCCGGCCAGCCAGACTAAAAATCCTTTCCCGGGTTGTGACATAACGTTCTCATAGTTGGTGTACAGGTACGATGCCGCAGAGTGTAGGGAGTGCATTGTGGCTTGTGAAACGCTAATATTTGTCACATGCATTCAAAAATTTTGCAGGCAGAAAATGTGGTCTGAATACTCTCTGGAAGTGGTTGATGCCGTCGCCCGTAACGGCAGCTTCAGCGCGGCCGCGCAGGAGCTTCACCGGGTGCCTTCCGCGGTCAGCTATACCGTGCGTCAGCTCGAAGAGTGGCTCGCCGTTCCCTTATTTGAGCGTCGCCATCGTGATGTGGAGTTGACCCCCGCCGGGGTCTGGTTTTTACAGGAAGGGCGCTCTGTTATCAAAAAAATGCAGATCACCCGCCAGCAGTGTCAGCAAATTGCGAACGGCTGGCGCGGACAGTTGTCGATCGCAGTGGATGATATTGTGAAACCGGCGCGGATGCGTCAGATGATCGTCGATTTCTATCGCCATTTTCCCGACGTCGAACTGATCGTTTTTCAGGAAGTATTCAATGGCGTATGGGATGCGCTGGCCGACGGCCGCGTTGAGCTGGCGATTGGCGCAACGCGATCTATTCCGGTCGGCGGTCGCTATGCGTTCCGCGATATGGGGATGCTGAGCTGGGACTGCGTGGTGGCGAGCGATCATCCGCTGGCGAAGATGGATGGACCCCTGAGCGACGACATCCTGCGTAACTGGCCGTCGCTGGTGCGGGAGGATACCTCGCGCTCGTTGCCTAAACGGACAACATGGTTGCTGGATAACCAGAAGAGGGTAGTCGTCCCTGACTGGGAATCATCAGCAACCTGTTTGTCGGCAGGACTCTGCGTCGGCATGGTGCCGAGCCATTTCGCCCGTCCATGGATAGATCGCGGCGAGTGGACTGCGCTGGCGCTGGAAAATCCGTTCCCGGATGCCGCCTGCTGCCTGACGTGGCAGCAGAACGATGCCTCACCGGCGCTGAACTGGATGCTTGACTATCTGGGGGACAGCGACACGCTGAATCGGGAGTGGCTGCGGGCGCCGGAGAGATCCGCGCCCGCCAGATGCCTTAACGACGATAATCGACAAACGGGCCATCCGCTACCGAGCGGCGCTCAACCAGACGAGGGTGCACTTCGATAGACTGCGACTCTTCACGCTTGTTGACGATACGATCCAACAGCATGTTAAATGCGGCCTCGCCAAGGGAATCTTTCGGCTGATGAATGGTGGTTAACGCCGGGCTGAAATAGCGGGCGTTGCGCACATTATCATAACCGATCAGCGAAATGTCCTGCGGCACCCGCAGTCCCATTTCATCCGCCGCGCAGATAGCGCCCATCGCCATGATATCGCCGCCGCAGAAGACCGCCGTCGGGCGGTGCTGCTGGTTTAGGATCTGCTGCATTGCGCGGTAGCCGGACTCCGGCTCGAAGTCGCCCTGCACAATCCAGTTTTCCGGCACGCTGATATGCGCCTCTTTCATCGCCTGCATGAAGCCGGCCAGGCGCCCCGCGCCGGTGTTGCGCTCCAGCGGGCCCGGGATCACGCCGATTTCGCGATGGCCGCGTTCAATCAGGTAGCGTCCGGCGATATAGCCGCCCTGGAAGGCGTTATCGATCACCGCATCGGTGAAGTCGGCTTTCGCCTCGCCCCAGTCCATCACCACCATCGGGATATGGCGGTACTCTTCCAGCATGCTCAATACCGAATCCGGATACTCGGAACACATCACCAGCAGACCGTCTACGCGCTTTTGCGCCATCATCGACAGATAGGCGCGCTGTTTTTCCAGATCGTTCCACGCGTTACCGAGGATCAGAGTATAGCCCTTCTGGAAGCAGCTCTTTTCAACGGACTCAATAATTTCAGCGAAATAGGCGGCTTCGCTACTGGTCGCCAGCAGGCCAATCGATTTGGTGTGATTGACTTTCAGGCTGCGCGCCACGGCGCTCGGCGAGTAGTGCAGCTCTTTGATCGCCGCCCATACCGCATTACGCGTCTCTTCGGCAACGAAACGGGTTTTGTTAATTACATGTGACACAGTTGTAGTGGAAACGTTTGCGCGTTTCGCTACATCTTTAATAGTTGCCATTACATCTCACTCCATGCCTTGACCTGATCGCCTGATCATCGATACGTAAACGTTTGCCTACACACACCCTGAATACAATTTTCAACATTGCATCACGTCGGGAAAACGACACAGAACGACAGGAAGGGGTCAATGGCCGATACGCTTTTAAATTAGCGTGGGATTTTGTCCGATCTTGGGGCAAAGTGGAAGAGCAAAAATGTGCATCGCCCTAAATCCCGGAAGATTTTTGCGATTTTTTGTGCAAAAATGAGCAAGCTCACTTTTGGTGTGGGGATAACAAGAGGGAAAAATGATGGATACCAATTTAAAGTTTTCGCTGATCACCACGATTATTGCTCTCGGCGTGATTGTCGCTTTCAGCCTGACCGCCATACTGCACTAATGTTTCGCTGAGGGAGGAGCGCCGCTTCCTCCCCATATCCCGCTATTATTATCAATTCTGCAAAAATCTTTTGTCATTTCGTTCACTTTTGTTTTTTTGTGATTGATGTCATGCTTTTGACTTCTGATGTTACGCCGTCCTCTCTGACGGTCTGATGGAGTCATTGAATGAAAATCAACTTTCCTTTACTTGCGCTGGCGATCGGCGCCTTTGGCATCGGTACCACCGAGTTCTCCCCGATGGGATTGCTGCCGGTGATTGCGAAAGGTGTGGACGTCTCGATACCGGTAGCGGGAATGCTGATCAGTGCGTATGCCATCGGCGTCATGGTCGGCGCACCGCTGATGACGCTGCTATTGTCGCATCGCGCACGGCGCAATGCGCTGATTTTTCTGATGGGGATCTTCACCGTCGGCAACCTGTTGTCATCCATCGCGCCGGATTACACCACGCTGCTACTGTCGCGCATTATTACCAGCCTCAACCACGGCGCTTTTTTCGGCCTGGGATCGGTGGTGGCGGCCAGCGTCGTGCCAAAGCATAAGCAGGCCAGCGCGGTAGCCACTATGTTTATGGGCCTGACCATCGCCAACATTGGCGGCGTGCCGGCGGCCACCTGGCTTGGCGAAACCATCGGTTGGCGGATGTCCTTCCTTGCTACTGCGGGATTAGGCCTGCTGGCGATGGTTAGCCTGTGGTTCTCCCTGCCGAAGGGCAGCGCGGGGGAACGTCCTGATGTCAAAAAAGAGCTTTCTGTCCTGCTGCGCCCGCAGGTGCTCTCCGCGTTGCTGACCACCGTGCTGGGCGCCGGGGCGATGTTTACGCTGTATACCTACATTTCGCCAGTGCTCAATACGCTGACCCACGCTTCATCGCTGTTTATAACCGCGATGCTGGTGCTGATTGGCGTCGGTTTTTCGCTGGGCAACTATCTGGGCGGCAAATTTGCTGACCGGTCGGTCTCCGGCACGCTGAAGGGCTTTCTGCTGCTGCTGATGGCGATCATGCTGGCGATCCCGCTGCTGGCGCAATCCCAGACCGGGGCGGCCATCAGCATGATTGTCTGGGGCGCAGCAACCTTTGCGGTGGTTCCGCCGCTGCAGATGCGGGTTATGCGCGTAGCGCATGAGGCGCCGGGGCTCTCTTCTTCGGTGAATATCGGCGCGTTCAACCTCGGCAACGCGCTGGGCGCCGCCGCCGGTGGGGCGGTGATCTCTGGCGGACTGGGATATGCGTTTGTGCCGGTGATGGGCGCAATTATCGCTGGTCTGGCGCTGCTGCTGGTCTGGTTTAGCGGGCGAGCGCAGCCGGAAGAGGCTTTCGCCAGCCAGTAATCATCGGCTGGGCAAGGGCAAAAAAAAACCGCAGCCGGGGAGACCCCGCTGCGGTTTGTCGTTTATGCCGCGAGGTTAGCCGCAACAAACTTCCAGTTTACCAGCGCCCAGAAGTGGTCCAGGTAGCTTGGACGGGCGTTGCGGTAGTCGATGTAGTAGGCGTGTTCCCAAACGTCAACGGTCAGCAGCGGCTTCGCGTCGGTGGTCAGCGGGGTGCCGGCGTTGCTGGTGGAGACGATAGCCAGGCTGCCGTCGGCATTTTTGACCAGCCAGGTCCAGCCAGCGCCGAAGTTTTTCGCCGCGGCATCGGTAAATTTGGCTTTAAAATCCGCGAAGCTGCCGAAAGATTTGGCGATTGCGGCCGCCAGTTCGCCTTCCGGTTCGCCGCCGGCGTTAGGCGCCAGGCAGTTCCAGTAGAAGGTGTGGTTCCAGACCTGCGCTGCGTTGTTGAATACGCCGCCTTCAGACGTGCGGACGATCTCTTCGAGGGACTTGCCTTCGAACGCAGTGCCTTTGATCAGGTTGTTGAGGTTAGTGACATACGCCTGGTGGTGTTTACCGTAGTGATATTCCAGGGTTTCTGCGGAAATGTGCGGCGCCAGGGCGTCTTTTGCATATGGTAATGCAGGTAATTCAAACGACATTGCTACTCTCCTTATAACTTTTTGTTTTATCTCACATTGACAGGATGAGGTTTTCACCTGAATCGTGTTCTGACCGCCCGACGCTGTCGCGTCCCGGGCGTGTTATTGTATTGAGAATGTTAACATTTGCCGCAAGCAGTGAAAAGCCTTACAACGATAAAGGCTATTATCACCGGTGCATGTGGTGAAGGCTTAACCGTTTTCTGCAGGAGTGGGTGATAAGCCGCCAAAATTGTTGCAACCCTGTATAAGGAGATGCCCTCTGCGGATTTGCGAACTCGCATGGCGATTAACTACTCTGCTTCGCCGCTGTCACGCAATGCGCTGAACAAAAAATAAAACTTTAATATCAAACGATTAATAAAAATATGCGCTCAGGCAATCGTCGCTATGCCAATAATTCATTGTCTATTTTTTAATTTGTATGACAAATATAGCCGCCAGCAGTAATTTCCCCAGGATGACGACGATGGCAAAAACAGATGAGGTGGTGAGCGCGAAAATGATCCCGGTGGTGCAGGGGATCGTTGACTGGATCGAAGCACATATTTTCGACACCCTGTCGGTGAGCGCGATTGCGAAAAAGTCCGGCTACTCACACTGGTACTTCCAGCGACAATTCGCCATGGTAACGGGCTGCACGCTGGCGAGCTACGTCAGCCGACGAAAGATGACGATTGCGACAATCTATTTAACGCAGACGCAGGCGTCGATACAGAGTATTTCTCAGTGCCTGGGATACGAGGGACAAGCCGCTTTCTGCCGGACCTTTCACCGTCACTTTGGCATGTCGCCGACCCGCTATCGTCGTGATACGCCGGGCAAAGAGAGCAATCTGCAATATCCCTTGCGGGTGGGGATGGAGATCGAGCAGGAGAGGCGGTCTGCCGCCGCAGCGGCAGACCGGGATCAGCGAATGGTTTTCGGCGTCATGACGCGACGAGCGCCAACATAATGGCGAACCCAGTAATCCTCGCTCAGGGAGGTGATTTGAATATCACGACCTGTGCGCGGCGACTGAATGAATTTTCCGTTGCCGACGTAGACGCCGACATGGTCGGCAGCGCCCCGTCCGCGGGTGCGGAAGAAGACTAAATCGCCGCTCTGCAGTTCATCACGATCCACCGGACGCGCATCGCGCAGGTGGTACATTTCGTTGGCCGTACGCGGGATGTGGATCTTGACCAGGTCCTTATAGGCGTAATAGACCAGCCCGCTGCAGTCAAACCCGGTGCGCGGCGAGGTGCCGCCCCAGCGATAGGGTTTACCCAACTGGCCCATCAGTTTGTTCATCGCGGTACTTTGCGCTTTTTGCACCCGGACCTTGTGGGCGTCGGCGATCGTTAAATTCGCTTCGCTGGCCTCGGGCTTACAGCGTTTTTTATAGCCCTTGCGCACCACGCACTTGCTTTTGACGCTGTTTAGCGCCAGGGTCGGCTCGGCGCTGGCGGCGACCGTTTTCGCGCACTGCTTTTTATAACCTTTACGCAGCACGCATTTTTTCGTCGCGCCGGCGGCCTGACGATGAAGTGCGGTTTGGCTTGCTGCGGTAGTGCGGGTAGGGAGCCGGGTGCGCGAGGACTTTTTACTGGTGGTTTTAGCGGTGGTTTTAGTTTTTTGACTGGTTGCTTTTTTCTTGCGCTCTGAGCCACTTTTCGCGGGCAACGCTTTTGGCGAAGCGGAGGCGTGCGTATGCCCTGATGCCTGAGCCAGTGGCGTGAATGAGATAGACGTGAACAGTAATGCACAGAGCGATATCGCGATTTTGTTTAGCCGCGCCACTGAGCAATCCCCTGATTAATTACAGACATGTACAAATGCCTGACGATGAATGACAAACCGGAATGATTCTAAAGCATAAAAAGCCGGAAAGTTAATATTCTTTTGTATCAAAAATGTCGATTGGTTAACGATTGCAAGAAAACGCGTCAGACATTGACCGCCTCGCACAGAAAATGCGCAATGAGCGCCCGCCTGCGACCGCAAAATGATATTTTTAAGGCAACTTCGCGCAACAGAAGATAAAATATGAATAGTGAAAAAAATGTTATTATCCGTCCTGCCTACAGGACGCTACAATGACAAGTTACTGCCGTAGAAAGAAGTTTAAGGAAGCACGACAATGAGCTCGACTTTAGAAAAGATCCAACGCCAAATCGCTGAAAACCCGATCCTGTTGTACATGAAAGGGTCGCCGAAGCTGCCAAGCTGCGGTTTCTCTGCCCAGGCCGTTCAGGCGCTGTCCGCCTGTGGCGAACGTTTTGCTTACGTTGATATCCTGCAGAACCCGGATATCCGCGCCGAGCTGCCTAAATACGCCAACTGGCCGACTTTCCCGCAGCTGTGGGTAGACGGTGAACTGGTGGGCGGCTGCGATATCGTCATCGAAATGTACCAGCGCGGTGAACTGCAGCAGCTGATCAAAGAGACGGCGGCAAAGTACCATACCGACGAGCCAAAAGCGGAGTAATTCCCGCCATCAGTAAAAAAGCGACTTCCTGGAAGTCGCTTTTTTTATCACTCCGGGGTGGCTACGGGCAGCGGCCAGCCGCCCAGACGCTTCCAGCGGTTCACGATCTCGCAAAACAGCTGCGCCGTCTGCTCGGTATCATACAGGGCGGAGTGAGCCTGCGCGCCGTCGAACGGCATACCCGCGGCAATACAGGCTTTCGACAGCACCGTCTGGCCCAGCGCCAGCCCGCTTAGCGCGGCGGTGTCGAAGGTAACAAACGGATGGAAAGGGTTGCGTTTAAGTCCCGCGCGTTCGGCGGCGGTCATGGTGAAGCTGTGGTCAAAGGTGGCATTGTGCGCCACCATGATTGCCCGGCTGCAGTCGCTCTCTTTCATCCCTTTGCGCACCATTTTGAAGATGGCATGCAGGGCATCGTATTCGCTGACGGCCCCGCGCTGCGGGTCATGCGGGTTAATCCCGTTAAAAGCCAGCGCTTCGGGCTGCAGATTGGCGCCCTCGAAAGGTTCAACATGGAAATGCAGCGTTTCATCGGGCATCAGCCAGCCGTGCTCATCCATCTTCAACGTAATGGCGGCGATCTCCAGCAGGGCGTCGGTTTTGGCGTTAAATCCTGCGGTTTCAACATCGATCACCACCGGATAAAAACCGCGGAAACGGTCGCACAGACCATTCAGTTGAGCGTTCTCGGACATCAGATTCTCTTAGCTGGAAAAAAGTAGCGCGCATTATGGCAAATTTTGCCGCGGCTTGCAGCAGGCAGGGGTGAAAACAACGGGCGCCGTAGCGCCCGGGCGAGCCATGGCATTAAATATGCCAGCGTGGGGAAGCGTTAGTTGCCCAGACCTTTGCCGGCATCTTTCTCTTCAATGAGCTCGATTTTGTAACCGTCCGGATCTTCCACGAAGGCGATGACGGTGGTGCCGCCTTTTACCGGCCCGGCTTCACGGGTGACGTTGCCCCCGTTCTGACGGATCCGTTCGCAGGCTTCGGCGGCGTTATCGACGCTCAGCGCGATATGGCCGTAGGCGGTGCCCAGCTCATAGCTGTCCACGCCCCAGTTGTAGGTCAGTTCGATTACCGCGGTTTCGCTCTCTTCGCCGTAGCCGACAAAGGCGAGGGAGTACTTGTACTCCGGGTTTTCGCTGGTGCGCAGCAGCTTCATGCCCAACACGTTGGTATAGAAGTCGATAGAACGTTGCAGGTCGCCAACGCGCAGCATGGTGTGGAGTAAGCGCATAATGTCCCCTATGCAGTTTATTTGATAGATCAGAACGTTGAGTATAGCGGCGATACGTCGCCGCTATCAATGGAGGGATTACAGAGTCGGGTAATCGGTGTAGCCTTCCGCGCCGCCGCCGTAGAAGGATTCCGGGCGTTGCGGGTTAAGCGGCGCTTTTTTCTGCAGGCGAGCCACCAGATCCGGGTTGGCGATGTAATCGCGGCCAAAGGCCACGGCATCAATCAGCCCTTTATTGATAAGATCGTTGGCTTTTTCTACTGTGTAAGCGCCAGCGCCAATGATCACCCCCGGGAAGCGGTCGCGGACTTTCTGACGGAAAGCTTCACTGTAAGGTTTGCCGCCCGCCCAGTCCGGCTCGGACATGTGCAGATAGGCGATACCGCGTTTCGCCAGCTCGCTAATCAGATACAGCGCGTCTTCTTCTTCGTTCGGGCCATTATCCACATTCTGGAAGCTGCCAATCGGCGACACGCGGATGCCAATGCGCTCGGCGCTCCACTCTTGACTCACGGCGTCAACCACTTCCAGCACCAGACGGGCACGGTTCTCCACGCTGCCGCCGTACTGATCGGTACGCTGGTTCGCCGATGGCGAGAGGAATTGGTGCAGCAGATAGCCGTGGGCTGAGTGCAGCTCAACCAGATCGAAGCCGGCGTCACGGGCATTGCCGACCGCCTGACGGAAATCGTTGACGATCCCTGGGATCTCTGCGGTTTCCAGGGCGCGGGGCATTGAGGTGTCGACGCGAATGGCGTGGCCGTTTTCGTCACGCAGTGAGGTACGGGTGCCCGCGCTCAGCGCGGAAGGCGCTACCGGGGCGGCGCCGCCAGGCTGCAGGCTGCTATGGGAAATTCGGCCTGTGTGCCACAGCTGGACGGCGATATGACCATTTTCGGCATGAACGCCGGCGGTGATTTTCTGCCAGGCGGCAATCTGCTCCGGGCTGTGCAGCCCAGGCGCGCCGGCGTATCCTTTGGCCTGCGCGGAGATCTGCGTCGCTTCGGTGATGATCAGCCCGGAACTGGCGCGCTGGCGGTAGTATTCGCCCATCAGCGGAGTAGGGATATCGCCCGGCTCAATGCTGCGCAGACGCGTCAACGGCGCCATAAATACGCGATTAGGGACGGTGACCGCACCGACTTTCAGTGGGCTGAATAATTTTGCTTCCGACATAGTGACTCCTGAGTAGACCGGTCGTCTAGTAACTGATGAAATAAAAACGCCTGTTATACCGCAGGCGCTGCAATAATCTGTTTGGCGTGGGCAAGGGCGCTTTCCAGCGGCGTTGCGCTACGCGTAATTTTGGCCTGCAGGTTGGCCCCGAGCCACAGGGAATACAGCACCTGCGACAGGGTCATGGCCTCGCCGTCAAATGCGAGACTGCCTTCCTGACGTCCTTTCTCCAGCGCGTCGCCCAGCAGGGCGATAATCTGGCTGGCTCCGCGATCCATGGCGGCGCGCATATCTTCCGACAGATCGCAAACCTCCGCGGATAGCTTGACAGTAAGACACCCGCTAATAATCCCCTGCTGGTAGAACTGATTCAGCGTGTGCTGATAGTAGGCCAGCAGGCGATCGCGATAGTTACCGTCGCCATGATCGAAGTGGTCCACCAGGCGCTGCAGATATCCGGTGTAGTGATGTTCAAGCAGCGCGACGCCGAAGGCTTCCTTAGAGCGAAAGTAGTGGTAGAAGGAGCCCTTGGGCACCTCCGCCGTCTTCAGAAGTTCGCTCAAGCCCATTCCGGTAAAACCGCGATGCATGCAAAGCTGCTCGCCGGTGGCCAGGATATGTTCTCGGGTATCGCAATCGCTGTGTCTGTTCATGCTGCACACTGTAGTAGACCGATTGGTCTAATGCAAGCGTCGGCGGAAAAATGTTAGCTGGCGCAGCACGTAGTGAACAAAATTTGCGTCGGCGCGGGGAAACGTCTTCAATGAAAGGAGACGAGGGGACAGGAGGCGTGTGGTGGCAGAGCAGTTAGAATTTTTCCCGGTGCAGAGCCCGTGCCGGGGAATATGTCAGACCGATGAGCGCGGCTACTGTCGCGGCTGTTTCCGCAGCCGTGAGGAACGTTTTAACTGGCAAACGATGAGCGATGCGCAGAAACAGGAGGTTTTGCGTCTTTGCCGCCAACGGCTGCTGCGCAAAATACGCGCGAACAGGCCGGAGCCGGCGGAAGAACCGCAGCAACCCTCACTGTTTTAAGCCAAAAATTACGTATACTCAGAGCACTTTTTTATTGAGGAAGCGGTTATGGTTCAGCGTATTGCTATGGCTCCCCAGGGGCCGGAATTTTCACGTTTTGTGATGGGCTACTGGCGTCTGATGGACTGGAAAATGTCGCCTGGCGAGCTGGTCAGCTTTATTGAGCAGCATCTCGATTTAGGCGTAACCACCGTCGATCACGCCGATATCTATGGCGATTATCAGTGTGAGGCTGCCTTTGGCGAAGCGCTGAAGCGAGCGCCGCATCTGCGTAGCCGGATGGAAATCGTCAGCAAATGCGGTATCGCCACCCGGGCGCGCGCTGAGAACACCATTGGCCACTACATTACCGACCGCGATCACATCGTGCTCAGCGCCGAGCAATCGCTGCGTAATCTGGCGACGGACCATCTCGACTTGCTGCTGATCCACCGGCCGGACCCACTGATGGACGCCGACGAGGTAGCCGAAGCTTTTCTCGCGCTGCATCATAGCGGTAAAGTGCGCCATTTTGGCGTCTCGAACTTTACCCCCGCCCAGTTCACCTTGCTGCAGTCACGTCTGCCGTTTACCCTGGCCACCAACCAGGTCGAAATTTCACCGGTGCATCAGCCGCTGCTGCTCGACGGTACTCTCGATCAGCTGCAGCAACTGCGTATTCGTCCGATGGCGTGGTCTTGTCTTGGCGGTGGTCGCCTGTTTAACGAAGAGGGCTTCCAGGCGCTGCGCGATGAGCTGGCGCAGGTGGCGCACGAGCTTAACGCCGACAGCATCGAACAGGTAGTTTATGCCTGGGTGCTGCGTCTGCCGTCGCAGCCTCTGCCGATTATTGGCTCGGGCAAAATCGAGCGCGTGCGCTCGGCGATTGTGGCTGAAAAACTCAGCATGACCCGTCAGCAGTGGTTCCGCATCCGTAAAGCCGCGCTCGGGTACGACGTACCGTAACGGTCATTTCCCCTCCGGAAAGGCGTTCCTGGTTTACACTTAACAGGGAGACAGCCATCCGGAGGTGTTATGCAACGATGTATTCTCGCGATCTTATCCCTCGCATTTTGCGCTGGCGCACAGGCCGTTAGTGAAGATGTGCAACTTAATCTCGTGACCACCCAGGGCGTCGGTCAGACCATCGGCAGCGTCAAAATCACCGAAACCGACCGCGGACTCGAGTTCGCCCCCACTTTGCGGGCGCTACCGCCGGGTAAGCACGGGTTTCATATTCATGCCGAAGGCAGCTGCCAGCCGGCGATGAAAGAAGGTAAAGCCGTGGCCGCCGGGGCGGCGGGCGGACATTACGATCCGCAGCATACCGGCAAACACGAAGGGCCGTTGGGGGCCGGGCATCTTGGCGACCTGCCCCTGCTGGTGGTCAACGATGCGGGCGTAGCCGACCAGCCGATTATTGCTCCGCGCCTGAAAACGCTGGCGGAGGTGAAAGGGAAAGCGCTGATGGTCCACGTAGGCGGGGATAACATGGCCGACAGTCCGCAGCCGCTGGGCGGCGGCGGCGAACGGTTTGCCTGCGGGGTGATTAAGTAGTTCCTTCGCCAATTGTGCCGGCCACCGGGGCCTGTTCCAGCTGCGACAGGGCGCAGTACAGTCGCCAAATCGCGGCGGCCAGTTCCCGCGCCGCCGGCTGATGATGGTGGTTCAGGGCGTCGCAGATCCGCTGCAGCTCCTGCAGGGTGGAGGCCAGCGGGCGCTGCTGCACGCCGCGCTCGCTCATCACATCGCGTAACAGGTTGATGCACAGGTCGCGCACCTGGGCGAGAGGATCGGAGCGGGTTTCCCATTCGCGAAGCTGCCAGACGACGTGCGAGCAATTGAGCAGCACGACGCCCCAACGCAACAGCCAGCGGCGCGCCAGGGCATCCTTACTCTGGCTGAGCTGACTGACGTGGTGATAGACCAGCGATTCAAATTCATGCTCACTGTGCTGAGGATGACGGCTGAGCTGATCGACAAAGTGACGCCGTAACGCTCTGATATGGCGTCGCCCTTTGCGGGCGTCCGAGCCCGGACTCAGTACCGCAAAGGCCAGCCAGGCAAAGCCTACCCCGACAATCTTGCTCAAATTATCATTGAAAAAGGCCGCATAATCGTACACCGGCGGGTTGGTGACGGCGATAAACGAGCCCATAAAGACGATAAGCTGTCCCCACAGGCCGGCGTATTTGGGCCACTGCAGTTTGAATAACTGCATGGTGGTCAGGAGCGGGAACAGGAACAGCAGAAACTGCCACAGGTCGGTTACCTGCACCATCAGGCCGAACTTCACCACGAAACTGAATAGCGACAGCAGGACCAGAGTCTGCATCAGCAATGTCAGCGAGCGAAACGGCGAGGCGGATACGGAGTAGAGCACGCAGCAGATGGAGGCCAGGGTCAGGGCCGCCGCGCAGCTGGTCCACTGGGTACTGATCCCCCATGCGCCAATCGCCACCAGCGCGCAAAAGGTACGGACACCGTTGAGCAACGCCTCCGCCTGATCGGTATGGCGGGCTAACGGCGGGGCGGCGGGCACATTGAACTCGGCGATCGCCGAGGCATTTTCAACGCGGCGGATCCAGCGGCTGCTCTCCAGGTAAATGCGACAGAAATAGCGCAATCGCGCCCAGAAAGCGATGTGCCGGTAATCGGCATCCTGCCGCGGCGCCAGCGGCGCCAGGATCCGCGCAACGTGATAGCTGTCGGCATGAGGGGTGGCGAGCTCGGCGAGCAGCGACTCCAGTATCTGGCGAGTGTTCGCCGGCGCGTCAGGCCAGTTCAGCAGCATCCGTCGCAGACTGGAGATGACGCTGGTCATTCTGAGCTGCTGATGCAGGAGGTAGTTCAGCAGAGGATTCTGCCGACGGAAACGATAGTGGCTCCAGAAGGCCTGGATACGCAGCAGGTTCATGGTCAGGATCTGGCCAATCACGCTCTCATGGGCGGTGCGAATGGCATCCGTCGTCTCCGGCACCCACAGCAGGCTGGCGTGCTCCAGCAGCCGGGCGTGCATGGTTTTCAGGGCCGTCAGCAGATTGCTGCCGTCGGAGGTGCTTGGCAGGATCATCATCATTAGCCCGCCGCAGAGGATCCCGACGATGACTTCGCAGACGCGCGACTGGGCGATGACCCACAGCTCGTAGCTGTCGCTGATGTTAATCACCGGAAAGGCGATGATGGCGCAGGTATAGCCCGCCAGCTGAAAGGCGTAGGCGACGTTGTTGGTGAACAGGGCGCAGGCCCAGGTGCAGAACGCCAGCCAGCCGGAGATACTGAACAGAAACAGCCAGGGATCGTTGAGTGTATGACCGGCAAGCAGCAGGGCGGCGCAGGCGCCGAGCAGGCTGCCTGCGATGCGGCCAAAACTTTTACTGATCACGCCGCCGACGGTGGGAAAGCTGACCACCGCCGCGGACGTCATCGCCCAGTAGGGCTCATCAAGATCCAGCGCATAGGCGATACTCAGCGCAAGACACATCGCGATGCCGTTACGCAATGCGTACCGCCACTGCGGCCGGGTGGCTTTAACCCAGGGGAGTGCGCGCCACGACAGGGTCTGCAGGTTCATTACTGCCCGCCAATTGAGACAGTGCAGGTGGTACCGGAGACCAGGGTGACATCGGCCGGCAGCGTATCAAAGGCAATTCGCACCGGAACGCGTTGGGCGAGACGAACCCAGGGGATATTTGGTTTGATGTTGGCCACCAGCCCGGTTCCCTGTTCCACGCTCTGGTCGACAATCGCGCGGCCGATGCTGGCGACATGGCCCTTTAGCGTCTGCTGATTGCTATAGAGAATAATTTGTGCCGGATCGCCGATGCGAATGTGGCGCAGTTTGGTCTCTTCGAAGTAGCCCAGTACGTAAAACGAATGGCTGTCCACCAGGGCAAAGACCGGATGGCCGGTGGTAGCGTAATCACCGACGCGGGTGGAAAGGTTGGTCACCCAGCCATCCACCGGCGCTTTGACAACCGTCTGGCTGAGCTGCCACTGCGCATGTTTCAGCGCCGCTTCGGTTACGCCGACCCCCGCTCTGGCGGCAGCCAGGGTGGTGGTGGCGGTATTCAGGGCGGTATTGACGTTCTCAAGGTCTTCAGCCGAGATGGCATTTTGCGACAGGCTTCGGCGACGGCGAGCCTCGCTGGCGGCCTTGCTTTGCTCCGCCTGCGCTTTCGCCACCTCCGCCTGGGCTTTCGCCAGCTGCGCCTGGGCGTTCAGCACCGCGATGCGATAGGGGGTGTCGTCGATGGTAAACAATACTTCCCCGGCTTTGACCCGTTGGTTATCGGTTACGTTCAACTGCAGAATACTGCCGGAGACCTGTGGGGTGATCCCAACCTGCTCGGCGCGCACTTTGCCGTCGCGGGTCCAGGGTGACTGAGTGTAGAAATTCCATAACAACCATGCGGCAATCAGGGCGAGGGCCGCGACCAGCAGCGTTGACAGATATTTTAATCTTTTCATAACAGGGAGATCACCAGGCAATGAGCAATACCAGGGCCAGACAGACCGAGAGCGCGAACAGGGAGAGATCCATTAGTAGCGGGTGCCAGATGTCGCCCGCATACATCCAGTCACGCAGCTGGCGATGTAAAAACAACCAGATAAAGAAACCCAACAAGACGGCTTTGAACAGCGGAGGGAAATAGACGGATGCGCCGAACACCAGGTCCTGCAGCGGCAATCCGGATGTGTTAAGACTCAGTTTCACAAGCAAAAATCCTTTGCCATTACAGGGGTAACCTCAGGACGTGCTACTCTTTAACAGTGTAAATCATTGTTTTGGTTTTTGTTGAATCAAGTAATTCATTTGTTTTGATAATTCAAATGCTGCACACTATTCTAAAATCAGTATAATAACTTAGCAAGCTAATTATAAGGAGATGAAATTGGAATCGCCACTTGGTTCTGATCTGGCACGTTTAGTTCGCGTTTGGCGCGCGCTAATCGACCATCGCCTGAAACCTCTGGAGTTAACGCAGACCCACTGGGTCACGCTGCATAACATCCACCAGCTGCCGCCTGAGCAGTCGCAGATCCAGCTGGCGAAAGCTATCGGTATTGAACAGCCGTCGCTGGTGCGCACGCTCGATCAGCTGGAGGAGAAAGGGCTCATTTCTCGCCAGACCTGCGCAAGCGATCGGCGGGCCAAACGCATCAAGCTGACGGAAAAAGCCGAACCGCTGATCAACGAGATGGAAGAGGTGATAGGTAAGACCCGTGATGAAATCCTCTCAGGGGTCTCGAAGCAGGAAGTGGAAACCTTGCTCCACTTAATCCGTAAACTTGAACAAAATATCCTCGATCTCCAGGCTAAAGATTAATTCTTTGCGGCCCGGGCTAATCCGGGCCTTTTTTCACCCTCCCTGCCGATGCCAGACGATCACCTGATTACGTCCGTTATTCTTTGCTTCATACATGGCTTCGTCCGCGCGCTGAACGCACGCTTCCGCTGTCACGCTATCGTCGTAGGTGGTATACACCCCCATGCTGATGGTCATTCGCTCCGGTAAATGGCTCTCCCCGGCACTGACCGCCAGGCGGATACGCTCGGCGATCGCTTGCGCTTCTTTTTCACCGGTGTTGACCAGCAGCAGAGCAAATTCCTCACCGCCGATGCGTGCGGCGGCGTCATCTACCCGCGAATGGCTTTCCAGCACCGAGGCGGCGAACTGGATCACTTTGTCGCCGGCGACATGGCCGTAGCTATCGTTGATGCGTTTGAAATGGTCGAGGTCGCTGATGAGCACCGACAGCGGATGCTGGGCATTCACCTTCGCCAGCTGTTGGTTAAGAGTGTCGTAGAAGAAGCTGCGGTTGTAGAGGCGGGTCAACGGGTCGCGGATCGAATTCTGATACGAATGGACATATTTGTGGTTAGACTCGCGATAGAGGATAAAGACGTCAACCAGTAGCACCAGAATCAGGAACAAGGTGCATAGCGTTTCGAAAAAACGCGCCTGGTACCAGGTCTGATCCAGCTCCCCTGCGGTGGAGAGCAGCTGGAAAAGCGTGAACAAATAAGCGCTGCAAAAAAAAGCGCCGCTGAACCAAAAAATATTACGCAGTTTACTCAAGCTAATTAATAAAATCAGCGTGATGAACCAAACTGCCATCAGCAGCCAGCCGATAATACTTTGCCACAACGGGGTAAAGGTATGGCTCAGATCGTCGATAAAATTGACGCTCAGCCACGGCGAATGGCTGGAGTATAGCCATGATAAAACAATAATGGTCAACGTAAAAAGAATACATGCTGTAAATGTAAGAACGTGTGCTTTCCACGAATGCATGATGCGCTGGCGAAAATAGTACAAAATAATAGATGACATGAATAACACAGCCATCATTATATTGCGGAAGAAATAATAGATAACGGCGTCATTTTGATTAACGACCGGGGCCGGATTGCAGGTAAGCCAGTCCGGATAGCTGCTGAGCGTGCCAAGCATCAGCAGCGCTGAGCAGGCAAACCCGAAAGAGACTGGAGTAAGGTACAGACGCCGCTTGCTGCTCCAGTATTTCATGCCCATAAAACAGGCAATGGTAATATGAAAAACCATCAGGAAACTGGTCAGCAGCGGAAATAATATTGAGGAAGTACTACTGAAGCTGGTATGAAAAAACGCAGTCATCCCGGAAATGCCAATCCCGGCCAGTAAACAAATGCAAATATAAAGGATTAGACGTTTAACGATATGATGCACATGTTCGGGCATAGGCAATATTCCACATAAAAGGCAACGGCAGCGACGATGAGTCGCCAGGGCTAATTTACGTTCTTGAGCGTAATAGGGGCAGGCAGATAAGATATTGCGCAGGCGCAATGATTCATGGAATATTAAAATAAAGATGTCTGATGGTTACTACGAATTTATTACGGCGAAATAAACGTGGCTGAAAAATACGATGCGGCGCAACCGGCCGCATCGTAAGGGAGATTATCGCGGAGAGACGGTGACCTGGCTGCCGCTGCCGGCAATGGCCACGCGCTGACCAACGGAGAACGGAGTGCTGCCCTGTTTCTGCACTACCATAATGGTATTGCCATCGTCCTTACGGATTTCCAGTTCAACGCCCTGCGTTTTATTCATCGCGCCCTGAACGCCCTGACCGGCTACGCCGCCCGCGACCGCACCTGCCGCCGTAGCCAGAGAGCGTCCGGTACCGCCGCCGATGGTGTTTCCAAGGAACCCGCCCAGTACCGCACCGCCAATGGCCCCGATGGCATTGCTATCGTCGCCGCTCTGGATCTGTACGGCGCGCGTATGCACGATGGTACCGTAAGTCACGCTCTGCACCTGTTTGGCTTCAGATGCGGAATAAACGTCGCCGGACAGGCCGCTGCTGCTCACGCAGCCTGCGAGCGTAAAACCAATCATCGATACAGCCAAAACACGTAAAATCATTTATGAATCTCCTGTTCACCGAAGGTGTTCAATTGAACGTCCATACGGTTAATTATATGGCATTTAGTCGTCGGCGGGCATAGGTTCTCCCTGGACTATACAAAAAATAATAAACACTGGTGCTTCAACCTCAACTAAACGCCGGTTCTTTACGATGTTCTCTGATTTGTCGCTCTATTGTTAAAAAGTATTAGTACAACATAGCATTAGCCGACACTTTATGATGGAGTGAGGGTATACAAGGGTCATGGAATGAAGGAAAACGTATGAGATCGGGTCGCTTTATTGGCGTTATGTCTGGTACCAGCCTGGATGGTATCGATGTCGTTTTGGCCACCATTACTGAAAACATGGTGGCGCAGCAGGCTAGTCTCACCTGGCCCATTCCACACGCGATAAAAGAAGAGATTCTGGCGATTTGCCAGGGGCAGTCGCTGACCCTTTCGCAGCTAGGTCGTCTGGACACCCGTCTGGGACGGCTGTTTGCCGATGCCGTACTGGCGCTGATGCGCCAGGAAAGTCTCAAACCCACCGACGTCATCGCCATCGGCTGCCATGGACAGACCGTATGGCATGAACCGCAGGGAGAGGCTCCGCATACCCTGCAAATTGGTGATAACAACCAGATCGCCGCCCACACCGGGATAACCGTAGTGGGGGATTTTCGTCGCCGGGATATGGCGCTAGGCGGGCAGGGGGCGCCGCTGGTGCCGGCTTTTCATCATGCGCTGCTGGCCCACCCCGTTGAGCGACGTATGGTGCTCAATATCGGCGGGATCGCTAATGTGTCGCTGCTGGCGCCAGGTCAGCCGGTGCGCGGCTATGATACCGGGCCGGGAAATATGTTGCTGGACGCCTGGATCTGGCGCCAGAAGGGCAAACCGTACGACAAGGACGCCCAATGGGCTAGCGAAGGTAAAGTGCTGCTGCCGCTGCTGCAGGACATGCTGAGCGATCCGTGGTTTGCCTTGCCGGCGCCGAAAAGCACCGGTCGGGAATATTTCAATTACGGCTGGCTGGAGCAGCATATGGCCCGCTATCCGGGGCTACGCGGGGAGGATGTTCAGGCTACGCTTGCGGAATTGACCGCCGTCACCATCAGTGAGCAGGTATTGTTAAGCGGCGGCTGCGAGCGTTTGTTAGTGTGCGGCGGCGGCGCGCGTAACCCCTTGTTAATGGCGCGCCTGGCGGCGCTGCTGCCGGGAACCGAGGTCTCCACCACCGATGAGGCGGGGATCAGCGGCGATGATATGGAAGCGCTGGCCTTTGCCTGGCTGGCCTGGCGAACGCTGGCTGGTCTGCCGGGCAATCTGCCCTCCGTGACCGGCGCCAGCGAAGCCTCGGTGCTGGGCGCCATTTTTCCGGCTAACCCGCCGCAGAATCGGAGTTAACTGAAATCTTAAATACGACGCGACCGGTAAACTGGACAAGTTAAGCGGAGGGCGGAGTGCCCGCCGTGACCGGGAAAGTCGAAGGCAAACGAATGAAAAAAATTCTTATCGCAGTTGTACCTTTTATGCTGGCGGGCTGTAGCTACTACAACCAGTTTGTCGAGCGGATGCAGACGGACACGCTGGAGTATCAATGCGACCAGAAACCATTGACGGTCCATCGCAATAACGCACGCCAGCAGGTCAGTTTTATCTATGATAATCAGCAACTGAACCTGTCTGAGGGGCTGTCGGCTTCCGGGGCGCGCTACACCGACGGCGTCTATGTGTTCTGGTCAAAAGGCGATACCGCCACCGTCTATAAGCGCGACCGCATCGTCCTTGATAACTGTCAGCTGCAGACGGCCAAACGTTGAGATTTCTGTCCGGGGGGCGCACAATAACGCCACCTTATGACTACATCCTCAATGGCCATGTCTGATAACGACGAACTCCAGCAAATTGCGCATTTGCGCCGTGAATACACCCGTGGCGGTTTGCGTCGCCACGATCTTCCTGCTGAACCCCTGCCGCTGTTTGAACGCTGGCTGCGTCAGGCCTGCGATGCGAAACTTGCCGACCCGACGGCCATGGTGGTTGCCACCGTCGATGAGCGCGGCCAGCCCTACCAGCGCATTGTGCTGCTGAAGCACTACGACGAAAAAGGGTTGGTGTTTTATACCAACCTTGGCAGCCGCAAAGCGCATCAAATTGAAAACAACCCGCAGGTCAGCCTGCTTTTCCCGTGGCATATGCTGGAGCGCCAGGTGATGGTAATCGGCAAAGCGGAGCGTCTGTCGACGCTGGAAGTGGTCAAATATTTCCACAGCCGTCCGCGCGACAGCCAGATTGGCGCCTGGGTCTCGAAGCAGTCGAGCCGGATCTCAGCCCGCGGCATCCTCGAAAGCAAATTCCTTGAGCTGAAGCAGAAGTTCCAGCAGGGTGAAGTGCCGTTGCCGAGCTTCTGGGGCGGATTCCGCGTCAGCATTGAGCAGATGGAGTTCTGGCAGGGGGGAGAACACCGTCTGCACGATCGCTTTTTATACCAGCGCGATAGCGGCGCCTGGAAAATAGACCGTCTGGCGCCGTAAACGCCGAAATTAGTTATCGAAGCGCTGGCGCTGAAAGGGCCGGCGCTTTATTCTATGTACTTTTCGCATCTGGCGAAAAGTCGTGTACCGGCAGAGGTGCAGTCGTTTATACATGGAGAATTTGATGGCAAGCAGTAACTTGATTAAACAATTGCAAGAGCGGGGGCTGGTAGCCCAGGTGACGGACGAGGAAGCGTTAGCAGAGCGACTGGCGCAAGGCCCGATCGCGCTCTATTGCGGCTTCGATCCTACCGCTGACAGCTTGCATTTGGGGCATCTTGTTCCATTGTTATGCCTGAAACGCTTCCAGCAGGCAGGTCATAAACCTGTGGCGCTGGTGGGCGGCGCAACCGGTCTGATTGGCGACCCAAGCTTCAAAGCCGCTGAGCGTAAACTAAACACCGAGGATACCGTGCAGGAGTGGGTGGATAAAATCCGCAAACAGGTGGCTCCGTTCCTTGATTTTGACTGCGGCGACAACTCGGCGATCGCGGCGAATAACTATGACTGGTTTGGCAGCATGAACGTGCTGACCTTCCTGCGCGATATCGGTAAACACTTCTCTGTCAACCAGATGATCAACAAAGAAGCGGTGAAGCAGCGTCTGAATCGTGACGATCAGGGTATCTCCTTTACCGAGTTCTCTTACAATCTGCTGCAGGGTTACGACTTTGCCTGCCTGAACAAGCTGCACGGCGTGGCGCTGCAGATCGGCGGTTCTGACCAGTGGGGCAACATCACCTCCGGCATCGATCTGACCCGTCGTCTGCATCAGAACCAGGTGTTTGGCCTGACCGTACCGCTGATCACCAAAGCGGACGGCACCAAATTCGGTAAAACCGAAGGCGGCGCCGTGTGGCTGGATCCGAAGAAAACCAGTCCGTACAAATTCTACCAGTTCTGGATCAACACCGCGGATGCTGATGTCTATCGCTTCCTCAAATTCTTCACCTTTATGGACATTGCGGAGATCAATGCCCTGGAAGAAGAAGACAAAAACAGCGGTAAAGCGCCGCGCGCCCAGTACGTGCTGGCAGAGCAGGTGACGCGCCTTGTCCACGGCGAAGAAGGCCTGGAAGCGGCGAAGCGCATTACCGAAAGCCTGTTCAACGGTAACCTGAGCGAACTGAGCGAAGCAGACTTCGAACAGCTGGCCCAGGATGGCGTGCCGATGATCGAAATGGAAAAAGGCGCCGATCTGCTGCAGGCGCTGGTTGATTCCGAGCTGCAGCCGTCCCGCGGTCAGGCGCGTAAAACCGTTGCCTCTAACGCGGTGACCATCAACGGCGAAAAACAGGCCGACCCGGAATATGTTTTCGCCGACAGCGATCGCCTGTTTGGCCGCTACACCTTGCTGCGTCGCGGTAAGAAAAATTACTGCCTGGTCTGCTGGAAATAAAAAAATACTGCCAGGGCGTGGGAAACCACGCCCTTTTTCTTTTTAGGGTTGTGGTAAGAAAATGAAGAACATCCTCGCCATTCAGTCTCACGTTGTGTTTGGCCATGCCGGCAACAGTGCCGCCGAATTTCCGATGCGCCGTCTGGGCGCCAATGTCTGGCCCCTGAATACCGTACAGTTCTCTAACCATACGCAGTACGGCAAATGGACCGGCTGCGTCATGCCGCCTTCGCATTTGACGGAGATCGTTCAGGGGATTGCCGACATCGACAAACTGCAGACCTGCGATGCGGTACTGAGCGGCTATCTTGGCTCCGCTGAGCAGGGAGAGCATATCCTCGGTATCGTGCGTCAGGTTAAGGCGGCCAATCCGGCGGCGAAATATTTTTGCGATCCGGTGATGGGTCATCCGGAGAAGGGCTGCATCGTCGCGCCGGGCGTGGCGGAGTTCCACGTGCGCTATGCGCTGCCGGCCAGCGATATTATTGCGCCGAATCTGGTTGAGCTGGAGATCCTGTGCGGTCATCCGGTCGCCAGCGTCAGCGAGGCAGTGGCCGCCGCGCGGGAGCTGATTGCCCAGGGGCCGGAAGTGGTATTAGTTAAGCATCTTGCCCGTGCGGGTCTGAGTATGGATCGTTTTGAGATGCTGCTGGTGACGGCCGAAGAAGCCTGGCATATTAGTCGGCCGCTGGTGGATTTCGGCCTGCGTCAGCCGGTGGGCGTCGGCGATGTGACCAGCGGTCTGCTGTTGGTTAAATTGCTGCAGGGGGCAAGTCTGCGCGATGCGCTGGAACACGTCACCGCCGCGGTGTACGAGATTATGCTCGCCACCAAAAATATGCAGGAATACGAACTGCAGGTAGTAGCGGCGCAGGATCGCATCGCCGTACCGGAGCACTGCTTCAGCGCCACCCGGCTGTAACTCCCAGGGCCTGCCCGACGGTCCGCCGGGCAGGTTCAGGCCTTATTTTAAGCCTTCAGCCGCCAGTGCGGCCGCCACCGCCGGACGCGCTGCCACCTGCGTCATCCAGCTGCCGATATGACCATAGGCAGCCATATCCAGTTTTATAGCATAGGCCCAGCGCAGCACCGTAAACAGATAACCATCGGCAATGGTGAAACGATGGCCGGTCAGCCACTGTTTGTCTGCCAGCGCTGCATCAACGTATTGCAGCTTTTTCTCAAGCAGCCCCCGCGCGACAGGCTTATAGTCCTCCGGGGTATCCGGGCGGAACAGCGGGGTAAAGCTTTTATGCAGCTCGGTGGCCACATAGTTCAGCCATTCGAGAGTCTGATAGCGCGCAATCGAGCCCACCGGCGCCAGCAGATGACGATCCGGCACCTGGTCTGCGATGTACTGCATGATGGCTACGCCCTCAGTGAGCAGGATATCATCATCCAGCAGCAGCGCCGGCACCTGACCTTTCGGGTTGATCAGCAGATAGTCTTCCCCGTTTTCCAGCCGTTTTTGGGCCAGATCCACGCTCTGCAGGGTAAAATCCAGACCGCTTTCGCGCAGGGCAATATGCGAGGCAAGGGAACAGGCGCCGGGTTTGTAGAACAGTTTCATGCGTGACTCCTCGTGGCTGCAGTTTTCTGTATGTTAGTCCTGCCAGGGGTAAAAAAAAAGCCGCTAAACTAACGTTAGCGGCTTAAAAATAATTAGTTTTCCCTGCGGCGTCAGGCAGCCGCGGTTTCGCGTGCTTTAATGTCCGCGCTGTCGTCCTGAGTCATACGATTCAGTTTCGGCGCGGTCAGCAGCATCAGGGCGGCGATAACCGCGGTGACGATACCAATCTGCAGGAATACGTGACCGTACACTTCCAGCGACACCAGCGGATCGGTGACATTCTCCGGGACTGCCATCAGGTTAGCGATTTTCCCGGCGATGATCGCCGCGCCTGCCGTGGTGAGGAACCAGCTGCCCATGATGAAGCCCATCAGACGCTGAGGAACCAGCTGAGCGACCATCGCCAGGCCGAGGCCGGAAATCATCAGTTCACCGATAGACTGCAGCGCGTAGCTCAGAATCAGCCAGTTGACCGAGACGATACCGGCGTCGCTGGCGAACTTCGCCCCTAAAGGCAGGACGAGGAATGCGCCAGAGCACAGTACCATACCGATAGCAAATTTGTGCGGCATCGGCAGGCGGTCGCCCATCTTGTTGTAGATGGCGGCCAGAATCGGGCTACCAATCATGATCCAGAACGGGTTCAGCGCCTGATACTGTTCCGGTTCAAAGGCGAGACCGAGGATCGAGTGCTCCACGTTACGGATGGCGAAGAAGTTCAGCGAGGTCGGCATCTGGCTGTACAACACGAAGAAGACAATCGCTTCTACCATCAGCAGGAAAGCGACGATCATTTTACGGCGCGGAGCGCCTTTCAGGCCTATGGTTTCTTTGGCGAAAATCACGACGATACCCAGTGCGACGACGCCCAGCACCATACGTGCGATACCCTGGTTATGCAGCAGCCAGGTGGCGATAGCGACCAGCACCACCACGCCAGCGATGGTCGCCAGCAGTTTACCCATGTGTACCGGGGCAAAGTCCGGTTTAGAGCCGTACTGTTTAACCCATTTCTGACAGAAGGCGAAGTTAATAATGGTGATCACCATCCCCACCACGCTGAGGGCAAACGCTACGCTCCAGCCAAAACGTGCGGCCAGCCACGGGGTTGCCAGCATAGAGAAGAACGAACCGATGTTGATGGACATGTAGTACATGGTAAATGCACCGTCCAGACGTGGGTCGTTTTTGTCATAGCAGGTAGAAAGCAGGGAGGACGGGTTGGCTTTAAACAGGCCGTTACCGACGGCGATGGTCGCCATACCCATATAGACGATAGCGGCGTCATGGCCGGACCAGGCCACCAGCGCATAGCCAATCGCCAGCACGATAGCGCCCAGCATGATGACACGCTTGGTACCCAGCACTTTATCACCCAGCCAGCCGCCAATGGCGACGAGGCCATAAACCAGCGCGCTAAAGGAGGAGAACAGAGTAATGGAATCCGCTTCCGACATACCCAGCTGTTTTACCAGGTAAACGGCCATGATCCCTTGCAGGCCGTAGTAACCAAAACGCTCCCACAACTCGATCGAGAAAATGAGATAGAACGCGCGTGGTTGTTTGAAAGCGTTCAGACTCACGCTTTCTGCTGGTTTATTGTTTGCAGTAGACACATATACCTCTTTTTTTACATCCCATATTTACTGGGGGGTGTTCGGGGCGCAATCTCGTTGGACCGCCGCCTTTATAGTTATTCTTGGAGGGAAAACGGCAAGTAATGTTCACTATCCTGGCGCATCAGGCAAGGCTTTTGTAATAATCTGTTACACATAATCAGGGTGGTATAATGCTCCGGACATATGAATGTTATACAGCGTTAAATTTTACCGTTTCGATATCGTTGGTATTTTTATCTTTCGGGTTCGCCGGTTTGCCGGGAAAAGGCGATATATTCTACTGATCTGGCGTAAGCATAGTGATATGGTCCATTATCTTAAAAAATCATGGGTCATTATCCTGACAATCTTTACTCATCCGTTGTATTGCCTGACATTTATTTCCATTCCAGTAACATTCAATCAACATAAAGTTGCGAGCATGATCTGGATCACAAATGCATAGAAATTTTGCGCTGATAAAAAATGAATGAACTAGTTGTTTGTTATATAACCGGATAATCATCCATAATCATGATGATTATGTGGTGTTAATAGCCGGTGAAATAGATGAATGCGGGCCATAACCCAGAGTTAAGCTATGACCGCAATAGAGACGAGACAGTCAGGCGTAGACTTTATCTTTGTATTCGCAAAGATCTTCAATCAGGCAGGAGCCGCAGCGCGGCTTGCGGGCAATACAGGTATAACGCCCATGCAGGATCAGCCAGTGATGGCAGTCGACCTTAAACTCGGCGGGGACCACCTTCAGAAGCTTCTCTTCCACCTGTTCAACATTCTTGCCCGGGGCGAACTGCGTCCGATTGCAGACGCGGAAGATGTGCGTGTCCACGGCGATGGTCGGCCAGCCAAAGGCGGTATTCAGCACCACGTTGGCGGTTTTACGGCCCACGCCGGGCAGCGCCTCCAGCGCTGCTCTGTCTTCCGGCACCTCACCATTGTGCTGCTCCAACAGGATGCGGCAGGTTTTGATGACGTTTTCCGCTTTGCTGTTAAACAGGCCGATAGTCTTGATATACGATTTCACCCCATCCACCCCCAAGGCCAGCATCGCTGCGGGCGTATTGGCCACCGGATAGAGTTTGGCTGTCGCTTTGTTGACGCTTACGTCGGTGGCCTGTGCAGAAAGCAGGACGGCAATCAGCAGCTCGAATGGCGAACTGAAATGCAGTTCGGTGGTGGGGTGGGGATCGTTTTCCCGCAGCCTGGTAAGGATCGCCAGGCGTTTGGCTTTGTTCATATTATGCTTTCCCTGTCACGTCGGACGGGGCGACAGAGACGGCCCGGGCCGCTTGCGCCTTCCGCTGTTTGCTACGTTCATCGATAAGGTATTTAATCGCCAGCATCATGCCGAGGCCAATAAAGGCGCCTGGCGGCAGCATAGCCAGCAGGAAAGGGGTGTCGGTGTGGAAAACCTCGATGCGCAGAACCTTCGCCCAGCTGCCAAGCAGACTGTCGGCGCCGTCAAACAGGGTGCCGTTGCCAAGGATCTCGCGCAGGGAGCCCAGCACAAACATCGCGCAGGTAGCGCCCATGCCGATCGAGAAACCGTCCAGTGCCGACAGCGCTGGCCCTTTTTTGGCGGCAAAGGCTTCGGCGCGGCCGACCACGATGCAGTTGGTCACGATAAGCGGGATGAAAATCCCCAGCGACTGATAGAGGCCGAAGGCATAGGCGTTGATCAGCATCTGCACGACGCTCACCACCGAGGCGATAATCATTACGTAGATGGGGATCCGGATCTCCGCCGGCGTCCAGCGGCGCAGGCTGGAGATGGTCAGGTTGGTCAGGGTTAACACCAGGGTGGTGGCCAAACCCAGCCCGAGGGCGTTGGTGGCGGTCGAGGTGACCGCCAGCAGAGGACACATACCTAACAGCTGAACCAGGGCGGAGTTATTTTTCCACAGGCCCTGGACGATGACGTCTTTAACTTCGCTCATGGTTATTCTCCACAGGCGGTGAATTCAGGAAGTTGCGCAGGCAGCGTTTGTGCATATAAGCCTGCGCGCTTAACGGCATTGACCACCGCCCGAGGGGTGATGGTGGCGCCGGTGAACTGGTCAAAATCGCCGCCATCCTTTTTGACCGCCCAGTGGCTATCGCCCTGGCCGTGGATGACTTTCCCGGCAAAATGGGTAATCCAGTCCGACAGGCGAAGTTCGATTTTATCACCCAGGCCCGGCGTTTCATGATGCTCAGTTACGCGGGTGCCGAGGACCATGCCGCTAAAATCGGCGGCAACCAGCAGCTGTATTGCTCCGGAGTAGCCGTCCGGCGCGGTGGCTTCCATCACCGCGCCGATCGGTCGATCGTTATTTTTGGCGATCCACACTTTATGCTGGCCTTTGCCCAGCGCCGGGGCGCTGACCAGATAGCAGCTCTTAAGCAGATCGTTATTATAGCGGTCGGCAGGTAAAACCTGGTCGAATAACGCCTTTTGCTGCAGGGCCGCCTGCTGGTCGATGGTGCTTTTGGTCAGCTCATTGATCGCCGCCGTCAGCCCGGTGGAACCGGCGGCAAACAGCGCCAGCGTGACGCCGTGTTTACGCATCGTTTTTAACATCATTGCTCTCTCAACGGTGGCCATATACGCGCGGGCGCGTGTAGTAATCGATCAGCGGCACGGTAATATTCGCCAGCAGAACGGCAAACGCCACGCCGTCCGGATAACCACCGAAGCTGCGGATGAGCCAGACCAGCAGGCCAGCGAGGGCGCCAAAGATCAGACGGCCGCGGTTGGTTGTTGAGGCCGTCACCGGATCGGTCAGGATAAAGAAGGCGCCAAGCATGGTCGCCCCGGAGAGCAAATGCATCTGCGGTGAGGCCAGGCTCTGCGGCGAAAAAATCCAGCCGAGGGTGGCGCACAGGCCGAGGCTAACAAGGAAGCTGACCGGGATATGCCAGCGGATCGCCTTCTGCCACAGCAGGAAAAGGCCGCCTGCCAGCCAGGCGATATTCACCCACTGCCAGCCCAGACCTGCCAGCACGCCGCCGTAGACCGGCAATTGCAGCACCTGCTGAACGCTATGTCCGGCATGCAGGGAGGTTTTAAAGGTATCCAGCGGGGTGGCCTGGCTGACGCCGTCGATACCCAGCCGCAGACTGGCCATGTCGCCTCCGGCGGCGGTATGACCGGTGAAGATCATCTGCAGCGCGTCGCTGAATGCCGGGATATGGGCGGCTATCTCATAGGAAGGCAGCCAGGAGGTCATCTGCACCGGGAACGAAATCAGCAGCACGACATAGCCGATCATTGCCGGGTTGAAGGGGTTATGGCCCAAGCCTCCGTACAACTGCTTGGCAATGACTACGGCAAAGGCAGTGCCGAGCACCACCATCCACCACGGGGCCAGTGGCGGAATACTCACCGCCAGCAGCAGGCCGGTGAGCAGGGCGGAATTATCTTTCAGCGTGGCAGCAACAGGCTGTTTACGCAGTTTGAGAATAGCGGCTTCGGTCGCCCAGGCCGTCAGGGCGGCGAGGACAATCTGCAGTACGGTGCCCCAGCCGAAAAACCAGGTCTGGACCACAATGCCAGGCACAGCGGCGAGCAGCACCAGCAGCATAATACGCGAGGTCTGCCGCTGGTTATGGGTATAGGGGGAGCTTGCGATTCTGAAAACCATTTATTCCTCGTTAACTGCCTGCTGTGTTGCTTTACGCGCCTGAACGCGGGCGATAGCCGCGGCGACGGCCGCTTTGCGCGGGTCGTCATTGGCTGCGGCTGACGCGAGATCCTGTTGTGCGGCCTGCTGTTCGGCTTTACGCGCTTTGGCGCGGGCGATGGCGGCTTCCACCGCCGCCTTGCGCGGGTCGACCGGTTCGGCGGCCGGGGCGTCCACCGGCGCGGGCTGCTGTTCGGCTTTACGCGCTTTGGCGCGGGCGATAGCGGCTTCCACCGCCGCCTTGCGCGGATCGACCGGTTCGGCGGCCGGGGCGTCCACCGGCGCGGCCTGCTGTTCGGCTTTACGCGCTTTGGCGCGGGCGATAGCGGCTTCCACCGCCGCCTTGCGCGGGTCGACCGGTTCGGCGGCCGGGGCTTCCATCGGCGCGGCCTGCTGTTCGGCTTTACGCGCTTTGGCGCGGGCGATAGCGGCTTCCACCGCCGCCTTGCGCGGATCGACCGGTTCGGCGGCCGGGGCGTCCACCGGCGCGGCCTGCTGCTGCGCTTTGCGCGCCCGGGCCTCAGCCTTACGCGCTTCGCGGGCGGCAATCGCCTCGCTGTTGTCAGGTTTGGCGCCGGCCTGGATCACGATCGGCTGCGCGGCATCGCGCTGTTTATCCCGTACCCGGGCCAGGGCGGCGCTAATCGCCTCCTGATCTTTGGCGGCAGGCTGAACGGCGGCTTTTTTATGCCGCTCGGCGCGCGCGGCTTTCTCACGCTCCAGGCGTGCCTGTCGGGCCTCGAATCGGGCTTTGGCTTCCGCAGCGCGCTGCTCTTCCTGACGAATCGCCGCGATCTCGGCCTTTTCCTGACGGAAGTACTGCACCAGCGGAATATTACTTGGACATACCCACGCGCAGGCGCCGCACTCGATGCAGTCCGCCAGATTATGGGCAGTGGCTTTATCGTGCTGCTGACCTTTGCTGAACCAGTACAGCTGCTGCGGCAGCAGATCGGCCGGGCAGGCGTCAGCGCAGGCGCTGCAGCGAATGCAGCCTTTCTCTTCCTGCGGTTCGCCCATCTCGCTGGCGGAAGGCGCCAGCAAACAGTTGGTGATCTTCACCACCGGGACGTCGAGCCACGGCAGGGTAAAGCCCATCAGCGGGCCGCCCATGATCACCATTGGCTCGGCGCTGGGGCAGAAGCCGGCATCGTTCAATAGATGGCGCACCGGCGTGCCAAGACGCGCCCAGACATTGCCCGGTCTGGTTACCGCTTCGCCGGTGAGGGTGACCACGCGCTCGGTTAACGGCTCACCGTCAATCACCGCGCGTTTCACCGCATAAGCCGTACCGACGTTCTGCATCAGCACGCCAATGTCCGATGAACGACCGCCGTGCGGTACCTGTTTGCCGGTGAGAATTTGGGTGAGCTGCTTGGCGCCACCGGAGGGATATTTGGTGGGGATCACGCGCAGCGAAATGCCATGGGCGTCGCAGAGCACCGCCCGCAGCATTGAGATGGCCTGCGGCTTATTGTCTTCAATGCCGATCAGCACTTCTTCAGGCTGCAGTATATGAGCGAGGATGCGGATACCCTCGACAATCTGCGCCGCGCAGTCCTGCATCAGGCGGTCATCCGCCGTGATATAGGGCTCGCACTCGGCGGCGTTAATGATCAGCGTTTTAATTTTATCTCCGCCACCGCGCAGTTTACTGCCGGTGGGGAAGCCTGCGCCGCCGAGGCCAGCAACGCCAAACTGGTGGATACGCTCGATCAGCGCTTCACGCGTGCGGGTCTGATAGTCGCTCCAGCCATCGCGCTCGATCCAGCGGTCTTCGCCGTCGGCGTCAATGATCACGCTCATCTCCGCCAGCGCCGACGGGTGCGCGGTAGTGTGCGGAGCGATGGCGGCAATGGTGCCGGAAGTCGGGGCGTGAACGGGCAGCATTCTTCCCCAGCCGCGGGTCAGCGGCTGGCCGCGCAGCACCCGGTCGCCCACTTTAACGCACAGTTCGCCCTCGGCGCCAATGTGCTGCTTCAACGGGATAACAAAGCGCTGCGGCAGGGAAACCTGACGCAGCGGGGTGCCGTTAGACTGGGTTTTCATTTCAGGCGGGTGAATACCGCCGTTGAAATCCCAGACCTTGTCTTTTCGGAAAGCGGAAAATAGCTTAAACATGTTGTTCCACAGGAATATTTCGCACCGGGATCGTATGCAGATCCCATTTCCAGGTCTCCGGGGTGGTGGCCACCGGAACGAGTGAAATGCAATGGGTCGGGCAGGGGGCGACGCACAAATTGCAGCCGGTGCACAGGTCGCTCATCACGGTATGCATGGCGCGGGTCGCCCCAACGATGGCATCCACCGGACAGGCCTGGATACACTTGGTACAGCCAATGCAGTTCGGCTCGTCAATTACCGCGAGCATGCGGGCCGGCTCCGCTTCCTGTGCGTCGCCGTCGACAGGCTGCGGGTCGACGTTCAGCAAGGCGGCGATTTTTAACATCACCGCTTCGCCACCCGGCGCGCAGCGGTTTATTTTCTCACCCTGCACGCCGACTGCTTCCGCATAGGGGCGACACCCAGGGTACCCGCACTGCCCACACTGGCTCTGCGGCAATAGCTCATCAATTTTTTCCACCACCGGGTCGTCCTGCACCGCGAAACGACGCGAGGCGTATCCCAGTATTAAGCCGAAAATCAGCCCTAACAGGCTGATGGCGATCACGGCTATCCAGACTGCGCTCATTACAACTTCACCAAACCACTAAAGCCCATGAAGGCCAGAGACATTAAACCGGCGGTAATCAGCGCGATGGCATTACCGCGAAACGGCGCGGGGACATCGGCCACCACCAGGCGTTCACGGATCGCCGCGAACAGCACCATTACCAGCGAGAAGCCGACGGCGGCGGCAAAGCCGTACAGCGCCGACTGCAGGAAATTGTGGCCCAGATTAATATTCAGCAGCGCTACCCCGAGTACGGCACAGTTGGTGGTGATCAGCGGTAGAAAGATCCCCAGCAGGCGATAGAGCGCCGGGCTGGTTTTACGCACCACCATCTCAGTAAACTGAACCACCACGGCGATAACCAGAATAAAGGCCAGGGTACGCAAATAAACCAAATTTAGCGGGATAAGGATCCAGGTATCAATCAGCCAGGCGCAAATAGAGGCCAGGGTCATCACGAAGGTGGTAGCGAGCCCCATCCCCATTGCGGTTTCCAGCTTTTTGGAAACCCCCATAAACGGGCACAGACCAAGAAACTTCACCAGAACGAAGTTATTGACCAGGACTGTACCAATAAAGAGCAGTAAATAATCAGCCATCATGCGACCTGAAACGAAAAAAAGCCGCTTATTATCGAATAAAACGATACCAGCGACAACAGGTTAAGTGTGGGGGTATTACGGATTAACAAAAGTCCGTTTTACCCGCTGCGAACGGCGAAAATAGGGCGCCAGCAGCGCAGCGGCCAGCAGCGGAAACAGCAGCTGACGCAGGGCAAGCACATCCGAGACCGGCGAGAAGGCAAAAGCCTTTATCGCCAGCAGCAGGGTGATGAGCAGCCAGATAATGTAGTGTTTCGGCACCACCGAGCGCCGCTTGAAAAAGGCGATAGTCAGCCAGAGCGTGTAATACCACATGGCGAGGGCAAACAGCAGCGAGGCGACCCACAGCGCCATATGGCCCGCGCTCATGGCGCGCAGTAGGGTATAGGTCTGCGGCGACATCAGCGCATTGGCAAAAAACAGCAGCGATAACGAGGCGCTCAGCAGCGCCACCAGCAACCAGGCCAGCGGAGCCAGCAGCCATCCGCCGATGCGCTCTGCAGATTGAGACGTCATGTTTCTCCCCTATTCAACGCCAGTGAATAAAATCAGGCCGGGAAGTATAAGCAACTGGCGTGAAGGATGACAGCCTTACTGCACGAATCGCCAAACGGATTTAGGAACCTGGCCCACATCGAACAATTTACCACCGGAGACCAGCTCTGCGCGACGATGATCGGCGGCGCGATACATATTCACGATCTCCTGGGTGTCAGTCAGGGAGTAGTTAAGGTGATCAAATAGTTTTTCAAGGCTTTCCAGCGAACTGATTTTGCGAAATTTTAATAAGTAGTCCAGCACGGTCATTTTAGTATCCATTTTATAATCGGAATTATTGCGTTGAATATTATCAGCATTCACTAAACCTACTCTCAACCAACGGCGCCTTCTGCTGGGGCCGCGTGGAATGAATCAGGTTATATAAACCCATGACAAGGGGCAAAGCCAGCCTTGAAGAGCAGGGAGAAGTTTAAGAATATTCTAAAATCAGACCGGGCGCCGAATGGCACCCGCAAGAGAAGATTAACGCTGTTCGCCGTGACTGGCAATAACAGATTTGTACCAATAAAAACTCTTCTTTCGTTTCCGCGCCAGATTTTGCTGGTGATCGACATAGACAAAACCATATTGCTTTTGATAGCCGTTGAGCCAACTCAGCAGATCGATAAATGACCAGGGGTAATAGCCGCGCACATCTGCCCCCAGCGCCAGCGCTTTTTCGAGGGCGCCAATATGGCTGCTGAGATAATCAATCCGCGGGTCGTCGACCACTTCCCCGTCAATAATCGGGTCCTTCGCGCCGAGGCCATTCTCGGTGATATATATCGGAATATCGCCATAGCGCGCCTTAATCATCATAATGCCGTCAGTTAGCCCCTGCGGCCAGATTTCCCAGCCCCATTCGGTATATGTACTCTGGGGATTACGCACGAAATAGAATAATCCCTCCACGCCAGGCTCGCCGCCGGTAGCGATCTCAGGCGGCTGGGCAGATACCGTTTCCCGGCGATAGTAATTCAGACCGATAAAGTCGCAGCGGTTGTCACGGAGCAGCGCGTCGTCGCCTGGAGCAAAGCGAGGTACCCCCCACAGCGCCTGGGTCTGCGCCAGCAGGTCGGCAGGATAGGTGCCTTTCAGCACCGGATCGTACAGCCAGTGAGTATGGATGGCGTCAGCCAGTTCGGTGGCCTTAATGTCCGCCTCGCTGTCGGTGAGCGGGGTATGCGGTTGCAGTACGTTGACGAAGCCAATCTCGCCGGCCACAGCCATCTCGCGAAAGGCCTTCACCGCCAGCGCATGGGCGACAAACACGTGGTGGCAGGCCTGAATGGCACGCGCCGGATCGCGGACCGCCGGGGGATGGAGGCCGTTAATGTAGCCGTGCCCAATGAAGACAATGGTTTCGTTGAAGGTAGCCCACAGCTTCACCCGTGAACCAAAGCGCGCATAGCACAGGCGGGCGTACTCGGCGAAGGCCTCGGCGGTAGTGCGCGCTTCCCAGCCGCCCTCATCCTGCAGGGCCTGCGGCAGATCCCAGTGATAGAGGGTGATCATCGGCTCAATATTGTGCGCCAGCAGTTCGTCGATCAGATCGCTGTAAAACTGGACTCCCGCTTCATTCACCTTACCGCGCCCGGCGGGCAGCAGGCGGGGCCAGGAGATGGAGAATCGATAGCTTTGCAGGCCCATCTCGGCCATTAACGCCACGTCTTCGCGAAAACGGTGATAGTGGTCGACGGCAATATCGCCGGTGGTGCCTTCAAAGGTGGTACCCGGCAGATGAGAGTAGATATCCCAGATTGACGGTCCTTTACCGTCGGCGTCGTGTCCTCCCTCAACCTGATACGCTGCGGTAGCGGCACCCCATAAGAAATTGTGCGGAAAAGCGGCCATGAAAAAGCTCCCTGTCTGATGATAAAGGGAGTGTAATAAAAGCGCGAGCAACTGTGCAACCGGTTTCTGAAACCGGTTGCACAGTTGCGAGGCGGGTCACTGTTTTAACGCGGAGCTACTTCGTGTGCACCACATCCGCTGGCGGTGGGGACTGATAGTTATCTATATGGTGTGCGATAACCAAAAGCAGTGCCGAAATACCAAAAACAATCCAGCCAATAAGTTCTACAATACGGGTAAAAACAGTTGTCATAACACTTCAATATCCTTTGAACACAGCGTGAAATGTTACTCGATGGTCAGCAGATCACAAGGGGTATCTGTCTGATTTCTCTCACTTGCATGTAAGTCGCAAAGTGAGGAATGATAAGTTTTGCTCACGGTTTGTAAAATTATTCTCATTAACCTGGTGTTGATATCAGTTGCATAAGCGAGGCGGTAAGATGAGCGATGCGATCCGGGTGGGGCTGGTGGGGTTCGGTTACGCCAGCAAAACGTTTCATGCGCCGTTGATCGGCGGCACGCCGGGTATGGCGCTGAAGGCGGTCGCCAGCAGCGACGCCGATAAGGTCCATGCCGATTGGCCTGGCGTGAAGGTAATGAGTGCGCCGGGGGATCTGCTGGACGACCCGGATATCGATCTGGTGGTCATCGCCACCCCGAACGACACCCACTTTCCGCTGGCGAAAGCGGCGCTGGAGGCGGGAAAGCATGTTGTGGTGGATAAGCCCTTTACCGTGACACTGTCACAAGCTCGTGAGCTGGAAAGCCTGGCGAAGCACTGCGGTCGGATACTTTCGGTGTTTCATAACCGGCGCTGGGACAGCGATTTCTTAACGGTCAGCGCGTTAATCAACGAAGGTCAGCTGGGGGAGGTGTGTTACTTCGAGTCGCATTTCGATCGCTTCCGACCACAGGTGCGCCAGCGCTGGCGTGAGCAGGCGGGTCCTGGCAGCGGCATATGGTATGACCTCGCGCCGCATCTGCTCGACCAGGTCGTGGTGCTGTTTGGCCTGCCGGTAAGCATCACGGTGGACCTCGCGCAGCTTCGGCCCGGCGCGCAATCCACCGACTATTTTCACGCCGTGCTGGCCTATCCGCAGCGGCGGGTAGTACTGCATGGTACGTTACTCGCCGCCGCGGAGAGCGCGCGCTTTATCGTCCACGGCTCGCGGGCCAGCTATATTAAGTACGGCCTTGACCCGCAGGAGGAGCGGCTAAAAAACGGTGAACGGCTGCCGCAGGAGGACTGGGGATATGATATGCGCGACGGTACCCTGACCCGCGCTGAAGGGGATGAACGTAGTCAGGAAAAATGGCTGACGCTACCGGGTAATTATCCCGCTTACTATGCCGCTATCCGCGACGCGCTTAACGGCGTAGGGGAAAACCCGGTCCCGGCCAGCGAGGCGATTCAGATAATGACCCTGATTGAGTTGGGTATCGAGTCGGCCAGACATCGCGCCACGCTCAGCCTGGTCTGAGGAGGAGCCCGGCAGCACGGCTGCCGGGCCGGTTATCAGCCTTTGGCAACCCGCTGAATGAGGGCGGCTTTTTCCTGTTCGCCGAGGAACGCCAGGGTCAGGCCGTTGATCTGCGCCTGACGGATCTGCTCCCGGCTCAGCCCTGCCGCCGGCGCCGCCACGGTATACTCGTGAATGATGTCCACACCCTGGACCGCCGGATCGTCGGTGTTGAGGCTCGCCAGCACGCCGTGCTCAAGGAACTGCTTCAGCGGATGCTGGGCCAGGGAGGCCACGGTGCTGGTTTGCACGTTCGAGGTCAGGCAGGATTCAATCCCGATGCGGTGCTCGGCCAGGTAGTCCATCAGGGCTGGATCCTCTACCGCTTTAACCCCATGGCCGATGCGCTCCGCGCCCAGCTCACGAATGGCCTGCCAGATACTTTCCGGGCCGGCCGCTTCGCCCGCGTGGACGGTGATATGCCACCCGGCGTCGCGGGCCTGGTTAAAATGGTTGCGGAACAGCGTACCCGGGAAGCCGAGCTCATCGCCGGCGAGGTCGAGGGCAGTGATGCCCTCGCGGTGGGCGAGCAGCGCCGCCAGCTCTTCCTGACAGGCGGCTTCGCCGAAGGTGCGGCTCAGAATACCGATCAGCCGGGCGTCGACCTGGAAATCGCGGCATCCCTCTTGAACCCCGGCAATTACCGCCTCTACCACGCCGTCGACCGGCAGCCGGTGGGTCATCGCCATATAGCGGGGAGAGAAGCGCAGCTCAACGTAGTGCAGGCCATTTCGCGCCGCGTCTTCGACGTTCTCATACGCCACGCGGCGACAGGCTTCCAGCGAGGCCAGGACCTTTACCCCCCAGTCGAGCTTGGCGAGGAAACTAACCAGATCGGGCTCAAGGCTGGTGACCTGGACATGAGGACGCAGCGTGTCGAGGGTGGTTGCGGGAAGAGCGATATTAAATTCGCGGCCAAGATCGAGGATGGTTTGGGCCCGGATGTTACCGTCAAGATGACGATGAATGTCGGTTAATGGCAATGAGGAATCAATCATGGTCGCACTCTTTTTTTAGTTAAAGTGCACGTCATTATACAACATGAACATAACTGTTTAAAAGCATTGAAAAAATGTATGCGATACAAATAGCTGGCAGCAATCAGGTCAGCATTACGGTCTTTTTGACTGGCCCCTTTAAAACGCAGAACGAATATCATGATTGACGCGATCCTGACCAGATCAGAAATGCACACGCGCTGACCGCGGCGCCCGCAAGGCAGACCGCCTGCCATCCCCAGTGGGAATAAAGCTGTGTGGCAACGATAGCCCCTGTCGCGCTGCCCAGCGAATAAAAACACATGTAAGCCCCAACCAGGCGGCTTGCCGCTGCAGGCCTGGCGGCAATGATCAGGCTCTGGCTGGAGACATGAACGGCCTGTACCGCAAAGTCCAGCGCAATGACGCCAGCTATCAGCCAAAGCAGAGAGGTTTCGGCATAGCCGATAGGAAGCCATGAGATGGTCAGCAGCGCCAGCGCCAGGCCGGTAGTGCGCTGAGCCCATCCCTGGTCAGCCCACTTGCCCGCTCTGGCGGCGGCCAGCATGCCAGCGAAGCCGGCTAAGCCAAACATCCCCGTCTGGGTGTGCGAGAGGGAAAGGGCGGTGAGCGGCATGACCATGGTCGTCCATAGCATGCTGAAAGCGGCGAAGATAAATAGCGCCAGGATCCCGCGCTTTCTCAGTTGCGGCTCGGTGAGGTACAGCTGAAACACGGACTTCAATAAGGAAAGGTAAGTCGGCTTTTGCGGCTGCGGCTGCTGCGGGGGCGAAGGCATGATTTTCCAGACGATCCCGGCAATCATCAACATCAGACAGGCAGCCGTGAGATACACGGCTCGCCAGCCGGCGATATCGGCTATCGCGCCTGAGATAAACCGAGATAACAGGATGCCTGAAACAATGCCGCTGGTCAGGGTACCCACCGCCTGGCCTCGTTTCTGCGGCGTCGCCAGTATTGCCACCCAGGCCACCAGCACCTGCACCACCACGGCCATCAGGCCGACGATCAGCATGGCGCCAAGCAGAGTTGCTATATTGGGGGATAACCCTGCCGCGACTAACGCCGCTACTGAAAGCAACAGTTGACTCATCACCACGTATTTACGGTTCAACCAGTCCCCGAGCGGAACCAGGAACAGCAGGCCAATGGCATAGCCCGCCTGCGTAGCGGTGATGACGGTGCCAATCATGCCTGGCGACACCTTCAGGCTGACCGCCATCGAGTCGAGTAAAGGCTGTGCTGAATAAACATTGGCTACTGCCAGCGCGCAGGTTAGTGAAAACAACGCCGTTATCCCTGTGGTCAGCATCGTGTCAGGGACTGACGCAGTTTGGATCCTTTGGCCGGTACATCTACTTGCCTTACATTTCATAAGAGACCCTCTGTCTGGTTGCTTTTTAAAACTAGTGTGTCTATAGAATTAGCCTTGCTGGTTTTTTTTTTGCAACTGGTAAAGGTGAGGATTAAGCTAGATCAGTAGATAAATTGATAAGGAGCGCGCAGATGGCAAAGCAGGAATCACTTAGAACCAGTGAATGTCCGGTGGCGAGAACGTTGGAATCAATTGGTGAACGCTGGTGCCTGATGATTATCCGCGAAGCATTTGACGATGTGCGGAGATTCAGCGAGTTTCAAAAAAATTTGGGGCTGGCCAAAAATATCCTTGCCTCGCGGCTGAAGCATCTGGTTGATATCGGTATTTTCGAGATTTTACCGGCATCGGATGGCAGCGCATACAAGGAATATGTCCTGACTGAAAAGGGGCGCTCCGTGTTTCCCATTGTTGTGGCGCTGCGGCAATGGGGAGAGCGTTATATGTTTGAGCAAGGGGAAACCTATTCGGTCCTGCTGGATAACGCGCACGGCCAGCCCCTTCAGTATCTGGATGTGCGTTCCGCTCAGGGGGATAAACTGCAACCAGGCGACTGTCATCGCCGGCGCATTGTGTCCGATACCCGCGCCGAATAATGGCGTGAAGAATTTGCAGGATACCAGCGAGAATACGAGCGTACCGCTAAAGGGTCATGGAACAATCCTGACGTGTTTTTTTGCGAACTGCTTCTGATGCCAAAGCTCCGGACGCGTGAAAGTGACCCACCGCCAACCGCAGGAGGCGGTGCATAACCATTTACAATTATATTTTATTTGAATGTATTCATGTTACATATTAAATTCTGCTTACTTTATCGACGATGAGGCAAGGATGCGGATGTGGAGAGCGTAATCCATAACAATATTGAGGGTTTTCTGCTGTTGTTATTAAGCATGTGGCCGATTCTGCTGGTGGTATTCATTGGTGTCGCAATTTCATTCTATACCATGCTGTTACGCAAGACGGCGCTGGCCTGCCTGCTTTTCGCCCTCGCCATCGGCGCCGCAGGCTGGAGTCTCGCTTAGCCGCTGGCCTCAGGGTTTATCCAGCAGGCTCATACTGGAGGTGGCGGCGCCATCATTCAGATTGGCGGGCGAATGCCAGTCGCGACCCGCCAGCGCACTGTCGCTCTGTCCGCTGCCGACGCCTTGCTGCGTCGACAGCGATGAACCTTCCAGTGCTTCATCCGCCCCTGCCCGATCGGGCAGGGAACTGGTATAGCCGCCATTATTCGAGTACGTATCCATGCCGTTGACTTCGTTAGGCACCGTGTCGGTAGTCGTACCGTCATCGTTAATGCAAAACGAGCCGCCAATGCCGTTTGGCTGACAGTCTGCAGCAAAAGCCGGACTGGCCAGCGCGGTCAGTAGCAATAACGGTAAGCCGATTTCCTTCATTCTTATCTCCCAGGGCCGTGTGGTCTGCCAGACATTCTGTACTATAGCGGCGGCAGTAGCGCGGTAAGTAACAAAACTGTGTAATTTTGTAATGACCGGTGGACGGTTTGTCGTTCGGCCAGGAAAGAGCGTGCGCTAAGCGTGGCATAGCGGCTCGGCAGAAAGCGGTAATCAATTGTTAATTCTACGTAAAGGTTAATGAAAATTTAAGGGAACGCCGCTATGTTGGCAGCATCATACTTTCCATAAAGGATATGCCATGCGCGATAAATATTCCGGCCTGCAGATTGGGATTCACTGGCTGGTTTTTTTGCTGGTAGTAGTAGCCTATGCGGCGATGGAGCTGCGCGGGTTTTTCCCCCGCAGTGAACGGCCATTGATTAATATGGTGCATGTTTCCTGCGGGATCACCATTTTTGTGCTGATGGTGGCGCGTCTGCTGGTGCGGCTGAAATCGCCGGCGCCGCCGATCGTACCGAAACCATCGCCGATGATGACCGGTTTCGCCCATCTTGGTCACCTGGCGATCTATTTGCTGTTCATTGCCTTGCCGTTGATCGGCATGGTGATGATGTACTGGCGCGGTAACCCCTGGTATGCCTTTGGTCTGACCATGCCGTATGCCCCGCAGAGCGATTTTGAGCGGGTGGATACCCTGAAGGCGATCCATGAATGGTTGGCCAATGCCGGGTACTTTGTGATTGGCCTGCATGCTCTCGCCGCGCTGCTCCATCATTACTGGTGGAAGGATAATACTCTGCTGCGAATGATGCCTCGTAAGCGCTAAATCATCCTCTTTCACTTCCTGACCCCGTCCCGCGACGGGGTTTTTTTTGCCTTCACCGCTAATAGAATATAGTATACCCCCCTATATGATACGGAGGCGTAATCGTGCCACATTCACCTGAAGATAAAAAACGGGCGCTCAGCCGCGTAAGACGCATCCGCGGCCAGGTCGAAGCCCTTGAGCGCGCGCTGGAGTCCGGCGAGCCCTGTATGACTATTCTGCAGCAGATCGCCTCGATTCGCGGGGCGGCGAACGGCCTGATGGGCGAAATGGTGGAGATCCACCTGCAGGACGAGCTGGTCAGCGGCGACACCACCCCTGAGCAGCGGGCCGCGAGAATGGCAGAGGTCGGCCATCTGCTACGATCCTATTTAAAATAACATCACGACGAGGAAGAGACAGTTATGAAATCACGCGCAGCAGTGGCCTTCGGCCCCGGTCAGCCGTTAAAAATCGTTGAGATTGACGTCGCGCCGCCGAAAAAAGGCGAAGTTCTGGTGAAAATCACCCACACCGGGGTGTGTCATACCGATGCCTTCACCCTCTCCGGTGACGATCCGGAAGGTGTCTTCCCGGCGGTGCTGGGCCATGAGGGCGGCGGGATTGTCGTGGAAGTAGGCGAGGGCGTCACCAGCCTTAAGCCGGGCGATCACGTCATTCCGCTGTATACCGCCGAATGTGGCGAGTGCAAATTCTGTAAGTCGGGTAAAACCAACCTCTGTCAGGCGGTGCGTGCCACCCAGGGTAAAGGACTGATGCCGGACGGCACCACTCGTTTCTCGTACAATGGCGAACCGATCTATCACTATATGGGCACCAGCACCTTCAGCGAATATACGGTTTGCGCCGAGATTTCGCTGGCGAAAGTCAATCCGCAGGCGCCTTTGGATAAAGTGTGCCTGCTGGGCTGCGGCGTAACCACCGGTATCGGCGCGGTGCATAACACGGCGAAGGTCAAGGCCGGGGATAGCGTCGCGGTCTTTGGTCTGGGCGGCATTGGTCTGGCGGTGATCCAGGGCGCGGTGCAGGCGCAGGCCGGGCGCATTCTGGCGGTTGATACCAACCCGGATAAGTTCACTCTCGCTAAAGAGATGGGCGCGACCGATTTTATCAATCCGAACGACTACGATAAGCCGATTCAGGATGTGATCGTTGAGTTGACCGACGGCGGGGTGGATTTCAGCTTCGAGTGCATCGGCAATGTAAATGTGATGCGCGCGGCGCTGGAGTGCTGCCATAAAGGCTGGGGTGAGAGCGTGATCATCGGTGTAGCCGGCGCCGGGCAGGAGATCAAGACCCGTCCGTTCCAGCTGGTGACCGGCCGCGTGTGGCGCGGTTCCGCCTTCGGCGGCGTAAAAGGGCGCAGTCAGCTGCCGGGAATGGTGGAAGACGCCATGGCGGGTAAAATTCGCCTCGATCCGTTTATTACCCATCGCCTGCCGCTGGAGCAGATTAACGAGGCCTTTGATCTGATGCATGAAGGTAAATCGATTCGCACCGTGATCCACTTTGGCGACCAGTAATCGCCGACGCTGAAGGCGAATCGTCACCCATAAAAAAAGGGCCCGGATGGGCCCTTTTGTGTATGTCGATCAGTGATGGTCTGGGAGCGCGTAGGCGATGATGTAATCGCCGCGATCCGGTGACTGACGGGCGCCGCCGGCATTGATAATGATGTACTGCTTACCGGTTTTCGGTGAGACGTAGGTCATCGGGCCGGACTGGCTGCCGACCGGCAGACGCGATTTCCAGATCTCTTTGCCGTTCGCGGTATCAAAGGCGCGCAGGTAGAAATCCTGGGTGCCGGCGAAGAACAGCAGTCCGGACTGCGTTGCCAGCGATGCGCCAAGGGTCGGCATGCCGATTGGAATTGGCATGTGCATACGGATCCCCAGCGGCCCGGTGTCTTCTACGGTGCCAACCGGCACCTGCCACACCAGTTTCCCGGTTTTCAGATCCACCGCGGACATGGTGCCGAACGGCGGCTTCTGGCACGGAATGCCCAGCGGCGACAGGAAACGTTCGCGCATCGCGCCAAACGGCGTGCCTTCCATCGGCACGATGCCCATCTCGATCCCGCTGGCGTCTTTCGCCACCTTCGCGCGCGGCACCATATAGTTGGCCAGGCCCAGACGCATATCGTTGACAAACATCAGGCTGTTGTTTGGATCCAGCGAAACACTGCCCCAGTTCATGCCGCCGAGTGAGCCCGGGAACTGCAGGGAACGGTCTTCACCTGGCGGGGTAAAGACGCCCTGATGGCGCATCTCTTTGAACTGAATACGGCACAGCAGCAGGTCGATCGGTGTCGCTCCCCACATATCGGACTCGGTCAACGTCTGGTTGCCGATCATCGGCATCCCTACCGAGTAAGGTTGCGTCGGCGAGTAGCGTTCACCTTTGACGTTGCCCGCCGGCACCGGACGCTCTTCCACTTTGGCCACCGGCTCGCCGGTCTCGCGGTTGAGCATAAAGATCATGCCCTGCTTGCTGGTCTGCACCAGCACCGGGGTGGTGCCGCCCTTGCCGTCAGGCAGATCGTACAGCAGCGGCTGAGACGGCAGGTCAAAGTCCCACAGATCGTGGTGTGTGGTCTGGAAGTGCCAGCGCACCTGGCCGGTGGTGGCATCCACAGCCACGATAGAGGAGCTGTATTTATCGTCCAGCGCGGTACGTTCGCCGCCAAAGAAATCTGGCGTGGCGTTGCCGGTGGGCAGATAGATCAGATTCAGCTTCGCGTCGTAGGACATCGCCGACCAGACGTTTGGCGTACCGCGCGTGTAGGTCTGGCCTTCCGGCGGAACACCGGTCAGCGCTGGATTGCCCGGATCCCACGCCCATGCCAGTTTGCCGGTGTGGACATCAAACGCGCGGACCACGCCCGGCGGTTCGCCAGTGGAGTAGTTATCCGCGACGCGGCCGCCCACCACCACCACATTGCCCGCCACCAGCGGGGTGGAGGTCTGCTGATAGTAACCCGCTTTCACTTCACCCATGCCGACGCTGAGGTCGACAATACCGCCATCGCCGAAGTTTTCGCACAGTTTGCCGGTATCGGCATCAATGGCGATCAGGCGGGCGTCGATGGTCGGCAGGAACAGACGACGGGAACAGGCGGCCGGCTGCGTGCCTGCCGCTGGCGCGGTTTGCGCCTGGCTATCTGCGTAATAGCCTAAGCCGCGGCAGCGCTGCCAGTTGGGTGAAGAGGATTTGGAGTCATAGCGCCATTTCTCTTTTCCGCTGTCCACATCCAGCGCCAGCACTTTACTGTAAGGGGTACAGACATAGAGAGTATCGCCAATCTGCAGCGGGGTGTTCTGATCTTCTGCGCCCGAGCCGTTGCTCTGTGGGATATCGCCAGTATGCGCTACCCAGGCAACCTGCAGCTGGTTGACGTTTTGTTTGTTGATTTGGTCGAGGGCGGCGAAACGGTCGCCGTGGGTGGTGTTACCCCAGTGCGCCCAGTTTTTCTGCTGTTCGCCTGGCGCGACGGGCTTGACTGGTACCGCTTCAGTCGCGCTGACCAGCGGTGCGGATTTGAACATCCAGCCAAAGCTCACCGCCAGCGCCACGGCGAGAACGGCGGCGACGCCATAGGCCGGGCCTTTTTTCGCCGGTGGGCTGGCGAGGAAAGGCCAGACCAGGGCGGCCAGGAAGGCCAGTACGCCGAGCGCAAACAGGCGCGAGAAGAGCGGCCAGTAGTTCCAGCCAGCGTCACTAATCGCCCAGATCACCGAGGCGATAAACGCCACGGCGTATAACAGAATACCGCCGCGGCGGTTGCGGAAAATCAACACCGCCGCGATGACCATGACCACGCCCATCAGCGCGAAGTACAGTGTTCCGCCGACGAGGGCCAGTTTTGCCCCAAGAATACCCACAGCCAGACCGATGATGAGCATCAGTCCGGCGAGAAGCCACTGCAGGATCCGGGGGAATCCGCGCGGCGCGTTGCCAGTTGCCATGTAATCTCCTTAACCACACCAGCCACCTCACTGCGAACCAAATGAAACATGTTGCTTTTGAATCATTTTTGAATGAAGTGGTTTTAACCTTCATAAAACTGTATTTGTTGCTTGATTAGATTTCGAGTGAACCATTTGGTGAAATCGAGACATGATAGATCTGTTAAAGAAGTTTGCGCAAATGTTAATAAATAATTTCGCACTAAATGATTATTTTGCCGAATATGTCTAACGTCATGGGGAGCGGCGTCGGCGCGTTTGCAGGTTCCCCGGCCGCTGCGGGCCGGGGAGCAAGGGGGTCAGGCAGGCATGGACTTACGGATAGCGCTGAGCAGCGTCTGCGTACCCGGGGTCAGTGTCGCATCGACGCGGGTTAAAATGCCGATGGGCTCTCCGGCGCCCTGGGTGGCGATCGGCAGGGCGGTTAGCACGCCACGGCGAAGATCGTCTTTTACCGCCCCGGAAGGGACAAACCAGACATAGTCAAAATCCACCGTCAGCTGGCGCGACAGGGAGGCGGAGAGGGTCTCGATGCAGCCGGCGGGCATCTTACAGCCCTGGCTCTGGAGCAGCGCTTCGGCGTTTTGCCGCGGCACGGTGCCTTTAGGTGAGACCACCACCGGCCACTCCATCACCCGACTAAGGGTCACCGTCTCCTGAAGCAGGGGATGTCCCGGGCGAACCACCAGCTTCAGGGATTCAAGGAACAACAGTTCGTAATGCAGCCCGCTCATCAGCTCCGGGTCGGACATACGTCCAATGCCGATGTCGATCTCCCCGGATTTTAAGCCGGCGAGCAGCATGGTGTTGTTCATAGTGGCGACCTGCAGCGTGATATCTTTTTGCTGCTTGTGAAACTGGCCGATCACCGTCGGCAGGATCCCCAGCGCGGCGGTGGGCAGCGCGCCGATGCGCACGATGTCGTTATTCAGGCCCTCTTTGCGGTTCAGCGCCTGGCCGGCCGAATTAAGGGCGTCAAGCACCTTAACGGCATGCGTCAGAAACTGTTCGCCGACCAGGGTTAGCTGCGCCCCAAGACGACCCCGCTCGAACAGCCGGGTACCGGTCAGCTGTTCTAGCTCGTTAAGCGTTTTCGAGAGTGCTGGCTGGCTCAGATTTAATGTTTCAGCCGCGCGCCCCAGCGTTCCCTGTTGAGCGACGGCCACGAAGGTGTGTAGATGGCGCAAGCGAATGCGCTGACTGAAGAGACCATTTTTTTCCATAGTAAGATGATGTTAAAAACACAGCGGTGAAAGAGACAAGCGGACTTGTTTAAATTTGATAACCAGATAGCAAAATATTATTAACATTTGAGTTGGTTACATGACAAGATCTTTCCCTGTGGTTGAAAACGCCTTCGCCCCGCAGAAACGGGGCGAAGGTGGTGGTCACCGCGACGGCTAAATATCGAAAAAGACGGTTTCGTTCTCGCCCTGCAGATGAATGTCAAAACGATAGACCACTTCCGTACCGCGAACCTCGCGCTCGGCGATTAAGGTTTTGCGTCTCACCTCCCACTCGATGAGATTCAGCACCGGGTCGCTGGCGTTGGCCTCGTGTTCATCGGCAAAGTACATCCGCGTATTCAGGCCAATATTGATCCCACGCGCCACCACCCACAGGTTGACGTGCGGCGCCATCAGCCGGCCATCGCGACCGACCACCGGGCCCGGCTTGATGGTTTCAAAGCGCCAAATGCCGGAGGTGAAATCAGAGCAGGTACGCCCCCAGCCGCGGAAGGCCGGGTCGACGGCTTTCTGCTGTTGACGATCGTCAGGATGGTTATAGCGACCCGCGGCGTTGGCCTGCCAGATCTCCAGCAGCACATCGCGGACCGGCGTCCCGGAGCCGTCGATGACCCGGCCTTCAATGGTGATGCGCTCCCCGGCGGTATCGGCGGTAGTGAGGACCGGGCCAAAATTTTTCTCAAAAATATGAAAGCCTGCGGCGTCCGGCGCCAGGCCGATATGAACATAGGGTCCCGCCGTCTGCGAGGCGGTTTCAGGCAGATACTCTTTCATCGGGCGGCCCCCTGAGTGCGATTTTCAAACAGCGTGGCGCGGTGGCCGCGCAGAACAAGGTCGAAGCGGTAGGCCAGACAATCCAGCGGTACGGCGGCGTGCATGTCCAGCTCGGCGATCAGCGTGCGCACGGCGTCGTCATTATTAATAGTCCTGACGATCGGGCACTGCTTAATCAGCGGGTCGCCTTCAAAATACATCTGGGTGATCAGGCGCTGGGCCCAGGCGTCGCCCGAGAGAGAAAAATGGATATGCGCCGGACGCCAGTCGCTGGCCTGGTTGCGCCAGGGGTAGGGGCCGGGTTTGATGGTGCGAAAACAGTAATAGCCGTTTTCATCGGTAAGCACCCGGCCGCAGCCGCCAAAGTTCGGGTCAATCGGCGCCAGATACTGATCTTTTTTATGCCGGTAGCGACCGCCAGCATTGGCTTGCCAGACTTCCACCAACGTATTTTTCATCGGTCGGCCGAATCCATCGCGCACGTAACCGTGGACGATGATCCGCTCGCCGATCGGCAGGCCTTCTTTGGCATAGTTCAGGATTAGGTCATTATCCAGAGGGCCCAGGTCGTCGCGGCTAAATACCGGGCCGGTGATCTCTGACAGCGAGTTCTGCAGAGAGATGAGGGCGTTTTTTGGCGAGCGCAGGACGCTGGTTTTATAGCCCGGCGCGTAAGCGGGCGGGTGGCTACTGTAATCGCGATGGACAACCTCACGTGGGGACCATTTGTCGTTCATAGGGTACTCCGTGTAGACGGTAGAGGGGCATATTGTTGTAATGTCGCCAGAAGCAGTGTGTGTAAATGCATTGTTAATTTAAAGTGAAATTACCGGGTGTTTTTCATAACTATGGGTTATGTTTTGCGCAATGACCTGGGCCGGCGGCAGGTTATCGCCATCACAGTTTGTAAATTCTTCCCCCCGCCGCGAGGCAGCTTTCCTACACTCCAGGAAGTATTCACTGGAGGTAACACATCATGGCGAACACCATCACGGCTGATGAGATTCGGGAGCACTTTTCACAGGCCATGTCGGCCATGTACCAGCAGGAAGTTCCGCAGTACGGAACGCTGCTGGAGCTGGTGGCTGACGTCAACCTGGCGGTACTGGAAAATAATCCGCAGCTGCATGAACAGCTCGCTAACGCTGACGAGCTGGCGCGCTTAAACGTGGAGCGCCACGGCGCGATTCGCGTGGGCACAGCGGAAGAACTGGCGACGCTCCGTCGCATGTTTGCCATCATGGGAATGTATCCCGTTAGCTATTACGATCTCTCGCAGGCCGGCGTGCCGGTCCACTCCACGGCGTTTCGTCCCATCGACGATGCCGCGCTGGCGCGCAATCCATTTCGGATTTTCACCTCGCTGCTGCGCCTGGAGCTGATTGAAAATCGCGCCCTGCGCGAGCGGGCCGAGGCGATCCTCGCGCGGCGCAAAATCTTCACCCCCCGCTGCCTGGCGCTGATTGCGCAGTATGAAGCAGAGGGCGAATTCACCTCTGCCGACGCGCGCGAGTTTGTCCAGGAGGCGCTGGAGACGTTCCGCTGGCACCGGCAAGCCACCGTCGATGAGGAGACTTACCATGCTCTGCATCGCGAGCACCGCCTGATTGCCGATGTGGTCTGTTTCCCGGGGTGTCATATCAACCATCTCACGCCGCGGACGCTGGATATTGACCGCGTCCAGTCCCTGATGCCGGAGTGCGGTATTGAACCCAAAGCGTTGATTGAAGGGCCACCGCGCCGGGAGGTCCCGATCCTCCTGCGGCAGACCAGCTTTAAGGCGCTTGAGGAGCCGGTGATGTTCGCCGGAGAACACCGAGGCACCCATAGCGCCCGCTTTGGCGAAATTGAGCAGCGGGGCGTGGCGCTGACGCCGAAAGGGCGCGCGCTATACGATCGGCTGCTGCAGGCGGCAGGAACCGGGAAAGATAATCTCAGCCACCAGCAGCATCTACAGGAGGTGTTTAGCGAATTTCCCGACAGCGAATTTCTGCTCCGTCAGCAGGGGCTGGCCTGGTTTCGCTACCGCCTGACGCCCACGGGTGAGGCACATCGCCAGGCGTTTCGCCCGGGCGACGATCCGCAGCCGCTGATTGAGCGCGGGTGGGTGGTCGCCCAGCCGATTATTTATGAAGACTTTTTACCGGTCAGCGCGGCGGGCATTTTTCAGTCCAATCTGGGCAACGAGACCCAGGCGCGCAGCCACGGGAACGCCAGTCGCGAGGCGTTTGAGGCAGCTCTGGGCTGCCCGGTGCAGGATGAGTTTGAACTATACCGACAGGCGGAGGAGCGCAGCAAACGACGTTGCGGTCTGCTGTAAAATCAGTACCCTGCTGGCATCAGCCTTACAGGGAGCAGGTTATGCAACATCCGTCGAAACCGTTGGCGAAAACCCGTCAGGGAACGCTTGCCGGGAGCGCAGAACAGGGGATTCATATCTGGCGCGGCATTCCGTACGCCGCGCCGCCCGTGGGCCCGCTGCGCTGGCGCGCGCCGCAGCCAGCCGCCCGCTGGCAGGGGGTACGTCCAGCCGAGACCTTTTCCGCCGCCAGCTGGCAGGACATTGACTACTGCCGCGAGCTCGGCGGCGGCGATCCTGGCGCCTTCAGCGAAGACTGCTTATATCTCAACGTCTGGGCCCCGGCCAGCGCAGCGCAGCCGCTGCCGGTGATGGTCTGGCTGCACGGCGGCGGGTTTACCATCGGCGCCGGCAGCCTGCCGCCTTACGATGGCAAAGCGCTTGCCAGCCGCGACGTGGTGGTGGTGACAGTTAACTACCGGCTGGGCCATCTCGGTTTTTTCGCCCATCCGGCGCTGGAAGAAGAGGCGGGCGAACGTCTCTATAATTTCGCGTTGCTCGATCAGATTGCCGCTCTGCAGTGGGTTCAGGAGAATATCCACGCCTTCGGCGGGGATGCCGCCAACGTCACGCTGTTTGGCGAATCCGCCGGGGCGCGCAGCGTGCTGTCGCTAATGGCCTCCCCGAAAGCGAAAGGGCTGTTTCATAAAGCGATTATTCAGAGCGGGTATACGCTACCCGATCTGCCGCGGGAAAAAGCGCTGGAAAAAGGGCGCCTGCTGGCGGAACACTTCGCCTTACCGCAAGCCAGCGCTGAGGAATTGCGGGCGATCCCGGCGGAGGCCTTCTGGTCGCTCACCGCGCCGCTGAATACCGGGCCAGCGCCTATTGCCGGAGACGCGGTGCTGCCGCAGCCGATGCTGGAGACCTTCTTTGCCGGCCGCCAGCATCCGATACCGGTGATGATCGGCTCCAATAGCGATGAAGCCAGCGTGATGGCCGTGTTCGGTGTCGATATTGCCGGGCAGATCCAGAAGCTGCGCCGAGAGCGCCGTCTGGGGCTGGGGCTGATCAAACTCCTCTATCCCGGCGTGAAGGGCGATGAAGCGCTGGGGCGGGAAGTATGCCGCGACATGGCCTTCACCACCCTTGGTTATGTAGTGATGCAGGCGCAACAGCGCGTGGGGCAGCCGTGCTGGCGCTACTGGTTTGATTATGTCGCGGAAGCGGAGCATGACGCCTACCCGCATGGGGCCTGGCATGGCAACGAGGTGCCCTACGTGTTTGATAACCTGCGGTTGACCGACCCGGTGCGGCAGTACGCCAGCGAAGCGGATCTGGCCTTCGCCGCTCAGGTCGCTGACTACTGGGCGCAGTTTGCCCGCCTCGCCAGCGGCGAGCAGACGCTTTCCGGCGCGGTGCGCTGGCCGGCGTGCCTGCGCGGGCGGGATCGCCTGTTGCGCATTGGCTTGCATAAGCGCGCCGGGTTTAAAGTGGAGAACCGCTTTATGCGCGCCAGACTGGCGCTGTTTCGCCGGGTGATGAAGCATCACGTGACGCTGGAATAAATCCCATAATGCGCAACTGTCGCCACCGACCGGTGGCGACGTTATCTCACATGACCACCACCGGCTTGATCACCTTGCCGGACGCCGAATCGGCGAAGGCCTGGTTGATATCGGCCAACGGATAGCGGGCGATAAGCTTATCGATAGGGAATTTTCCCTGTTTATAGAGTTGCACCAACAGCGGAATAAACAGCGCCGGCACGGCGTCGCCTTCTATCACCCCGACCAGCGATTTTCCCTCCGCCATCAGGTCGTTCTGCACGTTAAGGGTGATGTCTCCGGTAAAGCCCACAATCGCCACCGTTCCCAGCGGTTTCACCGCGTGTACGGCCTGCAGAACGATAGCGGAGACGCCGGTCGTTTCCACCGCGTAGTGGGCGCCTTTACCGGTGATTTGTTTAATCACGGCGACGGCATCCTGTTCCTTACCGTTGATCTGATGGGTGGCGCCCAGTTCGCGCGCCAGGGCGAGGCGGCTGGCATGGATATCCACCGCGATAATCTGCGAACAGCCGGTTAATTTCGCTGCCATGATGGCGCTGAGCCCCACCGCGCCGCAGCCAAACACCACCAGCGATTCGCCGACCACCGGTTTCAGGCGGTTGAGCACCGTCCCGCTACCGGTCTGGATACCGCAGCCCAGCGGGCCGAGCAGGGTGAGATCAACCTCCGGGTCGACCACGACCGCGTTGCTGGCGCGGGTGACCACATACTGGCTGAAAGACGACTGGCCAAAGAACAGGGACAGATCCTGGTCTCCCAGCCGGTAGGGGGTGGTGCCATCCTCGCGTCGGCCGCCAAAATTAAGCGTATTAAAATCTTCGCAAGCCGAAGGGTGGTTGCTTAAACAATTTTCGCAGTGGTGGCAGGCGGCGTAGCTGAGCACTACGTGGTCTCCTACCCTGATGCCGCTAACCGCCTCGCCGACGCTGGCAACGATCCCGGCGCCTTCATGGCCGAGGATTGCCGGCATAGGCACCACCCCGGGGTTGTCGCGCATCACGGCGTCGGTATGGCAGACGCCGGTGGCGACAATTTTCACTAATATCTCGTCCTTCCCCGGCGGGGCGACCTCGACGTCTTTGATGACAAAAGGCTGCTGGTAGCCCAGCGTGACGGCTGCTTTCACTTGCATGGCATGACTCCTGAATGAATTCCCTGGAGAGCGTGGCGGGACAGCCCGAACGGCTCTCCCCTGTTGGCCGCTAACGTGAAGAAAGATAGCGGTTATCGGGGAAAAGTTAGCACCAGGCGCGATGGAAATTTGCGCGAATCGTGCCTAAAAAACGCGCGCGGCGAGGAGCGATACATGGGGTGAATATTCAGCCCTGGAGAATAGATTTCCCTTGAATAGTCAGGGGTAAAAAGCGGCATGCAGCGTGTATGCCCTGGCTACACGTCAGAGGAAATGAAAAAAACAGGCTGTTCCTCTGGACAGGGCTTTTTTACCTTTTTTCTGCTGGCAACAATTGGATTATTAATCGTTTTTGTCTAGAGTGGGCGGAAATTATCACGCAGCGTGATGACGCGTTGCGAATCAATTCACCCGTGCAGAAGGACGCTTTCTCAGGCATGAACCGCAGACGTTTTCTTAAATCTTCCATGGCTGTTGCCGCCGTATGCGGAACGTCAGGAGTCGCTTCCTTATTCAGTCAGGCCGCTTTTGCCGAAGACGCGGGCATTGCCGACGGGCAAACGCGTCGTTTTGATTATGCTGTTCTGCAGGCGATGGCTCACGATCTGGCGCGCCAGCCGTGGGGCGGCGCCCCGCGCGATCTGCCGCCGACGCTCGCCAATCTCACCCCGCAGGCCTATAACAGCATCCAGTACGATGCCAACCACTCGCTGTGGAACAATATTGAAGAGCGTAAGCTGGACATCCAGTTTTTCCACGTCGGGATGGGGTTCCGTCGCCGCGTGCGGATGTTCTCTTTAGACGCCAGCACCCAGCAGGCGCGCGAGATCCACTTCCGTCCGGAGCTGTTTAAGTACAATGACGCCGGTGTGGATACCCGTCAGCTGGAAGGACAGTCTGACCTCGGCTTCGCCGGGTTCCGGGTGTTTAAAGCGCCGGAGCTGGCGCGCCGCGATATCGTGGCGTTCCTCGGCGCCAGCTACTTCCGCGCGGTAGACAGCACCTATCAGTATGGCCTGTCGGCCCGCGGTCTGGCGGTGGATACCTTTACCGATACCCCGGAAGAGTTTCCCGACTTTACGTCGTTCTGGTTCGAAACGGTCAAAGGGGACGCCACGGTGTTTACCGTTTACGCGCTGCTGGACAGCCCGAGCATCACTGGCGCCTACAAGTTCACCATCCACTGCCAGGATACCCAGGTTATCATGGACGTGGAAAACCACCTTTATGCCCGCAAGGATATCAAACAGCTGGGTATCGCGCCGATGACCAGTATGTTCAGCTGCGGCAATAATGAGCGGCGGATGTGCGACACCATCCATCCGCTAATCCACGACTCCGATCGGCTGTCAATGTGGTTGGGCAACGGGGAATGGGTCTGCCGGCCGCTGAATAACCCGCAGAAGCTGCAGTTCAATGCCTTCCAGGACAAGAACCCGCGCGGCTTTGGTCTGTTGCAGTTGGACCGTGATTTCTCCCACTACCAGGATGTGATGGGCTGGTATAACAAGCGTCCCAGCCTGTGGGTTGAGCCGCGTAACCAGTGGGGCAAAGGGGCGGTCAGCCTGATGGAGATCCCAACTACCGGCGAAACGCTGGATAATATCGTCTGCTTCTGGCAGCCGGAAAAGGCGGTGAAGGCGGGCGACGAACTGGACTTCCGCTACCGTCTTTACTGGAGCGCGCAGCCGCCGGTGAGCACTCCGCTGGCGCGCGTTCTGGCCACCCGCACCGGGATGGGGGGCTTCCCCGAAGGATGGGCGCCGGGTGAACACTACCCGGATAAGTGGGCGCGTCGTTTTGCCATCGACTTTGTCGGCGGCGATTTGAAGGCGGCCGCGCCGCGCGGTATTGAACCGGTGATCACCCTCTCCAGCGGGGAAGCGAAGCAGATTGAGATCCTCTACGTCGAGCCGTTCGATGGCTACCGGATCCTTTTCGACTGGTATCCGACCACCGACTCAACCGACCCGGTGGAGATGCGTCTGTTCCTGCGCTGTCAGGGAGAAGCCATCAGCGAAACCTGGCTCTATCAGTATTTCCCGCCGGCAGCAGATAAACGCAACTACGTTGACGACCGGATCATGAAATAACCCTGAGTCACCCGACGCCCGCAGGCAGTCCCTGCGGGCCAGAAGAGAGCGCTATGACCGCAGATATCCCAGCAGTACCTGAGTCGATCCCGGTAACCGACGCGCTGACGCTAATCGCCATTGATGAGCGCTACGTTAGCGACCTGCACCAGCTGGTGGTCAAAAACCAGCGCTGGCTACAGCAGTCGCTCAGTTGGCCCGCCGAGGTGCGTAACGAAGACGAGACCCGCCGTCATGTGCAGGGCAACGTGATGCTGCATCAGCGGGATTACGCCAAAATGTTTTTGCTGTTTCTCGATAAGCAGCTAATCGGCGTCCTGTCGTTCAATCAGATCGAGCCGCAGAATAAAACGGCCTATATTGGCTACTGGATCGATGAAGAGCACCAGGGGCAAGGGCTGCTTTCCCGTTCATTACAGGCCTTTATCCGCCATTATGCCGCCAGCGGGCTGGTGCGCCGGTTTGTGATCAAATGCCGGGTGGCGAACACCCGCAGCAACCAGGTAGCGTTGCGCAACGGGTTTGTTCTGGAAGGCTGTCTCCGACAAGCCGAGTATCTGAACGGTAGCTATGACGATCAGAATATCTACGCCCGCATTATTGACCGCGATGAGGCATTAAAGCGCGCCTAACAGCGGCGTGCGGGTGATGTGCTGCTGGCCGTCAAGCGTTTTCGGGCCGCGCAGATGAATGGCCTCTCCCTCCTGTGCGGCAATCTGCACCTCGTCATTGATGGAGACCTGGTGCTCAACGATCACATCGCCGGTGATGACTGTCCGCCCCTGGATCAGCACATCGTCGTCGAGCAGAATCGGACCACCTCGCAGCTGCGCCTCGCCGCCGACCATCGCCCGATGCTTCAGCAGGCAGTTGCCTTCAATCACCGCATTCTCTGCCACCTGCGAACTGTAGCGCACGGTGGGAATGGCATCCTCTCCGCGACCGGCGATCAGGCGCGCGTGCCCGTATACCCGGGCGTTATCGCATACCCAGACGTCGTTTTCTTCGTTCCCTTCAAGTCTTGCCTGGTCAAACACTTCCGCCCGATGTTCGACAAACGCATGCTCAACGAAGGCATCGCCGTAGATTTGCGCCTGGTGGAGAATGCGCGAGGCGCTGACGGTGGCTCGCTGATAGATCTGCAGGACTTTGTCGCGATCGGCGGTTAACCCGCGCGCGGCAATCACCTGGCAGTGGGGGAGAAGGCGCGCCTCGTCGGCAAGGCGACAATAACCGCGCACCTGGCTCTGCATAACCGTGACGTTGTCACTGATCTGCGCGTGATGGCTGATCTGCGAGGAGTGAATGCAGGCCCGTCCGCCGATGGTGGCCTCATGGCTGACCACGCAGAACCCGGTTAAGCGGGCGTCGTCACGGATGCGCGCCCCGGCGAAAACCACGCTGTTGATATCGTAGATCCAGCACTCCCCCTGCTGGCTGAGAGCGCATTCCTCATCCACCCAGCCGCCTTCGCTGCCCGCTTTGACGTCAGCGAAATCAATAAGCGCCACGATCTGGCGCAGGGTGACGCTTTGTTTGCCATGCTCTTCCTCATAACAATACTGCCGGGTCTGTTCGCTGAGACGGTATTTACGCATGGCCGATCCTTATTACTTATGGTTAACATAAACATAGCAAAGATCGCCATAGCGCGCGGGATAAGGTTCCTTTAGAATGCAACTTCAAATTAAATTGATATCATCAATAAAATGAATAAAACGCAAACGCCGCGGCAGGTGCTAAACCTGCCGGCGGGTTATTTTGGCATGGTGCTCGGCACCATCGGAATGGGCTTCGCCTGGCGTTACGCCAGCACCCTCTGGCCGGTCAGCCGCAGCATTGGTGATGGGCTGGTGACGCTGGCGATGGCGATGTGGGTCCTGCTCAGCATGGCGTTTATCAGCCGGGCGATCCGCTTTCCGGCGAGCGTGCTGCGGGAGATGCGTCATCCGGTGAGCAGCAGCTTCGTCAGCCTGTTTCCGGCCACCACGCTGTTGGTGGCGATTGGTTTGACTCCCTGGTGCCGGCCGCTGGCGATCGGGCTGTTTGTGCCGGGCGTGGCACTGCAGCTCGCCTATGCCGCCTGGCAAAGCGGTGGGCTATGGCGGGGGAACCATCCTCGCGAGGCCACCACGCCGGGGTTGTATCTGCCGACAGTAGCCAATAATTTTATCAGCGCGATGGCCTGCGGCGCGCTGGGATTTTCCGATGCCGGACTGGTGTTCCTCGGCGCCGGGGTCTTCTCCTGGCTGAGCCTCGAGCCGGCGATCCTCCAGCGTCTGCGCAGCGCAGGCGAGCTGCCGACGCCGCTGCGCACCTCGCTGGGGATCCAGCTGGCGCCTGCGCTGGTGGCCTGCAGCGCCTGGCTCAGCGTCAACGGCGGGGAGGCCGATACCTTCGCTAAGCTGCTGTTTGGTTACGGCCTGCTGCAGCTACTGTTTATGCTCCGTCTGATGCCCTGGTATCTTCGTCAGCCGTTCAATGCTTCTTTCTGGAGCTTTTCGTTCGGCATTTCCGCGCTGGCCACCACCGGTCTGCATCTCGGCCAGGCCAGGGGAGACGGCTTTTTTCATCATCTGGCGATGCCGCTATTTATTTTTAGCAATCTGGTTGTCGGCCTGCTGCTGCTGCGTACAGCGTTGCTGTTGGTCAGCGGGAAACTGTTGCTCCAGGTCGACCGGGAAACACTCCTGAATAAGAAGGAAGGATCATGACAAAGCGTGACGCGGATTATTTTAGTCAAAAATACAGCCTGACCCGCACCCATTCCGAGGTGCTGCATGCCGCGACGATTGTGCCGCCGGGGCGGGCGCTGGATCTGGGCTGCGGCAACGGGCGTAACAGCCTTTATCTGGCGGCGAACGGCTTCGCGGTGACGGCGTGGGATAAAAATCCGATGAGCCTCAACAATCTGGAAAGCATTCGCGCCGCCGAGCGACTGGATAATCTGCAAACGGCGGTGAAAGACCTCAACAGCCTGAGCTTTGACGGCGAGTATGACCTGATCCTCTCCACCGTAGTGATGATGTTCCTCGAGCCTGACACCATCCCCGGCCTGATCGCCAATATGCAGCGCTGCACCGCCGCCGGCGGCTATAACCTGATTGTGGCGGCGATGGATACCGAAGACTATCCCTGCACCGTCGGCTTCCCGTTTGCCTTTAAACCTGATGAGCTTCGTGATTATTACCAGGGCTGGGAGCTGCTGAAATACAATGAGGACGTCGGCGAGCTGCATCGCACCGACGCCAACGGCAATCGCATCAAATTGCGCTTCGCCACCCTGTTGGCGCGCAAGCCTGCCTGATTCGCCGCGGCGTGGGAAGCTGAGCATCGCCCGCGCCGCATTCCCCGCCAGAGCCTGGGCAAGACAGAGACCCGTTGCGGCGAAAATGAGCCTGGAAAACCGCGCGATACCCCTTTTAAGTGATTATTTATTAACGTAATGTTCAGGCCATCAATATTTATAAATCTTCCTTGACGAAGCCCTTTTTTTGTCACAAAACTAGTGGGTCCTATTTGCTATAACGTCTGCCGAAAAAAAACTGTATTTACAGGGATCTCTCTATGCGTACTCGCGTTTTACTGAAAGTCGCCGCTCTGGCGGGAATATTGGCGTTGACCGGCTGTGCGGCGAAAGTGGCGCAACCGAATCAGTATTCGGGCTTCTTAAAAGATTATTCCAGTTTGAAAGAAACGACCTCTGCCTCCGGCAAGCCGGAGCTGCGCTGGATCGATCCGAACTTCAATCCGGCCAACTATGACAATATCGTTTATCACCCGGTGACCTACTATCCGGTACCGAAGCCGACCACCCAGGTAGGGGAGAAGGCGCTGCAGGATATTCTTAACTACACCAACAAAGAGCTGAAACAGGCTATTTCCGAGCGTAAACCGCTGGCCACTACCGCCGGCAAGCGCAGCCTCATCTTCCGCGGGGCGATCACCGGGGTGGACTCCAGCAAAGAGGGGCTGCAGTTCTATGAAGTGATCCCGGTCGCTATGATTGTCGCCGGCACCCAGGCCGCCACCGGCCATCGTACCATGGACACCAATCTGTACTTTGAGGCGGAGGTCATTGACGCCAGCACCAATAAGCCGGTCATCAAGGTCGTACGTAAAGGGGAAGGCAAAACCCTGGCGAATGAGAATACACCGCTGACCGTCGATACCCTGAAGCAGGTTATCGATGATATGGCGGTCGACGCCGTTAAATTCGATCCCTCTCAGCGTTAATCGTGCCAGCGCCGTCTGACGACGGCGCTGTTTTTCTTCAGCCTCCTCAGGCCAGCCTTCGGCGCAGCAATAGCTGTTCCGGTTTGGCAAACATCACCATGTTACCCAGCAGGATCAGCGCCAGCCCGATCACGGCGCTGCTGTGCCAGACATACCCTTCATAGACGGTGGAAATGGATAAGGCGACCAGCGGAAACAGCAGCGTACTGTAGGCGGCTTTGCTGGCGCCGATGCGCCCAACGAGAGTGAAATAGGCGCCAAAGGCGATGACCGAGCCGAACAGCGCCAGGTAAAGCAGGGCGCCCAGATAGCTGACGGTCCATTCTGGCATAAAATTATCGCCGCGCAGCAGAGCGATCGCCCCCATCACCAGCGTGCCGTAGAGCATCGCCCAGCTGTTGGTGGTCAGCGTTTCCAGCCCGCGGCGCTGGTGGCGAATACTGAACATATTGCCGAGCGAAAAACCGTAGGTGCCCAGGGCGCTCAGCCCGATCCCCCACAGCAGCGAGGCGTTCAGTCCATTGGCCAGCAGGTCGTCCCAGAACAGGATGACGATACCGGCAAGACCCAGCGCGGCGGCGGCCCAGAAGCGGCCCGGCGGCTGCTGGCGAAAAAAGAGAAAGCTGTTGATGGCGTTAAACAGTACCGCCATCGAAAAGATCACCGATTCCAGACCGGTATTGATCCAGGCGGCGGCGGTATAAAAACACCAGAAATTAAAGCAGAAGACGCAGCAGCCCTGCAGCAGGCAGCAGAGATGATCTTTCGCGCCCAGCGGCCGCAGGCGTCGTGTGACGAGCAGAATCGCCAGCATCGTGACGCTGGCTACGGCGAAACGCCAGAAAATCGATACCGGCGCGGCCACCGGTCCCTGTTGTAAAAAAATCGCGATCCACGTTGTACCCCAGATCACGACAACGAGTGCATAGAGTAATGCGTTCACCCTGGTTCTCCTCTACCTGTTGATGGGAGGAGTATGCCGGCTGCCGCCTGCTGCGGCTTTCACCGGTTTGTTGTCGGCTTGCAAATTCTTGCGCTTATTTGCCATCCGCTGGCGGTGAGGACTGGAAACCGCGCCGTAGTCTCCCTAGACTAGGGCTTTTACAGACAATGTGTGAAGACGATGGGTTACGGGACATTTGAAACATTACGGCGACAGAACGCGGTGCTGAAGGGAACCGTGGAGCTGAATTCCGGTATTCAACTGGCCGCCTGGTATAACAATTGCGATACCGTGACGGTGCGCAGCGACCATCATACCTTAAGTCTGTACGTGGCTGATGGCTACGAAAGCTATCAAAAGACGCCGCACGGCTGGAAAAATGGCGGCGGCCCGGACCGTTTTTGTCTGATGCCGAAAGGCGATGAAAGCGTATGGGATATCCGCGGCGATCTGTCGTTTGTGCATCTTTACTGTACCGATGCGCACCTGCGTCGCGTCGGCGAGGAGGTATGGGACCGCAGCCCGGCGAATTTCACCCTACAGGAAAAGACCTTCGCCAGCGATGATAAAATCACCGCAGTGTATCGTCAGTTTTTGCTCGCTAACGACTGGCGGCAGCCGGCGAACCAGCTGACCCTCAGCGCTGCCAGCAGCTTACTGCTTACCCATCTGATCCAGCACTATTCCACCGTGCAGTGGCGTTTGCCGACGGTCACCGGCGGGCTGGCGCCAGGCGTAAAGCGTCACGTACTGGCCTGGATCGATGCTCATCTCGATCAGCCCTTGACCCTGGCCGACCTGGCGCAGCAGGCGGGTCTGAGTGAGTTTCATTTTGCTCGTATGTTTCGTCAGTCGCTAAATATGGCTCCGCATCAGTACGTCATGCAGCAGCGAATGGCGAAGGCGCAAAATCTGATCTGCCATAGCGCGCTGCCGTTAACCGAGATAGCGCTGGCCTGTGGTTTTAGCTCCCCCAGCCATTTCAGCCATCGGGTCAAAGCCGCCACCGGGCTGACGCCGTCCCAGCTACGGGCGGCGCAGCGCGGATAGCACGCCGTAACTCACCCCGCCGAGCACCACGCCCCAGAAGGCGGAGCCAATTCCCGCCAGCGTCACCCCGCTGGCGGTGACCAGGAAGGTTAGCACCGCCGCATCGCGTTCACTGGCCTGATGCACTGCCTGAAAAAGACTCCCGCCGATGGTGCCGAGCAGCGCCAGACCCGCCAGCATCTGGATCCACGCCGGCGGCAGGGCCGACATCAGGGCGGTGATTGACCCGCCGAACAGACCGGCCAGCAGATAAAAACCGCCCGCAGCTATGGCCGCCAGCCAGCGCTGGTTCGGATCCGGGTGCGCCTCCGGGCTCTGGCAAATCGCAGCGGTGATCGCCGCGATGCAGATGGAATAAACCCCAAACGGCGCCAGCAGTAGTGCCAACCCCCCGCAAACGACGATCAGTGCGGAGACCGGTACGGTATAGCCTGATGCCTGCAGGGTGGCGAACCCCGGAGCGTTCTGCGAGGCCATGGTGACGAGGAAGAACGGCAGACCGACGCTGAGCAAAAGCGCCGGAGTAAACTGCGGGGCGACCCATTCCGGCGTCACAAATGCCAGCGGCACGGCGGCGCTAGCCACATCCCCGGACGCCGCCGCAATCAGCGCTCCAATCACCAGCGCGGCCACCACGGCGAAGCGGGGCCACAGCGCTTTACACAGCAGCCAGGCGGCGAGCATCCCGCCGCACAGCGGCAGATGATCCTGTAAGCCGGCGAAGGCCTGCAAACCAAACCGTAGCAGGATCCCAGCCAGCATCGCGGCGGCCAGCGAATGGGGAATGATCTGCATCAGCCGGGCAAACAGGCCGGTGGCGCCGCAGATAACGATTAGCGCGTTGGCGAAAATAAAGATCCCCACGGCCTCGGCGAGGGTCACCCCCTGCAGGCCGCTAACTAACAGCGCAGCGCCCGGCGTTGACCAGGCGGTGAGCACAGGAACTTTCCGCCAGGCGCTCAGCGCGAGAGTACTGATGCCCATGGCGAGGCCAAGAGCCGTCATCCAGCCGGCGATCTGCCCGGGGGTAGCGCCGGCCGCGGCGGCGGCCTGCCAGATGATGGCGGCGGAGCTGGCGTACCCCACCAACACGGCGACGAAGCCAGCGAACAGAGTGGGAAGCGGAAGACTAAACGAGCGCATAGATGATTCTCATGTGCGTTATAACATCCATTCAATGTATCATTGTGCGTTATAACGCACAAGCGGTGGTTCGCGCAGCTACCCTGGGAGAAAAACTCGCCCCCAGTGGCGTACGATGCCGTTAAACGTCCTGAAAAAATCAGACAAATGGCGGTATACTTTGCGCAGTAAAAACAGGAGGAAGGATGAATATTGCGCAACATCTGGCGGCAACGCTTAAAACCCTGCGCCAGCAGCGAGGCTGGAGCCTGTCGCGACTGGCGGAAGAGACCGGGGTGTCGAAAGCCATGCTCGGGCAGATTGAGCGGAATGAATCAAGTCCAACGGTGGCGACGCTGTGGAAGATTGCCACCGGGCTGAACGTACCGTTTTCGGCGTTCATCGTCCCGGACGCCAGCGCCGCGCCCTCCGCGTTTGATCCGCAGCAGCAGGCGATGGTGGTGACGCCAGTATTCCCGTGGGATCCCGAGCTGCGCTTTGACCATTTTTCGATAACCCTTGCCCCCGGCGCGCTGAGCGAATCAACGCCGCATGAGAAAGGGGTGATTGAGCATGTGGTAGTGATAAGTGGTACGCTGGATTTGTGCTTACAAGGGGAGTGGCACTCGCTGCAGGCGGGTGAGGGTAGGCGTTTCGCCGGCGACGCGACGCATGCGTATCGTAACCGCGGCGCCCAGGCGGCCCATTTCCATTCTCTTATCCATTATCCAAAAGAAAAAACCGCGAGCGAACCCGCGGCCAGACAAGATGACTGATGATAACCACTCACAACGTGACGAGGAAAATCCGGAATACGTGATGACAGTACTCTTCGCCGTGATTTGAGGGAAATATCTTTTCCGTCAATACTTTGTTGAAAAGTGAAAATTCGTCGTCGCGCGACGGCGGAAAAGGTTTTCGTCTGCGCCCGGTTCTGACTACAATAGCCGCCATTTCGACCCCCTTATACTGGATAACAACACGCGTATGCGCCTGCACAATCATCGTCTTGAACTTCTTAGTCCTGCCCGCGACGCCGGTATCGCTCGCGAAGCGATCCTTCACGGCGCCGATGCCGTTTACATCGGTGGACCTGGCTTTGGTGCCCGCCACAACGCCAGCAACAGTCTGAGCGATATCGCCGGGCTGGTGCCTTTCGCTCATCGCTTTGGCGCAAAGGTATTTGTGACGCTGAACACCATTCTGCATGACGATGAACTGGAGCCGGCGCAGCGGCTGATTACCGATCTCTACGACGCAGGCGTCGATGCGCTGATCGTGCAGGATATGGGGATCATGGAGCTGGATCTGCCGCCGATTGAGCTGCACGCCAGTACCCAGTGCGATATTCGCAGTGTGGAAAAAGCGAAGTTTCTCTCCGACGCCGGCTTCAGTCAGATCGTGCTGGCGCGCGAACTGAACCTCAGTCAAATCAAAGCCATTTACGACCACACTGACGCCACTATCGAATTCTTTATCCATGGCGCGCTGTGCGTGGCCTATTCCGGGCAGTGTTACATTTCGCACGCCCAGACCGGACGCAGCGCCAACCGCGGCGACTGCTCGCAGGCTTGCCGCTTGCCGTATACCCTGAAGGACGATCAGGGGCGGGTGGTGGCCTATGAGAAACATCTCCTGTCGATGAAGGATAACGATCAGACCGCCAACCTGGCGGCGCTGATCGACGCTGGCGTACGCTCCTTCAAAATTGAAGGCCGTTACAAAGACATGAGTTATGTGAAAAACATCACTGCGCACTATCGTCAAATGCTGGATGCCATTATCGAAGATCGCGGCGACCTGGCGCGCGCCTCGGCTGGACGCACCGAGCATTTCTTTATCCCGTCCACGGATAAAACCTTCCACCGGGGCAGCACTGACTACTTTGTTAATGCCCGCAAAGGCGATATCGGCGCCTTTGATTCGCCGAAATTTATCGGCCTGCCGGTGGGTGAAGTTCTGAAGGTAGGCAAAGACCATCTCGACGTTGAAGTCAGTGAACCGTTAACCAACGGCGATGGTCTCAACGTGATGATTAAGCGCGAAGTGGTGGGCTTCCGTGCTAATACCGTGGAAAAAACCGGCGAAAACCGTTATCGGGTATGGCCTAACGAGATGCCAGCGGATCTGCATAAAGTGCGCCCCCATCAGCCGCTCAACCGCAACCTCGATCATAACTGGCAACAGGCGCTGCTAAAGACCTCCAGCGAACGCCGCATCGCGGTAGATGTGACGTTGAGCGGCTGGCAGGAGCAGCTGGTTCTCACCATGACCTGTGAAGATGGCGTCAGCGTGACCCACACCCTTGACGGGGAGTTCGCCGAAGCTAACCAGGCGGAGAAAGCGCTGGCCAACCTGCGTGACGGTGTCACAAAACTGGGGCAAACCATCTACTATGCGCGCGAGGTGCAGGTTAATCTGCCGCCGCTGTTTGTGCCCAACAGCCTGCTCAACCAGCTGCGTCGGGAAACTGCGGAGATGCTGGATGAAGCGCGCCTCAACGCCTGGCAGCGCGGCACCCGCAAGCCGGTCTCCGTACCGCCGCCGGTCTACCCTGAGACCCATCTCTCCTTCCTCGCCAACGTCTATAACCACAAGGCGCGGGCGTTCTACCAGCGCTATGGCGTACAGCTGATCGACGCCGCCTATGAAGCGCACGAAGAGAAGGGCGATGTGCCGGTGATGATCACTAAGCATTGTCTGCGGTTCGCCTTCAACCTCTGCCCGAAGCAGGCGAAAGGCTCCATCAAGAGCTGGAAAGCCACGCCGATGCAGCTGATCCATGGCGATGAGGTCCTGACCCTGAAGTTTGACTGCCGTCCGTGCGAAATGCACGTGGTCGGCAAGATCAAAAACCATATCCTCAAAATGCCGCACCCGGGCAGCATTGTGGCCTCCGTCAGCCCGGACGATCTGATGAAGACGCTGCCGAAGCGCAAAGGGGCCTGATTCGAGTCGATGCTATTGGCAGGATGCCCGCGGTTTACGGTCGTCCTGCCAGCGGTGATGTTCGCGCAGGTCTGCGGCGGCCTCCTCGTGCTGGCTGCGAAGCTCATCGCTATCCGCTTCGTGCAGCAGCTGCTGTTCGAGACTTTGCACCGGAAAGTACTCGTGTCCCTGACGATGGGCCAACAGATGCCCGGAAAATAATGCGCACAGCAACAGCAGGGCGCTTATGCTTCTCTTTAACATACCTTTTCTCGACGGAACAATGGCGTGGACATACTATGTCAGGCGCAATGCAGGCTTTTTTTCGGGCATCTCAAAGAACGGCAAGAGTTTGTCAACGAGGCTGACGAAGGATGAAAAAAGGCCTGACGCGGAAGGCCAGGCCAGAGTGTTACGCTTTCGGCGGCAGCGGTTTCCCGCTGTGCTCGCTCCCTTTTGGCGGCTGCTTGCCGTTGTGCTGCGGCTGTTTGCCGTCTCGTTGTGGCTGTTTGCCGTCTCGTTGTGGCTGTTTGCTGTTGTATTGCGCTTGCTTGCCATCGTGTTGGCCGTTTTTCACCGGCGGTTTACCCTGATGCTGCGCGCCTTTTTCCGGCGGCGGCGGCGGGTTGTCGGCAGCAAAAGCCCATGACGACATTCCAAGGGTCATTACGGCGGAGAGTAAAGCTAACTTCTTCATAGCAATATCCTTTCTTCAGATGTATCGCCGTATTTCATCAGGCAAAAGTGAAGATAAGATGGAGAAGTCCCTTTTCGGACCTCTCTGCATCCCACTCAGACTTTTAGCCCTGCGGCGGTCATCAGCAGGCGAAACAGCAGGCTTATGGCGGCCAGCGTCAGTACGCTACCTCCCCAGAGCGCGATCAGCCACAGCAGACGTTTAGGCCAGGCAGTACGCATCAGTGATATCCCTCCCCAGGCTGAACTTTGCCGCGGAACACGTAATAGCTCCAGCAGGTGTAGCCAAGAATGACCGGAATAATCAGCAGGGCGCCCACCAGCATAAAGCCCTGGCTTTGCGGGGGAGCGGCAGCCTGCCACAATGTGATGGCCGGCGGGATAATATGCGGCCAGATGCTGATCCCTAGTCCGCTGAAGCCGAGAAAGACCAGGCCCAGCGTCAGCGTGAAGGGCGAAACATGGCGGTCGCGCTGATGCAGCGTGCTCCACAGCCAGCCGCTAACGAGGATCACCAGCAGCGGTACCGGCAGCAGGAAATAGAGATTCGGCAGGCTGAACCAGCGGGCAGCAATCGCCGGGTGCGCCAGCGGAGTCCACAGGCTGATGACGGCAAACACCGCCAGCAGGGCACCCAGCAACTGCCGCGATGCGCTGCGCATTCTCTGCTGCAGCGCGCCTTCACTTTTCATCACCAGCCAGGTGGCGCCGAGCAGCGCATAGGCCACGCATAGTCCGAATCCGCAGAACAGGCTGAACGGGGTCAGCCAGTCAAACATGCCGCCGCTGAAGGCGCGACCGCTGACGGTGAAACCGTTGATCACCGCCCCGACCACCACGCCCTGGCTGAAGGTTGCCAGCAGGGAGCCGCCAAAAAAGGCGCGATCCCAGAATGGCCGGTGCGATGGCGTGGCCTGGAAGCGAAACTCAAAGGCGACGCCGCGAAAAATCAGGCCGATCAGCATCAGGGTCAGGGGGATCGACAGGGCGTCGATGATCACCGCGTAGGCGAGAGGAAAGGCGCCAAACAGGCCGGCGCCGCCGAGCACCAGCCAGGTTTCATTGCCATCCCATACCGGCGCGACGCTGTTGACCATTACGTCGCGATCCCCGCCGCCCCGCACCGTGCTGAACAGCAGGCCGATGCCCAGATCAAAGCCATCCATGACGATGTACATCAGCGTGGCAAAGACGATAATCACGAACCAGATCACCGATAATTCGATACCCATTAGCGGGACTCCTTCTGCAGATAACCTTCAGTGGCGGCGGACAGCGGGCGGGCTGGCGTACCGGTTGTCGCCGGGAGCATCTCCTGCGGCCCCTTGCGGATCAGGCGCAGCATATAGCTGTAGCCGACGCCGAAGACGGCGCTGTACACTACGATAAAGGTCAATAAACTGACCGACATATGCAGATCGCCATGAGCGGAAACGGCATCGGCGGTGCGCTGAACGCCATACACCACCCAGGGTTGGCGGCCCACCTCGGTGGTCACCCAGCCGGCGAGAATAGCGATCAGGCCGGATGGCCCCATCCACAGGGCAAAACGCAGAAACGGCCGCGAGTGGTATAGCCGGTCGCCGCGACGCAGCCACAGGGCCAGCACGCCCAGCAGCAGCATCAACATGCCTAGCCCGGCCATCAGGCGAAATGACCAGAACACCACAGTAGAATTCGGGCGCTCCTCAGGAGCGAACTCTTTCAACGCCGGCACCTGTTTATCAAGACTGTGGGTGAGGATCAGACTGCCCAGGGCCGGGATCTCAAGCCCGTAGCGGGTGCGCTCCTGGTCCATATCGGGCCAGCCAAACAGCAGCAACGGCGTTGGCTCACCCGGTGGATTTTCCCAGTGCCCCTCAATGGCGGCGATTTTCGCCGGCTGGTGCTTCAGGGTATTCAGGCCATGCATATCGCCGATCAGCGCCTGGACGGGGGCGACCAGCAGCGTCATCCATAGCGCCATCGAGAACATCTTACGGATCGCCGGCGACTGATTGCCGCGCAGCAGATGCCAGGCCGCCGAGGCGCCGACAAACAGCGCGCTACTGAGAAACGCCGCTACTGTCATATGCAATAATCGGTAGGGGAACGACGGATTAAAGATCACCGCCAGCCAGTCGACGGGCACGACCTGGCCATCAACGATCTCAAACCCCTGCGGGGTCTGCATCCAGCTGTTAGAGGCGAGGATCCAGAAGGTGGAGATGATAGTACCCAGCGCCACCATGCAGGTGGCGAAAAAGTGCAGCCCCGGCCCCACGCGGTTCCAGCCGAAAAGCATCACCCCGAGGAAGCCCGCTTCCAGAAAAAATGCCGTCAGGACTTCATAGGTCAGCAGAGGGCCGGTTATGCTGCCTGCAAACTGTGAGAAACCGCTCCAGTTGGTGCCGAACTGGTAGGCCATCACCAGCCCGGAAACGACCCCCATACCGAAGTTGACGGCGAAAATCTTCGACCAGAAATGGTACAGCGAGCGCCAGACGGGATTTTTTGTTTTTAGCCATAAGCCTTCGAGCACCGCCAGATAGCTGGCCAGCCCAATAGTAATGGCGGGGAAGATAATATGAAATGAGACCGTAAAAGCGAATTGAACTCGCGCCAGATGGAATGCATCAAGACCGAACATGCAGGACTCCACAACAAAATTGATTCAGCGCAATTTTAGGTGGGGTGACGACTGAGGGGCAGAGGCAGTCACGCCATTTTTTATCATAACAGTTGGCCGCTGTTATGATTTTTCAGCTGTTGCCAGGGCGAGAAAATATCCTTGCGCAACCTTGATTAATCCCTGCGGAAGGTGATTAGGCGCTATTCCGCTGTCTGTCATATTATTGCTAACGGCTGGCTACGCGGCCCTGCCGCCGGTATGGCGTAGTCACCTGGTCGGCATAATATATCCTTACCACCCGCCGTAGCTCATATTTTGGCTTACGAAATCCGCCACGGATTTTTACTCTGATTTATTGTCACTCATTAGTATGAGAATAAGTAAAAACGCTGAGCCGGTTAATCGTAAATTAAATAATAATAAATTGTCGGCTCCGCGGCTAATTTGTACTGTATGAGCTCGGGAATAAATAAAAGGGAATGCCAATGTCTGAAAAAGGATTACAGAGTCTGTGCATTACGCTTGGCGTAATGATTATCTTCTGGTTTGTTTTAATCTCGCTATTCTGGGTGGTGATATTTTAAACCCATCCCGTGCTATCACGGCGACGCGGCCGCCGCTGCAGATATAACAGTTACAGGAAACTATGATTTTTTTATAACTGATATATGATAATGGGACGTTATCGTACGGGGACGGCCGCAATGAAAAAGTATCAACAGTTGGCGCAGCAACTGACCGAGCAGATCGCCCTTGGCGTCTGGTTGCCTGGCGATCGGCTGCCGTCGCTGCGCGAGCAGGTGATCAGCAGCGGCATGAGCTTTATGACTGTCAGCCATGCCTATCAGCTGCTGGAAAGCCAGGGGCGCATCGTCGCCCGTCCGCAGTCGGGTTATTATGTTGCCCCCCAGCCGGTGAAGCTCCGCCAGCCGGCGCCGCCTGCCCAGGTCACTCGCGATGAAGCCGTCGATATCAATACCTATATCTTTGAGGTGCTCCAGGCCAGCCGCCAGGCGTCGATGCTGCCCTTTGCCTCGGCCTTTCCGGACCCGCGTCTCTTCCCGCTGCAGCAGCTCAACCGCTCGCTGGCGCAGGTGAGTAAAACCGCCACCGCCATGAGCGTCATTGAGAATCTGCCGCCGGGCAATGCAGAACTTCGGCATGCCATTGCCCGTCGCTATGCCCTGCAGGGGATGAACGTCTCGCCGGACGAGATCGTCATCACCGCCGGGGCGCTGGAGGCGCTTAACCTCAGCCTGCAGGCGGTGACCGAGCCGGGAGACTGGGTGGTGGTGGAAAACCCCTGCTTCTACGGCGCCCTGCAGGCGCTGGAGAGGCTGCGTTTGAAAGCATTGTCGGTGGCCACTGACGTCAGGGAAGGCATTGATCTGACGGCGCTGGAGGCGGCCCTGCAAAACTATCCGGTGAAGGCCTGCTGGCTGATGACCAACGGCCAGAATCCGCTCGGCTTCACCCTCAGCGCTGAAAAAAAAGCGGCGCTGGTGGCGCTGCTGGCGCGCTATAACGTGATGTTGATCGAAGATGATGTCTACAGCGAGCTCTATTTTGGCCGCGAAAAGCCGTTACCGGCGAAGTTCTGGGATCGCCAGGAGATGACGCTGCACTGCAGCTCGTTCTCAAAATGTCTGGTACCCGGCTTTCGTATCGGCTGGGTGGCGGCCGGCAAACAGGCGCGGCGGATCCAGCAGCTCCAGCTGATGAGTACGCTTTCCACCAGTTCGCCGATGCAGTTAGCCCTGGTGGATTACCTGTCCACCAAGCGCTATGACGCCCACCTGCGCCGTCTACGTCGTCAGCTGGCGGAGCGTAAACAGCAGGCCTGGCAGGCGCTGCTGCGCCATCTGCCGCCGGAGGTCGTCGTCCACCACAGCGACAGCGGCTACTTTCTGTGGATCGAACTACCGGAAGGGGCCGACGCTAGCGCACTTAGCGCCCGGGCGCTGGCGTCGCACATCAGTATTGCCCCAGGGAAAATGTTCTCCACCTCCGACAGCTGGACCTCGTTTTTCCGTTTTAATACCGCCTGGGGCTGGGGGGAACGCGAAGAGCAGGGGGTGAAGCGCCTGGGGGAGCTTATTCGCGAACAGCTTGCCTGACCCTGTCGTTTATTTTTCTCATCATAAACATTCTGCGAAAATAAGCGAAAGAGGATTTTTATCGAGGCCGGTCATTATTTTACCGGCGCTCACCATAGGAAATATGCATACCCCTCCTCATTCCCTAACTCGTTGTCTATAATCCATAAAGTCCTGCTTGTGTTGGCGATTTTTACGTAATGCGTCCCGGGTCACAACCTGAATAAATTCCCCTGGGGGCGTTAATCCGCTGACTACCCTTATTTCAGGAGATATTTTTACGGCACGGCTGCCGCTAATTCCTTTGTGACAGGAGTAACACCTGATGAGCAAAAAAATTGCCCGTTGCAGCCTTTATGTGCTGGGTATGGCTTGTTTGACCGTTCAGGCGGCAGAGCCGCTCACCTCGCTGGATAAACCGGAAGGGCGGCTCGATATTATTGCCTGGCCGGGATATATCGAACGCGGTCAGACCGACAAACAGTACGACTGGGTGAGTCAGTTCGAAAAGGACACCGGTTGCCAGGTTAATGTCAAAACCGCTGCCACCTCTGACGAGATGGTCAGTCTGATGGCCAAAGGCGGCTACGATCTGGTCACCGCCTCGGGTGATGCTTCGCTGCGCCTGATCATGGGCAAACGCGTGCAGCCGATCAACACGGCGCTGATTGCCGGCTGGGGCTCGCTTGATCCGCGTATTGCGAAGGGGGCGTGGTTTAACGTCGGCGGTAAAGTCTATGGCACGCCGTATCAGTGGGGGCCGAACCTGCTGATGTACAACACCCGCGTATTCCCGACGCCGCCGGACAGCTGGCGCGTGGTGTTCGTCAAGCAGGATCTACCGGATGGTAAAACCAACCAGGGGCGGGTGCAGGCCTATGATGGCCCGATCTATATCGCCGACGCCGCGCTGTTTGTCAAAGCCACCCAGCCGCAGCTGGGGATCGAAGACCCCTATCAACTGACCGAAACCCAGTACAACGCGGTGCTGAAAGTCCTGCGCGACCAGCAACCGCTGATCCATCGCTACTGGCATGACGCCACCGTACAGATGAACGACTTCAAAAACGAAGGGGTAGCCGCCTCCAGTTCGTGGCCCTATCAAGCCAACGGCCTGAAGGCGGAAGGCCAGCCGGTCGCCACCGTGTTCCCGAAGGAGGGGGTAACCGGCTGGGCGGATACCACCATGCTGCACAGCGAGGCGAAGCACCCGGTCTGCGCCTATAAATGGATGAACTGGTCGCTCACGCCGAAGGTGCAGGGCGATGTGGCGGCCTGGTTCGGTTCGCTGCCGGTGGTGCCTGAGGGCTGTAAAGCCAGCGCGCTGCTCGGTGATAAAGGCTGTGAGACCAACGGCTATGAGCAGTTTAACCGCATTCACTTCTGGAAAACGCCGGTTGCGGAAGGCGGGAAATACGTGCCCTATAGCCGCTGGACTCAGGACTATATTGCGATAATGGGCGGCCGCTAAGGATCGGAGGCAAACAATGACGTACGCGGTCGAGTTTCAGAATGTATCGCGCCTGTATGGCGATGTGCGGGCGGTGGATGGGGTTAGCATTGGCATACGCGATGGAGAATTTTTCTCGATGCTGGGTCCGTCCGGCTCGGGTAAAACTACCTGCCTGCGGCTGATTGCCGGTTTTGAGCAGCTCTCCGGCGGAACCATCCATATCTTTGGTCAGCCGGCCAGCGAACTGCCGCCCTGGCAGCGGGATGTGAATACCGTGTTCCAGGACTACGCGCTATTTCCCCACATGTCGATCCTTGACAACGTCGCTTACGGCCTGATGGTCAAAGGCATGGCGAAGAAAGCGCGCCATGCCCGCGCCCAGGAGGCGCTGGAGAAGGTGGCCCTTGGCTTTGCTCATCATCGCAAGCCCTCCCAGCTCTCCGGCGGCCAGCGGCAGAGGGTCGCGATTGCCCGGGCGCTGGTGAACCAGCCGCGGGTGCTGCTGCTCGATGAGCCGCTGGGCGCTCTGGATTTGAAACTACGCGAGCAGATGCAGGTGGAGTTGAAAAAGCTGCAGCAGTCGCTGGGGATCACCTTCATCTTCGTGACCCACGACCAGAGCGAAGCGCTGTCGATGTCGGATCGCGTGGCGGTGTTTAACAACGGGCGCATTGAGCAGGTGGATGCCCCGCAGGATCTCTATCTGCACCCCAGGACCGCGTTTGTGGCCGGTTTTGTCGGCACCGCCAACGTTTTTGCAGCCGAGGCGGCCCGACGATTGTGCGGGATGGCGGGCAGCTGGTCGCTGCGTCCGGAGCATGTTCGCCTGCAGGGCGGCGGCGAGGTGCAGGTGCAGGGTGTGGTGCAGGCGGTGCAGTATCAGGGGGCGGCGACGCGGATCGAGCTCCGCCTCGCGGATGGCGACAAACTGCTGGTCAGCCAGGCCAACATCGATGGCGCGGCGGCGGCCAGCGTTCCGCGAACCGGGCAAATAGTACAGGCGTCATGGTCGCGCTCGGCGATGACCCCGCTGGAAAGCGGAGGCTGAGATGACCATGGCAATAATTCCTGCGCAGACCGGGCGCATATCGGGGATCTTCTGGCGCCGACCGGCGCTGGCCCTGTTTTTACTGCTGCTCGGGCCGCTGATGTGGTTTGGCATCGTCTATCTGGGATCGCTGCTGACCCTGCTGTGGCAGAGCATTTATACCTTTGACGACTTCACCATGTCGGTGACCAGCGACTTCACGCTGGCTAACCTGCGGGCGCTGTTCAACCCTGCCAACTACGACATTATTGTGCGGACCCTGGTGATGGCGCTGTGCGTCACGCTGGCCAGCGCGCTGCTGGCGCTGCCGATGGCCTGGTATATGGCGCGCTACACCAGCGGCAAAATGAAGGCCTTCTTTTATATCGCGGTCATGCTGCCAATGTGGGCCAGCTATATCGTCAAAGCCTATGCGTGGGTGCTGCTGCTGGCGAAAGATGGCGTGGCGCAGTGGTTCCTCGGTCATCTTGGACTGGAGGGGGCGCTGAACGCGCTGTTGAGCGTCCCGGCGGTTGGCGGCAATACCTTGTCCACCTCCGGCCTTGGACGCTTTCTGGTGTTCGTCTACATCTGGCTGCCGTTTATGATCCTGCCGGTGCAGGCGGCGCTGGAGCGTATTCCGGGATCGTTGCTACAGGCCTCGGCCGATCTCGGCGCGGCCCCGCGGCAGACCTTTCGCTACGTGGTGCTGCCGCTGGCCATTCCCGGCATCGCCGCTGGGTCGATCTTCACCTTTTCGCTGACGCTAGGCGACTTTATCGTGCCGCAGCTGGTGGGCCCGCCGGGATACTTTATCGGCAATATGGTTTACTCGCAGCAGGGGGCGATCGGCAATATGCCGATGGCGGCGGCGTTTACCCTGGTGCCTATCGTCTTGATTGCCCTCTATCTGGCGTTCGTGAAACGTCTGGGAGCCTTCGATGCACTCTGAACGCGCGCCCTGGTATCTGCGACTGGCGACCTGGGGCGGGGTGATATTCCTCCACTTTCCGCTGCTGATTATCGCCATCTATGCTTTTAATACGGAAGATGCAGCCTTTAGCTTTCCGCCGCAGGGGCTGACGCTGCGCTGGTTCAGCGAGGCGGCCGGGCGCAGCGACATTCTGCAGGCAGTGACACTGTCACTTAAGATCGCCGCCCTGTCGACCGCCATTGCCTTAGTGCTTGGCACGCTGGCTGCAGGAGCCCTGTGGCGCAGCGCCTTTTTTGGCAAAAATGCGGTGTCGCTACTGCTGCTGCTGCCTATCGCCCTGCCGGGGATCATTACCGGCCTGGCGCTCCTGACGGCGTTCAAAGCGGTCGGCCTTGAGCCTGGCCTGCTGACGATCGTGGTGGGGCACGCGACCTTCTGCGTGGTGGTGGTGTTTAACAACGTCATCGCCCGCTTCCGCCGGACTTCGTGGAGTATGGTGGAAGCCTCGATGGATTTAGGCGCTACCGGTTGGCAGACCTTTCGTTACGTAGTGCTGCCCAATCTGGGGTCGGCGCTGCTGGCGGGGGGAATGCTGGCATTCGCTCTGTCGTTTGATGAAATTATCGTTACCACTTTTACCGCGGGGCATGAACGCACCTTGCCGCTGTGGTTGCTGAATCAGCTGGGGCGGCCGCGAGATGTGCCCGTCACCAACGTTGTCGCGCTGTTGGTGATGCTGGTAACGACGATACCAATCTTAGGGGCCTGGTGGCTCACCCGCGACGGCGATAACGACGCCGGAAACGGGAAATAAAACCATGAAACAGGATAATGCTATGCAACACAACCTATTGATAAACGGTAAGTTAGTGGCAGGTGAAGGCGAGAAGGTTCCGGTATATAACCCTGCAACCGGCGAAGTGATCCTGGAGATTGCCGAAGCGACAGCAGCCCAGGTCGATGCCGCCGTTGAGGCGGCGGACCGGGCATTCGATGCCTGGAGTCAGACGACGCCGAAGACGCGTGCGGAATGTCTCCTGAAGCTGGCGGACGCCATCTCGGCGCAGGCTGAAACCCTGGCGCAGCTGGAGTCGCTGAACTGCGGCAAGCCGCTGCACTGCGTGATTAATGATGAAATGCCGGCCATCGCCGACGTCTTCCGCTTCTTCGCCGGCGCCGCTCGCTGCCTGCCGGGGATGGCGGCCGGAGAGTATCTCGAAGGGCATACCTCAATGATCCGCCGCGATCCGGTGGGCGTGGTGGCCTCCATCGCGCCGTGGAACTATCCGCTGATGATGGCGGCCTGGAAGCTGGCCCCGGCGCTGGCGGCGGGCAACTGCGTAGTGATAAAACCCTCGGAGATCACCCCGCTGACGGCGCTGAAGCTGGCGGAGCTGGCAAAAGATATCTTCCCGGAGGGGGTTATCAACGTGCTGTTTGGCCGCGGTAAAACGGTGGGCGACCCCTTGACCGCCCACGTTAAAGTGCGAATGGTCTCCCTGACCGGATCGATTGCCACCGGAGCCCATATCATTGGCCATACCGCCTCGTCGATTAAACGCACCCACATGGAGCTGGGCGGTAAGGCGCCAGTGATCGTTTTTGACGATGCGGACATCGATGCGGTGGTGGATGGGGTGCGGACCTTCGGTTTTTACAACGCCGGCCAGGACTGCACGGCCGCCTGCCGGATCTACGCCCAGCAGGGTATCTATGACCAGCTGGTGGAGAAACTTGGGGCGGCGGTGGCCAGCCTGAAAATGGGGGCGCCGGAGGACGCTGCCACCGAACTGGGTCCGCTGAGCTCGCTGGCCCATCTTGAGCGCGTTAGCGCGGCGGTGGAAGCCGCAAGGGCGCTGCCGCACATTAAGGTGGTCACCGGCGGCAGTCGGGCTGACGGCGCGGGCTATTACTTCCAGCCGACGCTGCTCGCCGGCGCCCGGCAGGAAGACGCTATTGTCCAGCGCGAAGTGTTTGGTCCGGTAGTCAGCGTGACGCCTTTCAGCGATGAAGCGCAGGCCCTGAGCTGGGCGAATGACTCTCAGTATGGCCTGGCCTCCTCGGTATGGACGAAAGATGTCGGTCGCGCCCATCGTCTTAGCGCCAGGCTGCAGTACGGCTGCACCTGGGTCAATACCCACTTTATGCTGGTCAGCGAAATGCCGCACGGTGGCCAGAAGCTGTCAGGCTACGGCAAGGACATGTCGATGTATGGCCTTGAGGATTATACCGTGGTCCGCCATGTGATGGTTAAGCATAGCTAAAGGATTGACCATTTAGCGCCAGGCGACTATTGCGCGATGGGTGTGTTAGGCCGCTAATAGTCACAATGGCAAAAATTGTCAAAACTCAACCCAGGGGATATGAGATTATTCTGATACCCCTTCAAGAGCTAAGCCATCATGAGTGCCGGAGATAAGCGCCGGATGGGGTCCGCCAGTCACCCTGGGCGCACAGCGCCCGGCGGGTGGGGCGGCAACATCGCGGTTCGCGACCGAATTGCGGCCCCTGTCTGTCGGCAGGGGCTTTTTTGTGCTCGCAGAAGAGCGAAGAGATGAGCCGGCCAGTCGCGCCGGGGTAACGAGAATACCGCTTTAATTACTTTCAGCGCTTGGTTTTTTTGCTGGGCAGGCTGGCGCTGCGCCGGTCACGAATGTAGGAAATAAGATTATACACCGCCGCGACCAGCAGGATTAGCGCGATGACCAGCGTGATGATTCCGGACATATCCACCTCGAAATTCACAGCGCGAACTGCGCTAAAGCATTACCAATGGTTATGAATGTAAGTATTATCTGACGCGAAGGCAAATGATATTTGTTGTCATTTAGCGCTATTTCTGGCTCTTATCCGTGATGACGGAGATGAAGAGGTTATGTTACAACGGCTTGCCATCGCCATTTATCTTCTTACGATGACGGCCCGCGCGATATATTGCGCCTGTGGCGAAGGCAGCGATCCTTTTCCCCTTGCCGACGGCGAAATATTTTCCTTATTAGCGAAATTAACTCCCCTGAACAGAAAGTATTTCACGGCTAGAGATAAGCTTTTAATATTTACGGTTATCGCATGATATTTGTTCTGAATATTTTATAGCCCTGAGGCAGAGGCAAATACCGGATGCCGCCCGGTAGCGCGCCCCGGGTTTGACTTTCCGCCGCCGCTCATGCGATCATTTAGGGCATATTAGGTTTTGACGTTGATGTCGCTGTGAAAATTTTTGCTTTTATTCTGCTGGCTATCGGCGCTGTGGCGCTGAGCTATGGTAATGCCCCGGCGAAACGAATCCAAAGCTGTGAGAAGATGGGCGTAGGGCAGGCCGTCTGCGCCGCCGCCGAATGGGATAGTGAAAAAGTCAATGTACTGCCGCGCTATAACCCCAGTATTAATAAGGTAATAGCTGCCGCGCAGTTAGCCCCCGCCGCCCGACAGCAAGATAACAACTCTGTTGTTCGCGCGTAAAAAAGCAGCCTTCGGGGCTGCTTTTTTAGGTTTCGTTGCTGAATTAAATGATTAAAACCAGCCAAATCTTACGGACAGCAGGCTGATAAGCGCGAACGCGGCGCAGACATTAATCATAACGACGGTTTTACTGGAGACATCCATAGCGCCACCCTAATGAGTAAGTCCTAAAGGTATAGTACGGCGCCAGCGGTTGCGCTATCAGATTAAGACGAATCAGGCTTTATTCTGAATATTCAGCCCGTTTCTGATTTTGTTATACAGGTATCTCTGAATCACGACGTCATGGCAGATAATCATCCCACCATGGAACGCCCTCAGGGAAGGAAAAAGTAAGAATGACGTTATATCAAAAAATGTTGGTGTTTTACGCCATTATGGGCGTGATATGCGCCGTGATTAGCTGGTTTTTAACCAAAGAGAGCCGGATGATCCGCCTGCTGGCGGCCCTGCTGATCGGCGCCACCTGGCCGTTCAGCTTCCCGATGGCGCTGCTCGTCTCGCTGTTTTAACCCTCAGGCGCTAGACGGCAGAAAGGGGTAGCATAAAGGATAAGGTTACTGTATAAAAAACCAGTAACCTTATCATGGAGGCATACAGGTGAACGGTTTTTATTCGTCCGTCGCTGGCGCCACGCTGCGCTGGCACGATTTCCCGGGAGATGGCCTTCCGGTGGTGTTTATCCACGGCCTTGGCTGCGCGTCATCCTACGATTATCCCCGCATTGCCAGCGATCCCGCGCTCCGCGAACGGCGCAAAATACTCATCGATCTGCCGGGCTTCGGCTATAGCGATAAACCGCGCGCGTTTAGTTACAACATACATGAGCAGGCTTTAGTTTTGGAGCAGTTCCTCAGCCACCTGCGCCTGCAGCGCTTCGCGCTGTTCGGGCATAGCATGGGAGGGAGCATCGCCATCGAAGCGGCGGGGCTACTGGGCGAGCGGGTGACCACGCTGTTGGTCTCGGAACCCAACCTGTTCGCCGGCGGCGGCGAGTACAGCAGGCGCATTGCGGCGCAGTCAGAGACAGCCTTTGTCGCTGACGGCTATGCCAGGCTGCTGGCGGAGGAGCGCTCGCCGTGGGCGGGTTGTTTACAAAACAGCGCCCCCTGGGCCGTCTGGCGGGCCGCCAGCAGCCTGATACGCGGCAGCGACACGCCCTGGTTTACCCAGCTATGCCAGCTGCGCTGCCAGAAAATGCTGATCGTCGGAGAGCGGTCGCTCCCTTACGCGGATAGCGACCTCGTTCAGGCACAAGGGATCCCGGTCGGCATCGTGCCCCATGCCGGACACTCGATGGCGTGGGAAAACCCGCAGGGGCTGGCGCAGCTTATCGCCAGCCATAGTTAAGAGGCGCTGGGCCTCAGAAGGGAAGCTCGCGGGGTTGGGTCTGGATCGTTATCCAGCGCAGCTCGGTGAATTCCGCGATCCCGGCCCGGCCGCCAAAGCGGCCATAGCCGGAGGCTTTGCAGCCGCCAAACGGCATTTGCGCCTCATCATGCACCGTTGGGCCATTGATATGGCAAATCCCGGTATGCAGACGTTGCGCTACGTTCCACGCTCTGGCGCTGTCGCGGCTGTAGACCGCAGCGGAAAGACCATACTCGCTGTCGTTGGCCACCGCCAGCGCCTCCTCTTCGCTATGAACGCGAATAATCGCTTTCACCGGGCCGAAGGACTCTTCACGCCACAGCCGCATCTCGCGGGTCACGCCGTCCAGCAGGGTCGGGCTCATATGGGTATCGTTGGCTTTACCACCGGTCAGCAGGCGAGCGCCTTTCGCTAACGCATCGTCAATGAGCGCGTTGCAGCGGGCGATGGTGTTCATATCGACAACCGGGCCCGTGAGGGCGGCAGGCAGGGCGGCGGCGCGCCTGGCCAGCAGCGGGATAAACGCCTCCGCTACGGCATTGTCGACAATAATGCGCTCGGTGGACATGCAGATCTGCCCGGCGTTGGCGAAGGCGCCAAAAACAGCGCCCGCCGCCGCTTGCTCAATATCAGCATCGTCCAGCACCAGCAGGGGCGCTTTTCCACCGAGCTCGAGCACCGCTGGTTTCAGATATTGTCCGCAGGTGCGGGCGATAATGCGCCCCACCGGTGTGGAGCCGGTAAAGTTAACGCGCCGCACCGCCGGGTGGGCGATCAGCGATTCCACCAGCGCCGGCGCATCTTCAGGCGCACAGGTAAGATAGTTCACCACGCCCGGCGGGAAGCCCGCCGCGTCAAGGGCGTCGATAATCAGTCCCTGAGTGGCGGGGGAAAGTTCGGCGCCCTTAAGGATCACCGTGTTGCCACAGGCCAGCGGCGTCGCCAGGGCCCGGGTGGCCAGAATCAGCGGCGCGTTCCACGGCGCCATGCCCAGCACCACTCCCGCCCCCTGGCGGACGCCCATCGCCAGGTTACCCGGCACGTTGGACGGAATTATTTGCCCTTCAATCTGGGTGGTCAGCGCCGCCGCTTCACGCAGAATATCTGCCGCCAGATGAACGTTAAATCCGGCCCAGTGCGCGGTCGCGCCGGTCTCCGCCGCCATGGCGGCGATAAATTTCGCCTCCCGCAACAGCATCTGTTCCGCCGCCTCGAGCAGTAAGCGACGTCGTTCCGCCGGCGCAGTATCGCGCCACAGCGGAAAGGCGCAGGCCGCGGCTTCGACGCAGCGTTTGCCGTCGGCGAGGCTGGCGGCAGCGGCCACCGAGGCTGCCTCATCGTGGGCCGGGTGGCGTCGGGTAAAGGTGCGGCGGCCTTCGGCATCGTGCCACTGGCCGTCAATGTACAGATTGCAGGTGATTGTCATGGTGGAAACCTCTTGTTCTGCGGTTCCCCCAGTGTACCGGGCGGCACTGACGGGAAGCGTGAGCCGGGCGGTTATCGCACATTTTTTTGCAGGAATTTTGTGTGGCTCACAACATCCCGAAGCCCTCTGGCGTAAAAAGCAGCGCAACGTCGATTAAACCAGCAAATTCCACGCGTTTTGCATAAGGTGATAGCCATTGATTATTTGCCGCCGTCAGGCGGCTGTGCTGTTATTACTGTTCTTATAATCAATAATCAGGACTTATAACCATGTCTACAGGGAAAACCACGCTGGCGCTGCTGCTGAGCGCACTGCTGCCGGCCGGCGCCGCCTGGGCCGCAGGCAATGACACTCTGGTCTACTGCTCAGAAGCCTCTCCGGAGTCCTTCAATCCGCAGATCGCCAGCTCCGGTCCGTCGTTCGTCGCCAGCTCGCAGGTACTGTATAACCGTCTGGTGAGCTTTGACCCGGTGAAAAATACGCCGATCCCGTCGCTGGCCACCGAGTGGCACGTCTCTGAGGATGGCAAAACCTGGACCTTTACTCTGCGTCAGGGGGTGAAGTTCAACAGCAACAAATTCTTCAAACCGACCCGCGATTTTAACGCCGACGACGTCCTGTTCTCCGTGCTGCGCCAGATGGATCCTCAGCATCCTTATCACAAGGTGTCGCAGGGGAACTATGAATACTTCCACGACGTGGGCCTCGATAAGCTGATTAAATCGGTGAAAAAGGTGGATGATTACCATGTCCAGTTCGAGCTCAACGAGCCGAACGCGGCGTTTCTTGCCGACTGGGGCATGGACTTCGCCTCTATTCTGTCGGCAGAGTATGGTGAGGCGATGCTGAAGAAAGGAACGCCGGAAAACGTTGATAACTGGCCTGTCGGTACCGGGCCGTATGCGCTGCAGCAGTATAAAGTGGATTCGCAAATCCGCTATATCGCCAATCCCCACTACTGGGAAGGCGAGGTACCGACCAAGCACCTGATCTTCTCCATTACGCCGAACGTCGAGACCCGTCTGGCGAAACTGCAGACCAACGAGTGCCAGATTATTCCCGCGCCGTCGCCGGTACAGTTCCCGGTGATTAAGGGCAATAAAGATCTGGCGCTGCATGCGGTTGAGGCGCTGAACGTCGGCTATCTGGCGTTTAACACCGAGAAAAAACCGTTTGATAATGTGCTGGTGCGCCAGGCGTTAAACTACGCTACCGACAAGCAGGCGATCGTCAAGGCGGTATTCCTCGATTCCGGCAGCGTGGCGAAATCACCGATCCCGTCGACGATGCTCGGGTATAAGAAAGATCTCCCGGACTATGACTACGATCCGCAGAAAGCCAAAGCGCTGCTCAAGCAGGCGGGTCTGGAGCAAGGCGCGGAAGTGACCCTGTGGTCAATGCCGGTCCAGCGCCCCTACAACCCAAACTCAAAACGCATTGCCGAAATGATCCAAAACGACTGGGCGAAAGTGGGGGTGAAAGCCAAAATTGTCAGCTATGAATGGGGCGAATACCTTGCCGGTATGCGTAAAGGGGAGCACGACAGCGCCCTGTATGGCTGGATGTCGGACAACGGCGATCCGGACAACTTTGCTGGCACATTGCTCAGCTGTGATAATATCCAGACCGGCTCCAACGCCGCCCGCTGGTGTGATAAATCCTATGACGCGCTGGTAAAGAAAGCGCTGTTGGTGAGCGATCCGCAGGCGCGGGCCAAACTCTACGAACAGGCGCAGGAGATTTTTTATCAGCAGGCGCCATGGATCACCCTGGCGACCGGGAAAACCTTCTATGCGACGCGCAGCAACGTCAGTGGCTACACCGTCAGCATGATGGGGAGCGATTTTTCCAAAGCGAAGCTGAATTAAGCGAAAGGAGAACAGGATGGCACATCTGGATGAGGTTATCGTCAAAGTCGATGACGCCCTGGCCGAGGGCGTTATCGCGCATATGAATGAGCTGCTAATCGCCCTGAGTGATGATGCGCAACTCAGTCGTGAGGAACGCTATATCCAACAGCAGCGTCTGCGCACCGCCATCGCCCATCATGGGCGACAGCATCAGGAAGAGCAGGACGCGCGCCGCGAGCAGTTGACCAAAGGGGGCGCGATCCTCTGAAGATGCGCTCAGAACTGGCGTCTGGCCACCAGCCAGGCGCCCACCACCAGCATCACCGCCCCGCATAACGGTCCGATCAGCGCCCGCACCGGCACGCCGTGGGCGCGAACTAAATCCATGATCAACCCGCCCACCAGCTGGCTGGCCACCAGTACCGCAATGGTCGTCGCCGCGCCAACGTTTTGATAACCGCTGATGCTGGCGAAGACGAAAAAGGACCCCAGCAGGCCGGGGATCAGCGTCCACCACTTCACGCTCAGGGCCAGCTCCTGAAAGCCGGCGACGCCCTGGCGCAGCAGTAACATCGTCACGAAGATAACGATCCCGACCAGCGAATTGAGCAGCATAGCGATAAGGATCGTCGACGCCGACTGGGTGATGCGCACCATCAGAGTGTTCTGCACTACCAGGCCAACGCCGGCGGCGATCAGGCAGGCGAGAGTGAGCGACGCGTTCATGCTTTGCCGTCCGGGTCCTGACGCGCATCCAGCTGCAGCTGCATAAAGGTCAGATCCAGCCAGCGGCCAAATTTGGTGCCCACCTGCGGCATCTGCCCGGTGGTGATAAAGCCCAGCGTTTCATGCAGATGCAGCGAAGCGTGATTCTGCGACTCGATGCCGGCGACCATCACATGTTTATTCAGCCGTCGCGCTTCGGCGATCAAGGCGACCAGCAGCTTGCGGCCCAGCCCTTTCCCCTGATGTTCGGGATGAACGTACACCGAATGCTCCACGGTATGGCGAAAGCCGTCAAACGCCCGCCAGTCGCCAAACGAGGAATAACCGGTAATGACGCCGTCTTCCTCGCTCACCAGTACCGGAAATCCAGCCAGCTGGCGGGCTTCAAACCAGGCGATGCGGTTGTCGGTATCCACAGTTTTATCATTCCAGATGGCGGCGGTATGGACGACGGCATGGTTATAGATCTCGGCGATCGCCGCGCAGTCGTCTTTAATGGCAGGGCGAATGGACATAGCAAACCTCAATTTTTCGTACACTATAGTAGTACAATATTATTACAATAATGAACGCCACGCTGTCATCCGTTTTCAGCATAATTTTAACGGCTAACCCGGGAATAACGCGTCTCGGTGGATGGTTGTGTAATGGGGGGGCGCACACTATAGTGTTACGTTATGAATACTATAGAAGACAACCTCAATCAGCGCATCAGCGCGCGCATCCGCATCGAGCGCGAGTCCCGCGGCTGGTCGCTGAACGACCTCGCCGAACGGGCCGGCGCCTCGCGGGCGATGATCCATAAAATCGAGCGCGGCGAAAGCAGCCCGACCGCCTCGATGCTGGGCCGCCTTTCCGGCGCCTTCGGCATCAGTATGTCGACCCTGATCGCCCGCGCGGAAATGCAGGAGGGCAAGCTACTGCGCTTTGCCAGCCAGCCGGTATGGCGCGACCCGCAAAGCCACTATCTCCGCCGCCACGTTTCGCCGCGCAGCGATTTGCCGATCGATCTGGTGCAGATTGAGCTGCCGCCCGGTAGCGATGTGCCGATGCCCGCCGCGTCCTATGCGCTTGCCCGCCAGCTAATCTGGCTGCAACAGGGCGAGCTGGTGTTTGTCGAAGGCAATACCCGCCATGAGATGCAGGCGGGGGATTGTCTGGAGCTTGGCCCGCCCAACGATTGTCGCTTTATTAATGAATCCGCAGAGACCTGCGTCTATCTGGTGGTTCGCCTTAATCAATCGCCATCCGGCTCTTAATGGTAAAGCACGTTGCGCATAAAGCAGCTAGCCTCAGTACAGTCTGCTAACAAGAGGAGTTTGCTATGACAGATCAACCGCAACGCCATCGCCGCTGGGTACTGGCTTCCCGCCCCCATGGTGAACCGACGGCAGAGAATTTCCGCCTGGAAGAGAGCGAAGTGCCGACGCCAGGCCCGGGTCAAGTGCTGCTGCGTACCGTTTATTTATCGCTCGACCCGTATATGCGTGGGCGCATGAGCGACGCGCCTTCTTATTCGCCACCGGTGGCCATTTGCGCGGTGATGGTAGGAGGCACCGTGAGTCGTGTGGTCAGCTCAAATCATGCCGATTATCAACCCGGCGACTGGGTGCTGGGCTACAGCGGCTGGCAGGATTATGAACTCTCCGACGGCAGCGGACTGGTGAAGCTGGGTGACAATCCGCAACACCCGTCCTGGTCGCTGGGAGTTCTGGGGATGCCCGGCTTCACCGCCTACATGGGTTTGCTGGACATCGGCCAGCCAAAGGCGGGCGAAACGCTGGTGGTCGCCGCGGCGACCGGGCCGGTTGGCGCCACGGTTGGACAGATCGGCAAAATTAAGGGCTGCCGCACCGTCGGCATCGCTGGCGGCGCGGAAAAATGCCGCTATGCGGTTGAGACGTTAGGCTTTGATCTCTGCCTTGACCATCGTGCGGATGATTTTGCCGAACAGCTGGCCCAGGCCTGCCCGCAGGGTATTGACGTTTATTATGAAAACGTCGGCGGCAAGGTTTTTGACGCGGTGCTGCCGCTGTTGAATACCGCAGCGCGGGTACCCGTCTGCGGGCTGGTGAGCGGCTATAACGCCACCGGGCTGCCGGACGGGCCAGATCGTCTGCCGCTGCTGATGGCGACCATCCTCAAAAAGCGCATCCGGATGCAGGGCTTTATTATTGGCCAGGATTACGGGCATCGGATCGCCGAATTCCAGCAGCAGATGGGGCGCTGGGTGCAGGAGGGGAAAATTAAATATCGCGAACAGCTTATCGACGGTCTGGACCAGGCGCCGCAGGCGCTGATCGGCCTGTTAAAAGGTGAGAACTTCGGTAAGGTAGTGATCCGCGTCGCGGCGGACGACTAACCTGGCGGGCTTCGACTTAACAGGCCCCTTTTTCCGCCAGGGAAAAGGGGCCTGGCATAGAGGTCAGGCGTAGAAGGCTAACCGCTGGGCGAGCAGATCGACAAAGGCTTCGCGGTCCACATCCAGCATCAGGGTGGTATTGGGCCGATTGCCGGTCAGATGGTAGTAATCGACCACCGTCATCCCCTGGGTATATTTGCCTTCCGTTTCTACGCCAACCCAGCGTTCGATCGTGGTAAAGATCTCCGGCTTGAGGAGCCAGGCGATGGTGCAGGGATCGTGCAGCGGCGCGCCGTCGAAGCCCCACTTTTCATCTTTGTGGTAGGCCATAAAGAAGTCGAGCAGTTCGGCGACGATGGTCGACACCGGGTTGCCAATCTGGCGGAATCGCTCGATATCGGCGGGAAGGATTTGCGCCTTATGGGTGACGTCAAGGCCCGCCATGACCACCGGGATCCCGGACTGAAAGACCATTTCCGCGGCCTGCGGATCAACGTAAATATTAAACTCCGCCGCCGGCTGCCAGTTGCCCAGCCCCATGGCGCCCCCCATGATCACGATGCGGGCGATCTTCGCGTGCAGCTCCGGATGGCTGGCGAGCAGCAACGCCACGTTAGTCTGCGGTCCGGTGGCCACCAGAGTCACCGGCTCCTGGCTTTCCCGCAGCACGCTGGCCATCAGCTCGACGGCGGTGCAGTTCTGCGGCGCAAAGGCCGGCTCAGGCAGGCTCGGGCCATCCAGTCCGCTCTCGCCGTGCACGTTATCGGCGATGATCAGATCGCGCATCAACGGCTTCCACGCGCCGCCGGCAACCGGAATGTCCGGCCGGTTCAGCAGCGTCAACATACGCAGCACGTTGTGCAGGGTCTTCTCCGGGGTCTGGTTGCCCGCGGAAGCGGTGACGGCTTTCACCTCCAGCTCCGGCGAGGCGAGGGCGAGGACCAGGGCGATCGCGTCATCATGTCCCGGATCGCAATCAATCATAATCGGCAGTGCCATAGCAGCTCCTTGTTGGCGTTGTTCTGTGACCAGACTAACGCTGTGAGGCGAGGCAGACGAGATGGTGTGCAGAATAGTGTGATGGAGACCACGATTGCTGCGAGGGCAACGCGTATCGTTACGCGACCGTCCGTAAACATGGTGCCTCGTTTTGCGGTGGCGCAAGATGGCGCCCGGCGCGGCGCGATATAATAGAAAAATTGCTAATCCTTACGGATATTAATGGTTTGCTTTTCGGTGGGCGGGTTCTTATCCTTAAGAAAACTCAAGAGGTTATTACGATGAAAGATGTAGTAGATAAATGCAGCACCAAAGGCTGCGCCATTGATGTCGGGACGATCATTGATAACGAGGACTGCGTCTACCGGGCCGAGAAGGTGTTCCCAAGCCGCGAAGAAGCGGAATCCACCGTAGCCGCCGTGCGCGAACGTGCTGCCGCCGCAGCGCCGGCCAGTGAACCGCCGCAGGTCGATTACACCATCGTCGCCGCTGGCGACGCGGTGAAACTCGACCTCTCCATCGCCTTCTCCTGCCAGGCGGAAAAGATCATTTTCGAGTTATCCTTGCGAAATCTGCTTTAATTCGCGCCCGTAGCGGAAGCGCGATGCTCTGGCGGGCAGGCGCCTTCCGCTGATGCAGCACGCTGCCCGCCCGGCGACCTGAGCCGGGTGAGCGCGGTTAGTCTTGAAAGACGACGTTTCCGCCAACCATGGTCATCACCACGCGGCTGGCGCCAATCTCCTCATGGGCTACGGCGAAAATATCGCGGTCCAGCACCTGAAAATCAGCGACTTTGCCGACCTCTATCGATCCGCGTACCGCTTCTTTCCCTTCCTGATAGGCCGCATTGATGGTGTACATCCGCACGCCGTCCGCCACGCTAATTGCCAGTTCCGGGCGAATAACCTTGCCGCTGGAAGATGATTTGCGGGTGACCGCTGCCTGAACCATTTTGCGCCAGTTCACCAGCGCCATAATGCCATCTGACCCGCCGGCGACGATGACCCCAAGGTCGATGATATCCCGTAGCCCTTTGCAGATTTCCCCCTTGATGCCACAGTAGCGGGCGCGCTGTTCATAGTCATATGCCGGGCCGCCGGGTGAGGGTTGTTCGGAAAGCAGAACGCCGTATTTTGCCGCCGTCACGAAATCTTGCCGATCGCCCATGGAGCCGTGCAGCACATAATGCCGTCGGCTCTCCCCCGGATAGCGCTGAATCGCCTGCACGAAGCTGTCAATCGTGACTTTTACCGCCTTATCGCCGACCGCATGGACTGCCACCTGAAAACCGCGCTGGTGAGCCAGCAGAATCATCTGCTGTAGCGCCTCAACTTGTGCTTCCTCGGTCGCCTCGGGGCCACCAAACACCGAGCGTCCGCGATATCCCGGCCGGTCGGCGTAATCCTGATTCATCCACGCTGTGTGCGATGTGGGAACGCCATCGCAGAACAGTTTTATGGTCCGACAGTCCAGCCAGTCCCGGTCGGTGAACTGGGAGAAATCAAAGCTATCCAGATCGCGCTTCAGGGTGGCGCAGGACTGAACCCCCCGCTCGGCAGAGTAAAAGGCGATGGATACCCGGGCGGTGAGTTTTCCTTCATCCTGCAGTTCACGGTAGGCGGCGATGGCGCGATTCCCCGCAGCGCCCACCTCGCGCGTGTTTTCCCCCGGACCCATGGCGCCTTCCGTGTAGCTGGCATACCCTTCGCTGTTCATCAGGCGCTGGGCTGCCAGAAGGTTCTCTTTGAGGGCCGCTACGGTCAGACGGGGCATCGTGCCGGATGCGAGATGCAGGGCGGGCAGGTCGATGAAATTGCCGTCCAGTTCGCCACTGGCCGTTCGCCCCAGATGTCCGCCGAGGGGATCAGGGGTGCTGGCGTCAAGACCGGAGAGGGCCAGCGCCCGGCTGTTGACGATGCAGGAGTGACCGTCCCACAGGGCGAGCAGGGTAGGATGATCGGCCGTGACGTCGTCAATATCCCACCGCGTCAGAGAGCGCTGCTCGGCCGCGCACTCCTTGATTGCGTTTGGATCCAGACCGCAGACACGAATCCATGCCCCGGCGGGAGTGCGGGCTGCCTGGTCGCGCAGTCTTTCCCGCAGTACTGCCAGGGAACGCACGTCCTGGCAGTTCAGGCAATGCCAGCTGTCAGCGAGCCAGCCGATATGGATATGTGAGTCATGCGCGGCGGGTAAAATGAGTTTGCCCTTAAGGTCAATGACCTGCGTCTGGGGACCAATATGCTGCTGAATCTCCTGGTCTTCACCAACGTTAATAATCCATCCCTGCTTCACGGCGATGGCGCGCTTGAAACTAAAATGTGCGTCCACCGTGGCGACCTTGCCGTTAATCAATACGCAGTCCGCATAAACGACATTATCCATTTATCCCTCCCTGGCTGATAAAAGTGCCGATCAATATAAATAGTAACCATGGTGATTATGTGGCGACTATATGACTACGAAGGGGGTGGAGTGTCAAGCGCGGGTGGTTGGCGGGTGTCCGCCTGGCGGTGGAATAGACGGTAAGGAAAAGCGCTTCGCCCGCCGATCGCGAGAGGCATCGGCGGGGAAGGGGCGTGTTATTCGAAGCGCCAGGCGAGGTTCAGGCCGATGCCGTAGTTACGTCCCGGGGCAGGCTCGTAGTAACGTCCGTTAGACTCGTTAACGATGACAGACCCGACGTACTCCCGGTCGAACAGGTTGTCGATGCGACCGAACAGATCCATATCCATCCTGCCGTAGCTCCATTTATAGCCGGTCGTCAGGCCAACCACCGTCCAGGAGGGCGCTTTGGCGGTGTTTTCGTCATTGGCCATGATATCGCTCATATAGCGAATATCGCTCCCGGCGTACCAACCTTGCTCCGGCTGATAGCCAAAGGAGGCGTAGCCCATATTGCGCGCGATCCCCGGAATGCGATTGCCATTGCAGCTGGCGTCGTCGCAGACGTTAGTGCGATAGGTCGCGTCCAGCCAGGTCCAGGCCGCCTTCAGACGCCAGCTCTCGCCAAACTGCTGATCCAGCCCCAGCTCCATCCCCTGACGGCGGGTCTTGCCGGCGTTTTTATAACTGGTGCGCCCGCCGCTGCTGCTGTCGACCACAATCTCATTATCGGTATTGGTCTGGAACAGGGCGGCGGTGAACAGCCCATTGCCGATCCGCGTCTTGCTGCCGATCTCCACCGTGTCGTTGGTGGAGGGTTTCAGGCCGAAGTTGAGGCCGCTCTGGTTATCGGAGCGGTAGGAGAGTTCGTTAATGGTTGGCGTCTCGAAGCCGCGGCCGGCGGAAAGATAGACGTTCCACGCGTCGGTCAGGGCATATTTCAGCGAGCCCGCGGGCAGCCATTTGTGATAGCTGGCATCACCGCTGTCATCGCCATTGCCTGGGGTGATGTAGTAGTCGTTCGAGTCGAACCATACCGAGCTGTAGCGAACCCCGGCATCGAGCGAGAGTTTGTCAGTGAGCTGCCACTGGGTCTGCAGGTAGGGGTCGACGTTCCACATCAGGTTGCGTTCGTTACGGCGCAGCGCGCCCTGTTCGCCATACTGCGGCGCGCCGTTGACCATCACAAAGTTTTCATACCCTTTGCGCCGCTCGCTCATGTTCTCGTAGTCGAGACCGGCGGTGAGCGTGACGGGCACCAGCAGCTCTCCGCGATGGGTCAGCCGGGTATCAATCCCCTGGTAGTGACGGGTAAGGTCGATCACCCCGCCGGCATGGCTCGGCTTCAGCTGCGGCGCGCGCGGGATCGACTGGAACTGCGTGGTTTCACGTTCTCCAGCGTACATCATAACGCTGAGATCGTCCTGGGCACTGAGCTGGCGCTCATAGCGCAGGCCGGCCTGGGTCTGTCGGGTATTCTTGCGGGTATTATACTGGTCGCCGCGCGGCGACTGGCGCGGGTTATCGCGCCATTCATCGGCGGTCAGGCCACCGGCGTCATTGGCTTTGATATCCACGCTATTCAGCAGCAGAGTCAGCTTACTGACGTCGTTGATGCGCACCCCCAGCCGGGCGTTCGCCAGATTTTTGCGCGCGCCGCTGTGATCGCGATAGCCATGGGTGGTGAAGCGATTGGTTGAGACCGTGTAATCCACATCGCCTGCGTGGCTGCCGTCGCCAACGGCGCCAGTGGCTTTCATCCCGTAGTGCCAGGTGCCGAAGCTGCCATAGTAGCTGCTGGCTTCCACGGTGGGCGGCTGGGTGCCGGTCTGGCTGGTGACGTTGATCACCCCGCCGGACGAGTTACCGTACAGGGCAGAGAAGGGGCCGCGCAGCACCTCAATGGTGTCAACGCTGCCGATATCAATATTTGAGGTCTGCCCCTGGCCGTCGGGCATGGTGGCCGGAATGCCATCCACATAGATGCGTAGTCCGCGCACGCCATAGGTTGAGCGCGAGCCAAAGCCGCGAATCGACAGCTGCAGATCCTGGGCATAGTTTTGCCGGTTCTGCACCTGCAGGCCCGGCACGGCGCCCAGCGATTCAGAGAGATTGAAGCGCGGCGCGGCCTGGCGCATCTCATCCCCATTCACCACGCTGACGGCGGCGGGGGTATCCAGTTCAGAAACCGTGGTTGGCGCGGCGGTCACCACCATGGTTTGTTCATCAGCGGCCTGGGCTGCGGCAATGAGCGGCAAGAGCAGGGCCGGGAGGGCGGCGTGACGCACGGACAGGATTTTCATCGATAATACTCAAAGACGAACCAAATGGAACATATGTATATATGTTACCTCGTTTGTAAAATATTTGAAAATTATTAACTGCTACTGGTTAACGGATAGTGCTCGCCAGGCATGAATTTACCGCACAACAACAATTAGCGCTCCACTTTGAGATAAATAATGATTACTATTCGCATTCAAAAATAAGGGTAAAGCCAGGACTTTACCGCCGGAAGCGATGTCGGGTCAGCACATACTGGTTTATCAAAGGGAGTCGTCATGTCATTACGTCATTTTGCCGCGCCGCGTCTGCGCCATTCACTGCTCGTCACTTCTCTGCTGCTGGCAGGCAGCTTTAGCGCCCACGCCGCGGAAGAGATGCTGCGCAAAGCCGTCGGAAAAGGGGCCTACGAAATGGCCTACAGCCAGCAGGAGAATGCGCTGTGGGTCGCCACATCACAGAGTCGTTCGCTGGACAAAGGCGGGGTGGTTTACCGTCTTGACCCCACCACCCTCGACGTGACGCAGATTATTCACAACGATCTGAAGCCGTTCGGCGCCACTATCAACCATGCCACCGGCACCCTGTGGTTTGGCAATACCGTCGACAGCACTGTCACCGCTATTGACGCCAAAACCGGCGCCGTGAAGGGGCGCCTGGTGCTGGACGAGCGTCAGCGCAGCGAAACCGTGCGTCCGCTGCAGCCGCGCGAGCTGGCGGTCAATGAGCAGACCAACACGGTCTACATTACCGGTCTGGGCAAAGAGAGTGTGATTTGGGTGGTAGATGGCGCAACCCTGAAGCTGAAAACGACCATTACCGGCACCGGGGCAATGGCGACGGGTCTGGCGATCGATCCGCAGGCTAAGCGTCTGTATACCACCAACGCCGATGGCGAACTGCTGACCATCGACAGCGAGAGCAACACGATTGCGTCGCGCAAAAAATTGCAGGATGACGGCAAAGCGCATTTCTATCTTAACCTGAGTCTCGATACCGCCGGCCATCGTGCCTTTATTACCGACAGCAAGCAGCCGGAAGTGCTGGTGGTCGATACCCGCGACGGCAAGGTGCTGGAGAAAGTCGCCGCGCCGGAGTCGCTGGCGGTGCTGTTTAACCCGGCGCGCAACGAAGCCTATGTGACGCATCGTAAGGCCGGGGAAGTCAGCGTTATCGACGGCAAGAGCTACAAGGTGGTGAAGACCTTTAAAACGCCGACTCACCCCAACAGCCTGGCGCTCTCCGAGGACGGAAAAACGCTGTACGTTAGCGTGAAACAGGCTTCCAGCCGTGAGAAAGAAGCCACCGCGCCGGACGATGTGATCCGCATCGCCCTGTAAGACCTCAGCGCGACGAAACCGGAAAACGGTGGTCGCGCTCCGCATGCCGCCGGGCCAGGCCCGGCGACTCACCCTCTGTTACAAACGCCTATTGGCCTGACAAACCAGATGGTTATACACTTAACCCTTTCCCGCCACGTGCGGGCAGTGGTAATCAGTGGAGATAAAATGAAAAAGCCATTCATGGTGATTTGCGCCGGCGCGATGCTGGCGCTGCTGGCAGGTTGTTCGTCAAACTACGTTATGACCACGAAGAGCGGTCAAACTATCGTTACCCACGGCAAGCCGCAGCTGGATAAAGAAACGGGGATGACCAGCTATATCGATGAGTCAGGTAATAAGCGGGAAATTAACAGCAGCGATGTGTCGCAGCTGGTTGAAGATAATTAACTTCTGACCTCCCGGTTTGCCCGCGATGGACAAACCGGGAGTCCTGCCAGTTACTTCCTCAGCGTCGGCGCCGTGCTGTGAATCTCATGCACGCGTTTACGCACACCAAACCAGCCAGCCACCAGCAATACCGCCAGCAGCGGAATTGATCCTATGGTGTAGGTACCGTTCGGATAATCGAAGGCCATCAGCACCAGCACGCTGAACAGGAACAGCAGCGTCAGCCAGGAGGTGAACGGCGCCCCCGGCATTCTGAAGCTGACCTTTGCCGCTTTCCCTTCCTTGATCGCTTTGCGCAGACGCATCTGACACACCACGATAAAGCCCCAGGAGGCAATGATCCCCAGCGAGGCGACGTTGAGTACGATCTCAAATACCTGAGATGGCACCAGATAGTTGAGGAAAACCCCGACTACATATACCCCCAGCGTCGCCAGGATCCCGGCGTAAGGGACGTGGTGACGGCTCATCTTCGACATAAACTTCGGCGCGGAGCCTCCCATCGACATCGAGCGCAGAATACGCCCGGTACTGTAGAGACCCGAGTTAAGGCTGGAGAGGGCCGCGGTTAACACCACGATGTTCATCACGCTGCCGATATATGGCACGCCCAGCTTTGAGAAGAAGGTAACGAACGGGCTCTGTCCGGCCTGGTAGGCGTTCCACGGCAGAAGCAGCACCAGCAACACCACCGAACCGACATAGAACAGACCGATACGCCAGATCACGCTGTTGATGGCCTTCGGCACCATTGTCTCCGGATCCTTACACTCTCCGGCCGCGGTCCCCACCAGCTCGATGGAGGCGAAGGCGAAGACCACCCCCTGCACCAGCACCAGCGCCGGCAGGAGGCCGTGCGGGAAGAAGCCGCCGTTATCGGTGATCAGATGGAAGCCGGTGGCATTGCCGTCCAGCGGCTTACCGGAGCCGAGGAAAATGGTGCCGACCACGAGAAAGGCGACGATCGCCAGCACCTTAACCAGCGCGAACCAGAACTCCATTTCGGCGAACCACTTCACGCCGATCATATTCATGGTGCCGACGATAGCCAGCGCGCCGAGGGCGAAGACCCACTGCGGCACATCGCCAAACGCGCCCCAGTAGTGCATATACAGCGCCACGGCGGTGATATCGACAATCCCGGTCATCGCCCAGTTAACGAAGTACATCCAGCCGGCCACGTAAGCGGCTTTTTCACCGAGGAACTCCCTGGCATAAGAGACGAAGCTGCCGCTCGAGGGGCGGTGGAGGACCAGTTCGCCGAGGGCGCGAAGAATAAAGAAGGAGAAGATGCCGCAGACCAGATAGACCAGGGCGAGCGCTGGCCCTGCCATTTGTAAACGTGCCCCGGCGCCGAGGAACAAACCGGTACCGATAGCGCCGCCGATGGCGATCATCTGTACCTGACGGTTGCCCATCGCTTTGTGATAACCCGCTTCATGTGAGTTAAGCCAGTGGCGTTTTGCAGCATGATGCTCCGCTGCATTTTCGTGTTTCGTATTCATTGATGTATCAGTTTCCTGTCAATGCCCATGTTTGCAGCCGGAATGGAGGACGGCTGGCACATTATGCTGGCTTTCTCATCATTCTGACGTAGGAGATAAGCTCAGACATGGCGCTGAATCCTACACGTAACCTAATAGTTACGCACCTAAAACATTTACCGAGAGCATTTGACAGATTTATCAATGAGATCAGCGTCGCAGAGTTTCCAGTAACAGCGTGAAAGCGCTGGTATGCTGGCGCCGGCTGGGGTAATAGAGATGGTAGCCGGGGAAGGCGGGGGTCCACTCCGCCAGCACCCGCACCAGCCGGCCGCTGGCTAAGGCCTCCGCCACGCAGTCATCCGGAACGTAGGCCAGCCCGAGGCCCGCTTCCGCCGCGTCGATGCGCTGCGGCAGGCTGTTGAGGATCAGCTGTCCCTCCACCCGCACCTGAATCTCCCGGCCATCGCGGACAAATTCCCAGGCGTAAAGTCCCCCTCGTGTCGGCAGGCGCAGATTGATGCAGCGATGTTGGGCAAGATCCCAGGGCGTTTGCGGCGTACCGGCCCGCTGCAGATAGGCCGGCGAACCCACCACCGCCATCCGCATATCCGGGGCGATGCGCACGGCAATCATGTCTTTTGCCACCTGTTCGCCGAGACGCACCCCGGCGTCGAAGCGGTCACCCACGATATCCGTAAGCCCATTATCAACAGTGATTTCGATGTTAATATCAGGATATTGCAGCATAAATGGCTTTAGCGCCGGCCAGAGTACCGCGCTGGCGGCATGCTCCCCGGCGGTAATGCGCAGGTTGCCCGCCGGGCGTTCTCGGGTGTCGCGCAATGCAGCCAGGGCCTGCTCGATCTCTTCCAGATGCGGACCGAGGCGCTGAATCAGTCGCTCGCCCGCTTCGGTCGGCACCACGCTGCGGGTGGTGCGGGTCAACAGCCGGACATCGAGCCGCGTTTCGAGATGGCGCATGGCATGGCTGAGCGCCGACTGCGACACGCCAAGCTGGGCCGCCGCGCGGGTAAAGCTGCGTTCACGCGCCACCACCATAAAGGAGAGCAGATCGTTTACGTTCTCTTTTAGCATAATCTTTCCGGATTGATGAATACTGCTCACAGGTACGCAGAGTGTATGCCCGGCCTGAAGATTGTGCCAGCCTGATGGCCGGACGCAGTGGAGCAGAATGGTTATGGCGGATGATTTATTCCTCTATGCAGGGCAGGTATTGTAGTAGGCCCAAAAAACGCCAGCGCCAGGTGAACCGACATTCGCTGGCGCGGCATGACCGGGGGGACGGCAGCCCGAAAGATGATCCAAGAGTATCGCCAGGCAGAGTCTGGTAACCGGGGAGAAACAGAGATGAATATCAACGTGGTCGGCACCAGCGGCTCAGGCAAATCCACTTTGGCCCGGCGCCTGGCGCACAGGCTGGGACTACCCTGGATCGAGCTCGATCGCCTGTACTGGCGGCCGAACTGGCAGGGCGCGCCGGATGAGGCATTTTTCGCCGCCATTGCCGCCGCGACGGCCACGCCGGGCTGGGTGCTGGATGGCAATTACAATCGCAGCCGCAGCGTTAAATGGCGTGCGGTGGATTTGGTGATCTGGGTAGATTATGGTTTCTGGCGCACGCTGCGCCAGGCGGTATGGCGGGCGGCGAGCCGGGCGTGGCGACATCAGGAGCTGTGGCCGGGCACGGGCAACTGCGAGAGCTTTCGCCGTTCGTTCTGCAGCCGGGAATCCATCATCCTCTGGACGCTGAAAACCTGGCGGCAGCATCGCCGACGCTATCTGGCCGATATGCAGGATCCGCAATATCGTCATATTCGCTTCGTCCGGGTGCGCAATCCGCGGCAGGCCGAGGCGCTGCTCCGCGAGCTGGAAGCGCAGCGTTCAGCCGGGCATATCTAATTTTCAGCAGTACACATGTGAATTAATTGTTTCTCAATAGTTAGCAGAGATTTTAATAATGCAGGCACGTACTTTCATATGAGCCTGCGAAATGTCTTATCGAATCAGTATTCTGGATAAAAGTCCGCTTGCCGCCGGGGAAACCGCCGCGCAGGCGCTGGCGCGTACATTAAAGCTGGCGCAACACGCCGAAGCCTGGGGCTACCACCGCTTCTGGGTCGCCGAACACCACAATACCGATCAGCTGGCGAGCCCCTCGCCGGAGCTGGTTATCGCCTGGCTGCTGGGCCACACCCGGCGGATCCGTCTTGGGTCCGGCGGCGTCATGCTCCAGCACTATAGCCCCTATAAGGTCGCGGAAAACTTTAACCTGCTGGCCGCCCTCGCGCCGGGCCGCATCGATCTCGGGGTCGGCAAGGCGCCTGGCGGCCTGCCGCTCTCCACCCGCGCCCTGCAGCAGGGCCTGCATCAAGAGGAAAAAGGGACCTTTGCCGATCAGCTGGCGCAGCTGGATAACTGGCTGTCGCTGACTGAGCCCGGGGGAGAGGAGAGCCTACGCGCCACGCCGATCCCGCCGCGCCGGGCAGACGGTTTTCTGCTCGGCGCCAGCCTGGAGAGTGCTGAACTGGCCGCCCGCCTTGACTGGAACTTTGTCTTTGCCGCCCATCTCAATGGCGACAGCGCGCTGCGCCGTGCCGTGTTCAACCGCTGGCGCGAGCTCAGCCCGCGTGAGGCGATGGTCGCCGTCCAGGTGGTGGTCGCTGACGATCCGGCCACCGCCGCCGCGCTGGCGCAGCAGGTCGAGGTGTGGGGCGTCGAGCTGGAGAACGGCCAGCGGGTGACCGTCGGCAGTGAGGCGCAGGCCGTCGCTTTTGCCCGCCAGGCCGGCAGCCGACCGACGCGCATTGCCCGCCGTGAATCTTCGCTGATCTCCGGTACTCCCGAACAGGTTAAAGCCCGGCTTGACGCGCTGCAGGCGGAAGAACAGTTGGATGAACTCATCATTGATACCCCCATTAGCGACGGGCCAGCGCGCCTGCACTCCCTGCGCCTGCTGGCGCAGGCTCACTACGGCAAGGAGGTGCTGAATGTCCTTTGAACAACAACTGATTAGCTGGCGGCGCGAGCTGCACCAGAACCCGGAGCTCTCCCTGCAGGAGGTGGCCACCACCGCGCGGATCCGCGACTGGCTGCAGAGCGGCGGGCTGACCCTGCTGCCCTACGATCTGAAAACCGGGCTGGTCGCCGAAGTCGGCAGCGGCGACAAGGTGATTGCCCTGCGGGCGGACATCGACGCGTTGCCCATCGAGGAGGCGACCGGTCTGCCTTACCGCTCGCAGAATCAAGGGGTAATGCATGCCTGCGGCCACGATATTCACACCAGCGTGATGCTGGGGGCGGCGCTGCTGCTGAAGGAGCGGGAAGCGGAACTCCCAGGGCGGGTGCGGATCCTGTTTCAGCCGGCGGAGGAAAATTTTGGCGGGGCGAAAACCCTGATCCGCGCCGGGGCGCTGGAGGAGGTGTCGGCGATCTTCGGCATGCACAATGAGCCCGGCCTGCCGGTGGGCGAATTTGCCACCCGCGGCGGCGCGTTCTACGCCAACGTCGACCGCTTCGTCTTCAAAGTGACCGGGAAGGGGGCGCATGCTGCCCGCCCACATGAAGGAAGGGATGCGATCCTGCTGGCCAGCCAGCTGGTGACGGTGCTGCAGAGCGTGGCCAGCCGGGAGGTGAACACCCTCGACTCGGTGGTGCTCAGCGTGACGCGGATCCAGGGAGGCAATACCTGGAACGTGCTGCCGGAGAGCGTCGAGCTGGAGGGGACGCTGCGCACCCACAGCAGCGAAGTGCAGCAGCGGGTCAAGGCCCGGGTCAGCGAGATTGCGGCCGGTTTCGCCAGCGCCTTTGGCGCGCAGATTGACGTCTTCTGGTACGCCGGCCCGACGGCGCTGGTCAACGACGCCCGCTGGGCCGACTTCGCCAGCGAGGTGGCAGCCCGGGCCGGGTATCGCACCCACCATGCCGATCTGCATCTCGGCGGCGAAGATTTTGCGGTCTATCTTCAGCATATTCCCGGGGCGTTCGTCAGCATCGGCAGCGCCAGCGAATATGGTTTGCACCATCCGGCATTTAATCCGGATGAACGGCTGATTGCGCCCGCGGCGCACTATTTCGCCCGTCTCGCGGAAGAAGCGTTACAACACATTTAACGAATGACAGGGGAAGGGGTAGCTATGTCTGAAAATCGACAATTGCGTCTGGGAACCATATTGCATGGCGCATCGGGAAATATGTCCGCCTGGCGTCATCCGGCGGCCCAGGCGGACGCCAGTATTAATTTTGATTTCGTCACCCAGACGGCGCTAAAAGCAGAAGCGGGGAAGCTGGATTTTATTTTTGTCGCCGACGGTTTATATATTAACGAAAAATCGATTCCCCATTTTTTAAATCGCTTCGAACCCTTAACGGTACTTTCCGCGCTGGCCGCGGTCACCCGGCGACTGGGGCTGGTGGGGACGTTATCGACTTCCTACAGCGAGCCGTTTACCACCGCCCGCCAGTTCGCCAGCCTTGACCATTTAAGCCAGGGACGGGCGGGGTGGAACGTGGTCACTTCCCCGCTGGAAGGGTCGGCGAAAAACTTCTCCCGGGCCCAACATCCGGATCATGCGCTGCGCTATCGCATTGCCGATGAATACCTGCAGGTGGTGAAAGGCTTATGGGATTCATGGGAAGAAGATGCCTTTGTGCGCAATAAGGAGACTGGTCAGTTCTTTGATAAAAATAAACTGCATACGCTCGACCACCACGGTGATTTCTTTAAAGTTGCCGGGCCGCTAAATATTGCCCGCACGCCGCAGGGCCGACCGATTATTTTCCAGGCCGGCGCGTCGGATGACGGCAAAAAATTAGCCGCGCGCCACGCCGATGCCATTTTTACCCATCAGGACTCGCTGGCCGAGGCGCAGGCATTTTATCGGGATGTCAAAAGCCAACTCGCCGCATATCAGCGCAGCCCGGACCAACTGCATATTTTCCAGGGCGTCAGCGTCATCGTCGGGGATGACGCCGAGGACGCGGAGCGGCAGTACCAGACCACCGCGGCGTTGGTCTCCATCGAGGATGCGCTGAATTATCTCGGGCGCTATTTCGAACACCATGACTTTTCGCAGTACCCGCTTGATGAACCGTTCCCGGATATTGGCGACCTCGGACAAAACAGCTTCCGCAGCACCACCGACGAGATTAAACGTCACGCCCGCGAGCGGGGCTTAACCCTGCGCCAGGTGGCCCTGGAGGCAGCCAGCCCGCGTCCGCGCTTTACCGGCACCGCCAGCGATGTCGCTGATGGCCTGCAACTGTGGTTCGAGCAGCACGCGGCGGACGGCTTCATTATTCAGGGCGGCACGCCGGAAACCTTCCCGCGCTTTGTGGATGAGGTGGTTCCGCTGTTACAGGCGCGCGGACTGTTCCGTCGCGATTATCCGGGCACCACCCTGCGGGAAAGCCTGGGTCTGGCGCTACCCGCTAATCAATTCCAAAAATAATAAAAGAGAATCACGCTATGCAGAAAACAACACTCTTGCTGGCCGTCGCGTTGGCATTTAGCGCCTCATCGTGGGGTCAGGACGTCAAGATCAATGGCACCGGAGTGAGCCTGGAGGCCAATAAAACGCCGATTCACACAGCGAAAAATCCGCAGGCCATTGCCCTGTTGCCGCAAGATCTGCATCTGGCGGTGCCGGGGAAATTCACCGTCGCGGTGGCGGCCCTGAACTCTCCGCCGCTGACGGTCTTTGCCGATGACAACAAAACCCTGCTCGGCAGCGAGGCGGATATCGCCCGGCTGGTGGCGGAGAGCCTCGGGCTGGAAGTAAACGTGGTTCCCACTTCATGGGAAGACTGGCCGCTGGGGGTCACCTCCGGCAAATATGATGCCGCGATCAGCAATATTACCGTCACCAAAGAGCGGAAAGAGAAGTTCGATTTCGCCACCTACCGCAAAGACTCGCTGGGCTTCTACGTCAAAAGCACCAGTCCGCTGAGCAAGATTGACAAAGCGGAAGATATCGCCGGGCTAAAGATTATTGTCGGCTCCGGCACCAACCAGGAGGCGATCCTGCTGGCGTGGAACGCGGAGAACGTCAAGAAGGGGCTGAAGCCGTTTATCCCGGTCTACACCAAGGATGATGCCGCCCAGACGCTGGCCCTGCAGACCGGACGAGCCGACGCCTTCTTCGGCCCCAACGTGATTGGCGCGTGGAAGGCGGCGCTGACCGGCAAAACCAAACTGGTGGGCAGCGTCGATGGCGGCTGGCCAAAAGCGGCGCACATCGCGGTAACGCTGAAAAAAGACAGCGGGCTGGTGAATGCCGTCCAGGCGGCGCTGAACGGGGCTATCGCCAGCGGGGACTACGCCAAAGTGCTTAACCGCTGGGGCGAAGGGGTGGAAAGCATTCCGCAATCGGAAATCAATCCGCCCGGACTGGGCGACTGACAGGAGGCGCGATGAGCGAAGCATTCCGCGATATTTCTCCGGAGGCTCCGGAGCTGCAGCCGATTATTAGCGGGCTGTTTGCCGAATATGCCGCCCGCTACGGCGACTATTTTTCCCGCGATGCGGAAGTGGAGTTTAGTGAGTGGTATGTGCCGCCGCAGGGGCTGTTTATTGTCCTTGAGCGTGAGGGCGAAATTATCGCCACCGGCGCGTATAAGCCGAAGGATCGCCACACCGCGGAGATCAAACGTATCTGGACGCACCGCCGTCTGCGCCAGCAGGGGCTGGCGGCGAAGGTGGTCCAGGAGCTGGAGCGACGGGCGGTGCTGGCCGGGTACAGCCATATCTACCTGACCACCGGTTTCCGTCAGCCGGAGGCGGTAAAGCTCTATCTCAGCCAGGGGTATGAGGCGCAGTTTGACCTCACGAGAGACCCGGAAGAGTACAGTCAGCCGCCGTACGATGGCCGGCTGCGGTTCACTAAAGCGCTGGCGGTGAGCGCCTACAGCCACAGCGCCTGAGGAGGCATTATGCATTCATCTGAAACGATCAAAGTGGTGCCGGCGCGCTATCCGCTGCGGGTGGTCGGGGCTCTGGTCGCCCTGCTGGTGCTGGCGGTGGTGATCCAGTCGGTGGCCTTTAACCCGCGCTGGGAGTGGGGCGTCTTCGCCCGCTGGTTCTTCGACCCGGTGATCCTCGAGGGGCTGGGGCAAACCCTGCTCCTGACCCTGCTCGGCACGGTGCTAAGCGTGATCTTCGGCGGCCTGCTGGCGCTGGCCCGTTTGTCCTCATCGTGGCTGCTCAGCAGTCTCGCCTGGGGCTATATCTGGCTGTTTCGCTCGCTGCCGCTGATTGTGGTGCTGATCATTCTCTATAACTTTTCCTATCTCTACGACACCCTGTCGCTGGGGATCCCGTTTACCGGCGTGACCTGGGCCAGCTATCAGACCATTAACGTGCTGGGGCAATTCTCCACGGCGGTGGTGGGCCTGACCCTGGTGCAGAGCGCCTATACCGCGGAGATTATTCGCGGCGGCTTTCTCGGCGTTGACCACGGGCAGTATGAAGCCGCCGCCGCGCTGGGGCTACCCGCCTGGCGGCGCACGCTGCGCATTATTCTGCCGCAGGCGCTGCGCACCATCCTGCCCTCCGGCTTCAACGAGATTATCAGTCTGGCCAAGGGAACGGCGATGGTGTACGTCCTGGCGATGCCGGAACTGTTCTACACCATCCAGATGATCTACAACCGTACCCAGGAGGTGATCCCGCTGTTGATGGTCGGCGCCGCCTGGTATCTGGCGATCACCAGCGTCCTCTCCGCCATTCAGTATCTGGTGGAACGGGGCCTGGCGCGCAGCGAGCGCCGCTCGGCGGTAAACAGCGCCCGCAGCAGCCGTCTGAATCAACCCGCACGTCAACCACAGCCGCAGGAGGCCGTTCATGCCCAGCTCTCATAATGGCCATATCTCTATCACCGGGGTCAGCAAATACTATGGCCGCCACAAGGCGCTGGACGATGTGTCGCTGGAGATCCCCCCGGGCACGGTGACGGTGATCCTCGGCCCTTCCGGCTCGGGCAAGTCCACGCTGCTGCGCACCATAAATCACCTCGAACGGGTCGATGAGGGATTTATTCAGATTGATGGCGACTATATCGGTTATCGCCGCAAAGGCGACAAGCTGTATGAGATGAAAGAAAAGGAGATCCTCCGCCAGCGGATCAACGTCGGATACGTTTTCCAGAACTTTAATCTGTTTCCGCACCTGGCGGTGCTGGAGAACCTGATAGAGGCACCGATCGCCCACCAGCAGGTCACGCGCAAAGAGGCCATTGCCCGTGCCTATGAACTGCTGGACGTCGTCGGACTGCGCAATAAAGCCGACGCCTGGTCACGGCATCTCTCCGGCGGCCAGCAGCAGCGTATCGCCATTGCCCGGGCGCTGGCGCTGAACCCGCGGGTGATCCTGTTTGATGAACCCACCTCGGCGCTGGATCCCGAGCTGGTGGGCGAGGTACTGGATGTGATCAAAAAGCTGGCGCGATCGGGCACCACCCTGGTGGTGGTCACCCATGAGATTGGCTTTGCCCGCGAGGTGGCCGACCAGGTGGTGTTTATGGTCGACGGCAGGATCGTCGAGCAGGGCAGCAGCGACGAGGTGCTCAACCATCCGCAGCATCCGCGTACCCGGCAGTTTTTATCCAGGGTGCTGCCGTCATGAACAGAGCGCTAATGACCCTTGTTCTCAGCGCTTTTGCCATGAGCGCTCACGCGGCGCTGGATCTGCGCGCCAATGAGCAGCCATTGCCGGTCACCCGCGACCCGCAGGCGATAGCGAAAATTCCGCCGGGCTATCGCTTCGTCGAGCCGGGGACGCTAACGGTGGCGATCTCGGCGCTCAATTCGCCGCCGCTGGCCCTGCTGGCCAGCGACAACCGCACGCGGATCGGTAGCGACCCGGATATAGCCCGCCTGCTGGCCGGAAGCCTTGGCCTGAAGCTTAGGCTGGTGCCCACCGCGTGGGAGGACTGGCCGCTGGGCATCGCCTCCGGCCGCTACGATGTGGCGCTGATCAATATCGCGGTGACCGAGAAGCGCAAAGAGAAGTTCGATTTTGCGACTTACCGGGTGGACTCCCTGGCCTTCTCGGTGAAATCCACCAGCGATATCGCCGCGGTAAACGGACCCGCCGACCTTGCCGGGCGCAAAGTGATCGTCGGGTCTGGCACCAATCAGGAGCGGATCCTGCTGGGCTGGAACGAGGACAACCGCGCCGCCGGACGGCCGCAGGCCCAGCCGGTCTACCTGACCGATGATGCCTCCGGCAACCTCTATATCCAGTCCGGGCGGGCGGATATCTTTTTCGGCCCGCAGTCGGTGGCAGCCTATAAAGCGGCGCTTAACGGCCAGACCCGGGTGGTGGGCCTGGGGCCGAAAAAAGCGTGGGTGGCGACAACCACCAAAAAAGGCAACGGTCTGGTCTATGCCCTGCAGGCGGCTCTCGACGGGGCGATTGCCCGCGGTGAATATCAGCAGGTGCTGGCGCGTTGGGGGGAGCAGGGCGAAGCGGTGGCGCAGTCGGTGGTCAACCCGCCGGGGATAACCTACTAACCCCCAGTGGCATGGTGTGCCGGGTGGGTGAGCGGCAAATTTCTGCCTACACTTAGGCTTTACCCTGGAGGCAGACCATGATAACCGTTTATGGCGTGCCGGGATGGGGCTCGACGATTAGCGAGCTGATGCTCTCCCTGGCCGATATTCCCTACGAGGTGGTTGACGTGGAGGGCTTTGACCAGCCCGGTCCGGCGCGCGAGCGTCTGCGGCAGATTAATCCGCTGTGCCAGGTGCCCACCCTGAGGCTGGCCGACGGGAGCATCATGACCGAAACCGCCGCCATCGCGCTGATGATCCTCGACCAGCGTCCCGATCTGGCCCCCGCGCCGGGGACGCCACAGCGTCCGCAGTTTCAGCGCCTGCTGGTCTGGCTGGTGGCCAATGTCTATCCTACCTTTACCTATGCCGATTACCCGGAACGCTGGGCGCCCGCCGCCGCGGAGCAGCTGGTGGAGAATTGTCGCCAGTACCGGAAAAATCTCTATCTCTGGTTCGAACAGCAGCTGGCCGCCGGGCCGTGGGCGCTGGGCGCGTCGGTAACGTTGCTGGATTGCTATATCGCGGCGATGTACCGCTGGGGACCCCGCCAGGCGTGGTTTGACGACCACGCGCCAAAATTCGCCGCCATCGCCCGGGCGGTCTGTCAGCGACCGGAGCTGGCCGCGGCGCTACGCCGTAACAAGCTGATTTAACGCACGCGATGCCAACCATAACGGCCATTCTGTGGTAGCGTTATGGCTCTGATCACAAGGAGTCTTTGCTATGCCGCATGTTGATATTAAATGCTTTCCCCGTGAACTGACTGATGAACAAAAAACCGCGCTGGCCGCCGACATCACTGAGGTGCTGATCCGCCATCTGAACAGCAAAGAGAGCGCCGTCAGCGTCGCACTCACTCAGGTTGAGCCGGACGCGTGGCAGGCGGTGTGGGACAGTGAGATCGCCCCGCAGATGGCGCAGTTGATTAAGCAGCCGGGTTATAGCATGTAACCCGACACCCGGAGGCGATGCTGCGCATTTGTCCGGGCTACGCGCTCTCAGCGGTCTGCAGTTCCGTAGCCCGGGCAAGGCGCTTTGCGCCGCCCCCGGGGAGGGGCTTCTCCGGCGACGCACTGAGAGAAACAGCATGTTCATCTATCCTAAGCGCCAGAGAGCCAACCGAGGTGGGTATGAAAGACGAATTGTTTGCCGATCTGCTGGCGAGTGCAGAAGAAATGGTCAGGATCGAGAAAGGTGAACAAATGCCGATGGAGCAGCACGTTCATACCTTCAGCGAAATTGACGTGAAAGCGATACGTGAAGCCACAGGTTTAAAACAGCAGGACTTTGCAGCGGCCGTTGGCGTTAGCTACGAGTTGGTTAAAAGCTGGGAAACGAAACGACGTCACCCAACCGGTGCAGCCAGAAAACTGCTTTTATTGCTTCAGGGTAATCCATTGATTATCAACTTGTTGAAGGTTGTTTGAAAGGTTATCCTTCGCAAGGAAAATGGCAGAGTTTGCCCTCTTTCGTAACCGGGGCCTTTAAAAAGGAGTGCATTACGTATGGAAACCAACGATTCTATTTTGTAAGAAATCAAGAAATACAGCGCTCATATTGATAGGTTTAGAGCGCGAGCAAACACTCATGGTATCTGGTTGTTTATTGCTACCCTTGGATGCTGGGGGGTAACTGAGCCCAGTATTCGGATATTAGCATTCGTTATGCTTTTCTTTATTTTTTTGTTTCTTCTACACGGTAGCTTTCCAGGTGAAAAGCGAACGTTTAAAAAGATTCACGATGATATAAAAAATAAAATAGTTGATAATTTAACACCAGAACAACAGCAAGAAAGGTTTCACGATCTTCTCATCGTTGAGAAAAAACGAAAGTCAATTGTTGGAATTATAAAAACAACCTTTATCTTTTTAGCCTGTTATGGTTTTTATTTTATGAGGTTATATTACTTCATACAGCACTGGCATAGTGACAAAGTAACAGCGTGTATTTAAATCAACCCGTCCTGGCATTTGAGCCGGACGGGCCGTTTGATTAAAACCAAATCTCCGTCTGCACGCCGAAGTTCCATGTCCCGCCAGCGGTAAAACCTTTGCTGCCGAAATCGTCATTTATCGCGTAGCGATCCAGCGCTTTATCCCAGTTCATCCAGGTGGCAAAGAAGCGGATTTCCGGCCGCGCCTTGATATCCAGCACATCGCCCACTTTAAAGGTGGGGGCGAAGGTCAGCTTGTAGAAATCACCGCGCACCGCCTGATACTGATAAACGTTGTCATTATAGCGATAGCTGCGCCCGTTCGGATTGAGATCCATATACTGCCACGAGGCCTCATACAGCAGGGCGAAGTGAGCGGAGATCCCCTGTGATACCCGCAGGTTAAACGTCGCCCAGTCGTAGCGGTCGCCGTCGCGATAGCGGTCTTCGCTATGCTGGGCTATCACCGACGGCGCCAGCTGCCAGTTTTTCCCCAACGGCAGGATGCCATACGACGCAAAGCGCAGGGAGGCCGCGTTCTCGGTCAGATCGCCATCGCTCCCCGGCTGACGCGCTTCGGCGCCCAGCCCGACGCCGTATTGCAGGGCGCTTTCAGACACCCCCGGCGCCAGGCCGTAGAACTGCTGTTTGTCGTGGAGGGCCAGCATCGCGTAGTAGCCGTTTTTGGCGGTGTTATCGCTGCGCAGGGCATAGCTCCCGGTGGTCGAGGTATTATCTTTCAGGTCATCGTTGCCCTGGGCGGTCAACACCGTGGTCATCAGTTGCCAGTTGCCGTAAAAATGGTTGGCGGTGAACAGCAGATTCTGGATGTCATTATCCGCGTAATTATCGCTGCCAAGGTCGCCGAAGTTACGTGCATACACCGAATAGTCGCCGCGCAGGCCGCTTCCCCAGTCGACATCATTGATCCCGCCGCCGGTACCGCCGAGGAACATGATGTCGCTATCGGTAAAGTGGATATCGAAGTTATCCCGATCGAAGCGCTTGCCGGCCCAAATTGAGGCGCGTTTTAACGGACCGGTGAATTCGGCAAAGTTACCCATCTCGACGTACAGCTGACGAATGTTCAGATGGTGGCTGTCGTTATCCTGAACCCACGGATCCGGGTTGGTGGCCCCGTCGGCGAGCATGGTCTTGAAGCGCGCCCATGAGCCATCGTTGAAGGTGAGCTTTTTGCCAAAGCTCAGCTCAGCGTAATTATCTTTTTCGTTACCGAGACGACCGACATGGGCATCGCCGTTGAGCGAACTGGCCGGGGAGACGCCCGGCCCGCCGCGGGCGCCTTTACCATGGCTGTTGACTAACATCCCGGAACGGGCGTAGGCGTTAAAGGTAAACCCATCGTCCGGGGCACGCTTCGCCAGCTGCTCGCTCAGTTGCTGATTAGTGGCCTGCTGTTTTTGTTCGCGAGCCGTGGTCTGCTGGCTGAGCGCCTGCACCTGCTGCTCCGCCGCCGCGGCGCGCTGCTCGGCGGCGGCAGTTTGCTGTTCTGCCCGCTGCGCGCGGCGGCTGGCCTCGCTGGCCTGCTGTTCAGCGAGATTGAGGCGCGCTTCCAGCTGCGCCAGCCGTTGCTCCACGCTCAAGCCGGCGGCGCTGACGCTGATGAGCGGAAAAAGGGCGCAGCAAACCGCTGCGCTAATCACAGAGATACGCATAAAAATCCTTAATTTATCCAGAGGTTAAATCAGCGGGGGCGCCTTACATGGCGGGGGATTCTCCGGCGGTCGGGGCCGGGGCTGGCGAGGCGCCGCGTCCGGCATCAAGGTCGGCACGAATCTGCTCATACTGATCGTCGAGGCGGTAGAAGCGGCCCATCCACAGCATCGAGGCGATGATCAATAGCGCCGGAATGTATAGATAGCAGGCCTTGATGGCCAACAGGGCGCTGTCGCTCTGCGTGTGGTTGGCGATATAGCCGCTGGAGGAGAGCAGCACGCCGGTGATAGCCCCGGCACCAGCCATCGCCACCTTGCCGAGAAAACCGTTTATCGAGGTCAGGATCCCTGCGGTATTAATCCCGGTTTTCCACACGCCGTAATCCACCGGGTCGGCCTGCATCGAGAAATAGATAGCCGTGCGTTGGCCGGCGCCGAGGGAGAGGATCACGGCCCCGACGATCAGTCCCAGAACGTGGGCGCCAGACACCATCATAATCCCCATCCCGAGCAGATTGACCGCGCTGGCCACCAGATAGACATGACGTTTTTTCATGCGTCGGGCCAGCAGCGGGACGGTGAGGGTGCCGAGCAGGGGAACGAAGGTGGAGATCCCGGCGATAACCGCCGTCAGCTCGGTATTCCCGACGTAATAATGGAAGAAGTACACCAGGGCCCCGGTCTGAAAGAAAAAGGCACCCCACATCAGAAAGATATTGCTGGCGAAGACCCACCACGGACGATTGGCGCGCAGACTAATCCAGGCGCGTTTCAGGGTCATGCGCTCCCCGGTAAGGGTGATCTTTTCTTCGACGTTGCGAAAGCTCACCAGCAGGAAAAAGGCCGCCAGTACGCCAAAAATCACCGCGGTATAGAGGAATCCCTGCTGCTGGTTGCCTTTGCCTAGCATGCCGACCAGCGGCAGCGTAGCCACGGCGACGATGGTGGCGCCAAGGGAGCCCAGCAAAATGCGCACCGCCGACAGCGTGGTGCGTTCTGCGGAATCACTGGTTAAAAACGGCAGCATGGCGCAGAACGGAATATTCACCAGGGTGTAGAGGAACGACAGACACAGATAGGTGACAAAGGCGTACAGCAGTTTGCCGGTGGTGCCGAAATCCGGCACATAAAAGGCCAGAATACACAGCAGGCCAAAAGGCAGGGCGCCGATCAGCAGCCAGGGGCGGCAGCGCCCCCAGCGGGTGGTGGTATTGTCGATCACCAGCCCCATCAGCACGTCGGCCACGCCGTCTACCAGCCGGGTGACCAGGAACATCAGGCCGACATAATAGGCCGGGAGACCCATGACGTCGGTGTAAAAGAACATCAGATACAGAGAGATCATCTGCCACACAAGGTTGCAGGAGAGATCGGCAATGCCATAGCCAAGGCGCTGCCGCCACAGGGTAAACGTTGTTTCTGCCATAAATCACTCGCTTATCGTTGTTGTTAAAGTCCGTACTGGCGAATAAACCAGGCCGGGGTACAGCTCCACGCATGGCAGTAACTGTTGATAAGCTTACTGCCATACGGGGAAAAGTCAGGATGTTGGGGGTCGAAAATTTCCCAGAAGGTGTCGGCGCCGTAGGCGACCATCGCCCCCCAGTAGGCTTTGATCTCCGCCACCGCCTCCTCGCGCAGGCCGGACTGTAGCAGGGCAACAATGTGATGATGACGCAGGTACGGGGTGTTCATGGCAATTGCGGGCGGCTGCTGCTGCAGGCGGCGCATCAGCGCCTGACGCTGCCCGGCGGTGCCAACTTCCGCCAGCACCAGCCAGATCTGCGACGCCCATGAGACCTGACGCACGGCGCCGCTGATAAACACCTGCCGCTCGTTGTCCCACAGGTGGTGGAGGGCTGCCTCCTTCAGCTGCCAGAGCGTGGCAGTGTAGTCGGGTACCCGCTGCGGTTCAAAACGCTGCGCCAGCCAGAGGGCGCGCTGCAGACAGTAGATTAGCACCCCCTGCGCCGACGCCTGTTTATTCAGCTCCGCCTGCCAGTCGATAAATACCCACCAGTCATCGCTGTCGCGCACCAGCCCCTGCGAATCGCAGCGGGTCAGCGCCAGCTCGATTTGCCGCCGCGCCGTGGGCCACAGCTCACCGACGGTTTCCGTGTCGCCGGTGCTTTGCAGGTAGTTATAAAGCACGTCGACAAAAAACAATGAGTAATCAAACAGAAAGGTGTCATCGGCGCGTACTTCTGGCTGAACAAAGACATTGGCGGAAACCATGCCATCTTCCCGGGTATGGCCGGCAAAGAGATACAGGCAGCGGCGGACCAGATCGTGGTGGCCGAAGGTCACGTCATTCACCTGCGCCTGCAGGCGCAGGTCGCCCAGCCACAGCCGACGGTCGCGTTTCGGCCCATCTTCAAACACCTCCTGCATGCAGTTTTTCAGGGTACGAACGGCAACGTCATCAATGGCTTTCAACTGCGGATCGGCGATGACCGCCGGGTGCGGGCTGCCGGCAGAGGTGACGGTTTCCAGAGCGATCTCATCGAACTGCAGACGAAACTTGCGCGACAGCGCTTTGACCTCCACCTTCAGGTAGCGCAGGCAATAGCGACGTGGCAGAGCGACCCGGGCGGGCAGGACGTCAAGCCACAGATCCTGCTGCTGCAACCAGCTGCTGCTCAGCCATCCCTGGTATTCGCTGAACGGCTCACAGACTTCGCTCAGCGTCTCGCCGAAGGTGAAGTGCAGATGGGCCGGGGCATCGGGCGGGCTGCCGACGCTGCGGCAGCTGAACTGCAGGTAGCCAACAAAATGGCTGCCAAAATCAATAATGATGCTGTCGCCGACGTTGAGCGGTTGCTGATAAAACTGTTCCGGCGTGCAGACGGTATTCCCCCGCCAGCCGTTCAGCGCTCCTGGTTCAGCGACGGCCTCGACGATGGCCTGCGGCGTCTGGCGCAGGCGTTGCAGCGCGGGCGTCAGGTCGGCCGCACGCTGTAAAAAGCGCGGATGACGGATCATCGCCACGCTGGAATTGTATTGAATTGCTTGTGACATACTGCGTCCTCTCCGTTAGGTTAGGCGCAGCATAGGCCGTCGTCCGGCGCGGCTACCACTCTGGCAATGCCAAACCGTCAGTGAAAATGGCAGGAATAATGAGGTGGGGGCGCTGGCGATCACAAATCCGCACATCGGGCGCGTGCCGAGGGCCGGAATAGATTATCGTGCCCCTGCGCCATAGGTTGTTCAGGATTTGCTGTAATGATGACACTGACCGTTGAGTATTATTTCACCCATCCCCAGGATAAGCTCGGCATGTACGCCAGTGACCCGGAGGATAATAGCCAGGAGCATGGCCATGAATTTGCCGAACTGGTGATCGTCGAGGAGGGGCATGGGTTACACGTTATTAATGGTCGCCCGCTGTATATCCAACAGGGAGACGTATTTTACGTCCAGCCTGGCGATGTGCATTATTATGATGAGCTGGGGACGCTGAAGCTGATTAATGTCTTAATTAATCCGGCGGTGGCCTTTGGCTATTTACAGCAGATGGAGGGATTGCTGCAGCAATTATCCGCGCAGCGCGCCGCCTGCTATGGCTGGCTAGCGCCGGAGACTCGCAGCTATTGCCGGGAACTGGTGGAAAAGATATTTTCCCCGGCGCTGAGGGCGGCGGATAATACCCCGCTACGGGAGTCTCTCTTTTTCCAGCTGGTGACCACCATTCTCACAGCCGAGTCGGAAGCCGAATATAGCAGCACTCGCTATAAACTGCATAAATTACTCACCTGGCTTCAGGAGCACTGTTTCGAAGAACATAACTGGCAGCAGCTGGCGGAGCAATTTCATCTCACCACCCGCACGGCGTTTCGCCATATTAAAGAGGCCACCGGATTAACCCCGGATAATTATCTGAAACGTCTGCGGCTGGTCTCCGCGCGGGTCAAATTACGCGAAACGGAGATGACCATTACCGAAGTGGCTTATCTGTGCGGCTTTGCCAACAGCAACCACTTTACCACCCTGTATAAAAAAGTGTTTGGCCTGACCCCCAGCGCCGATCGCCGCCGCCCACCGGGTTAAAAGGGGGCCGCAGGCCGGGCAGGGGAAAAACCTGCCGCCCGCGGCAAGTCACGCTTATTCGTTGAGGGAGTTTGCCCGCACATGACGGCCGCTGGCGACAAAATTGCCGGTGCCAAGATGATGCAGGGTATTGAGCTTATCGTCGTCGAATTGCCAGCGTCCGGTGACGAACGCGCGCTCATCGGCGGCGGCAGAGACCACCTCCCCGAACAGGGTATCGTACTGGGTCTGGGCCGCCGTCGCCGGCAGCAACCGGCACTCCATCCATGCCAGACATTTCTCCTCGATCAGCGGCAGCCCCAGCTCCGGACCGGTTACTACCGGGATCCCCCAGGCATTGAATTTGTCCTCATCGCGGCCGCTGACGCTGCCGACGGCGTAGGTCCAGCTGGCGGCTGCGACGCCGGGAACCACAATGCCGAAGGTGCCATTGCGCTCGATGATCTCCCGCGTCCAGGTGCTTTTATCCACCACGATAGCCACCCGCGGCGGGGCGAATTCCACCGGCATTGACCAGGCGGCGGCCATAACGTTGCGCCGGTCGGACGGGGCATCGTAGCTGGTGATCAAAATGGTTGGGCCGTGGTTGAGCAGGCGGCTGGCGTACTGCAGTTCAACGTGGCGAAAGCGGCTCATAGGCGTTCCTTGAATAATGGGTCGGTTGGCAGGTAACACGTTAAGCCGCAATGAAAATGTAATCAATACGTCATCTCGTCTGACTATAGTCGCCAGCACTAAGTCCCAAAGAGGATCACAATATGTTGGCTCCCCTGATGCTATCCCAGGTGAGCGTGCCCCGTCGGATGTCGACCGCCGGGCTGGTCTCGCTGTCCCGAAAGGGAGGGCGATGATGCGCACGCTGACCCCTATCACCCTGCAGGAGGTCTCTTTCGCCTTCGCAGAGACCCCCATTCTTGACCGCTTCACGTTGCATATCGAACCCGGCCGCATCGTGGCGCTACTGGGCCCTTCCGGCTGCGGCAAAAGCACGCTGCTGCGTCTGCTGGCCGGGCTGAGCGTGCCGGCCAGCGGCGAAATCCGCTTTGGCGACAGGCTGGTCGCCCGCGCAGGATGGGGATTGCCCCCGGAGCAGCGCGATATCGGCATGGTTTTTCAGGATTATGCCCTCTGGCCGCATATGAGCGTGGCGCAGAACGTCGCCTTTCCGCTGCGCATGCGCGGCGTCTCCCGCAGCGAACGCGAGCGCCGGGTCAGCGAGGCGCTGGCGCGGGTAGGCCTCAATGGCTTTGCCGAACGTAAGCCTTCAGGCCTCTCCGGCGGTCAGCAGCAACGGGTGGCGCTTGCGCGGGCGATCGTCGCCGCGCCGCGGGTGCTGCTGTTTGATGAACCGCTCTCCAACCTGGACAGCGAACTGCGCGAATCGCTGTGTGGCGAAATGAGCCGCCTGCTGCGACAGCTCGGCATCACCGCCCTGTATGTCACCCATGACCGACGTGAAGCCGAGCTGTTAGCCGACCAGATTGTCTATTTATCCGCGGGCCGCGTGGCCGCTGTCCGCGCCGTTACGCCAACCTCAGGGGAAGTTGCATGAACACCGTTATGACCGTTAAGAAAGGAGTGGTACTCGCGATGGCTCTCTCCGCCATGATGCTCTCCAGCGCCCATGCGCTGACCGTTTACACCGCCGGACCCGGCTCGCTGGCGAAAAGCCTGGCCAGCGGTTTTGAACAACAGACCGGGGTGAAGGTGACCGTTTTTCAGGCCACCACCGGCAAAGTGATGGCCCGACTGGAGGCCGAGCAGGCCAACCCGCAGGCGGATGTGCTGATCTCCGCCTCGTGGGATACCGCCGAAGATCTGCACCAGCGGGGCTGGTTGTTGCCTTTTGCGAGCGCCAACGCCGACCAGGTACCGGCGAACCTGAAATCGGCGGACTATATCGCCCAGGGCGTCTCCGCCCTGGGTATTGTCTGGAACAGTAAAAGCGGCACCCCGGAACCGAAAGAGTGGCGGGATCTCACCCAGCCGGTGTTTAAAGACAAGGTGACAACCCCCGACCCGGCGCTCTCCGGTGCGTCGCTGGATTTGCTGATCGGGCTGCAAAACAGCATGGGCGACCAGGCCTGGCAACTGTTTGACGATCTGAAAAAGAACGGCATGGTAGTCAGCGGACCCAACGCCCAGGCGGTGACGCCGGTGATGCAGGGAGCGAAAGCGGCGGTGTTTGGCGCGGTGGATTATGTCTCCTACGGCAATATTCAGCAGGGCGAGTCGCTGAAGGTGATCTTCCCGGCCAGCGGAACGGTGATTGCCCCGCGCCCGATGATGATCCTCAAAACCAGCCAGCATCCCGGCGAGGCCAAAGCCTTTATCGATTACGTGCTGTCGCCGGAAGGTCAGGCGAGGGTTGCCGATGCCTGGCTGATGCCCGCCCGCCGCGACGTGGCGGCTAAACGTCCGCTACTGGACGCGCTGAAGGTGCTACCCACCACCAGCGAGGGCAGCAGCGAGCGGGGCGCCGTGCTCGCCCGCTTCAGTCAGCTGTACGCGCAGTAATTGATCCCGTTTCTCCGGCGCTGGCCGCCGGAGGACCCTCAGCTTCAGGAACCGGTTGTGAAACAAACATTCCTTTCCGGCGCGACCCTTGCCGCCCTGGTGATGCTGGTCGCGTTACCGTTAGTGTTTATTCTGCTGCAGGCGATTTTTCCCCATTTTAGCGCCGGTTCGCTCGGGGACGCCTTTGGCGGCATCCCGGCGCTGCTGGCCGATCCTCAGCTGCCGGCGATGCTCGGCGGTACGCTGTGGATCGCCGCCGGCGTGGCGCTGGTCAGCGTAATGATTGGCCTGCCGCTCGGCATCCTGCGCGGTATGTTTTCGCTGCCGCTGCCCCGGCTGTGGGATCTCCTGTTTTTGATCCCCTTTCTGACGCCGCCCTATATCTCGGCGCTCTCCTGGATGCTGGCCCTGCAAAGCCAGGGCTATCTGCAGCAGCTGACCGGCTGGCAGCTGAACGATCTGCTGTTCAGCCGCAGCGGGATCGTGCTGGTGATGACCTTTAATATATTTCCGGTGGTCTACTTTGCCGTCTCCCGCAGCCTGCTGGCGAGCGGGACCCGGCTGGCGGTGGTCGCCCGCGTCCATGGCGCCAGCGCCTGGCGCGCCTTCTGGCACGTGACGCTACCGATGCTCTCTCCGGCGCTGGCGGCGGGGATGCTGCTGGCGTTTACCCTCGCCATCGAGGAGTTTGGCGTACCGGCGGCGCTGGGCAGCCGGGCGGGAGTGGTGATGCTGACGGTCGGTATTGAGAAAAAGCTGGCCGACTGGCCGGTGGATCTCCCTGGCGCCGCGCTATTGTCGCTGTTGCTGATGGCGGTGGCGTTGTTCGCCTGGTGGCTGCAAAGGCGGCTGGTGGGGGAGAAAGAGGTCACCAGCGTCACCGGTAAGCCGGGGGAGAACCACGAGGCATCGCTGGGCTGGATGACGCTGCCCGCCGTGCTGGCGATGGCGGCCGTCGGCGGCCTGGCGGTCGGCGTCCCCGCCGTCTCGATGATGCTCACCAGCGTGATGGGCACGCTCTCCGGTGGTGTGAGTGTTGATAATGTCACGCTGCGTCATTTCGCGGCGCTGTTTGACCAGCAGGGAGATGCCCTGTCGGCCCTCGGCACCAGCCTGTCGCTGGCCCTGGGTTCGGCGCTAATCGTCGGCGCGCTGGGCCTGCTGGCCGCCTGGCTGGTGATGGTGCAGAAGATTAAAGGGCGCGGGATGGTGGACGCGCTGTCGCTGATGCCGGCGGCGCTGCCGGGCGTGGTGGTGGGGGTCGGTTTGATCCTGCTGTGGAATCAGCCCTTCTGGCCGCGCTCGCCCTATAACACGCTGTGGATGCTGCTGCTCTCCTATTGCTGCCTGCTGTTGCCCTGGCCGGTGCGCTATGTCGGCAGCGCGCTGCGCCAGCTGGGCCCGAACCTTGAGCCCGCCGCCAGGGTGCACGGGGCGTCGCCACTGCAGGCGCTGCGGTTGATTGTCCTGCCGCTGGTCTTTCCGGCGCTGCTGGCGGCGATGCTGATGGTGTTCGCGGTGGCCTCCCGGGAGCTGGTGACCTCGCTGCTGCTCTCTCCGGCCGGTACGCAAACCGTGGCGGTGTTTATCTGGCGCCAGTTCGAACAGGGTTCCGTCGGTCAGGGCATGGCGATGGCCAGCCTGACGTTGTTGACCGGTCTGGTCCTGATGCTGACGGCGCTGGCGCTGATGCAGCGCCGCAGGTGCGGTTAACGCTAAGCGCACAAAAAAGACGGTCGGCGCGGAAAAATAGGCTATAAATGTCGGACACCTACAGCTGGAGGCCCTGATGAGTCCCTTTTTACGCGCCTATTTTTCCCGTCTGAGCTGGACGGGTGAGCCTGATGTTTCCATCGATACCCTGCGGGAACTGCATCTGCAGCATAACAGCGCCATCCCCTTTGAAAACCTCGATGTCCTGCTGCCGCGTGAAATCCACCTTGACGATGGGGCGCTGGAAGAGAAGCTGATCGCCGCCCGCCGCGGGGGGTATTGTTTTGAACAGAATGGCCTGCTGGAGCGCGCGCTGCGCGAGATAGGCTTTAACGTCCGCAGCCTGCTGGGCCGCGTGGTGCTGGCCAACCCGCCGCAGATGCCGCCGCGTACTCACCGTCTGTTGCTGGTGGAGGTGGCGGGGGAGCGCTGGATCGCCGACGTCGGCTTCGGCGGCCAGACGCTGACCGCGCCGATCAAACTGCTGGCCGATATCCCACAGCAAACGCAGCACGGCAGCTATCGTCTGGTGCATGAAGGGGATGAGTGGACGCTGCAGTTCAACCATCACGAACACTGGCAGTCGATGTACCATTTCGATTTAGGCCGCCAGTATGCGTCTGATTATGTGATGGGCAACTTCTGGTCGGCGCACTGGCCGCAGTCCCACTTCCGTCACCATCTGCTGATGTGTCGTCATCTCCCGGACGGCGGCAAAATGACCCTCACCAACTTCCACTTTACCCACTGGGAGAATAACCATGTGGTGGAGAAGATCGATTTTGCCGATGTCTCCGCGCTGTATGAAGGGCTGCAGACCCGTTTCGGCCTGGGGGTGGACGATCCTAAACATGGCTTCAGCGAAGCGGCGCTGGCGGCGGTGATGGCGGCGTTCGATACCCATCCGGAAGCCGGGAAGTAAATCTCCTCATGCCCGGCGGCGCTGCGCTTGCGCGGGCCTGCGAGGTATGAGCCTGTGGGAGGACCCTGTAGGCCGGGCAAGGCGTAGCCGCCACCCGGCGAAATTACAGGAACCGTGCCTGATATCTAACCCGGCGGCGCTGCGCCTGCGCGGGCCTGCGAGGTATGAGCCTGTGAGAGGACCCTGTAGGCCGGGCAAGGCGTAGCCGCCACCCGGCGAAATTACAGGTACCGTGCCTGATATCGTGCCCGGCGGCGCTGCGCTTGCGCGGGTCTGCGAGGTTTGAGCCTGTAAGAGGCCCCTGTAGGCCGGGTAAGGCGACAGCCGCCACCCGGCGAAATTACAGGTACCGTGTCTGATATCTTGCCCGGCGGCGCTGCGCTTGCGCGGGCCTGCGAGGTTTGAGCCTGTGAGAGGACCCTGTAGGCCGGGTAAGGCGACAGCCGCCACCCGGCATAAAGCCTGGAGCCAGGTACGATAAATACCCGAACTTGGCGCGAAGGCCTCGTCCGGGCTACCGGTAAGGATGAATGGTAAACGTCGCCAGCGCTCAGCGCCGGGAGCGTACCACCTGGTAACGCCGGGTGAAATACTCCACCGGCGCGCTCCAGACGTGAACCAGGCGGGTGAAGGGGAAGATCAGAAAGATGGTCATTCCGAGCACCAGGTGGACGCGGTAAATCCATGCGACACCGTCCAGATGCGCCGAGGCGCCGCCGTGGAAGGTGACCACCGCCTGCGCCCAGTCCACCAGCTTGAGCATTTCGCTGCCGTCCGGATGCTGGGCGGAGAAGGGGATGGTCGTCAGCCCCAGCGCGCACTGAATCAGCAGAATGCACAGGATCAAAATATCCGCGGTCGTGGAGGTGGCGCGAATTCGCGGGTTGGTCAGGCGGCGCATCAGCAGGCCGATACCGCCTACCAGGGTCAGCACGCCGCATACGCCGCCAAGGATCATGGCCATCAGCTGCTTCTGGGACATCGGCAGGAACCACGAGTAGACCCAGTGTGGGGTCAGCATGCCAAAGAGATGGCCAAAGAAGATGCCGAGAATGCCGATATGAAATAAGTTCGACCATAGCACCATCCCGCGCTTATCCAGCATCTGGCTGGATGAGGCGCGCCAGGTATACTGCCCGTAATCGTAGCGCAGCCAGCTGCCCACCAGAAAGACGGTGCCGCACAGGTAAGGGTAGATATCGTAAAAGAAGACGTTCAGATACTGGATCATTTCGGGCCTCCGGCGCGGATGTCAACGTACTGCGGCGCCACATCCTGACTAAAGCGTCGTTGATAAGCTTGCATCGACGAGCTATCGCAAGCGGTCGCATTATCTTCGATAAACTTCACCTGCTCTTCTTCCCACACGGCGTCCAGCGCCTGACGGGTATCGTCGCGCTTTTCTCCCGCCACCTGTTTTGTGACACTGTCACTGGTGAGCGGGCTTTTAGCCAGCGCCAGCAGGGCGTCAAACAGCTGGTAGTACGGGCAGGCTCGCTGCTTAAGACGGCCGCCGATCAGCGCCAGAATCGGCGCGATATTCTGCAGCCCCTCCCGAGCCTCCGCGGGAGGTAGAATACTGAGATACTCCAGATACAGCGGCAGATGGTCGGGCAGCTCGCGACAATCGATCTGCAGACCCGCCTGCTGATACTGATTCATCAGGTCGACCATCGCCTGGCCGCGGTCGCGGGATTCGGCATGCACATGTTCAAACAGCAGCAGCGAGGTGGCGCGCCCGCGCTCGAACACCTCGCACCATTCGGCCTGGCGATCCAACAGCGGAGCCGTCAACAGCTCACTGACAAACGGCGTCAGGGAAGGGACATCGGCCCTGACCAGCGCCAGGGCGTCGTCGCGGTTCTCCCACAGTAACTCGTCGGGGTACTCCAGCAGCAGACCGATCACTTTCAGGATCCGCATCACTCGCCCTCCCCATGCTTACGCACGCCGCTGACGTCGATGGCGTCGATCCGCCGGCTGTTAAACAGGTTGAATTTCGTATCTGACCCGTGGCAGCCATCGCCGAAGGTAAAGCCGCAGCCGTTACGTTCCGGAAAGGCATCCTCCGCCAGTTCACGATGGCTGGTGGGGATCACGAAGCGGTCTTCGTAGTTGGCGATCGCCAGATAGCGATACATCTCTTCGACCTGCTCAACGCTGAGGCCCACCTCTTCAATGGCCCGGGTATCGGTGACGCCCTCGACGGTTTGCGATCGCTTGTAGTGGCGCATCGCCATCATCCGTTTCAGCGCGCGCAAGACCGGTCCGGTATCGCCGGCGCTCAGCAGATTCGCCAGGTATTGCACCGGGATGCGCAGACTCTCAACCGCCGGCAGGATGTTGCCGTTGCTCGGTAAGCCGCCGGCGTCGGCAACCGACTGGATCGGCGACAGGGGCGGCACGTACCAGACCATCGGCAGGGTGCGATACTCCGGATGCAGCGGCAGGGCCAGCTTCCAGTCCATCGCCAGCTTATAGACCGGAGACTTCTGCGCCGCCTCAATGACGTTGTGCGGGATCCCTTGCTTTAGCGCTTCCTCGATGACCGCCGGATCGTTTGGATTAAGGAACACCTCGCACTGGCGCTCATAGAGGTCGGTTTCATGTTCGGTACTGGCCGCCTCTTCAATACGGTCGGCGTCATACAGCAGTACGCCAAGATAGCGGATGCGCCCGACGCAGGTTTCTGAGCAGACCGTTGGCTGCCCGGATTCAATGCGCGGATAGCAGAAGATACATTTTTCCGACTTACCGCTCTTCCAGTTAAAGTAGATTTTTTTGTACGGGCAGCCGCTGATGCACATCCGCCAGCCGCGGCATTTATCCTGATCGATCAGTACGATGCCATCTTCCTCACGCTTGTAGATGGCGCCGCTCGGGCAGGTGGCCACGCAGCTCGGGTTGAGGCAGTGCTCGCACAGGCGCGGGAGATACATCATGAAGGTATTTTCGAACTGGCCGTACATCTCTTTTTGCATGGCTTCGAAGTTACGGTCGCGGGCGCGTTTCTCGAATTCGCCGCCGAGCAGCTCCTCCCAGTTCGGGCCCCAGTTAATCTTATCCATACGCTCGCCGCTGATCAGCGAGCGCGGGCGGGCGGTCGGCAGATATTTGCCCTCCGGCGCGTTGTGCAGGTGCTGGTAGTCGTAGGTAAAGGGTTCGTAGTAATCGTCGATCGCCGGCAGCACCGGGTTGGCGAAAATCTTCGATAACACGCTGACCCGATTGCCGAGGCGGGGCGTCAGCTTACCGCTAATGCCGCGGATCCAGCCGCCTTGCCACTGATCCTGGTCCTCCCAGTTTTTGGGGTAGCCAATGCCCGGTTTGGTCTCCACGTTATTGAACCACGCGTACTCCATGCCTTCGCGGCTGCTCCAGACGTTTTTACAGGTGACCGAGCAGGTGTGACAGCCGATGCATTTGTCCAGATTCAGCACCATTCCAACCTGAGAACGGATTTTCATTTTTTCGCCTCCTGTACCTGATCGCGACCTTCGTCATCCAGCCAGGCAATATTCTTCATTTTGCGGATCATGATGAACTCGTCGCGGTTCGATCCGACGGTGCCGTAGTAGTTAAAGCCATAGGCCAGCTGGGCGTAGCCGCCAATCATGTGCGTTGGCTTCGGACAGACGCGGGTTACCGAGTTATGAATGCCGCCGCGACGACCGGTCACTTCCGAACCCGGGATATTCATAATCCGTTCCTGAGCGTGGTACATCATGGTCATCCCCGGCGGCACCCGCTGGCTCACCACCGCCCGCGCGGTGAGAGCCCCGTTGGCGTTGAACGCTTCAATCCAGTCGTTATCTTCAATGCCCAGCTCTTTCGCGTCGGTTTCGCTAAGCCAGACGATCGGCCCGCCGCGCGACAGCGTCAGCATCAGCAGGTTTTCGCTATAGGTGGAGTGGATCCCCCACTTCTGGTGCGGCGTCAGGAAATTCAGCGCTTTTTCCGGAAAGCCGTTTGGCGGCACGGCCTTCATCTGGCTGACGCTGCGGGTATCAATGGGCGGGCGATAGGCTACCAGGCTTTCGCCGAAGGCGCGCATCCACGGATGGTCCTGATACAACTGCTGGCGGCCGGAGAGGGTGCGCCATGGGATCAGCTCATGCACGTTGGTATAACCGGCATTGTAGGAGACGTGCTCGCTTTCCAGTCCCGACCACGTCGGGCTGGAGATAATTTTGCGCGGCTGCGCCTGAATATCGCGAAAGCGGATCTTCTCATCCTCTTTATTGAGCGCCAGATGGGTATGATCGCGGCCGGTAAACTCTCCCAGCGCCTGCCAGGCTTTCACCGCCACCTGGCCGTTGGTTTCCGGGGCGAGGCTAAGAATAACTTCGGAGGCGTCAATGGCGCTGTCGATCCGCGGCCGGCCTTTGGCCGGACCGTCGGGCTTGACGTAGTTAAGCTTGCCGAGGAAATCGACTTCGCTTTGCGTATTCCACGAAATGCCTTTCCCGCCGTTGCCAAGCTTATCGAGCAGCGGGCCGAGAGAGGTGAAGCGTTCCCAGGTGGCAGGATAGTCGCGTTCCACCAGGGCAATCGACGGTGCGGTTTTCCCGGGGATCAGATCGCATTCGCCCTTGCGCCAGTCAAGCACCTCGAACGGCTGCGACAGTTCGCCGGGGGAATCATGCTGCAGCGGGACCAGCACCACATCGGTCTCTTTGCCAAGATGGCCGACGCAGACCTGCGAGAAGGATTTAGCGATATCCTTGTAGATCTCCCAGTCGCTTTTCGCCTCCCAGGCCGGGTCGACGGCGGCGGAGAGCGGGTGGATAAACGGGTGCATATCCGAGGTGTTCATATCGTCTTTTTCATACCAGGTGGCGGTCGGCAGGACAATATCGGAGAAGAGACAGGTACTGGACATGCGGAAATCCAGCGTCACCAGCAGGTCGAGTTTTCCCTCAATCGCCGCGGTCTGCCACTCGACTTCCTCAGGTTTTACCTCATCGCTGGCGCCCAGTTCATCACCCTGAATACCGCTGTCGGTCCCGAGCAGGTATTTCAACATGTACTCATGCCCCTTACCGGACGATCCCAGCAGGTTTGAGCGCCAGATAAACAGGTTGCGCGGATGGTTTTTGCCGCTATCCGGCTGCTCGGCGGCAAAGCGAATATCGCCTGATTTTAACGACTGGACGGTGAACTCCGCGGGGGAGAGCCCGGCGGCCTCGGCCTGCTGCTTAATGGTCAGCGGGTTGATGTTGAGCTGGGGCGCAGAAGGTAACCAGCCCATCCGTTCCGCACGGACGTTGAAGTCGATAAGGCTGCCGCTAAATTTGCTGGCGTCGGCCAGCGGCGACAGCAGCTCCTGCGCGGTCAGTTTTTCGTAGCGCCACTGGCTGGCGTGGTTGTAGAAATAAGAGGTACTGTTCATCTGCCGCGGCGGACGACTCCAGTCCAGGGCGAACGCCAGCGGCAGCCAGCCGGTCTGCGGGCGCAGTTTCTCCTGACCGACATAGTGCGACCAGCCGCCGCCGCTCTGGCCGACGCAGCCGCAGAATACCAGCAGATTAATCATCCCGCGGTAGTTCATATCCATGTGGTACCAGTGGTTCACCCCGGCGCCGAGGATAATCATTGAGCGGCCGTGGGTCTTATGCGCCGTATCGGCAAACTCGCGGGCGATTTGTTCGATATGTTGACGCGGTACGCCGGTGATCTGCTCCGCCCATGCCGGGGTATAGGCTTTGACCTCGGCGAAATCCTTCGCCGCATTGACATCGTCAAGCCCGCGATCCAGACCGTAGTTGGCCAGAATCAGGTCATAGACGCTGACCACCAGGCCGCTTTCGCCACTGGCCAGTGTCAGCTGTTTAGCCGGTAGCGGGTGAAGGGTCACCGGTGACTGCGCTACGCTGCGAAAATGCGGGTTTTCGTTGCCGCCAAAGTAGGGGAAGCCCACCGACACCACGCTGTCGCGAATATCCAGCAGCGACAGCTTAAGCTCGACATCTTTGCCGTCTGCCCGTTGTTCGAGATTCCATTTGCCTTTTTCGCCCCAGCGAAAGCCGATGGAGCCGTTCGGCGCCACCAGTTCGCCGTCGCTGTTATAGGCCACGGTTTTCCATTCCGGGTTATTACTTTCTCCGAGACCGTCAAGCAGGTCGGAAGCACGCAGCATACGGCCCGGCGTATAGCTGCCGTCGTCGCGCGGCTCGAGTATCACCAGCATCGGCATGTCGGTGTAGGTCCGGCAGTAGTTGAGAAAGTAATCGCTCGGGTTATCGAGGTGGAAGGCTTTGAGGATCACATGGCCCATGGCCATCGCCAGCGCGCTGTCGGTGCCTTGCTTCGGCGCCAGCCACTGGTCGCAGAGCTTAGCGACTTCCGAATAGTCCGGCGTGATGGCGATAGTTTTGGTGCCCTTGTAGCGCACTTCGGTAAAGAAGTGGGCGTCCGGGGTTCGGGTCTGCGGCACGTTGGAGCCCCAGGCAATAATGTAGCTGGAGTTGTACCAGTCGGCGGATTCCGGCACGTCGGTCTGTTCGCCCCAGGTCATCGGCGAGGCGGGGGGCAGATCGCAGTACCAGTCATAAAAGCTCAGGCAGGTGCCGCCAATCAACGATAAATAGCGAGTGCCCGCGGCGTAGGAGACCATCGACATCGCCGGGATCGGCGAGAAGCCGGCGACGCGGTCCGGGCCATAGTGTTTGATGGTCCAGACGTTGGCGGCGGCGATGAGCTGGTTCAGCTCTTTCCAGCTGGAGCGGACAAAACCGCCTTTGCCGCGCGCCGCTTTATAGCTGCGGGTTTTTGCCGGATCCTGCATGATGCTATCCCATGCCAGCACCGGGTCGGGATGCTTCGCCAGGGCTTCGCGCCACAGCTCAATCAGTCGTTTACGCGCCAGCGGGTACTTCAGGCGGTTGGCGCTGTAGAGATACCAGGAGTAGCTGGCGCCGCGCGGGCAGCCGCGCGGTTCGTGATTTGGCAGATCCGGCCGGGTGCGCGGATAATCGGTCTGCTGGGTTTCCCAGGTAACGAGACCGTTTTTGACGTAAATTTTCCAGCTGCAGGAGCCGGTGCAGTTCACACCGTGCGTGGAGCGGACAATTTTGTCGAACTGCCAGCGTTGACGGTAGCTATCTTCCCAGTCACGGTTGTTGTTGTAGACCTGGCCGTGGCCGTTGGCAAAGGTCTCGCCCTTCTGCTTAAAGTAGCGAAAGCGATCCAGAAGTTTACTCATGACATTTCTCCTGCTCCGATGATGTCCGGCATCGTGCCACCCGGCCGGATGAGCGAACGAACTCGTAAGGCCGGATAAGGCGTAAGCCGCTATCCGGCAGATAAATCGTTATGGTTAAGCGGGTTTACGGCGGCCGTAGACCAGCCAGGTCACCAGCACGCAAACCACATAGAAGACAAAAAAGACTTTCATCGCGCCAACCGGTGAGCCGGTCATCGCCAGCGAGGTGCCGAAGGCTTTCGGAATAAAGAAGCCGCCGATGGCGCCGATCGCCGAGATAAAGCCCAGCGCGGCAGCGGTATCGGTGACCGCCTCGTGCTGCGCTTCTTCATCGCTGCCGCCGCGCTGTTTTACGCTGTCGATGGTGAGCTGGCGGAAGATGACGGCGATCATCTGGAAGGTGGAGCCGCTTCCCAGACCGGCGGTTAAAAAGAGCCCCATAAACACCACGTAGAAAGCGAGAAAGCTGCCGGAGCCGCTGCCTGGCAGGGTCAGAAACAGCAGGCCGGTAAACAGCGCCATCAGGACGAAGTTAACCAGCGTCACCCGCACGCCGCCGAGACGGTCGGAGATGATCCCGCCGAACGAGCGCGCCAGCGCGCCGATGAACGGTCCAAAGAAGGCGAGCTTGAGGATATCGACCGCGGGAAACTGGGTTTTCGCCAGCATGGCAAAGCCGGCGGAAAAGCCGATGAACGAGCCAAACGTCGCCAGATAGAGCAGGCTTAACAGCCACATATGCGGTCGCTTGAGCACGGGAAGCTGATCGCGAATCGAGGCCTTTGAACCGGCGATATCGTTCATGCCGAACCATGCCGCGACGGTGGCGAGCAGCAGCAGCGGTACCCAGACGAGCGCCGCATTACTCAGGGTGATTGTCGAACCATCGGGCTGGGTGACGCCATGGACGCCGAGAAAGGTGAAGAGCGGCAGGAAGATGACCGCCGGGGCGACCATCTGCATCACGCTTACGCCCAGATTGCCAAGGCCGCCGTTGACTCCCAGCGCGCTGCCCTGTTTCGCTTTGGGGAAAAAGAAACTGATATTTCCCATGCTGGAAGCAAAATTCGCTCCGGCAAAACCGCACAGCAGCGCAATAATAATAAATACCCAGAACGGAGTAGTAATATTCTGGATTGCCACCCCTAACCAAATACAAGGCACGATCAGGATAACGGTACTTAATACGGTCCAGTAGCGCCCGCCAAAAAGGGGTACCATAAAGGAGTAGGGGACCCGTAATATCGCGCCGGAAAGTGAAGGCAGGGCGGTTAATAAAAAAAGCTGGTCGGTGGTGAAATGAAAACCGACCTTATTGAGATTCACCGCTACGGCGCTGAATAACATCCATACGCAGAAAGCAAGCAGCAGGCAGGCCACTGATATCCATAGATTTCTTCGCGCAATGGCTTGGCCTTTATTTTCCCAGAACGCCTTGTTTTCAGGCCGCCAGTTGTTCAAAAGGTAATGATTATCTTTATCATTCTGCACCGACATATTGCCCTCTACTTGCCCGGAAAGGAGTAAATAAATAAGGTCAACAGCTGAATACAAGGGGATAGTGAATAACGCTTAATTTGCGTTATCTATGAAGCGTAGATAAAAAAAACGTGCTGACAGAGAGCACGTGGTAAGCGTAGCGGAATTAATTGTTACTAAATGTAAAGATACCTAAAACAACTCCAGCGTAATCATCTTATTTACATAGCGGCTAAACGCCGCCTCATCCAGGGCCTGCGCGTCCAGCGCATAAATCCCGTCGAGGCCGCACACCAGGGCGATAAAGCGCCAGGCGATATCCGCCGCAGGCTCAGCCGACCGAAATTCGCCGCTGGCGAAGCCCTGCTCGATGATGGCGACGGTCTCGGCATGCCACATATTCATGGTCAGCAGGTAGGCCGCTTTGATGTCCGGATCGCTGTCGGCCAGCACCTGGCCTTCACGCCACAGGCGGATATAGGGTTCCAGTCGGCCATCCTCGCTGCCGATCATCGAGAACAAGCGCTCGCGCCAGCTGGCGTCCTCAGCCACCAGCGGCATGTCGAGCATCTCGCGGATCAGGCGGATGAAAACCTGCGCTTTCAGCTCGCCGATGGAGGTGAAGTGGTGGTGCAGCTGCCCGGCGGCCACCTGGGCTTCGCGGGCGATCTGCCGCACGGTCATGGCGGCAAAGCCGCCGCGCAGCGCCAGGCGCATGGCGGCCTGCATAATCCCTTCCCGTCGCGCATCACGTTGTAAATAGTGCATAGAACCCCGCTGTCATCTGGCTTTGGCCGAGTGTAACAAAAAGTTGGACATGTGTTCAACAATCCGGCAGGATCGCCATCCTGGACGTGTGTCCAATATTCAATATTGATTGAGGTACAAGCTATGTCACGGCAATGGATGACGCTGATGGCGATTTTGCTGGTTTATATTCCGGTGGCGATTGACGCTACGGTGTTGCATGTGGCCGCGCCGACCCTCAGCGTGGCGCTGGGTAGCAGCGGCAATGAGCTGTTGTGGATCATTGATATCTACTCATTAGTGATGGCCGGGATGGTGCTGCCGATGGGCGCCCTTGGCGATAAGATCGGCTTTAAGCGCCTGCTGCTGCTCGGCAGCGCCATTTTTGGCATCGCCTCGCTGTGCGCCGCGCTGTCGCCGACGGCCATGACGCTGATTGCCTCACGCGCTTTGCTGGCGGTGGGGGCGGCGATGATCGTCCCGGCGACGCTGGCCGGGATCCGCAGCACCTTTGCCGAGGCCAGCCAGCGCAATATGGCGCTGGGGCTGTGGGCAGCGGTCGGCTCCGGCGGCGCGGCCTTCGGCCCGCTGGTGGGCGGTATCCTGCTGGAGCATTTCTACTGGGGGTCGGTGTTCCTGATCAATGTGCCGATCGTGCTGGTGGTTATCGCGATTAACGCGAAAGTGGTGCCGCGCCAGCCCGCGCGCCGCGAACAGCCGCTCAATCTACTGCAGGCGCTCGTTTTGATTGCCGCGATCCTGATGCTGGTGTTTAGCGCGAAATCGGCGCTGAAGGGCCAGCTGGCGCTGTGGCTCACCGCGCTGGTGGCGCTCGGCGGGGCGGCGATGTTAACCTGGTTTATCCGCAAGCAGCTGTCGGCGGCCCGCCCGATGGTGGATATGCGCCTGTTCACCCATCGCATAATCTTAAGCGGGGTGATGATGGCGATGACGGCCCTGATTACCCTGGTCGGTTTTGAGCTGCTGATGGCCCAGGAGCTGCAGTTTGTGCACCAGAAAACGCCGTTCGAGGCGGGGATATTTATGCTGCCGGTAATGGTGGCCAGCGGCTTCAGCGGCCCGATTGCCGGCCTGCTGGTGTCGCGGCTTGGGCTGCGCGAGGTGGCGACCGGCGGGATGCTGCTCAGCGCCTTCAGCTTTCTCGGCCTGGCGTTGACCGATTTCAGTACCCAGCAGTGGCTGGCCTGGGGGCTGATGACGCTGCTGGGCTTTAGCGTGGCCAGCGCGCTGCTGGCCTCCAGTTCCGCGATTATGGCGGCAGCGCCGAAGGAGAAAGCGGCGGCCGCCGGGGCGATTGAAACCATGGCCTATGAGCTGGGCGCCGGTCTCGGCATAGCGCTGTTCGGCCTGATCCTGACCCGCAGCTACAGCGCCTCTATTGCGCTGCCGTCTGGCCTGAGTGGCACCATGGCGCAGCAGGCGGCGTCATCGATTGGCGAGGCGGTGAGTCTGTCCCAGGCGCTGCCCGCCGGGGTGGCGCAGGCGCTGATGGCGGCGGCGAAGACGGCTTTTATTCAGGCTCATAGCCTGGTGCTGGCGACGGCGGGTGTATTGCTTCTGCTGCTGGCCGCCGGGATCTGGCGCAGCCTCGCCACCGTGGCGAAACCGCAGTCGGCGCTATAGCTGCAGCGACAGATCCATCGCCGCGCGCCGTAGCGGAGCGAGGGCCTTCTCTTTTAACGCCGCGGCGCAGACCGTCGCGGCAGGTACCCCGACATTCAGGGCGGCCACCACCTGACCGTGACGCGACAGCACGGGTACCGCCAGCGAGCACAAGCCTACCTCGATCTGCCGGTCGGCGAGGGCATAGCCCTGCATGCGCACCCGAGCGATCTCTGCACGTAAACCGGACAAATCGCACAGGGTATGCGGAGTGTAGCGAATAAGCGTAGGCCGTGACAACGTCACTTCCAGCTGTTCCTCCGGCAGCGCGCTCAGCAACACCCGCCCCATCGACGTGGCCCACGCCGGCAGGCGGCTGCCGCGCCCCAGATCGATGCTCAGTAAATTATTGACCGCCGCGCGGGCAATATAGAGCACGTTATCCCCGTCGAGCGTGGCCGCCGAACAGGATTCGCCGAGCGCTTTGCCAAGATTATCCAGCGCCGTCTGCGCCACCTTGGCCAGCGGCGTGCCTGCCAGATAGGCGTGGCCGACGGCCAGCACCCGGGGGAGCAGTTCATAGCTACGGCCATCCGGACTGTGCACCATGCCCAGCGCGGCGAGGGTATACAAACAGCGGCGTACCGCCGCGCGCGAGATTTGCGTTTTCTGGCTGAGCTGGGAAATGGTCAGCCGCTGGCGCTGGGGGGTGAAGGCGTTAAGGACCTCCAGCCCGCGGGCCAGAGATAGCATAAAGTTAGGGTCGTGCTCGGCCTGCCTGGCGCTCAGCGTATTGGGGATATTGTCGCTCATCGCATCCTTCTCCGTTGCAGCGTAAAGCTCACGGCAGATCACTATACCTTGCGCAAAATGGGGCGCGCTGAATTGTGCCGGTTTTACCACCACGATCACATTAATAACCGTCTTTTAACAAACGCGTCGATAATCGCACAACATTTCGATTATCGCCGTTGACCATCCGCCAGGCTGAACCCTATTGTCAATGGCACAGACCCCCGTTATGGATGTGGGTACAAAAAGTTATATATCTCATGAGGAACAGAAAATGACTGCCACCGTAGAGCAAATCGAGAGCTGGATTGTGGATGTCCCGACCATCCGGCCGCATAAATTGTCGATGACCACCATGGGCTGCCAGTCGCTGGTGATTGTGCGCCTTACCCGTTCCGACGGCATCTGCGGCATCGGCGAAGCCACCACCATCGGCGGCTTGAGCTATGGCGTTGAGAGCCCCGAGGCCATCTCGTCGGCGATCACCCATTATCTGACGCCGCTGTTGAAAGGGCAGTCGGCCGATAACCTGAATGCGCTGACCGCCCGTATGAACGGCGCCATTAAAGGCAACACCTTTGCGAAGTCCGCCATCGAAACTGCGCTGCTCGACGCCCAGGGCAAAGCCTTAGGTCTGCCGGTATCAGCCCTGCTCGGCGGCGTGCTGCAAACGGCGTTGCCGGTGCTGTGGACCTTAGCCAGCGGCGATACCGCGAAAGATATCGCTGAAGGAGAAAAACTGTTGGCCGAAGGCCGCCACCGGGCGTTCAAACTGAAGATCGGCGCGCGTGAACTCGCCACCGACCTGCGTCATACCCGCGCCATCGTTGAAGCGTTAGGCGACCGCGCCAACATCCGTGTCGACGTCAACCAGGCCTGGGACGCCGCCACCGGCGCGAAAGGCTGCCGCGAACTGGCGGCGATGGGCGTCGATCTTATCGAACAGCCGGTCAGCGCCCACGATAATGCCGCCCTGGTGCGGCTAAGCCAGCAAATTGAAACCGCGATCCTCGCGGATGAAGCGGTCGCGACCGCTTACGATGGTTATCAGCTGGCGCAGCAGGGCTTTACCGGCGCTTACGCGCTGAAAATCGCCAAAGCCGGGGGGCCGAACAGCGTGCTGGCGCTGGCCCGCGTCGCGCAGGCGGCAGGGATTGGCCTGTACGGCGGCACCATGCTGGAAGGCACCGTAGGGACCGTGGCTTCTCTGCACGCCTGGTCGACGCTGCCGCTGCAGTGGGGTACCGAGATGTTCGGCCCGCTGTTGCTGAAAGACGATATTGTCAGCGTGCCGCTCACCTTTGCCGACGGTCAGGTGGCGCTGCCGCAAACGCCGGGCCTTGGCGTCGAGCTGGATGAAGACAAACTGCATTTTTATACCCGCCAGCCGTAGCGGGGAACAGGAGAAAAAATGTTATTTAAAGTGGAGATGACCGTCAATATTCCGCCTGGCTTTCCCGCCAACGAGGCGGAGGAAATAAAACAACGCGAAAAAGCCTATTCGCAACAATTACAGCGGGAAGGCAAATGGCGACATATCTGGCGCGTTGCCGGCCTTTATGCCAACGTCAGTATTTTCGATGTTCAAGATGCCGAAGAATTGCATCAAATATTAATGGGATTGCCGCTATATCCCTTTATGGCGATAAAAGTGGAAGCCCTCTGTCGTCATCCGTCATCAATTCGCGATGACGATCGCTAATAATAATATCTGACCTCACGCCGGTATTACCGGCGTATACCCTGCAAAATATAAGAGAGAACCAGTATGAGTAATGTATTCGTACAACAACCAGCTATTCAGAAATTATTACGCGACAGTGCCGGATTAGATGTTGCCGGCGGCGATGAACGTTTTAAGGCGATTATTCATCGTCTGCTGGAAAATATCTGCACGCTCATCGACGACTATAACGTTACGGAAGAAGAGTTCTGGCACGCGGTAAACTATTTGCACGAGCTGGGCGGGCGTCAGGAGGCGGCGCTGCTGGCGGCGGGACTGGGACTGGAGCATTTCCTCGATCTGCGCCAGGACGCCATCGACGCGGCAGCGCATCGGGAAACCGGCACCCCGCGCACCATCGAAGGGCCGCTGTACGTGGCTAATGCGCCGCTGGCCGAGGGTCACGCCCGCATGGATGACGGCGCCGACGCCGGAGAAGTGATGTGGCTGCACGGTGAAGTCAAAGACACCGAAGGTCGGCCAGTGGCCAACGCTATTGTTGATATCTGGCACGCCAACACCCTCGGAAATTATTCCTTCTTCGACCCAGGCCAGAGTGAGTACAACCTGCGCCGGCGGATCCGCACCGGCGCCGATGGCCGCTACAGCGTGCGCAGCATCATGCCCTCCGGCTACGGCTGCCCGCCGGATGGCCCAACCCAGAAACTGCTGGACAGACTGGGTCGCCACGGCAACCGTCCGGCGCACATTCACTTTTTCGTCTCCGCGCCGGGTCATAAACATCTGACCAGCCAGATTAACCTCAATGGCGATAAATACCTGTGGGACGATTTTGCCTTTGCCACCCGCGACGGCCTGATTGCCGATCCGGTAAAAGTGACCGACCGCGAGATCATCGCGCAGCGCAATCTTGAGGGAGAGCACACCGAGGTTTGTTTTGATTTCACCCTGTGTAAAGCGCTGAGCGCCGACGAAGAGCAGCGCGGGATCCGCGTGCGCGCCAAAGAGTAAGCGGCATTATCGGCCCCGGGCACGCTACTGCCCGGGCCAGATATTGCACTCGAAAACGAAGAATTCACCCTGTTTCTTTCATCCTGAATCCTGCAGGAGGGACCGACTCATGCAAAAAACGCTCTCGACGCTCAAAGACAAAATCAATAATGCCTTAGTTGTCGACCGTGAAAATCATATTTACCGTTGCCACCGCTCTATATTTACCGACCAGCAGTTATTTGATTTTGAAATGAAACATATCTTCGAAGGAAATTGGGTTTTTCTTGCCCATGAAAGCCAGATTGCCGAGCCGGGAGATTATTATACCCTGACGCTGGGACGGCAGCCGGTTATTATTACCCGCGATAAAAAGAATGAGCTGCACGCGCTAATTAACAGCTGCGCCCACCGCGGCGCCATGTTATGTCGACGCAAAACCGGAAATAAAAATTCGTTTACCTGTCCGTTTCACGGCTGGACCTTCAGCAATAATGGCAAATTATTAAAGGCCAAAGATGAGAGCACTGGCGGCTATCCGCCAAGCTTTAAACAAGACGGCTCCCACGACCTGCAAAAGTTGCCGCGTTTTCAGTCCTATCGCGGTTTCTTATTCGGTAGCCTCAATGCCGACGTGCAGCCGCTGGAGGCCTATCTCGGGGAAACCTGCAAGATTATCGACCTGATCGTCGACCAGGCGCCGGAGGGGCTCGAGGTACTTAAGGGTTCGTCGAGCTATGTATATGAGGGCAACTGGAAACTGGGCGCGGAAAACGGCGCCGATGGCTATCACGTCAGCGTGGTCCACTGGAACTACGCCTCAACCATGTCACGCCGCAACTATGAAGCGGAAGGGACGCACGCGGTGGATGCCAACGGTTGGTCAAAAAGCCTCGGCGGCGGCTATGGATTTGATAACGGCCATATGCTGTTGTGGACCCGGGCGCTCAACCCGGAAGTGCGCCCGGTCTATGCCCACCGCGAACGGCTGCAGGCGGAATTTGGCGAACGCCGTGCCGACCAGATGGTCAACGAAACCCGCAACCTGTGCCTGTACCCCAATGTCTACCTGATGGATCAGTTCTCGACGCAAATCCGCGTAATCCGCCCCATTGCGGTGGATAAAACCGAAGTCACCATCTGGTGCTTTGCGCCGAAAGGGGAATCCGACCAGGCCAGAGCGCTGCGAATCCGCCAGTACGAGGATTTCTTTAACGTCAGTGGGATGGGGACGCCGGACGACCTCGAAGAGTTCAGCGCCTGTCAGCGCGGCTATCTCGGCGAAAATCTGCCATGGAGCGACCTCAGCCGCGGCGCGCTGCGCTGGGTCGATGGCGCGGATGAGCATGCGCAACATGCCGGCTTTTCGCCGCGTTTAAGCGGGGTGAAATCGGAGGACGAAGCGCTGTACATCGCCCATCACCACCACTGGCAGACGCTGATGCTGGCGGCCATTGAACAGGAACAACAGCGTTACGACCAGTCCATTACCCAGCGCGTGGAGGTGGCCTGATGCTTAACCTCGAACAGGTTCGCCAGTTTCTCTACTATGAAGCCCGTCTGCTGGACGATCGTCAGTGGGACGAATGGCTCAGCTGCTACAGCCCGCAGGTGGTCTACTGGATGCCGGCGTGGGGCGACGATGACCAGCTGACCCGCGACCCGCAAAAAGAGATTTCGCTTATCTACTACCCCAACCGCGAAGGGCTGGAGGATCGCGTCTACCGCATTAAAACCGAGCGCTCCGGGGCCAGCACGCCAGAGCCGCGGACCACCCATATCATCAGCAACGTTGAGCTGATGGGCGAAAGCGACGAGGGTCTGGAGGTGCGTTACAGCTGGGTCACCTGGAGCCATCGCTATCAGCACACGGATGCCTATTTTGGCTCTACCTGCTGCACGCTAATCGAACAGGACGGCAGACCGCAAATCGTCCGTAAAACTGTGCGCCTGAATAACGACTATATCCGTCAGGTGATTGACGTTTACCACATTTAAGAGGCGCTTATGACCTTCAATATTGCTCTTAATTTTGAGGACGGCGTAACCCGTTTTATTCAGTGCAATGCCGGAGAGAAAGTCCTGGATGCCGCCTATCGCCAGAAGGTGAATCTGCCGATGGATTGCTCGGACGGCGTTTGCGGTACCTGCAAATGCCACTGCGCCAGCGGTGAGTACGACCTGGGTGAAGATTATCTCGACGAGGCGTTAAGCGACGACGAAGCGCAGGCCCGTCAGGTGCTGACCTGTCAGATGGTCCCGACCAGCGACTGCGTGATCGATGTGCCGGTGGCCGCCGCGCAGTGTAAAACCGCGCTGACCAACACCGGGGCGCAGGTACGACAGGTGAATTTACTGTCCGATACCGCCATCGAACTGGTGGTCGCCCTCGATGAGCCGCTGGCCTTCCTGCCGGGGCAGTACGTCAACATTCAGGTGCCGGGTACGCCTCATGTCCGCGCCTACTCATTTAGCTCGCAACCGGGTTCCCTCGAAGGGCGTTTTCTGATCCGTAACGTGCCTGGCGGGATGATGAGCCAGTGGTTAACCCAGCGGGCGCGGCCCGGCGATCGTCTTACCCTCAGCGGCCCGATGGGCAGCTTCTATCTGCGCCACGGCGAACGTCCGCTGCTGATGCTGGCGGGCGGTACCGGCCTGGCGCCGCTGCTCTCCATGCTCCATACCCTGCAGACACAGGGCAGCCAGCGTCCGGTGATGCTGCTGTACGGTGTTACTCGTGACTGCGATCTGGTGAAAACCGACGCGCTGGATACCTTTATTCAACAGTTGACGGGGTATCGTTGGCTACCGGTGGTGGCCGATGAAAACAGCACTTGCCCGCAGCGCGGCTTTGTCACCGACCATCTCGACGATGCGATGCTGAACAACGGCGACGTGGACATCTATCTCTGCGGCCCGCCGCCGATGGTTAACGCGGTTGCCACGGCGTTGCGCGACCGCGGGATCACCCCGGCGGGGTTCTGGTATGAGAAATTTATCGCCAGCCAGAGCGCGGCGGCATAAGGAGGCAAAATGCGTTTTACCGATAAAGTCGTCGTCATCACCGGCGCGGCGCAGGGCATTGGCCGCCAGACGGCGGAGCAGGCGGCTGCAGAAGGCGCGGCTCTGCTGCTCATCGATCGCTCGTCATACGTCCATGAGCTGGCGGCGACGCTGGCGCAATCCGGCTGTCTGGTGCTGGCGCTGGAGGCGGATCTGGAAGCGTGGGAAAGTACCGAGCAGGCGTTTGCCGCCGGGGTCGCTCATTTTGGCCGTATCGACGTGCTGATCAACAACGTTGGGGGCACCATCTGGGCGCGCCCCTTTGCCGAATACCAGCCGGATCAGATTGAGAAAGAGATCCGCCGCTCGCTGTTCCCCACGCTGTGGGGCTGCCGCGCGGCGCTGCCATGGATGCTGAAGCAGGGCAAAGGCAGCATCGTCAACATTTCGTCGGTGGCGACGGCGGGAGTGAATCGGGTGCCGTACTCGGCGGCGAAAGGCGGCGTTAACGCGCTGACCCGCTCGATTGCCATGGAGTACAGCGGCAGCGGTATTCGGATTAACGCCGTGGCCCCGGGCGGGACCGAGGCGCCGCCGCGCCTGACGCCGCGTAACGAAGAGCAGCCGAGCGAGCAGGAAAAGGCGTGGTATCAGCAGGTCGTCGATCAGACGGTGGCGAGCAGTCTGCTGCACCGGTACGGCACGCTGGCGGAACAGGCGAATGCGATCCTGTTTCTCGCCAGCGATGAGGCCAGCTATATCACCGGCGTGACGCTGCCGGTAGCCGGAGGCGATCGCGGCTAACGGCGGGTGGCGTACCAGCAGAGCAGGGAGCCGAGACATACCATCCCGGCCCCCTGCCAGAAGGACCACGACAGGGTCGCACTCAGCAGGATCGCCGCCAGCGCAGAGGAGAGCACCGGCGTGAAGTAGGAGGCCGCCGCCAGTAGGCTGACGTTGCCGTGCAGGATGCCAACGTTCCACGCCGCGTAGGCCAGCCCCAGCGCCACGGAGACCGTCATCAGCTTAATGACCACCGGCCAGCTAAACAGCATCGGTGGCTGGTCGCTGGCGAGAAATTTCAGCCATAGCGTCAGGGCGGTTAACAGGACGAACAGCGTAATGGCGTTTTTACCGCGGGCATATTTGGCCGTCACCGTGCAGTAGGCGGCCCAGATAAACGCCCCGACAAAGGCCAGCAGATAGCTAAGCGGGCTGGAAATGACGTTACTGATAATCTCATCGGGCTGTAGCCCATGCTCACCGCCCAACACCCAGCCAACGCCCAGCAGGGCGAGAATCAGGCCGGGGATCACCAGCCAGCTGCTTTTCTGGCCGTTAAAGAGAATGGCGAATAAAATCGTCAGGCTGGGCCACAGGTAATTGACCATCCCCACCTCAATGGCCTGCTGGCGGCTGGCGGCATAGCCCAGCGACAGCGCGAGGCAGATTTCATAGCTGACAAACAGCACGCTGCCGGCCAGCAGATAGCGACGCGGGATCTGGCGCAGGTTGGGAAAGCCGACGGTAAAGATCAGCAGCAGGCCGCTAAGGCTGTAAATCATCGCCGCGCCGCCGACCGCTCCCAGTCCTTCGCTGACGCCGCGAATCAATCCGACCATCGTGCTCCATAAGATAATGGCGGCGAAGCCGATCGTCGTGGCTCTCTTTTTCTCCATGCTTTTCCTGATGGTTACGCAAATGCAGCCGGCATATATATCATCTTTTTATCGGTGAGGGGCGAAATTTTCCGCCGTTGCTAACCCTTAGGGATTAGCGAAAATGGCCAGGGCTGGCGATTAAGGGGGCGAAGGTTTTCCTCCTTGATTTGACGCAAATTTTCCCGGGATTTTGCTGTTAGTTTCCTCCGCGCGATGAATCAACATCCTGCATGGAGGAATGCAATGGACGTCAGCCGCAGAAAGTTCTTTAAGATCTGCGCAGGCGGTATGGCCGGAACTACCGCCGCCGCCCTGGGCTTTGCCCCTAAAATGGCGCTGGCTCAGGCACGCAATTTCAAATTGCTGCGTGCGAAAGAGATCCGCAACACCTGCACTTACTGCTCCGTGGGCTGCGGGCTATTAATGTATAGCCTCGGCGACGGTGCGAAAAACGCCAAAGAAGCGATCTACCATATCGAAGGGGACCCGGACCATCCGGTGAGCCGCGGCGCGCTGTGCCCGAAAGGGGCAGGCCTGCTGGACTATGTCCACAGCGAAAACCGTCTGCGTTATCCGCAATACCGCGCCCCGGGCTCGGATAAATGGCAGCGCATCTCCTGGGATGAAGCCTTTAACCGCATCGCCCGACTGATGAAAGCCGACCGCGACGCCAACTTTATTGAAAAGAATGAACAGGGCGTGACGGTTAACCGCTGGCTTTCCACCGGCATGCTGTGCGCCTCGGCGGCAAGCAATGAGACCGGCATGCTAACGCAGAAGTTTGTGCGATCGCTGGGTATGCTGGCGGTAGACAACCAGGCGCGCGTCTGACACGGACCAACGGTAGCAAGTCTTGCTCCAACATTTGGTCGCGGTGCGATGACCAACCACTGGGTGGATATCAAAAACGCCAACGTCGTGGTGGTGATGGGCGGTAACGCCGCCGAAGCCCATCCGGTGGGTTTCCGCTGGGCGATGGAGGCGAAAAACAATAACGACGCCACGCTGATCGTCGTCGACCCGCGCTTTACGCGCACCGCGTCGGTGGCCGATATCTATGCGCCGATTCGTTCCGGTACCGACATTACCTTCCTGTCGGGCGTGCTGCTGTACCTGATCGAAAACAATAAGATCAATGCCGAGTACGTTAAGCATTACACCAATGCCAGCCTGCTGGTGCGGGATGATTTTGCCTTCGAAGAGGGGCTGTTCAGCGGCTACGATGCGGAAAAACGCCAGTACGATAAATCGTCCTGGAACTACCAGTTCGATGAAAACGGCTACGCCAAACGCGATGAAACGCTCACCCACCCGCGCTGCGTGTGGAATCTGCTGAAGCAGCACGTTTCGCGTTACACGCCCGAGGTGGTCGAAAACATCTGCGGTACGCCGAAAGCGGACTTCCTTAAAGTGTGCGACGTGCTGGCCTCAACCAGCGCCGCGGACCGCACCACCACCTTCCTGTATGCCCTGGGCTGGACGCAGCACACCGTCGGCGCGCAGAACATCCGTACCATGGCGATGATCCAGCTGCTGCTCGGCAATATGGGGATGGCCGGCGGCGGCGTCAACGCCCTGCGCGGCCACTCTAATATTCAGGGGCTGACCGATTTGGGCCTGCTGTCGACCAGTCTGCCGGGCTATTTGACGCTGCCATCGGACAAACAGACCGATCTGCATAGCTACCTCAGCGCCAACACGCCGAAGGCGACCTTGCCCGAGCAGGTGAACTACTGGAGCAACTACCCGAAATTCTTCGTTAGCCTGATGAAATCCTTCTACGGCGAGGCGGCGCAAAAAGAGAACGACTGGGGCTTTGAATGGTTACCGAAGTGGGACCAGGCTTACGACGTTATCAAATACTTCAACATGATGGATAACGGCAACGTCACCGGCTATATCTGCCAGGGCTTTAACCCGGTTGCCTCCTTCCCGGACAAAAACAAAGTGGTTCGCAGCCTCAGCAAGCTGAAATATATGGTGGTTATCGACCCGCTGGTGACCGAAACCTCGACCTTCTGGCAGAACCACGGCGAGTCTAATGATGTCGACCCGTCGGCGATTCAGACCGAAGTCTTCCGTCTGCCGTCGACCTGCTTTGCCGAAGAGGACGGTTCGATCGCCAACTCCGGTCGCTGGCTGCAGTGGCACTGGAAAGGTCAGGATGCCCCAGGTGAAGCGCGCAATGATGGCGAAATCCTTGCCGGGATTTACCATCGCCTGCGCGAACTGTACCGCACCGAAGGCGGGAAGGGCGCGGAACCCCTGCTGAAGATGAGCTGGCGCTACAAGCAGCCGGACCATCCGGAATCGGAAGAGGTGGCAAAAGAGAACAACGGCTACGCGCTGGCGGATCTCTACGATCAAAATGGCACTTTGCTGGCGAAAAAAGGCCAACTGCTCAATAGCTTCGCGCTGCTGCGCGATGACGGCAGCACCGCGTCGTCTTGCTGGATCTATACCGGCAGCTGGACCGAGCAGGGTAACCAGATGGCGAATCGTGATAACGCCGATCCTTCGGGCTTGGGCAATACGCTGGGATGGGCCTGGGCGTGGCCGCTCAATCGTCGGGTGCTGTACAACCGCGCTTCGGCCGATATCAACGGCAAGCCCTGGGATGCGAAGCGGATGCTGATCCAGTGGAACGGCAGCAAGTGGGTCGGGAATGATATTCCGGACTTCAATACCGCGCCGCCAGGGAGCAACACCGGGCCGTTTATCATGCAGCAGGAGGGGCTGGGTCGCCTGTTTGCGCTCGATAAACTGGCGGAAGGGCCGTTCCCGGAGCACTACGAGCCGATGGAAACCCCGCTTGGCACTAACCCGCTGCACCCGAAGGTGGTCTCCAGCCCGGTGGTGCGGTTGTATGAAGAGGACGCCATTCGCTTAGGTAAGAAGGATAAATTCCCGTATGTCGGGACCACCTATCGTCTGACCGAGCATTTCCACACCTGGACCAAGCATGCGTTGCTCAATTCCATCGCGCAGCCGGAACAGTTTGTCGAAATCAGCGAAGGGCTGGCGAAAAGCAAAGGTATCGCTAACGGCGATTGGGTGAAAGTCAGCAGCAAGCGCGGCTTCATTCGCGCGGTTGCCGTGGTGACCCGCCGACTGCGCACGCTGAACGTCAACGGCCAGCAGGTGGAGACCGTCGGGATCCCGCTGCACTGGGGTTTTGAAGGCGTGGCCCGCAAAGGCTACATCGCCAACACCCTGACGCCTAACGTTGGCGATTCCAACTCGCAAACGCCGGAGTACAAGGCGTTCCTGGTCAACATCGAGAAAGCGTAAGGAGCGATTCAATGGCGATGGAAACCCAAGACATTATTAAACGCTCCGCGACCAACCCGATCACCCCCGCGCCGCGCGCGCGGGACTATAAAGCGGAAGTCGCCAAGCTTATCGATGTCTCCTCCTGCGTGGGCTGTAAAGCCTGCCAGGTGGCCTGTTCCGAGTGGAATGACATCCGCGATGACGTGGGGCACTGCGTCGGGGTGTACGACAACCCGGCGGATCTCAGCGCCAAATCCTGGACGGTAATGCGTTTTAGCGAGACCGAACAGAACGGCAAACTGGAGTGGCTTATCCGCAAGGATGGCTGTATGCACTGCGCAGAGCCGGGCTGCCTGAAGGCCTGCCCATCCGCCGGGGCGATTATTCAGTACGCCAACGGCATCGTCGATTTCCAGCAGGAAAACTGCATCGGCTGCGGCTACTGCATTGCGGGGTGTCCGTTTAACGTCCCGCGCCTCAATAAAGAGGATAACCGGGTCTATAAATGCACCCTGTGCGTGGATCGGGTCAGCGTCGGCCAGGAACCGGCCTGCGTGAAAACCTGTCCTACCGGCGCGATCCACTTCGGTACGAAGAAAGAGATGCTGGAGGTGGCCGAGGAGCGGGTGGCTAAGCTTAAAAAACGCGGTTATGCCAACGCCGGGATTTACAACCCGCCGGGCGTCGGCGGCACCCACGTGATGTACGTCCTGCATCATGCCGACCAGCCGGAGCTGTATCACAAGCTGCCGAAGGAACCGCAGATCGATACCAGTATCAGTCTGTGGAAGGGGGCGCTGAAACCGCTGGCGGCGGCGGGCTTTATCGCCACCTTCGCCGGGCTGATTTACCACTACATCGGTATCGGGCCGAACAAGGAAGTTGACGACGACGAGGAGAAGCATGATGAGTAAATCGAAGATGATTGTGCGCACAACGTTTATCGATCGCGCCTGTCACTGGACGGTGGTTATCTGTTTCTTCCTCGTGGCGCTGTCGGGAATATCGTTCTTCTTTCCGACGCTACAGTGGCTAACGGAAACCTTCGGCACGCCGCAGATGGGGCGTATTCTGCACCCGTTCTTTGGGGTGCTGATTTTTGTCGCGCTGATGTTTATGTTCGTGCGCTTTGTCCACCACAACATCCCTGATAAACAGGATATGCCGTGGCTGAAAGGCATCGTCGAGGTGCTGAAAGGCAACGAGCATAAGGTGGCGCGCGTCGGTAAGTATAACGCCGGGCAGAAGATGATGTTCTGGACCATCATGAGCATGATATTTGTGCTGCTGGTGACCGGGGTGATTATCTGGCGGCCCTATTTCGCGCCGTATTTCCCGATGCAGGTGATTCGCTATAGCCTGCTGATTCACGCAACATCGGCCATCATTCTGATCCACGCCATCCTTATCCATATGTATATGGCGTTCTGGGTGAAGGGGTCGATTAAGGGAATGATTGAAGGCAAGGTGAGCCGCCGCTGGGCGAAGAAACACCACCCGCGCTGGTATCGCGATGTCGAACGCCTGGAGGCGATGAAAGAGAGTCGTGAAGGGATGAAGTAAGCCTTCACGGCGCGAAACCCGCTCCGAGGATGTCGGAGCGGGTTCCCGGCAGTCAGCAGTTCGTGATAAGTGTATCGATTGAATCGATAACGCCCTGGCGCGCATGACTCAGATTGCAGACGAAATCCTGTGGCGGGATCCGTTTATTATTTAAGTTACTGATCATTGGCGTACAAAGTAAAAAGCTGTCAAATTCTATATTTATCCTTGGTACGACATGCTGATGCCAGCGTGGTAACTGTTGTGGTCGCATTAAAGGAATAATGACTCTCGTGGCCAGGTCTGCATAATAATCATTCTGCACGATCATATAATATGGCAGGGTTTTATTTGTCTGAGCGGAACAATTTCGATAAACATTGAATTGTTCAAGCATCATAGCACCCTGAAAAATTCATCATCAGTAAGAGTGCCTCCTTTTGCAATAAATTCATTCATTGCGGCAATGAATTCCTTGTGCTGTCGCTGTTTATCCGCTTCTCGTAAATCCTTACCTGGCTGTTCTGACGCCTTCTGGACGGGTACGTCAGTGGGTCTTTTACGTAGCGTATTACTTTTCATCATAGGCTCCTTGCGGTTGGTTCTGTGATTATTGACTTTACCCACTAAAAATTAATACCAGCAGTAAGTTTAATATTTATTTTGCGAAGCAGCTTCCAGAGGGAAGTAACAGCCTGAAATATTCATGGTTATGGTAATAAACCTGGCGCTGGCATTAACCAGCGCGACGGGAAATAATCAAAACTTCTCTGGAATGAAGCGGAAAGGAAAATTAGTCTGTTTCATTTTGCCAATTTTGCGCTTCGGCAGCGTCACAGGCTCCACCGGTAAAGCTTCATAGGGGATCTGCGACAGCAGATGGGTGATGATATTCAGACGCACGCGCTTTTTATCCTCCGAGCGGGCGACGAACCACGGCGCCCAGGCGGTATCGGTGGCGGCGAACATGGCGTCGCGGGCAGCGGTATATTCATCCCAGCGGTTGAAAGACTTAATGTCCATCGGCGAGAGCTTCCAGATTTTACGCCCGTCGTCGATGCGATCCCGCAGACGGCGCTCCTGCTCCTGCGGAGAGACCTCCAGCCAGTACTTGAGCAGAATAATGCCCGATTCGACCATGCCGCGCTCCACCATCGGCGCGCCGTCGAGGAACTTCTGCACCTCCTCCGGCGTACAAAAGCCCATCACCCGTTCGACGCCGGCGCGGTTATACCAGCTGCGATCGAAAATCACGATTTCGCCGGCCGCCGGGAGATGCTTGATATAGCGCTGAAAGTAGAGCTGGCTTTTTTCGCGCTCGGTGGGCGAGGGTAAGGCGACGACCCGGAAGATACGCGGGCTGACGCGCTCGGTGATGGCCTTAATGGTGCCGCCTTTCCCGGCGCCGTCCCGGCCTTCAAAGACAATGCACACTTTCAGTCCTTTGTGTACCACCCAGCGCTGCAGTTTCACCAGCTCAACGTGGAGTTTGCGCAGCGCTTTCTCGTACGCTTTGTTGTCGAGCGGCGCGATTTTTGCCGCCGTGTCGACCGGATTACCGCTTTTCTTGTTGCCCATCGCCATGCTCCGTGTTGCCGAGGTATCCCTTTGAAGTGTAATCCTCCCCCGGCGAGGCGGTGGAAAATTATTCGCCGGGTTTTCCCGCCAGGATGACTTCCAGTCCCACCCGCTGCCCCCACGACAGCTCCAGGGTGTTACCGTCCGGGTCGGCAAAGAAAGCGAAATAGCCCACCGGATCGCCCAGCTGCTCCGGCTCCCGGCGTAAAACACCTTCCCGCCGTGCGAGGGCCACTTTCTCATCGATCTCGGCCTGGGTGGCGCAGGCGACGCCGAGATGGCCGAACGGTCCCAGCGGCGTATCGGCCGGATCGTCACTTTGCACCAGCACCAGGGCGAAAGGCCGGGTGCGGTCGCTGAGCCATGCCACTTTCCGCGCCGAGGGGAGGTCGGGCTCGCGCTGGTGAATGACGGTCATCGCGGTATAGCGGGTATAAAAATCGATGCTGCTGGCCAGACAGCGGACGGTAAAGGCGACATGAGTAAAACCGACATCAACACTTTGCATGGATAATTCTCCCAAGGTGAACGATGTTTTGACTTTACAACCTCAAGTTAACTTGAGATCAATGAGGTGTTTATCTCTTTGAGCCCACTGATTTTGATAGGGGATTGTTACTGCGAAACCACGCCGCCGGTATGCCACGCGGCTGGGGAACATGAACGAATCAGGCTGTTGTATGGAGGAAACTGCCGTCGGGCGTTTTTAGCTGGTGTGTCGGGGCGGGATGGTAAATAATGCCGGCCGGCTCTCAATACCCCTATAAGATGTATGAAAAAAACGATTTTTTCACTGGCGCTGGGCACCTTTGGACTTGGCATGGCGGAGTTTGGCATTATGGGCGTGCTGCCGGATATGGCGCACGATGTCGGAATATCCATACCCGCCGCCGGCAATATGATTGCCTGGTATGCCTTCGGCGTGGTGATCGGCGCGCCGATCATGGCGCTGCTCTCCAGCCGGTTTTCCCTGAAATCGGTGATGCTGTTCCTGGCTGGCCTGTGTATTCTCGGCAATACCCTGTTTACCTTCTCCAGTAGCTACGCCATGCTGGCGCTTGGCCGGCTGGTTTCCGGGTTTCCCCACGGGGCGTTCTTTGGCGTCGGCGCGATTATCCTGTCGAAAATCGCGCCGCCGGGGAAGGTGACCGCCGCGGTGGCGGGGATGATTGGCGGCATGACGATCGCTAACCTGGTTGGCGTCCCGGGTGGCACCTGGCTTGGGCATCACTTCAGCTGGCGCTATACCTTTGCGCTTATCGCGGTATTTAACGTGGCGGTATTTCTGGCGATCTTCTGCTGGGTGCCCACGCTTTATGACCGGGCCAGCACGCGGCTGCGCGAGCAGTTCCGTTTTCTGGCCTCCCCGGCGCCGTGGCTGATTTTCGCCGCCACCATGTTCGGTAACGCCGGCGTGTTTGCCTGGTTCAGCTATATCAAGCCCTTTATGCTCAACGTCTCCGGCTTTGCTGAAAGCAAGATGATGCTGATTATGATGCTGGCGGGGCTGGGAATGGTGGTCGGCAATCTGTTCAGCGGCAAAATTTCCGGGCGCTACAGCCCGCTGCGCATTGCGGCCATGACCGACGGGGTCATTGCCGTGACGCTGCTGCTGATCTTTGCCTTCGGTGAACAGAAAGTCGCTTCGCTGGCGCTGGCGTTTATCTGCTGCGCGGGACTATTCGCCCTGTCGGCGCCGCTGCAGATCCTGCTGCTGCAGAACGCCAAAGGCGGCGAGATGCTGGGGGCGGCCGGGGGACAGATCGCCTTTAACCTCGGCAGCGCCATCGGCGCCTTCTGCGGCGGAATGATGATCGCCCAAGGCTTTGGCTGGAACAGCGTGGCGCTCCCCGCCGCCGCGCTGTCGTTTCTGGCGATGAGCGCCTTGCTCATCTATGGCTGTCATCAGCGGCGACAAGCTTATTAACGACGCCTACTCACGCCAGGGTTCGCCCAGGGTCAGCATCAGGCGGTTGGCCCAGGCGAAAAAGGCCGCGGACTGCAGCAGATCCAGCTGGGCCAGAGTATCTAAGCCCTGCTCATCAAGCGCCGCCAGATGATCGGCGTTTAATGCGGGTGGCGTCACCGATAGCGCGGCGGCGGCGTCGATTTCCGCCTGCCAGCGCGGCGATTGCCCGTCGCGCAGATCCTCTCCCGGCGTCACCGCCAGCAGCGTGTCGACGGCGGTCTCGTCCTTCGCCAGCTGCGCCGCTTTGCGGGCATGCACCGAGGCGCAGTAAATACAGCCGTTGATTTTACTGGCGACCGTGGCGGCCAGCTCGCGTTCGGCGCGCGGCAATCCTCCCGCGGTATAGAAAATGCCCTTATCGGTCAGGGTCCGCTGCTCCAGCACCGGCTGGTTGCGCGCCAGCAGGCGAAAGTAGGGGGAGTCGCTATGGCCATATTTGGCCAGAATCGCCTGTTCTTCAGCGTTGAATTCCGCCAGCGGTTTATCGGCCAGCCAGGGTTCCCAGTGCAACTCGTCGCGGGTGAAGCGAACCGGGGCCGCTTTGCCGCTCTGCGCGTACGGGGTGGTATGCCAGTATCCGGCGACCAGCGGCGTATCTGCGCTGACGATGGGCTTATGGTTGAGCGCCCGCAGGCCCAGCAGCAGTCGGCTCTGGAAGCTGACAAAGGCTACCAGCTGCGCCAGGGTGACGATGCCCCGCAGGCTCCAGCCCGCGCCGGTTAAGGTGTGCAGCGCGCCGGGAGTGGCTTCAACGGGGGTGAAGGTGAGCAGGCGGGCAAAGGCCAGCGCCGGGACCAGACGATCGGTGGTCGGATCGGCGAGGCCGAAACCGGCATAGTGCGCCGCCAGCGCGTCCGCCTGGTGCAGTTTCGCCACCTTCGCGGCCACCGCGAAGCGTTCATCAAGAGGAAAGTCAGCGTCCTGCTGGCGGAACAGCACTTCATAACTTCCCTGGGCGTGACGGGTGGCGGCATCGCGGACGGCGCGCGCCTGATCGAGCGGGGAACCGGGGGTAATCTCCGCCAGTTCGGCCAGAATATCCTGACTCAGCGTCATGGGGACTCCTTATCTGATGTGGGGGGCAATATGCTGAGCGATCAGCTCAATGGAACGCAGCGTATCCCGGTGCGAAGGCTCGACCGAGTGCACCTGAAACGAAATATCGGTGGCGCGGGCCAGCACGCTGTCCTGCGCCAGGGAGGCAATAACATGCTCAGGATCGCCAACGTGGGCATCCAGCTGTTGCAGATAGTCGGTGACACTGTCACCTTCTATCGTATGACCCGCCGCCCGGTGCTGAGTTGCCTGCTTGCGCAGACCGGGCTCGGCGACCTGCAGGGCGTGGGCGTGACTGTCGGCGACGAAGGCGGTGCGCGAGGCGAGGATCCGCGGCGCAACGCCGTTCGGCAGCGCCGCCAGGTAGGCGTCGATGATCGGGTTCTGAATGGCGTCCAGCGGCAGGCGTGGCTCGCCGGGCGGCCGTGGCTGAGTGCGGGACAGCATCAACCCGTGTCCCGCCTGACCGGCGCGGATAGCGCCCTCCGCCGAGAAGGTGGCGATCCAGATACGCTCCGCCAGCTGCGGCGCCGGCGGATAGAGACGGTTGTCCGGGTGGCTCAGCGTGTCGCCGCGCCAGGCGCTATGGATCAGGTGCAGATGGTCGGCAAACGCCGCCCCGCGCTGCTCGCTGGTCAGGCCGAAGGGCAGAAACGAGGTTGGCGTGCCGCCGGAGCCAAAACCCACCTCCAGACGTCCGTCGGTGAGTAAATCCAGTACCGCTGCATCTTCGGCGACGCGCAGCGGATTTTCCATCGGCAGAGTGATAATCGCCGTGCCGAGACGGATCCGGTCGGTCTGCGCCGCCACGTGGGCGAGAAACACCAGCGGTGAAGGCAGGCCGCCTTCCTGTTCATGAAAATGGTGCTGGGCAATCCATGCGCTGTCGAAGCCCAAACGCTCCGCGTGGCGGATCTGTTCGGCCGCCAGCCGGTAGCGCGTTTGCGCGGAGCCCTGATCGAGCAGACGGGTAAAAAAACCGAGGCGTTTAGGCATTATGCGTTCTCCGTGTGGGTCTGTGCTAAGCGGGGGGAAACCTGGGGAATGGCGGCGATCAGTTCGCGGGTGTAGGCCTGCTGCGGGGCGGCGAACAGGCGGTTTACGTCGCCATGCTCCACCACCTGGCCGGCGCGCAGCACCGTGACGCTGTCGGCGATCCGCCTGACCGTCGCCAGATCGTGGGTAATGAACAGGTAGCTCAGACCCAGCTGCTGCTGTAGCTGCTGCAGCAGGGCGAGGATCTGCGCCTGAACGGTGACGTCGAGCGCCGAAGTCGCTTCGTCAAGGACCAGTATCGCCGGCTCGAGGATCAGCGCCCGGGCAATCGCCACCCGCTGCCGCTGGCCGCCGGAAAGCTCCCGCGGCGTACGCGACAGCAGCTCGGGGGCCAGGGCCACCCGGGCGGCAACGCTCTCCACACGCTGGCGACGCGTCGCCGCGCTGAGGCGCTCAAAGTTTTTTAACGGCTCTTCGATAATCGCAAACAGCGTCTGGCGCGGGTCGAGCGAAGCGAAGGGGTTCTGGTAGACAAACTGGATCTTGCGCCGCAGCTGACGCTGTGCGTCGCGGCTGAGATGCCCGGCGTCGATACCGTCGATGATGACCTGTCCGGCATCGGCGCGCTCAAAGCCCAGCAGGATCCGCGCCAGGGTGGTTTTCCCGGAGCCGGATTCGCCCACCAGCGCATGGGTGCTGCCGCGTCTGACCTCAAAGCTGACGCTGTCGAGCGCCTGCAGCGCCTGTTTGCCCAGCGAGAAGCGTTTGCTGATCCCCTCCACGCGAATGGCCGGCGTGGCCAGCGGCCGGTGACGCGCCGCCGTTAGCCTCAACGGCGCATCCTGCAGGTCGTGGAGCAGCTGGCGGGTGTAAGGATGCTGCGGACGCTGGACAATCGCCTCGGTGGCGCCTTGTTCCTGAATCTCTCCCTGGCGAAACACCATGATCCGGTCGGCGCGTTCGGCGGCCAGCGCCAGATCGTGGGTGACAAACAGCACGGCGGTGCCCGACTCGCGACGCAGGATATCGAGCAGGTCGAGAATGCGCTTCTGCACTGTGACGTCGAGGGCGCTGGTGGGCTCGTCGGCAATAATCAGATCCGGCTGCAGGGCAATGGCGATGGCTATCAGCACCCGCTGTTTCATCCCGCCAGACAGCTGATGCGGATACTGGTCAAAACGCTGTTCCGGGTGGCTGAGACCGACTTTAGCGAGCAGGTTAAGAACCTGCTGTCGGCGCTCAGCGGCGGAGAGGGACTGATGCAGCCGCAGGATCTCTTCCACCTGCTGACCAATGGTTTTTACCGGGTTGAGCGAATTACCGGGATCCTGCGGGACCAGGCTGATGCTCACTCCGCGCAGGCGGTTCAGGCGTTTTGCCGACCAGTCGCTAATCACTTCGCCATTGAGGACAATCCGCCCGGCATCCCGGCGGGCATTATCCGCCAGCAGGCCGATAATGGCCTGCGCGGTGGTGGTTTTCCCCGAGCCGGATTCTCCGACGAAGGCCAGCATTTCGCCGCGCTGGATGGAAAAGCTGATGTTGTGCACCACCTCGCGCCATTCGCCCCGCGAGCGGTAGCTGATGCGCAGATCTTCAACGGACAAAACGGTCATGGGCGTACTCCACTCCACTGGCGGCTAAGACGATTGGCGGCAAGGACCACGGCGACCACGGCGAGGCCGGGGAAGGTGGTCAGCCACCAGGCGGTTGACAGGTAGTTGCGACCTTCGGCGATCAATAATCCCCACTCCGGGACCGGCGGCGGTGTGCCGTAGCCGAGGAAGCTGAGGGTGGCCAGGGCCAACATCGCCTGTCCGAACTGCAGCGTCGCGAAAGCAAGCACCGCAGTGAGCGAGTTGGGCAGAATATGGCGCCAGAAGACGGCGAAAAAAGTGCCACCGCTGCCCCGGGCCGCCTCGACGTAATCGCTGTGGCGCACGCGCACCACTTCTGCTCGCGCCAGGCGCGCGAAGCTGGCGATAGCCGCGACGCCAACCGCCACCGCCGCATTTACCGTGCCGAAACCCAGCAGAATAATCACCGTGAGCTGCAGCAGCAGGGAGGGGATAGCCAGCAGGACATCGACCAGGCGCATGATGGTGGATTCCACGCGTCCGGCCAGCGCCCCGGCGAGGGCGCCAAGGGTGGTACCCACCACCAGGCCGATGGCGACGGCGATCAGCGCCGCCGACAGGGAATGCACCGCGCCGTAAACCACCCGCGTCCACAGGTCGCGCCCCAGCTGGTCGGTACCCAGCCAGTAGTGCGCCTGCGGCGCCAGGCGCTGAGCGCCGGGGATCCCCTCCAGCGGGTTAGCGGCGGTAAACCACTGTGGGGCAATGGCCATTAACAGGGCGGCGATCATCACCGCCCACGCCAGCCACAGGCCAGGCTGCAGGCGCACTCTACGCCACTCCGGGCGGCGGCGAACCGCGATGGTATAGTCGACCAGGCTCATTTCGCACCTCCGGTCTGTAAATGGAGTCGGGGATCCAGTCGCGGCATGACCAGGTCGACCAGCAGGTTGATCAGGACGAAACCGAGGGCGGAGATCATCACCACCGCCTGTAGTACGGCGATATCCTGGTTATTGACCGCCTGCTGGGTCAGCTGGCCGAGGCCGCTGCGGCCGAAGACGGTCTCGGTGATCAGCGCCCCGGCAATCAGTTCGCCGAGCAGCAGCCCGGCAATATTCAGCGCCGGCAGCAGGGCATTCCCCATCACATGGCGCCAGAGGACGCCCGTTTCGCTCATGCCCTTGGCGCGGGCGACCGCGACGAAGGGCTGAACCGCCACCTGATCCATGCTGCGCATCAGGATCTGCGCCAGTGGGGCGGAAATGGGCAGTGCGACGGCGATAACCGGTAAAATCAGTCCTTCCAGTGGGCCGGGGTTGATTACCGGGATCCAGCGCAACTGAAACGAGAAGAGCTGGATCAGGGCGATACCCAACCAAAAGGTAGGTAGAGAGATAAACAGCACCGGTAGCGACTGCAGAAAATTGCTCAGCCAGCGCAGCCCCGGCAGCCGCGAGGCGAAAGCGAGGGCGAACGCCAGCGCCACCGCCAGCAGGAAGGCCGGCAGCGCGAGGCTTAAGGTATCCGGCAGGTTGCTGGCAATCAGACTGCTGACCGCCAGACCCGCCTGCAGGGAATAGCCGAAGTCGCCGTGCAGCATCGCCAGCAGCGTGTGCAGGTACTGGCGCCACAGCGGGCTATCGGCGCCGTAGGCCAGCCGCATCTCCGCAATTTGCGCCGGGCTCAGGCCGAGGTCCGGGTTCTGAAACTTGATCAGCACCGCATCCCCCGGCAGGACCTGCAGCAGGAAAAAGGTGAGGGTAAAGGCCGCCCACAGGACCAGCAGCCCCTGGCCGAATCGTCGCAGAAGATAAGCGCTCATAACCGGCCTCTTAGTGCTTGTCCAGCCACGCGCCGTAGAACGACGGACGACCGACGGCCTCGAAGCTGACGCCTTTGACCCACGGCGCGCCGGCGAACACCTGCGGCTCTTCGAAAATAGGGATCACATAGGCGTTATCGATCAGATAGCGCTGGGCGTCACCGGTTAACTGCAAGCGCTGCTGCGGCTCAACCGCCGCGGAGATGCCGGTCAGCAGGTCATTGAGCTTATCATCGCGGAAGCGCTGCACTTTATCGCTGGAGCCGCCTTTCTGCAGCAGCGCATCGCGGTTGTTGGGGAAGAACATACTTTTCACCACATCCGGGTCGGCGCGGCCCACTTCTGAGACGGTGAGCGGGGTTTTCTGCGGGTCGAGGTTATCCAGCGTACGGCTACCGGCATCCCCGGCTTTGACCGTCAACGCCACACCCACCTGGCGCCACTGCTGGGCGATCAGCTGCAGCACTTCCTTATTTTGCGGCTGCGGCAGCGACTCATAGACGGTCAGCGCCAGCCGCTGACCGTCTTTGCTGCGAATACCGTCGGCGGCGGGCTTCCAGCCGGCGTCATCCAGCAACTGCCGGGCTTTGGCCTGGTCGAAGGTGAGTTTATCGCTGAGATTGACATAGCCGGCGGCAGAGCTGGCCAGCACGGAGGTGGCTTGCGGGTAGTTAGCGGAGAACAGCGTCTCCACCACCTGCCTGGCGTTGGTGGCATGGAGCAGGGCCTGACGCACCCGCAGGTCGGCGACCAGTGGGTTATCCGGGCGGAAGCTCAGGCTGTCGTTGACCCCGCGGGTAGGGGCAGCGTAGATCTTAAATCCCTGATCGGTAGCCTGCTTTTCATCGTAGGCCTGCACCTGGCGAATAAAGCCCGCCTGACCTGCCAGCAGCGCGCCGATACGCACGCTGTCTTCCGGCGTCACAATATAGGTGATGCCGTCGAGGTTAGCGGGCCCCTGCTGGGCAATGTTTTTCGGCCCCCACTGGTAATCCTTGCGCGCCACCAGCGTCAGCTCGCGGCCTGGTTTTTCATCCTGCACGACGAAGGGGCCGGAGCCGATAATATGTCGGGCATCGCCCAGCTCTTCAAAATTACGCTGCAGGGTGCTGAGAGATACCAGACCGGAGCCGATGGTGGCGGTTCCCTGCAGGAAGCCCGGCGACGGCTTGTTGAAGTAGAATTTTACCGTCAGCGGGTCGATCACTTCGCTGCGCTGGTAGTTATTGATGACCTCTGAGACGGGCAGGCGATGGGCTTTATCTCCCAGACCATAGGTATCGAAGTTTTTGGCGACGGCGGCGGCGTCCAGCGGTGTGCCATCTGAGAAAGTGACCCCTTTGCGCAGGTGGAAGGTGTACTCGGTTTTATCGGCATTGCTGGTCCAGCTCTCGGCGATCCACGGCTCAATCTCCAGCGTTTTTGGATTCTGCCAGGTGAGCTTGTCGGTTATCTGATTGAGAATCCCGCCATTCGGGTAAAAGCCGCCGGCGGGCGGATAGAGATTGGTGTGCGGTTGCTGCTCCAGATAAATTAAGGTGCCGCCTTTAACCGGCGTGTCGGCGGCCCAGACGGAAAAGGCGCCGGTGAGAAACAGCGCGGCCAGCGCGGGCAGGCGAAAATGACGATGCATGGTGAATTCCTTTGTTATCTATTGTGTTGCCATCATCGGGCGCGGCTAAAAACAAAGGAACCAAGGAATTGCGCTAAGCATTTGCGGAAATTGCATTTACTTCCCGGGTTGGGAAGCGAGAGGACGTGCCAGGGGGATCGCCTCTCCCGGACGGGAGAGGCGCGGGTGATTAGCTACGCAGATCGATAACCATACGGCCGCGGATCTGACCTTGCTCCATCTCTTTGAAGATAGCGTTGATATCTTCCAGCGGACGCAGGGTGACTTTCGGCACCACTTTGCCTTCGGCGGCAAACTGGAAGGCTTCCACCAGATCCTGACGGGTGCCGACCAGCGAACCGACCACCTCGATGCCGTCCAGTACCAGACGCGGAATATCGAGGCTCATCGCCTCCGGCGGCAGGCCCACCGCAACCACGCGGCCACCGGCGCGAACGGCATCCACCGCCGAGTTAAAGGCCGCTTTAGCCACCGCGGTTACTACCGCAGCGTGGGCGCCGCCGGTTTTTTCCTGAATCACTTTCGCCGCATCTTCATTGCGGGAGTTGATGGTCAGGTCGGCGCCCATCGAGGCCGCCAGCTCCAGCTGTCCGTCGTTGACGTCGATAGCGATCACTTTGGCGTTAAAGACATTTTTCGCATACTGCAGCGCGAGGTTACCCAGCCCGCCGAGGCCGTAGATGGCGATCCACTGGCCCGGTTTGATGTGGGAGACCTTGACCGCTTTGTAGGTGGTGACGCCCGCGCAGGTGATGCTGCTGGCGGCGGCGGAGTCGAGGCCGTCCGGAACTTTTACCGCGTAGTTGGCGGTGACGATGCACTCTTCCGCCATGCCGCCATCGACGGTATAGCCGGCGTTTTTCACCGAGCGGCAGAGCGTCTCGTTGCCGCTGTTACAGTAATCGCAGTGGCCGCAGCCTTCGAAGAACCACGCCACGCTGGCGCGGTCGCCCGGCTTCAGGGAGGTGACGCCCGGGCCGACTTTTTGTACCACCCCGATCCCTTCATGGCCGAGAATGACGCCGGTTTTATCGCCAAAATCGCCGTTTTTCACGTGCAGGTCAGTATGACACACGCCGCAGCATTCCATTTTCAACAGCGCTTCGCCGTATTCCAGCGGGCGCAGCGTTTTTTCCGTGACGTTAACCTGATGGTCGTGGGTAACAACAGCTGCCTTCATGCCTGTCTCCTTGTGGGGGAATTGATTAACTTTATTAATGCAATAGTACCCAATAAGGATTAGACGCTGAGCGGTAAAATACAAGGCGCTTAGTACAGAATGTGGCTTTTTGCTACAGAGATAGCACAAAATTCAGACAATATCGCTATATTTGGTAGGTAATAATATTGACGCTGAATGGTCATGTTTTTGTCATCACTCGAATCTATTGTTTTGCGCATCAATTTCTTATAACAACAGAGTGATACAACAATGCATCTGGTAAAAACCATCCTCACCGCCGGTCTGCTTTTGTCCGCCGCCGCCCAGGCCCACAATGTGCTGGAATTTCCCCAGCCGGAAAACAACCCGGAAGAATTTTACGCCGTCACTGAGATCCCGACGGGCGGGATAATTAAGTACGAAACCGATGCTAAAACGGGGTTTATCGTCGCCGACCGCTTTCAGTCGATGCCGGTGGCCTACCCGGCGAACTACGGCTCGCTGACCCAGTCGCTGGCCGGGGATGGCGACCCGCTGGACGTGGTGTTTTATACCCGCGCGCCGATGGCCCCGGGCACGCTGATTAAGCTGCGGGCAATTGGTGTGCTGAAGATGATAGACGGCGGTGAGAAAGACGACAAAATCATCGCCGTACCGGCCAGTAAAATTGACCCGACCTACGACGACATCAAGACCATCTCCGATCTGCCGAAAATAGAACAGCAGCGGCTGGAGGCCTTCTTCCGGGTCTATAAAGAACTGCCGGAGGGGCGTAAAAAGGTCGAGCTGGCCGGCTTTAATGACGCCGCGGCCGCGAAGCAGGAGATCAAATCGGCCTGGGAGGCCTGGAAGGCGAAGAACCCGCAATAATATTCATCGCGGGCGCTGTCCGCCGCCCGCGGCATTCGCTTTCACGATCCCTGTGGCGGCAAAATCACACGTCACACGTCACACGACAACGCTTATCCCACCATATTGCATCTTGACGCAGGATGAAGGCGATGGTTGTATTGTACAACCATTTCATTTTCTGGACCCGCCGCCATGCCTGATACCCCCTTAATCCAACAGATTCGTACCGCCTCGCGGTTAATGGTGCGCGAGCTGGGCTTTATGAGCACCACGCTGGCCGCCACCCATTATTCACCTTCGGCGGTGCACACCCTGCTTGAGGTATCGATGAGGGGGGAGATGACGGCCGCGCAGCTGGTCACGTTGCTGGGACTGGAAAAATCAAGCGTCAGCCGGATGGTCTCTCGTCTGCTGGCGGCCGGTGAGCTGGAGGAGCGTCCTTGCGCGGAGGATGCGCGCGCGAAATCACTCGCCCTGACGGCAAAGGGGCACGATACGGTGGCGAAAATTAACGCCTGGGGGACCCGTCAGGTGGTGGAGGCGTTAGACCATCTGGATGAGACGCAGCAGCAAATTGTCGCCACTGGACTGGCGGCCTATGCCCGGGCGCTGGCGCAGTGTCGGGATAGCGCGCTCGCGGATACGGCTCCGCAAATTTCGCTGATGACCGGCTACCAGCCGGGGATGATCGGCCGGATAGCCCAGATGCACGGGGAGTATTACGCCCGTCATCATGACTTTGGCGCTTTTTTTGAAGGCAAGGTCGCCAGCGGCGTAGCGGAATTTGCCACCCGGCTCTCCTCCCCGGCCAACCAGATCTGGCTGGCGATCCGCGAAGGGAAAATCGTCGGCTCGCTGGCTATCGATGGCGAGGACCTCGGCCAGCAGGAGGCGCATTTGCGCTGGTTCATTCTCGATGACAGCTGCCGGGGAACCGGCATTGGCAGGCGGCTCCTCAGCGAGGCGATGGCTTTCTGCGATAGTCGCCAGTTTAGCGCGGTGCAGCTGTGGACCTTTAAAGGGTTGGACGCGGCCCGCAAACTGTATGAATCCTTTGGCTTCACGTTAATCCGCGAATGGCAGGGGGAGCAGTGGGGAAAGGTAATGACCGAGCAGCAGTTTACCCGGTCCGGAAACACCGGCTAAGGGCGTGGCGCCTTAGCCGGTGGGGGGACATGGAGATTACGTCAGTTGGTTAAGCAGGCGGGCAATCTCCTCTTGCCACTGTGCCTGCAGTGACGGCTTTTGATGTTTTGGCTTGCGGGCCATGTCGTCAGCCAGCCACTGCTCCAGGTCAATCAGCCGCGCCAGCAGCGCCTCCTCATCATCGTCAGCCCCGGCGGGTGTACTCTGCAAAGCGAGCCGACTGTCCGGGGCGGGCGCCACGGCCTGCAGACGGGCATAGACCTCCTCCAGGCTGTGCCACTCCGTTAGTCCGGCGCTGTCAATCAGCCAGAAGCGGTTACAGCTTTCGCTAATCAGCTGGCGGTCATGACTGACCAGCAGCACGCCGCCGGGGTAATCGCGCAGCGTCTGCGCCAGCGCCGCTTTACCCTCCATATCAAGATGGTTGGTGGGTTCATCCAGCAGCAGCAGACTGTAGCGCGCCAGCGACAGGCCAACGAACAGCAGCCGCGATCGCTCGCCGCCGCTGAGGGTGCTGATCTTCTGGCTATGTCTCGCCCAGCCAAACCCGGCGGCGATCAGCGCCCGTTTACGGGTGTCCGCCGACGGGGCAAACGGCGTCAGGGCCTCGAGCAGGCTGGCCTCGTCCGGCAACTGCGCCAGCGTTTGGTCATAGTAGCCGGGGTGAAGCCGGGGGTGCAGACGCAGCCCCGGAAGAGGCGATGCGTCGTTCATTTGCTGCCACAGCAGACGCAGCAGGGACGATTTGCCGCCGCCATTGCGCCCCATGATGGCCACGCGATCGCCGCTGCGCAGGCGCGCCACGCCGGTGGTGAAGAGGGATGGCAGGCCCGGCGCGGGCGAGACGGGAAGGGTATCCATCTCCAAAAGGCGGTCGGCCGGCAGGGCGTCCCCCTGTAACACCAGGCGCCACGGCGGGCCGAGGCTGAGCTCGGTCTGCTCGTCTTTCAGGCGGGCGACCTGCTTCTCCATCTGTTTGGCTTTGCGGGCGAGATCTTCATTGTCATAGACCCGACCCCAGGTGGCCAACCGCCGGGCGCTGGCGCTGACCCGGTCGATCTCTTTTTGCTCCGCCTTATGACGTAACGCGGCGCTTTCATCCTGCTCCTGCAGTGCCTGACGGGCAGCGCTGCAGGGCAAGGCGAAGCAATGTAGCGTCTGGCCGCGGAGGATCCAACTCGCATTAGTTACAGCATCCAGTAAGGTGTTGTCGTGTGACACCAGTACGAAGCTCCCCTGCCAGGTTTGCAGGAAGCTTTCCAGCCACAGCAGGGTGGGCAGATCGAGATGGTTGCCCGGCTCATCCAACAAGAGCAGATCAGGCTGGCGGATCAGCGCCCGGGCCAGCAGCAGACGCGTGTGCTGGCCGCCGCTCAGGGTGGCGGTCTGCTGCTCCATCACCGCCGGGGTAAAGCCCATCTGCGCCAGCAGGCGCTCGGCCAGCCAGCGCTGTGCTTCCCGCGCGTCGGCGGGTAATGGGGCCAGCACCGCCTGCAGCAGCGACTGCGTATGCAGCGCCTCCGGCAGATGCTGTTCAACGCGGGCCATCAGACACTGACCGGCGAGCGAGACGCTGCCCGAGGTGGGCGCGAGGGTGCCGTCCAGCACCTGCAGCAGGGTGCTTTTGCCGCAACCGTTATGGCCGATGAGACCGATCCGGTCGCCTTTCTTCAGGGTGAAGGAGAGGGAATTAAACAGCGGCCCAAAAGCCGTCTCCACGTGGAGCGCATGGGCAGTTAGTAATGTACTCATAGTCAACTTACTCAAGAGTTACAGGCATGCAAATGCCTCGTCAAAACTCGCTGACGATAACCCGGTAAGCCGGAGAGAAGGGGTTGCGTGAAGAGTCTTCGCTCAAGCCATAGTTATCGCAGCACGATACCGATAACGCTTGAGCTGGCGCAATTGCCTAAGGCATGTGAAACAATAAACATTTCACAATACAGCATGGGGGGCCTCCTTTTTTATTCAGTAAGTGGATGGGTGATGGCAGTGTAGTGGGGAAAGGGAAAGCGCGCCAGTGACAAAACTGGCAGGGGGGACCCGCCAGCTGTCACCTGCGCCGCCTTTGTCTACGAAGCCGGGTTGGCGCAGAGGGCTTATGTGTTTGCCAGAACCTGGTTGCAGAACCATTTTTTTGCTGGCTCATTTACGGTGCCTCCACAGGGACGGTGGCGATCGGGCGGGCAATCATGATTGCCGTTTCACTGAGCGCATTCAGATCGCTTACCTGAGTACACTGGCGGGCCATGACCTGCGGATCGCCGTCCGGAAACCAGCCCTCATTGAATGACAGGGTGTAAAACTGGGTATGCCGCTTGACTTCACAGCGCCAGGCGCGGCCAAGATTGTTTCTGTCGATAAGCCAGCGGGGATCTTTCGCTTCAACAAAAATTTCATATTTAGAGGGTTGAGTGACATGTCGATCTGAATTCGTTTTGCTCCAGAAAATGGCAGTGTAAGAAATGTTGTGTTTACCGTACTGAATACTGGAATCCCGACCCGGGGTGACCTCCGGGTGGAGGAAAATAACTATCCCGGCGGCAATCAGTACCATCAGCGGTAATATAGGATGCTGTATCGGCCGCCAGGGGATTTTACGTACCGCCAACAGCCAGACCAGGGTAATAATAAACACGTAGAGCAGGGCGAAGATAAATTTACTCGGCTCATAGATGACGACATCCACCAGATCGCCGGTGGCGGGCTGATACTGCTCAGCGCGCGGGGTGAGCATCCACATATCGCCGCCAAACAGGCACAGGCCGGCGATGATGGCGGACCCGCCCGTAAGCAATAAAATAACACGGATCAGAATCGCATTCGCTTTATTCGCGCCAGGGGTTAATTTTAGCATTTCACATTCCGTTGTGAGGGGGTGAGAAACAACTATTTTGCACAGCGGAGGGCGCGCGGCAAATGCTATCCGTTTTATATTTTTACGATGAATGTATATAGGCGGAAAAAACGTTTCTGTGGCGGGAGGTATTATTCTGACGTTATTAATAACCGGGCCGATATGTCGACCCGGTGACAGTGATTAAATCGAGGTGCGGCGATAATTGCGATATTCCGGTAACCAGAAATTATCGCTGATCGCTTGCAGCAGCGCTTCGGCGGAGGTTTTCACCGCCACGCCTTGCTCCTGGGCCACCTTGCCCACCGCGAAGGCAATCGCCCGTGAGACGGTCTGGATATCCTTCAGCTCCGGCAGCACCGGACCTTCGCCGTTGTTGACCAGCGGCGAGTGCTGCGCCAGGGTTTCGCTGGCAGCCATCAGCATCTCGTCTGTGACCCGCGACGCGCCGGAGGCGATCACCCCCAGTCCAATACCCGGGAAGATATAGGAGTTATTGCACTGGGCGATGGGATACTGCTTGCCTTTCACGGTAACCGGGGAGAATGGACTGCCGGTGGCGACCAGCGCCTCGCCGTCGGTCCAGCTCAGGATATTCTGCGGCGTCGCTTCCACCCGTGAGGTTGGGTTGGAGAGCGGCATCACGATCGGCCGCGGGCAGTGCTTGTGCATCTCGCGGATAATCTCTTCCGTGAACAGTCCCGGCTGACCCGAGACGCCGATCAGGATGTTCGGCTTCACGTTGCGCACTACGTCCAGCAGGGACAGCGCCTCGCTGGTGGTATCCCAGCTCTGCAGCTGCTCACGCTTTTGCACCAGCTTGTTCTGGAACGGTAGCAGATTAGGCATGCCGTCGGTTAACAGGCCGAAGCGGTCAACCATAAACACGCGCTGGCGGGCCTCTTCTTCACTGAGTCCTTCGCGGACGATCTGGGCGATAATCTGTTCAGCGATACCGCAGCCGGCCGAACCCGCGCCGAGAAAGACGATTTTTTGCTCGCTCAGCTGGCTACCGGCGCCGCGGCTGGCGGCGATCAGCGTCCCGACGGTCACCGCCGCGGTGCCCTGAATATCGTCGTTAAACGAGCAGATTTCATTGCGGTAGCGGTTGAGCAGCGGCATGGCGTTCTTTTGCGCAAAATCTTCAAACTGCAGCAGCACGTCCGGCCAACGGGCCTTAATCGCCTGGATCACGTCGTCAACGAACTGATAGTACTCGTCGTCGGTAATGCGTGGATGGCGCCAGCCCATATACAGCGGATCGTCGAGCAGCTGCTGATTGTTTGTTCCGACGTCCAGCACGATAGGCAGGGTGTAAGCCGGGCTGATGCCGCCGCAGGTGGTGTACAGCGACAGTTTACCGATCGGGATCCCCATTCCGCCGATTCCCTGGTCGCCGAGGCCGAGAATGCGCTCGCCATCGGTGACCACAATCACTTTCACGTTGTGGTTCGGGACGTTTTGCAGGATGTCGTCAAGGTTATGGCGATTCTGGTAGGAGATAAAGACGCCGCGGGCGCGACGATAGATCTCGGAGAACCGTTCGCAGGCCGCGCCTACCGTCGGGGTATAGATAACCGGCATCATCTCTTCAAGGTGGTTGCCGATCAGGCGATAAAACAGGGTTTCGTTGGTGTCCTGGATGTTACGCAGATAAATATGTTTGTCGATTTCAGTTTTGAATCCCTGATACTGGATCCAGGCGCGTTCCGCTTGCTCTTCGATAGTTTCAACCACTTCCGGCAGCAGGCCGAGCAGGTTGAAATTGCTGCGCTCTTCCATACTGAAGGCGCTTCCCTTGTTGAGCAGGGGGAATTCAAGCAGAACGGGACCCGCGTAGGGGATGTACAGGGAACGGTTTTTCTTATGGGTAAATTGCATCGCACTAACTCCTTGATCATGACCACAGTCCCGGCGCGGCGATAAGCGAAGGGCGGGTGGAAAGCAGCGGGCAGAGTATAGAGCAGAAGGTCTTCAAGCGGGTAAACAAGCAGTCAATTGCCATAAAAAAACACCATCCTGGCAACAGGACGGTGTTGTTTATCATCACTCAGGCTGAAAATTAACCACCGCGGCGTTTGCGGCCGGTAGCATGGATGTGGTTGATGGTGGTTTCTTCATCGCCTTCCAGCACCACTTTTTTCTGCCGGGAAAGCTTATAGTTCAGACCGAGAAGATGACGTGCCTGATGGTTCGATTTCATTCTGACTCCTTTATCCTGTTCTGGTTTCAAGGGCAAACCCGGTAATGACCGGATGAAATGTAACCCAAAGTCGGCCGCGCGTTTTTTGTGCGGCCACAGGTAGGGTGGTCCATTTTCTCGGTAATAGCAACCTTGGGGAGCCAGATTAAGAACAGTCCTCCTTGCGCGCCGCAGGGGTCACCACTTCATCTCACCGGTATTAACTTTGGCGCTTAACTCCAGCGAGCTGGTCTCCGCCAGGCCCGGCCACTGTGCCTCCATCGCCTTGATCACCCCGGCCGAATCCGAATGCGTCTTCAGCGCCTGCTCGAACTGCTGGATATAAGTTTTTGTAAAGCGCACTGCGCTGTCTCCCTCCGGCGGGGTGCCGAGATAATGGCCCGGGATCACCCGCTGCGGGTGCAGGGCGATCATCTGGTCCAGCGTATTACGCCATTGCTGACGACTGGCCGGCGTCTGGGTGTCGGCGGTCCAGAGATGCATACCCCACGCCACGCCGGTGCCGCCGAGGATCGTTTTGTTCGCCCGGATCCAGACGAACGCCGCGTAGTCATGCGGCTGCATGATGGTCACTTTCTCGCCATCGATAGTAAAGCTGTTGGCCTCCAGCGCCTGCGGGACATACACCTGCGTCGGCGCGCCGTCTTTCATTTGCGGGCCCCAGTACGCCAGTTTGGCCGCTTTGGTGGCTGCAATATGTTTGACGACCTCCGGCGTGGCGACCACCTCCGCCTGCGGGAAGGCTTTTACCAGCGGCTCAAGACCAAAATAGAAATCCGGATCGCCAGAGGTGATCACAATCCGCGATAGCGGTTTGCCGTTTTTCTTGATCATCTCCACCAGCTTTTCCCCATCTTTGACGCTGAACTGCGCGTCGAAAAGTACCGCTTCATGCGGACCGGAAACGAGGGTCGAGTTGACGGCAAAAAGTCCTTTTTCCTGCGGGTTGTAAGTTTGCAGCGTCAGAGGCGCCGCGAAGACCGCGCCGCTGAACAGGGCGGTAGCAACAGCAAGGGCAGATAATTTCATGATTTATTCTCAGTAACAGGTGAATGCGTTCCATTGTACGGATTTCGCTATTTGATAGAATTCCTGAAACAAGAGATGCTGAGTTTCATAAAACGTGCAGATCAGGGGGAGTGATGGACAGGGTGATTGCTGCGCAGGTGTATCTGCGCATCTGCGAGCTGGGAAGTCTTAGCGCCGCGGCGCGGGCGCTGGGGATGTCGCGCCCGATGGTGAGCCGCTATCTGGAACAGATGGAGAGCTGGGCCGGCGCCCGGCTGATGCATCGCTCAACCCGGCGGCTGACGCTGACCCCGGCCGGGGAGAAGGTATTGCTCAAGACCCGCGGTTTGACGCGGATCGCCGATGAAATCGCCGGCGAGCGTCAGCGGGCCGATCCCAGCGGCACACTGCGCGTCGCCTGCGCGCACTTTACCGCCATGCAGCTGATCTCTCCGCTGCTGCCGGACTTTCTCGCCCGCTATCCACTACTGCGCCTGGAGCTGGATATCAATAACCATCCGGTCAGCCTGATCGGCGAGCGTATCGACGTGGCCATTCGCATTACCGACAACCCGGAGGCGGGGGCCATCGCTCGTCGCCTCGGAGTGTGCCGTTCGCTGCTCTGCGCCGCGCCGGGCTGGATGCGCCAGCATGGCCCGTTGACGACGCCCGACGATCTGCAACGACATAACTGCCTGCTATACAGCCATTTCGCCAGCCAGCACTGGCAGTTCAGCGATGCGCAGGGGCGGGAAGCGTCGGTGGCGGTGAACGGTAATCTGAGCGCAGGGATATCTTCATTGCTGCTGGAGGCGGCGGTTGCCGGGTGCGGCATTGCGATGCTTCCCGAACTGGAGGCCCGGGGCGCGATTGCCAGCGGCACGCTGGAGGTGGTGCTTCCGGAGTGGACGCCGAAGGCGTTGAGCGTTTACGGCATCTATCTTTCCCGCGACTACCAACCTGACGGATTACCGCTATTTCTTGATGCGCTGCAGAGGCGTCTGGGAGAGGAGACTGGCCACGGCTGAGTCTTGGCGCTTCGTGCCCAGGCAGCACCGGCGGAAGGCAATTCCGCCGGTAGGCTGACGTTGAGCTTTATTCGTTGCCCCACTGATTAAGGAAATTAGCGATATCGTCAATGCGGTCTTCGTTAATGGCCGCCTCGCGGGCCATTTCTCGCTGCGCCTCTTCGTCAATCTCTTCGTTATTAGTTAACCGCGCAATCAGCAGTTGGAAATAGCGCGCCAGCGCATCGCGTTCTTCATCCTTTACCGGCGCAGCCGCTTCGGTCTCGTATTCGTCCACGATGTCATAAAATTTCAGGGGGATGTCATTACTCATCTGTCGTCCTCAGGGGTGGCGTCGGGGCCAGGGTTAGCGCACAGCGGCGGGCGGACATCATAGCATGCGGCCAGAGTAGCGGAGTGCAGGAAAGAAAAAATTGCCGCAACCGGGAGGCGAGGGGCCAGTATATAGCCGCAAGGGTTGGCCGGGAAAATACCGGCGCGCGCTGGCGCGCGTCGGTATGCCGGGAGGCTTAGACCACACCATCCCCGCCGTCAGAGCACCACACCTGTCCGGAGGTATATGAGCAGGCATCGGATGCCAGGGTGACATACAGCGGGGCGATCTCTACCGGTTGCCCCGGGCGCCCCATCGGCGTGTCTTTGCCAAACTGTTTCACCTTCTCGTCCGGCTGGCCGCCGCTGGATTGCAGCACCGTCCAGTAAGGGCCAGGCGCTACGGCGTTTACGCGAATGCCTCGTTTCGCCACCTGTTTAGCCAGCGATTTAGTGAAGATCGCGAGACAGGCTTTGGTCTGCGCATAATCGAGCAGGATCGGGCTGGGTTTATACGCCTGCACCGAGGTGGTATTGATAATCGCGCTTCCGGCCTGGAGGTGAGGCAGTGCGGCGCGGGTGATCCAGAACGGCGCGTAGACGTTGGTTTTAAAGGTAGCGTCGAAATCTTCGGTAGTGAGTTCCTCAAGGGTTTCACAGTATTGCTGACGCCCGGCGTTATTAACCAGGATGCTCAGACCTCCCAGCTGTTCCACCGCGTCGGCCACCAGCGACTGGCAGAAGGATTCGGAGCGAATATCACCCGGGAGGGCCACCGCGGTGCGCCCTTCGGCTTTGATCAGGGCGATAACTTCATCCGCATCCTTTTGCTCTTCGGGCAGATAGTTTATCGCGACGTCGGCGCCTTCGCGGGCAAAGGCGATCGCCACCGCACGGCCAATACCGGAGTCGCCGCCGGTAATTAACGCTTTCTTACCGGCCAGTCGCCCGGAGCCGGTGTAGCTGGTTTCACCGTGGTCCGGGGATGGCTCCATTTCCGCATCCAGACCCGGCGGGGTTTGTTCTTGCTCCGGGAACTCCGGACGTGGAGCCGTCTCTTCTGGCAACATGGAGGTGGGTAACTTCTTCATTGGCGGTTTTTCATCTTGCATAGTCATCTCCTTCAGACAGAACGGGCCAGCTCTAAGAATAGGTCAGCTTCTCCTGGCGACAGACCCTGGATGACTCGCAACATCGCAGTCAATGGCCAATCGTAGGCGTAACGGTATGCCTTAACCGACTGATCCTTGGCGTATTTCGGGGGATAGCGTTGCGTTATTATTGCTGACGTTAAATTAGGATTATTCCATCCTTAATCAAGGGCCAAGGGCTATTTTCGTAACGCGCATGATCTTTTTCTCAAGTTACGATGAAGGTGCTGCATGAATAAACGATGAAGATGTTCATTAGCAAACCATGGTCTATAAGGTAATACCTCTTTAGGGGTAATATTTCTGGATATTGTGTTCCGCGAGATAAAGAAATATTTATTCATTAAATTGTTTGCATTTTTTTACAAACGGCCGTTGGACGTTTCTGTTTTACCCGCCGGTGAACATAACCTACGTCAAATAAAGGAGTTGTGTGAGGTATATTTTATCTTACCGTTTCGTTAGTAAAGCTTTATTTTGTCAGTGCGCGGATGGGTATCTGAAATTAATTTGACTCCTGCAGGCATTCCTCTAGTGTTAGATATCGAGGGCGATGATTTGTAACAGGGTCATTTTCCATTTACCAACCGATATTGATCAAACCAAAGGTGAAAATTATGGCAGAGCATAGAGGCGGTTCAGGTAATTTTGCAGAAGATCGTGAGAAAGCATCCGAAGCCGGGCGTAAAGGCGGACAGCACAGCGGCGGGAATTTTAAAAATGATCCTGAACGTGCATCCGAAGCCGGTAAGAAGGGTGGTAAGAACAGTCATGGCGGCGGTCGTAAATCCGGTGACAGCTAGCGACTGATGAGCTGTGACGCCGACAAATCGGCGTTGAGACAAAACCTGTGGGCCAGATGGTCCGCAGGTTTCTGCATATTCAGGGTTTATTTATCTATAACGACATTCATTATCCGCGATGTGGGGAAACTAAAAGGTGAGGAGGAAATCGCCGCATCACTAGCAATAAAAGACGGCCGCAGCGGCAATAAATTAGCCGGACGGTAAAGACAGAAAATAACGGAACGGGACAATACGCAACGCTACTTTCTTTTTTATGCTTAGGCAAAAGAAAGTCATTTTCAGCGTAAGGTTTAGCGCCTGACGCTGCGGTCAGAGCGTCGATAAAATGGTCGCTCAATATTGTTCGGTCCTAAGGTAATAAAATGAAGTTGACGCCAGTGTTTATTAAGCGCTGTCATCTTGTCGCCGCCGTTATGTGGGTGGGTCTGGCGATACCCTCGTTGATCTGGTGGAAAGACAGCGTACTGTGGGTCATTCTCATCAGTATTTATGCCAATATTGTTGGCCATTTATCCGGATATAGCGCAGCGCGAGCTGACCAGGCGGCGGAAGAGAGTGAAGATTCCACGTCAAAATAAAAGGTTAATGATCAGAGGTGTATATGACGGATATTGAAAATTATCACAACTGGCTTCGCGATGCGCATGCCATGGAAAAACAGGCTGAGTCGCTGCTGGTGGCCACCATCAGACGCCTCGATAATGAACCGCAGTTACGCACCCGCCTTGAACAACATCTCTATGAAACCCGACGGCAATTGTCCGCCCTGCAGGATATCATCGCCCGCAATCATATTTCCCGCTCTGCGCTGAAGGATGCGATGAGCCGGGTGGCGGCGTTAGGACAGACCATTGGCATCATGCTGCCCGGTGATGAGGTTATTAAAGTGATTATCACTGCCTACGTTTTTGCCCATTTTGAGGTCGCCTGCTATACCGCTTTATTAACGGCGGCGAAAAGAGTAGGCGACCACAGCGCGATGCATACACTGGAGGGTATCCTGGCTGAAGAGAGAGGAATGGCTGATTGGCTGCTCCATTATCTGCCAGCGCTGACCGGGCAATATCTTATGGATACCGATATGCCTGGCGTTGAGGCCGGGCATTAAGCCGCCGGAGAACGCTATGGTCAAACGGCAAACCATCGCGCTCCTCGCCGCCGAGGAACAGGTTCCGCTGGTATTAACCGCCAGGCAGCAGGCGCTGGTGGACGCGGTAGCGAACAGGATGCTACCAGCGGAACGCAATCCCGTATCGCCTGTCGACAAACCGCGCGCGAAGGCCAGGGCGGGGTCCGGATCGCGCTGAGGCGGCTGACAGGGACGGGCAGAACGCGAGGTGAGAGTGATGCAACGGGAAGAGTGGTTTCACAGAGCGGTCATCTATCAGGTTGACAGTTCGCTCTTTTATGATGCCAATGGCGATGGTTTTGGCGATCTCGCGGGCATTCGCCAAAAGCTACACTACATTCGCAGCCTCGGAGCGACGGTGCTCTGGCTGACTCCGTTCTATCTCACTCCTCTGCAGGATGATGGCTATGATATCAGCGATCATCTGCAGCCCGATCCGCGGTTCGGCACTATCGCTGACGTGATTGAGCTGATTGCCCGCGCCCGCGAGCTGGGACTGCGGGTGATCGTTGAGCTGGTGATCCAGCACACCTCCGCGCAGCACCCGTGGTTCCAGGCGGCGCGACGCGATCCCCGGTCGCCGTGGCGGCCGTATTATCTGTGGGCCGATCGGCCGCCGGAAAACGACGATCCTCCCATGTTTCCCGGCGTTGAGGAGAGCGTCTGGCGCTGGGACGAACAGGCTGGGCAATATTATCGCCACATGTTTTATCACCACGAGCCCGACCTGAATCTCGCCCATCCGCCGGTGATCGCTGAAATCGAAAACATTATCACCTTCTGGCTGCAGGCTGGGGTGTCTGGCTTTCGTCTCGATGCCGCGTCACATCTGGTCAAGCAGGCCGGAAAGGGCGACGAGACGCGCGGCTACCCGCTGCTGACCCATCTCCGGCAGGTTGTACAGCGCCTCAATCCCGATGCGATACTCCTGGGTGAAGTGGACGTCGCGGTAGAAGATTACCGTCATTATTTCGGCCAGGGCGATCGGCTGCAGATGGTGCTTAATTTCTGGCTTAACAAATACCTCTACCTCAGCCTGGCGCAGCAGCGCGCCGCGCCGGTGGTGAAGGCCCTGCAGGCGATGGTGACCCCGCCGGACGGGTGCTGCTTCGTCAACTGGCTGCGCAACCATGATGAACTGGATCTTGAGGGGATTGGCGAGCGCAACAAGCGCCAGGTTATCCGCACCTTTGCCCCTGATAAATCGATGTCCGTTTACCAGCGCGGCGTACGCCGAAGACTGGCGCCGATGCTGGACGGCGATACCCGACGCATAGCGTTAGCCCATGCTATCCTGCTGGCGCTGCCCGGCGTGCCGGTGATGCGCTATGGCGACGAGATTGGCATGGGTGATGATCTCTCCTTACCGGAGCGCTACGCGGTCAGAACGCCGATGCAGTGGTCGGCCGCGGCCAACGCCGGCTTTTCCCGGGCGGCGCGGGATGATTTGCCGGTAAAACCGGTGGCCAGCGGGCGGTTCCGCTACCAACGGATCAATGTTGAAACGGCGCTGCGCCATCCCAGGTCGCTGCTGCATCGGGTACGCAATATGGTATTGGCGCGCACGGAATATACTGAACCGGGCTCCCTCCCTTTTACTCTCCTTACCCTAAAGCCCGACGCGGTGCTGGGCTTGCTCTATCGCAGCGAATCGCGGGAGGTACTGATGCTGGCCAACTGCAGCCAGCAGGCGGTAGAGGTCCTGCTCCCGCCGCTGGCCGAGGGCTACTGGAGCCCAATTCTGGAAGATAAGCTCTATCAGGATGGGCTGCACGGCGGGAAAGATGCGCGGCTGGCACTCTCCGGATATGGTTACCGTTGGTTCAGCCGCAGCCTGAGTTAGCGCCGTTTTCCGGAACGACGGAACAACGCCCGCAGCGCCATCGTCGCCACCGCTACCCCGACGCCGGCGGCGACTTTACCCGGGAGATCGGCGCTGATGGTGACTGCTTTACGCCGTGCGCCATCGTTAAAGGGGCCGTGGCCCGGATGATTGCCGCGCACCGGCGTGAACAGGTCGTCCTGTTGGTCTGACGACTTTGGCTGACCGGTAAACTGTCCCTCCCACGCTTTTTTCACCATCAGCCGATCGAGCAGGCGAGGGAAGAAGACCTGGCCGAGGATCGACTGGATGGTGCTTTTTCCGACCCACAGCTCGTTGACCGGGCGCTGGATGACGCTGTAAATAGCCTCGGCGGCGACTTCCGGCTGATAGACCGGGGGCACCGGCTGCATGGCCTGATCCATTTTGTTTCGCGCCCAGCCAAACTGGGCGGTGTTCATCCCCGGCAGTTGCACCATGGTTAACTGGATGTGGCTTTTCTCATGCATCAGTTCGGTTCGCACGGCATCGGTAAAGCCGCGGATCGCCGCTTTCGCTCCGCAGTAAGCCGACTGCAGTGGGATTGAACGCCAGGCCAGCGCCGAGCCGGCCTGAATAATCACCCCCCGATCCCGGGGGATCATGACCTCCAGCGCCGCGCGGGTGCCGTTCACGTACCCGAGATAGGTCACCTCCGTCACCCGGCGAAACTCCTCCTCGCTCATCTGACGAAAGGGCGCCAGCACGGTGGTCATGGCGTTGTTGATCCAGACGTCGATTGCCCCGAGGGTGGTTTCCACCTCGGCGGCGGCGCGCTGCAGCGCCCCGGCATCGACGACATCGGCGCTAATAGCCAGCGTTTTAATGCCAAACCGTTCACAGGCCTGTCGCGTCTCCTGCAAACCCGTTTCGTCTCGGGCGATCAGCGCCACGTGATATCCAGCGCGGGCGAAACGCAGCGCGGTAGCTTTGCCCGCTCCCGCGGTTCCACCGGTAATAACCATCACAGACATAGTGACCTCATTATGTTTTGGCTTTCACAATATTGACTGTACGGATCGGTTAATTATTTCTCACCAATGGCAATGACGAGGTGGGAAATATCCTGGAATAAGCGCAATGTGAATCAGGCGGCATCTCCTGGTTAGTTTCGGCAGATCCTACATACTTCGGCGAAGGCGTTCTATAATTTGTAGGATCCATGACAACCAGCGAGGAGGAAAAATGTTAATGTTGAACGTTGTTAACGGTGAAAAAGAAGAGGATGACGCCACTCGCGCTCCGGAATCAGGTGATAAACAACCGGAGCGTGATAAATAGCGAAGCCGATACTATTCCTGCTCAGGAATAATGGATATCTGGCCGTTACGCTCGAGAATAGCGAATTTGATCGCTTTCAATTCATAAATGCCATGGTGCTGCCTGGCCGCCAGCAGGATATCATCGACAGAGATATTGACGAGCTTAATCTTCTCGTCGATGACAGCACCATTTTCCACCACGATAACCGGCGTACCATCGAGAAAATTTTCTGCCTGAGCAAATTTTTTCTTAATATAGCCGAACAAAATATCAATACTAACCAGGGTGACGATAGTCAGCATCGACCCGGTAACCGAATAGTCTGTGCTGAGCATCGCCTGCTGGGTGGCTTCGCTGATAATCAGCAACAGTATCAGGTCAAAGTTGGTTAATTGCATCAGGGTTCTTCTGCCGGCAATCTTAAAAATAATCAACAGGATCAGATAGATTGCTGCGGCTCTAAGGACCATTTCCATAGCGACTCCTACGGATAGACAAACTGCTGCCAGGTTACAGAATAGCGATCGTTAACTACCGCCTGCAGAGAGATATTACCGGCCGTTTTTGGGGTAACGGCTAACCACACAGATATCGGTGAAGGGGGGTTCGACCGCTGATAGACGAGATGTAATTTCCCGTCGGCGCTATACATTTTATCCGGCTGCGGACGGATATCACCGATCTGGTAGCGGGTTAATAACGGGGCGGCGAAGCTGATAATGGTGTCGCTGGCCGTATCCGGTTTAATCTGAATATTAAACTCGGTTTCACTCATCAGCCTGGCATAGCGCTGATAATCGACGCTTAATTCGCCTCCACTGGTTTCCCTGTGTGCTTCACTGAAATAACCGGAGGACCACAGGCCGCTTAACGCGGTAAGAATGATGAGACTCAAAACAATTATCCCATAGCGGCGGAAACGATATTCAAAGCGTAAGGAGCGTTCATTCTCATCGACGATAGGACAAGGCTGTTGATTCTTAATCATTAATATTTTCCCCGCGTTTCGTTTCGCCAGGAGCGTAACGATAAGGACATTCTTATATTAGACGATATCAGAACAATTGACTTTGTAAAAATGGCCAGCCTCAGCCAGGCTTTATTCTCATCGTCAGCAAAAAACGGAGGCATGATGAAAAAACTAGCATTGGCCATGGCATGTCTGTTTGCCGTAGGTGTCGCGCAGGCGGACGATAAGGGAGGGTTTAGCCAGGATGCCGCGCCGCCGCCGCCGCACAAACTCGATGACGGCTATCGCGGCGTCGAGGATGGCCGGATCATGACCGTTGAGCAGGCGAAAACCATGCACGATGGCGCGACCGTTTCGCTGCGCGGCAATCTGCTCAAGCGGCAGGGAGATGACCGTTATCAGTTTCGTGATAAAAGCGGCACCATCACCGTTATTATCCCGGTCGCCGCGTTTAACGAACAACACGTAGAGCCAGACGATCTGGTCAATATCAACGGCAGTCTGGATCGCAAAATGACGCCGCCGGTCGTGCGAATCGATCGTCTGCTCAAGCAGTCGCCTAAGTAAGCGGAGCACGTCGATATGAGCACCTTTTCTCACTCGCAAGACGAAGAGCGCGGTAAGCAACCTGCCCGTGAGGCGCCCGGGGAGCAGGGCGAAGTTCCGCGTAAACGGGACGACAGCAAGGATGACAAATCCGATCCCTGGCATCCGCAGGATGGCCGATAGCGTCACCAACGACACGAAAACCACGGGAACGTGGGGGCCAGAGGCTGCAAAAAGACGCAGCTTCGGCATCACGCACTATACTTTTTGTTCGACATCACTACAGGAGGAATCAAATGGCGATTCATAAGAAAGGGCTAGCGCACTGGGAAGGCGACCTGAAGCATGGCAAAGGCACCGTGTCGACAGAAAGCGGGGCGCTGAGCCAGCAGCCCTACGGATTTAACACCCGTTTTGAGGGGGTGAAGGGCACCAACCCTGAGGAGCTGATCGGCGCTGCACATGCCGCCTGCTTTTCGATGGCCCTGTCGCTGATGCTCAGCGAAGAGGGATATACCGCAACGTCCATTGACACTACCGCAGTGGTCACCCTCAATAAAACCGACGGCGGCTTTGCGATTACCGATATCGCGCTGCAAAGCCAGATCGTCCTGCCGGACGTGTCTCCGGCGGCGTTCGATGAGATCATCCAGAAAGCGAAAGCAGGCTGCCCGGTATCGCAGGTGCTAAAGGCCAACATTACCCTCGATTACCAGCTGAATCCGTAAGCCGTCGTGCCCGCGTGCTGCGGGCACTCTTTCCGCAATATCTCTCCCAATGCTGTCCAACAGTGGTATCTTTGGTCCTTTAGTTGCACGTAAGGATACCATCATGATCGGCATTCGCCGGATGATCGAGGCGCAGGTGCTCGGCCTGACCGGCATGGCGCTAAAAGAGATCGACTTTGAACGACCCAAAGGAGAGCCGGGGCTGTTTGGTCCCCAGTCGGCCATCTGGCAGGTGCACGGCGATTTTACCTCGATGCTCTGCGGCGGCATTAGCGCGCTGTTGCTGCAGATGCTGCATCCTCTGGCGCTGGCCGGCGTCTGGGATCACTCTCGTTTTCGCGAGGATATTTTGGGCCGCCTGCGCCGCACCAGCCAGTTTATTTCTGCCACCACTTTTGCCACTACCCCCGACGCCGAACGGCTAATCGCCAAAGTACAGGGGATCCATCAGCGGATCGCCGGGGTGGATAAGGACGGAACCCCGTATCAGGCGAGCGACCCGGCGCTGTTAACCTGGGTGCACGTCGCCGAGTGCAGTTGCTTTATGGCCTCCCACCGGCGCTACAAGCGGACGGTGGTCAGTCCCGAGCGCCAGGAGGACTATTTTCGTGAGTCGGCGGAAATCGCCCGGCGGCTGGGGGCTCGGGATATCCCTCAGACACCGCAGGAGGTGGCGGACTATCTCGAGGCGATGCGCCCGCGACTGCGCTGCGACGAACGTACCCGGGAGGTAGCCGAGGTGCTGCTCTCCACCCGTCTGCCGGGGCGGATGAGCCAGCCGGTCGGCCGGGTGATGATGAACGCAGGAATTGACCTTTTGCCGGAATGGGCGCAGGAGATGCTGGGATTGTCGCTCACGCCGCTGCAGCGGCGCACGACGCGCCTGATGGTGCATGGCGTGGCCCGCGTACTGCGCGCCTCGGTACGCAACGGCGCCTGGCATTGCGCCATGCGCCGGATGACGGAGGCGTGATTCAGTTCGCTTGGCCCAGGTGACCGGCAATCAGCGCCTGCAGACTGCCATCCGCCCGCCACTCGCTAAGCGCGTCGTTTACCGCGTGAAAACGGTCCACGTCCGCCCGGGCGACGCAGATGGCCTGCTGGATCTCGGTAAAGTTATCCGCCAGTACCCGCACCCCGGCGTGCTGACGGGCGGTCGCCTCCAGCGGCTGGCGGATGCCGGCGACCATATCCCCTTCACCGGCGAGGAAGGCGTCGATTGCCTGCTGCGAAGAGGGAAGGCGATGCAGGCTGGCGTGCTGCAGATGGCGGGTTAGCCATAGATCGTATGCGGCGTTTTGTCCGACGTTAATGGTGGTTGCCGGACGATCCATGTCGGCCACGCTCTGGCAGGGCGAATCAACGCTGACCAGCGCGGTGCCCTGGATGGTGATATAGGGCGAGGTAAAGCGCAGGGTGGCTTCCCGCGCCGGATCGATGGCCAGAAAGGCAATATCCCAGTGCTCGCCACCGGCGTCAGCCACCACTTTACCCGCGGCAGGATAGGGAACGAATTCGGCGCTGACGCCCCAGCGCGTCGCCAGCCGATGGCTGAGCTCGACGGTGATGCCCGCGGGCTTTCCTGTCTCCCCGAGATGGGCCAGGACCGCATTGCCCAGATTAATGGCGAAACGCAGCCGGGATGGTTTGTTATGTGACATCGCTGACTCCTGTGGTGGCTAAGCTAAAGTGGCCCGACCTGTGGCCACCCTTCAAAAGATAGTTCATAGGCGCAAGGTTGCAGCGTTCCAACGGCACATACAGTAAATAGTCATTACCGACCGCCGCGATATCGTTAAACGGCAAGGCAATGGCTTTTATATTGTTAAGCATAAACTCAGTTTGTCAGTTTATTCTTCCCGCTCACAAAGGGAGAGAAATAATGACACAACATAATTTTGAAAATGATAATAAATATCATGAGCGTTCGGTGCAGGCGCGAAAGAGTACCCTTGTTAGCGTGGTGGTTAATATTTTCCTTTCTGCCTTACAGGTAGTCGTGGGAATATTTTCCGGCTCTCAGGGATTAATTGCCGACGGAATGCACTCTTTTTCCGATCTGGTCGCCGATGGCGTGGTATTGATGGCGAATAAAAAGAGCCGTCGACCGTCTGACCACGATCACCACTATGGCCACTGGCGCTATGAGAACGGCGCCTCCCTAATCATCGGCGCGATGCTGCTGCTCGTCGGGGGTGGCATGCTATGGTCCGCGGCGGGCCATCTCGCGCAACCGCAAACTATTCCGCCGGTGCACAGCGCGGCGCTGTGGATGGCGCTGGTGGCGCTGGCCGTCAAGGAGGGGCTGTTTCGCTATATGCTGGCGGCCGCCAGGCGGCTGAATTCGTCGCTGCTTATCGCCAATGCCTGGCATGCCCGCTCTGACGCCGCATCCTCCCTGGTGGTGGCCCTGGGGATTATCGGTAATCTGGCCGGGTTCGCCTGGTTCGACCCGCTCGCCGCGCTGGCGGTGGGGCTGCTGATTGCGCGCATGGGCTATCGTTTCGCCGTCAGCGCGCTGCATGATTTAATGGACCGTGCGGTTGATGAAGAGATGCAGCAGGCGATCGCCGATACGCTGCGAACCACGCCGGGCGTGGCGGGCCTCCACGATCTGAAAACCCGTAAGGCGGGGGATCTGGTGCTGGTGGATGTCCATCTCGAGGTGGCTGGCGAGATGTCGGTAGCCGAAGGGCATCAGATTGCCCGTCACGCGCGGGAGCGGGTGCTGGCGCAGCATCCGGTGCTTAATGTGATGGTGCATCTCGATCCCTGCGAAGCGCAGGGGTTGACGAAAGCGGTCTGATACACCCGGTAGCATAAGCGGAAAAATGAATTGGCTCAGCGGTTATTTTTTCTTCTGAGCCATTATTGCTGGCGCATTGATTGCCTGAAATATAAAAAAGGCCCATACTAAAAACGCCATTACCATCGCTAAATAATGGCGCAGATCTGCCCATCGCAGTTAACGATAAAATAAACCAATCGGCTCATAGATAATCTCTATTCTGTATTCAGAGATAATGACCAGAGCGGTAATTCAGGAAGTCAGACAATGATCATTCGGCCAGAACAACACTGGTTTCTTCGCCTATTTGACTGGCACGGCTCCGTGCTGTCGAAAATCATCTTTCGCCTGCTGCTAAATGTGCTGATGTCGATCATCGCCATTATCAGCTATCAATGGTACGAACAGCTGGGGATCCACTTAACCGTGGCGCCGTTCAGCCTGCTGGGGATTGCGATTGCGATTTTCCTCGGCTTTCGCAACAGCGCCAGCTACAGCCGCTTCGTCGAGGCGCGCAATCTGTGGGGGACGGTGCTTATCGCCGAACGCACGCTGGTGCGTCAGCTGCGCAATATCCTGCCGGCGGAACACGATGCCCATCGCCGCATCGTCAGCTATCTGGTGGCCTTTAGCTGGAGCCTGAAGCACCAGCTGCGCAAAACCGATCCGACGGCTGACCTGCGGCGGTTGCTACCGGAGGAGAGGGTGACGGAGATCCTCGCCAGCTCAATGCCCACCAACCGGATCCTGCTGCTGGCCGGCAACGAAATTGGCCAGCTGCGGGAGGCGGGCAAGCTCAGCGACATCACTTACGGGCTGATGGACAACAAACTCGACGAGCTGGCGCACGTGCTGGGCGGTTGTGAAAGGCTGGCCACCACCCCGGTGCCTTTCGCCTATACCCTGATCCTGCAGCGTACCGTCTACCTGTTCTGTACGCTGCTGCCGTTCGCCCTGGTCGGCGATCTGCACTACATGACGCCGTTTGTCTCGGTCTTTATCTCTTACACCTTTTTATCGTGGGATTCGCTGGCGGAAGAGCTGGAAGATCCGTTCGGCACCGCAGCCAATGACCTGCCGTTGAACGCGATGTGCAATACCATCGAGCGCAATCTGCTCGACATGACCGGTCAGCATCCGCTGCCGGAGACGCTGCGTCCGGACCGTTACTTCAATCTGACCTGAGCCTGGCCCACCGGGCGGTTTCGCTGCCCGGTCATCACTTTCCGTAGCAATTTATCCGTCACAGCACCGCGGTGAAAACCGCAAAATTTGCAAATAAGTTAAATTTAACACCTGATAGATAACATCAATTATACAGAGTTGTGGTGTATGTTATTATTCAGTTAACAAACGCAGTACCTACGCTTTCCCATCGTACTATCCTTGAGAAACAGCATTCTTTTCAGGTGACGCCATGCGATTCACGCTTCGTCGCCGGGGTTGTCGTACGCCTTTTTCGGCTAGAGACAGCCAGAACAGAGCAGCAGGAGTAAAGAGATGACCAATAAAAGACGCGCGGTTCCCGGTGTTCACCCCTATGACGGTCCGGCAGGCGGGTGGGGCGCGTTGAAGGCCACGGCCATCGCCGTGCGCACCCAGATGGATGCCTTTGAGGCGCCCGCCACGCTGCTGCGTACCAACCAGCCGGACGGTTTTGACTGCCCGGGCTGCGCCTGGCCGGATAAAGAACATAAATCGACCTTCCAGTTTTGCGAAAACGGCGCCAAAGCCGTGACCTGGGAGGCGACCACCAAACGGGTGACGCCCGCATTCCTCGCGGCAAATACCGTATCTTCCCTGCTGGCAAAAAGCGATTTTGAACTGGAGGGCTACGGCCGCTTAACCCATCCTTTGGTTTACGACCGGGACAGCGATACCCTGCGTCCGGTGGCGTGGGAGCAAGCCTTCGCCCGTATCGGCGAGATCCTCCGCGGCCTGCAGCCGGATGAGGTTGAATTCTACACCTCTGGCCGAGCCTCCAACGAAGCGGCGTGGCTGTTCCAGCTGTTTGCCCGCGAGTATGGCACTAACAACTTCCCCGATTGCTCCAACATGTGTCATGAATCCACCAGCGTGGGCCTGCCACAGTCGATCGGCATTGGTAAAGGCACCGTCTCTCTCGACGATTTTGACCAGACCGAGCTGGTGATCTCCATCGGCCATAATCCGGGCACCAACCACCCGCGGATGATGGGCACCCTGCATGAGCTATCCCGCCGCGGCGTGCCGATTATCGTTTTCAATCCGCTGCGTGAACGGGCGCTGGAGCGTTTTGCCGATCCGCAGAACGTGATGGAGATGGCGACCCGGCGCTCGACGCCGATCGCCTCGACCTACTACCAGGTACGGGCCGGCGGCGACGCGGCGGCGCTGAAAGGGATCGCCAAAGCGCTGCTGCAGCTGGAGGAGGAGCAGGGCAATGTGCTCGACCACGCGTTTATTGCCCAACATACCCAGGGATTCACCGCCTTCGCCGATGACCTCCACGCCACCCGCTGGCAGGACATCGAACAGGAGTCTGGCCTGACGCGCGAATCCCTGACCCAGGTTGCGGCGGCTTACGCCAAATCCAGGGCCACCATCGTCACCTACGGTATGGGCATCACCCAGCATAACAAAGGCACCTCCAACGTGCGTCTGATTGCCGACCTGCTGCTGATGCGCGGCAATATCGGCAAGCCGGGGGCCGGGATCTGTCCTTTGCGCGGTCACTCGAACGTGCAGGGTAACCGCACTGTCGGGATCAGCGAAAAACCCTCCGCGGCTTTCCTCGTAGGCCTGCAGCGGGTGATGGGGATTACGCCGCCGCGGCATCATGGCCACGATGCGGTAAAGGCCCTGGAGGCCATGATCGCCGGCGAAGCCAAAGCGCTGATCTGCCTTGGGGGCAACTTCGCCGTGGCGATGCCGGACCACGAACGCGCCTTCCCGGCGATGCGCGGCCTTAAGCTCAGCGTTCACGTCGGCACCAAGCTCAACCGCTCACATCTCCTGACGGCGAAAGAGACCTTTATTCTGCCGTGTCTGGGCCGCACCGAGCTTGACCTGCAGGCCAGCGGCCGGCAGTCGATCACCGTCGAGGATTCGATGTCGATGGTGCATGCTTCGTCGGGCAAGCTTAAGCCCGCCTCGCCGATGCTGCGCTCGGAGCCGGCGATTGTCGCCGGTCTGGCGAAGGCCACCTTGCCCGCCAGCAAAGTGGACTGGCAGTACCTCGTGGAAGACTACGATCGCATTCGCGATCTGATCGAACAGACCATTCCAGGGTTCGAGAATTATAACCAGCGCATTCGCCATCCTGGAGGCTTCCGCATGCCGCTGCCGCCGACCGAGCGCATCTGGCCTACCGCCACCGGTAAAGCCATGTTCTCGGTATTTAAAGGGGTGCATGAGAACGTGGTGGTGGAGGGTGAGGACGTGATGCGCCTGGTGACGCTGCGCAGTCATGACCAGTACAACACCACCATCTACGCGATGGATGACCGCTACCGTGGCGTCTTTGGCCGCCGCGACGTGCTGTTTATGAACGAGCAGGATATGGCCGCCCAGGGTCTGGAGCATGGCGATCGGGTGGATATTCATACCGCGCTGCCGGGAAGCGCGCTGACGCTGGAAGATATCACGGTGGTGGCCTACGGCATTGCGCCGGGCACCGTCGGCGCCTATTATCCGGAAGCCAACGTGCTGGTGCCGCTGAACTATCTCGATGAAGAGAGCGGCACCCCTTCGTATAAGTCGGTTCCCGTTCGCCTGACGCTGCGCTCGAAAGAGATCCGTCCGCTGGCCGGCGGGCGCTAAAAAGGTATAGCGCAGAGCGGCGTCGCGCCGTCCTGCGCCCCGCAGCACCTCGTGGTGTCCTCGCTTGAATTTATCGCTAGCGAAACTAACATTCTGGTAACCTGTGCGCGGCCCCGGGGGTGAACGGCGGGGTTCAAACGGGAAAGAGAATGGATATTAAGCAACTCAAGTATTTGATCGCGCTCGATCAGACGCGCCATTTTGGCCAGGCGGCGGCGGCCTGCCATATTACCCAGCCGACGCTCTCCATGCGCATTCGTAACCTGGAAGAGGAGCTGAACCTGACGCTGATCCAGCGCGGCCAACGTTTTGAAGGTTTTACCCCGGAGGGAGAGCGGATCCTGGCCTGGGCGCGGGCGGTGCTGGCCGCTCATGACGGCCTGGCGGCAGAGGCGGCGATCTGCCGCGGGCAGATGGTCGGTCAGCTGCGGGTCGGTATGGTGCCGCTGGCGAGCCTGAACCCGATGCAACTGATTAAACCGCTGGCGGATAAATACCCGGCGCTGCAGTTCAGCCTGCTGTCGATGACCTCGGAGCAGATTATCGATGGCGTCAGCCGTAATCAGCTGGATCTGGGGATCTGTTATCTGCAGCATCTGGATGAAGGTCAGTTCAAGATTGCTCGCTTGCCGCAAACCCGGATGGGACTGCTGCACGATAAACGCCATTTCGACTTCAGCGCCGGGACGCCGGGATGGGAGACGCTGGCGACGCTGCCCCTCGGCTTTCTGACCAAGGGGATGTATTACCGGGAATCGATTGAAATCAGCTTTAAGGCCAAAGGGCTAACGCCAAGGTATGTCTTTGAAAGTGATTCGACGTTTCAGATTATCCAGGCGGTGCAGGCGGGGATCTGCTGCGCCATTATGCCGCTTAACAACGGCCTCGAAGCGCTAAGCGATAATCTTGAAATTCTGCCGATCGCCGAAACCCAGGTTGATTCACAGCTGGCGCTGATTATGCGCCAGCAGGAACCAGTCTCGACCCTGGCGGAAAAATGCTTCGCCGAGGCGCAGGGGATATTTGGCTGAGGCCGGGCCGCCGACCTGGCGGCTTGTCACTAAAATGCCTAAACGCCCCTCTGATGGAGAGTGTCAATATAGCCCCGGTGATGCTGGACCGTTGGTAAAAGTGGTATTGCGGCGCTGCTTAATGCTGTCCAGAAGTTACAAGCCTTAATGACAATTTTTTATCCCTCCTGCAGTACACATCACAAATATTAACTATGGCAACAGCCGTCATTTAAGTTAACAACAACCGATATGTATTACTCCATAATGATATATTAGGCTGACTTCCTGGTTAGATTATGATGCATTAATGTCATGCCGGCATATGAATTCTTAAATGAATATGTCTAAAAACTAATAATATCACGGACTGTTTACATGTCATCTCATACCAACATTGTACAAGAAAAGGCTTTGCAACTGATGCAAAGCATTGGTCAAAATACCTACCTTAAGTCAATCATGAGCGGTATGATGCTCATATTGCCAGTAACGATCATGAGTTCTGTGGCGACTTTGGTTAAAGTGTTTCCGTTTGCTCCATATCAGGATTTTTTGTTACGACACAACTTAACTCGCTTCTTTGATATCCCGATTACCTTCACGAATAATTTTTTAGCCGTGATTGTCGCTTTCTCCGTTGCCTATACGCTAGCGAAAAATTTCGATGTTGATGGCTTCATGTCAGGCCTGATTTCAATGATCTCTTTCTTTATTTTAACGCCGTATGATCTCGGTGAAATAGGGCCGTTAGGGCAATCATTTTCAATCCCTGGCCAATGGCTGGGGCCCATGGGGCTGTTTACCGCCATTCTGGTGGCGATAATTTCAACACGAATATTCGTGGCGATAACTCGCAAGGGGTTGATTATCAAAATGCCAGAAAATGTCCCTGAATTTATCTCCAAATCGTTCTCTTCATTGATTCCAGGAATCGCCATCCTGACGCTGTTTACAATTATCTCCGCAGTCATTACCAGCGTTGGTTATGGGAGCATTCACGAAATTATTTATAAATTAATCCAGGTTCCGCTAACATCACTTGGATCCGGAATCTGGTCACTCATCTTTGTTGCTGTTGTTGCGCAATTGCTATGGTTTTTTGGGCTGCATGGCCACGCTATCACCCTCGGTATCGTAGCGCCGATCTGGTTTGCCATGGATGCCCAGCAGCTTGCTGCGTATGCTGCAGGCGTCGACTTACCCAACATCACCGGCTTTGCGTTCTTTATGACTTATGGCGCTGCTGGAGATTTATTGCCGCTGGCTATAATGCTCGCTTTTTTCGCGAAGAGCGCACGCTATAAAACGCTCGGTAAGCTCGCCTTGCCGCCAGCTATCTTCACCATTGGCGAACCGATGGCTTATGGCGTGCCGCTGGTAATGAATTTTACTCTGGCGATTCCTTATATTTTTATCAATGGCATCATGCTCGGCATTGCATGGTATCTAACGGTCATTGGCGTATTGCCTCGCGTCGCTGGGGTGAGTACCCCGGCCGGCATGCCGATCATTATTTCTGGTTTTATGCAGGGGAGCTGGAAAATTGCCGCTTTCCAATTTATAGGACTTTTTGCGCGATTTGCAGGATGGTATTTCTTCTTCAAGACTGCCGATCTTGTCGCTTGCCGGGAAGAAAATCAGACGGATACCATTTGAATGCTCCTTAAAAAAATGCCAGCAACGCCAATTTAGCCATGGTGGGAAAGATGTTAAGTATCAATTACCAAACGGAAAACATTATTGTCGATCATCTGCCAATTATGGTGTGCTGGTCTACCAATTATCCTCAAAAGTCATTTTCGATAAAAGTGTATAAAGGTGCCGAACTGGTATCTCTTATCGCAAGAGAGGGTAATAATACAATTGTCACTCTCGATGCAATATCGTTACAAAGCTTTACTTCTTATACCATAGAAGTCCTTACCCACGGTGACAATGGTGAGAACAACGTTTTTAGAAACAGTTTTACAACCAGTAATCTTGGCCATTTTTCTGGCCGCTGGGTGAGCGGTGGGCATCACTTCACTAATGATATTCATTACTATCGCGGTAAACGTAATGTGGTGATGAGAAAAACAATTTATCTCGACGAAGACCTCCTCGATGCCTATATCAGTATTGTTGGTCTTGGTTTTTATAAATTGTATATCAACGGTAAAGAGGTCACACGCGGTGAGCTCAATACTGACTGGACAAATTATGCTAAAATTATTTATTATGATACTTACAATATAAAGCCGTTTATTAATCAGCCGAAAAATGAAGTCATTGTTGAGCTAGCCGATGGCTGGTTTAATCCAGCACCGCTTAAATTATTTGGTAAATATAACCTGAGAGAGACCTTAACCATCGGTGAACCACAGGTCATCGCTGACATTTATATGAGGTTTGCAGATCGCGAAATGATCATCGGTAGTGATGCCGACTGGCAATATTGCGAAGGCGCTTATACCTTCAATAATATCTATTTGGGCGAACGCCTGGATATGAAACTGTTTCGCGGAGACAACACCACCGATTTGCTGATGCCTGACTGGAAAAATGTGGTGCTGAGCAACGGGCCTGAAGGCCGTCTGGTCTCGAGTTTTATTCCGAAAATTAACCATACGTTGTCCCTCGGGGCAGAGCATATCCACGTCGTAGACGAAGAGACATTCATTATTGATTTCGGTGCCATCGTCACCGGATTTATCGATTTATCCATTACCGCGTCTGAGAATCAACGTGTGGAACTGCTCTATAGCGAAGACGTTGATGAAAACTACGAACTAAACACTGACTCCACCCTTGCGGGATTTGTCGGCAAACAGGTTACTGAAGGTGTGATTATTGACGGCGGAATTGGAGCACCGGCGAGGGCGGAACAGAAGGATGCCTTTGAATGCCGCAGTGGGAAGAATCATTTTATCAATGCCTTTACCTGTCATTCGTTTCGCTATGTGCAGTTAAGCGGTATTAATATTGAACAATTAAACAACGTTCAGGCGCTTTCAGTACATACTGTACTAAGGGAAAACGGGGGCTTTTACTGCTCAGATCCTTACATAAATAAGCTCTTTGAGGTTGCTAAAAGAACCAAACTGAATAACATTCATTCGGTCTTCGGGGATTGTGCCCGCGAACGTTTCGCCTATGGCGGAGACATTGTCGCGTTGGCCCGGTCGCAAGTGTATCAGTTTGACTCTGCCGCTATTTATAAGAAAACTATCTTTGATTTTATCAATGATATTCGTCCCTGTGGTGGTGTGACGGAAACTGCGCCATTTATGGGAATTAAGACTAATGGAGTCGGCGGGGAAACGGGCCCCCTGGGCTGGCAACTGGTATTACCTTATTTGATAGCCATTCACTATCGACATTATGGCAATGTCAATCTGCTGGCCGAAAGCTTGCCATTTCTTGAGAAGCAGATCCTCTCCCTTGAAATGCGCGACTTTGATGACCTGGTGACCTGCTGCCTGGGTGACTGGGGAAGCCGCGTTCATGATATGCGTAATTACAAAAATGGCTCGCCAGCTCTCCATTTCACCAGTGCTTGTTTCTATTATTATCATTTGTTAATTATCGCAAAAATATGTGATGATCTTGGCTTTAAAGAAAAATGGCTAAAATATATTGGCAAGGCCAATAAAATTAGAGAGAAAATTTTATCACTCTATAAGAATACGGATGGCAGCTTTGCCGATCGCAGTCAGACCAGCTTTGTTTTTGCAATCTACTTCGATTTGTGTGATGATATCGAGAGTTCATTGAATGAACTGATCGATCTCATCAAAAAAGAGCAAAATGTTATCACTTGTGGGATTTTTGGCCAAAGTTTTGCCTATGAAATATTTCATCGCTATGGTCATAATGAATTAATCCTTGAATGGTTAAGAGTCGAAGCCGGATTCAAGAAAATGCTTAAAAATGATGCCAGCACATTGAAGGAATTTTTCGGTGATAACCTGAATGGTTCGAATAATCACGCGATGTTCAGTTCTTATTCCAGTTGGCTGTTTCAGGCTTTGGGCGGCATTACCGTCGCTGAGGAGGCGGTTGGTGCTGATGTTATTTTAATCAGTCCATCCTTTACTGACACGATTAACTTTGTGGATTGCTGGCATCAAACCATCAGAGGGCGTATTGAGTGTCGCTGGCGGCGCTATAAAAAAGGCATTGAATTAGTCATCAAAGTGCCATTTAACCTCAAAAAATGCACCCTTAAATTACCAAAAGTGTATCAACTTAATAAACAATTACCTGCGCCGATAGACTGTGATACCTATCATCACTTTTATGACATTACCGATGCAGGTGAGATAAAAGTACTATTGTAATGATAGTGCATACCCAAACGTTCGCTCCAGTTAGGTACTTTTATGTTACACCATGATATTCATGAAAAGCTACTGGCTTATACCGATAGAGAACTCGAACTGCTTCGCGCTAACTATCAAGTGTGTCATAAATTCAAAAGCCATATGGAGCGAAGGTTTTTCAAAGACAACTACATTCATATTGAAAAGCAGACCCGATTTACTAAAATTCCGTTGCATTCTCATGGCTTTATCGAGCTTATTTATATATATCAGGGTAAAATGCATCAGAAGATTAATGAAGAAAGTCTCACTTTAGGTAAGGGTGAGATCCTGCTTATCAACCAGTTTGCCAGACACGAAATTGAAGCCGCAGGGCAGAATGATATTATCATCAATTTTATTATTAAGACCGAATTTTTCGGTCGACTCATGTCACTTTTTGACGAAAATAACATCATTTCCCGTTTTATCCTTTCAGCAATTAATGGCAGAAAAAAACATGGAGAGCATATTCGCTTTAAAGTGGGGGAAATCGACGCAATTCAAAACATTATGCATGTCATCATTAGCGAGATCTACAGTAATAACCACTTAAAAGAGATACGCGTCAATTTCCTGGTGGGACTGTTGATGACCGAACTGCTCTCGAATGTGCAAGCCAGCGATTACCATATCAACGGCAGTTACAATGAATCACTTGCCATGGCCGTGTTGAGATATATTGATACCGATTATAAAACTGCCAGCCTGAAAGAGATCTCCTGTCGTTTAAATCAGCCTAATTATAAGGTGAGTAAACTGATAAAAGACTTCACTGGCAAGAACTTTAGCGATTTGTTGGTTGAAAAACGCCTGGATGTGTTGATCCATCTCCTTAAGCATACTAATCACTCTATTATTGATGTTATTAATATGACGGGTTATGAAAACGCCTCGCATTGTTATAAGGTATTTAAAGAGAAATATAATATGAGTATTAAGGAGTATCGTGATCTGAACTCCTGAATAGTAAATTGGCTGACAGCGTTCATGCTATTGCATGTTTTTGTAATAAGTAAAATCGGCAACAACCGATATATAAAAAGGCAAGCTGGGTTATAACACGGGTGGCATTCTTTAAATAAAATCAGATAAGCAATAAAAATAATAATTTTATTTATTTTATATCTCTTACCCGATGGAGTCTGAAGAATGAACCCCAGAATTATTATTTCAGGTGTTATCTCATGTTTTCTGCCTGCGACCTTATGCCATGCGGCCAATCTAAGCGACGACGGCAGCTTCCAGTTAAATGGATATGGCATGGTGGCTGGAGATTTTCAGAGCGAACTAAACCGTCCCAAAAACATGTCGTTGCATACCGATCCCACCGGACCTAATCAGGATCCTCGTGGCAAAATGGGCGATTTGGGAAACAGTTTCTGGCACGATTACTGGACATCGCTGGCTATCACTAAAAAATGGCAGGGGCTGGCTTCTCCCGAGCAATGGGCTGATTACACCTATGAAATGGTGGGTTACGGCGATAAAACGGTAGAAACGGCACAGAATTATGGGCGCTTTGGTGGGCTCTCTTTTCTTCCCGAGGGCGCAAACATTTGGGCTGGGCGTCGTTACCTCGATCAACGTATTAATATCTTCGCTTACAATACCAAAGAAGTACATATTGATTCCGGCCTCGGTTATAACAGTAAGAATTTTGATTTGAACGTTGGTACCGACCAGATCGACTGGTCCAGCGATACCGCGCCGCAGGCGATAGAAGGCTCGCGGCGCATCGTTGATATGGCTTATCGTATCGATCAGACAGAGCTGGGTATGACCTATGTTAAAGAAATTGATGACCCATTGGGCACTGGCAAGCAGAAAGCAATTAGTTTTTCCGCGAAATACAGCATGCCGTCTTTTTGGGGAGTGGCAAAGGGACAATCGACAGTCAAATTACAGTATGGTAAAGGGGTTATTGCTCCTTATCTGAACACCAGTCGTATTACCGTCCTTAGCGAAGAGGGCGATTGTTCAATGCGTTTTTCCACCGACGGAAACTTGACGTTATTTGATGATTTTGCCGTCTCGCCGGCTTTCATCTATGAATATACCAAGCGTGAAAAAACTGCTGACCGAACCACCTTTATACCTGATACAGGTTATTCAGGGGGGGACATGACCTATGGTTCCGCAAATGAAACCGGGATCTTTACCGGCGTAAACGTTAAACAAAATATTCATCACCAAAATCTCTCCATGTTGTATGAAGTCATGGTGAATAACACTATCAATAAAAATGGCGTCGAAGGTGCCAGCGGCGTCGGCTACAAAATTGCCGCCGGCCCGGCCCTGCAACTGGATGTTTTACCGTATGTCGCGCCGATTCTCAGTTTGACGGTTACCTACGCAGGCGGGGACAAAGAGGTCACGTTATTGCCGGAAGACTCGGAGTGGCGAGTCGGGTATCGAATGGAAGTCTGGTTCTGAATCATTACTACATCACTACAGGATATTACCCTATGAACAAACACGTCGCTGCTATGCTGACGATGCTTATTATTCCGTCTGCTTTTGCGCAAACACCTTTAACAGACAGCAAAACTATCGTTATTAAACCTAGCGCTCTGGCCGTCGAGATGGTGCCTGATATTGCCTATTCATTTACGCAAAATATCATGGGACGACCGCTCCAGTTAACGATGGATTTGCTCAAGCCTTATGCTGATAAACCGTTACCCGCAGTAGTATTTATTACCGGCGGCGGCTTTCTCGATGCGCCCAAATCAAAATTTATCGGTCAGCGGGTCGATATTGCCCGGGCCGGTTACGTCGTCGCCAGCATTACCTATCGGGTCGTACCCAATGTGACTTTCCCGGGCATGGTTGAAGATGCGAAAACGGCGGTCAGATTTTTACGCGCCAATGCTGAAAAATTAGGCATCGATCCCAACCATATCGCTGTGATGGGCGAGTCGGCGGGTGGGTATTTAGCCGCCATGGTGGGTACCACCAGCGGCCATAAGGAATTCGACCAGGGAGAGTATTCAAATCAAAGCAGCGATGTGCAGGCGGTGGTTGATCTCTATGGCCTGTCCGATCTGACGAAAGTCGGGGCTGACTTTTCTGCGGACATTCAAAAAGCGCATCAGTCACCGGCCATACCAGAGGCGATGCTGGTTAATGGTATTCCCTGGCAAGGCGGTGGCGCGATCTCCGCCTATCCCGAAAAGGCGAAACGGGCTAATCCCATCACCTGGATTTCGAATAAAACGCCGCCTTTTCTGCTAATGAACGGCGATGCCGACAATGTGGTTTCACCCAGCCAGTCAACGCTTTTACACGAGGCGCTGGTAGCGAAAAAAATACCGTCCACCCATTACGTGGTGAAAGGGGCGGATCACGCAGGTTTGATGTGGTATCAGCCTGAAGTATCAAAAATTATTATTAATTTTTTAGACCAAAATCTCAAAGATAAGCATCAATAATACGTTACAGGAACAGGTAAATAAGATGAAAAAAATATTTTTGTGCTGCGCTGCCGGCATGTCAACGAGCATGGTAATGAATAAAATGAAACAAGCGGCCGCGGCGCAAGGCATTGCTGTCGATATTATTGCTGTTTCAATGGATGATTTTGAACGCACGTTACCAAATTACGATTGCTGTCTTTTAGGGCCGCAGATTAAATATAAATTCGAAGAATTTAACAAAAAGGCCGCTGCGGTGGGCAAGAGAGTCGCCGTTATCGATAGCATGGATTACGGCATGATGCGTGGCGATAAAATTCTTGCTGCGGCGCTGGCGCTGCTGGATGAACCTTCACTTAACAAGTAGGGAAACCGTATGGATATGGAAGCAACCGTCATGGAACTCATCATTAACGCCGGTGAGTCCCGCAGTCTGGCGATGCAGGCGCTGCAAGCCGCCAGAAAAGGAGTGTGGCAGGACGTTGATAGGCTGATGCAGGACGCCGCAGATTCCGCAAAACGCGCGCATGATGTACAAACCATGCTTATTGGTATGGATGAGGGCTGTGGCAAAGTACCGGTTAATCTTATTCTGGTACATGCCCAGGATCATATAATGACCTCTATGCTCGCGCGGGAGTTGATCGCGGAGCTTATTGAGGTTCAGCGCCAGCTGCAACATCGCAACTGATAAAATATGTCGCCGCCGGAACCCTCGGCGGCGACCGCCATCAGATATTCTCCAGACGAATGCCCCGCGTTCTCGGGCCGAAGATCCCCACCGACAGCATCACCATCAGCATACTGACGACGATAAAGCTAATTACTCCCGGCGTGCCGGCGTATTGCAGAATAATGCCGATCAGAATGCTGGTCACCGCGGTCGAGAGCCGGCTGAACGAGTAGCAGAAGCCGACGGCGCGGGCGCGAATATGGGTCGGGAAGACCTCGGCCTGGTAGGCGTGGTAGCTGATGGTCAGCCAGGCGTTGGACCAGGTGATCATAAACCCGCAGATCACCAACAGGATCGGACTGTTTTGCAGAGCGAACAGGGTGCCGAAGATAACGGTCATCAGCGCGGAGAGGACAATCTGCCACTTGTTCTCAAAGCGATGCACGAAGCGGGTGCAGAACAGACAGCCCAGCGGATAGGCGAGGGTGATAAAGAAGGCGTACAGCAGGCTATGGGTGATGCTGGCGCCCTGACCGGAGAGCAGCGCCGGCAGCCAGTTGCCAAAGCCGAAGAAACCGATCGCCTGGAAGAAGTTCATCACCATCAGCATCAGGGTGCGCTGCCGATACTGCGGCGCCCAGATTTCGCGGAAGGTGCCGCGTTTGACGACGCTCTGTGCCGCATGCGCATGCTTTGGCGACGGCGTCAGGCCGCAGCGGGCTTCCATCTCACACATCACCGTATGCGCGTCATCATGCCTCCCTTTGCTTTCCAGCCAGCGGGCTGACTCCGGTAGCTTTTTACGGATAAACCAGATCGCCAGCGAGAACAGTGCGCCAAAGATGATCACCCAGCGCCAGCCGCTGAGGCCGAACAGGGTGGTCGGCACCAGCATCCAGGACATCAGCGCCACCGCCGGAACCGAGAGGAACTGGATGAAGAAGGCAAAGGCAAAGGCTTTATTGCGCAGATGGGTTGGCACCCATTCGCTGAGATAGGTATCAATGGTCACCAGCTCAATGCCGAGGCCGATCCCCACCAGAAAGCGGAAGAAGATCACCCCTTCCGCGCTACTCTGCGTCGCCATCAGCAGCGAAAAAAGACCGTACCAGGCGAGCGCCACCATAAAGGTCAGGCGGCGGCCCAGTTTGTCCGCCAGCGGCGCCAGCAGACTGGCGCCGATAAACAGTCCCATAAAGGTGGCGGAGGCGAAGGCCGCCTGGTCGGCGATGCCGAAGATGCCCGCCTGTCCGGTGTGGAAAATGCCCTCCGCCAGCAGGCCCGCGCTGATATACCCGGTCTGGAAGAGATCGTAGAGCTCAAAGAAGCCGCCAAGTGAGAGCAGGGTAATAAACGACCATAACCCAAATGAGGCGGGCAGCGCATCAATGCGTCCGGTTAAGCTGGCGTGCGGTTGTCCTGGCGAAGCATAGGGCGTTTCGCCGAGAACCTGGGTGGTAGACATGGTGTTGTGTTCCTCAGGAAGAATAGTTTGCCTGCTAATGTTAATTGATTGTTAATAGTTTTAAATTTTTAATCCTTAGCCTTAGCGACATTCTTTAGCGTAAGATCGCGCTGGGGAGACATAAAGTTGATATTCATGCTGGTTTTCGCCGCATCCCAGCGACGGAATTGAAGTAAATCACCGCTGACGGCATTTTGTCGCCTGGCGATGTCACGCTACGCAGGACCCGCGAAAGACAAACTAAACGAATCGTCACCGGCGGCGTTTTCGTGCTTTACCCATCATTACCCCGGGCTATAATGTGCCCACTTTTATTCAGGAGTCATACGTTGGACAGTCACCCTTATTGCGATTTTCCGGCAAGCTAACGCGATCATTTCGCTGCTTGCCGTCCCGGCGGGCAGCAATCTCTCAGTTCCGGATTGCCTCCCTCAATAATTTATGCGCCATTGAGCGCGAGAGGCAGCGTTATGTTTATGTTTTCCAGACCCTTATTTCCTCCACCATCATCCACCGGCTAATCGCCCGGCGCGGCTGAGCGCTACATCTGTAATTTTTGGCTTTCTGTTTTCTGGAGGAAGGCGCGATGGTATTTCCTTATATGACTCATTTACTCGCGGCAATGTTGTTGGGGGCGCTGATCGGCGCGGAAAGACAGTGGCGGCAACGTATGGCCGGTTTACGCACCAATGCCCTGGTGGCCACCGGCGCGGCGGTGTTTATTCTCAGCGCGATGTCGGCCTCGCCGGACAGCCCGGGGCGTATTGCAGCGCAGATCGTCTCCGGTATCGGCTTTCTTGGGGCAGGGGTGATTATGCGCGATGGCATGAACGTCCGCGGCCTCAATACCGCCGCCACGCTGTGGTGTTCGGCCGGGATCGGCGTACTCTGCGGCCTGGGACAGTTCTGGAACGCGACGGCGGCTACGCTGATTATTCTGTGCGCCAATATCCTGCTGCGCGAGGCGGCGCAGCGCATTCATGCCTTGCCGGGGGCCGGTGACGAAGAGAAACGCTATGTCTTACGCGTCACCTGTCTGCGCGAACATGAAAATGCCGTACGTCAGCTGTTGCTGAATATTGCGCAGCAGCAGCGGTTTACCCTGCAGGGATTGCAGTCGGCGGCGGCGGACACCGCGGACCATCTGGAGATTTGCGCGCAGCTGATTAGCCATAAGCAGCACCAAAAAACGCTGGCGCAAATTATGGCGCAGATGGGCGTTCAGCAGAACGTCACATCGGTGCACTGGCGTGTCGGAGAGGCGTAGGGCTGGCGGCGGAGCAGCGGAAACGGCCGCTCGTCGCGCGATTCGCCATCCCGCGGGAAAGCGGCTAGAATGGCCTCCTCGCAGGAGGTTATAAGAATGTTAAATAATGGATGTGTACCCTCGGAATCTGGTCCCACAGAGGTGACGGCTGATTTTCGTTTTACCCGCGTGATGGCCGAGCAGGCGGCGCGGGCGCGTCTGACGCTGGACGACGATCAGCTGTCACTCATCGCCCGCCTTGACGCCCTCGGTCAGCAGTTGGTGTCCACGACAGGCAGGCCGCAGGGGGTATACGTCTGGGGACGTACCGGGCGAGGGAAAAGCTTTATCCTCGACCACTTTTTCGCCAGCCTGCCGCTCGCCGCCAGGCGGCGGGTCCATTTTCATCACTTCTTCCGCGAACTGCACCAGCGGCTGAATGCCCCCGGAGCGCCCGACCTGCAGACGGTGATGAGGCAGATGACATCCGGTTGCCGCCTGCTATGCTTCGACGAATTTCATCTACACGACCCAGGCGACGCCATGCTGATTAAAGCCTTGCTGGAACACCTCTTTCAACACGGTATCGTGCTGCTGGCCACCTCAAACTACCCGCCGGAGATGCTGCTGCCCAATCCGCTGTATCACGATCGCTTTTTACCGTCGATCGCGCTGATCCGCGCCCATCTAACGGTGGTGGCGCTGAACGGCGAGGAAGATTATCGCGAACGGCATCTGAGCCAGGATAACGCCTTCTGCAGCGGGCGGATGTGGGTTAATCCGAATGCACAACAGCGTCAGCTGTATGACCTGCCGTCGCTGCCTGGCGAACCGGTTTCGCTGACGGTAGGCTATCGCACGCTGCTGGCGGCCGCGGCGTCGCCCGCGTTGCTGCACTTCACCTTTACCCAGCTTTGTCAGGCCGCCACGGCGGTGATGGACTATCTGACGCTCTGCGAAAGCTATGCCGTCTGGCTACTGGACGAGGTGCCGCCATTGGCTACGGTGGGGCCGGCGGCCCAGCAGCGCTTTATCAATGTGATTGATGTGCTGTATGAAAAGCAGATCCGCCTGCTGTTGGTGACCCGCTGCGACCTGGAGACGCTGGTGGCAGGGGTGGAACTGGAGGATATTCAACGAACGCGGAGTCGCCTGCAACAGCTGCCGCGGGCGGTATAAGAAAAACGCCCCGGCGGGAGCCGGGGCGAGAGGATTACAGATCGAAGCGGTCGAGGTTCATCACCTTGGTCCAGGCGGCAACGAAGTCATGCACCAGCTTCTGCTGCCCGTCGGCGCAGGCGTACACTTCCGCCAGGGCGCGCAGTACCGAGTTGGAGCCAAACACCAGATCCACGCGGGTGGCGCTGTACTTCGCTTCGCCGGTTTTACGGTCGCTGCCGGTAAACAGCTCCGCGTTATCATCGGCCGTTTTCCAGACGGTAGCCATATCAAGCAGATTGACGAAGAAGTCATTGCTGAGCACGCCGACGCGGTCGGTAAACACCCCGTGTTTGCTGCCGTCGTAGTTCGCGCCCAGTACGCGCAAGCCACCGACCAGCACGGTCATTTCCGGGGCGGTTAGCGTCAGCTGCTGCGCTTTATCGATCAGCAGGGTTTCCGTCGAGACACCGCCTTCGATACGGCGATAGTTGCGGAAGCCATCCGCCAGCGGCTGCAGCAGATCAAACGACTCGACGTCGGTCTGCTCAGGCAGAGCGTCGACGCGGCCTGGGGTAAACGGCACATTGACGCTGACGCCGGCGGCAGCGGCCGCCTGCTCAACGCCGACCACGCCGGCCAGCACGATAATATCGGCCAGCGACGCTTTGCCGGAGGCGCGCTGGATCGCCTGCAGGGTCGGCAGCACCCGGCTGGCGATGGCGTTAACCGGCCAGTCTTTCTGCGGGGCCAGCGCCAGACGCGCGCCGTTAGCGCCGCCGCGTTTATCGCCGCCGCGGAAGGTGGAGGCGGACGCCCAGGCGACCGAGACCAGCTCACTGACCGACAGGCCGGCGCCGGCGATGGCGGTTTTCAGGCTGGCGATATCTTCCGCGCTCGGCTGATGGGTCGCTGCCGGCAGCGGATCCTGCCAAATCAGATCTTCTTTCGGCACTTCCGGCCCGAGGTAACGGGATTTTGGCCCCATATCACGGTGGGTCAGCTTGAACCACGCCCGGGCGAACGCCTCGTTAAAGGCCTGCGGATCGTTGAGGAAGCGGCGGGAGATTTTTTCAAACTCCGGGTCGAAGCGCAGGGTCAGGTCGGTGACCAGCATGGTCGGTTTGCGCTTTTTCTCCGGGTTAAACGGATCCGGGATAATCTCCGGCGCGTCTTTGGCTTCGAACTGGATCGCGCCAGCCGGGCTGCGGGTCTGCACCCATTCGTATTTGAACAGGTTTTCGAAAAAGTAGTTGCTCCACTGGGTGGGCGTCTGCGTCCAGACCACTTCCAGACCGGAGGTGATGGCGTCCGCGCCTGCGCCGCTGCCGTAGCTGGAGTGCCAGCCCAGACCCTGCGCTTCCAGCGGCGCGGCTTCCGGCTCGGCGCCGACGTGGCTGGTTTCTGCGGCGCCGTGGGTTTTGCCCAGCGTATGGCCGCCGGCGATTAGCGCGACGATCTCTTCATCGTCCATCGCCATATTGCCGAAGGTGGCGCGAATGGCCGCCGCGGCGGACAGCGGCTCGCCGCTGGCGTTCGGACCTTCCGGGTTGACATAAATCAGACCCATTTCGGTGGCGCCGATGGCCTGTTTCGCCAGGCTTTCCGGATGACGGTGGGCCAGCCACTCTTTCTCATCGCCCCAGTCGACGTCGAGATCCGGTTCCCAGACGTCTTCGCGACCGGCGCCAAAGCCAAAGGTGCGGAAGCCGGCGTTTTCCAGAGCGACGTTACCCGCCAGCATGTAAAGGTCGGCCCAGGAGATTTTCTGGCCATATTTCTGTTTCACCGGCCACAGCAGACGGCGGGCCTTATCGAGGCTGACGTTGTCAGGCCAGGAGTTCAGGGGAGCAAAGCGCTGCTGTCCACGACCTGCGCCGCCGCGACCGTCAACGGTGCGGTAGGTGCCGGCGCCGTGCCAGGCCATACGAATAAACAAGCCAATATAGCTACCCCAGTCTGCCGGCCACCACTCTTGCGAATCGGTCAGCAGCGCTCTGAGATCAGCCTTCAGCGCGGAGTAATCGAGCTTTTTAAACTCTTCCCTGTAGTTAAAATTCTCACCCAACGGGTTGGAGCGATTGGAGTGCTGGTTTAACAGATCGACACGCAGCTGGTTCGGCCACCAGTCGCGGTTGGCGGTGCCACTGCCGGCGCTCTGTTTTGGCGTCTCGGCGTGGAAAGGGCACTTCCCGGGGGATGCATTGTTGGATGGGTCGTTAGACGTGCTCATATCAGGCTCCGTTTGCTTTTGTGAATGCCGTTACGATATACACTGCTACCAATAAGCGATATTTGAATGAATCTACGGATTTAATAGCTATTTCCGTTCAATGAAGGGTTAGGCAACCCCCTGGTGGGACCGTGTCGGCCTGGAGATTGAGATTAACCTCATTAGTAACCATAGCCGTAACGAGGCGGCAAAGGAAACGATCCGCGTCAAGCTGGGCGAAGGAATGCTAATTGTTTGAGATATGACAAGTTTTACTACGAATCTCGCATTAGCGCTGCCAGTAGGGCGGCGATCCAAACACGTCGGCAAAATAGTCAATCACTGTCCGCACGTTGAGAGAGGGATGGCGGGTATAAGGATAAATCGCCGCGATATACGATGGCGTGTGGCTGATGGCCGCCGAATAGCGATCCATCAGCGTGACTAATGTCCCGTTGTGCAGCGCCTCGCTGACCATCCAGTCGGGAAATAACACGATCCCCATCCCGCCGATGGCTGAAGTGAGCAGGGCATCGGCATTGTTCGAGGTCATGAGCGGGGTCAACGGATAGTGCACCCATGCCTCTTCGCGCTGGCGAAACAGCCAGCGGTTGGCTCCCTGCGAACCGCCATACACCAGCGTGCGATGTTGATGCAATGCCTCCGGCGAAGTCGGGCTGCCGTACCGTGAAACATACTCCGGGGAGGCGGTCAGGTAATAGCGCTGGCTGCCAAACACTCTGGCGTGATAGCCCGCGTCCGGCAGGCTGCTGATGCGAAAAAGGATATCCGTCGCATCGCGATGGGGATCGATAAAATCGTCGGTCAGCATCAGGTCAAACTGCAGTTTGGGATGCCGGGCCGCCAGTTCCGGAAGCCAGGGGGCGATATGACGCTGACCAAAATAGACCGGCGCATTGATCCGCACCAGTCCGCCGGGGACCTGTGCCCGATCCTGTAACGCCCGTTGTGCGTCGGCGTACTGTCCCAGCAGTTCCCGGGCGGACGCTGCGAAAAGGCGTCCTGCTTCGGTCGGTACCACGGCACGGGTGTTGCGGTAGAACAGCTGCTGCCCGAGGGCATCTTCCAGCTGCTGGATGGTTCGCGAGATCAACGAGGGAGAGACCCCTTCGCGGCGGGCCACTACGGAAAAACTCTGGTTATCGTAAACCGCGATGAAAAGCTGAAGGGCGCGAAAATCGACGCTGCTGGCATCGGCCATCTGTGCAATTCCTGCAATAGTGTTTTCTGCATTATACCGTTTATCGCATCAGCACGCTGTTTTATCCTCAGCCGCCTGTTGTACAGAGGAGGCGCAGTAATGGCGTTATTATTCATTTTATTAGTGATTGCCGGCGGCATGGGATTATCGGTCGAGGCCGGCCTGCTGGGGCCGCTGGCGAGCCAGGTGGGGGATCTGTGGGCAACCATGAGCATCTTTGGGATTGGCGCAGTGTTAACCTTTTTTCTGATGCTCTTTTTCAGCCCGCGTAGCAGCCCGTCGTTCTTTTCTCTGCCCGGCTGGCAACTCACCGGTGGTCTGTTGGGGGCGGGGTACGTGGTGATCTTGACTGTGGCGACGCCGGTGATTGGTATTGCCATGACCATGATCGGCATCCTGGCGGGTCAGGTGGCGAAAAGCCTGGCGATCGACCATTACGGGTTATTCGGCAGCCCACGGCGCAAAATCGATCCGCGGCGCGCCATGGCGCTGATGTTGATTATGGCGGCGTTACTGCTGGTGGCTCTGGGTTAAGGAGGGGAAATGGATACGATAGTGATCATTCTGGCACTGTGCGGCGGCGCATTGCTTAGCGTCCAGGCGGCGATAAATGGCCGTCTTGGCAGCCAGGTGGGGGTGCTGCGCAGCGCCTTTTTAACCTTCGCCACCGGCGCGCTGGTGACGGGATTGCTGATCCTGTTTTTTGCTCCAGCGACGTCGGTAAACCTGCTACAGGTGCCTAAGTGGCAGCTGCTGGGCGCATTTTGCGGCGTGCCCTACATCGTCATTATGGTGCTGGCGGTGCAGCGGATAGGCACCGCTACGGCCACCGTGGCGGTGATCTTTGGCCAGCTGACGATGAGCCTGCTGATCGACAACTTTGGCTGGCTGGGCAACAGCACGATGGCGTTCTCGCCGGCGCGACTGGCGGCGGTGATATGTCTGGCCCTCGCGCTGTACTTAATCTATACCTCAGGGAAGTCGGCTACCTCCCACGTGGCGGCCCGCGCAGAACAGTGAGCTGCGCCGACGCGTCGGGCATCGTGAATATAGCCTGACGCGTCACGGGCAAGGTTAAGAATGACGATCCCTCTAACATGCTGAAACATTTCTGCCAGATCATTAGCAACCTTTCAGTAGGGCTGACGCTGCGATAAGGCTATGCTTCCCGGCCGTTACGCCGTTGGCTTTTCCAGTGATTCAGGTGATGTACCGCTAATGCCCCTTTTGAGAGATGAAATTCGCGACCACTCCGCGGAAGAGATGCTGTTTATCCGCCGGGCCGCAATTGCTTTTCTGCTGGTGGTGGTCTGCTTTGGCGTGCTGATCGTTAACCTCTACCATCTGCAGGTGGAGCAGCACGATTTTTACCAGACCCGGTCAAACCAGAACGACATCAAAATGCTGCCCATCGCCCCCAGCCGCGGGCTGATATTCGATCGCAACGGCATTCCGCTGGTGCAGAATATCACCCTGTATCGCCTGCAGGTGATCCCGAGCAAAATTCCCGATATGGCCGCGCTGTTGCAGCAGCTGACGCCTATCGTCGACCTGACGCCGGACGACATCGCCAGCTTTCGCGACGATATGCACCACACCAGCCGCTACAAAGCGGTCACCCTCAAGTCAGACCTCAGCGATGTAGAGGTGGCCCGCTTCGCGGTCAACGAATTCCGTTTCCCCGGCGTGACGGTGGAGAGCTACCAACAACGGGAATACCCCTACGGCGCAGAGCTGGCGCACGTGGTGGGCTATGTGTCGAAAATCAACGACAGCGATCTGCAGCGGCTGGCGAAAAACGGCGAAGAGGAGAACTACGCCGCCGACCGCAATATCGGTAAGCAGGGCATCGAGGGCTATTATGAAAAAGCGCTCCACGGCACCACCGGCTATCAGGAAGTGGAGGTGGATAACCACGGCCGGGTGGTGCGTCTACTGAAAGAGGTGCCGCCGGTGGCCGGAAAAAACATCTATCTGACTCTCGACCTTCATCTCCAGCAGTATATTGAGTCGGTGCTGAAGGGACAGCGGGCGGCGGTGGTGGTGGTCGACCCGCGGGATGGCGGCGTGCTGGCGATGGTCTCCAGTCCCAGCTACGATCCTAATCCGTTCGTCAAAGGCATTGGCTATCAGGCCTATAAATCGCTGCTGGAGAATCCGGACCGGCCGCTGATCAACCGCGTCACCCAGGGGCTATATCCTCCGGCTTCGACGGTCAAACCCTATATGGCGCTGTCGGCGCTCTCCGCTGGGGTCATCACCCCGAACACCACCTTCTTCGGGGCGCCGACGTGGACGCTGCCGGGCACGCAACGCCGCTACCGCGACTGGCTGAAAACCGGCCACGGCATGCTCAACGTGACTAAAGCCATCGAAGAGTCAGCGGACACCTTTTTCTATCAGGTCGCCTTCGAGATGGGCATTGACCGGATCCATGAATGGCTGAGCAAGTTCGGCTACGGCCAGTCCACCGGCATCGACCTTAATGAGGAGTACGCCGGGGTGCTGCCCAGCCGGGAGTGGAAACAGCGGGTGCATAAAAAGCCCTGGTATCAGGGGGACACCATCTCGGTCGGCATCGGCCAGGGGTACTGGATCGCCACCCCGATCCAGATGGTGAAGGCGCTTACCACTCTGCTGAACAATGGTAAAGTACAGGATCCGCATCTGCTCTATTCGATGAAGCAGGGCAACCATGTGGAACGTTATCAGCAGCCGGCGAACCTGCCGCAGGTGGGTGACCCGAAATCCCCGTACTGGGGCATTGTGCGCAACGGCATGTATGGGATGGCGAATCAGCCCAACGGCACCGGCTATAAGCTGTTTCATACTGCGCCGTATCAGATCGCGGCGAAGTCCGGTACCTCGCAGGTCTTTAGCCTGAAGCAAAACCAGACCTATAACGCCAAAATGATCCCGGTGCGTCTGCGCGACCATATCTTCTACACCCTGTTTGCCCCTTATCAGCATCCGAAGGTGGCGATGGCGCTGATTCTGGAGAACGGCGGCGGGGATGGGGTGGTAGCCGGACCGACGGCGCGCGCCATCCTGGACCATATTTTTGTCCCGCAGCAGGCATCTTCGGCGGCAGCCGATGTGCCGCAGCGTGATAGCGCCGATGCCCAGTAAGCGACAGGACTTATTCCGCAGGCGCATCGTCCATAGTAATTGGTTATTTGTCCCATCGTCTTCCCGGCGGCATAGTGTTTTACGGGAACATGACCCGGAGCGAGGAGAAAAGGTGACACGTAACCGATTACTGCTGGTCCAGACCGGCACGCCGCCGACGGCCATTCGCCAGGCGCATGGCGATCTGCCGCGCTGGTTTCGCACGCTGCTGGCGCCGTGGCAGACGCAGCTCACCACGGTGCGGGTGTTTGAAGATGAACCGCTGCCGACGCCGGATAACCAGACCATAGCGGTGCTAACCGGCTCGTGGGCGATGGTAACCGATCGTCTGGCGTGGAGCGAACGGACCGCCGACTGGATCCGGCAGGCGGTGGCTATCGACATGCCGCTGTTCGGCGTTTGTTATGGTCATCAGCTGATGGCCCATGCCCTGGGGGGCGAGGTGGCGTATCATCCTGGCGGGCGGGAAAGCGGCAGCCAAACCATTACGCTGTCGCCATGGGGTATCGATGATCCGCTGCTGATCGGCCTGCCGGCCACATTTCCTGCGCATCTGAGCCATTTGCAAACCGTGACCCGTTTGCCGGAGGGGGCCACGGTGCTGGCCGCGTCCTCCCACGATCCCCACCAGATTGTGCGCTACGGGCCGCAGGCGGTCTCTACGCAATTTCACCCGGAATTTACCGCGCCGATAGCCCGTTCGCTGATCCGCCACCGGGAGGCGGTGCTGCAGGCGGAAGGTATTGACGCGCAGCGGTTACACGACGAGGTGCAGGAGAGCCCGCAGGGCGCGGCGATCCTTACGCGCTTCGTCAGCGCCTTTCTGACCCCGGATGCCCCCGGCCATTAATCCCCTGTCGTGAATAGCACCTGCCAGCGGCGACGCCGGCGGGTCATTTCGCGTGCCAGATCGGCCACCTCTGCAACGCGCAGCGCGTCGACCGCCTGCGGCGTTAGCTCTGGTAAACCATACTCCTGACGCAGGGCGGACAGCGCCCGCGCCTCTGGCGGCCTGCTGGCGCGGATCTGAGCGGCCAGGCGCTGCTGTAGCGGTCTGAAGGTCGCCTCATCCATGGGGGCCAGCTGGCGCAGAAAGTCTTTACCACAGCGCAGCAATTCCCCGGCGCGGCGATCCGGGGACTGGAGCGCCATCAGCAGCCCGTCGCGATCGGCGACCCGCTGATAGCGGCAGCTCACCACATAGCCAATCTGCTGCTCCACCCGCAGGCGCTGGAAAAATAGCGGCTCACAATGCTGCGCCAGCAGCCGCAGGGCCGCCAGCGAGGCGCCATCCGGCAGCGGAATGAAGACCAGCAGCGCCGTATCGCCTCCAGGATAAACCAGACGTTCGACGCCGCGGCGGCAGGGCGCCGGAGCGGGCATCGGCGGATTAACCGGGGCGGTAATCAGGCTCAGCTGACGCGCTACCCACTGCGCATCTTCTGCGCTGCCGCCGGCCAGGGCCGCCAGCCAACCTTTCTGATGCCCGGATGTACCCAGCCGTTCGGGGAGTTGAGCCATGAGATGACGGATAGCGATACTTTCCGGCGGTGGGGTCAGCGAGGCGACCGGGAGCGCGAGCTGCCGCAGAATGGCCTGCAGGATCGCCTCCGGCCGTCGGCCGGGCTCCGGCAGCTGGAGGGTCAACTGCCAGCTGCCGTCGAACAGATGCCACTCGCCGTGTCCCCCGGCATGGCGCAGGGCGGCAAGCAGTGGGCGCAGCTGTTCCCCACGCGCCAGCCCCTCGGCCTGATCGGGCGAGCAGTAGAAGGGCGGTCGCAGCAGGAGCCTCGGCGGCTCTTCCGGTAACGGGAGATGGAGCAGCGGCGCGGCTTTCTCCGGGCATTTGGCAACGAGATCGCCAGCGGCCTGCGGATAAAAAGCGAACGCCAGCGCCGGGTCAGACTCAGGGCGGCGGCGCCAGCGGCTAAGCGGCAGGCTAAAGCCCTGGGTGGCAACAGGCTCCCCTGGGGAAACGGTTTGACAGGCCAGGCTGACCGACGGGGCGGCCTGCAGGGCGGAGCAAAAATCGGCGAACCCGGCGGGCGGCGCGCCGGGGGCAAAGCCGAATGCCCGCTGGCGCAGCTGATCGAGAGGCGACAGCGCCTGAAAGCGGCGGCGGGATAGCTGATAGTAGTGTAGCTGCTGCTCAGGCGTCGTTTGCTGTAGCGCCTGCAGCCAGTGGGTTATCTGCCGGTCGACCTCTTCCGGCCGGTCGCTGGCGAAGACCAGCGCCAGCCAGCCGAGGTGCCGATCCTGATACAGCCAGTTCAGCGCCACATCCCCGGCCAGCCGGCGCTGGCGCAGGCCGGCCATCAGGCTGCCAGGGGCTTCATCCAGCAAAAACTCGCGCAGTAACGTGACGTTGTCACTTAAAGCGATCAGCGGGCAGCGCCACAGCGCGGGCTGGCTGGAGACCTCCAGCTGCAGTGCAGTGAACTCGCCCAGGCGCAGCGGCGGCGCCGGCGGCGGAGCCTCGCCTGCGGCAAGCCCGGCGGCGAAACGGGCCGCCAGCTCGCCGAGCGCCTCCAGCGACTGCGGCCCCTGCAGCCAGAGCTGCATTCGCTGGGCGACGTAATGGGTGCGGTGAAAATCGCCTAAGGCGGCCTGCAGCGCAGCGAGATCGCCCGCCAGCGCGTCGGCGCTGCCTATCTGAAAGCGGCGAAACGCCGCGGGCGCGCTGGCGGCGTGGCGCACCGCGGCTTCCCGGCGCGATGGCTCATGCTGCTGGATCAGGCGGTACTCGGCGTCAATCACCGCCACTTCGCGCTGAATATCTTCCCTGAGCAGCAGCGGGGCCTGCAGCATCTCCTGTAGACGCGCGACGCCATCAGCCAGAGCATCGGCGGCAACCTCGAAAAAGAACGCGCTATGGCGAGCCAGGGTGGTGGCATTCACGCTTCCGCCCTGGCGCTGCACCCAGCCCATCAGTCGGTCATCATCCTGGTAGCGCTCTCCGCCGTAAAACAGCAGATGTTCCAGCAGGTGCGCCAGCCCAGGGAAGCGCAACGGTTCGTGGTGGCTGCCGGCGGCGACCCGCGCCAGGGCAGCCGCGCGATCCGCCTGCGGCTGATGGACCAGGGTGGCCTGCAGGCCGCCCGGCAAAGTGACGGTGCGGGTCGCCAGCGTCATTACAGGTCCCGGGTTTGGTAGATCAGCTGCGAGCGGGTACGGTTGCGGAACTGCAGCTGGCTGACTTTTATGTCGCTGCAGGCCGCTTCGCGCCGGGCCTCGAGGATTTTGTGATGATGCGGAGATTTGCTGCACACCGGGTCGGCGTTATCGGCGCTGCCGGTCAGCATAAAGGCCTGGCAGCGGCAGCCGCCGAAGTCCTTCTCTTTTTCATCACAGGAGCGGCACGGCTCCGGCATCCAGTCATACCCGCGGTAGCGATTGAAGCCGAATGAGTCATACCAGATCGATTCCAGACTCTGCTCCAGCACCGACGGAAACGCCACCGGCAGCTGGCGCGCGCTGTGGCAAGGCAGGGCGGTGCCTTCCGGGGTGACGCTGAGGAAAATCGATCCCCAGCCGCCCATGCAGCCTTTCGGCCGCTCTTCGTAATAGTCCGGGGTGACGAACAGCAGGTTGGTGAGGTTGCCGCTGGCGGCCATTTTCTGCCGGTAGTCAGCGACCACCTGCTCGGCGCGGGCGATCTGTTCCCGGGTCGGCAGCAGCCCTTCGCGATTAAGAAACGCCCAACCGTAGAACTGGCAGGTGGCCAGCTCAACGTCATCGGCTTCCAGCTCAATGCACAGCTCGATAATTTTATCGAGCTGGTCGATGTTGTGCCGGTGGAGAACGAAGTTGAGCACCATCGGGTAGTCGCGCGCTTTCACGGCTTTGGCCATGGCCAGCTTCTGCTGGAAGGCTTTTTTGTTGCCGGCCAGCGCGGCGTTGAGCACTTCATCGCTGGCCTGGAAGCTAATCTGGATATGGTCCAGCCCGGCCTCGCTGAAGGCGTCCAGTTTGCTCTCCGTCAGCCCTATCCCGGAGGTGATCAGGTTGGTATAGAACCCGAGGTCGCGCGCGGCGCGGATCAGTTCCGGCAGATCTTTACGGGTCAGCGGCTCGCCGCCGGAAAAGCCTAGCTGAACGCTGCCCATCGCCCGCGCCTGGCGAAAGACCTCGATCCATTGTTCGGTGGTCAGCTCCTTATCCTGCCGGGCGAAGTCCAGCGGATTGGAACAGTAGGGACACTGCAGCGGGCAGCGGTAGGTTAGCTCCGCCAGCAGCCACAGTGGCGGATTGACGGTGGGTTTACTCTGGCTCACGGCAGGTGATCCACTTCTGTTGACAGGCGATCTGCAGGAACTCGATGACGTCGTCATCGACGCCGCCAGCTTCCGGGAAACGTTCATTAAGCATGGCGATAATCGCCGCGACGTCGCGCCGGCCATCGACCAGCTCTAGGATCGCCGCGGCGGTCTCATTGAGTTTGGCCATACCCTCCGGATAGAGGATCACATGGCTCTCCTGGGCGGCTTCCCACTGCAGTCGGTAGCCGCGACGAAAGGCAACGATGGACGTTTTCTGCATGATTACACCAGTCGGGTCGTGTGCCAGGCCGCCTTGTCGGTGACCGTGTGATAGGGCGGGCGCTGCAGGGCATAGGCCATGGTCATGGCATCGAGCATCGACCACAGAATGTCGAGCTTAAACTGCAGGATCTCCAGCATCCGGTTCTGTTTTTCAGCGCTGTCGCAGTAGGCCTTCGCCAGCGCCAGACCATGCTCAACGTCGCGGTTAGCCTGGCTCAGACGACTGCGGAAGTAAAAGTAGCCTTCCTCTTTGATCCATGGATAGTGCTGCGGCCAGCTGTCGAGGCGCGACTGATGGATCTGCGGGGCGAACAGCTCGGTCAGGGAGCTGCAGGCCGCCTCCTGCCAGCAGGCGCGACGAGCGAAATTAAGATAGGCATCCACCGCGAAGCGCACGCCGGGCAGCACGTGACGCTCGCTGAGCAGATCGTCGCGGCTCAAACCGACCGCTTCCCCCAGCCGCAGCCAGGCTTCAATCCCGCCGTCCTCGCCGTAGCTGCCGTCGTGGTCGAGGATCCGCTGCACCCATTTGCGCCGGGTCTGCGCATCCGGGCAGTTGGCCATAATCGCCGCGTCTTTCAGCGGAATAGTGGTCTGGTAATAAAACCGGTTCGCCACCCAACCCTGAATTTGCTCGCGGGTCGCGTCGCCGTTATGCATGGCGATGTGGTAAGGGTGGTGAATATGGTAGAAGGCGCCTTTAGCCCGCAGAGCCTCTTCAAAGGCCTGCGGCGACAGCGTGTCAGTGATCAGCATGCGGTATCCTGAAGGGTGATTGCCATCCCGTCCCAGCTCACTTCGATCCCCTGTTGCGTTAGCGCCTGGCGCTGGGGAGACTGCTCGTTAAGGATCGGGTTGGTGTTATTAATATGAATGAGAATTTTGCGTTTTGCCGGCAGAGAGGCCAGCAGGGCCATCATCCCGTGCTCGTCGCCGAGCGCCAGGTGGCCCATATCGCGCCCGGTATTGCGCCCGACGCCGGCGGCCTGCAGCTCGTCATCCTGCCAGACGGTGCCATCGATCAGCAGACAGTCCGCTTTTTGCAGCCACGGTAGCAGGGCTTCATCAGGCTCACCCAGCCCCGGGGCATAGAACAGCGTCTGCCCGTTGCGGCGGTTTTCGATAAACAGCGCCACGTTATGACCCGGCAGCGGCCGGTCGCGATACGGCGAATAGGGCGGCGCGTTGCTGGCGATAGGCACCGCGGTAAACTGCAAATCAGGACAGGCGTCAACGGTAAAAGGCTGCTGCGGAGCGATGGGATGATGCACCAGGCCGCCGTTCCAGTGCCGCAGCATGGTAAACACCGGGAAGCCGGTGGAGAGATCCTCATGAACCTCCGGGGTGCACCAGACCTGATGTGGGCAGCCTTCCCGCAGGCTCAGCAACCCGGTGGTGTGGTCGATCTGGCTGTCGGTGAGAATAATGCCGCCGATATGCGTTCCGCGCAGTACGCCGGCTTTATTTAACTCGGGGGTATGGGCAATCTGCTGGCTGATATCCGGCGAGGCGTTGCACAGCACCCACTCTTTACCGTTGTCGCTGACGATAATTGACGACTGGGTGCGGGGGGCAGCCTGAATGGTGCCATCGCGCAGACCCTGACAGTTGGCGCAGTTGCAGTTCCATTGCGGGAAACCGCCGCCGGCGGCGGAACCGAGGACTTTAATGAACATGAAGACGGACCGGGTAATGAATGAAGGTGCCCGCGCGAACGGCGGGCGGGGCGATTAACGGTTAGAAATGTACAGCGTCACTTCCAGACCGAGACGTAAATCGATAAAAGCAGGTTTCTTCCACATGTTTTGTTCCTCTTAAAAATGACTACAGGCCTCACGGATAATGGTGGATCTGTGACGGCTGCCGCATATTGCGCTTCACCGGGAGAGAGATCAACCCGGAATCTGTAAGGAATTAACTTTATGTTTACAATATAACCTATTGTTGCCAAACATTTTTTAATACCCGTAGCCAGTTACGCCACAGCAGCTTATCCAGCACCAATTGATCATAGCCGCTAGCGCGCAACGTATTGATAAGCCGCGGTAAGCCGGCCACATCGCCCAGCTCGTCCGGCAGGGTGATGCCGTCAAAATCCGAGCCAAGGGCCACATGATCCTCACCCATTATGTTAATAAGATAGTCGATATGCCGGACAATGGTGGTTAAGGGCGTGTCGCTATCGCGCCGGCCGTCGGCGCGCAGGAAAGCATTGCCGAAATTGACGCCCACCACGCCGCCGCTATCGCGGATCGCCCGCAGTTGCTGGTCGGTCAGATTGCGCGGCTGCGGGCACAGGGCGTGGGCATTGGAGTGGGTGGCCACCAGCGGTGACGTTGCGTGATGGGCGGTATCCCAGAACGCTTTTTCATTCATATGAGACACGTCCATCTGCATCTTCAAGGCATTGACCTGCTTAATCAGATCGATACCTGCCGCTGTCAGTCCAGGCCCAGTGTCCGGGCTACCGGGAAACGAACCGTTAACGCCGCTGCCGAAGCGGTTCGCAATGTTCCAGAACGGACCAATGCTGCGGACCCCAGCGGCATAAAAGGCCTGCAGGTCGCGGCCCTCGCCATCAAAACCTCCGGCACCCTCAATATGCGCCACCATCGCCAGTACCTTATCCTCGCGGCAGCGTTCGATATCCGCCGCGCTCAGACACAATCTCAAGCGTCCAGCGGAGTGGGCGATAAGTTGCTTCAGGATGGCCAGTTGCTGCCAGAGGATATCGATCGGATCCCATCGTTGGCTGGCGTATTGCGGCGTCATACGGGCAATATATTCCTGCGGTGGCACGAATAGCGCGAATAGCCCGCCGGCAAATCCGCCTTGCAGCATGCGTGGATAGTCGAGATGGCCGTTCTCTATCCCGGCAAAGAAGGCGCTCACCGGATCCTCGCGATGGTGAAGCCAGAGATTCAGCAGCAGATCATTGTGACCATCAAAAATCGCCATAGCGGGTTCCTGCGTTCTTAAGTGGTGAAAAATGCCTGCCACGGTAACGGATTTATCTCCCGGGGCAAGCATAAATTCACATGCCCGCAACAATTGCCAACCTCGACTTTGTATCACACTGTATCTCGCGGCGCAGCGCTGACATTAAGAGATAAAAATGGCCCCGGTCGGGCACATGGCGGATACAAATTTCCGCTTTACTGGTCACGTACTCTCTTGATGACGATAAAAGGTGAGAAAACGATGAACAGATTATCCCTGATCCGCTATACCAGCGCCGTGGCGCTGGGGTTATCCACCCTGTGGTCCGCCGCCGTTTGCGCCGCTGAAGACGCGGGGACGTTCGACAAGATCCAGCAGATCCGCGCCGGCGACCTGAATATTGGCTACGTGGATATCGGCCCGCGCGACGGCCAGCCGGTGATCCTGCTGCACGGCTGGCCCTACGATATTCAGAGCTATGCCCAGGTTGCGCCGGCTCTAGCGCAGAAGGGTTACCGGGTGATCGTGCCGTATCTTCGCGGCTACGGCACGACCCGTTTCCTCTCCGCCAGCACGCCGCGTAACGGTCAGCCGTCGGCGATGGCGGCCGATATTGTCCATCTGATGGACGCCCTTAACATCAGGCAGGCGGATCTGGCCGGTTTTGACTGGGGCGCGCGCACGGCGGATATCGTCGCCGCGCTGTGGCCGCAGCGGGTGAAATCCCTGGTCTCGGTGAGCGGGTATCTGATCAGCAGTCAGCAGATTGGCGAAAAACCGCTGCCGCCGCAGGCTGAGCTGTCGTGGTGGTATCAATTCTATTTTGCCACCCCGCGTGGGGAGGCCGGTTACCGGCAAAACACCCACGACTTTGCGAAATTTATCTGGCATCAGGCGTCGCCGCAGTGGCAATTCAGCGACGCGACCTTTGCCAAAACCGCCCGGGCTCTGGATAACCCGGACCATGTGGCGATCACCATCAGCAACTACCGCTGGCGCCTGGGGCTGGAGAAAGGGGAAGCGAAGTATGCCGGCTATGAACAACGGCTGGCGGCGCTACCGCCGATAACCGTGCCCACCATCACCCTGGAAGGGGCGAATAACGGCGCGCCGCATCCGGCTCCCGCCAGCTACCGTGCCAAATTTACCGGTAAATATGAGCACCGGGATCTGCCGGGAGCGGTGGGCCATAACCCGCCGCAGGAGGATCCGACGGCGATTGTGCAGGCGGTGGTGGACGCCGATCGTTTGTAACCCGCGCCTTGCCGGCGGCGCGACGTTGCGCTTCCGGCAACACGGCTTATGCTTGTGAAGAGTTTATTTTGCCCCAGGAGCAGCCTTTGGAGCGTATTGACCACATCCTGGTCGTCGACGACGACCGCGACATCCGGGAACTGATTGTCGACTATCTGGAAAAATCGGGATATCGCGCCAGCGGCGCGGCGAACGGCAAAGCCATGTGGTCGGTACTCAAAAACCATCAAATTGACCTGATTGTGCTGGATATTATGATGCCGGGCGAGGATGGCTTAACGCTCTGTCGCCAGCTGCGCGCTAACCAGCAGCAGGATATCCCGGTGCTGATGCTCACCGCCCGCACCGATGACAGCGACCGGATCCTCGGCCTGGAAATGGGGGCTGACGATTATCTGATTAAGCCCTTTGTGGCCCGCGAACTGCTGGCGCGCATCAAAGCCATTTTACGCCGCACCCGGGCGCTGCCGCCCAACCTGCAGATCACCGAGGCGGGCAGGCTGATCGCCTTTGGCGACTGGCTGCTCGATACCGCCGCCCGTCATCTGCTGGACGACAGCGGCGCCATCGTCGCCCTCAGCGGGGCGGAGTATCGGCTGCTGCGGGTGTTTCTCGACCATCCCCAGCGGGTGCTGAACCGCGATCAGCTGCTCAATCTGACCCAGGGACGCGACGCGGAACTGTTTGAGCGGTCGATTGACCTGCTGGTGAGCCGACTGCGCCAGCGGCTACGGGAGGATGCTCGCGAGCCGGCCTACATTAAAACGGTGCGCAGCGAAGGCTATGTGCTGTCGGTACCGGTCTCCATTCGCGAGAGGCATGAATGAGGTTCTGGCCCGCCTCGCTGCAGTCGAGGCTGATGGCGCTGCTGTTTCTGGCGCTGCTGCTGGCGAATACCTTAACTCTGTCGCTGCTGTTTTATGAGCGTATGAGCAGCGCTCGCAGCGTGATGCTGGGCAATCTGGCTTCCGATGTCGCCACCAGCGTGGCGATCCTTGACCGCCTGCCGGCCGCTGAGCGCCCACAATGGCTGCCGAAGCTGGCGCGCGGCAATTATCGCTATCTGCTGGACACCGGGGAGCGCGGCGATTACCCGGACAGCTGGCGCGCCCGGGACGCAGCGCGCTCCCTGCAGGAGGCGCTGAGCGCGCAGTATCCGGTAAGTATTGTGGCGATCCCCGGCCCGCGGCAGCATATTCAGGCCCATATTACCCTTCACGACGGCGCGCCGTTGACCCTCGACCTGTGGCCGAAACTACCGGCCATCGCCCGCTGGCTGCCGGTGGTGCTGATCGCTCAGTTTGTCCTCCTGCTGGCCTGCGCCTGGTACGCGGTTCGCCAGGTATTGCTGCCCATCTCCCGCTTTACCCACGCGGTAAATGCCCTGGAGCCGGCCAGCGACACGGCGGGAACTATGGCCGAGCAGGGGCCGGAGGAGGTGCGTCGCGCCGCTCGCGCGTTTAACGCGATGCAGGCGCGCATCCACGATCATCTGCAGGAGCGAGCGCGGATCCTTGCCGCCATCTCCCACGATCTGCAAACCCCGATAACCCGAATGAAGCTGCGGGTGGAGATGGCCGACCAGCCGGAACTGCGCGATAAGCTACTGCAGGATCTCGACAATATGACCCGTCTGGTGCGGGAGGGCATCGCCTTCGCCCGCACCTCGCAGCCGCTGGAGGAGGCGCGACAGCGGCTGAATCTCGATGCGTTTCTCGACACCATCGTCTGCGATTATGCTGATGTCGGCCGGCCGGTCCAGTTTTGTCCCGAAGAGACCGCCGGGGTGGTGTGGATCCCGCCGCAGGCTCTGCGCCGGGTGATGACTAACCTTATCGATAATGGGCTGAAATTCGGCACCACGGTCACGGTAACCCTGACCCGCGACGCCGCCGGGGATGTCACCCTCCATGTACTGGATGAGGGGCCGGGGATCCCGGAGGCCGCGCTACAGGCGGTGCTGCAGCCGTTTTATCGCCTGGAGGACTCACGCAATCGCGATACCGGCGGCACCGGCCTGGGGCTGGCGATCGCCGCGCAGCTGGTCAGCCAGATGGACGGCGCGCTGCGCCTGGCCAACCGCCCGCAGGGCGGCCTGGACGCCAGCGTTCGCCTTGCCGCGGCGGGATTGTATCCTGATGTATCTCCGGGGAAGACGGATAACTAAGCCGACAATTCTCCCCCTTTCCCGACACATTCGCCTTACATGGCCTTGCTGTAATGTCGTGGCTGCCACTCTCGGCAGCGACGGCATAATGAGGAGAAGGCGATGTCGATATTAATTGCATTTTTGGGCGGAATGTTAACCCTGCTGAGCCCCTGTACGCTGCCGGTGATCCCGCTGCTGTTCGCCAGCGTCCGGGGCCGCCGGGGGCAGCTGGCGATCATGCTGGCAGGAATGGCGCTGATGTTCGGCGCTGTCTCCTGGCTGGTGACGGTCGCCAGCGGCTGGGTGGTGAATCTGACCCTCGCAGGCCGCGGTCTGGCGCTGGCGTTCTTCGCCCTGGTCGGGCTGAGCCTGCTTTCGCAGCGCGTCGCGCAACGGCTAACCTCACCCCTGGTGACGCTGGGGAATCAGCTTAACGATGCCAGTTCACGCCAGCGCGGCTGGATCGGTTCTCTACTGGCCGGGCTGGCGGTGGGCCTGCTGTGGGCGCCGTGCGCCGGGCCGGTATTGGGGGCGATACTTAGCCTGGGCTTTGTGCATCCGGGGCAGGCGACTACCGGCGGCTTGCTGCTGGCTTACGGCAGCGGCGGGGCGCTGATGTTATTCCTGCTGGGGTGGTGCGGGGCGGCGTTGATCACCAGATTGCGTCGCGGACAGGCGTTCGGCGAACGGCTGCGCCGGTTGGCAGGGGGGGCAATGCTGACCTCGGTGGCGCTGATCGCCAGCGGCGGCGATCGCTATCTGCAGAGCGCTGGTGGACTGAGCCAGGCGCTGGAGCAGCGGCTGGCCGCCCGTCTGCCGCAGCCGGAGCAAAAGACCAGCCTCCAGCCGATCGCCGCGCCGCAGCCCAGCAGCGCGATGCCCTCTCTGGCGGGGGGCAGCGCATGGATCAACAGCCCGGCGTTAACTCCGGAGCGTCTGAAGGGCAACGTGGTGCTGGTGGATTTCTGGACCCGGGAGTGTATCAACTGTCAGCATACCCTGCCTTACGTGCGCGACTGGGCGAACAAATACCGCGCGGCAGGCCTGGTGGTGATTGGCGTTCATACCCCGGAATATCCCTGGGAGCGTTCGTTGCCCCTGCTGCGCCAGGCGGTGAAGGACTGGCGGATAACCTACCCGGTGGTGGCGGATAATGAGTACGCCATCTGGAACGCCTTCGGCAATCAGTACTGGCCGGCGCATTACATTTTCGACGCTCGCGGACAGCTGCGTTATACCGCATTCGGCGAAGGTGATTATGCCCGCCAGGAGCAGGTGATCCAGCAGCTGCTGCAGGAGAGCAAAGCCTGACCGCGGCGCAGGCGTCTGGCGGACGGATCCCTCCAGCCCTTATACCCGATGCCGGGCGGCGCTGCGCTTGCCCGGCCTACATGAGCGCGCAGGGAGAATGTAGGCCCGGTAAGGCGCAGCCGCCTCCGGGCATTGAAGCGGGAGAGGCGCAGAATGCCTATTGTCGGTGACTGCCGGACGGTTCCGTTCATCTCTTGTGCCCATTGCCGGGCGGCGCTGCGCTTGCCCGGCCTACAGGAGCGCGCAGGGAGAATGTAGGCCCGGTAAGGCGCAGCCGCCACCGGGCATTGAAGCGGGAGAGGCGCAGAATGTCCATTGCCGGTGGCTGCCGGACGGATCCGTTCATCTCTTGTGCCCATTGCCGGGCGGCGCTGCCCTTGCCCGGCCTACATCAGCGCGCAGGGAGAATGTAGGCCCGGTAAGGCGCAGCCGCCACCGGGCATTGAAGCGGGAACGGCGCTGGGCTGCGCTTGCCCGGGAGACAGAATGTGGAGAGGGGTAACATCTGCTGCCGAACGGTTCCCTCTTCCTTCAGGGAGAGGGTTAGGGTGAGGGTGAATGGAAATGGCGTGACAGTGTCACCTGTCGAGCCATCCCTGCAGGGCCTCGGTCATCAGTTCGCCGAGCAGCGCCACGGCGGCGGAATGCGATTCCTCACGCGGGGTTTGTCGCAGGCTGACGGCCAGACTTCCTGGCGCTGGCAGGAGTCCTCCTGCAGGGCGCAGGTTGCCTGGCATGCCGATGCGGGTGCGTATCGTCAGGCCCAGCCCGGCCTGCACCGCCGCCCAAATGCCGCTCAGGCTGTGGCTGACGAACACCACCTGCCAGGGGATCCCCGCGGCATCGAGACAGGCAATGGCGCGGGAGCGCATCAGGCACGGGCTGTCGAACATCACCAGCGGCAGCGGCTCGCCGGAGACCAGCAGAGCGCGAATATCCAGGTCAGGATGCGCAATCCACGCCAGCGGGCAGAGGCCCAGCCCGGAACCCTGATCTTCGGTTTGCCACAGCAGCGCCAGATCCAGCGCCTCTTCCGCCAGCGCCTGGCGCAGCGGACCATTGCGATCCACCCTGGCGACTATCCGCACCTGCGGATGATGCCGTTTAAATTGCCCGAGGATCCCTGGCATCAGCGATTCGCCAAAATCTTCCTGCATACCAAGGTGGATCTCGCCGGTGAGCCGCTCACCCTGCAGCGCGCGCAGGGTTTCATCATTGAGCGCCAGCAGGCGTCTGGCGTAGCTCATCAGCTTTTCGCCTTCCGCGGTGAGCACCAGATGCCGCCCCTGTTTGGTCACCAGCGCCGCACCGCACTGGCTCTCCAGCTTTTTAAGCTGGGCGCTGACCGCGGAGGTGGAACGCGACAGGCGCAGCGCTGCCTGGGCGAAACTGCCGCACTCCATGCCGGTCACAAAGCTGCGCAGGGCGTCGAGATCCAGCCCTGGTAAGCGTTTCTCCATCATCATCCCCATTTTCAGGACGTTTATCCTGAACGTTGTTATTTTCGAGATAGTACTGTGGCATCGCGAGAGGCAGGGGTCAACGGGCCCTGCGAAGAGAGCATTAGCGGTGCGGAAAGAAATAAAAAAAGCCGATAAGGACATTATCGGCTTATTGCAGGCAAGGCTGGCAGCGGGGCGGCAGGCGCCGCCTCGCTAAGGCAGGTTATTGCGCCAGCAGTTCCTGAGCGGTGCGCTCCACCAGGTTCAGCAGAACCTTCACGTCATCCAGCGTCACCACCGGGTTCAGCAGGGTCAGCTTCAGGCAGGTAACGCCGTTGTGCTCGGTTACGCCGACGTTAGCGCGGCCGGAGGCCAGCAGGGCGTCGCCGACGCGCTGGTTGAGCAGCGCGATAGCCGCCGCGTCGCTTCCGGCCATCTGCGCCGGACGGGAACGGAACAGCACGCTCGCCAGCTGCGGCTGCATCACCAGCTCCAGCGTCGGCTGCGACTTCACGTACTCCGCCACGTTTTTCGCCATCGTGACGCCGTGATCGATGATCGCCGCATACTGTTTCTGGCCCAGCGCTTCCAGACCCATCCACAGCTTCAGCGCATCGAAGCGACGGGTGGTCTGCAGCGACTTAGACACCAGGTTCGGTACGCCGTGTTCTTCATCGAACTCGGAGTTCAGATAGGCCGCCTGATAACGCATCAGCTCGTAATGGCGCGCGTCCTTCAGCAGGAATGCGCCGCAGCTGATGGTCTGGAAGAACTGCTTATGGAAGTCCAGGGTAACGGAATCCACCAGCTCCAGACCGTCAAGGTAGTCGCGATACTGCTCAGACAGCAGCAGGGCGCCGCCCCAGGCTGCGTCAACGTGCAGCCAGATCTGATGTTCCGCAGCGATACCGGCGATGTCGCGCAGCGGGTCGATAGCGCCTGCGTCGGTGGTGCCGGCGGTGGCGACGATCGCCATGATCTGCTCGCCGTTAGCCTGCGCTTGCGCAATCTTCGCCTGCAGGTCGGACACGTCCATCCGCGCGAATTCGTCGGTTTTCACCAGCGTTACCGAGCGGTAGCCGAGGCCCATCAGCGCCATGTTCTTCTGCACCGAGAAGTGGGCGTTTTCCGAGCACAAGACTTTGTACTTGCGGATATCCCCCGGCAGCCCATCCTGCTGGATGGAGTGGCCCTGACGGGCGAAGAAGGCGTCGCGCGCCAGCATCAGGCCCATCAGGTTGCTCTGGGTGCCGCCGCTGGTGAAGACGCCGGCGTCGCCCGCCGGAAAACCGACCCGGGCGCGCAGCCATTCGATCAGCTTCATCTCGATAATGGTTGCCGACGGGCTCTGATCCCAGGAGTCCATGCTCTGGTTGGTGGCGTTAATCAGCACTTCCGCCGCCTGGCTAATCACCAGGCTCGGGCAGTGCAGGTGCGCCACGCACTGCGGGTGATGCACCGACAGGCTGTCTTTCAGGAAGTACTCGATCGCACGATCAATCGCCGCCTGGTTACCCAAACCCTGTTCGTTAAATACTAGGGAGATACGCTCACGCAGCTCGTCAACGCTTTTCCCCTGATACATCTCAGGTTGCTTCAGCCACTGCACAACGGCCTGGCTGGTCTGCTCGATAACCTGCTGATAGGCTTCAACGCTCTGCGCTGAACCAGCAAGAATCGGATTCAATGTGGACATGGCGGTCACTTACTCCACTCAGACCGGTTTTACGCCGGCGGCCAGCAGGGCCTGTTCAAATTTGTCGAGGAACACGTCCAGCTCTGCGTCGCTGATCAGCAGGGACGGCAGCAGGCGCAGCACGCAGCCGTGACGACCGCCACGCTCGAGGATCAGGCCCGCTTCGAAGCATTTCTTCTGCAGCAGGGCAGAGAGTTCGCCGTCAGCCGGGTAGCAGCCCATGTGATCCTGCGCTTCGTTCGGCTTGACGATTTCGATACCGATCATCAGACCGAGACCGCGAACGTGGCCAATCACCGGGTAGCGTTTCTGCAGCTCGGCCAGTTTACCTTTCAGCCACTCGCCCTGGGCGGCGACTTTGTCGGCGATCTTGTTGTCGCGCAGATGACGCAGGGTGGTCAGGCCGGTGGCCATCGCCAGCTGGTTGCCGCGGAAGGTGCCGGTGTGGTGACCCGGTTCCCAGGCGTCGAACTGCTTTTTAATGCCCAGCACCGCCAGCGGCAGCCCGCCGCCAACCGCTTTCGACATCACGATGATGTCCGGCTGAATACCGGCGTGCTCGAAGGCGAAGAATTTACCGGTACGGGCAAAGCCGGCCTGCACTTCATCGACGATCAGCAGAATGCCGTGCTCTTCGGTCACTTTGCGGATGCGCTGCAGCCACTCGACCGGCGCCGGGTTCACACCGCCTTCGCCCTGAACGGCTTCAAGGATCACCGCCGCCGGTTTACGGACGCCGCTCTCCACGTCGTTGATCAGGTTTTCGAAGTAGTAGGTCAGGGCTTTCACGCCGGCTTCGCCGCCGATGCCCAGCGGGCAACGATACAGGTGCGGGTAAGGCATGAACTGGACTTCCGGCATCATGCCGTTAACCGCCGCTTTCGGCGACAGGTTGCCGGTGACGGACAGCGCGCCGTGGGTCATCCCGTGATAGCCGCCGGAGAAGCTGATCACCGCGGTACGACCGGTGTATTTTTTCGCCAGCTTCAGCGCGGCTTCCACGGCGTCAGCGCCGGACGGGCCGGTGAACTGCAGGCAATATTCTTTCCCTTCGCCCGGCAGGCAAGAGAGCAGGTATTCGGAGAAGCGATCTTTTAACGGGGTGGTAAGATCGAGAGTATGTAACGGCAAGCCGCTGGTAATGACACTTTGGATGCTCTGCAATACATCAGGGTGGTTGTGGCCCAGAGCGAGAGTACCGGCGCCCGCGAGGCAGTCCAGGTACTGTTTGTTATCCGCATCCGTCAGCCACACGCCTTCGGCTTTAGTGATAGCCAGCGGCAGCTTACGCGGGTAACTCCTGACATTCGATTCGAATTCGGCCTGACGGGCCAAAAAGGTTTCGTTGTTTGCGTCTAATAAATCGGCACGTAAAGTATCAATACGGACTTTATCCGTCATCATATCACTCCCACAACCAGCATTGCGGTTGAACGCTGGTTGAATAATTGGTGTAAGAAATTGAATTGGCATTCATAAAGCGCGCACAATATATGGCTTTTTAAATCCGCATTCAACGTTTTATTGATTGCGCTATTTTGACGTTATTCTTACCAGGGGCAAAATTAACGTAACTCGCTGAATTATAATAGAACAACGCTCTGTCACTATAACCCTTTAAAGTGTAATTATTAGTGAGAAAGTCTCTATATTTTTATTGCCGCTACGTTAAAGCGCTGACGGAATGCCTTCCGTCAGCGATAGCAAGACTCAATGCAGTTGCACCGCATAATTTGTTAAAGGTGTAACTTTTTTCACCAACTTATTGTTATATAAAAACTGTTCGTAAGTCTCGTAGCGCGCTTTATCCAGCGCTGCCGGATCGGTGGCGAACAGGGGCACGGTTTGCAACCACGCCTGGTGGTTGAGTTCGGTCCTAAGCTCCGGGTGGGCGGCGGCGAACGCCTCCCAGCTCTTCTGCGGATGGGCGCGCAGATAGCCCACTCCCGCCTGCAGGGCGGTGAGGAATTTACGGATCTTCGCCTCATGAATTGCGTCGCGATGGGCGACAATCACCAGCTCGTCATAGGCCGGCACGCCGTAATCTTCGACGTTCATCACCACCGGCGTTTTGCCCTGCAGCTTCAGCTCCTGCGCTTCTATATTACGATAGCCGCCGATAACCGCGTCCACCTGGCCGGCCAGCAGGGCGCTGGTCAGCTGGAAATTGACGTTCACCAGTTTGATGCTGGCCGGATCGATCCCCGCATGTTGCGCCATGGTCGCCAGGGTGGCCTGCTCAATGCCGCTGACCGAGTAGCCCACCTTCTTGCCTTGCAGATCTGCCGGGGTTTTGATCTGCTTATCCAGGGCGATAACCGTATTCAGCGGCGAATTAATCAGAGTCCCTACACGCACCAGCGGTAACCCTTCGTCAGCAAAGAAGTGCACCTGCGGCTGGTAGGTGATGGCCAGATCCGCTTGACGGGCGGCCACCATGCGCGGAGGCAGCGCGGGATCGGAAGGGGGGACTATCCTGACGTCCAGCCCCTGGGCCTTAAAGGCGCCGATCTGCTCGGCCACCATAATCGGCGCATGGTCGGGATTAATGTACCAGTCCAGCACCAGCGTCAGCGGTTCATTGGCCAGCGCGTGGCCGCTGAACAGGGCGGTCAAGGTTGCCCCGGCGAATAGCGACTTTTTCATCTGTTTTCCTTTATTACGTCATTCTTATTCCGGCGACCAGTCGATCAGCCGGTGTAGCAGGGTATCTACCGCCAGCCACAGCAGGAGGGTCAGTAGTACTAAAATAAACAGCGCGGCGAAGCAGATATCGGTTTGCAGTCGCGCATTGGCGTTGAGCATGACGTAGCCCAGCCCCTCGGCGGAGCCGACCCATTCGCCGATGATCGCGCCAATGGGCGCCACCGCCGCCGCCATGCGCAGGCCAGAGCCCAGCGCCGGCAGGGCGGCCATCAGGCGGACATGTCGCAGTTGAGCGCCGAAGGAGGCATTCATGCTGCGCGCCAGATCGAGATACTCCTGGTTGACCCGCCGCAAGCCATCAAAGAAGGCGGAAGTCACCGGAAAGAAAATCACCAGCACCGCCATCGCCACTTTGGCGCTCATGCCAAAGCCCAGCCACAGCACCAGCAGCGGGGCGAGGGCAAAGACCGGGATCGCCTGACTGGTGAGCACCAGCGGCATCAGCCAGCGCTGCAGACGGGGGGAGAGGATCATGCCCAGCGCCAGGGTGACGCCGAGCGTCACGCCCAGCGCCAGGCCGCTCAGGATCTCACTGAGCGTGATAAGCGTATGCCAGCCGAGATAGGCGCGATTAACCCATAGCGCCTCGGCGACCGCCAGCGGGGACGGTAAAAGAAAATGGGGAATGCCGCTGCGGCTGGCCAGACCCCAGAGGAGCATCAGCCCGCCGAATACCATGCCGCCGCGCCAGAGACGGCCAGTCATGGTTGGGCCCTCATCAGCTGCTGAAGCAGGGCGGCCTGGCCGATCAGGAGATCGGGCGCGTCCGGCGCGCGCGGAGGTGTGCCGGCGAGGTGATGGCTGTCATCAATGTCGCCGTCGGCCGCCGAGAGGACCAGCAGGCGGTGGCTCAACCGGCAGGCCTCCTGCGGATCGTGGGTGATAAGCACCACCGTACGACCGGCTAGCAGGGTGGCCGCCAGGGTCTGAATGCGCGTACGGGTGAGGGTATCCAGCGCCGAGAAAGGCTCATCCATCAGCACGATGGGGCGATCCTCATACAGCGTGCGCGCCAGCGCGGCGCGCTGACGCATGCCGCCGGAGAGAGTCGCCGGGCGGGCGTCGGCGCAGGATGAAAGCTCAACCTGTTCAAGCAGAGCGGCGACCCGGGCACGATCGACTTTTTCACCGCGCAGCCGCGCGCCGAGGGCGACGTTGTCCCGAACGCTCAGCCAGGGGTAGAGCAGATCTTTCTGCCCCATCCACGCCAGACGGCCCTGAATCGGTTGCCCATCGCTGGCGACCACTTCTCCGCGGGTGGCGGGCGCCAGACCGGCCATCACCCGCAGCAGGCTGGTTTTGCCGGCGCCGCTGGCGCCGAGCAGCGACACCCACTGCCCGCCGGGGACCGTAAACGACAGGTTGTCGAACAGCCGACGGTCGCCGACCTGCAGGCTCAGGCCACGGACCTCGATACCCGGCGCCGTCACGCCCGGGTCTCCGCCGCGGCGTTGAGGCCCATCTGCCAGAACTGCGCCTCAAGGCGGGTGGCGGTGGTGAAAATCTCGCTCAGCTCAGTGATTCGCGCCTCGCTCCCGCGCTGCTGCCACACCGTTTCCAACAGCGCCAGCGCGGTGCTGACGCCCTGCAGATAGCCTTCATCGCCATAGTTGCGGATCCATGAGGCGTAGGGGTTATCGTCCAGTCGGGTGGCGGGATGCTGCAGCAGGCCGAGACCGATTTCGGCGTAGCCCGCGACGCAGGGCATCAAGGCGACCAGCAGATCCAGCGCGTCACCCGAGTGGCCAATATCCAGCACATAGCGGGTATAGTTGAGGGTTTCGGGGGCTTCAGGTTGGGCGGCCATCTCCGGTTCGCTAATCCCCCACTGGGCACAGTAGCCGACGTGCAGCGGCAGTTCGTTGAGGATGGCATTCATCGAGGCGGCCGCGGCCCGCATCTCCGGCAGCGTGCGCAGTTTACTCACCAGCAGCGCGTAGCTGCGGGCAAAGTGAATCAGAAACAGATAATCCTGGGTCAGATAGCGACGAAAGGCGTTTTCCGCCAGCGTCCCAGAGGCAAGTTGCTGGACGAAAGGATGCGCCACATAGCGCTGCCAGTCAGCGGCGGCCAGCTGGCGTAAACGGCCGTAAAGACCTTGGCTAAAAGCGGGAACGATCACAGGACCTCCAGTTATTCAGGGGAGATCCGGGCGTGCAGGGGTGTGAACAGGCAATGGCGGTAATGCTGGCAAAATTGCCGACCCGTCCCTTCGCTGGCATGACCCAGATCAGGTTCAAAGGGTTCGGCTTGCGCCATCTCAGCCCTCACGGGACACCCCTCGGTAGCGCTATGTTATACGACATTCACCTTTTGAATACAATCACCGCGCCACCTTGCCGCAGGATGATGGTAATGGGGGATAGCCAGCGCTTTTCCGCGCAAGAACTACTAACCACCGGGCCGCGACGAACGGAAGAGCGCCTTTTACGCGCGCAATAGTTTCGTTGTCGGCGCTGAATACCGTTTTTAACTAAAACCGCAGGCGCTATCTGCCGGTAAGATGCGCGCACTTTTATTGCTGTGGAGAGGCTGTTGATGCGTAAAGCCTTCTGGCTATTATTCGCGCTGGCGCTGCCGGCGCTGGCGCAGGATCCGGTGCTACCCGCCGTGACGGCGATCCATACGGCGCCCACTCTCGGTGAGCTGCCGCCGCCGGAGTCGCTGCGACCGTGCTGCGCTTTTGGTTACGACCTGCACGTGCGCGCGGCGGGCATCCCGATCCCGATGTACCAGATCGGTAATGTGTTGACTCTGGGTACGCTGGGTAAGCACCATTACAACGACAGCGCGTTCGGTGCGGTGAAAAATCTGCTGGGGCTCAGCGAGGAGCAGAACGGGCTTATCTATACCCGCCGCGGCGGGTTTATTGATATCGCCCATGTGCGCGATACGGCGGACAACACCTTTTATCTGTTCAATCGTATTGCGCCGACGCTGGGCCAGGCGGGGCGGATCTTCTACAGTGAAGAGCTGGGCGTGCGCCGCGTGCAGCTGAATGCCTTTACGCCGCCGGCGGGCGTCAGGCAGCGCTATCAGCTGGCGGCCTGGCTCGCCGGGCATCTGGCCTTCGAAATCGCCCAGTGGCATGAGATCGCCCAGTGGTATGGCTTCCAGTCGGTCCCCGGGTTTTCCGAAGAGATTTCCGCTTTTTCGCCCGAGGATCTCTACTCCAATTTACTGGGCGCGAGGCTGGCGATTAATGTCATCCTCAGCGGCCACGGCGGTTCGCTGGAGGATTATAACCAGGCCATGGATGCGGCGCTGAAACAAGTGCTGACCCGGCTGCTGGTGGCGACGCGCGGAGAGACGGAAGCGATGTTTCAGCAGATCGACGGCGACTGGTGGAATAGTCACCGGCGGGTGCCGGATAAGTTTCTGGTACTGAAGCGTAACTACGATCTACAGGAAAACCGGCTGCCGACACCGGTCCCATTCGAAACCATGCCGCCGTATCGCCTGACCATGCCGGAGCAGGTCGGGGGATTCCGCTTACGCGACCTCGGCGAACTGCAGATCTATCCAGGGCACGATATGCAGGCATTGCCGGTTCCCGCGCAATACTATGGCGCCGGAGCGTTCCAGGGGCTGGCGGACCGCGCCCATGAGGCGGATAAAACCCAGCTGGCGCGGACAGAAAAATAGCCGTAAAGGCTCAGGACGAACGCCCTGAGCCGGCGAGTTAGCGGAAGTCGACCCAGCAGGCGCCGTTGTCGGCAGAACGCACGCAGTTTTCCACCCAGCGGACGCCGAACGCCCCGGCGCGGGCGTCCGGGTACCAGAAGTCGGCCAGCAGCGCCTCGTCGCGACGGTCGGCGGCATCCATGGCGATGGCGAAGCGGCGATAGAGATTCGACCATGCCTCAAACAGTCCCTCGGGATGGCCGCCGCCGATGCGATCATCCTGACGCGCCAGCGGATCGAGATAGTCCATACCGCGCTCGAGGATGCGCACGGGTTCGCCCTGGATTTCGTAGCGTAGCTGGTTGGGCTGTTCATCCCACCATTCGAGACTGGCTTTTTCACCGATGATTCGCACCTTTTGCCCGTGCATCGAACCGCAGTTGACGGCGGAGCTCCACAGTGAGCCGATGGCCCCGTTGTCATACTCCATCAGTACATGGGCGTTATCTTCCAGCGGCGCGCGGCTTTTGACGAAGCTTTGTCTGGCGCACATCAGCCGGGTGATCTTCAGCTGCGGGGCCATGGTTTCGACCAGAAACAGCGGATGGGTGGCCAGGTCGCCCAGCACATAGCTGGGGCCGACGAAGCGGGGATCGACCCGCCAGCGGGTACTGGCGTTTTCCTGTTCCACCGGCTGGGCGTGAAAACCGTGGGCAAACTGCATATTAACGATACGGATATCGCCCAGCAGCCCGTCGGCGATCATCTGCCGGGCCTGCAGGATCAGCTGGTGGCCGGCATAGCCGTAGGTCACCCCGATAATCTTGCGCCGCCGCTGGCTGAGCGCCACCAGCTCGTCAGCTTCCTCGCTGCTGAAGCACAGCGGCTTTTCGCACACCACGTGCAGCCCGGCCTCCAGCGCGGCCCGGCAGATGGCATAGTGGGTGTTATTTGGCGTGGCAACTGACACCGCCTGAATGCCGTCAGGCCGGGCAGCCTCGCTGCGGAACAGGCTTTGATAGTCGGCGTAACAGCGGTCGGGATCCACCCCCAGCTGTTGGCCGAACTGGCGTCCGCGCTCGGCATCAATATCAAAGGCGCCGGCCAGCAGCGTGAAGGTGTTATCGCGCAGCGCTGCAGAGCGGTGAATATAGCCGATCTGGCTGCTGCCGCCGCCGCCGACCATGCCCCAGCGCAGGGTGCGGTCGAGAGGTTTTAAACCGTTAATCATGTCGTGCCTCCTGTCAGAATCCGACGTCGCGCAGATAGCGCAGACTTTCCGTGACCGCCTGCAGGCTGCCTGCGGCATGGCGCGGGTCGCGCTCTTGTTCAATGGTTATCCAGCCCTGATACCCCCGGCGGGCAAGAAAGTCTTTGATAGCCGGATAGTCAATGGCGCCGCTGCCGAGCGGGCACATCACCCCTTCGGCGCAGGCAGTGAAGAAGTCAATACCCTCATGGATAGCGCGCTGATAAACCTGCGGGTCGACATCCTTGAAGTGCAGATAGTCCAGGCGGTGGTAATAGCGATCCAGCCAGTCGAGCGGATCCATCCCGGCGTAATAGAGATGTCCGGTGTCCAGACACAACCCGGCGACGTCGTGCGGGATATCGTTGGCCAGCCGCTCGATCTCATCCGCGAATTCAATGCTGCCCCCGGCGTGCGGATGGATAACCGCCCGCACACCGTACTCCTGCCAGGCGAGGGTGCTAAGGGCGATAATGTGCTCCATCATGCGCTGCCAGTCTTTGTCATTGAGGCGCGGAGCCAGCGCGCCGCGCCCGGCAAAGCGCGCCCGTTCGGGGTTGCCGAAGTCGATAATCACCAGATAGGGCGGCTGGAAAGGGCGGCCCGGGATCGGTTCGGCAGCGGCTACCTGCGACAGATTGCGGCAGATTTGATGGGTCAGCGCCACCAGGGTGGGGAAATGGGCCTCGCTCACCAGATCGTCAAAGATCGTGCCGGCGACCAGCGACAGCTGATGCTGCTCCAGCGCCGCGCGCAGGCTGGCCGGATCGCTGGGGAGATAACCCCAGGGGCCGAGCTCAATGCTGCGATAGCCAGCCTGCGCCGCCTCCTTCAGCACGGTAGCCCAGGCAGGGAGGTTAGGGTTTTTCGGGTCATCGACGCCCCAGCTGCAGGGGGCGTTAGCGATAGGATGTATCATGTCGGCTTCCTTTTTCATACAAGGGATGCCGCTGAGTATTGAATAAAGATTTCATTATCAACAATGATGGAATTTTGATTTTATGATAATCATCATGATTTTAATTGATGGATTTTTTGATAATTTTTTATCAAATCGAGATGTGGCGCGGTCCGCCCGATACCCGTCTCCGCTGGAGACGGAGCCGGAAATTTACATATTTTCTTTGGTGATGATATCGAAAGGCTGAGGGAGTGAAATAACCTCGCTATGGGGGCGTGAAGCGGCGTCCGCCATGGCGCGCAGCGTAACGGCGGCAAACTCATCCAGCCGGTGGTTAAGCATGATGTCGATGGTGCCATCGATCAGGGCCAGTTCACTGTCGCTGAGCGGACCGTGGCAGACCAGAGCGATCTCCTGCTGACGGCCGCTGTCGCGCAGCGCGTCGACGATCCCTTCGACGCCGCCGCAGGGGGCGTAGATCGCCTGCAGGGCCGGGTACTGAGTCAGCATCTGTTCCGTCACGGTCCTGGCGATATCCGCCCGTTCATGACTGCGAACCGGCTCAAGGATCTGTTGCCCCTTGCCCTGTTCTCGCAGGCAGGAGCGAAAGCTGATCTCACAGCTTTCCTGGCAGGTAAAACGATTATCGCCAATGATAATGCCAATTTCGCCATTCCCCCGGCATAAGCGCTCGATAAACCAGGCGGCGGTGCGCCCGGCTTTATGATTATCGAGGCCGATATACCCGCTGCGCTGGGGGACCGACAGATCGGAAAGCAGGGTGAACACGCGCACGCCGCGGGCGGCGGCCCGGGCCACCGCGTGGCGAATCAGCGGGTGATCCAGCGCCACCAGGCCGAGCACCTCCACTTCATCGCTGAGTCGGTGAATGGCCTGAGCCATCGCTTCCACCGCATCGATGGCAAAATGCAGTATCACCGGCGCCTGGCCCGCCGGTAGCCATGGGGCAGCCTCGCGCGTCAGCGCCCGGGCCAACGGCAGGTAGAAGGAGTGGCTCTCCTGCAGCAGGATAAAGCCCATTCTGATCGTGACCGGCGCTTTGCCGGCAGCCAGGCGATAGTGGGGCTGCTCGAGGGTAAAACCCAGCCGGCGGGCGGCCTCCAGCACGCGCCGCGCCGTGGACTCTTTCACCGCCGCGCGCTTCACGCGCAATGTCGGCAAGGGTGATTTTAGTGGCGATTTTTTTCAAGGTAATTGTCGCTATGAATGAGCGTAATGATAGAAACTATCACGGTTAGCCTGGGCAGAAAAGCGACTCTCTGCCCGCCCTGGCCTATGCCGCTGCGCCTGCCGGGTAACCCCTGTTGGCGATGCACACTCTGTGATCAAAAGCGACTACCCGTTCTGGCATTGCTGCTATGCTGTTGAAATAAAATTATTATTAAAGGCAGCATCGCTTCTGTTGGTTAAACTGCGCGCAAAGTCACCCTCAGAGGGCTTTACTGGGCGCATAACCGACTATACTTGGCGCGCTCGCGCGTAATTGCGGTTTCTCGGTGTCTATTTTGCTTTCACTTTAAACCAGCGTTGGGGCTGCACAGCGTTAAGTGCCGTTCCGCGCCGGCAGTGGGTCGGTTTGGGGCCTGTATGTTATTAAAAGAGCTGGCTGTTTTTGAGGTCTTAAGCACCCCGATATGGGTAGTTCATCCTTTTAACGAAAGGGTGGTCTATGCCAATCAGGCTTCCCGGACATTGAGCGGCGAGATGTCGCTCAATGAGATGCGTAACGGTATTTATTCCACCTGTCCGGAAACGCAACTGCAGCACTACCTTCGCTATCTCGACACCATGAGCGAGATATTCGAAGTCTGGACGTTACCCACCGCCAATGGGTTGCAGTCGGTGTATTGCAAAACCACCCTGATTGATACCGAAGACTGTGGTTGCTTGCTGCTGTTTGAAGCCGTGAAGCTGCTGGCGCAAAATCAGTCGATTCATACCGGCTCCCGCCGCTACCAGCGGCGTAACAATGGCTTTTTCGCTCGCTTTTTTATGACCAATACCGCGCCGATGCTGTTGATCGACCCTCATAAAGATGGCCGGATTGTCGATGCCAATATTGCCGCGCTACGTTTTTATCATTATTCCGATGAGGAAATGCGCACCAAACATACCTGGCAAATAAATACCCTGGGCCGGGACGTCATCCCCATTATGAATAATATTGCCAGTCTGCCTGGCGGTCATAAACCGCTTAATTTTACGCATATTCTGGCTGACGGCTCGCTACGTCATGTCCAAACTTATGCCGGGCCGGTGGTGCTGTATAATATTCGACTGATGCTATGCATCATTCACGATATCACCGAAGAAGTGCATCTGAAAAAAGAGCTGGAATTTTCCGCCGCCCACGATCCGTTAACCGGCTTGCTTAATCGCCGGGAGTTTCACCGTCTGGTTGAGGCGCCAACTTTTATCCCCCGGGGTTATTGTCTGCTGTTAATCGATATCGATCATTTCAAGAGCATTAATGATATTCACGGCCATCAAAAAGGCGATGAGGTCCTGCTGGTGCTCTCTCGTATTCTGGAAACGTCGGTCGACCGCGAAGATAAAATTTATCGCTGGGGTGGAGAAGAGTTTCTGCTTTTTTTGCCCCATTCGCCGATCGGCCGCGCGCTGATACTGGCGGAGGGGATCCGCCAGGCGGTTAGCGAATACCAGACGCTGTCGGTGACCGTCAGCATCGGCGTGGCTGAACATCATGACGGCGAAACGGTTGATCAACTGTTTTCCCGCGTCGATAAAGCGCTGTATGCGGCAAAAAATGATGGGCGTAATCGGGTGACGCGCATGCCGTTTGAAAATGTGGAACTGCTGCATAGCCGCGGAGGCGCGGCCTGACCAGCCCGATGCTTTTTCTCCCCGCCGGACGCGCAGGTTGACTCACCGACTATACTGAGTGAACGCCAGCCTGCTGATTTAGGTGGCAATATTGTTAGCCTGTCGCTGAGGTGGCAAACGACATATGGTGCGTCTTTTCGTTCTCCTGTCGGTACTTTCGCTTTCCGCGCCAGCGACGCTGGCGGCGAACGGCCACGCCATCAAACAGCGTGCCGATGCCGTATTGACTCTGATGAGCTATACCTTCGTCCCTGACGTGACCGCCAGCGATCTCAACATTGGTTCCGGCAGCAACGACAAACATAATCTGGCCATCACACAGTTTGGCGTCGGGGCAACCCTCAGCGAGTCGTTTCCTCTGTACCTTGAAGGTACGATGGGTTACAGCCGTTACGACCCGCGCTTTGTGGTCAGCAATGGCGAACAGACGCGGAATGTGCCGACCAAATGGAACAGTCTGACCACCACCGGCGGCGTCGGTTGGGATTTTTCGCTGCACCGGGACAGCCTCGGAGGCAACCTGGTGCTGCGGCCGATCGTCAATGTGATGCTCGGTACCCTGGCCAGCGATGCGCGTATTGGTAGCTGGGCAATTGAGCGAAAAACCAACGCCGATCTGCAATTTCTCGACGGCGGTCGGTTCAACGCCTGGGGGCTGGGCGGGGCACTGATGCTGGATTACGAACGCTTCTCTGCCACCCAGGATATTGATGCCGAACTGCGTTACTCCTATATGCATCTGCAAAGTTTCGGCAGTAGCGCCGAGGTGGTGCAGGGCGAGGCCAGCGCGGAGAATCTCGGCCTGTATCTGCGCCGCCGCGCGCCGATAGCCGACTGGACGCTGCTGGGCAACCCACTGCGTTATGTGCTGGAGGGGGCGCATACTGAATTTCTCGGCGAGCAGCGAGGGGCGCTGGGCTTTACCGGTTTGACCTCCTTGGGGGGTTGGCCTCGAGCCGGACAGCAGTAAATACCCGGTCTTTATCACCCGCACCCGGCTGGTGGCGCGCTATATGTTCGGCAATAACACCACAGGCTATGGTGTAGGCCTGGCAATGAGTTTTTGATAGTCCTGCAAATGGGCCAATTCAGGCGCGGTAACAATAATCAGAAACAGGTAATTTCGACTTAGCCATGCTTCAGGGTATGATGCGTTGATTTTATAACCATTACATTCGTGAGGGATTATGGCGAAGGGATTCTTTCTGTATCACCTGGATAAAACCACCTGTGGGGGACGCATACTTTCGGGTGCGCCTGATGACACTTACCACATTGGCGGCATTGAGCGGCAACAGGTCAGGGTGGGCGATCCGGTGACCTGCGGTAAGCACGAGGGGCGATTTCGCGTCTGTGGGGGAATGGGTGACACCTACGATGTCGGTGGATCCCTGAAAGAATGGGCTGGCTCACTGGACAGCTACAGCTCTTGCCCGTGTCGTGCTCGGTTCGTCCCGACCGTCTTTTCTCACTCCTACGATAGGGACTGCAATGCCGGGCGGGTAGCTGAACGGGCGGAAACGGCGAAGAAAAAAAACCAACAGCCTGAGCCTGAACAGCGTGCGCAGGCCGCAAAGAAAAAACGGGAAATCACACTAACCATCGGTGTGTTTTTTGATGGAACCGGAAACAATGCGAATAATAGCGGTGACCGTCAGGCCGCCTGTTCCGGCGAACATTTCGGGATGAATGACGCCGATGCGGTAACGGCGTACTCTCAGTGCGTGCGACTAAAGCATGGCTATAGTGGTACTGCCGCAGGGAGCTATATTGGCTATTATAGCAATGTGCACTGGTTGTATATATTGTACAGGCAGGATATCCGACCCGATAGCGGAGCAGGCCAGCACGCCATTTATGTTGAAGGTATTGGCACGGAAGACGGAGCTGGCGACAATACTTACGGAATGGGTACTGGTCGAGGCGATACCGGTGTGGTGAGAAAAACCGATAAGGCAGTTGCAGCTCTGACTGTCGGTATTCAGGAATATTTACTTCAGCATGCAAGCGATGGTTCCTGCACCATCAAAGAGATACAATTTGATATATTCGGTTTCAGTCGCGGGGCTGGTGCGGCACGGCACTTTGCCAATCGGGTATTCAGTCAGGACCGTGCCATTATCACGGCGATTAGAGCCGGTTTGAATGGTATTGAATTCTCCGGTGCACCGGGTGGTAAAACCCGCTTTCTGGGCATATTTGATACCGTGGCGGCGATCGGCACCCCGGTTAACGGCTTTAACCCGCACAGCGCAGACACAGGAGATGTCAATCTGGCGCTACGTCCAGGTGTAGCGGAGAAGGTTTTTCACATCACCGCGCAGCATGAATGTCGTTTTAACTTTGCATTGAACAGCGTAAAGCCAGCGTGGCCGGAGCTGGCGCTACCCGGTGCGCACTCCGACATTGGTGGCGGCTATAATCCCAACGAGAATGAAGCTTATTTCCTTACCCGACCAGAGTTTGAAACCGTCCCCTTTTCCATCCCGGATACGGAAACGCGTATTTACCGGCAGACCTGTGCAAAACTTAAAACCATGGACGGCTATCCGGCAATAGCTCTACTGCTAAATGCGGTAGAGGTGAGCGTCGATACCTGGCATGACGACAGAATGCCAGCTGACCGTTACGGCACGCTACAGAAACGCAGTGGAGCAGCTCTGGTTATCAACCGTCCGACTTTCAACGACTGGTCAAAAGTGGTATTGCGGGTGATGCTCGATGCGGCCCAGGATGCCGGGGCGGTGTTTGAACCTATTCGAGATACAAATGCACACTTAAAGCTTAGGCAAGAACTGAACGGTTTGTGTGAAAAAGCGATTGCGATGGGCCGAGCCATAAGGAGTGGTAAGTCTGCCCCAGGCTTTACCACACCGGAATTGCGGATGTTGGCCGAAAAATATATCCACTGCTCGGCCAACTGGAACAGCGTTATACGAGACAGTCGGGGTATTATCAGCGGTGCGGTCAAACCGGGGAAGCTGGTGACATTCACCAACCGGCCTGATGACCGCTGGCAGCGTACCGTTTACGATATGGACGGAAATAAAATATGGAAATAATACGTGCGGCCTGTCTGCTTCCATTATTGGCGCTGGCTGCCTGTCAGGGAAAACCTTTGCCCAACACCGCCATGCATAGTGATGCGCCAACAGAGTGGAGTTTTAACTTTTTCACACCCAAAGCGTTACCCGCCGTGGTGACGTTTGCCGCTATTCTTGACGTTGATGGAAATGACTATCGCTTTAACACGCTGAATAGCACACCCGATCTGCCTGGCGTGATCGGCGAGTGGAACGACAAAGACCGTGCGCCGGTAGGGTACTGGAATCACGTAAAGCGCCCTCCACGACATATTATTTTTTGCTGGGACTCGATTATTGATAAAAAAGTGTATGAAACCCATTTGACGATCCCTAAATCGATACTGGAACAGATGCTTATGCCGAGTAAATATAAGGATTATCGGGGACGTATTGCCTGGTACGACAGAATGCAAATTGGTCTGGCTCCAGAAGGAAAAGTGGCCGTCTGGTTACAGGGAAGTGGATCTGAATCTAATTACCGCGTCACTCCGTCAGTCCTGAAAACCGTATCAGGTAATAAATTAGATATTTGTAAAGATATAACAAGGAGCGATTTTTCTTATGGATATGACAAAGATATTATAGATTTTATCAAAGGGAAGCACTACCCTTACGGTAACTGGTAACCAGCCTAATCCCCCTGAAGGATCTTTTAAGATCCTTTAGGGCTTGGTGCTGATTTATTGTCTTACCGAAGGTTGTTTCCGCTTCTCAAACGGGTCAATCCTGACGCCACACCCGCTCGCCATTCACCCACGTCTCGCTGATATTGCGTTCATCACCCAGGGTCATCAGCACGAACAACTGCTCATAAATGTCATGGCAGCGGCCCATGCGCAGGCGCTGTAGAGGAGTGACCGCCGGGTCAATCACCACAAAATCCGCCTCTTTGCCCGGCTGGAAATTACCAATTTTCTCCTCCAGCCGCAGGGCGCGCGCCCCGCCAAGGGTGGCGTGATAGAAGGCCTCGCTGGCGCGCAGGCGATAGCTCTGCAGTTGTCCTACCTTGTAGGCCTCGCCCAGCGTCCGCAGCATGCTGAAGGTGGTCCCGGCTCCGACGTCGCTGCCGATGCCCATCCGCACCTGGTGCTGCCAGCAGGCGGGCAGGCGGAACAGCCCGCTGCCGAGAAACAGATTCGACGTCGGGCAGAAGGCGACTGCGGACCCGGTGTCATGCAGGCACTGCCACTCGGCATCATCGAGATGGATCCCGTGAGCGAAGACGCTGCGTTCGCCGGTGAGCTGATAGTGGTGATAGACATCCAGATAGCGCGCATGCTCAGGCCACAGCTGTTTAACCCAGGCGATCTCCTCCCGGTTTTCACTGAGATGCGTCTGCAGCCAGGTGTCGGGAAACTCGGCCCGCAGGCGCTGCACCGCCTCCAGCAACCCCGGGGTCGAGGTGGGGGCAAAGCGCGGGGTGATGGCATAGCCCAGCCTGCCGCGCTGATGCCAGCGGCGGATCAACGCCCGGGTCTGCTCGTAGCTCTCCCCGGCGGTTTCGCACAGGTAGTCGGGCACATGGCGATCCATCATCACTTTCCCGGCGATCAGGCGCATATTGAGGCGCAGCGCTTCGCTGAATAACGCCTCCACCGATGCCGGATGCAGGGTACAAAACACCAGCGCGGTGGTGGTGCCATGGCTTATCAGCTGATTTACAAAAAACTGCGCTATCTCCTGGGCATACTCCGCATCGGCAAACTGGCTCTCCACCGGGAAGGTGTAGGTGGTGAGCCACTCCAGCAGCTGTTCGCCAAAGGCGCCGATCATCTCGGTCTGCGGATAGTGAACGTGGGCATCAACGAACCCCGGCAGCAGCAGCTTACCCCTCAGATCGACATAGCCCTTCAGGGGATGCAGAAAGGTTTCCCCCTCCTGCCATGGCAGCAGGGCGATAATTTTCCCCTCCTGCAGGAACAACAGGCCATCATCGAGATAGCGGGCCTGGGCGGCCACCTCATCCGGGGTCTCCGCCACGCCGGCGATATCAAAAAATGCACCGCGCACCGCGGTCTGGTAATCCATCATCGAACCTGCCTTCTCTTAACGCTCTGGGAATAGTGATAAACAGCAAGATTGGTGCCAGTTTGCAGCCTGCCGCGGCCAGACGCCGCGGCAGAAGGGGAAGGTTACTCTTTTTGCGCCACCGCGCCGGAGCGGAAGGCGGCTTTCGCCTGCACTTCGCGCTCGTCGCGAGCCAGCCAGCGGTAGGTGGTGGCGCCGAGGAAGACGCCGATAAACCAGCTGAAGTTCGCCACTTCATGCAGGGCCGGAATAAAGCTGATAATCAGTCCCAGGCCCACCGACGGCAGCAGGGCGGCAATCGCTTTCGGGTTAAAGCCGTTGCGGTACCAGTATTTACCCTGCGGCGTATCGTCAAACAGATCGTCCACTGACACCCGGCCGCGTTTGATCAGGTAGAAGTCGGCGATCAGGATGCCAAACAACGGGCCAATAAAGGCGCCCAGCACGTCGAGGGTATAGTGGATCAGCTCCGGGGAGTTAAACAGGTTCCACGGCGTCAGGAGTATCGAGCCCACCGCGGCAATCATCCCGCCGGTACGGAAGCTGATTTTCTGCGGGGCGCAGTTGGAAAAATCGAAGGCCGGCGAGACGAAGTTAGCCACGATATTAATGCCGATGGTGGCGGTGATCATGGTCAGCAGGCCGATGGCCACCGCCAGATCGTTACCCACGCGGCTGACGGTTTCGATCGGGTCGGTGATCATTTTGCCAAACAGCGACTGGGTGCCGGAGACAATCACCACGGTAACCACCGAGAATAGTAGAAAGTTAAACGGCAGTCCCCAGCGGTTACCGCGGCGGATCTCGCCCATGCTTTTGCCGTAGCGGGAAAAGTCACCGAAGTTAAGCAGCGGCCCGGAGAAGTAGGAGACCACCAGCGCCGTGGCGGTGATCATCTGCCAGGTCTGCTCGCCGGCGCTCAGGGATTTGCTGGCGAGGGTAAAGGAGATACCGTCCAGACCGGTCTTGTATACAATCCAGCCGGCCAGCGCCAGCATCACCACATAAACCGCCGGACCAGCGATATCGATAAAGCGTTTGATGGCGTTCATGCCATGCCAGAACACCATCGCCTGCAGCAGCCACATAGTGGCGAAGCACAGCCAGCCGAGGGGCGACAGCCCGAGAAAGCTGCTGCTGGTCAGCGAGGCAAGGGAGGGCCAGAACTTGAGCAGGACCAGCATCAGGGCATTCGCCGCCAGATAGGTCTGAATGCCGTACCAGGCAAAGGCGATCAGCCCGCGGATCACCGCCGGGATATTGGCGCCGAAGACGCCAAACGCCTGACGACAAATCACCGCATAAGGCACCCCGGCCATCTGGCTCGGCTTTGCCACCAGGTTGGCGCACAGCTGGACAATACAGATGCCCACCAGCAGGCAGAGCAGAACCTGCCAGCTGGCCAGCCCAAGCGTAAAGAAGCTCGCCGCCACTACGTAGCCGCCCATGCTGTGCACGTCCGACATCCAGAATGAAAAGATATTGTACCAGCCCCAGTTCTGGTCGCGGGTCGGCGCCAGATCGTCATTACATAGCCGCGGACTGTAGCCGGCGGCCGCCTCGTGAGTCTTCGTCTGCTGCGTGTGGGATGAATGTGGCATGAAACCTGCTCCTCTGAATGAAAACCCTTTGATATGGATTGCTGAGGCTATTGCAGGATCCAGGCCAGAATGATGAATCTTGTATACAAAAAATAAATTTTATGTATACGATCTGCTATCGATAAGTGAAACCGGAGTGGGTTAATGAATAATGAACATCGTCTCCAGGCCGCGCCAGCGCTGCAGGACAAGGACGAAAGCATTTACCAGGCGCTGATGACGGCTATCGTCGAACATCAGCTGCCGCCGGGCAGCAAACTGCCGGAAGAGGCGCTAGCGGAGGTGTTCGCCGTGAGCCGCACCGGCATCAGAAAGGTGCTGCAACGACTCGCCGCTGTGCAACTGGTCACGTTGACGCCCAAACGTGGTGCACACGTCACCAGCCCGAGCATGGAAGAGTCCCAGGCGATCTTTCGCACCCGGGCGCTGCTCGAGGTCGCCAATCTCCCCGATGTGATCGCGCGCTGTCAGCCGCCGCATCTGGCGGCGCTGGAGAACATTATTCAGCGTGAACAGCAGGCCCATGCGGCGCACGACGGCCCGGCGGCGATCCGCCACTCCGCTGACTTTCATATTCAGCTGCAGGCTATCTCCGGCAACCCGGTGCTCACAGAGATGGTGACCCGCCTCAGCCAGCGCTCCTCTTTAGTGATTGCCGCCTGGGGCGCCCCCTGGCGACAGGGCTGCCGTTGCGACGATCACCAGCAGTTGGTCGGTTTGCTGCGGGATAAAGCCCTGCAGCCGCTCAGCGAGGCGCTGATGCACCATTTTGATCATATTGTCGCCAGCCTGTGCTTCGAGCGCGATGGCGTCAGCCTGCCCGATTTTTCCCGGCTGTTCGCCGGCCACAAGGAGTCGTGATGTCTTCCGTTCGTATACAAGTGATTAACCCCAACACCAGCCTGGCGATGACCGAAACGATAGGCGCCGCCGCGCGTGTGGTCGCTGCGCCGGGCACCGAGATCCTTACGGTCTGTCCCCGCGCCGGGGTGCCGTCAATTGAGGGCCACTTTGACGAAGCCATCGCGGCGGTCGGCGTGCTGGAGCAGATCAGGGCCGGACGCGAGCAGGGAGTGGATGGGCATGTGATCGCCTGCTTCGGCGACCCGGGGCTGCTGGCGGCGCGGGAGCTGGCCCAGGGGCCGGTGATCGGTATCGCGGAGGCGGCAATGCATATGGCGACGATGGTCGCCACCCGTTTCTCCATTGTGACCACGCTGCCGCGCACGCTGATCATCGCCCGTCATTTGCTGCACCAGTACGGATTTCATCAACACTGCGCGGCGCTGCACGCCATTGACTTGCCGGTGCTGGCGCTGGAAGACGGCAGTGGCCTGGCGCAGGAGAAAGTGCGTGAGCGCTGCATTCGCGCGCTGAAAGAGGATGGCAGCGGGGCGATTGTTCTTGGCTGCGGCGGGATGGCGACCCTGGCGCAGGAGTTGACCCGCGAGCTGCGGGTGCCGGTGATCGATGGCGTCAGCGCGGCGGTGAAGATGGTGGAGTCGCTGGTCGCGCTGGGCCTGGCGACCAGCAAGCATGGGGACTTAGCGTTCCCGGAGAAAAAAGCGTTAAGCGGACAGTTTCAGTCGTTAAATCCATTTTAAAAGGGGCAGGAGATGGGAGAGAACCAGGAACACTATCCTCGCGATCTGCGAGGTTACGCAGGGGAACCGCCGCACGCGCGCTGGCCGGGTGGGGCGCGGATCGCGGTGCAGTTCGTCCTCAACTATGAGGAAGGTGCGGAGAATCACGTCCTGCATGGCGATGCGGGTTCGGAACAGTTCCTGTCCGATATTATCGGCGCCGCCAGCTACCCGGCGCGCCATATGTCGATGGATTCACTCTATGAGTACGGCAGCCGGGCAGGGTTCTGGCGCATCCATCGCGAGTTCAGCCAGCGCGGGCTGCCGTTGACCGTTTTCGGCGTGGCAATGGCGCTGGCGCGGCACCCGGAGATTGTGGCGGCGATCAAGGCCGCGGATTACGATGTGGTCAGCCACGGCTGGCGCTGGATCCACTATCAGCACATGGATATCGCCGAGGAGCGCGCGCATCTGCAAAAAGCGGTGCAGGTACTGACCGACCTGTTCGGCAAACCGCCCACCGGCTGGTATACCGGCCGCGACAGCCCTAACACCCGCCAGCTGGTGGTGGAGCACGGCGGCTTTGACTACGACAGCGATTATTACGGCGATGATTTACCTTTCTGGAGCGAAGTGGCCTGCAGCGACGGCAGCCAGCGGCCGCACCTGATCGTGCCTTATACCCTCGACGCCAACGACATGCGCTTCGCCACCGCCCAGGGATTCAACACCGCGGAGCAGTTTTATACCTATCTGAAAGACAGCTTTGACGTGCTCTACGCCGAGGGTGAAACCGCGCCGAAGATGATGTCCGTGGGAATGCACTGCCGGCTGCTGGGGCGCCCGGGCCGTTTCCGCGCGCTGCAGCGTTTCCTTGACTATATCCAGCAGCACGACAAGGTGTGGGTCTGCACCCGGCAGCAGATTGCCGACCACTGGCGCGAAACCCATCCGTATCGCGGGTAGCTTGTTGCCCCTGATCCTGGCCCTCTCTTCAGGGAGAGGGCTCCGCCAGGTCGCGTCTGTTACACCGGTTTACCAGAATGTAATTTGATTATTGAATAAGCATGGCGAGGAGTACCAGGCACAGCAGCAGCACATAGATGCGCGCATACCATACATCAGGTACCGCAGGGATTGCCCGGCGGCTAAACACTATCCCGGCCCAGCCGGTCAGGACGAGCAGGCCTAAAATTTTCAGGTTGATAAACCCAAGAAATCCGCTCAGCGGAATGCTGTGCCAGCCAATGACGGCATAGGTCACAGCCCCGCATAGCGCCACGGGCAAAGAAAGCGGGTTGGATGCGCTAACGCACTCCTGCATTGCATACCCGTGTCGCCGTAGCAGGGGCACCGTCATGACGCTGCCGCCCACGCCCAGCAATGCGGCGATCGTACCGATAATCACACCGCCGCCGGTGACCACTGGCAGGGACAGGCGACGCCGAGCGCTGCCCGTGAAAAAACCCTTGCGCAACAAACAATCGCTGATGGTTGCCAGCATATAGAGAATAAACAGCGCGCGAACAATATTCTCGCTCAATATCCCCGCCAGACAGGAGCCCACCACCGCCCCAATGGCAATAAACCATAACAACGGAAACAGCGTCTGCGCGGCAAGCCTGCCCGCCCGCCAGTTTCGATAGCTGACCCAGCCGGCGTTAAATATCATCACCGCCGTTGAGGTAGCCACCGCGACATGCATGGCGTTGCCCGCGATCGCCGGCTGCCGGAGCATCAGTTGATAGACAAAGGGCACCACCACAAAGCCGCCGCCGAAGCCGAACAGCACCGTGGTAATGCCGGTAGTAAAGCCTGCCAGCGCAATAATAACGATCTCATTCAAGAGAGTATCCCCGACCTGAAAATGAGCGAGCAGCTTATACCGGTCGCGTACTGCTTCCCATTTGCGTAGCGCTCAATTACCTTTGTAAATCGGTCAGAGGGAGGCAGGTGTGCGCAACGTAAAAATTGACGAGTTCGATCGACTCGATCGTGATGTGGTGGCGTTAGGTAATGACTATGCGCAGGGATTTATCCTGCCCCCGCACCAGCATCGTCGCGCACAGCTACTGTATGGCGCGACCGGACTGATGTATGTCACTACGCAAGACGGAGAATGGGTGGTTCCTCCGCAACACGCTGTCTGGATCCCCCCTGAAACCGTGCATGCCGTCAGATTTGCAGGGGTGACCACGCGTAGCTTGTATATTGAGCCAGATTGTGTGGCCGCTTTCATTAAACACCGTCGTTGCGAAGTGATCAGCGTCTCGCCGCTGTTGCGCCAGCTACTGCTTGAGGCTGTGGATTTACCACCGTTGTACGACAGCCCACGCGATCGCACGCTGATACAGTTGATGTTGCTGGAACTGGCCGCCATGCCGGTCCGCGAATTTGACATTCCGTTGCCGCAGCATCCGGCGCTGCTGGCGCTTTGTCAGGCTTTTTTGCTTAACCCCTCTATCCATGATCCTGCGGCGCGCTGGGCCAGGGCGCTGTTTATGAGTCCTAGTACCTTTCGCCGCCATTTCCTGAAGCAGCTGGGCCTGTCGTTTTCCGCCTGGCGACAGCGAGCCTGCGTGGTGAGCGCCCTGGCATGGTTGATAGCAGGCAAACCGGTGAACGAAGTGGCATTATCCCTTGGATACGACAATGCGTCCTCTTTCGCCACCATGTTCCGCCGCGTGACCGGGCAGCCGCCGTCGTTTTATCACCCAGCCTGAGGCGTCGGAGAAGGGGACTCCCGCAGCATGTGTCGGAAATGAATGTCGCTTTTATGGCGTTGCTATGCGTTTACGCGGTCATAAGACAGATAATCCAGGAAGGCCTGGCTTCGTTTTCAGGTACCCCTACATTTAGTGGTGGCTACATCCAGGCGGTTTATCTATTCTGCCTGTAACCGTGAGAAGACCGGAGTCTCTCTTTGTGAACCATCTTATCGTTGAAAAAATCATCATCATCATTCTTCTCATCCTGTGGGGATTCGATACCTTCAGAACCAGGAAAAGAAAACGCTATGATCCCGCCATTGAAGCGGCTGATGCCAGCGAACGCCATCAATGGCGCTATCTGAGATGGGGGTTTCGAATCATACAGGTGGTAGCGGGAGTGTATATCGTCGTGCAGCTGATTCAGGTTTTACTGAGATAGAGGCCGCCGGCAGGGCGGCGGGACAGAACATCTGGCTGACCAGAATGAGGTCAGGCAATAGCGGTTTTCACGTCGGCAAAGGGGAATGTCCGCTCTGAGCCAGGAGCGGAACTTACCCCGATGAAGTAAATCCGGATTTTTGCCGGATAAACCCCCAATAATTTACGTAGCAGGGATCCATTCAACAATAATTCTTGCCAACTCCCTGGGCTGTTCGAGCGGAATCATATGGCCGCAATCCAGAATGATTCTTAACGACGCATAAGGTATGGCTTCGACCAATTCTTCTGCCTCCTTCATCGAACGGATGGCATCATCTTCACTGGCGATAACCAGCGTTGGACAACGTATCGTTGCAGAAGGTATACCTTGCCTGGATAAGGATGATTGCGTTATGAAGGCTTCAAATCCCAGAGAGCATCCCATTTTCTGGATAGCTGAAATCATATCCTGATTTGATGTGTTTAGAGGGTGGAGTGACCGGGCAATAGCATGTCTGCTCAGCCCCTTAAAGGTTGTGGGGGACAATGACTGCACGCTTTTCCGCTTTGCTTCAGCTTCCAACGGCGTATCTTCCCGTAAGGAACTGGCAATAAGCACTAAGGACTCTACACGTTCAGGGAATTCTGCTGCCAGTTGTCGGGCAATATATCCTCCCATCGAAAAACCTATCAAAGAAAACTTCTCAGGCAGAAGAGTAATCAAATGCTGCACTACATCATGAATGGTTCGTCCTTCAGTTACAGCTGCATGATGAACAATACAGTTTGACGGGAGATATGTTTCAAATTCATGCCAAAGCATTTCATTCAGCATAAACCCAGGAATTAAAACGATTCTACGCGGCTTTAAACTCATAATTCTCGCTTAAATGCATCAGTGTATTTATTGGATAAGACAGGTTAAAAATATCTTACTAACAGCGACAATATCAAATTGCAGCCCTGGATAGGCGTTTGTCTATTTCCACAGAGTTTCTGAACGTTTCTAACGTTCTCCCTGGCTTCCTCCACCATCAACAGGCTGATCCCGAATTGAGCAAGCTCTAATGCCCAGGTCCGTGTACAACCTACCAGAGCACTTTTCCGCTTCTCGCTCATAGCGGACCTTCAAATCAGATAGCTTGTCCGCTCTGTGCCAGGAGCGGACATTAAAATCAAAACCGATGGCAAGCTTACCGAGCATGACATTATGCTTGCGCTGCTTTGTAACGTGCTTCCAGCTTATCCAAAAAGCCAAAAAGTACTTGATTCATTTCACTGTAATCGTGCGCCCGGAGCGCTTCAGGCGTGTCAACGAAACGATATTCTGCTGCACGGCTCAGGTCTTTCTCAGAATGAGCGATCAGCCGTTCTACAACGTCCAATGTGAGCTCCATGTGGCACTGGAAACCAAAGACGCGGTCTGAATAGGCAACGATCTGCCGCGGACAGCCTTCGCTGTAAGCAATAATTTTGGCCTCTGGCGTCAAACCTGGCATATCGTTATGCCAGTGACCCACTTCCAGTGTTTTCCCAAAGTGAGAGAACATCTCATCCTTCCTGCCGTCTTCGGTCAATGTGATCGGGAATTTACCAATCTCTTTTTCCGGGCTATGAGAGAACGGCGCGCCCAGCGCTTCACCAATGAGCTGTGAACCCAGGCAGATACCGATCACCGCCTTACCGGTTTTAACCGCGGAAGCAATGAGCGCCTGTTCCGCTTTAGCATTAAAGTGCGGGCACGCTTCAAGCGTGGTGTCCGGATCTTGCGGACCGCCCATAACGACTAGAAAATCGATGCCTACGGCGTCATCAGGTAGCCGATCGCCTGCATAGACGCGTGAGTAAGTTACATCATGACCCTGGTTTATTGCCCAGGTTTCATATGCGCCCGGGGCTTCAAAACTTTCATGTACGATAAAGTGTACACGCATGAGGTTAAGCTCCTGTAATATCTTTGATGATCAGAATGATAAGTCACGCACCCATTGCCTAAGGCTCTACTCCGGGTGGTTCCAGTTTCGATATGATAATGGCAGGGGCTAAATCTGAAATGCCAGGTAGTATAGATAAAGCGCCAAGACATGATGAAGCCACAGGCTGGTCCAGTACTGCGATAAGCTATCAACGCGGCGAGGTAGATCCTCCCCATCATCATGTTGAGGGGCAGCTACTCTTCGCCACCAGAGGGGTTATGCTGGTGCAAACAGAGAGTGACCGTTGGGTGATCCCTCCTCAGCGGGCATTATGGCTACCGCCTCTGCATATCCATAGTTACCATCTGCTTTCACAAACCGATCTCAGGGCGATCTATTTCAGCAGTAGCCTTATCGCAGAATGTACGAGCTTTACGAAGAGTCAACAGGTGCATGTGATCACGGCTACGCCGTTAGTCAAAGAGCTTATCGCAGGGCTGTTCAGTGAGGACTACGCCAGACCGAGTCAACGGAAGATAGCGTTGTTGCTTCTGGAAATTCTCAGCGAGGCTCCACCTTTAACGATGGCGCTACCCATGCCGAATGATGAGCGATTATTTAGCGCGGCCAGATCGCTACTGGTCAATCAGCGCTGGGAAGCATCGCTGAGCGAGCTGGCTTTTATGTCGGCCATGTCGGAACGGACCTTTTCCCGCTTGTTTATGAAGGATACAGGCTTTAGTTTTAGAACATGGAAGCAGAGAGCCAGAATTTGCGCTTCGTTGGATCTTCTCGCGAACGGTGTTCCAATCAAACAGGTCGCTTATCAGCTTGGTTTCTCATGCCCGGCGGCATTTACCGCTGCTTTTCGCTGCATTCTGGGGTCTACGCCACGCGATTTTGTGCCTTAAAGCGGGAAACCCTCAAAGCGGTCTTTGAGACTGTCATGGGCATATTACCAGACGCAGAAACCCTGCGAGGGTAGGGGTATCCCGCCTTTGCTGTTGAGAAAGGTAGTTTAATTTGCACCCGACATCACTCTCATTGATTAAAGCACGGAGTGGAGATTATTGCGGTCAACAGTTCTGACAAACCGTGAAAGAGAAGGCCTGCGTAAAGAAAAAAGGTGTCGCGATGCGTGATGAAATTACCTTATGACAGACCTTGCGGTGATTTACGGCACCGGGAGGATTCCGGACGCTGTGAGCCCCTCATTGCTACGAAGCCTGATTCTGCTGTACCTCACGCCATATGATAGCCTGCGCAACAATCACATCCTGCCCATTAATGCGTCCAGGGGAGTACTCCCGGGCCCTGGACGTCACCTGTGTAGGCTGAAGATAAATTAGCATTGCTGTTAATCGTGGGTTCTGCAGATGGGTAGAAATTGATAACTTAGGATGCAAGTTCGTCCCGCTCTTTCTGCAGTTTTCATCGAGGGGATATTCTGCGGAATAATTGTGCCCATATACAAAGATAGTTCCGAATCGGAATGAGTTAATAATCGGTACAGCAGGCGTTGCGCTCGGGCCGACAATGATCGACCACGAAAAGCAGGAAGTATTACTTTGTCAGTAATACGATATCCTCTCAGAAAAGCGATGTTTCCTTTCTGGCATATTAGCAACCCGGCGCGAACATCGTTTTCATAGATAATATATACTTCTCTCTCTGAAATATGGTCACACAACTCTTCGTCATCAACTGCTACCAAATTGCTTGCAGACAGTTCGCGAACTGTCTGCCATGTATGCTTATAGGCATCACCCAGGGCCTGACAACACCAGTCAAAATCTTCGTATGTCGCCACTTGCAAAGTAAGAGATTTATCATTGAATTCAGGGGGTTCAGAAAAAGACGTGGCATATATATACTGGTCGGGAATACCCTGCAGGAAGGACTGGCCGGGTACAAGAATGCGGACATACTGAGCTCTGAGTTGTGACCATTCCTTACTAATGAGTTCTAATGCAGTATGATTTAGGTCAGAATCCATACCTACAATATCAATAAAAGGTTTGTTAATATTTCCGCCCTGATAACGGGGGCCAGTAAGAAATTGCTTTCCATCAATTTTGAGTTTTCGTTGTAAAAAATATTCCTGACATAATCCAGTTTCTCTCCAGGGAAATCGCGCCGAGAAACTTCTGTCTGTACACCTCGATTCCTGCTCTGACAACCATTGTTTTAACCATGAACGTAGAGTAACTTCAGGCACAGGTAGCCTGGCATATTGAGATAGCATGTAAGATAGCATAAAAAATATTTTGCCCTTGGATGTAAAAATGTTTTTTTAAACAAATCAGAATAGTTCTACTCTCATTTTATTACCAATTATAGCTGGCACGTCAGCTCCTTGCTCAATGCGGACCTTTAGCTCGACAGCTTGTCCGCTCCGCGCCAGAAGCGAACAGTGTTATGAGTGGCCAGTGATAAAACGTCAGCCCGTTGACCTTGCCTTACAGCACCTCAACCACTTCAAATTCTTCTGCGATCAACTCCATATCTTCAGAAAAATGACCTTCAGAGCTGAAAAATCTCTGATGCTCTTTCTTCCAGTATTCAAGGCTTAAATCGCCTTCACCTTCTTTGCGGGCGAACGCTTCAGTGACATCACAAAAACGAACCAGCTGCATCGAAATCAGTCTGATCACGCAAACTGGAACATTCTGACCATCAAGAATAATGTTATAACTCCCGATTCTCGGGGCGGATTCTTCCTGCTGGTAAGAGGCAAAAGATCCGCAAGAGGCCGTTTTGATCCCTTTTTTGATCAGGTCAGCCAGCTCGTTAGCCAGTTGCGGACTGTCCCCCATTTGCCAGGCATCTGCGCCGGGATATTTCTTTTTTATTTCCTCAACCTCAACCATGAAAATTCCTTCGTTATCGTCAATGAAAAGAAAAGCTATCCCTTTTTTAACATGAGCGGTCCCAACATAATAGGCGATATCATTCTTTAGATAGTGTGGTCCGTTCTTCGCTCAAAACTGACCTTGATCGATAACTTCGGCTGGCTGGACAATGCGTCGATTCCATTCTCGATGAGCCGAATAGGCGCCATTGTCTCCCTGGGTATCGCGCTGTACTTGATTTACTCCAGCAGCAGGGCAAAAGCCGCAACGGTGGAAATCCCCCGTCGGCCAGTACCGCAGGGGAGCTGACGATTATTGCCAGCGTTTCAGCAGCAGGCTGGCGTTAATGCCGCCAAAGCCAAAACCGTTCGACAGCGCATAACGCATCTTCTGCGGGCGGGCCTGCAGCGCCACCAGGTTCATGCCTGCCGCGTCTTCATCGGGGTGATGCAGGTTCAGCGTCGGCGGCACCACCTGGTCACGCAGGGCCTGAATGGTGAAGATGGCCTCGATCCCGCCGGCCGCGCCTAACAGATGGCCGGTGGCGGATTTCGTCGAGGTAATGGCGACCGGATGCGCGCCAAACAGCGTTTTAATCGCCGCCAGCTCACCTTTATCACCGACCTGCGTCGAGGTGGCGTGGGCATTGATATGGTCAATCTCGTCGACGGTCACCCCGGCCTGGCGAATAGCGATCTCCATGGCCCGACGTGCGCCGTTCCCGTCTTCCGGGCCTGCGGTCAGGTGATAAGCATCTGCGCTGGTGCCGTAGCCCACCAGCTCGGCCAGCGGCGTGGCCTCGCGCGCCAGCGCGTGCTCCAGAGATTCGATCACAATAAGCCCGGCGCCTTCTCCCATCACAAAACCATCGCGGTCACGGTCAAAGGGGCGGGAAGCGCTTTCCGGCTGGTCGCTGTAGGCGCTGGACAGCGCCCTTGCCGCGGCAAACCCGGCCAGGCTAACGCGATGAATTGCCGCTTCCGCGCCGCCGCAGAGGGCAATATCCGCCTCGCCGCTGCGGATCATCCGCGCTGCATCGCCGATGGCCTGGGCACCCGCTGCGCAGGCGGTGACCGGCGCGCCGATGGGGCCCCGGAAGCCGTGGGCGATAGACACATGCCCGGCGGCCAGGTTGGCCAGGAAAGAGGGGATAGTGAACGGCGAGAGACGACGCGGCCCGCGTTCATCGGTGGTATGTACCGCATTGGCGATCTCGCTGAAGCCGCCGATCCCGGTGGCGATCACCGTGGCGGTACGTTCCTGTTCGGCCGCAGATGCTGGCGACCAGCCGGCCTGGGTCAGCGCTTCACGGGCGGCGACCAGCGCAAACTCGATAAAGCGATCCATCTTTTTGCGCTCTTTCGCCGGGATGGTCGCCAGCGGGTCGAAGCCGTGCAGCGGATCGCTGTCAATGGACGGCACCTGGCCGGCCACTTTGCAGGGAATATCCGCGACCAGCTGCTCGCTGAGCCGGGTGACCCCTGACTTTCCTGCCAGCAGCGACTGCCAGACGTGCTGTACGCCGCAGCCCAGCGGGCTGACAATCCCCATCCCGGTGACGACAATGCGTTTAACGGAAACGCCCATAGTTAACTCTCCTGTAGTATCAGTGTGCCGGCGGCTTTTTCATCAAGGGAACCAGCAGCGCGGCAAGTAAAAAACCCATCATGATGAGGTAGAAAGCATCGGAAAATGCCTGGGTTCGCGCCTCCCGTAGCGCCAGCGCGGCATCCGGTGAGATCCCCGCGTGGCGAAGTTTGCCGCGCTGCGCTGAACAAAATCCTGGCGTTATTCAGATGGCCGCCAGAACGAGGACGCTTTTCTTACTGGCCGGATTCATTGCTGGCATCTCTGTAAGGTTCCGGTTGGAATTTTTGTCCGCTATCGCCTTCGCGTTTGCGCAGCAGATATTCATGACGATATTTCATCAGCGGCGAGGCGGCGGGGCCCGGCACCATGGCGTATTTACCCGGGATAATCTCTTCCCCAGTCGCTTTATCCACCATGACTGGCTCCACGTGGCGCTGGGTTGCCATTTCCACCAGCTGCATCTGACGCCCTTCGGGGGCGAAGTGGCGATTACCCCATTCCGCCAGCGCCAGCAGCACCATGCGGAAATCGCGGCCGCGCGGCGTGAGGTGGTATTCGTAGCGCGGCGGGGTGCTGCTGTAGCACACCTTCTCCAGCAGTCCGTCATCGACCAGCGCCTTCAGGCGGCGCGACAGAATATTGGGCGCGACGTTGCTGCTTTTCTGGAACTCGTCAAAGCGGGTAAAGCCCGCGAAGGCATCGCGCAGGATCATGATGCTCCAGCTGTCGCCGATGCGGCCCAGGCTGCGGGCGATGGGGCAGGGAGCGTGGCAAAGCGGTTCATTTTTCATGGGCTGTCCAGTAACCAGGTGGCTTTTACCAGCAAATTGACATAGTAACTATCAAAATGCAAGTTACTCTTCATAGTACCCAGAGAAGAAGCTGCTGCCGTTTCGCTACGCCGTTTCACCTTTGAATGCTGAAAACTGGACAGTCGCCGCCGCCTTATATCTGCTTGACCGTAATAAGAGATAAATATCGCTGATGGCAGATGAAACATTTTAATAATGATAAAAATCGATGTGCTGGGTAATGACCTTTATTGGGGGACACGATATAAGGTATGGCGACACTCAAATTAACATTCTCATAACTTATAAAGGTTAAATAAATGAAGCTGGTGGGTATTGTTGGTTGGCGAGGGATGGTGGGCTCAGTATTGTTGCAACGCATGATCGAAGAAAATGATTTCGACGATATTACAGCGCATTTTTTTAGTACCTCCAGTGCGGGTACCCCGGGCCCGGTTATTAATGGTAAAAGCGACAGGCTGAAAGATGCGAATTCCCTTAGCGCACTCGCCGAAATGGATATCATCATCACCTGTCAGGGCGGGGATTATACCAAAGCCATCTATCCGGCGTTAATTAACCATGGCTGGCAAGGTTACTGGATTGATGCGGCTTCGGCGCTGCGGATGGATGAAAGAGCCTGCATTATTCTCGACCCCGTCAACCGCGAAAATATCGATCGTGCGGTAAAAGCGGGAATTAAACTGTTTGTCGGCGGCAACTGCTCCATTACGCTGAGCCTGATGGGGTTGGCCGGGCTGATAAAAGCGGATCTTATCGAATGGATGAGCGTGATGACCTATCAGTCTGCCTCCGGGGCGGGCGCCAAACAGGTGCGGGAATTAATCGCACAAAGCGCTTATATCAGTCAGCATTTATCCGCTGATGAACTGACATCATCAGGTTCCGTGCTGCCATTGGTAAATAAAGTGAGTGAGTTGATTAACAGCGCGGGCATGCCGGTGGAGAATTTTGGCGTCCCCCTCATGGGCAGCATCATTCCGTGGATCGACAGCGATCTGGGCGATGGAAACAGCCGCGAAGAATGGAAGGGCGAGGCGGAAACTAATAAAATTCTTGGCCTTGCGCCGGGTACCATCCCGGTCAATGGTTTATGCATTCGGGTCGGTGTGATCCGCTGTCACAGCGCGGCGATTACGCTGAAACTTAAACGTGAGGTCAGCGAAGCAGAATTTGCTGAGTTAGTCACCCATTCCCATCCGTGGGTAAACTATGTCCGCAATAATAAGCAAGACAGTGTCAGTAAATTGACCCCGGCTGCTATTAGTGGTTCGCTGCAGGTAGGTATTGGCCGCTACAAGAAAATGTCGCTAAATAATGACCCAGTCTACTCGGTGTTAACGGTTGGCGATCAGCTATTGTGGGGGGCGGCGGAACCCCTGCGCCGCATGTTAAATATCCTGCTGGGCAAAATATAGTTACGGTCATCCGGGGAAAGCCCTCGCGCGCAGGCGGTTAAGACAAATGTTTAACGAAGCGTTTGCGAACCTCCTTGTAGCCGTTATTTTCATAAAATTGATGCGCTCTGATTCTTTTTTCACTACTTGAAAGTTCGATCTGAGCGCATTGTTTATCGCGGGCGAGGCGCTCTGCGGCCTGGAGAAGCTGCTGGCCTATCCCTGATCCACGTGACGATTCCTCTATGACCAGCGCGGAAATTAATGCCCATAAACGGTTCTCATGTACCGGTAAAATAAAATTGATAACGATTACGCCACACACGGCGTTTTCTGTTTCCGCCACCAGCGCACTCATCATCCTCTGCGGGGCAGTGATGCGTTGCGCTAAGATCGCCGTCTCCGTCTGATAGCCCAGCTGCAGAAATAGCGTTTGCAGCGAGGGGATATCTTTTGCTTCCGCAGCTCTGATGAACACCATGATCTTCGACTCCAAATAGCGTGTTACCGGACCGGAGCGGGCCGGCGGATACCTTATTCCCCGGTCCGCTCCAGTCTATGCCACTCAGTCCATCAGACTGACCTGGGCGGCGACAATCCGCCAGCCGTAGGGGAAGCGTACCCAGGTCTGCTGCTGGCGGCCCAGGCGGGCGCTGCCCTCGCGGGTGAACTCGGTGCTGCACACCGCCATATCCGCACCAAAGGTGGTGATGGTGGTATGGCGCAGATCGCGGGCCAGACCGGCGGCGGGGCGGGCGGCGCGAAAGGCGCGGATCGCCTCGATGCCATACAGATTCTCACCGGCCCCCAGCCGCACGGTGCGCGGATCGTGCCAGAACAGCGCATCCAGCGCCTCGATGTTATTGCTGACCAGCGCCTCTTCATACTGATAAAACGCCGCCGTCACCTCGGCGAGGATCGCCGGGCGGTCTACATTATCCAGATTGATCATGCTGCACTCTCCGCCACTCGGGCATCGGTAATGCCCATCGCTTCCAGCGCCCGCGCGGCGCGAAGACAGGCTTGTTCGTTAAACGGCGCGGCAATCAGCTGCAGACCAATCGGCTTACCGCTGGCGGTACGCAGGGGCACGGTCACCACCGGCAGACCGAGGAAGGAGATCGGCTGCGTCAGCATTCCCATGCTGGCACGTACCGGCAGCGGCTGGCCGTTAATCACCATCTCCTCCGCGCCTATTGGCGTGGCGCTGCATGGGGTGGCCGGGGCGATCAGCACGTCGGCCTGACTGAACAGGGATTTGATCGCCTGGCGAGCATGACGGCGAAAACGCTGAGCCTGCAGATACCACGCGGAGGGGATCATCGCGCCGGCCAGCAGCCGCTCGCGGGAGTGAGGTTCAAAGCGCTCGGGCGAGTGGCGAAGATCCGTCAGGTACTGATTGCCGCCTTCGCTGGCGCTGATGATAAAGGCCGCCGAGCGGGCCAGCGCGGCATCCGCGAACTGCAGCTCGCTGTCGGCGCCCAGCGCGTGGGCGACCCGATCCACGGCCGCCCGCGCGTCGTCATCGCACCAGGTGGTGAAATAGCCGCCCAGCCGCGCGCAGCGCAGCCCCTCCAGCCCGCGTTCCAGCAGGTTGCCGGTGCGCTCGCTGGCTTTATCAGCCTGAAAGTCATCGGCCGGGTCGCGCCCCTGCAGGGCGTCATACACCGCGGCGAGGTCGGCCACCCGGCGGGCAAAAGGACCAATATGATCCAGACTGGCGACAAACGGATGGCTGCCAGAGCGCGACAGGCGACCGAAAGTGGGTTTCAGGCCAAAGATCCCGCACAGCGACGCGGGGACACGGATCGAGCCGTTGGTGTCGCTGCCGAGGCTGAAATGAACCAGCCCGGCCGCCACCGCCGCGGCCGAACCGCCGGAAGAACCGCCGGCGATCCGCGACAGATCGTGCGGGTTGCGCGTCGCGCCATAGTGGCTGTTTTCGGTGGTGAAGCCGTAGGCGTAGGCGTCCATATTGAGCATCCCGCTGAGCAGGGCGCCGGCGCTGTGCAGCTGGCGCACCGCCCAGCTGTCGCTGGCTGCCGGCGGCCGATCGCTCAGCAGTTCGGCGCCGGCGAGGGTGGTGTGCCCGGCGACATCAAACAGATTTTTCACTGCGTAAGGAATCCCTGCCAGCGGCGGCAGGGGGCGCTTTTCCCGGCGCAGGGCGTCGATGCTGTCGGCCTCCGCCAGCATGCGCTGGGCGGTGACCTCGGTCCAGGCGTTGATCTGCGGATTCACGCGGGCGATATCGTCCAGCGTCTGGCGGGCGATCTCCCGGGCGCTCAGTTCGCCATCGTGCAGCGCACGCTGGATCTCGGCGATAGTGAAGTGATGAAGAGTCATGCTTTATACACCCCCGCAATCTCCTCGCGCGGCCCGAGGGGATAGTCCATCAGCGGCTGCGCCATGGCGGCGATGCGGGCAAACTGGCGCTCCAGCTCTTCACGACGCGGCGCATCCAGCTCCATATCCAACAGGTGAGTCATCTGCGTCAGATACTCGCTCCAGTCTGGCTGTGTGGTCATAGTCTGCTCCTTAGTATCCGGCGGCGGCGCCGTTGCTGCGTGGATCGGTCGCCCCTTCAAGCAGGCCGTTGGGATGACGGACAATGGCGCCGGCGTGGCCCATCGCTTCGCTGAAATCAGCCAGCACTTCTACGTCATGCCCCAGCTCGCGCAGGCGAGCGATACAGGCGGGGGCAAAGCGTCCCTCCAGCTTCAGTGAGTCGGAGGACTGGCCCCAGGTGCGGCCCAGCAGCCAGCGCGGACGGGAGATGCTCTCCTGCAACGGCACCCCCTGCAGGATATAGCGAGTAAACAGCGCCGCCTGCGTTTGCGGCTGACCGTCGCCGCCCATCGAGCCATAGACCATCACCCGGCCATCGTTCAGGCGCGCGGCGGCAGGGTTGAGGGTGTGGAATGGCTGTTTGCCAGGGGCCAGCGCCAGGAGATGCTGCGGGTCGAGGCTGAAGGCCGCCCCGCGGTTTTGCCAGACGATCCCGGTGTCCGGGAGTACCACGCCGCTGCCGAACTCGTGATAGATACTCTGAATAAACGACACTGCCAGTCCGCTGTTATCCACGACGCCCATCCAGACGGTATCGCCCGGGCCTTTGCCGCCGCCCCAGGGGGAAGCGCTGGCGTCGTCGATGCTGTCGGCCAGCGGCTGCAGGGCTTCCGGGGTGAGCAACTGCTGTACATCCACATCCAGATGGCGCGGATCGGTGATATGCGCATCGCGCAGGGCAAACGCCCGCTTGGTGGCTTCGACGATACGGTGCACCGTTTGCGCGTCGTCGGCATCGGCCATCTTCAGACGGTCGGTGATGCCAAGGATCGCCAGCGATACCAGCCCCTGCGTGGGTGGGGCAAGATTCCACAGCGTTCCCTGCTGGTGCTGGAGCGTCAGCGGCCCCGGACGCCTGGCGCGGTGGGCCTGCAGGTCGCCGAGGGTGACAGGCATCCCCAGCGTGGCCATACCCTGCGCCAGACGCTCGGCCAGCGGCCCGCGATAAAAGCTGTCGAGACCGTCGCTGGCCAGCATGCGCAGGGTACCGGCGAGGGCGGGCTGGCGGAAGCGGCTGCCGGGCCGCGGGGCCTCGCCCGCGGCCAGCCAGGTTTCGCTGAAGCCCGGCTGATGGCGCAGCTCTTCCAGTTTGCTGGCGGTGGCGTGGGCCTGCGAGGCAGTGACCGGAATACCGTCTTCGGCATAGCCGATCGCATCGGCCAGCAGGCGGGCCACCGGCAGCGCGCGGCCGGTTAAGTCCCGTGAAATACGCAGCGCCTCGTCCCAGCCGCTGACGGTGCCGGCGACGGTCAGCGCGGCCTGCGGTCCCCGGTGGGGAATATGCCGCTGTCCGGCGTAGGCCTCGAGGGTCGCCAGCGATCCGGCGGCCCCGCTGGCGTCAATGGCGATGGGGTCTCCCTCAGGCGGCACGATCAGCCAGAAGCCATCGCCGCCGAGGCCATTCATATGGGGATAGACGACGGCGATGGCCGCCGCGGCAGCCACCATCGCTTCAATGGCGCTGCCGCCCTCGCGCAGGATCGCCAGCGCGCTCTGACTGGCGAGGTGGTGGGGGGCCACCGCCATGCCGTGGGTCGAAACGTTGCTACTGTGCATAAATTATCCTTTCTGAACGAATCACCCGCAGAACACTGCAAAAGCTGTTCCATCTCTGAACGTTTCGTTTCATTGATAAAAACGATGACCAGAATTTTCCCACTGGCACGCTATGTGTAAGGCATAGCAGATACAGTATGATGAGGAATGGATGATGAAACGAAAGTTACAGGGGCGCTATGCAACAACTCGATGAACGACTGAAAGGGCAATACGCCTCGCTGTCGCCGCAGGAGCAGCGGGTGGCGGATTTCATCTTTGACCACTTTGACGACCTGATAAGCTACAACAGCGCCGAGCTGGCGCAGCTGAGCGGCGTGTCGAAAGCCACCGTCAGCCGGCTGTTTAAGCGCCTCGGTTACGACAAATATAAGGATATGCGCGATGAACTGCGCACTCTGCGTCAGAGCGGGATGCCGCTCACCGACCAGCGCGACGCGGTGCAGGGTAACACGCTGCTGGCGCGCCATTATAAGCAGGAGATGGCAAACCTCACCCAGTGGGTCAACGCCCTCGACGCCCGCCAGTTCGCTGAGGCGCTGACGGCGATGGTGGCCGCCCGCCGCATTGTGGTGATTGGCATGCGCAACGCCTATCCGGCGGCGCTGCATCTGCGCCAGCAGCTGCTGCAGGCCCGCGGCCAGGTGCTGGTGCTGCCCCAGCCGGGTCAGAGTCTCAGCGAAGAGCTGGTCGATCTGACCGCCGATGATCTGGTGGTAATGATGGCGTTTCGCCGCCGGCCGCGAATAGTACGCCCGCTGCTGCAGCAGCTGCAGCGCGACGGGGTGCCGGTCCTGTTAATGTGCGAGCCGCAGGCCCACAGCCTGTTTCCGCTCTCCCGCTGGCAGCTCTGCGCGCCGCTGGACAGCGTCTCCGCCTACGATAGCTATGCCTCGGTCAACAGCCTGATTAATCTGCTGGCCAATGCCTTTCTCCATGAAACGCTCGACAGCGGTCGTCCGCGCATCCACGATATCGCCACGCTTTACCAGCAGCTGGACGAGCTGGAACAACGCTGATGGGGCGCCAGCGTGGTGCTGTGCATTATTATGGTGCAATAAAAACCACGTCATGGCGCCGCCGCTCTCTGAACACTTTTCCGTTAACGCTTGTCCTTTCTCACTTTTTGTTTTAATTCCTCGCCAACCCTCGCCTCGTCTGTATCTGGCACATTAGTTGCAAAAACAGATTCAAAGAATCTTTTGTTTCATGCTAACGTAACGGGTAAACATCATGAAGAAACTGTTGATCGCGCTGGCCGGGGCCGCTTGTCTCCTATCGTCTGTTTCTGCCGCGCAGGCTGACCAGCTCCAGGATATTGAAAAACGCGGCGTCATCCGCATTGCCGTACCCCAGGACTTTCCACCGTTCGGCTCGGTGGGTACCGACCTGCAGCCGCAGGGGTATGACATCGATATGGCGCGCTATCTGGCGAAATCGATGAAGCTCAAGCTGCAGCTGGTCCCGGCGACCAGCGCCAACCGCGTGCCGTATCTGCAGACCGATAAGGTGGACCTGGTGATCTCCAGCCTCGGCAAGAACGCCGAGCGCGAGAAGGTGATCGACTTCAGCCGCGCCTACGCCCCGTTCTTCCTCGGCGTGTTTGGCCCGAAAGGGGCGGAACTGAAGGACGCGGCCGCGCTGAGCGGCAAAAGCATCGGCGTGACCCGCGGGGCGGTGGAAGATATGGTACTGACCAGCGTGGCGCCGCAGGCGGCGCAGATTAAGCGCTACGAGGATAATAACACTACGCTGTCGGCTTACCTGTCCGGTCAGGTGCAGTATGTCGCCACCGGCAATCTGGTGGTGGCGGCCATCTCCCGGCAGAACGCCGACAAAGCGCCGGTGCCGAGCTTTATGCTGAAGGACTCGCCGTGCTTTATCGGTCTGAAAAAGAACGAACCGGCGCTGAAGGCGAAAGTGGATACCCTCATCGAGCAGGGCATTAAGGACGGCACCCTCAACGGTCTGTCTGAGAAGTGGCTGAAAGCGCCACTGCCTGCCAGCCTCGGCGCGTAAGGTCTGGGGATGACGGAGCAACTTCATTTCTCTGAGCTCTGGCCGCACTGGCCGGAGCTGCTGGCCGGCCTGTGGGTGACGGTGCAGTTGACGGTGCTGGCGACGATCGGCGGACTGGCGATCGGCATCCTTGGGGCGGCGATCCGCAGCGGTCGCCCGGGAATGCTCAGCCGGGTATGGGGCGGATATGTGGAAATCATCCGTAATACGCCGTTTGTGGTGCAGCTCTTTTTTATCGTCTTTGGTTTACCGAACCTCGGACTGAAGATGACCGCCGGTGAAGCGGCGCTGCTGGCGATGGTGGTCAACCTCGGCGCCTATAGCACCGAGATCGTCCGCGCCGGCATCCAGGTGACGCCGAAGGGCCAGTGGGAAGCCGGTCGCGTGCTCGGGCTTAGCCGGACGCAAACCTTCGTTCGCGTCGTACTGCCCCCGGCGCTGCAGCGGATTTATCCGGCGCTGGTCAGCCAGTGCATCATTGTGATGCTCGGCTCGTCAGTGGTGTCGCAGGTCTCCTATGAGGAACTGACCTTCGCCGCCAACCTGATCCAGTCGCGGACATTTTTGAGCTTTGAGGTCTATCTGGTAACCACCGGGATCTACTTAGCGTTATCGATAGCGATGCGCCAGCTGCTGATGGCGGCGGGGCGTAAATGGCTGGGGGTACAGGCCTGATGACCACTTTTACTGACTGGGACATTATCCGCAACCTGCTGCTGGCCGGTCGCTGGACGGTGCTGCTGTCGCTGGTCGCGTTCACCGGCGGGGCGCTGGTGACCTTACCGTTACTGCTGCTGCGCCTCACCGGCGGACGCCAGGTGAAACGGCTGATCCGCGGGTATATTGAGCTGTTCCAGGGCACGCCGCTGCTGATGCAGCTGTTTCTGGCATTCTTTGGCGTGGCGCTGTTCGGCGTCGACGTCTCGGCGTGGACCGCCGCCTCGGTCGCCCTGACGCTCTACACCAGCGCCTTTCTGCTGGATATCTGGTTCGGCAGCATTCGCGCGCTGCCGAAAGGCCAGTGGGAAGCCTCGCGGTGTCTCGGGCTGAGCTTCGGCCAGACCCTGTACCGGGTGGTGGCGCCGCAGGCGCTGCGCATTGCCATCGCGCCGACGGTGGGCTTTGCCGTACAGGTGATCAAAGGCACGGCGCTGGCATCGATTATCGGCTTTGTGGAGCTGACCAAGGCCGGGACGATGCTGACCAACGTCACTTATCAGCCGTTTAAAGTGTTTGCCCTTGTGGCGCTGGGCTATTTCATTCTGTGCTATCCGCTGTCCCGCTACAGCCGCTATCTGGAGAACAAATTCAATGCCTCTCATCACCATTAATCAGATGCAGAAGTACTATGGCGACAACCATGTGCTGAAGGGCGTCGATCTGGATATCGACATGGGGGAAGTGATCTCGATCATCGGCCGCAGCGGCTCGGGTAAAAGCACCCTGCTGCGCTGTATCAATGGTCTGGAGGGCTACCAGGAGGGAAGCATCAAGCTCGGGGGCATGACCATCACCAACCGCGATTCCCAGGCCCGGGAGATCAGCCGCTCCATCGGCATGGTGTTCCAGAACTTTAATCTCTTTCCGCACATGACGGCGCTGGAGAACGTCATGCTGGCCCCGCGGCGGGTGCTGAAGAAGTCCCAGGCCGAATGCCGGGAGCTGGCGCAGCGGATGCTGGAGAAGGTCGGGCTCGGCGACCGTCTGGATTACTACCCGGCCAACCTCTCCGGCGGCCAACAGCAGCGCGTGGCCATTGCCCGGGCGCTGGCCATGTCGCCGAAAGTTTTACTCTGTGACGAAATCACCTCGGCGCTCGACCCGGAACTGGTGGGTGAAGTGCTGAAGGTGCTGGAGCAACTGGCGGCGGAAGGTATGACGCTGATCCTCGTCACCCATGAAATGAATTTTGCCCGCGAAGTGGGCGACCGCGTGGTGTTTATGCATCAGGGACGCGTCTGGGAGCAGGGCGACAGCAAAACGCTGTTCGCCAGCCCGCAGACCAGCGAACTGAAACAGTTTATCTCCTCGGTGCGCGGTCTTAACTAACGTAAGGAATGGCAGATGGATATCACTCAGTTTTCGCAAATTAACCCGCCGCAGCGCCTGCTGATGGGGCCGGGGCCGATCAATGCCGACCCGCGCGTGCTGCGCGCCATGTCGAGCCAGCTGGTTGGCCAGTACGATCCGGCGATGACCCACTACATGAATGAAGTCATGGCCCTCTACCGCGGCGTGTTTCGCACCGAAAATCGCTGGACGATGTTGGTCGACGGCACCTCGCGCGCCGGGATCGAAGCGATTCTGCTGTCGGCGATCCGTCCCGGTGACAAGGTGCTGGTGCCGGTGTTCGGCCGGTTTGGTCATCTGCTGTGCGAGATCGCGCGTCGCTGTCGGGCAGAAGTGCACACCATCGAGGTGCCGTGGGGCGAGGTCTTTAAACCGGATCAGGTTGAGGATGCGATCAAGCGCGTGCGGCCGCGCCTGCTGCTCACCGTGCAGGGCGATACCTCCACCACCATGCTGCAGCCGCTGGCGGAGCTGGGAGAGATTTGCCGTCGTCACGATGTGCTGTTCTATACCGACGCCACCGCGTCGCTCGGCGGTAACCCGCTGGAAACCGACGCCTGGCAGCTGGACGCCGTGTCCGCCGGGATGCAGAAGTGCCTGGGCGGTCCTTCCGGCACCTCGCCCATCACCCTCAGCCCGCGGATGGAAGAGGTCATCCGCCGCCGCCGCTGCATTGAGCAGGGGATCCGCACCGATGCCCATCACGATGGCGTCGACGAGATGATCTACTCCAACTATTTCGATCTCGGCATGGTGATGGATTACTGGGGGCCGGAGCGCCTTAACCACCATACCGAAGCGACCTCGGCGCTGTTCGCCGCCCGGGAGTGCGCGCGCCTGATCCTCCAGGAGGGACTCGACAACGGCATCGCCCGCCACAAACTGCACGGCGATGCGCTGCTGAAGGGCATCCAGGCGATGGGGCTCGAGACCTTTGGCGACCTGCGGCACAAAATGAATAACGTGCTGGGGGTGGTGATCCCCAACGGGGTCAACGGCGATCAGGTACGCAAACTGATGCTGGAAGATTTCGGCATTGAAATTGGCACCTCGTTTGGTCCGCTGCACGGTAAAGTCTGGCGCATTGGCACCATGGGCTATAACGCGCGTAAAGACTGCGTGATGCAGACGCTCAGCGCGCTGGAAGCGGTCCTGAACTACCTCAGGTTCACCACCACTCAGGGCGCGGCGATGCAGGCGGCCTGGGATCACTACCGCACCGAGGCCACCCTATGAGTGACACCGTCCGCCAGCAGGCGGAGAGAGAGGCGGCCGCCAGCCGGGTGATGGCGCGTGCCGATCGGCTGGCCGCCCTCAGCGAAACCGCCGATACCTTGACCCGGGTCTATCTGTCGCCCGAGCATCTGCAGGCCAACCAGCTGGTGGGTCAGTGGATGCAGGCTGCCGGCATGATGGTGTGGCAGGACAGCGTCGGCAACATCTGCGGACGTTATGAAGGACAACAGGAGGGGGCGCCGGCGGTGCTGCTGGGCTCTCATCTTGACACCGTGCGCAACGCCGGACGCTACGACGGCATGCTCGGCGTGCTGGCGGCGATTGAGGTGGTCCAGCGTCTGCACCAGCATGGGCGACGGCTGGCGAAGGCAATCGAGATCGTCGGCTTTGGCGATGAAGAGGGCACCCGCTTTGGCATCACCCTGCTCGGCAGTCGCGGCGTCACCGGCACCTGGCCTGAAAGCTGGCTGTCACAGTGCGATACCGACGGGGTGAGCGTCGCCCAGGCGCTGGTGAATGCCGGACTCGATCCGGCGCGGATCGCCCACGCGGCCCGTCACCCGCGGGATATCGCCGCCTATCTGGAACTGCATATCGAGCAGGGGCCGTGCCTGGAGCAGGCGGGGCTGGCGCTCGGCGTGGTGGAGGCGATTAACGGCGCCAGACGGCTGAACTGCCGTTTTACCGGCGAAGCTGGCCATGCCGGCACGGTGCCGATGCTCCATCGCAAGGACGCCCTCGCCGCGGCGGCGGAATGGATGGTGCAGGTGGAAAACCTGACCCGGCAGCGCGGCGGTAACCTGGTGGCGACGGTCGGCACCCTGCGCTGTGCGCCGGGCGCGGTGAACGTGATACCGGGCGAGGTGCAGTTGACGCTGGATATTCGCGGCCCGCAGGATGCGCCGCTGACGGCGCTGCTGGAGGAACTGCTGGGGCAGGCGCAGGCGATTGCCGGGCGCCGCCAGCTGCGTTTCGCCGCCGAGGAGTATTATCGCATCGCCGCCACCGCCTGCGACAGTCACCTGCAGGCGGTGCTGAGCGAGGCGGTGACGGCGGTGCAGGGGCGTTCCCTGACGCTGCCGAGCGGCGCAGGGCATGATGCTATCGCCATCGCCGAGCGCTGGCCATCGGCGATGCTGTTTGTGCGTTGCCTGGGGGGCGTCAGCCATCACCCGGCGGAGTCGGTGACCGCCGCCGACGTCGGGCTGGCTATCGACGCTTTCTCCCGGGCAGTAGAGAAGGTGGCCGACGCCTGATCGCGCCGGTCACCGTGCCCCGGCTGGCGGCTTTACACCGCCAGCTGGTTGACTACCTCGGCGACAGAGGTGATGGCATGGATGTTGCCGATCCCCGCGCCCACCGAGATATACCCCTCATCAGTATTCCCCTCCAGCATGCCCAGCCGCATCCCGCGCAGACCGCCCATCGCCTGGGCCAGGTCGGCTTTTGAGGCGCCGGCCCGGTCCATGGCCACCAGTGTGTCGCTCAGTTTGCCGGGCAGCGCGCGGTAGTAGTCCGGCAGGGTACGGAACAGGCGCAGATCCAGACCGTTGGCGGCCACAATTTTCGCTTTCACCGAGTCGGGAACCCGGCTTTCGATGGTGCTGATAAATACCGAACCGGCGAAGACGCCCTCCGCCCCCAGGGCATGAACGGCGCGCGCGCCCCGGGCGTCGGTGATCCCTCCGGCGGCCATCACCGGAACCCGCTGTACCGCGTCAACGATCAGCGGGACGATGGTGAAGGTCCCGAGGGCGGTCCCCGGCAGCGTGCCGCCTTCGTCAAAGCCGGTGGCGACAATAATATCCGCTCCGGCCTGCTCCGCGCGGCGGCTGTTCTCCGGCGTCGGGTTGATGTCACGATAGATAATGGTGATCCCGGCGGCTTTCAGTTCGTCGAACAGCGCCGGTTTTAACGAACCGTCGCCGTAGCCGGTGTAGACCACCACCTTAACCCCTTCCTCTTTGATCACCGGGAGGATCGCCGGCGTCCAGATGTCATTTTCCGCCGTCGGGATCAGGTTGACGCCAAAGGGTTTCTCCGTCAGCTGTTTGGTTTTGCGGATCTCTTCGCGCATTTTCTCGGCGGTGGCCTCCGGGGTGGAGACGGCGGTTGCCGCCGTCAGTCCGGCGTTCGGGCCCAGCACGCCAAGCCCACCGGCGTTGCCGACGGCCGCCACCAGACGAGCATCGGTTAGCCAGGAGAGGGGCCCCTGGACCACCGGTTTTTCAATACCCAGAATACGGGCGACGCGGTTAGGTTGCATGCTATTTTTCCTTGTATGTTAATAAGTTATAAATTTGTTCGCCCCAACGATGCGGCAATGAGGGCAGTGTAGGCGTCTTTATTGTTTTAAAAAATGAGCAAAAACTTTCATCACTATTATTAAATTAGTAATAATGTGAACTGATGAAGAAGTGGGAGGCGGGCCATCATGCAAATGAATCTGTTTGAAAATATTAAAATTTTTATTGAAATCGTCGATGCCGGCAGCTTTGCCCAGGCGGCGGAAAATTTGCAAATCCACCGACCGGCGGTGACCAAAGCACTGCAGCAGCTGGAGCAGGAGAGCGGGGTCCGGCTGCTGCAGCGCACCACCCGGCGTCTGTATCTTACGCCGGAGGGGGAAGAGTTTTATCGTCGCAGCAAACCGTTGCTCTCCCAGGCCGACGATCTGCTGGAGTCGTTCGCGCCGGACCGGCCGATCCGCGGTCAGCTGCGCGTTGATATGCCGATCGCCTTTGCCCGGCTGCTGGTGATCCCGCATCTGCCGGATTTTTATCAGGCCCATCCGGAGGTGGAGATTGTCCTCAGCAGCTCCGACGTACGCCGGGATATGCTGCGCGATGGTCTGGATTGCCTGCTGCGGGTGGGGGATCTTGAGGATGGCGACTATGTGGCGCGTTCGCTGGGGGAGGTGGCGTTAACCACCTGCGCCAGTCCGGGCTATCTGGCGCGCTATGGGGCGCCCGCGACGCTGGAGGACCTGCAGTCGCATCTGGCGGTGAACTGGGTGAACAGCAGCAGCCGACAGATTATGCCCTGGCGATTCCAGACCCCGGAGGGCATCAGGCAGATCGCCATTCCCGGTAAACTGGTGCTGGACAACTCTGAAGTCTTTACTGCTGCCGGGCTGGCGGGGCTGGGGATGCTGCAGGGGATGCGTTTCTTTTTGCAACCTTATATCGACAGCGGGCAACTGGTGGAAGTTTTGCCGGACTTTCCGGCGCCGCGTCGACCGTTGTCGCTGCTCTATCCGCACCGGCATCTCTCGCATAAGGTTCGGGTCTTTGCCGACTGGCTGCAGGGGCTGGTGGCGACCCTGGACTGACAATCGGCGCTGTCGCCTTGACTCTATCGGCTGAGCGTTTATATATAAAATGTGAATGCTATTAATGCAACGAATCACAAAGCTGGATAACGACTTAACCTGTAAGGGAATGCTGATGAAACTCTGGAATAAAACACTACTCGCTTCCGCCCTGTGCCTGACCCTGTTTGGCTGCGACGATGCGTCGAAAGTTGATAACAAACTGGATAAGGCTAAAGATAATGCGGAGCAGATGAAAGATGCCGCGGCGGATAAAGCGCAGGCAATTAAACAGGATGCGGATAAGCAAATCGATACGCTGAAAAGCCAGGCTGACGCCGAGGCCGATCGCCTGAAGGATCAGGCCAGCGCCATCAAGGCCGAGGCGGACAAGAAGGCGGACGCCATCGCCCAGCAGGCGAAAGCCCAGGCCGATGCGGTGAAGCAGAACGCAAAGCAGGAAAGTGACCGCATAGTCAAAGAGGCGGGTCAGATCAAAGACAACGCCATCGGTGACGCCAATCAGCTCTCGGCTGAAGCGGCGAGCAAAACCAAAGCCATCCAGGACAGTATCGCGAAGGATAAACAGAACGCCGCGCCGCCTGCCGCACAGCAGTAACTCGCGGTGTTTGCCTGACCCGCCGCCCGGAAATATAGGGAGCGGAGCCTGATAGATTGCCCGGCGGCGCTGCGCTTGCGCTGCCTACGCAGGAGCGCGTTGGCTGCGCAATGACCGGGTATCACCCTTTTGTAGGCCGGGCAAGGCGTCGCCGCCGCCCGGCACATGGACCGCAATAACATCCTGCTCAGGGGTATCTTACGATACCCCTTTTTTATGCCCGCCGTGGGTTCAACGGTTTGGCAGCAGGGTGCCTTTCAGGCCGTGCGGCTCCGAGCGCAAATACTGCGACGGCACACGGACCTGGGCGCCAAGGCTGGCCGCAGCGTGCCACGGCCAGTGCGGATCGTAGAGTACCGCGCGGGCGAGGGCGATCAGGTCGGCATCGCCATTCTCCAGCGCCGCTTCCGCCTGCTGCGGGTCGGTGATCAGCCCCACGCCAATCACCGGGATGGCTACCTGCTGGCGAATATCGCGGGCGAAAGGCAACTGGTATCCCGGCCCAACGGTGATCGCCTGCTGCGGCGACAAACCGCCGCTGGAGACGTGAATATAGTCACTGCCCAGCGTTTCCAGCTGCTGGCTAAACTTAATGGACTGCTCGCAGTCCCAGCCGCCTTCGACCCAGTCGGTAGCCGACAGCCTGACGCCCACCGCCATGGTGTTGCCCACTGCCTCGCGGATCGCCTTAAAGACTTCCAGCGGATAGCGCATTCGGTTCTCCAGCGAACCGCCGTACTCGTCGCGGCGCTGGTTGCTGAGCGGCGAGAGAAACTGGTGCAGCAGATAGCCGTGGGCGGCGTGCAGTTCAATCAGCTCAAAGCCCAGCCGCTGGGCGCGCAGCGCGCTGGCGACGAAGGCCGCTTTGATGCGCGCCAGATCGGCATGGCTCAGTTCAGCGGGAGCGCGATCGCCATCGTGAAACGCCACGGCGGAAGGGGCGACGGTCTGCCAGCCACCATCGTTGAGCGCCAGCTGATGGCCTCCCTGCCACGGGGCGGCGCAGGATGCCTTGCGTCCGGCATGACCCAGCTGGATCCCCAGACGGATCGGCGACCAGGCCCGAATATCTTCGACTACGCCGCGCAGGGCGTTTTCGGTTTCATCATCCCACAGCCCCAGATCCCCCGGGGAGATACGCCCCGCAGGCTCTACCGCCGTGGCTTCCAGAATTAACAGGCCGGCGCCGGAGAAAGCCAGTTGGCCAAGATGGATCCGGTGCCAGGAGGTCGCCTTACCCTCGTCGGCGGAGTACTGACACATCGGGGCGATAACGATACGGTTATCAAGGGTGAGTTGACCAATTCGCGTCGCGCTAAAAAGATGACTCATGAATACCTCGTAAATGTTAAACGTGGTCGTGCAGGGGACGGACAGTTGCTGTTTATAGCACGCCTGTTCACCCCCCCAGTATTCGGATATTGCGCTTAAGCGCTCCGCTATTCGATATACCAGAGACGGCGCCGTCGGCCGGCGGCCTGCTGCGACACGGCGCGGGCCATTGCGCTGCCAATCTCGGCGCTGGCCGTCAGCCCCTGCACAAAGGGGCGATCGTGCATCAGCCAGGGAAGGGCGCCGAAGGCGACCCGACCGCGCACTGTCTCCGGCGCCTGCAGCGTGTAGTCATCACCAACGTCCGGAATGTCGTCGCCGCAGGCCAGCAGCTGCTGGCGCAGTGAAGGGAAGGGCAGATCCCGGGTTTTCAGCGCTTTTTGTCCGCGGGCATCGATAAAGACATCGAATTCGCAGCGCTGACGATGATGAACAATCAGCGTCCGGTCAGGCTCCCGCTGCAGCTCATAATCTTCGCCCAGCGTCAGGATCCGCAGAATGCCAGCCCGGTGCAGGGCCAGCAGCCGACGTATGGACTCCGGCGGAATGGCGGCGTAGTTATCAATAAATACCCGGGCGAGGCCCTGGCGGAAGCGACGGCTGTCCGCGTCGTTGAACTGCGGCACCACGGTTTCAATCGCCTCATGCAGGCGCAGAATGGCATAGCGCCAGGGCACCGTGTGGTGTTCGCGCTTATTGCGCTCCACCTCCTGCAGATTGCGCTGCGCCCACTGAAAGGGGTCATGGGTGAGGCGGTCGGCAAACCAGGCGTCGGCGATACTGTCAGGCGTCAGCTGACGAAGCCCGATCGCCTCGCTCCAGTCGGGGGCAGTATATTCCAGCTCTTTAACGATCAGCTCAAAAATCCGATCTAACAGAGCGTCGCTACCCTCCGCTATGGCCGCTTCGAGGGCGGCGGGAGTGGCAATCTCCAGCGGCTCCCACGGGATCGGGCAGTAAAAATCGGCCTCCGGCAGCACGCCGTGGCGTGACATCAGGGTGATCTCCAGCGCTTCGCTGCCTGGATGGAGGGAAAAATGGGTCGTTTTGTCGTCCTCGGTATGGAAAACGCCGTGGCGGGCCACTACCGCCACGGCGGCATCAATCGCGCTTAATGAAGTCCCAAGGATCCCCACCCGGCAGGGGGCAATGCGGGCCTCCATCAGGCCGGTCCACGGGCTGGGGAAGTACTGTCGGCTGGCGCGCTCTTCTTCAGGCCACAGATGGCCGGTGGCAATCGCCACCAGGTCGACAATTACCGGGTCTGCTGCACTATCGGTGTGGATGGCGATCCCGGTGGGCTGAACCGCAATATCCGTGACTTCACAGGATTCACAAACGCTAATCACAAAGCCGACGTCCCGGGCCCGCTCAACGAGGTACAGAAAACGGTCGCGATAGTATTCGCCGAGGATCACCCGCGGCAGAAACTGGCGCTCATGCAGGGCGTGCCGTTCAAGCCCGCGCGCTGACAGCCAGTCATCGCTTTGCTGCTGCAGCCATTGCAGGTAGGTCAGGTCGATGGGGGGGATCTCAATGCTGGCAATATTGGCCAGCATTTGCGCCGCGGTATTATCGTCACTGTAGGGCATACCCACCCCGGCCTGCGCCTCTTTTTCAAACAGAGTAATGGCCAGCGGCTCACCGCGCTTCACCAGTTCATAAAAGGTGTAAATCCCCGTCGGCCCCACGCCGACGATGGCAATTCTCTTCATGATTCTCTCCCTTCCTGTGGGCAGATGCGGCATTGATGACGCTTCGCTTAAGCGAACCTGGTTTTAATTCTGGTCGAAAATTACCGAACCGGTGAGGGGAACACGCAATTTGAAACAAATTAGCATGCTAATAAACTTGCCGATTGTCGTAAAAGGGGTGTAATTAACAAAAGAGCAACTTTCTATACAAACAATTTACACAAGCGGTGACCCCAGCTCGCTCTGCTGGACGCCGCGCACACTCCCGGCAATGCCGTCGGGATAGGGATGACAAGATGCACGGCTGGACCTCACGACAGCGTAATGCGGCGATAGCCAGTTTTTTAAGCTGGACGCTCGATGCTTTCGACTTTTTCCTGTTAGTTTTTTTACTGAGCGATATCGCCCACTCGTTTCATGTCGACCTTGAGGAGGTCACCCTGGCGATTCTGCTGACTCTGGCCGTGCGGCCCGTCGGCGCGCTAATTTTCGGCAGGGCGGCGGAGAAGTTTGGTCGCAAACCAATCCTGATGCTCAACATTGTGTTCTTCTCGGCTTTTGAGCTGCTCTCCGCCGCCGCGCCGTCGTTGATGCTGTTTTTCCTGCTGCGGGTGCTGTACGGCGTGGCGATGGGCGGGATCTGGGGCGTGGCCTCTTCGCTGGCGATGGAGACGATCCCCGACCGCTCGCGCGGCCTGATGTCCGGCCTGTTCCAGGCGGGATACCCCTTCGGCTATTTGCTGGCGGCCGTCGCCTATGGGCTGCTGTTTGAACAACTCGGCTGGCGCGGGATGTTTGTCATTGGCGCCGCGCCGGTGCTTCTGCTGCCGTTTATCTATTTCTGCGTCGAGGAGTCTCCGGTTTGGCAGGCGGCCAGGCAGAATAAAGAGAGTACGGCCCTGCTGCCGGTACTGCGTAGCCACTGGAAGCTGTGCCTGTACCTGGTGGTGCTGATGGCGGCTTTCAACTTCTTCTCCCACGGGACGCAGGATCTTTACCCGGTCTTTTTGAAAGTTCAGCACGGCTTCGAGCCTAAAACGGTCAGCATCATCGCGGTCTGCTATAACATCGCCTCGATCATTGGTGGAGTGTTCTTCGGTTCGCTGTCGGAGAAGATTGGCCGACGCAAAGCGATTATGATCGCCGCCCTGCTGGCGCTGCCGGTCATTCCACTGTGGGCTTTCGCCAGCGGCTCGCTGGCGCTGGGGGCGGGGGCGTTCCTGATGCAGTTTATGGTCCAGGGGGCCTGGGGGGTGATCCCCACCTGGCTCAATGAACTGGTCCCGGCCAACACCCGGGCGGTGCTTCCCGGCTTCGTCTACCAGCTGGGTAATTTGCTGGCTTCGGTGAATGCCACTCTCCAGGCATCAATCGCCCAGCATCATGGGCATAACTACGGCCTGGCAATGGCCCTGGTGGCCGGGACGGTGGCGATTGTCATTACCGTCCTGACCTTTTTTGGTCGCGAAGGCCGGGTGATCCAATCCGCAGGAGCGGGACATCACCAGCCGCTCTCCACCAGCCGTTAACATTTGTGACCGGGCGTGGCCAGGCGCCCGGTCGCATACATTAGTCACGCAGACGAATAGACGCCGCCTGGCGTTTCTCCAGCGAGCAGATCCCAATCCCCACCATGATGAACAGCGCGCTAAACAGATGCCAGGCCTGCGGTTGAGTATGCAGGAACAGGATGCTCAACACCCCGCCGGAGAGGGGGATGATGTGGGTGTAAATTTCGCCCCGCGTGGCGCCAATGGTGGCGATACCTTTGTTCCAGAACAGGTATGCCAGCCACGATGGGAAAATTACCAGATACGCCAGGCCGCTGAGGAAAAACGGCTCGCGCCAGGCTGCCCAGTCCTGCGCCGGGTGGCGCATCAGCCAGAAGATGACGATTGGCACCAGGATCAGGGCGCCGAGCAGCGAGCTGACGGCGACAAAGCCATTCGCCGGGATACGGCGGTCCTTCAGACGTAACAGCGAACAGTAGAGCGCCCAGCTCAGCGCCGATCCCATCGCCCACAGATCGCCGACGGCAAAGCTATGCAGCGAGGCGGCGTGCAGTGGGTTTCCCTGGAATAACAGGATCATTACGCCGAGGGTGCTGAAGATGACCCCCAGCCAGTTACGCGCCGATACCGGGTCGCGGAAAATCAGCCGGTTAATCAACAGTACCATGCTCGGCGTGGCGGACATATAGATGGCGGCGTTGAGCGCGGAGGTGGTTTGCAGGCCAATATAGAGCGTGAGCGGGAAACTGACCTGGCCGCAGAGGGTTAGCACCACCACCGCTGGCGCGTTTGCCCGCAGCAGGTGGCGACTGCCGGCGATTTGCCGTCGGTAGAGGAGGCCCAGCAGCAGCGCCGTCAGCGCCCAGCGCGCTTCGGTCATCAGGATCGGATCCACGCCCTGCACCAGCACGTGCCCGACAACATAATTCCCGCCCCAGAACAGAGCCGCCAGCGTCAGTAACAGATAAGGCATGATGATTCCTTGTGTCGTTTGTCACTGTACTGAATGGTAATGTTATTGTTTTTATAATATCAATAATATTTTAGTGGTTTTATTGTATTCATTTAAATTCTTTAATAAACAGTAAATTGAAAGCGCGTGTGAAATTTACGTTGCCGCATCATGGACGGTACTATACCGTATAGTAGCCATGTATTTCACAGGGATAAATCATGCGTAACACAGATAATGGGGTGATTGGAAGCGACCAGACCGCGGTGATGGCCAGGCTGGCGCTGGATGAGTTAATTGACCAGCTTCTGCACAGCAACGCGCTGTCGCTGAAGCTGACGGCCAACCCGCTGGTGGCCGACAGAGCCTGGCATCTCACTGAGAATACCTGCATCCGCGCCTTCTCCGCTGACGATCCACAGGCCAAAAAGCGTGCGCACCACGCGCTGTTCATTCTCTATCAGTCCTGGCTTGCCGACCCGCTCTCGCCAGCGGCTGCCAATCAGTTTCATCCGCTGCTTTCCGGGATCAGAAATTACATCGAGTCTGAGTGGCTGCGGGCGGAAAGCAAACGCTTCCACCACCAGAGACCAATGCTTAACGCCGGCAATATCGTCGACGAACTGCGCGCCTTATGCCAGCAGCACCCGGCTTCTCATCATCCGCTGTTCGATTTCCTTGCCAGCGAGGCCTCTGCGGCGCAAATCGACTATTTCTTCAAAAGCGACAGCGCCCTCAATCTGCTTTTCTTCGATCTGGTGGCGATGGGGCTGGTGGGCTCGCTGCCGGAAACCCGCGCTGAGATTGCGCAAAATCTGTGGGATGAGATAGGCCAGGGCAGCACCGAGATCACCCACGTCAATTTGTACAAGGATTTACTGAAGCGGCGGAATATCGCGTTGCCGGACAATCATTTTGCCCATTTGTACGAGTGGCAGGGGCTGGCCGGGTATAACGCCTTTATGCTGGGCGGCGTAAACCGTCAGCATTATTACAAATCGCTGGGGGTCATGGCGATGACCGAGCTGCTCGACCCGCCGCAGTATGAAAAACTGGTGGCGGGCTGTCGGCGGATTGGGCTTTCCGAGCGCGACGTGCATTACTATGCCGAACATATCACGGTCGACATCGGTCATGCGGATGGCTGGCTGAACAATGTGATTGTGCCGATTGGCAAAAAACATCCGGCGGCGATGGAGGAGGTCTTCTTTGGCGCCGCGCTGCGTCTGCAAACCTGCAACGATTACTATGATGGTCTGCTGGCGGCCCTGCAGTCGCTGGGCGGCAGCTTATCATCTCACAGCGTACCGCCTTCTGAGTAAATAAGCGCTTTGGCCGCGCTCCAGGCGGTCATCCCTGGCGGGATCTCCCGGCATTCGGCGGACTCGGCCTGCTGGGCGGCGATGGCGCCATCGATGAGCATCACCATCATCATGGCCACCCGCTCGGCAGGTTCCGGTTTTAACACCTGCAGGAGGATATCGCGGAAGAACTGCCAGAGGAGCGACTTAAATCGGGAGCATTGCTCCCGGATCGCCGGCGATGACGCGCCATATTCAAACATCGCGCGGTTAAACATGCAGCCGTGGAACGTTTCGCAGGTAAACCAGCGATGGTAGTAGTCGAACACGGCGAACAGCTTTTCCCGCGCGCTGGCTTTATCCGCGGTGATCTGCGCCAGATCCTGCATAAATTCGCTCTCTTTCTGCTTGAGGATAGCCAGAATGAGCGCCTCTTTATCGGCGTAATAGCGGTAGAAGGTCATTTTGGAGATGCCGGCATGTTCAGCAATCCGCTCGATGCTGGGCGACTGATATCCTTCGCGATTAAACAGCGTGCTGGCGTGGCGGAGAATGTCCGCTTGTTTTGGCTTCATGCGTTTTCCTGTCGAATGGTTCGCTGTCACGATTGCCGGTGACACGGCCGTCCTGCGACAGCGGTGCATTATGCCGGATCTTGCCGCCAGACGGGCAAAAAGTAAATCAGCCGCGGTTTATGCGGAGTCGGTTCCCTCAATAAAAACAAGATTGCGTAGACATACACAAGTCATGTCCTTATGTTTCTGAACCGGCGTATTATTCGGACCTTTATACACATAAGCTGTGAATGATGTACTTTCTGATAGGCATTATTTCTGAAGTCTGAGACGGTTACAGCAGGACAGGCATCGAATGAGGGTATTACAGACATCATTACCAGGATGATCCGATAACTATGATGAATCTTATTAAAAGATTGCTGCGAAGAATATTCAGGTCGTTAATTTCATATTATGGCCCAGCTGTACTGACCATCCTCTTCGCCGTGGCGCAAGGGCTCTTTTTTCCAGAGACGCCTCTCTGGCTTGTTCCCCTGTTTTTCGTATTTGTTATTGTAATGTTTTATCGGTTTGTGAAATTTTAATATCGAAATTTAACTTTATATTAAATTGACAAGGAAGTGCGATGGCTGGGTTGAGGCTGCGCAGGTTAAGATGCCCGTCTCATTGAGAAGAAGAGAAGAGATGAAATTACCCCTGACCACGCCCCGGCTGCTACTGCGCCGGTTCAGAACGGAAGATCTGCCGTCTTTCAGCCATTATCGCAATCTGCCGGAGGTGGCCCGCTTTCAGAGCTGGACCCACTACGGCATGACAGAGGCGACAGCCTTCTATGAACAACAGCGTTCGCAGGCCTTTGCTGAGGATGAGAGCTGGTTCCAGCTTGCCGTAGAGATCCAGGCCAACGGTGCGCTGGCGGGAGATGTGGGGATCCACTTCTTAGATCACGGCAGACAAGCCGAGCTGGGGATGACCTTTTCCCCTGCGTATCAACATCAGGGGTATGCCCGGGAAGCCATGCGGGCGGTGATGGCCTTACTCTTTGAACAGTTAGCCCACCACCGGCTGACAGCGGTGGTAGACACCCGCAATACCGGCGCGATCAAACTCCTGGAAGGGCTGGGCTTTCGTCGCGAGGCGCATTACCGGCAGAATATCTTTTTTAAAGGCGAGTGGGGCGATGAGTACCTGTACGCGCTGTTGCGTAGCGAATATCAGTGAAGTGACGGGCGAGCCGTCACTTCTGCCCGGCGGACGATTAGCTATGCTGGCGGATAAAGCGCGCGCGCCACGGTTTTAGCACCCACAGCGCGAGGGCGGCGGTGACAAAATCAAGGCCAATCGCGCAGCTGAAGACCACATGCCAGCCGTGAGTGTGCTGATAGAGCAGTGCCGCCAGCGGACCGCCAAAGATTGACCCGATGCCCTGCGAAATATACAGCCAGCCATAGTTGCTGGCGGCATGCTCGCTGCCGAACGTATCGGTGAGCGTCGACGGGAAGAGCGAGAAGATCTCCCCCCAGCCAAAGAACACCACCCCGGAGAGCAGGACAAACAGCAGCGGATCTTCCCGGCACGCCAGCCAGAGCATCATCGCTACCCCCTCCAGCGCAAAGGCGATAAACATGGTTTGCTCGCGGCCGAAGCGGTCGGAAATAAACCCAAACAGCGGCCGGGTTAAGCCGTTGGTAAAGCGGTCTATCGTTAACGCCAGCGGCAGGGCCGCCATGCCAAACACCACCGCCTGGCTAATGCCGAAATCCTCGGCGAACACCGCCATCTGCGAAGTGACCATCAGCCCGGAAGTCGACATCATCGCCATCATGGCGAACATCAGCCAGAACAGCGGCTGGCGCAGCATTTCCCGGGAAGTAAACGATCTGCTGCTCTGCGCCACCGTCTGACTGACGGGCTGGGAGACAGCAGGGGGCGGCAGCTTCAGCCCCTGACTGGCGAGGAAGCCGACGAGGGCGAAAAGGATCCCGAAAGTCGTCATCGTATGTTCAAGGCCGTTAGTGGTCAGCGACAGGGAGATGGGGAAGGTGGTTATGATGGCCCCCATCCCGTAGCCCGCCGCCACCGCGCCGGCGGCAAATCCCCGCTGCTGTGGGAACCATTTGACCATCAGGCCGACAACGCCGATGTAGACGATCCCGGTCCCGAGGCCGCCCATGCAGCCATAAACCAGCCAGAGCGTTGCCAGGCCATTCACCTGCGCGGAAAGCACCCAGCTCATTCCCGCCATCACCGTGCCAATAGCGATCAGCCGCCGTGGGCCAAATTTTTCCACTAACCGCCCCTGAAAAGGGGAAAAGAAGGTCTGCAGGATGATCAGCAGGGAGAAGGTCACCTGCAATTCTGGCAAACCCACGCCCAGTTTAGCGGCCAGGGGTTTTGTCAACAGCGTCCAGACATATTGCGGACTGGAAATGGCGGCCATACAGATCAAACCCAGCACCAGCTGGCGCCATTTGCCATATTTCGGGGTAACCAACGGTTCACTGAGTGTCGTCATGTTGTTCTCCGTTTTCAGTAAGCAGGCTTCCGTGAAACACATCCACCCTGGATGCCTCACAGAAAGGGAAGGTTGCGACCGCAGACTGGCGACCTGTTGTGGCCATATGGCATACGTTCTTGTCCACATTGCGGTATACAAGCGAAGAGCATTAAACGTGCCATATAAAATAAGTTTTTATATTCAAGTGGTTAATGTAATGAGGGTATGTCTGACGGGGGGCGTCATGGTGAATGTGCGGCACCAGGGCGGTGCAAATGAATTATTGCGGTGCGCTCTGGCGTAGGAGACATCGTATATCCTGGAGTGGCGCTAGACGGACTTCAGTGGAAAGCCGCCCAGGCGGGTCGAGGCTACGAAATCACCGCCTGGGGCGGCTGGCAAGATAAACGGGAAATGAGGCTGGCGGTTTACCCGCTTAGTAGCGAAAAAACGCTACTGTCCCGACTATTTTTTGCTTTATGAGCTGGGCATTTATTGTATGGACTCTCGCAGAGAGACATTCTTCCTGGTAGAAACCCTGGCTACCACACACAGATACTAGATAGGGGAAGCCTTATCGCCCTATACTAAGTTCATGCCGCGGTACTGGCCCGGACTTTGAGCACTGACGGAATTTCAATGAACTTTTCACCAGGCTTATCGTTAAGCAGTTCGAGAAGAGCTTTACCGGCTTTCACCCCAATGTCATGCCAGGGAAACTCAACGGTTGTCAGGGCAGGGGAACAGACTGTCGATAACACTCCTCCGCCTAAACTCGCAATGGCTACGGTATTGGGCACCTTGATGCCGGCACTGTGGCAGGCCATCATACATCCACAGGCCATTTCATCCGACGTGCAAATTAACGCATCCAGATCGCCCCAGGTAATCATCATATCCTTGAATATATTGACGCCTGTGGCGATGGTGGATGGCAAATGCGTGGTTACCACCCGGTGCGGGGAGCGGTTCAGAGCGAGCATCGCCGTATTCCAACCGCTCAGCAACTGGCGAAACATTGTGTTATTAGCCGGGGTACAGAGCAGTGCGATGTTTTTTAATGAGGCGTCGGCCAGATGAGTCACGAGCTGTTTTACGGCCTTACCGTAATCCACGCCGATGCACATACCCACAGGGTGGGTATTTAGCGCGCCAATTTCCAGAATAGGAACATCCACGTTGGCCAGCAACTGGGTGCAGCTCTCAATGGTATCGATATTGAACTGAATAATGGCCGCCGGGTTATAGGCGAGCATTTTTTCAAACGTCTTTTGTTCACTTTGACCGTCATGCCCGGATTCCATAAACATCATGGTATATCCGCGTTCGGTCAGCACTTTTTGCAGCGCTTCAGAGACCGGCAAAAAACCCGGCGAAGAGAAGGTGGGAACGACGGCGAGAATAAGATCGGAATGGACCGAGGCCAGATTACGTGCCTGCAGATTAGGGACATAGCCGAGTTGACTGACGGCCGCATCGATGCGATCGCGAAGCTCAGGATTCACTTTTTCAGGCATTCTCAGCGCTCGCGAGACGGTCATGGCGCTCACACCGACAAACTCAGCCACCTCGGTCAGGGTTATCTTACCCGTTCCTTTACGTCGTTTTTCTTTCGGGCTACCGTCCGCGTCGAAACTCTTCACCAAAATCACCAACCGTTTGAAAAATAAAATATAACGAAAGTATATCTGCGAATCGCATTATAACTTACCACAGCGAGGGGGAAAGCACATTATAGCCAGTGTTAGCGGTAACGCACTTTTTAACATTTTTCTTTGTTAGCGCTAACTTTGGGAGGTGTATCACAGTTGCATTTTATTTAGCTGTTTATAGTGCAGCACATAGACCCCCTCGGGAGAGCATATGATCAGAGACTGGTTAACCCCGGATAAAATTAAAGTCATTAACTCAATAGATAGCTGGGAAAATGCCGTTCGACTTGCAGCAGAACCCTTGCTGATGCAAGGGTATATAGCCGGGTCGTATATTGAGGCGATTTTGCAAAGCCATAAAGAACTTGGGCCCTATTACGTATTAGCTCCCGGCTTGGCGATGCCTCATGCCCGTCCTGAACAGGGGGTATTAAGAAATGGATTATCGCTTCTTCATATTAAAGAAGGGGTGTCGTTCGGCTCGGAAGAGAACGATCCGGTATACGTGGTAATCATGCTATGCGCTCGTTCCGGGAATGAACATATCACGATGATCGGTGAACTGGCTGAAATCTTTAGCGATCAGCAAAAGTTACACCGATTGTTAAATGCCGATGATAGCAAGGCGATTCAGGCCGTTATTGACTGAAGGAAAACAGAATGAAAAAAGTGCTTATCGTGTGCGGTAATGGTTTGGGCAGCAGCTTCATCGTTGAAATGAATGTCAAAAAGATCCTTGCCGAAATGAATAAAGAAGCTGAAGTCGCACATACCGACCTGACGTCGGCAAAAAGCGAAACTGCCGATCTTATTCTTAGCGCCAAAGACATTGCAGAACATCTTAGCAGTCACTCTGCAAAGGTCGTTGGATTAAGTAATTTACTTGATAACAATAAAATTAAAGAAATTTTAGCAGAAAACATTTAAGCAACGGCTATCTGATTCGTGGAGTTTAACATGCTTCATTTTCTTATTTATGATGTGCTAGGAACACCGGCGATACTGGTTGGTTTATTTTCACTGATCGGTCTGCTGTTGCAAAAAAAAGGAATTTCAGACGTTATTTCAGGCACGCTGAAAACCATCATGGGTTTTGTCATATTGACCGCCGGCGCCGGTATTATAGCCTATACGTTAACCATCTTTAGCCAGTTATTTGAGCATTCTTTCCATATTCAGGGCGTGGTGCCCAACACTGATGCCATGGCCGCTCTGGCGCAGAAGAATTACGGCACGGAAACCGCCACCATTATGGTATTGGGCATGCTGATCAATATCGCCCTGGCGCGTCTAACGCCATTAAAGTACATCTTTCTGACCGGACATCATACGCTTTATATGGCTGCGATGCTGGCGGTTATCCTGTCTGTAGGGGGCTTGTCAGGGGGATGGGTGGTGGCCATCGGGGCGGTTATTCTCGGTGCGATGATGGTCATCTCCCCGGCTATCTTGCAGCCGTTTACCCGTAAAATAACCAACACCGACGATCTGGCGCTCGGGCATTTTGGATCTATTGGCTACCTGCTGTCCGCGCTGGTGGGCAAAATTATTGGTAAAGGTAGTCCCTCGATTGAAGAGATCAAAGTACCTAAGTCGCTCAATTTCCTTCGCGACTCATCGGTGGCCATCTCTCTCACCATGATGATTCTGTTTCTGGTGCTGGTGCTCGTTGCGGGCAAATCCTTTGTCGAGGAGACCCTGAGCGCTGGTCAGAACTTTATTATCTTCGCCATTATTCAGTCCCTCACGTTTGCTGCAGGAGTTTATATCATCCTCGCCGGGGTTCGGATGGTGATTGCCGAGATCGTCCCGGCGTTTAAAGGGATTGCGGACAAACTGGTTAAAGACGCGAAGCCGGCGCTGGACTGTCCGACGGTGTTTCCCTTCGCTCCGAATGCCGTCATCGTCGGCTTCCTCGCAAGCTTTGTCGCAGGACTGGTCAGTATGTTCCTCTGCCCGCTGTTCGGCTTGAGCGTCATCGTCCCGGGCCTGGTTCCCCACTTTTTCTGCGGGGCCACAGCGGGGGTTTACGGCAACATTACCGGCGGACGTCGCGGGGCGGTGGTAGGGGCTTTTGCTCACGGTCTGCTCATTTCGTTCCTGCCTGCCATTCTCTTGCCCATGATGGGGGATATGGGACTGGGCTCCACAACCTTTGGAGACGCAGACTTTGGCGTTGTCGGCATCGTGCTGGGTCATATCATCGCAATGTTTAACTAACTATTTATCGGAGGTGGTTTATGAGCGCTAAATTTTCACCGTCACTGATGTGCATGGATTTAACGCAGTTCAAAGAGCAGATCACGGCAATGAATAAAAAAGCGGATTTTTACCATGTTGATATAATGGATGGCAATTACGTCCGCAATATCACACTGTCTCCCTTTTTTATTGAGAATCTGAAAAAAATTACTACTGTGCCCATTGATGTTCATCTGATGGTGAATCATCCGGAAGATATCATTCCAATGTGTCTCGAGGCCGGCGCCGATATCATCAGCTTTCATCCCGAGACGGCGAATAACAAAATATTCCGCCTGCTGAATCAGATCAAGGATGCGGGCAAAAAGTGCGGGGTGGTGCTGAACCCGGCGACACCGGCAGAAAGCATTGCCGAATATGCGCATCTGCTGGATAAAGTGACGGTCATGTCGGTTGACCCTGGCTATGCCGGACAAAAGTTTATTCCTGAGTCGCTGAACAAGATTAGAAAGCTCATCAACATGCGCAAAAATAATGGTTATCACTATCTGACGGAAATTGATGGCTCTTGCAATGAGAAAACCTTCGGTCAGATTGCTGAATCCGGGGTAGATGTCTTTATCGTCGGCACATCGGGTCTGTTTTCGCTCCATGAGGATGTCAGCCAGGCGTGGGACAGAATGATCGAGATCTTCCAGCGGGAAACTGTCGCTGCATAACGGGTTATCTCTCTTCGAACCACAGTGTGTATTTGAATAAGCCTTAAAAGATCTGCATCACGCCAGCGATGCTGGTTTGTTATTTAACGACCACTCTATATGAATGCGGGTGAATCATGGATATTTCGACAGTGCTTAATGTTAAAAACATCAAGTTAAATATGACCGCCAGAACCAAAGAAGAGGTGATAGAAGAACTCACCGATTTACTTATCCAGGATGGCGCCGTCACCAATAAGGAAGACTTTATTCGTGATGTCTGGTTACGCGAGGAGCTAGGCTCTACCGGTTTTGAAAACCATATCGCTATTCCACATGGTAAATCTTCCGGTGTTTCCCGTACCGCATTAGCCATCGGACGCACGCAACATGCCATTCCCTGGGAGACCATGGATGGCAGCGATGTCCGCTGTGTTATTTTATTTGCGGTTTGCCTGGTGGATCAAAATGCCACCCATATTCGCCTGTTGGCACAAGTGTCTGGGTCACTGGCGGATGAAGACATTATCGCTAAATTACTTGTTGAATCTGATCCACATAAAATCATTGCGCTTTTCAATTCAGAAACTGAAAGCACCGAAGCGTAATATGTAGTTGTTAACATTCTTTTATATCTTATTAAATGAATTAACGGAGAATCGTGATGAATATTGTCGGAGTTACCGCCTGTACGGTGGGGATTGCACACACCTATATTGCTCAAAAGAAAATTGAAACAGCCGCCAAAAAAGCCGGTCATAACGTTAAAATCGAGACCCAAGGGACCATCGGCATTGAGAATCAGTTAACCGCTGATGAGATTGCCATGGCAGATATTGTTCTGCTTGCGGCGGATGTTAAAGTGACGGGAGAAGAACGGTTTGCGGGTAAGAAAGTGGTCAAAGTCGCCACGGAAACGGCAGTGAAATCCCCTAATAAACTGATTGAAAAACTCAGTGAAATAGTCAATTCATAATTTTATTTCGGCCTGCTGACTCTATACTTAAGGGCGTAATTTATGTCTCTAAAACAAATATGGCAAGCAGCAAATCCTAAAGGACATCTGCTGACCGCTATCTCATTTCTGATCCCCATTGTCTGTGGTGCTGGGTTTATTATTGCCATCGGCATGGGGCTTGGTGGAACGGTGCAGGACACGTTAACGCCGGGGCAATTTGATTTATGGCAGGCGATGGCCACTCTGGGCGCTAAGGCGCTTGGGCTGTTGCCGGTGGTCATTGCGGTGGGTATTTCCGGCTCGATTGCTGGCAAGCCGGGCATCGCACCAGGATTTGTCGTCGGGCTGGCGGCGAACACCATCAGCGCAGGCTTTATCGGCGGGATGATCGGTGGCTACATTGCCGGCTATATCGCGCTGGCGATCATCAAAAACGTCAAGGTGCCTGACTGGGCTCGCGGTTTGATGCCAACGTTGATCGTGCCCTTTTTTGCCTCCATTATCAGTTGCCTGATTATGGTCTATATCATTGGTACGCCTATCGGTATCTTTACGGAAGCGCTGACATCTTTCCTGAGAAGTATGGGCACGTCATCGAATCTTGTGTTGGGCGCAGTGATAGGCGCTCTGTGTATTGTTGACTTTGGCGGCCCGCTTAATAAGACATGCTTTGCCTTCGTTCTCACGCTGCAGGCGCAGGGAATAAATGAGCCGATTACCGCGCTTCAGTTAGTTAACACCGCAACGCCTATTGGTTTCGGCCTGGCTTTCTTCATTGCTAAGCTTCTGCGTAAGAACATCTATAACAGTGAAGAAGTGGAAACCTTAAAATCGGCGGTTCCAATGGGGATTGTTAATATCGTTGAAGGCTCTATCCCGATCGTCATGAATGATATTGTGCGCGGTATCGCGGCGGCGGCTATCGGCGGCGCGTGCGGCGGGGCGGTCACCATGGTCTATGGTGCGGATGCGACGGTTCCTTTTGGCGGAGTACTGATGATCCCCACGATGTCACATCCGATGGCAGGCATCATGGCCCTGCTGGTGAATATCGTTGTTACCGCCACGGTCTATGCCGTCATCAAAAAAGATATCCCTCGCGACGTGATTGTTGATAATGATTACGAAGAAGAGGATATCGACCTGGATGATATTAAAGTGAGCTAACGTATCCCAGGGTTATTTTAAATCAACATTAAGCTCTTCCTGTAAGAACATCAGCCCATGACTAAGCATTACTTAGTCATGGGCTACTCTTTGCATCTGTCATCCCCGAAGAAAAATGGAGCAGGGTAAGCAGAAGATCAGGGGAAATAATCTTGTTGCAAAAATGTGAACCCTTCAGTAGCCTTGTCTCTTTCGGAGACAGGAAATGCTCGTCACTGATTCACTTCTTGCTTACACCCTCGCTGCTACACTGCTTACCCTGACGCCAGGTCTTGATACTGCTCTTATTCTCCGCACGGCGACTGCTGAAGGGGGACGCAAAGCCTTGCATGCCGCGTTAGGCATCGATCTCGGGTGCTTTATCTGGGGCGCGCTGGTGGCCTTTGGTTTAGGGGCGCTGCTGGCGGTTTCTGAGTTGGCTTATACCTTATTGAAATGGTGCGGAGCAGGATACCTTTGCTGGCTGGGCATCCAGTTGCTCCTGCGACCACGCCAGCAATTTAACACCCACCCGGCCGAATCAGATTCCACGAGTAACTGGTTCCTGCGTGGGATGCTGGGAAATGTGCTTAACCCCAAAATGGGCGTCTTCTACGTTTCGTTTTTGCCCCAGTTTATCCCCGCCGGGCATTCACCCGTCAGCTGGACCTTTCTCCTGGTCACCATCCATGTATTGATTGGGACGCTGTGGTCATTAACGCTGATTACTGCCACTCGCTATGCCGCCGGCATCCTGAAAAAACCAGCCGTGGTGAAATGGATGGACCGAACGACCGGCTGCCTGTTTCTGTTGTTTGCCGCGAAGCTGGCCATGAGTCGGCGGTAATCTGCGGTTTCATCTTCCCGGGGGGCAATGCCCGCTTTCATCCGGTGTCGCCTTGCCGGAATACAGACTTTCCTGCCATATCATGGCAAATTTCCTGCACTTTGACGCTCATTGATTATACTTTGATGGCAGCTTGTGCTGCCTCAAGCAGTTGTCGCGATGGTGGATATCAAAACCAATATCCCGAACATTGGGTCAACGGGGCCGAGGAACATGTGTTCATGTAACAGTCGTGGAGGTATGGAAAGATGGGATTATTAAATTTTGTGAAAGAAGCGGGCGAGAAAATATGGGATGCCGTCTCCGGCGACAGTAAAGAAGATCGGGCCGATAAGCTGAAAAAACATATCGATGGACTTAATCTGCCTGGCGCCGAAAAGGTCAATATTGATGTTGCGGAAGATGGCACCGCAACGGTCACTGGTGATGTCGCTTCGCAGGAGGATAAGGAAAAAATTCTGGTTGCGGTCGGGAATGTCACTGGCGTAGGCCAGGTCAGTGACGGCGTTAAGGTGACGCAAAGCGGGGCGGAAAGTCGTTTTTACACGGTCAAATCCGGTGACACTCTGAGCGCAATCTCAAAAGCGATGTATGGCTCGGCCAATGAGTATCAACGCATTTTTGAAGCCAATAAACCGATGCTGACCCATCCCGACAAAATCTATCCGGGTCAGGTGCTGATTATCCCGGCGAAGTAGGCCACTCAGCAGCAACATCAGTGATGGCAGGAATACTTGCTTTATACCGCTGTCGGAAGCCGCCGCGGACATCTATTCCTCTATCAACGACAAAAGAGCCAGCAAGCTGGCTCTTTGTTCCCCCGGGTTCAGGCGCTTACTGTGCGTCAGCCAGTGCCAGTCGGGCCTCTTCCTGCTCGGTGATTTTACGCTGTTGCTCAAGTTCCAGCGCGCCGCGATGAGAGAGGTAGCAGAAGAGTATGCAGCAGACGATCCCACCCATCAACAGATAGAACCCGCCGTGCCAGCCCATTTTATCGACCATTACGCCGAACAGGCTGGTGCCTAACGATGCGCCAAAGATATAGCTCATAAATCCGCGCAGACCCACGGCTGAACCGACGGCAAAGCTGGGGACGATTTCCATGGTCTGGACCGAGGCCAGAAACTGCGGGACATAAATAAGACAGCCCACAATCGCCGCGAATACCGTGACCATCAGCAGAGATTCGCTTTTCCAGTAGCCAATCAGACAGATGAAGATTAGCGTCATACAGATTATAGCTAACGGCATCCGGCGCCCTTTAAACAGCTTGTCGGAGAGCCAGCCGGCCAGCAGAGTAGACGGAATTGCCGCCCACTCAAAAAACAGGAATGCGACGCTCATTTGTTCTTTGGAAAAATGTTTCACCGTCAGCAGGTAAATTGGCAGCCAGCTGATCATGCCGAAACGCACCATATAGACAAACACATCCACAAAGGAGACATACCAGGCGTTTTTGTTACGCAGTACGTAGGTACAGAAGATCTGAAATGCGCTCATGTTCTCCGGCGCTTTCTGGCCGTGTTTGGTCTTCAGCACCACTTTCTCTTCCGGCATCATCTCTGCCAGCGAAGGCAGACCTTCCTCGCGCGGCGAACCCTTACCCAGCACCAGTACGCTAATGGCGAATACCACCGCCACGCAGGCCGGTACAATGTAGCTGGCGCTCTGCCAGTGCTCGGTGCCGAGAATGGCGAATGCGGTGCCGACGATCGGGGCGACAATTCCGCCGCCGACGTTATGGGAAATGTTCCAGAACGCCCCTACGCGGCCACGCTCACGGCGCGGGAACCAGTTCGCAATAGTAATAAAAGAGGGGCCGACCCCCATACCCTGAAACAGGCCGTTCAGGACAACCAGCGCAGCGAAGACCCAGAATGCGGTACTGAATCCTAACCCGACGTTGACGATGGCGCACAGCACCAGGCCACAGGCCATAAAGACTTTCGGGCTGGCTTTATCCGCGAGGCTGCTCATTACGCCTTTACTGATCCCGTAGGCGATGAGCATACAGCTGCTGAGCAAACCGATCTGCGTGGCGCTGAGGTCTAACTGTTCTTTCAGATAGGGCGTGGATAAGGTGAAGTTATTGCGCACGATATAGTACGCCAGGTATCCCAGAAATACGCTTAGCAGCGCCTGCATACGGTATCGACCATAGGTTGCCTGAATTTTCTCAGCAGGAACTTTATTCGCCGACGGGCCTTTTTTTAATAATGATAACATGTCGTCACCTGTATTTATATTGATATGAACATCAGGAGTAATTACCCCGAAGGGTGAAATAAGCGGCTAAAAAATTCAAATCGTCGAAATGAGTCAAAATTGACTCAAAATAATGCAGGGACGGGTTGTTTTTGACCCATCTGGCATGAGCGAGATTTTGCGCAATTAATTTTGCGCTGATTTTATGTCCGGCTTGTGCGGACACTAACAAATTGCCTAATCATTATCTGGTAATCTTTCCTGATATTCCCGGACGCCCGTTTGACTATTTTTCCGCTCGCGGCGATTAATTCACCAGATGTCATAAACGGGTAAGTTTTGTCTCAACGCGGTTTTTACGGTATTTCAATATTTATGAACGGGATCACAAACATATTTCTTCGTGGGGTCAGGATAGTGAGCAAAATGCTCGCGCTGCTGCTGCTGACCGCATGGCTGAGACCCTGTGCGGCGCAAAGCAATGAGCTGGTGATGGCGACGACATTTTCTCCCAGCGCCACCGTGTGGATTATCGATCGCTGGCAGAAAGAGCCGGGGTCGGTGATGATAAGGACGCTCAACCGCACCAGCGCCTCGCTGGAACAGTTGCTTGATACGGCAAATGCCGAAAATGTCGATCTGATCCTGACTTCGTCGCCGATGCTGCTGCAGCATCTTCAGGAGCATCAAAAACTGGCGCCGTTCAGCGGTGCGCCGGCAGTCAGCCAACATCTGGTGCCGGAATCCATTCGCTCCACCTCCGTGGCCGTGGCGATCTCCGGGTTCGGTTTGCTGATGAATCGCTCAGCGCTGATGACCCGGCATCTGCCTGCGCCAGCGGACTGGGATGACCTGACCGATCCCCGTTATCAGGGGGCGCTGCTGATGAGCAGTCCGTCGCGTTCGGATACTAACCATCTGATGGTGGAGTCGCTGCTGCAACAAAAAGGCTGGATTAAAGGATGGGAAACGCTGTTGACGACGGCGGGAAACCTCGTGACCATTTCATCCCGTAGCTTTGGGGTGGCAGATAAGATTAAAAGCGGCCTGGGCGTGGCTGGTCCGGTGATTGATAATTACGCCAATCTGCTGCTGAACGATCCGCACCTGGCTTTTACCTATTTCCCTCAGTCGGCGGTTTCGCCGACCTATGTCGCAGTGCTTAAAAACAGCCAGCACGCCAGCGAAGCGCGGCGGTTTATTCGCTATCTGTTAAGTCCGGAGGGCCAGACGATCCTCGCCGACGCTAATACCGGGAAGTATCCGGTAACACCGCTGGCGCCAGGCAATCCACGGGCGGCGCAGCAGGCGATGCTGATGAATCAACCGCCATTAAACTATCGATTGATCCTCAAACGTCAGCGTTTGGTTCAGCGGATGTTTGATACGGCGATTAGCTTTCGTCTTGCCCAGCTCAAAGACGCCTGGCGAGCGCTGCATAGCGCGGAGGTCCGTCTTAAGCGTCCGCTGCCCGAGATACGGGCGCTGCTCACCCGTGTCCCGGTGGATCCGGCCAGCAGCGAGGATGAAGCCTGGCTGGCTCAGTTCGACAACAAAAGTTTTGCGGAACAGCAGATGATGGAGTGGCAGCTCTGGTTTCTCAACAACCAGCGGCAGGCGATTACTAAACTGGAAGAACTGAAATGACGGACAGGTCCATGCTGCAACGCCTGCGGCAAATCAGTATCAGTAGCAGTCTGCGCGGGGCATTTCTGACGGGGGCGCTGCTTACGCTGATTGTCAGCAGCGTAAGCCTCTATTCCTGGCATGAACAAAGTTCGCAGATCCGCTATTCGCTGGATGAGTATTTTCCGCGCATCCATGCGGCTTTTCTGATTGAAGGGAATCTCAACCTGGTGGTCGATCAGCTCAATGAATTTCTGCTGGCGCCAAATACCACGGTACGACTGCAGCTGCGCAACCAGATTATCCAGCATCTGGACAAAATAGAACGGCTAAGTCAGGGGTTGTTGCCGGCAGAACGCCAGCAGTTGGGGGTGATATTGCAGGACAGCCGCGCGCTGCTGGCGGAACTGGATCGCGTGCTCTACAACATGTTTCTGGTTCGTGAAAAGGTGGGAGAGCTTGCGGCGCGGATCGACTGGCTGCACGATGATTTCACCACCGAGCTGAATTCGCTGGTGCAGGATTTTACCTGGCAACAGGGAACGCTGCTCGATCAGATTGAAGCCCGACAGGGGGATGCGAGGCAGTATCTGAAACGCGCCCGGGAAGTGCAGAATGAACAGCAGCAGGTCTATACCCTGGCTCGTATTGAAAATCAGATCGTTGACGACCTGCGCGACAGGCTCAATGAACTGAAATCCGGGAATGATGACGGCATGCTGGTGGAGACGCATATCCGCTATCTTGAAAACCTGAAAAAAACGGCGGATGAAAATATCCGTGCGCTGGATGACTGGCCGAGCACCATTACCCTGCGACAAACGATTGATGAGCTGCTGGAAATTGGCATGGTGAAAAATAATATGCCGGATACCATGCGCGACTATGTTAGCGCGCAAAAAGCGCTCGTGGAAGCCAGCCGGTCCAGAGAAGCGACGCTGGGGCGCTTCAGAACGCTGCTGGAAGCCCAGCTTGGCAGCAGTCACCAGCAGATGCAGATGTTTAATCAGCGTATGGCGCAGATTGTCCGGGTCAGCGGCGGGTTAATCCTGGTGGCGACCTTGCTGGCGCTGCTGCTGGCATGGGGGCTAAACCATTATTTTATTCGCTCGCGGCTGGTGAAACGCTTTACCGCGCTGAATCAGGCGGTGGTGCAGATTGGTCTGGGCCGGACCGAGGCGACCATTCCGGTTTACGGGCGCGACGAGCTGGGACGTATTGCCGGTTTGCTTCGTCATACCCTGGGTCAGCTTAATGCGCAAAAACAGCAGCTGGAACAGGAGATTGGCGAGCGAAAAGCGATTGAGGCCGATCTGCGCGCCACGCAGGACGAGCTGATCCAGACCGCTAAACTGGCGGTGGTGGGGCAGACGATGACCACCCTGGCGCATGAGATTAATCAGCCGCTGAACGCGCTGTCGATGTATCTTTTTACGGCGGGAAGGGCGATCGAACAGGGACAGGCGGAGCAGGCGCGGACGACGTTAAGCAAAGCAGAAGGGCTGATCAACCGCATTGACGCGATTATCCGCTCCCTGCGCCAGTTTACCCGCCGCGCAGAACTGGAAACGCCGCTGCATCCGGTCGATTTGCGTCAGACGTTTACCGTGGCGTGGGAACTGCTGGCGATGCGTCATAAGCCTCAGCAGGGGACGCTGGTGATACCGGATGACACTGTCTGGATCCAGGGGGACGAAGTGCGCGTCCATCAGGTGCTGGTGAACGTGCTGTCCAATGCCCTCGACGCCTGCCCGCACGCCGCGCAAATCACCGTGAGCTGGCAAATCCAGGGCGGAAGGCTGTGCGTGTTGATTGCCGATAACGGCCCTGGCTGGCCTGCGGCCTTACTCCCTTCGCTGTTAAAGCCGTTCACTACCAGTAAAACCGTGGGGCTCGGAATAGGGCTTTCGATATGTGTTTCGCTGATGACGCAAATGGAAGGGGCGTTGCGCCTGGCGTCGACGTTTACACGCAGTGCCTGCGTGGTGCTGGAATTCAATTTGACGGATGTAAAAGATGTTGAGTAATAACTGTTCGATTCTGCTGATTGACGATGATGCCGATGTGCTGGATGCCTATACGCAGCTGCTTGAGCAAGCGGGGTATCATGTCAGTGCCTGTAATAATCCGTTTGATGCGCGGGAGCAGGTGCCGAAGGACTGGCCCGGCATTGTTTTAAGCGACGTCTGCATGCCCGGCTGCTCCGGTATCGATTTAATGACGTTGTTTCATCAGGATGACGATCTGCTGCCGATTCTGCTTATCACCGGTCACGGCGATGTGCCGATGGCGGTGGAGGCGGTGAAAAAAGGGGCCTGGGATTTCCTGCAAAAGCCGATCGATCCGGGCAAACTGCTCACGCTGGTGGACGCCGCGCTGCGTCAGAGGCAATCGGTTATCGCCCGTCGCCAGTATTGTCAGCAAAAATTACAGGTTGAGCTTATTGGCCGCAGCCAATGGACGGTTCGGTATCGCCAGCGCCTTCAGCAGCTGGCAGAAACGGATATTGCGGTATGGCTTTACGGCGAGCCGGGAACCGGCCGCATGACCGGCGCGCGTTACCTGCACCAGTTAGGACGGCACGCTGAAGGTCCGTTTATCGCCTGCGAGCTGACTCCGGCTAACGCCCATACGCTTAATGAACTGATCGCCCAGGCCCAGGGCGGGACGCTAGTCTTAAGTCACCCCGAGCATCTGACTCACGAGCAACAGCATCAGCTGGTACAGCTGCAGAGTCATGAGAAGCGGCCTTTTCGCCTGATTGGTATCGGTAGCGCTTCGCTGGTGGAGTTGGCCGCCAGCAGCCAGATAGTGGCGGAACTCTATTACTGCTTTGCGATGACGCAAATTGGCTGCCAGCCTCTGTCAAAGCGACCTGATGATATCGAGCCGCTGTTTCATCACTATTTGCAAAAAACCTGTCAACGGCTGAATCATCCCGTCCCGGAGGTGGATGCTGGTCTGTTGAAGGGGATGATGCGCCGGGTGTGGCCAAATAACGTTCGCGAACTGGCGAACGCCGCCGAGCTGTTTGCAGTGGGGGTATTACCACTTGCAGAAACGGTTAATCCGCTGATGCACACCGGCGAGCCGACGCCGCTGGATCAGCGGGTTGAGGACGTCGAACGGCAGATCATCACCGAAGCGCTGAATATCCACCAGGGACGTATTAATGAGGTGGCGGAGTATCTGCTGATACCGCGTAAAAAACTTTATCTCAGAATGAAGAAGTATGGTCTGAATAAAGAGCACTACAAAGGGGTTTAGGGCATCTTGTCAGACGATGGTTGAAAATTATGAGGACAGATACAGATTATAAATGCCTTCAAGTCAGCAGAGGCGATTTATGTTATTGTGACTGCTTAAATTTCCTTAAAAGGTGTGACTGTTGAACATGCGAATATTGACTGTAGTTGATTATGATGAGATGTGGTCGGCTTTATTTGAGAACGAACGTACTCTGTTGCAGATGACGCTTGGTAAAGTGATATCCCGGATTCATCATATTGGTAGCACCTCGGTGCCTGGATTATCAGCTAAGCCAGTAATAGATATATTAATCGAAGTTGCTAATCTTGAAGGACTGGACAGTCTGAATCAGGCAATGGAGGGTGTAGGATATACTGTACGTGGTGAAAACGGCATTTTAAATCGTAGGTACTTTACAAAAGGTGGAAATCAGCGTAGTCATCATATCCATGCGTTTACCACCGGGGATGCTCAAATCATAAAACACCTGGCATTCCGTGATTACCTTATTAAACACAATGACGTAGCCATTCAGTACGCTTTAATGAAAAAAAGCGCGATGTTATTATGTGAAAATGACAGCCACCGATACAGCATTTATAAAGCGGATTTCATTCAAAAACATCTTCGTATGGCGCTTATTGATGCGGGTCACCTGGGCTAGCCTTCAAATAAACTACAACCCATGTTTTTTTGTAATTTTTCACAGCGTTACCTCTTGTTTCTCCATTATTAGCAAACAGCACGCCTTGCAGACTCCCTGCGGCTTCCTGCAACTGAGCATTCTGAATAAGCGACGGGGCGATAAAGCCGATAACGCATCGTTCAGTATGGAGGCACTATTTCACAACCCCAGCGGCCTGGCCTCCTGTATGAACTCAATCAGAAGGCGAAGCCCGGTCGGCAATTGCCGGCGGCTTGAATAATAGATATGAAAACCTTCCTCTAGTGGGGACCATTCCGTAAGCACCAGACGGAGCCGTCCATCCTTGACATAGGGTGCAACAAGAGGCTCCGGAAAATACATCAGGCCAGCCCCGCCCAATACGGCCACCAGACCCGTTTCGGCATGATTGACCGTCACTGAGCCTGGCACCGTCATTTGGTATGTTTCGCCGTCTCGCGCAAGTTCCCAGCGATAAACCCGATCGTCACCGAGACGATTGCTGATGCAGCGATGGTGTAATAAATCATCCGGATGTTCAGGCGTTCCGTAGCGTTCCAGGTAATCAGGGGAGGCTGCGATAACCCAGCGAATATCGGCAGATAAACGCCGGGCAACCATGTCCTCCGGGACGGTGCCACCATAGCGGATGCCGGCATCGAAGCCCGCATCAGTCACGTCAACCATACGGTTGCTGGCCACAATATCGATTTCAATATCGGGATAGCGATCCATAAAAGCGGGCATGACCGGCGCAAGCAAAAGATTTGCCGCTTCAACGGCTGCATTGATGCGGATACGTCCGGTAGGGGTATTGCGATACCGGTTAAGCGATTCAAGCGCGCCTTCTATGGTGTCGAAAGGCTGAAGAACAGACTGAACCAGTTCCTCACCAGCTGCCGTAGGGGTGACGCTCTTGGTCGTGCGATTAAGCAGGCGAACTCCGAGCCGGGTTTCCAGTCCCTTCAGGGCATGACTCAGCGCTGATGCACTGACGCCTAATTCAATTGCCGCACGGCTGAAGCTGCGATGACGTGCAATCGCCATGAAATAAATAAGATCGGCAACATCAGCTCTGCTTATTTGCATACAGAATAGTTTTCCTTATGCGGCGTTAAAACCCGAATGCGTTGATGAAGAAATGATATACACCTTAGACCGATTAGGGCTAATCCATTGCTGAATTTTTTTCACAAGTCCATTCATGCACGTCCACTCACTGTACACGTTGTGCTTCGTTATTCTTGAAAATCATGCGCTCTGGCTGGTAGGCCAGGGCGGAACACTCATCTAACGGAGCCGTTTATGAACTATACGCATCTTGGCCGCACCGGCCTGAAAGTCAGCCGCCTTTGTCTCGGTACCATGAATTTTGGTGACGTCACCGACGAGAAGACCAGCGCCCGCATTCTGGATGAGGCGCTTGAGGCGGGTATCAATTTCATTGATACAGCAGACGTGTATGGCACTGAACAATCTCCCGATATCCAGCAAGGCTCGGGGGTGTCCGAGGAAATTATTGGTCGCTGGCTTCAGCAGGGTGGCCGCCGTGAACGCATCGTTCTGGCGACAAAAGTCTATCAGCCTATGGGACCGGGCCCGAACGATCGCCGGCTTTCTGCTTACCATATTCGCAAAGCCTGCGAGGACAGTTTGCGACGGCTTAAGACCGACCATATTGACGTCTATCAGATGCATCACATCGATCGTCATACGCCGTGGGAAGAGATCTGGCAGGCCATGGAACTGCTTGTTCAGCAGGGAAAGGTTCTTTATATCGGTAGCAGCAATTTCGCGGGCTGGGACATTGCAACTGCGCAGTCAGTCGCCACGGCCCGTCATTTCCTGGGCCTGGTCGCCGAGCAAAGTCTTTACAATCTGACTGCCCGAACTGTTGAGCTGGAGGTCATTCCCGCATGCCGCCATTTTGGCCTGGGGTTGATCCCCTGGAGCCCGCTTGCCGGAGGGCTGCTTGGCGGCGTACTGAAAAAGATGGCAAGCGGGCGCCGTGCAAGGCCCGCGTTTGCCCGTCTAATCGAACAGTATCGTCCGCAGCTGGAAGCCTATGAAGGATTATGTGAGGACCTCGGCGAAACCCCCTCCGATGTGGCCCTGGCGTGGCTCCTGCAGAATCCTGTCGTTACCGCTCCACTGATTGGGCCTCGTACGGTCGAACAACTCCAGCAGGCGCTTCACGCAACGACAGTCACGCTATCAGACGACACCATGAGCTGTCTCGACGAAATCTGGCCCGGCCCCGGGGGAGAAGCGCCTCAGGCTTACGCCTGGTAATGACCAAATTAATGAATCCTTTCTTCGTTATAGGGAGTTCCAGTTTATGAGCAAGATGATGCATGACCAGCCTTCTGCTGCCGTACCCGCTTCCCGGGACCGGCGCAATTTTCTGATCGCCGGCGCCGGTCTGGCTTTGGCCGCAACCACCCTTGGCAGGAGCGGCGCCGTGATGGCGAAACCGGCTGGTCAGGACACGTCGAACGCCCCTTCGGATGCTGTTCCCGTCCAGAAGGAAACCTTAACCACGCGCAAACTCGGCTCGCTGGAGGTGTCCAGCATGGGACTCGGGTGCCTGCCGATGGTGGGTTATTACGGCGGAGGTCCGCGCGATCGTAAAGCCATGGTTTCGCTTATCCGGGCAGCCTTCGAACAAGGTATCACGTTCTTTGATACTGCCGAGGTCTACGGCCCCCATCTCAGTGAAGAATTTGTCGGGGAAGCACTGGCCCCTGTTCGCGATCGTGTGGTGATTGCCACCAAGTTCGGTTTCGGCGTGGAGGAGGGGAAGCCCACTTCCCTTAACAGCCATCCTGACCATATCCGCCGCGCCGTAGAAGGCTCGCTAAAGCGTCTGAAAACGGACCACATCGATCTTCTTTATCAGCATCGCCCCGATCCGAATGTGCCGATCGAGGATGTGGCGGAAACCGTGAAGGCGTTGATCCAGGAGGGTAAAGTGAAACACTGGGGACTGTCGGAAGCGAGTGCCAGGACAATTCGCCGCGCACATGCGGTACTCCCTGTGACTGCGGTGCAGAGTGAGTATGCCATGTGGTGGCGGGAACCAGAGACGCGGATATTTCCAACGCTCGAAGAGCTGGGTATCGGTTTCGTACCTTACTGCCCGACTGCCCGCAGCTTCCTTGCCGGAGCAGTCAATCCAAGCCAGCGGTTCGACAGCACCGATCGGCGGCATAACCTGCCACGCTTCCAGCCCGATGCCCTGGCCAAAAACATGGTGCTGCTTGAATTCGCGCAGTCGTGGGCCCGTCGCAAAAACACCACTCCGGTTCAGTTCGCGCTGGCCTGGGTGATGGCGCAGCGGCCCTGGATTGTCCCTATCCCGGGTACGACGCAATATCCGCACCTGATAGAAAACAGCGGTGCACCGCAAGTCCGGTTGACGGACAGCGAGCTACGCGAAATCGATGCGGCGCTTGCCAAAATCCCATTGCAGGGCGGTCGCGCCGATCCGTTTACCGAAAGTCAGTTTGATAAAAGTTAATACCTGCTGTCACAGGGAGACTGCAGGTGAAGTCTCCCTCTGTATTATTGCCGGGGATAAATCACATGAATGGACTAAATCATAACGCGCTTACATGCAGTGCCGTCCCCATACCGCCCTGGGAGCGTTCTCTTCAGACCGTGGAGGCCCAGCCGTACTTCAGCGTTTCACAGGCGTCGCTCGTGCTCGAAGGGATCGTGTTCGATCGGAACAATAACCTGCTGTTTGTTGATGTGGCGACGGGGCGCGTGTTTAAGCTAACCCCGGAGCGGCAGCTTTCCATTGTCCTTAAGGAGAATACGTTCGGTGCTTCCGGCCTGGCGGTACACAAAGATGGACGGATCTTTATCGCCTCGGTGGGCGATATGCAGCGAGGTTCTGTTCGGGCTATCGAACCCAACGGCACTCGTGAGCAGATGATTGTTGCTACTGATGCCGGATTTCTTGTCAACGACCTGGTCTTTGATAATCAGGGCGGATTTTATTTCACTGACAGCCGGGGAAATTCAGCCGATCCACAGGGTGGGGTGTTCTACGTTAGTCCCAATGTCGGGTCAATTCATGCCATCCTGCCTGGACTCGCGGTCGGGAACGGCATAGCGATTGACCCCGCCGGCTCTCAGATATGGGCCACAGAACACGCTAAAAACAGGCTTCATCGCGTAAGACTGTCAGACGCCACCACGATCGCCCCGTTTGGTTCAGTTGTTACCTATCAGTTCACCGGGCCGGCGCCAGACGGGGCCCGTGTCGACAGCGAAGGCAATGTATATGTGGCCATCTCAGGCCAGGGCCGCGTCATGGTCTTCAACCGCAACGGACTGCCGATTGGGCAAATTGTGCTGCCTGACCGCGACAAAGGCCGTAACCTTAAATCGACAAGCCTGGCGATCCGCCCCGGGCATCGCGAGTTGTTTATTGTCGCTAACAGCGGGACCGAACCTGGTGGCGCGATGATTTTTCGATCGGGCGCATTCGCGCCGGCACCGTTTCCCTTTTCACATCAGTGACCGGGAATGAGTGGTCTGGGAGACCCGGCAACGCCGGGCCAGGGCAGGGTGTTAATAGTTCTGGATCGCTGAAGGCGGCGTGAGGGAAGGCGGCGTATCCGGAAGCGGGGGAATGATCCCGTCAACGGGGTGCGGCAGATAGCGAGCTTCCAGTTCCGTGATTTCGGCATCGCTAAGTGAAAAGTCCAGCGCGCTGATAGCCGTGGAAAGATGTTCTGGTTTCGTTGCGCCAATGATCGGTGCTGTGATGACGGATTTTGATAACAGCCAGGCAATTGCAACATGAGCTCTTGGCACCGCGTGCTTTTCGGCAATGCTGGCAACAACATCAATCACGGGCTTATCCAGAAGGGCTGCGTTCTCATACATTTTTAACGCAAAGGCATCGTTTTGCGTTCGTCGGGACGTGACACTCCAGTCGCGCGTGAGCCTGCCGCGTGCCATCGGACTCCAGGGGATCACCCCAACGCCCTGGTCTTCACACAGGGGCAGCATCTCGCGCTCTTCTTCCCGGTAAAGCAGGTTGTATTGCGGTTGCATCGTGATAAATCGGGTCCAACCGTTACGCTCAGCGGTATGCTGCATTTTTGCAAAGCGCCAGGCTTCCATAGAAGATGCGCCGATATAACGCGCTTTTCCTGCTTTAACGACGTCATGCAGAGCCTCCATGGTCTCTTCAACAGGCGTGGAGTAGTCAAAGCGATGAATCTGAAAGAGATCCACATAATCCATGCCTAAGCGCATCAGGCTATCGTCAATAGACTGAAAAATGGCCTTGCGGGAAAGAAACCCGGTATTGGGTGAGTTGCGCCACGGAAAGAAGGTCTTTGTCGCTACAACGATCTCGTCGCGTCTGGCCATCTCTCTCAGCGCTTTTCCTGTAATTTCTTCTGAACTACCGCCCGAGTAGATATTCGCGGTATCAAAAAAATTAATGCCGGCTTCAAGCGCCTGACGAATGAGCGGTCGTGACGCCTTTTCATCCAGGGACCAGGGTTGAGGCAAACGTTCAGGTTCGCCATAACTCATACAACCGAGACAAAGACGGGAGACTTTCAACCCGCTACGACCCAGATTCACATACTTCATTCGGTGTTCCTTCTTTTATTGCCAGCAATTATGTTTGTGACAGGGTATTGCACTGGTATGAAGGGAACCAGCATGCGCCATTGAATGGTGTTATGAGTTTTTTTCACAAGCAGACAACATTCTCATACGCCAGCCTAGGCCCAAAGTCGGTATAGCATTCACGGATAATATTGAGTGCGTACCGGGCAAGACCATCAGGCAGCTGGTTATTGCTGGGTTATCCACGACGGCGGTTAGGCATACTCAGTGGGCCTGATTGATTGTAACGCGAGAGAAGGCATCGGCACTGGCGATCGGGAATACCCAGGCGCTGCGCGGCCATCTGAGTGGTCAGACGCCGGTCGACAACGTCATGAATGATTTAGAGTCGGTTAACTTCATCCAAAGTAAAAATGCCGGTGCATGATCCGTCATCAGAATCCTTTGATTGGGAAACTATCTTTGAAAGCAGTGATCGCTGTGGTAAGACTGTAGCGCGGACATGTCTATTTGGTCAGAGACGGACATCTCAATTTAGCTACTACAACATGAGTGCGCATAATGTATATTATGTTAAATTGAGTGTATGTGCGTAAGCAAACCTTTTCATAATCCCTACTCCTCGCTCGTGAAATCAGTATACTCAGGCATTACAGCTCTACGGGTGACGCTTTATTTTAGTCTTACTCTACTAGTCCGCCAGTTGCGCCGATACTCTCGTATGGCGCTGGCCCTCTGATGATCCCTATTGGCGATCGGGTCAAAGCAGGACAACTGCTGGTCACGCGTTAGATAAAACCGGTCATATTCAGCACGATGACGCACAAGTCGACGTTTCAGGAGACTAAACTTCTGCATAGAGGTTTCCTCCCTCATCGTCAGTCGAAAGCATATTCTCATGCCATTAGTCCCGATTGACCGCTTGCGCTCAAAAAGCAGCAGTCATTTATTCAGCTATTAGCGCGCGGTATATGCTCAAATCAAATTTATTAAACTTTTTAAAACCTCAGAGCACCTGTCCTTGCGCCATACTAACTCCCATTCCTGTACAATGTTTAAATCTTCTAAAACCACAAACGACACGTTTGACGGAGCAAGATGTCTCATCCCTTCTGCAACGATGGTACATCCCATGCCTGCGCTAACTAATGTAAGCATCGATACTGCATCAACGCCGTGCATAACGGAACGTGGCGTAAAACCTGCATCGTAAAAGCAATGAATAAGTCGATCATGCCACGCCGGTGCCGCGGTACGAGGAAGCCATATAAAGTCAAGATTCTGCAATTCTCTTAAGTAACGAGGTTCTTTATTATCAGGCCACTTCCACTCAGTCGGATAAGCTAATAACATTTTTTCTTTGAAAACGGGGATTCCTGCAAAAAGCGGATCATTAAGAGGTCTAAACAATAAAAATCCAGCATCCAGCTCTCCCTCAGCGATCTTTGAAAGTTGCACTTCAGATATGAGGTGATGAAGCGTAATACCGACGAGCGGTGATGCCTTCTTGAATTTTTTTAATAATGTTGTGATCGGTGGTGCCGCATTTTGTATTACAGGAAGCGCTAGCGAAATATTACCACATTCTCCACGGGAGGCTCGTACAGCGCGCTCCTTTATGACGGTTACATTGTTGATCAATATTTCCGCGTCAACGAGGAACTGGCTTCCTGCATCAGTAAGTTGCACCCCGCGCCCTGTTCGATTGAAGAGCGTTACTCTAAGATCTTCTTCCAGTTTTTGCATCTGGCGTGTCAGAGCGGGTTGAGCAATATGAAGTTCTAACGCAGCTTGACTAATGCTACCTAGCTTCGCTACTGAGATGAAGTAGCGGCATTGACGCAATTCCATAGATATACCTCAATGGTATGAGTTAGATGTTGAAAAGGTATTTTACGACAAGATTAGCATTATCTATCATCCATGTTGAATGAATTCAAGCAAGTATTTTTATGGCAGGAATTCAATAAAGTAGTTTGGGAAGGTTGATTTTATGTGAACTAGATCAATAAAGATAAAGCATTTGTTACTTTTCGAAGGTTAACGCTAACTAAAAAGAGATCCCCCATGTCATCTAAGTATAGAACGACTCTTAATGTGAAGAGGCTCACAGAATTTAGGCATGATTTACATATGCATCCAGAATTAAAATTTATGGAGCATCGTACATCCGATAAAATCGCAGCTTTTCTTACTGAGCTGGATATCCCTTACAAGAGAGGGCTAGCGTCTACGGGTATCGTTGGTAGTATATATGGTAAAAACCGTAGTGCTAATGATCCTGGACCAGCATTAGGCATAAGAGCTGATATTGATGCCCTGCCATTAGAAGAAGCAAATAAATTCACGCATGCTAGTAAGCATAAAGGGTGTATGCATGGATGCGGACATGACGGGCACACCGCTATGTTACTTGGCGCAGCCGAACTGCTTTCAGCAAATAGAGATTTTGATGGGACCATACATCTAATTTTTCAGCCAGGGGAAGAAGGCGGTGCCGGGGCGCGTGTTATGATGAACGAAGGACTGTTTAAGCTTTTTCCCTGTCAGGCTGTATTTGCTTTGCATAACTGGCCTCACCTTCCGCAAGGACAAATGGGGACAAAAATTGGCCCTATAATGGCATCGGGAGTCACTTTTGAGATCACCGTTTTTGGCAAAGGTGGACATGCAGCTCTCCCCCAGTCAACTATTGATCCTGTGCCGGTCGCCTGCTTTATTGTGTCGCATTTACAGACTTTAATATCACGTCGAATGAATCCTCTGGATGCTGCCGTGTTGACTATTGGTAAAATTGAAGCGGGGAGTTCACCGAATATAATTCCTTCTGATGCAAAAATTATGGGCACATGCCGTACCTTAACAAACGAAGCACAATCATTGATTCTGGATAATATGCAGCGTATTGCCATCAGCATAGCAGAAGCTCATGGCGCGCACGCTGAGGTAATTATTAAACAAGGTGGTTATCCAAATACTAATAATCATCCCAAAGAAGCTCGTTTTATGGCTAAAATGATGCGGGAAATTGTTGGTGAAAATAATGCTCATGATAATGTTCTTCCAGCGATGACCGCCGAAGATTTTGGTTTTATGCTCCAGGAGGTACCTGGCGCATATGGATGGATTGGGAATGGTAACGATGCGCTTTCTCAAGGAGATCTTCATAGTACATCATATGACTTCAATGATAAAAACCTCGAATTAGGTTCTCTTTTTTGGGAGAAACTAGCACGTCAATGGTTTATTACAGAGGTTACACATAGTTAGCTGTCATTTCGCCCGAAAAGTCCGAACAGGTAAAATTTTCTCTTACCTACCCTCAGGAAAATAAAAATTTACCGCCCTATAATAACCATAAGGATTAATAAATGAAAAATGATACTGATTTGCCCCAAAGTGTCACAATTTTAGAGCATGTACAAAAACCTACGAAACAGCGTTTTTTTGTGTTAGGGATATTATTCGTTAGCTTATCGATTATATATCTTGACCGTGTCAATATTTCTATTATTGCAGCAAATACACACTTTTTAAACGAAATGCATCTTAATGACAAACCAATCTTAGTTGGCTTGTTGATGTCTTTATTCTTAGCGAGTTACGGGATTGCTAATGTTTTTTTAAGCCCTTTAGGAGATTATATTGGCCCTCGAAGGGCCATGCTTATCGCTTATGTGGTGATAAGCCTATCACTTTTGATTGGGGGGTTGTCAAGTTTCTTTGCTATATTATTAGGAACCAGGATTTTGCTAGGTATTGGTGAAGGGCTTTACTACCCTATGCAAAATACAATCATAAAAAATTGGTTCCCTGCTGGAGAACGAGGTCGAGCGAATACGGCATGGATCTTAGGACAGTCACTCGCTCCTGCACTAGCCATGCCTCTTTATACCTGGATCATCGCTGAGCATTCCTGGCGTCATACTTTTTATTTTTCATTCTCGTTAACCTTGTTGCCCATTGTTCTAATCTATTTTTTCACATCAAACTTCCCACAGGAAAATAAATACGTTAACGTTCTTGAACTCCAAAAAATCAATAAAAGCACCACGGAGGAAGTTTTACATAAAAATAGCAGTGAAAAAATTTCAGTTGTTGAACGTGCCAAAGTATATCTGTGCAATTCTAATTTTTGGATTTTATTAGCTGTTTTTTCTTCTAACTCCATGCTGTCATGGGGTGTCGTAACTTGGCTTCCAACATATTTAAATACCGAGCGCGGTTTTTCATGGGCAAATGTCGGTTGGATGTCCGCGCTTCCTTTTATATTTGGACTTTTGTTCAAGGTGCTTGCTGGGTTTATTGTCGACAAAACTGACAGGAAAGGCATGGTAATGTTTGTCTCGGCCATGTTGTGTGCTGCAAGCATCCTGACTGGAGTGAATATTAGTAATAATTTTTTCGCTGCAATCGTTATCTCCTTCGGTATCGGCGCCTCCTCAATGCAACTACCCTGTGTGTTTACCCTCTTGCAATCAATGGTTCCTGCAGAAGCGATGTCGTCTGCAGCGGGGGCTTTAAATGGTATGGCCGTTGGTTTCGGGGCATTATCACCTGTATTAATTGGTTTTATATTGAGTGTTACTCATAACTTTTACTTTGTTATGTATATTCTAATAGGGATAGTTGTAATTGGCGGTTTGTTTTCATTGCTTTTTAGTCGTGACAGAAGTCGGCTTTTAAACTAAACGTTTCTCCTTACATTTATTAACAATGGCGACGTTCGAGTGTCGCCATTTTTTAATAAGCATGCATAATTTTACAGTTAAAATCAAGTTAATCTACCCTTCCCCATCTTAGTAAAAATATTAATTAATTCGTAAGAGTGAAAATCATTTAAAAGATTCACGGAATACTCTGCGCAGCTCTAAAATGCTACTTTCATCAACATAGTGCATTAATAAAAAATATAGCACAAATTATCATCTCGAGAGTAGATTTTGCGTGACCATACCAGTGAAACATCTTACAGATTCAGGATATTCCTGGTAACGACGGGATATCTACCGTATTCCATCGTTTGGTCGACATAGCTGAAATACTCGTGCGCTGGAACCATACTGATCCTACCCGCGTAATATGGACACAACCCTAAGCGAGGTTCTGGTTTTCAAATTGTTCCGGACTAAGACCGCCACAGGCACTGTGACGACGCCACCGATTGTAATCACACTCAATATAATTAAACACTGCTGTCCGCATGATTTCCCGGCTGACAAAGTCCTCTCCGTGGATACATTCCACCTTCAGCGTATGGAAGAAGCTTTCCGCACAGGCATTGTCGTAACAACAACCTCTGGCGCTCATACTCCCCCGCAGATTATGGCGTTTCAGCAAGCTCTGGTAATCCGTTGAACAGTACTGACCGCCTCTGTCTGTATGCACGATGACGTTTTCCGGACGTTTACGCCGCCACAGCGCCATCTGTAACGCATCGCAGGCAAGCTGTGCTGTCATCCGTGAGGACATCGACCAGCCAATGACTGACCGCGACCACAGATCGATAACCACGGCCAGATAAAGCCAGCCTTCACCAGTGCGAAGATACGTGATGTCACCCACCCACTTCTGATTCGGGCCGCTGGCGTAAAAGTCCTGCTTCAGCAGATTCTCTGAGACTGGCAGACCATGTTCGCGGTAACTGACCGGACTGAACTTTCGTGAAGCTTTCGCCCGTAGCCCCTGACGACGCAGGCTGGCAGCCACGGTTTTCACGTTGAACCGGTAACCCTGGGCACGAAGCTCATCCGTCAGGCGTGGCGCTCCATAGCGTTGTTTTGCGTCACTGAATGCTTCCCGGACGACGTTATCACAGACAAGGCGGAACTGCTGACGCCGGTTTACCTGATAACGACGCTGATGCCAGATGTACCAGCCACTACGGGTAACCTGAAGTACACGGCACATGGCTTTGATACTGAACTCAGCCTGATGTTTTTCGATGAAGACATACTTCATTTCAGGCGCTTCGCGAAGTATGTCGCGGCCTTTTGGAGAATGGCCAGTTCCTCATCCCGTTCTGCCAGTTGACGTTTCAGACGGGCGATCTCAGCGGACATGTCCTGCTCGCGTTCAGAAGAAGAGAACTGATTTTGCTGTTTGCTTCGCCAGTTGTAGAGCTGTGATTCATACAGGTTAAGTTCGCGGGCGGCAGCTGCCACCCCAATGCGTTCAGCCAGTTTCAGGGCTTCCTGACGAAATTCAGGAGTGTGCTGCTTGCGTGGCTTTTTGGTGGTTGATGTTGGTTTTGTCATGTGAGTCACCTCTGGTTGAGAGTTTACTCCACTTAGTCGCGTGTCCACTATTGCTGGGTAAGATCATACAGCATTTCGTGAGTGTCGGACAAACAGTACGTAACGAATGAATTATTAGTGGTATGTGAGAAGCGAATACCATTCACACAATTTTAACGATAAATAAAATGGTATCCCATCACTTGGCGCGCCCCTTAATGACCGCATATAACGATGCTAGAGAGAACCAGCGAGGTGTATTGTTGCAATATTCTTCCCATTGTCGGCCAAACAGTTGCAGCATTCCAGCCTCTTCAACCTGTATATGCAAGATGCTCAGAAGTAAAATGAGAAACGGGGTAATCATTAAACCAATTACACTACTTAACAATAGGGCCAAAGCGATATGTAGCCCTATAAATCCAAGGTAGACGGGGTTGCGAGAAAAACGAAAACATCCTCTGGTCACCAGCATACTGGTTCGTTCCGGATGCAGTGCGTTGAGGGTTGTTTGATTACTTATCAACGTTACCAGTCCCGTCAGAGACAGGACAAGACTAATGCCTCCAGTGACCAGGGCGGTGCATACTCTCCATGAAATAGTGAATACCTCATCAATATGCATAAGTATAGGCCAACGCGCCCATATATTGATCAATAAACAAAGCAGTAAAAGCACTGGCGGAGCCAGGCCCTTTCTTGCAATATCTCGCATTCTATACATGGTATTCCTGCCTCCTGTGGGTTCCGAAGCGAGTCAAAATTAACACTAATATTCTCACTCGTTGCTGCGTTGCCCGACCATTTGCCTTGCCCACGTAGTTATGCTCTAACCATTCACCCTTTTCATCTAACCAGGATTAAAAAGCAACAAGGAGGTCAAAGTAAAAATAATGTGCCTGTGTTCACGGCACATATCCACTTTGCCTCCTGTTGTATTACTTAATATACGCGATGGCTTCGATTTCAACTAAGGCTTCTTTGGGTAATTTGCCAGCCTGAATGCATGAACGCGCTGGCGCTCCTGAGTCACCAAAAAATTCGGAGTATACTTCATTAAATACCGAAAAATCCTCCATCTTTGCGAGGAAACAGGTAGTTTTAAGTACAGTATCCAGCGAAGCGCCTGATTGTTCCAAAACGGCTTTTAGATTTAATAACGACTGGCGAGTCTGTTCCCTTACTCCTCCTTCGGGAAATGCCATCGTTGTTGGATCCAGAGGTAGTTGGCCTGAAGTCATCACTAAATTGCCGAATGATACCCCTTGAGAATAAGGTCCAATAGCTGCTGGAGCAGCTTTTGTATTGATTATTTTTTTCATTTTTTCTCCTGTAAATAAAGATATTGCCGTCTTCTTATGCAAAAAAACTCTCACTTACATTGTTATTACGTATTTTAGATTTCATCTAATAAGCGCAAGCAGCGCTGTCTGGTAAAGCCAATAAAGTCATTAACATAGCCCTTGTCGATGTTCTCTGTTAGTGTGGCAAGCCAAACTTCTGAAATTAGTTTATTTTCCGTGATTGACTTTGCTGTGACGTATTTTTTTTCAAGATATTCTGATACTGCCCAGATAGGCAATGCGGCAATACCCCGCTGGCAGGCAACCTGTTGAATGATAGCCATGGTGAGTTCAGTGGTTTTTCTCCTAATTGGAATGCCGGCAGGTTTAAGTACTTTTCGACAAAGATCGATGCGCTCATCCGGTACTGCATAGGTGATGAGCGATTCACCACGAAAATCTTCCGCTTCAAGCCAAGGCTTTCGCGTTAAAGGATGTTCATTTGCCAAAATAGCAACCATTTCATATTTAAATAAAGAGCTGTACCTCACCAGATCTGTCTGCTCGGTTTCATCCACGATGGCAACATCAGCTCTGTCTTGCAACAGAAGACCTATTGGATCCGGCCGAAAACCAGGCAATATATCAATTTCAACCTCAGACCATTTCTTACGAAACTCATCCATCACCGGTAGTAACCAGCCATAACAGGTGTGACACTCAAGGGTTATCCGGAGCGCGCCCTGTTTTCCGAGCGCTAACTTATAAAGATCCCTGTTGGCTTCCTCCATTGCATTAAGCACGGTTTCAGCAAGGTGTAACAAACGCTCACCCGCCAGGGTAAACTTTACGGGCGATGTTTTTCGCATAAACAGAGTAACGTTATAGTGCTCTTCCAGTTGTTTGATCTGGTGCGATAGTGCCGATTGAGTCAGTTGCATAGCTGCGGCCGCGCGCGTCAGACTTCCTGTTTTACGCAATGCTAAAAGAGTTTGTAAGTGCTTAAGTTCTATCGGAATATCCATTACTACTTCCGCCAATCACAACGTTTTGTCATAGCGCTAGTATAACAAGCGCCAGCTTGACTGGCGCTTTTGCTGGTTCTTACCCCTTCAGATGACGCAGCGCCTGATCCAGGTCTCTTACTAAATCTACTGGATCTTCTAAGCCGATTTGTAAACGGAAGGAGTGCCCTTCGTACGGCCAGTGATATTCCGGACGATCTTTACGCGGGTTAAATGGAATGGCCAGGCTTTCAAAACCGCCCCACGAAAAACCAATGCCGAAATACTGCAGGCTATCAATAAACTTCTCCACAGACTCTTTTGAGTAGTGCGGTTTAAGCACCACGCTAAACAAACCGCTGGAACCGGTGAAGTCACGTTTCCAAATTTCGTGCCCCGGACATGAAGGCAATGCCGGGTGTAGCACCTGCTCCACTTCTTCACGTTCTTCAAACCATTTAGCAATTTTAAGCGCTGAATCCTGATGGCGTCCGAGACGCAAAGACATCGTGCGTAATCCACGTTGTGCGAGATAAACATCATCCGGCGCAGCATGAAGACCAAATAGATAGATAAAGCGACGAATGGCAAGCCAGGTTTCTTTATTCGTCGTGATCAAGCCCATCTGCGCATCAGAGTGCCCAACGATATATTTAGTGGCGGCATGCACGGAGACATCCACGCCATGCTCAAATGGTTTGAAAAATAGTGGCGTTGCCCAGGTATTGTCAATTATCACTTTAGCGTTGTGGGCATGCGCCACGCGAGTTATTGCCGGAATATCCTGGATATCAAATGTTTGGGAGCCTGGAGATTCTGTAAACACCACGGTAGTGTTTTCCTGGAACAGTTGACCAATGCCATCGCCGATAGTAGGGTCGAAAAAGGTTGCCGAAACGCCCATTTTGGCCAGCACATTATTTACGAACCCACGCGTCGGGCCGTAAACGCTGCTACTGACAAGAATATGATCGCCACTTTTTACCAGAGCCAGTAATGCACTGGTGCATGCTGCCAGCCCTGTAGGCACCAGTAAAGATCGGTACCCCCCCTCCAGTTCGGCCAGAGCTTTCTGCACGGCGAAGGTGATTGGCGTTCCAAATCGACCGTAATACATCACTTCATCTTCCGCATCTTCAAACAGAGCCTGGTGACGCTCGTTTAGCTCTTTGCAGTTTTTGAAGATGACCGTAGAGGCGTGATATACAGGCGGGTTAACCACGCCACCAAATACCTCAGGATCGAATGGGCCATGGCACAGATACGTTTCTGGAGACATCTGGTTATCAAAACTATGATTAGTCATTATTACTCTTCCTCTGGTTACAACTTACAACTCTAACTGTCTTGTTTATTACCAATGTCCTCGCTGGGTATAGCAGGTGAGGACGCTTAATTAAGCGAAATTTTCAGGCGCTTAACCGCTTCTATCAGATTCTCTTCCGTGGTGCTGACATACGACATTCGCAGAGTGCAATGATCAGGTTCTTCGCAGTAGAAAAATTCACCAGGCACGAACACCACGCCGTTGCGTATTGTTTTCTGAAGCCATTGCGTGGTATCCATCGCATATTTAAACTTCGCCCATAAAAACATGCCGCCCATCGGCTGATGAAAAGTGAGGTGGTCACCTAGTTCGTTCAGCAGATGGTGGCTTAGAACTCGACATTTGAGCTCATAAGCCTTCCGGATGAGTGCGATCTGTCCCGGCAAGCGGCCACTGTGTAAATAGTGAGAGGTCAGCGACTGTGAGAGTGCACTTGTATGTAAATCTGTGGTTTGCTTGATATTGACTACCGCTCTTTTCAGCCAATCCGGTAGCACGAGCCACCCTACCCGAGCGCCTGGCGCGAGGATCTTCGAAAAGGTTGATGTGTAAACAACGTTATCATTGTTACCCCTTTCCGCAGACCATGCTCTGAGCGGGATGAATGACGAATCCGTAAAATTAATTTCGCCGTAAGGGTCGTCTTCGATGATGATAAAATCGTAGCGTAGTGAGAGTTCCACCAGCTGTTTACGCCGTTGCTCCGCGAGGCTAACGCCTCCTGGGTTGCCAAACGTGGGCACGATATACACTGCTTTTATCCGGGTCGATAGAAGCAGCGTTTCCAGCTCATCGACAATCATGCCCTCAGCGTCAGTTCCTACCGACAACAGGTTCGCTTCAGCAAGCTGAAATACCTGCAGCGCCGCCAGGTAAGTAGGCCGTTCTAACACCACTACATCGCCAGGATTAATCAGTGCCCGAGCAAGAATATCCAGAGATTGCTGGGAACCGGTGGTCACAACAACATCCTCTACGCCGCAGTGAATTCCCCGGTCAAGCATGATCTGGCAGATGGCTGCCCGCAGTTCAGGATTACCCTCACTCAGTCCATACTGAAACGCGTCTTCCCAACCGTGGGTCAAGATGTGATCCATAGCAATCTGTAAGCCTTCCCGATCAAACAAGTTTGGATCTGGTATTCCTCCGCCCAGGGAAATAACACCGTCCATTTTGCTGTGTTTCAATAATTCTCTAATTGCAGATGATTTAAGATTTTGTAACTTATTTGCGATTTTAGTATGCGACATCTTAGCTCCCTAACCTCTTTATATATCTCTTTTAATATCACAGGCACGCAGCAATGATAATTATTTCTTTGCTCCCGCTTTTTATTTGCGGATCAACATGAATTGAATTAATGATGACCCGCAACAGGATTCATGATGACGCAATGCAAAAAACAAAATCTCAGTAAAGTGTAAGTTATATGAGTTAAAAATTATTGTGAAAACAGCATGACAAAAGGTCCAATGCACATGAGCATGCCGATTAAAATCACATAGTAAACCGAGACGCCACGAAGGTCAGAAAACTTGTCATTCTTAAGAATAATAAAACCAGGAATGATGCAGCTAATAAGTCCGTAAGTCACGCCACCAAACACAAACACCTTCAGAATGGGAAAGTTCGTTAGTACTATCAGCCACAGCACCAGCACAACCATGACAAAAGCGGCAACTGAGATCGCCTTACTATTGTTTTCCTGAGGCTTAACTATTTTTTCAACAGTGACTTTGATCAGACCTACAAAAGATTCATGTACGGCCAGATAGAGCGCCAGGAATGCCGTCACAATGGAAAACACATTGAGAATAACGCTCATATACTTCACCGTGGCCCCAGGAATGACCTTGGCGGCCAGCGCCAGGGCCGAGATATTATCCTGATAGGCTCGTAGCGCATCGGCTTCGCTGATAGAAAGTACGATGGACATGACAAACAACAGCACGGTAGCGACAAGAACTAAATAAGCCACTTTGTGTACGCGTAAAATTTTATATTTTGCCACGTCCTTATCTTCTTCACGTTTTTTATAGGCGATGTTCATCGGATTTAGTATCCCAACAAACATAATGGAGAAGATAGCGAACGGAAGCGTCGGGAACGTACCTACGACAAGGTGGCTAACGGTTGGGAATGCACCAATATTGCTCACATCCCAGAAAGGGATCACCACGAAACCAATCGCTACGATGATCACCAGCTTTACGGCGATCATGCTGCCTGAAACTTTGAAGAGCAGCTTTTCTCCTTTCGACGCAACCAGAGAGAGCCCGGCGATTAACAGCAGAGACCACCACCAGTGTTCGGATAACGTCTGGTTAGTAAGGCCAAAGGTTTTCAGATACGAGGCGCTGTCGTTGGTAATGGCAAGAGCATACTCCACCATCGACTTCAGCATGGTGAAGGAGTAAAGCGCGCCAAGCAGTACGCCCCAGCGGCTGCCAACGTAGCTGGTAATAATACTCAGGTAGGAATCTTGCTCATCGCTGCGCGCCATCGTTTCGATGAACAGCTTCTGCATGTAATAAACTGCCGGATAGCCCAGGATAACGGCTAGGGCAAAGACCCACACCCCTTTTAATCCAACCTGTAATGGGAAAAAGACGATTCCGGAGCCAATGGCAGCTCCGATGCAAAGCACCACCCACCCTAAATCATACATGGTAAAGGGAATATTCTTATGATTAATTGCTTCGGTATTAATTCCTACGGTCATAGGAGTCCCCAATAGACTTAACAAAAACACAAAGTTACGCATGTTTTAATTACATACTGGAATGACTTGTCTACATTTAATCCAGAAACCAACAAGTCCCTGACGATATTTCAATCAAATAAGCGGTAGATATCTTTGATTGAATGCATGAAGCTTTACACAGCAAACAAAGACTGGCTAATGAATATTAGAGAAAACAGTTTATACTTTTATTCACATTGGATTTATTTCATCATAATATGACGCACACCACAAAATATAAAAGTTTTCACTTTAAAGTGTGACCAATGCAATAGTTTTTTCTTATGTCGGTAATTTCATTTTGGCTAATTATTGTGATCTGCCGCACGTTGATTGTGCGCTTATTAGAGCAAATTACCTATCGCTTTTTCCCAACGATTCCATGGCTGGTTTTCTTCCACCAAAAAATCAATAAATGATCTTACCTTTGGATTACGAAACTTGCTGGGGAAATAGAGTGCATAGAGGCTATGCGTCGGGTAAGCGTATTTACCGTCAAGCTTTAAAGGAACAAGCGCCCCTGCATCGATGTGCTGGCTGATGAGATAAGAGGGAAGCCAGGCAATACCCTGCCCTGAAAGAGCCGCCTTCAAGAGCAACAGGCTACTATTGGCCTGAACCGGTGTTCTGGGTTTTATTGCGCACTGCGGATGCGGGGATGCGATATCGTTATAGCGAAGGGCTGGCGTTAATCCTGGATAGATCAGACACTCATGGCTTGCAAGCTCGGTGCGTTTAGTCGGGGAGCCCTTCCGTGCAAGATAATCAGGGGAAGCACAGTATAGCCAGCTGATTTTTGAAAGTTTTCTGGCGGCGTAGTTCTGCGGGGGCGTGGCGGTAATCCTCAATGCGATATCAACATTGTTTTCATTCAGATTCGTCAGGTGATCGTCGAGATCCAGTATAAGTTCAACATCATGATTTTTTTTACGATATTCTTCAAAAATATCGATCAAATGTGCGTATCCAAACGCCACAGAACAGGTGATCTTCAAGGCCCCATGTGGATGGTTGAAATAGCCACAGGTCGTGTTAACGATATCGTCGAACTCTTTGAGCAGATCCGATGCTCTGGAAACGAAGTACTCCCCGGCTTCAGTCAACTGAAATGAGCGGGTTGTTCTTTGGATGAGCGGAACACCCAGGTTTTCTTCCATCACCGCCAGCCCCTTACTCACGGCGGATGGCGATAAATTAAGCAAGCGCGCCGCTTCTGACAGTCCCTTCCCTTCACTTATTTTTACCAGCATTTCAATTTGTTTGATCGTCAATGGAATGGTCATCGTTCTTTTCAACCGTCAAGCCTGTGGTGTCTGATATTCTCTCCCTACGGCAGTATGAAGTGGAAACTGAGGTTACAACAAAGCAGATAAACTTCCTGACTAATAAAGTTTTTCTTTTAGCAACGCCATCCGGACACCAGACCCGGATGGCGCTCGTACGATTATGCTTTCAGGCCTGCAGCAGTCATTAAGGCCCTAAAAATCATTGAAACTCCCCCTAAAGCGAGAACACTGACCGTCCAGATGACGATCAACCACACGAGCTTTTTCAGCAGCACGGGGGGTGTATTGTCAGCATGCATCATCTAAACGTCTCCTTAATGGTATCCATCATCCGTTCTGACCTTTCCTCGAAAGACGTAATAGCTCCAGAAGGTGTAAACAAGAATGACGGGGATAATCACCAGGCTACCGGCCAGCATGAACGACTGACTCATTACTGGAGCAGCGGCCTGGCGAAGCGAAACCGATGGAGGAATGATAGTTGGCCAGATGCTTATTCCTAGTCCTGAAAAACCAAGAAACACCAGCATCAGCGTTAAGAAAAAGGGGGGGTAGTGCGCGCAGCGGTTAACAGCCCGGACGATCCCCCATGAGCTGAACAGCACTAATACCGGAACAGGCAGAACCCAGAACAGGTTTGGCAAACTAAACCAACGGTTGGCAATATGAGGATGTGCTAATGGCGTCCAAAGACTAATGATTCCCATAGCGACCATTAAGGCCAGCAACAATGGGAGGGTTAGTTTTGCCATTTTATGCTGCAGATGCCCCTCTGTTTTGACCATCAGCCAAGTGCTACCCAGTAGTGCATAGGCAATTAGCAGCCCCAGTCCACAAAACAGCGCAAAAGGATCGAGCCAGATAAATGCCGACCCTGCATATGCTCGCCCACTTACCGGTAAGCCATTAATCACAGCGCCAACAACGATACCCTGACAGAACGCGGCCAGTATAGAACCTGAAATGAAAGCTTTATCCCAAAATGGTTTATGGGCTGGAGTCGCTTTGAAGCGAAATTCAAATGCGACGCCACGGAAAATCAGACCAATAAGCATTAACGTCAAGGGCGCCGCTAGTGCATCAGTAATAACAGCATAGGCCAACGGAAACGCACCATACAAACTCGCGCCTCCCATCACCAGCCAGGTTTCGTTGCCATCCCATACAGGCGCTACCGAGTTAACCATAACATCGCGCTCTTCTGCATTTCTGTTAAACGGAAATATAATCCCTATACCCAGATCGAAACCGTCCATCACGATATACATCAGGATAGAGAAGATGATGATGCCGAACCAAATTAACGGAAGATCAATCATGATTGCCGTCCTCAGTACAATTGCCAGCTGAAAGTGGCCTGGCTGGTGTGCGCAACTTCCCCGGGCCCCCCTCCTGTAGATACTGACCTTCACCGGTTTGCGGCCCCTTCTTAATGAGCTGCATCATATAGATATAACCCACACCGAACACCGCACTGTAAACGATAATAAAGGCCATGAGACTCATACTCATATGCAGCTCGCCGTGTGCGGATACCGCCTCACGGGTCCGTTGAAGGCCATAAACAGTCCAGGGCTGTCTTCCTATTTCGGTGGTAAACCACCCTGCCAGGATGGCAATCAACCCGGACGGTCCCATTAGCAAGACGAACCAGAGGAACGGTCGAGAGGCGTACAGTTTTTTTTTGTAACGTAGCCATAGGCTTAAAATACCTTGGGTAATCATTAATAGTCCCAGACCAACCATGATACGAAATGACCAGAACACCACGGTAGAGTTGGGCCTGTCAGCAGGCGGAAAGCTTTTTAGCGCGGGGATCTGTTGGTTCAGACTGTGAGTCAGGATCAGGCTGCCAAGGTAAGGTACTTCAAGTGCAAATTTAGTTCGTTCCTGCTCCATATCTGGAATGCCAAACAGAATGAGCGGCGTGGCTACACCAGGCCTGTTTTCCCAGTGCCCTTCAATCGCCGCAATTTTTGCAGGCTGATGCTCTAACGTGTTTAGCCCGTGCCCATCGCCCAGAAATACCTGAATCGGCGCAATAATGGCTGCCATCCATAACGCCATAGAGAACATTTTGCGGATTGCTGGCGTGTCCCTGCCCTTAAGCAGATGCCATGCGCCAGATGCCCCAACGAAGAACGCACTTGCAAGGAAAGCGGCTGTCGTCATATGCACCAAACGCCATGGGAATGATGGGTTGAAAACAATTTTTATCCAGTCCTGAGGCTCGACTACACCATTCTCGATACTGTATCCCTGAGGCGTGTGCATCCAGCTGTTGGAAGCCAGGATCCAAAAGGTTGATATTAATGTTCCGAGAGCCACCATGCAGGTAGCAAAGAAATGCAGGCCGGGTCCTACTTTGTCGCGACCAAACAGCATAACGCCCAGGAAACCTGCTTCAAGGAAAAAGGCCGTTAATACTTCATAAGTAAGTAAGGGGCCCGTGATGCTACCTGCGAATTGAGAAAAACCGCTCCAGTTGGTCCCAAACTGATAGGCCATTACCAGTCCGGAAACAACGCCCATCCCAAAGTTAACGGCAAAGACTTTCGACCAGAAATGATAGAGATCCAGGTAAACTGCGCTGCGTTTTTTCAACCAGAGGCCTTCGAGTACGACCAGATAGCTTGCAAGACCGATAGTTATCGCCGGAAAGATAATATGAAACGAAACGGTGAATGCAAACTGGATCCGTGCCAGATGAAAAGCATCTAAACCAAACATAGGTACTCCTTTTTATGGGCGTATTCGTGCTCAGGCATTGAAGCCTGTTACGCTGGGCCCATAGCATTACAGCAGCGTCTTCTGCTGTTATATTCCGATAGTGAAAAAGAGAGGACTGTGGAGCTAGATATCCAGCGCCACCAGAAAACGCGAAACCATGTTGTAAGCTGCCACGGTCGCGACGGCCTCAACAGTTTTGGTTTCACCGAAGAGATTTTTCAATGATGCAATAACTGCGGCATCGACATTAACGTTTATGGTGGATTGATCGGTCAACGTAATGAGCATCCACTCCCGGTCATCGAACATTTCACGTTTCGGCACAGCGTTTTTTAGCGCTTGGGCCTTTTCTTCTGTTCCCCCTGCCTGCAGATAGGCTGGATAGTGCACCCCCCACTCAAATTGGGCACCATTCAGAACGGCGACGCGCAGCATGATCAATTCCAGATAAATCAGCTCCAGGCTAAAATCAGCGCGAACTCGGCTTAGTAGCTCATTCCAACCGGTGGCCAGCGGAACGCTTTTCAGTAATACCCTGTCGATGCCAATGAGTTCACCGTTGGGACGACGCGCCTGCATAGCTCTCAGCAAATCAGCGGGAACAGGATCTTTATCCTGCCACGGTGTCACACGTGTCTTGCTCATAATTACCCTCGCAGATGAATGTTGCTCATGATTTTTTAGTTGATAACGCTGGTCAGTAGCGCATCGAAGTCAGTTTTCGGTCTGGCGCCGGAAAATTCGATGACGGACTCCCCCTTCACAAAGATCTTAAAAAATGGGATGGTCCGAATGCCATGCTGTGATGCCAGATCGGGGTGCTTATCCACATTTACCTTGTACACCTTCAGTTTGCCGGCATGCTCCAGAGCAAGGGCATCGATGATGGGGGCGACAGTACGACAGGGATTGCACCAGGGGGCCCAGAAATCGACGAGTACAGGAATCGCGGATTCCAGCACGTCTGCAGTAAATTCCGTAGTTGAGATTTCTTTAATTGTCATTAGCAATGCCTTGTACGGGGTATGTATTCAACGGTGCCCCATGGTGAGAACCATGCGGAAAGACGCCTTTCCGCTACGCATTTTTTCATACGCCTCTTGTGCTTGTGCCAGAGAACGCGTTTCAATCTGCGCGCGCACAGCTACCAGCAGGCTGAAATTAAGCGTTTTTTCTAATTCAATTGCCGTCCCGGTCATGGCTCCGTTTATCTGTAACTCCCGTCCGACCATGAGACCCGGGGTAAAGCTCAATGGCGCTTTACCCACACCAACGACCATCAGCCTTCCCTGGGGAAGTAGCGCGGGTAGCAGAGTGGCAACGGCATGGCTGTCAGTGATGGTCGACAAAATAACTTTGGCGCCGCCAAACGCCTTAATGACTTCAACAGCCTCTTCTTTGTTGGTATCGATGTAGTAATGGGCACCGAGCGCAATGACTTCGCGTGCAATATCATCGCCCCTGCCAACGGCGATAACGCGAAAACCCATTTTGCGTGCATATTGCAAAGCTAAATGTCCTAACCCCCCGATCCCCTGAATAACAACCGTATCGCCAGCCTGCGCTTGAGATTTTTTTAAGGCGTTAAAAGTCGCTACTCCGGCGCAAAGTAAGGGTGCGGCGTCAACGGAGGACAAATCATCCGGTATTGCGACCAGCCCCGTCTCACGCGCCAGCATGTATTCTGCATAACCCCCGTCTCTTGTGCTGCCAGTAACCGGTTGATTCTGACAGAGGTTAAAGTGTCCAAGACGGCATTGCTCGCAGGCGTTGCAATGACCACCTAGTCGCCCAACGCCGACACGTTGACCAGGCTTGAGCCAGGCCGGGAGCGGCCCCGATGTTTTGCAGATCGTACCGACCACTTCATGACCCGGTACACGCGGATACTCAACACTCTTTTCCAGACCTTCAACGACGCCAGAATCTGCTCCGCAAATTCCACAGGCCTCCACTTTTATCAGCACTTCACCTGGGCCGGGAACCGGAAGTTCTTTTTCCACACATTCCAGTTGACCAGGACGAGAAACTTGCATTGCTTTATAAGTCTGCTTCATCTTTTGTTCTCGATTATGTGTTGTACGCCTGCCGCAGCGGCATCAATCGCCCCTGCCAGGTAGCCAGGAAAGACGGTGGACCATTCGCTAGCGATACCGGTAAGACAGTTACGCCACGAGCCGTTATTTGCGCTGGCGGGTGGTACAGAATGCCCTGCGGGTAGGGCCAGGTCGCGCGAGGTTGAGGTAAAGGGATCCGCCGCCCAGTCTTTAAGAAACTCAGCATGGGGATAGGCGGCTTCCTCGCCTAACAGTCTTATCAACTGGGCTCGGCATAAATCTCTCAGGACCGCGTCACCTATCTTCTGACGCTCGTGAAAAGGCACGCCAATAAATCCGAACAGCGCAAACATCCTGTCAGGTTCTGAAACATCGTGAATTTCAACCATAGGCCCAATGTTGCTTCTTACCTCTCCGGATAATCCCTTCCTGTGCCAAAAATTATAGGGATACACAGCGACATACTTTGCATGGGGGGCCATCCAGGTTCCGGTGTTACGCCATGCCTGCAATAACGTCGTGGGCAGCGGGGGGAAAAAATTGATCCCTGCAGCCAGCATGGGGGGCAATGCCAGCAGTACATGTTGCGCCTGCCGGCTAAACGGACGTCCATCGGCATACGATCCGCAAATATTCAGGGTGCCATTTTGCTGTTCGATGTGTTTAACCTGCAGTCCGGTCTGAATGCGTTCAGGCTTTAACTTCGCAAGTAATGCATCGGGCAATCGTGACATCCCACCACTTACACGGGCGGCGGCAGGCGAAGAGACAAATCCAGGATGGCGAGAAGGGGCATCTTTGGAACGCTCAAAAAGCATGTCCCCCCTCTCCTGATGACTGAATGACTCAATGTTCAGTTCTCTGAATAACTGCTTCAATTCAGGTTGTATCGTTGGCCAGAACCAGGTCGCGCCTAAATCAGCCTCAACGGTATTCGCCTGCAAGATACGCCCCCCCATACGCTCACGGCCTTCGAGAAGTAGGTAGTTAATACCCGCTTTCTCCAGCAACCTGGCCGCGTATAACCCGCTGAGTCCCCCTCCCACAATGATGACCTCAATATTCATCATGGTAGCGTTACCTGCTCAACATCGAGATGGCCTTCTTTGAGATACACCAGGGTTTTGTCGATCCCGGCAATAAACGCCATTCCATGCCCGGACGGGATGCGTATCCAGCTCCCTTTAGCATGGATGCTGTTGCCCTCAATTAGGTTACCTTCGACGATGAGCAACTCAGCCCCTCCCTTCAAAGAGGGGGCAACCAGCAGCGAACCAGAATCCATACGCAGCAGACAAACTCGTTCTTCTGCGCTCTCAAACAACGGACAAATTGACATTCCGCCATCCTCACGCCAGTTTTCAGGCGCACGGCTATCGATACGTAGCGGAACAGTTTCTCGTTTTGTCATCTGACCAAGCTTGACGAATAGCTGCGTGCCTTTGTTGCTGTGAGGCTGGTGAGAGGAGCCCGGAGGGTTACGCAAATACCAGCCAGCGGGATAATCACGGTTGCCTTCCGAGAATTGCCCCTCCAGAACAAGGATCTCTTCTCCACCGGGATGCTGATGTTCCGGGAATGATGTCTGAGGTAAATAACGAACCAGGCTGGTGGCGCGGGCCTGCTCACCACCGATGCGATCCAACATAACACGATCAATTCCTGTCTGAGGGGAGTGAACCCAGTAATAATCATCGCAGGAGACGGTAACGCGTCGGGTGAAATCGTGGTTTATTAACATGCTGCTTTCCAAAGTATAGGAAAAGCGGCTCCGTACAGAAGCCGCAGATTTATTTACTTAGGTAGGTTATCGAAGGCGTCCAATGCGCGGCTGGAATAGACCAACGCAGCGCCAGTGTTCAGTGTGATTGCCACACCTAAAGCCTCGGCGATTTCTTCGCGCGTCGCCCCCTGTTTTGCAGCAGCTTCAGCATGGACGGACAGACATCCATCACAACGGGTCGTGACCGCCACTGCCAACGCGATGAGCTCATGTGTTTTGGCGTCCAGGTGGCCTGTTACGACAGCTGCATTTTGCATCTTATCGATGCCTTGCATCACATCGGGTTGCAGACCTGCGAATTTCCCGATCGCTGCCCGGAGTTCTTTCCGCATTTCAGTCCAGTGAACCATCACTGCTATCTCCGTTTGATCAATGCGTTATCAGGCAACGTCGTAGATACGCACGTCAGGCGCGCGGTTCAGATAGGGTTTGAGCGCCTCAACCACATCTGCGGTAAATAACTGAGATCCGAGATACGCCTCAGCCTGTTTAGCCGTGTGGAAACTATGCAGAACCTGCACATCTTCGGCACGTACCAACAGCTCTTTTGAAACAGCGCCGTCGATCGTTGAGAGGAATGGTGCTTTGTATTTTTGATATACCGCTGCAGCGGCTGCTCTGTTCTTTTCGCTGATATCCAGGGTGATCTGCAAATAAGCCATTGAAAACTCCTTAATTCATTTGATCGCTAAAGTCATAAAGATAGCCTCAGGCCATACTTCGTTACGGTGACACCCGCTTGCCTATCACAAAGAAAAGCTTTGCGCATAAACTCAACACTCTGTGTTGGGGTTACAATAATTTATTTTGTAATCCTCACCGTTTCTGCATTATGTTAAGCAATGCCCTCATGAACAAATGAGATAATCTTGCTTTTGTAAGAAGGTTTTCTATCAGGTATGAAGACACCCGTTCATCTCAATGCACTACGTGCATTTGAAGCCAGCGCGCGCCACCAGAGCTTTTCTCTTGCAGCCGAGGAGTTAAACGTCACCCCAGCAGCCGTCGGACAACTGGTGCGTTCACTTGAAGAAGTGATCGGTTTTCCGCTGTTTCACCGCAGCAATAATCGTCGCGCCGCCCTCGTTTTAACGGAGCCTGCGCTCCGTGCGCTCCCCGATATACGCATGGGTTTTCAAAGCCTAAACCTGGGGATGACGCTCCTGCGGGAGGGCGCGACAAACGGTATTCTGAACGTAACCGTCAGCCCTGCCTTTGCAGCTAAGTGGTTGTTGCCACGCATTGAAGATTTTCAGCATAAATGGCCTGATATCGATGTTCGCCTGGAAACTAGCCTGAAGTTAATGGACTTCACTGCACAGGGTATGGATGTGGGTATTCGCTATGGTCTGGGACAATGGGAAGGATTGAAGGCAGAATGCTTGATGTCGGAGGAGGTTTTCCCGGTGTGCGCCCCCTCCCTCATATCGGTGAATCCTGCGATTAACTGTCTAACGGGAGTCACTGAGCAAACGCTTATTCACGATCTGTCGATGGAGCAACACAAAGATTTTATCACCTGGGATCGCTGGTTACGGCGTTTTAACGTTCAGTCGATAGCACGTAAACCCGCCTTGCGGATAAATAACTCCGCAGCAGTACTTCAGGCAGCTATTGATGGCCACGGTATCGCTCTGGCACGGAGCATAATGGTTGATGATGACATCAAAAGTGGGCGCCTTATTCGCTTATGTCCCGATGTTTCGCTGACAAGCCCGCTATCTTATTATCTGGTATACAGGCCCGGATGCGATAGTCTGCCGAAAATTGCCAATTTTCGAGCGTGGATAATTGAGCAAGCTCAGGCGTTTAATCACGCCATAAATCCCGGCAACCTCTCCAGCAAAATCGAACCACTGTAAATTTTTCAGATCCAGGCAATGGCTTGGGATTCACCGTGTTTGCCACATAATAAACAAAACTCATAGCTGTGCCTGGGGTTTTGATCCAGACACGAAAGGTCGTTTGTCTTAGATTGTATGCAAACGTTCATCACGTAACACAAACAGAACATTCATACCGTGTGCTTAAGGAAGCCCCCCTTCACTCTTTTAGGCCCGGTTAACACGGGTCTAAAAGATAGCGTCCTCTGGCATTATTCACGTCGGTTTGATTCGCGGATATCTCTCCCCCACCCGGTCTCTCCTGCCCATTGTGCAATGTTACAAAATTGCTTCTGTTTTGTTGATTTTCTATTGTGAGCCATTCGGCAATTTCCTCTCCTGAATTTCCCCAGACTACTCCTACTCAATACGCGATATCAGGAGAAACACATGAACAGCACCTCCGCCGACTTCCAGAATCTGTACCAGGCCCTGAGCCACAGCGCCGCCCGCAGCCCGGATGCCCTGGCGCTGGCGTTTGAGGATCGGCGCTATCTGTACCGCGATTTTCATCTGCGGGTACAGCGGGCGATGGCGCAGCTTGATCGCGGCTGGTCGCTGCGCAAAGGCGACCGTATTCTGCTGGCCTGGGGCAATCACCCCGCTTTTTGCGAAGTCCTTTTTGCCGCGCTGGGTTTGGGCATCGAAGTGGTGCCTTTCAGCACCAAGCTTAAGCAGGCCGAAAGCGAGGCGCTGGTAGGCCATATCGCTCCCCGGGTTGTCCTGTTCGATGCGACCGTACAGGACTGGCTGAAAAACACCCCTGACGCGCGTGCGGTTTCACTCAGCGAATGGCAGGCGCTCTGCCTGCCCGAACCGCTGACCCGCCCGCCGGTCCCGGTTAACCGCGACGATACGGCGGTGATGATGTTCACCTCCGGCACCACCGGAGAGCCTAAAGGGGCGATTATCACCCACAATAACCTGCTCTGCGCGATTGACGCCTATACGCAAAAACTGAATCTCACCGCCGCGGATAGCACCATTCTGGCGGTGCCTATCTATCACATCACCGGCCTGTCGGCGCTGCTGGCGCTGTTTATTAGCCTCGGCGCGAGCATCTGGCTGCAGCATCGGTTCAATGCCCCGCAGGTGATCACCACCCTGCGCGAGCAGAACATTACCTTTCTGCACGGCTCGCCCACCATTTTTATCCTTCTTTGTCAGGCTGCGCGTGAGCAGAGCGCCAGCCATCCCGGCGATTTTCCGGCATTGCGCACGATTGCCTGCGGCGCGGGCCACCTGAGCGATGGACTGATCAAGGAGTTAAAAACCCTGTTCCCGCATACCGCGATTCAGCCGATCTACGGCCTCACCGAAACGACCTCGCCTGCGACGATTTTTCCGGGCGACGTCTGGGGCAGCGATAAATGCGGCAGTTCAGGTCAGGCGATCCCGGGTCTCGCCATTACCATCCGCAACGATCGCCAGCAGCCCCTCCCCGCCGGACAAATCGGCCATATCTGGCTAAAAGGCGATGTGGTGATCCGCGAATACTGGCAGCACAGCGAGCGACGCCCGAGCTGCGATGCGCAGGGCTGGTTTTGTACCGGCGATCTGGGCTATCTCGACGACGAAGGCTGGCTGTACATCAAAGACCGCAGCAAGGACATGATCAATCGCGGCGGCGAGAAAATTTACTCACTGGAGCTGGAAAACATTCTCTCTACCTATCGGGGAGTACGGGAAGTTGCCGTCATCCCGACCCCCAGCCCGGTCTACGGCGAAGAGCCCGTGGCGTTTATCGTGCCGGATGGCCAGCATCACCTGACCAGCGAAGAGATCCTCGACTGGCTGAAGGTCAAAATCGCCCGTTTTAAGCTACCGGCGCGCATTATTTTCACCCGTGCTTTACCGCGTACCCACAACGGCAAAGTGAGCAAACAGCAGCTCAAAACGCGTCTCGCAGAATCCATCATCACGCTATCAACGGAGGATAAAAAGTGAGCAGCAAATTTATCGACGCCCATGAGGCGGCGCGGTGGGTCGCCAGCGGCGACACCGTCTGCACCGTCGGGATGACGCTTATCGGCGCGGCGGAGTCCATTTTAAGCGCCATCGAAGCGCGCTTTCTGACCGCGGGCGAACCGCGTGACCTGACGCTACTGCATGCCGCGGGGCAAAGCGATCGCCAGCGCGGTATCCAGCACTTTGCCCATCCGGGTATGGTGACCCGCCTTATCGGTTCGCACTGGGGCCTGGCGCCGCGCTGGATGGCGATGATCAACAACAACGAAGTGGAAGCCTGGTGCCTGCCGCAGGGGCAGATCGTTCATCTATATAGCGCGATGGCCGCCGGACTGCCGGGGCGGCTTTCCCCCGTCGGTCTCGGTACCTTTGTCGATCCGCGCATAGAGGGCGGAAGGATGAACGCCCGCACCCGCGAACGACCCAATCTGATCGAGCACGTCACGTTTCGCGGCGACGAATATCTGTTTTATCCGGCTCTTCCTCTGGACGTGGTCATTGTGCGCGGCACCCATGCTGATGAAGACGGCAACCTCACGACCGATGAAGAGGTGATGAAGCTGGAAGTCCTGCACGCCGTTCTCGCCGCCAGACGCTACGGGGCGAAGGTGCTGGCGCAGGTGAAATATCGCGTAGCGAAAGGCTCGCTGCATCCGAAAAGCATCACCGTTCCCGGCAACCTGATCGACGCCATTGTGGTATGCGAAGAGCCGCAGACGGATCACCGCCAGACTTCAAGCTGGGCCTTCGACCCAGCGCTGTGCGGCGATATCCAGCTGCCCGCCGCGCAGAATGCGCCGCTGCCGCTGGATCTGCGCAAGCTTATCGGGCGGATTGCCTGCCGCTATCTGACCCCCGGCTGCGTCATCAATCTCGGCACCGGTATTCCCAATGACGTGATTGGCGCCATCATTCACGAGGAACAGCTCGGGGAGCAGGTCACCATCACCGTCGAGTCAGGGATCTACGGCGGGCAGCAGGCGGGTGGCGTGGATTTCGGTATCGGCCGTAATCTGAGCGCGATGATTAGCCACCAGGATCAAATGCTCTACTACAACGGCGCAGGGGTCGACATCACCTTTATGGGCGCCGGCGAGATGGACCCGCACGGGCACGTCAATGCCACACGGCTCGGCGCATCCTGCCCCGGCGCGGGCGGTTTTATCGATATCACCCAGAATGCCCGCCACGTCGTGTTCTGCTCCTCTTTTACCGCCAAGGGGCTGGAGATCGCCTGTGAACACGGGGCGCTGCATATCCGCCGCGAAGGCGAGGTGCGTAAATTCGTCGCCGGGGTAAACCAGATTTCTTACAACGGCGAACTGGCCCGCGCCAAAGGACAAACCATGCATTACGTCACCGAACGGGCGGTTTTCGAACTGCGCCCGGAAGGACCGGTGCTGACGGAAATCGCCCCCGGCATCGATCTTGAGCGCGACATCCTGGCGCATATGGATTTTCATCCGGCGATCGCCGCGGATCTTCAGGTTATGGACAGCCGATTGTTCGCCCCGCCGCCCTGCGGTCTCGCGGAACATCTGTCCCGGAATTCATCCTCTGACTCATAAGGAACGTTGCTATGAAACTTGCCAGTAAAACCGCCATTGTCACCGGCGCCGCACGCGGTATCGGCTTTGGCATTGCCCAGGTGCTTGCGCGGGAAGGCGCGCGAGTGATTATCGCCGATCGTGATGCACACGGCGAAGCCGCCGCCGCTTCCCTGCGCGAATCGGGCGCACAGGCGCTGTTTATCAGCTGCAATATCGCTGAAAAAACGCAGGTCGAAGCCCTGTTTTCCCAGGCCGAAGAGGCGTTTGGCCCGGTAGACATTCTGGTGAATAACGCCGGAATCAACCGCGACGCCATGCTGCATAAATTAACGGAAGCGGACTGGGACACGGTTATCGACGTTAACCTGAAAGGCACTTTCCTCTGTATGCAGCAGGCCGCTATCCGCATGCGCGAGCGCGGTGCGGGCCGCATTATCAATATCGCTTCCGCCAGCTGGCTTGGCAACGTCGGGCAAACCAACTATTCGGCGTCAAAAGCCGGCGTGGTGGGAATGACCAAAACCGCCTGCCGCGAACTGGCGAAAAAAGGTGTCACGGTGAATGCCATCTGCCCGGGCTTTATCGACACCGACATGACGCGCGGCGTACCGGAAAACGTCTGGCAAATCATGATCAGCAAAATTCCCGCGGGTTACGCCGGCGAGGCGAAAGACGTCGGCGAGTGTGTGGCGTTTCTGGCGTCCGATGGCGCGCGCTATATCAATGGTGAAGTGATTAACGTCGGCGGCGGCATGGTCCTGTAAGGAGAAAAACAATGACCCAGGCTAATGATATTGTGATTGTCAGCGGCGTCCGTACCGCTATTGGCACGTTTAACGGCAGTCTTAAACATACCCATCAGCATGACCTTGGGGCCGCCGTCATTCGCGAAGCGATCGCCCGCGCCGGGATTGCGCCGCAGGATATCGACGAAACGATCGTCGGCAACGTCGGGCAAATCGCCGAAAGCGGTTTTATCGCCCGCATCTGTCAGCTGCGCGCGGGGATCCCGCAGGAGAGCACCGCCTATTCCGTTAACCGCCAGTGCGGCTCCGGACTTCAGGCCCTGGCGGACGGCATGATGCAGCTGCAAAGCGGCCAGGCCGAGGTGGTCGTCGCCTGCGGCACTGAAAATATGACCCAGCTGCCCTACTACCTGCGTAAAGCGCGTGATGGCTATCGCATGGGCCACGGCGAGCTGGAAGATGGCCTGATCTCCATTCTCACCTGGCCGGAAGGCCCTTATCACAACGGCATCACCGCGGAAAACGTCGCGCAACGCTTCGGTATTACCCGCGAAGCGATGGACGATTTCGCCTGGTCGAGCCAGCAGAAGGCGCTGAAGGCGATCGCGGAGGGTCGCTTTCGCGAGCAGATCCTGGCCCTTGAGGTGCCGGACGGCAAAAAAGCGACCCGCCTGTTTGCGACCGATGAACACCCGCGCGACACCCCGCGTGAAAAGCTCGCCACGCTGCGTCCGGCGTTTAAAGCCGACGGCGTGGTGACGGCGGCCAACTCATCGGGCATTAACGACGGCGCGGCGGCGCTGGTGATGATGACCCGCCAGCAGGCGGAAAAACGCGGCTTAACCCCGCGCATGCGCATTCGCGGCTGGGCGGTCGCCGGCTGCGGAGCGGAGATTATGGGGTTTGGTCCCTCTCCCGCCACCCGACGCCTGATGGACCGTCTCAATATAGATGTGCAGTCCATTGATTTAATTGAACTCAACGAGGCCTTCGCCGCTCAGGCGCTGGCGGTGATGAACGATCTGCGTCTCGACCCGGCCCGCGTTAACGTCAACGGCGGCGCGATCGCTCTCGGCCACCCGGTAGGCGCCAGCGGTGCGATCCTGCCGGTCAAACTGATGTATGAAATGGCGCGCAGCGGCGCACGCACTGGTCTGGTCACCATGTGCATCGGCGGCGGCCAGGGGATTTCTATGCTGTTCGAGCGCGAAGGCGCTTAGCAAAAGACGGCCCGAAGTGGGGCTTCGGGCCGGGCGTCGTTCGGGTCAGCACCCGGCGACAACCTGTGAGCTGACGAACGGGATCGTCTCGATCCCGGCAAGGCTTCTGACCACGAATACGGGGAAATAATAACCATGTCCGCAATAAATGAAAAGGCGGTAAACGGGACGCAGCTGCAACGCACCCATAAAAAAATCTACCGCCATTTGATGCCGCTGCTTATCGTGGCGTACATCATCAGCTTTATTGATCGTACCAATATTGGCATGGCGAAAGCGACCATGTCGGTGGATATCGGCCTTTCCGCAACCGCATTCGGCCTCGGGGCCGGGTTGTTTTTTCTCACCTACGCAGTGCTGGAGATCCCCAGTAACCTGTTTCTCACCCGGATTGGCGCACGGCGCTGGATAGCTCGCATCATGATTACCTGGGGCATCCTCTCCTGCGGTATGGCGTTTGTCACCGGGCCTACGTCCTTTTACGTGATGCGCCTTCTGCTCGGCGCCGCCGAAGCGGGACTCTATCCGGGCATTATTTACTACCTCACCCTCTGGTTTGGCCGCGAAGAGCGCGCAAAAGCCACCGGCCTGTTCCTGCTGGGGGTCTGTCTGGCCAATATTATCGGCGCGCCGCTGGGCGGATTGTTATTAAGCCTTGATGGCATGTCCGGCTGGCACGGCTGGCAGTGGATGTTCTTTATCGAAGGGCTGCCTGCGATAGCGCTGGCGTTCGTCGTCTGGCGCAGACTGCCGGATAAACCAGCCGACGCCCGCTGGCTGGACAGCGACGATGTGCAAGCCATTAACGCGGTACTGGCGAAAGAAGCCGAGGAAACGCGCGATACGCCGAGCCGTTTCTCCCTGAAAACCGCGCTGTCCACCCGAGTCTTTTTGTTGCTGGTGCTGATTTACTTTACCCATCAGTTTTCGGTTTACGGCCTGAGTTATTTCCTGCCGGGGATCATCGGTAGCTGGGGCCAGCTTACTCCGCTGCAGGTTGGTCTGCTGACCGCCATCCCGTGGATTGCCGCCGCCGCGGGTGGGATCCTGCTGCCGCGATTCGCCCGCACGGAACAGCGTTCCCGCAGCATGCTGATGGCCGGATATCTGGTCATGGCGACCGGCATGGCGATTGGCGCCATTGCCGGCCACGGTGTGGCGCTGCTTGGCTTCTCGCTGGCCGCTTTCATGTTCTTCGCTATGCAATCCATCATCTTTAACTGGCTCCCGTCCATCATGAGCGGGCATATGCTGGCGGGCAGCTTCGGCCTGCTCAACTGCCTCGGGCTGTGCGGGGGCTTTCTCGGGCCGTTTATTCTCGGCGCGTTTGAGGACCGCACCGGTGCGGCAACGTCCGGCTTATGGTTCGCTGTCGCGCTACTGATTATCGGCGCGCTGGTGTCCCTGTTTCTCAAAAGTTCCTCATCCCCAGGCTCCGTATCGGCGAAACAGGCCCACGGCGAAAAAGTGTAATCAGGAGGCCATTATGCGCATTGAAGTGTTACTGGATTTAAAAACCCGACTCGGCGAAAGCCCGGTCTGGGATGTCGAACAGCAGCGTCTTTGGTGGGTGGACAGCCTCGACGGGCGCCTGTTCGCCTGCAACGCGCAGGGCGGCGCGATCAAGAGCTGGGACGTGCGACAGAAAATTGGCTCTTTCGCCCTGCGCCAGAGCGGCGAAGGCGCGGTGGTGGCGCTGCAGAATGGCGTTCATCTGCTCGACTTCGCCAGCGGCGAGCTGACGCTGTTGCACCATCCGGAAGCGGACCGACCCTTTAACCGGCTCAACGACGGCAAAGTCGATCGTCAGGGACGCTTTCTGTTCGGGTCAATGGATATGCGCGAAGAGGAACCGAGCGGCGCGCTATATCGCCTGGACCCCGATCTGTCCCTGCACGTTCTGAAGAAAGACATTATCGTCTCTAACGCCCCCTGCTGGAGCCCCTCCGGCGAGACCTTCTATTTTGCCGATACCTGGACGGGCGAAATCTGCGCCTGGGACTACAACACCGCGACCGGCGATCTTTCCGGCGAACGGGTCTTTTGCCATGTCGATCGCAGCGAAGGCGGCGCGGCGGACGGCGCCACCGTGGACAGCGAAGGCTATCTGTGGAACGCGCTGGTCTACGCGGGCAAGCTGGTGCGCTATACCCCGGAGGGCAAGGTCGATCGCATCATTGAGATGCCGGTGAAAAAAGTGACCAGCGTGATGTTCGGCGGCGAAAACCTTGATGTGCTGTACGTCACCTCCATGGCGCAGCCGCCCCTGCCGCGCTTCCCGGAAGATAATCAGCTGCGCGGCAGCCTGTTCGCCATTTACGACCTGGGCGTGACCGGCGTAGCGGAACGGCGCTTCGCCGGCTAAACGAACCACCGGCTCGCCGCGATAACAATAATACCCGGCGAACTGACTCTGACCCTGACACCAGGCGGCGCGCATCATGCTGTCGCGACGCCGCGGAGTAAACACGACTATGACAACAATCAATCACACACCTGCCGGCGAACAACGTGGCAAAAAGCGGCTGATACATCGCTTCTCCTGGGTTTCGCTACTGGTTTGCTGGCTAATCTGGGTGCTTAACGCCTACGATCGCGAGATGATCCTGCGCCTTGGCCCGGTCATCTCTAAGGAGTTCTCGCTCTCGCCGGAACAGTGGGGCAATATCGTCGCCCTGATCATGGTAGCCCTTGCGGTGCTGGATATTCCCGGCTCCATCTGGAGCGATCGCTACGGGTCTGGCTGGAAACGAGCGCGCTTTCAGGTACCGCTGGTGCTGGGCTATACCGCGCTGTCTTTTATTTCCGGGATTAAAGCGATCAGCCACGGGCTGACGGCCTTTGTGCTGCTGCGCGTGGGCGTCAACCTTGGGGCCGGCTGGGGCGAACCCGTCGGCGTCAGCAACACCGCGGAGTGGTGGCCGAAAGAGAAGCGCGGTTTTGCGCTGGGGGTGCATCATACCGGCTATCCGATTGGCGCGCTGCTGAGCGGCGTGGTGGCAAGCCTGGTGCTTGCCACGTTTGGCGAAGGCAGCTGGCGCTACTGCTTCCTGCTGGCGCTGCTCGTCGCCATCCCGCTAATGATCTTCTGGGCAAAATATTCTACCGCCGACCGCATCAACACGCTTTATCAGCATATCGACAGCCAGGGGTTGACGCGCCCGGCGACGCAGGAAAGCAGCCATGTCGCCAAAGGCGAAGGGATGAAGACCTTTTTACGCACCCTGCGCAACCGCAATATTTCGCTGACGGCGGGCAATACCCTGCTGACGCAAATCGTCTATATGGGCATTAACGTTGTACTGCCCCCGTATCTTTATCACGTCTCCGGCCTGTCGCTGGCGGCGTCCGCCGGGCTGAGTATTATCTTCACGCTTACCGGTACCCTGGGTCAGGTAATCTGGCCCTGGCTGTCGGATAGCTTTGGCCGTAAACGAACCCTGATCGTCTGCGGTCTGTGGATGAGTATCGGCATTGCGCTGTTCTATTTCGCCACCAATATGCCGCGCCTTATCGCCATTCAGCTATTTTTTGGCCTGGTGGCCAACGCCGTGTGGCCTATCTACTACGCCATGGCGTCGGACTCCGCCGAAGAACGCGCCACCTCTACCGCTAACGGAATTATCACCACGGCGATGTTTATCGGCGGCGGCATTTCGCCATTGCTTATGGGCTGGCTCATTCAGTTTGGCGGCGGCTGGGAAAATCCAGCGGGTTATATCTACGCCTTCTTTACCATGGCGGGATGTGCGCTGCTGGGGATGTTATTACAGCTCATGACCACCGATAAAACGCCGCGTAAAGCGCATTAACGCAGGAGAACGTATGAAGATTGTTATCGCGCTGGATTCGTTTAAAGGTAGCTGTAGCGCGCAGGCCGCTTGCGCAGCGGTAGCCCAGGGATTGCGCCGGGTTGACCAGACGCTGGAGCTGGTCGAAATGCCCGTGTCCGACGGCGGAGAGGGACTGCTGTCGACTCTGGCGGATAGTCCGTTGCTTAAGGGGGCGGTGTGGCAACAGCAGCGCTGTACCTCGCCTTACGGTCTCTCCGTGCAGGCGGATTTCCTGATCCTGCCCGGCGAGCGGGCCATTATCGAGATGGCGCAAAGCTGTGGGCTCGAACTCACGCCGCCAGCGCAGCGGGATGTGCGTCAGGCCAGCAGCTACGGGCTGGGCGAACAGGTAAAGGCGGCGCTGGACGCCGGGTGTCGGCACTTGATTATCGGCCTGGGCGGCAGCGCGACCAACGATGGCGGCATCGGTTTTGCCCAGGCGCTCGGCGCACGATTCTGGCGTAAGGACGGCACCCTGCTGCCGGCTCCCGCGGCAGGTCAGGACCTGGCGCATATTCAGCGCATCGATTTGAGCGGTCTGGACCCGCGTCTACAGCAAAGCGAAATACAGGCCTCCTGCGATGTCACTAACCCTCTGCTTGGCGAGCATGGCGCCACCTGGGTGTATGGCGCGCAGAAAGGCGCGGACGAGGCGGCGCTCTGCGAACTGGAGGCGGGAATGGCGCATTATAGCCAGCTGCTTACGCAAACCCTCGGATTCGACGTCAGCGGACGGCCCGGCGCCGGGGCCGCGGGCGGTATGGGGGCTGCGCTTATCGCCTATACCGGCGCCACGCTGCGTCCGGGCATTGACCTGGTGCTGGAGCTGCTTAACGCCGACGACCATCTTCGCGATGCCGCGCTGACGATCGTGGGTGAAGGCTGGCTCGATCGGCAGAGCGCCTTTGGTAAGGCCCCGGTGGGCGTGGCAGGCAAAGCCGCACGCCATGGCGTGCCGGTTGTGGCCCTTTGCGGCGGGCGTGATGAGAGCAGCCGGCAATTATATCAACACCATATTGACGCAATGTGGTCTATTTGCCAGCGCCCTATGGCGCTGGCAGAGTCGATGAACACATGCGAACCGCTCCTCGCCGACGCCGCGGAGAATGTTCTACGAACCTTTCTGAGCGGGTGGCGCGGAGAGGCACATAAGCGGATAACTGTATGATTATTACAACAGCGCTGGCTAATGAAATTGTCGCCCGGGCAATGGCGATAATTCATCATAACGTGAATGTGATTGACCATCATGGACAGATCATTGCCTCAGGTGAACGGCATCGTATCGGCGAACAGCATGAAGTCGCCCGGGAGGTAATACGCACCGGGAAACGCATTTGTATTAACAACGCCGCGGAAGCCGCGCGTTTTCACAACGTGCATCCTGGTATTAATCATCCCATTATCTATGACGATCGCGTGGTGATGGTGGTAGGCATCAGCGGCGATCCCGCGGCGATAAGCCGCTATGCTGAACTGGCGGTGCTCACCGCCGAACTGCTGGTCCGCCAGGCCATAGAGATGCGGGAAACCAACTGGCGGCAACGTCTGCGTGACACCTTGTTTTGTCAGTATCTGGAACAAGGGGCTACGCCCGCCGGGCAAGAAGCGCTTCATCGCCTGCTGGAACTTGGTTTCGATTTTGATACACCGCGGGTTCCGGTCGTAGTGACCGTGCAGGTCGAACAGCATCAGTTAAGCGACATACTGAGTACGCTGTTGCGGGAATTCTCGCAGCTCTCCGGCGTAAGTGACGTTATTTTGCTGGGCAGCCATGAAATATTGATCCTCAACGCGCTAAGCGAAGCCCAGGAAACCCTGCTGCGGGGCATTGAGTTTGTACTGAGTAATCAGATAAGCCATTACCATATCGGGATTGGCGTGCAGGCGGACAGCGCCCCGGACATTCGCGAGGCCATTCGGTTCGCCCGCTCGGTGATCGAAGTGGGTAGCAAAGTGCAGCCGCAGCGGCAGATCTATTACTTTCGCGAAATGGCAATGCTCTGCCTGTTCAGGGTGCTGGAAGACAGCTATATGGTCAATTTTTTTATCAATAACGTACGCCAGCTGCTTGAGCATGATTCCGGCGAAGTGCTGCTGGATACCCTGAGCAGCTTTATTGCCAATAATGCCGAACCGGGCAAAACGTCGCTGCTGTTGGGGATTCATCGTAATACGCTCACCTATCGGCTGCAGCAAATTAAAAAGCATATACAGCTCGATCCGATGGTCTTCACCGACCTGACGCAGCTGGCGGTGTCGGTACACTGTTATCGCCGGCTGAATCCGCGCCAGAGCGAATGGATTGATAGCTTAAGCTAACGTACGGTAGATTCGAATTGATGCCCCATCCGCCAGGATAAGTGGCCACCATGGCCACTTCTTTCCTGGCGTGGGTAGGAAACTACGCTTTTGACGACGGCGACAGCCACTGATATACCGCAGACAAATCCTCTCCGGCATATCCCGCGTCCGCCGCCTGCTGCCACAGTTCGGCGATGTTTTCCAGCCCCGGCATGGTGTGCGGCTCGGCCAGGGAAAGCGCCAGCCGGGCATCTTTCAGGGCATGCGCCAGCTGCATCTGCGGGGTAAACTGCTCGCTGGCGATGGCGTCTAGTTTCACTTTGACATAGGGCGCCGCCAGCGGGCCGCCTTCCAGGGCGCTCCACAGCTGGTCGGGGGTGAAGCCCAGCGTCTTCGCCAGCTGGGCGCTTTCCGCGATGCCCTGCATCATCGAAATCAGCCAGGCATTGAGGACCAGCTTCATTTTCTGGCTGTTGCCCGCCTCGCCAAACCACTGCGTCCCGCGGGAGATAGCCGCAAACACCGGTTCGGCAGCGGCGCCCTTTTCCCTATCCCCGCTGGCGAGCACCAGGATCTGTGCCTTCTCCGCGGGGGCTTTGGTCCCCGACACCGGGGCATCGATATAGGTCATCGCTGGCTGAAGTTCCCGCAACAACGCGATGGCCTGCCGGGTCTCCGGCAGGCCAATGGTGCCCATCTGGCAATAGATCGCCTGCGGCTGACAGGCGGGCGCGATTTGCGCCAGTACCTCGAGGGTGGCCTCGCCGTCGGCGAGCATACTGATGATCACCTCGGCATCGGCCACCGACTGCTGCGGCGTGGCGTGCAGAGATAACCCATGCGCCTGTAAATCTTCGCCGCGGGCTGGCGAACGGTTCCAGCCGGCAACGGTAAAGCCGTTTTTCAGCAGGTTACTGGCAAAAGCGTGTCCCATGGCGCCGAGTCCCAGCACCGCGACCTTTGGTAATATACTCATCTTGTCTGTCCTGATTCGCGTCTTAATAAAAGCGGACCTCTACTATCGCATCTCTGGCACGGATGTCAGTAGCAATAACGGGCATGAAAAGTGACACTGTCACTGATGTTCTCAAGGCTGACGAAGCCATTCCAGTAAGCGGCGCATCGCTGGCGACAGGCTGGCGTCATCCTGGTAGCACAGGCACAAACGGCGCTGCGCCCAGCGGTCCTGTAACCCGATGACGGCAAACGAATAGCGCTGCCGGTAACGCTCGGCAATAACGCGCGGCAGGATCGCCCCGCCGGCGCCGTGCGCCACCATCTCGCAAAGCCCTGCAAAATGGCTCATCCTGACCCGAACGTTTAGCGCCTGGCCGAGTTCAGCTGCGTGCTGTTCGATATGCTGCTGTAGCGCACTGGTCTGATAGAGGGCGACCAACGGCTCGTTGAGCACCGCCGCAAACGCCACTTCCTCTTTTTCGGCCAGAGGGTGAGCTGGCGGCACGATCAGCACCAGCGGGTCGTCAGCGACGGGATCGAGGCGCAGCGGCCCGGGGTCGACCGCATCGGACACCACTCCGGCCTGCGCCACGCCCGCCAGGATACAGCTGACGATATCCGCGCTGGTGCGTTCTTCGGTTTCGATCTGCACCGCCGGGTGCGCTGCCATCCAGGCGGCGAGCTTCCCCGGCAGAAAGGCCGACATCGCCGAGGTGTTGGCGAACAGGCGCAGCGTCCCCCGCTGACCGCAGGCGAAGGCGTGCATCGCCTGGCGCAGACGCTGCTGCTGCGCAAGAAGCGGGCGGGCATGGCGCGCCAGTACCTCCCCGGCCTCTGTCATCGTCACCCCGCGGGCATGACGGTGCAACAGCGGCACGCCGATCTCGGCCTCCATCTTGCGCAGCCTCTCACTGGCGGACGCCAGGGCCAAATGGGCATTCGCCGCTCCGCCGGTGATACTGCCGGTATCCACGATGGCGATAAATAGCCGCAGATCGGCCAGATCCAGTCGCATCAGGCCCTCCTTTCCCTTCGGTTTTTCCGTAGTCTATGGCCAACATACCGCATTGTGGCCCTCACGACCAGCTGTTTCAATGCCCCTTTCTACCCTGAAAAGTGAGCCATAATGTTCGATTTACACACGATCTCTTTCCTGTTGATCTTTACTGCCGCCGGGCTGGTCAAAGGGGTGACCGGCATGGGATTGCCCACCGTGGCGATGGGCCTGCTTGGCCTGCTGATGCCGCCGCAGGCCGCAGCGGCGCTGCTGGTGCTTCCCTCGCTGCTCACCAATCTCTGGCAGTTACTGGCAGGCCTGGCGCTGGCGCAGATTGTACGCCGTCTCTGGCTTATGATGACCGGGATTATTATTGGCACGTTGGCCGGGTCCTCACTGCTGATCGGCCTCAATCCTCGGTGGTCGGCGCTGGCGCTTGGCGCCGCATTGATAGTCTATGCCGGGTATGCGCTCTGCAGTCCGGTGTTTCAGGTTTCCGGCCGCGTGGAGAAGTGGCTGTCGCCGCTCATGGGCGGGCTGACCGGCGTTATCACCGGGGCGACCGGGGTATTTGTTATTCCGGCCGTTCCCTGGCTACAGGCGCTGGGCTTTCGTCGCGACGAGCTGGTGCAAGCCCTGGGGTTGTCGTTCACCCTTTCCACTCTGGCGTTGGCGGCTGGCCTCGCCCTGCACGATGGCTGGCATGATGATGCATGGCTATTGTCGGCGCTGGCGCTGTTGCCGGCGCTGCTCGGCATGTGGCTGGGACAGCGGATCCGCTCGCGTCTCAGCCCGCAGCGCTTTCGTCAGGGCTTTCTGTTGTTCCTGCTGGCGCTGGGGATAGAGCTGATCGCCCGGGGATGGCTGGTCTGAATCCTCTAGCGGCGGGTAATGTGCTTCACATTGTACTTACTGGTGTTCTGGTAGATCTCTGAGAAATCGACGATCGCCCGGTTCTGGGCGTAGCTGATCGACTGCACCCGCAGCAGGAGGCTGTTTGGCGCCACCTGCAGCAGCTCCGCCTGCTCACGGGTTGCCAGCACCGGGGTATAGCTGCGGTGGCTCTCGATGATGGTGATATGGCACTCTTTTTTGAAATAGTTGAACTTAGACTGCTCGAGGTTACCCACGCTGAGCCAGGGGAAGGTGGCGAAGGGGATATAGCTGTTTTCCACCAGGATTGGGACCTCATCGATCAGCCGCAGCCGTCTGACGTAATACACTTTCTCCCCCGGCTGGATCTTTAACTGCTGGGCAATGGCTGGCGGGGCATCAAGCAGCGTAAATTCAATAACTTTGTTACGGTAGTTGGTGACGCCCACCACCTGCATCTGGTAGTTAAAGCCCTCCAGTTCCCCGCCATGATAGTTACTTTTACGCACAATGCAGGTTCCGCTGCCGTGCCGCCGCGCGATCAGCTTTTCTTCCTCCAGTAGCGCCAGCGCTTTGCGCAGCGTCATCACCGAGACCTTCAGCTCCGCGGCGAGCGCTTTTTCGCTGGGCAGCATATCGCCGACGGCATAGTCGTCGCTGTTGATGCGGGTCCGCAGTTCAGTGGCAATCTTTTTATAAATCACTTTTAGATGTCTCGATGGAGTGGCGCCAGTCAACGGCAACCATGAATAACTTCATGTAATTAGATGATTATTTTTATCTTGCAGCGAAAAAATCAACAATGACACATCTATAAATCACGCCATATTTATATATCTGTCCAGCAATAATATATATGACTTTCGTCACAGATGGCCCTTTTCCTGCTCGGGTTCCCGGTGGTCTGCTCCTAGTCTGATAAGCCTATTCATCAGGTGATGACAGCGGTCTGCAAAGACGAGAGGACAACCATGATTGGAGTGAAAAAGCTTCAGGACTTTTCCAAGGCGATGATCGGGCCGGTGCTGTATCTGCCAGCTATCGGCCTGTTGATCGCCCTGTTCAGCATGACGACCAACCGGCTGTGGGTGGATGAAAGCAGCGGGCTCTACCTGATGGGGAAATTTGTCTCCAGTATGCTCTGGGCGCTGATGAACCATCTTGGGTTTCTGTTCTGCCTTGGGCTGGCCAGCGGTCTGGCGAAAACCCGCAAGGCCGAAGCGGCCTTCGTGGCGGCCATGACCTGGCTGATGTACCTGGCGGCGAATAATAGCTGGCTAACCCTCACCCATCGCCTGGCGACCGGAGCCACCAACGCGCAACTGTACGGCAGCGGACAAACCTTTATCTTCGGTTTTCAGGTTATCGATATGGGCGTATTCCTTGGGATTATCCTTGGCTGCGCTGTCGCCTTTGTCCATAATCGCGTGGTTGGGATTGAGTTTCGCGGCGCGCTGTCGATCTACGGCAACAGTAAGCTGGTGCTGATCGTGATGCTGCCGCTGGTTGGCGTGTTCGCCATCGCCACCGTCTATCTCTGGCCGGTGGTGGAGCTGGGCATTTCGGCGCTGACCGGCTTTATGAAATCCTTTGGCGCCATCGGGGTCTTCCTGTACGGCTTTCTCAACCGGTTCCTGATCCCCACCGGGCTGCATCATCTGATCTGGTCGCCGTTCGTTTTTACCTCTATCGGCGGTCAGCTGCTGATCGATGGTCAGACCGTCATTGGCGCTAAGCCTATTTTCCTGGCCGAAATCGCCCGCCACCCCGTTGACGCGCTCAGTGATTCCGCCCGTTTCCTCACCTATGGGATGGTGAAGATTTTTGGCACCGCCGGCATGGCGCTCGCCTTCTACCGTACGGCGAAAGCGGAGAATAAGCAGCGGTTGAAAGTCACGCTGATCCCCTTGATTGTTACCTCCGTCCTGGTGGGGATCACCGAACCTTTTGAGTTTCTCTTTATCTTCACCGCCCCATTGCTGTGGCTTATCTACTCCCTGCTGGACGGTTTTTTCCAGATGCTGGCCTGGCTGCTTCACGTCAGGGTCTGCGCCACTAACGGTCTCATCGATTTCGTCGTCTATAACCTCCCGGCGGGAGTCAGCGCGACGCGCTGGCCGGTGTTTGTCGCCCTCGGTCTGCTGGAAACCGCGACCATGTACCTGGTCGGCACCTTCTGTATTACCCGTCTGCGGCTGCTCACCCCGGGCCGCGAAACCGCAGCCGAAGATGAGCATTCGCAACAGGCTAATAGCGAGCATCCGGATAAAGGCGCGCTGGTGATTGCCGGGCTGGGAGGGAAAGAGAATGTCTGTGCGGTGGGCAACTGTTTTACCCGTCTGCGGGTTGATGTGCGGGACCCCGCCCTTATCCAGCAGACGCTGTTGAAAGAGAGCGGCGGGAGCAGCGTGCTGATTAAAGGAAACCATGTCCAGGTTATCTATGGCCTGGGAGTTAACAAAATTCGAACGGCGGTCAACGCCAGTCTGGGTGTTACTGAATAACGAGGTGGTAAATGAAAGATAATTTTGTGGTCACCATTGCCGGCGGCGGCAGTACTTATACCCCTGGGATTGTGATGATGTTACTGGAAAATATGTCGCGCTTTCCCCTGCGGGAGATCCGTCTGTATGACAACCATCACCAGCGTCAGAAGACTATCGGCGACGCCTGCGCCATCCTGGTGGCTGAACGCTTCCCACAGGTGAAGTTCAGCTATACCACCGATCCGCAGGCGGCCTTTACCGACGTCGATTTCGTGATGGCGCATATTCGCGTTGGCCTGTATGAGATGCGGGAAAAGGATGAAAAGATCCCGCTGAAATATGGCGTGCCGGGCCAGGAGACCTGTGGTCCGGGTGGGATTGCCTACGGTATGCGCTCGATTGCCGGGGTGCTGGAGCTGGTCGATTATATGCAGCAGTACGCTCCAGGGGCCTGGATGCTCAACTACTCCAACCCGGCGGCTATCGTCGCGGAAGCGACCCGTCGCCTGCGGCCCGACGCGCGCATCATCAACATCTGCGATATGCCGGTGGCTATCGAAGGTCTGTTCGCCGACATCCTCGGCCTGCCGTCGCGCAAAGCGCTGAACGTTCGTTACTATGGCCTGAACCACTTCGGCTGGTGGACCAGCATCACCGATAAAGCCGGTAACGATTTGATGCCGGCGCTGAAGCGTCACGTGGCGGAGCAGGGATACAGCAGCCCAAAAGAAGACTTTCAGCATAAGGCGCCGAGTTGGATCGAGACCTTTAAAAAGGTGAAGGATGTGTTTGCCCTCGATCCGTCGACGCTGCCTAACACCTATCTGAAATACTATCTCTACCCGGACTATGAAGTGGCGCATTCCGACCCGGAGTTTACGCGGGCCAACGAGGTGATGGCCGGACGCGAAAAAGAGGTCTTTGATATGGCCCGGGAGATCACCCGTCGCGGCACGGCGGAAGGCGCGCATTTCCATGCCGGGGCCCATGCCACCTTTATCGTCGACCTCGCCTGCGCCATCGCCTTTAACACCCAGGAGCGGATGCTGTTGATCGTCGAGAACAACGGAGCCATCGCCAACTTCGATGAGACGGCGATGGTGGAAGTCCCCTGCCTGGTGGGCGTTAATGGTCCGGAACCGCTGGCGATGGGGAAAATCCCGTCATTCCAGAAAGGGTTGATGGAGCAGCAGGTGGCAGTTGAGAAACTGGTGGTTGACGCCTGGATTGAGGGCAGTTACCAGAAACTGTGGCAGGCCATCGCCCTGTCGAAAACGGTGCCCAGCGCTTCGGTGGCGAAAGCCATCCTCGATGAACTGATCGTCGCCAACGAAGGCTACTGGCCCGCACTGCACTGATCTTTTTCGTGTTGGGTAAGATGCAGAGAATCCACCTTCTCTGCATTTTTACCCGGTGTTTCCCCCGGTGATGCATTCATCCTTAACCTCCGCCCCCGTGGGCAAAGCGAATCGCTCATTTCCCCCTTCAGACCGGAGGTAAAAGGCCTCTATCTTCATTTTGCCCCGATCGTGACAATGAAATATAAATTCTATTCTTCAATATTATGGCGTAAAAATGTGATCTGCGTAGTATTCTCCGATTTACATTAACCCACTGAAAACAACATCGTTATTACCTCACTGTAAATTTAACCTGCTTTTCATGGGGATATACTCCCTTTAGCCTTTGTGATTGGCTTCATGCATTTACCATTCTGCAACACTGATTTGAAATTAAATTTTCATAATGTGATCTTGTTGCATGTTCATTCCATTTCTTTGTGCCATATTCTTACCACGGTAAATCGCCGGAACGACAGCAACGTGCCACACCAGAGCGCTGTTCATCGGCAAATGTCGTCGCGACTGACGCACTGAAGACCGCTAACCCGCAAAGGAGAACGGATATCGACTACATCCATGTCAACACCAAGCCGTAAACCTCTTTGACCGCCATTGCTTAGCGTACCCTGCCTTGTGCTGAGCAATTACACAAAGAAGAAAATCATTTAATTCAGTTAGATACGACAACACAGGCGTGATAAATCCTGACTGGGGAGATGTATTTTTATCTTGTGTCGTTCAACAAAATAAAGGGACTACCATGTCATTTATAACAAACCTGAACCAGCAACAGAGAAAACGACTTCATCAGATCACCTTAGTGGCCACCTTCGGCGGCCTGCTTTTCGGTTACGACACCGGCGTTATCAACGGCGCCTTTTCCTCACTAAAGCAGTACATGGCGCTGACCCCAACCACCGAAGGGCTGGTAATGAGCGTTCTGCTGGTCGGCGCCGCGCTGGGCAGCGTGTTTGGCGGCAAATTTGCCGATTACTTCGGCCGGCGTAAATATTTACTCTTTCTCTCCTTTGTTTTTCTCATCGGCGCGTTGCTTTCCGCCGCGGCCCCCGATATCACTACCCTGCTGATTGCCCGCGCCCTGCTGGGCTATGCCGTCGGCGGCGCTTCGGTCACCGCCCCCACTTTTATTTCAGAAGTGGCGCCTACCGAGATGCGCGGCAAGCTGACCGGCCTGAATGAAGTCGCCATCGTCATTGGCCAGCTGGCGGCGTTTGCCATCAACGCGATCATTGGCATCATCTGGGGCCATCTGCCGGACGTCTGGCGCTATATGCTGCTGGTACAAGCGGTTCCGGCCATCTGCCTGTTCGTTGGCATGTGGCGCGCGCCGGAAAGCCCGCGCTGGCTGATCAGCAAAAATCGTCATGATGAAGCGCTGCATATCCTGAAACAGATCCGCCCGGCGGAACGCGCGCAGAAGGAGTACGATGACATCTCTACCCTGATCAAAATTGAAGCTGGTAATAAGTACAGCGCCCAGAGCACCTTTGCGACGATTGTCAAAACACCCTGGATCCTCAAAATTTTGCTGGTCGGCATTACCTGGGCCGCACTGCAGCAAACCACCGGCGTTAACGTCATTATGTATTACGGTACGGAAATCCTGAGTGCCGCCGGTTTCTCAGAGCGTACTTCGCTGATCTGCAACGTGCTGAACGGTGTTTTCTCCGTGGGCGGTATGCTGATCGGTGTGCTGTTCCTTGTCGACCGCTTCAAACGTAAGACAATCATCATCTACGGTTTCGCCATTATGGCAACCCTGCATCTGATTATCGCCGCTGTCGATTACACCCTGGTGGGTGACCTGAAAGCTACCTCCATCTGGCTGCTGGGCGCGCTGTTCGTCGGCGTGATGCAGGGCTCCATGGGCTTTATTACCTGGGTGGTATTAGCCGAACTGTTCCCGCTGAAATTCCGCGGACTGTCGATGGGGATCTCGGTATTTTTCATGTGGATCATGAACGCGGTGGTCAGCTATCTGTTCCCGCTGCTGCAGGCAAAACTGGGCCTTGGGCCAGTCTTCTTTATCTTCGCCGCCATTAACTATTTAGCCATTCTTTTCGTGGTCTTTGCCCTGCCCGAGACCTCTAATAAATCGCTTGAGCAGTTAGAAGCAGAGCTGTCAGCAAACCATGAAGATAAAAAATCCACTCGTCTCACCAGGGAGGTTGGTTATGATCGATAACATCACGCTGGATAATCTGCATATTGGCTGCAAAGCCAGTAATAAAGCGGAAGTCATCGCCATGATCGGCGCGGAGTTTAAAGCCAAAGGCTATGTCAATCAGGAATGTGTCCACTTTCTGCTGGAGCGTGAACATCAGGTCTCGACCTTTTTAGGCAATGGCATCACCCTGCCGCATTTGCCGAAATCCGCGACGGATATCATCCTTAAAACCGGGATTGAGATCTATCAGTTTCCTGATGGCGTAATCTGGGATCGGAGCAATGTAATGTTTATTGCCATCGGCGTGATCGCGAAAGAGAAAGAGCATATTGACGTACTCAAGGAAATTGCCTCGATATTTAGCGATGAGCTGATCGCTAATGCACTGTCATTAATCTCTGACAAACATGATTTCCTGAAAATTCTGCAGCATAACGCCTTGCCCCATTAAGTATGACACCGACCGGAGCTCTGGCCCCGGTCGGATTTTCACCCCTCGCCCAGCAAACATGGCGAATAATCTGATTCTCCCCGTTATAACCTCAATGGCAATAATAACCAGAGAAACCAACGTATTGCTACTTGCTTGAAGTACGCGCATTAGCGCAGGCATTTCATAACTAAAATCCCATTAAAACAATTAGTTAAATATTCTTCAGAGCTACTGACCCTCAGGTTTATTGCTCGCGCTGTTAGCACCGTACGCCAGTGATTCCTGCGGTATTCCATTAGTTTTGATTTATATCAATACCTGTTCGATCGTTAAAATGCATTTTACAGCGCGATTATTTTAGCAGGGTGAATACGACATTGGTTTTACGATTGGGATATTTATTTAGCCGACCCGCAAGTCTGTGGGGATGGCTGATGTGTAATGCGTTTAACGGTATTGCGATTGTCCTCTGCTTTCGTGGCATAAGCAGCGTCACCGGTTTCAGCGAGGCGATCTGGCAGGTCATCATCACGCTGGCTATTATCATATCGACCTGGTACAGCGCTAACTATTTTGCTGCGCTGGAAGCTCGACGCGATAAACGACGCTATCTGCTGCTGGCCTGGGTGGTCATGACCATTCTGTTGAATTTTATTCACCTTGGCGGTGGTTAACGCCATTTATTAAAGGATCATACCATGACGCTGGCGATGCTGTTGGTGCTTATCAGCCACCATAAAGGGCTGACGCTCTTGCTGATCGTAATTATTGCGCTGCTGTTTATTGCGCTCCCTCCGCTGGTCAAAAAACTGTTGAGTCACCTTCACGATCGTTCCTGAATTTTCTTTTATGACCGCCTACAGGGGGCCTTCTCTTCGTCATCTCCGTTTATCCCGTCACCCGCTCCCCCAGCATACAGTTTGTGGCAACGCCAGAAAAAGAAATGAGAACCATTATCATAAAAGCTGTGCTAACGTGTCAGCCCAACAATAACGCCAGAAGCAACAAAACAGGGGGACAGACGAGGTGAAGTTGAGTTCAGGGAGCATCACAACAGGTCGTATGAGCGGGCTGCTGACGCTGGCGATTGGCGCACTCTTCTACAGCAGCGGCAGTATTGCCCGGCCGGATCTTCAGCCGCTGGGGCCGAACATTGCGGATAAAGGGTCGGCGTTTTACCACTTTACGCAACGCCAGTATGACTCTGCCGATGGCGAACGTCACTACCGGGTATGGACCGCAGTGCCAGACAAAGCCCCGCCCGCCGCCGGCTATCCGGTGCTGTATATGTTGGATGGCAACGCGGTGATGGATAAACTCGACGACGCGTTTCTGCAGCAGCTCTTCGCCGGCTCCCCGCCGGTGATCGTCGCTATCGGCTACCAGACCGCGCTGCCCTTTGATACCGCAGCCCGCGCCTGGGATTACACCCCACCGCTAAAGACGCATGAGCCTCGCGCCGGGAAACCCGCGCTACCGCCGCGTAAAACAGGCGGCAATGATGTTTTTCGCCAGCTGCTGACCGAAACGATGGTTCCCCAGACGGAAGCTAACCTGAAAATAGATCCCCACCAGCGCGCTATCTGGGGCCACTCCTACGGCGGATTGTTTGTGCTCGACGCGTGGAGGAAGGCTTCGCCGTTCGGGATCTACTATTCCGCCAGCCCGTCGCTAGGTCAGGCCCTGCAATCGCCTTTGCAGGCAAGCCAAAGTCTTGATGCCGTCCGCTTTCGCGGGAAATCGCTGTACCTACTCGAGGGTGACGGTAAAGCCCGTGGAGAGCCGTCCGGGCACGAGGCCTCGCTTGAGGTGTTGCGTCAAACCCAACAGCAGCTTGCCAGTAAAGGGTTGACCGTAGCCTTCTGGCGCTACCCCGGCCTGACGCACGGTCAGATGTTCGAGGTCTCGCTGCGTTCGGCGCTGCTGCATCTTTCCGGGCAGGCAGCGCTTGCGCATCAGTAACGCCCTTACGCCCACCAGCGGAGGGTGGGCGCATCAGCGCCGGTCGGGCAGGTGTTTGATATCGACCGGCTCGCCGAACAGAAATCCCTGCATCTCGTCACATCCCTCCTCTTCGAGGATCTGCAGTTGTCCAGCCGTTTCCACCCCCTCGGCGATAAGCGGCGTATTGATCGAATTGCCCAGCGAAATAATGGCTCGCACGAATGAGCGTACCTGAGGGTTGCTCTCCACATCTGTCATAAAGCTGCGGTCGAGTTTGATGACGTCGAAATGAAAATCGCGCAGCATGCTCAGGGAGGAGTAACCGGTGCCAAAGTCATCCAGCGCAATACTGATCCCCATTTTTTGCAGATGATGCAGAACGCTGAACGCCAGCTGTTTATTGATCACAAACGCCGTTTCGGTGACCTCAAACTCCAGCAGACTGACCGGGTAGGCGGTACGCATCAGGATCTCGCGGACTTTTTCGATAAAGCTACGATGACGCAACTGCACCGGAGAGATATTGACCGAAACTTTTCTGTTCAAACCATTTTCCAGCGATTCGTTACACACCTGCTCGAGCACCCAGTAACCTAAGGGCACGATGGCGCCGCTCTCTTCGGCGATGGGAATAAACACGTCCGGCGGGATCGTCCCCAGCTGCGGATGCTGCCAGCGCAGCAGCGCCTCGTAACCGGTGATGCTACGATCTTTGATGTTGCGGATAGCCTGATAGTGGAGCGAAAACTCCCCGGCGTGAATACCGCGCCGGATATCGGCGGCCATCATATTGCGCTGCCGCGTCTTGTCATCCATTTCACGTTCATACCAGCAAATCTTATGGTCGAGGCTGCTTTTTGCCCGATACATAGCCAGATCGGAATTGCTCAGTATCGTATTAATATCCGTGCCGTCTTCCGGGTAGACTGAGATGCCAATGCTGGCGGAGAGAACCACTTCCGTCGCGGCAAACGTCTGCTTACCGCTGAAGCAGTGCCACAGGCGCGCAGCAAAGGCATCCACTTCCCCCTCATCGGAAAAAGGTTTAACGGCCACAAACTCATCGCCGCCGAAGCGGGCGACCATCTCCTCCTTCTGCAGCGTTTTGAGCACGGCGCCCGCCACGCGCTGCAGCAGCTGGTCACCAATCAGATGGCCCTGCAGATCGTTAATCTCTTTAAATTTGTCTAAATCGATCGTGAAAATGGCAAAGCGGCGGGCATCATTTCCAGTGATCAGCTTCTCCACCCGTTCAAAAAACTCCACCCGATTGGGTAAACCGGTTAACGCATCGTAGCGCGCCATCCAGGCGATGCGGTCGTTAATCGCCTTCTGTTCACTAATGTCGCGGGTAATTTTGGCAAAACCCAGCAGGGTGTTCTGCTCATCGCGGATGGTATCGATCATGACATGCGCCCAGAATCGGGACCCGTCTTTGCGATACCGCCAGCCTTCCCCTTCAAACTGCCCGCTACGCAGGGCGATTTCCAGGTTTTTTGCGGGTACACCGGAGAGTTGCTCAGCTTCGCTATAGAAGAGACCGAAGTAGCGACCGATGATCTCGTCGCTCAGGTACCCTTTTGCCCGGCGGGCGCCCTCATTCCAGCTAATGACCGTGCCGTCGGCGCTCAGCATATAGATGGCATAATCTTTAACGCTTTCAATAAAGTGGCGATAGGCAATATCCGTCAGGTGATCGTTACTCATGGTACAGCGCTCTCTGTGGCTCGGTCGTGGCAAAACGCATTAGATATAGCAGAATTACGCCTATTAAGAATACAAGGATATGGCCTTTTGTTGGCCTCTTTCTGACCCGGACACCGCAGAAGGCGCGGCGGACGCTCTCGTTAAGCGTAGTGGACCAGGCCGTCCGAAGGAGTGATATTCCCCGCGATTTTTGCACTTAGGTCGCCCACTAATAGTTACTTTTATTGATTAAAAAGTTTGATTGAAAGAATAAATAAAAGGAGTAATGTTAATAATACTTTCTATGGAGGTTAAATATGTTGCGTGATTATTTAAAAGTGGAAAAAGAAGACCAGCTTGTTGAACAACAGAGTCGGCATGACAATAGCCAGCATTATTCTTCGGTGACCGAATGGGTTATTTTAAGTAAAGATGGCCAGCGCAAAGGCCGGGTATCCCTGTTCGACCGCTTCACCACCCGCCGCTCCTGGAGCGACAGTTTCCGCATTACGCAGTTCGATAATGCGGGTAAAGTGGTGGTGGATAAACTCACTGACGCGCTGTAAATCCTTCGGATTCCCGGCCTGACGGGAGAATATTAATACGCAAAATTAACACCTGCATAAAATATATTGATGCGTCGCCATCATGTTATTTTCTTTCTGCATACCGATAATCTAATGGGTAATTTTCGCCATGGTGCACATCGCGAATTTTTAACCCGAAAAAATGCTGAATATAAGCCCGCTGGTCGGGCTTTTTTGCATGGTGCTCGCCATCTACGCCACAAAATGCCAAGGACATCCCGCGCTGGATTGTATACGATGTATATACGAATCATTACGGTATATATCTATGGGAATCGTCAAAATCTCCGATCTGCTGCACGATGATATTCGTGATGCCAGCAAAGCCATGTCCCGCTCCGTCAATGCCCAGGCGGAATACTGGATCCGTCTGGGCATGATGAGCGAACTCTACCCTGAGCTTAACCACCAGCAGATCAAACTGCTGATGCTGAAATCCGGCTCTGACCGTCTGCTGGAGGTGATCAATGCCATCAATAATCATTAAAACCGCCGACGAACTCGCCCGGCAGCGCCATGCCGGCCAGCTGCTGGCGTCGGTGTTTGATATGCTGGATACTTTTATCGTTCCCGGCGTAACGACGATGGCGATTAACGATCGAGTGGAAGATTTTATCGTCAACCAGCTGCACGCCCGCCCGGCCAGCAAGGGGCAATACGATTTTCCCTATGTGTTGAACACTTCCATTAACGATGTGGTGTGCCACGGGATCCCCAAAGCGACCGAACATCTGCGCTCCGGGATGATTGTTAACGTCGATATCACCCTCGAGAAAGCGGGCATGATTGCCGACTCCAGTAAGATGTACCTGATAGGCGATGTCTCCCCGCTGGCCCGCCGGCTGGTAAAGACTACCTATGAAGCGATGTGGAAAGGCATTGAGGTGGTGAAGCCTGGCGCGACGCTGGGCGATATTGGCCACGCTATTCAGCGCTGGGTGGAGGAACATGGCTATAGCGTGGTCAGAGAATATTGCGGTCACGGCGTCGGTCAGGAAATGCATGAGGAACCGCAGGTGCTGCATTACGGCCGCCCCGGAGAAGGCGCCGTGCTGCAGGAAGGCATGGTGTTCACCATTGAGCCGATGGTCAACCAGGGCGACAGCCGTATCAAAACCAAAAAAGATGGCTGGACGGTGGTTACCCGCGATAAAAAACTCTCCGCGCAATGGGAGCACACCGTGGCCGTCACCGCCAACGGTTTTGAGGTGCTGACGTTACGCGACGATGAACAGTCGCGGATCCGCTGAGTTGCTTCCCTTTCTCTATGACGGTGGGCCGCTTTCCGATCCCGGAGCTCGCTTGGGCGCCAGACGACACCTGATTCTGCCGCCGGGCGGCGGCAATAATTGTTTTCATGAATGATTTTCTGCGCGCGCGCCTGCCCGCTGGTTATGGCTGATGCGCGCATAAACCGCACAACGGTTTATCCTTTACCTCCTTGCATCAGCTTACTCTTCATTGCCTTTATCCCGCCTTAGCGATAGCGAATAATGACATCCGCTTCACTATGCTGCGCATTTCGCCAGTGAATACTGACCTCACCGCGATTGTCCGGCATGGCGTAGCGAGGACGGTTGTTTGTCAAGGCGACCTGTTCCGGTGAATGGTGCTGGCACGAGACATCGATACGATCGTGCCGGGGGACGATAACACAGGCCGGATTGATGACCCGTCCTGAAAAATGAACCACGCCGGAAAGCGCAGCAGACGACGCCAGCGGCGCCAGGCACAGACATAGCAGAGCGAGACGGAATGGAGACATAGCAATCTTCCTTGATAACGGGTGACACTGCGCGGCACAGCATCGTTTCTGTGCCCTACAACCTGCGGCTTCCTGCCGTCACTCCACGCTACTGCAAAATAGCGGCAGCGTAAATGATTATTCCGGGTCCCCCGGTCAACTGCCGGGAATAACAGCAACTTTTTCGTAAAATTTGCTCAGAACAGTTATCTCCCGGAAATAATGCATTATACGTATGGGACTCCTTTTAATATTTAATGAGATTATACTTACACCAAAAAATAAATAATGTTACAGCTTAACACATCTTATCAATGGGCCTTTACGATGTTCTCCGTATAATCCCGCCCCCGACGGTAATATACATTAGCGATGCTTACCGTTTTTTTTGTGAACAGAAATAAAAAACATGCTTTAAAAATGTTAAACGCTTTTGTTAACTTGTGATTATTTAATAAGGTTTGAGTATGAAAGAAAAAGGCACCCTGCTGGTTGTTGGTTCACTGCTGGCCTTAAGTCTGGCTACTGTGACCACCGCCCGCGCGGCGGGTACACTGAATTTCACCGGTAAAATTATTAACGAGTCCTGCCAGATCGCCAATAACGGTGGCGATGTTAATGTCGATTTTGGCAACGTCGATATGTCGGCGCTGAAATCCCATGAAGCGAAAACCGCAGAAACGCCGTTCACTATCAACCTCACCGGTTGCCCACTGGCGCAGAACATCAGTATCAGCCTGGAAGGTACTCCGGACACCAACGCTAACGGCACCAGCGCCGCCGTGCTGGCGCTCTCCGACGCCGCGGATACCGCCAAAGGGGTGGGCATTGAAGTCTTCTCTTCCCCTGACGGCTCAACGGAAGGCACTCAGTTGACCTTTGACAAGCAGAGCAAAACGGCGGTTTCGCAAGCCGACGAAAACGGTGATATTGCATTTAACTTTATTGCCGATCTGAAGAGCGATTCCTCACAGGATGTCACTGCCGGCAATATTAATGCCACGGCCAATATTGATATTGTGTACGAATAGAATGTCCTGATTGCCACTTTTCCAAGGGCAGCGTCCCCCTGCCCTTATTCTCATTCCTCGTGACCGGATCCTCAATTATGCAGTGTTATAAAGCGGCTTTTATCCTGAGCCTTCTCTTTTGCCCGTTCCTGGCGTCTGCCGCCGGGGTTGCCATTGCCGGCACACGTGTCATTTATAATGAACAAAGCCATGAGGCAGACATCACGGTAAAAAACACCAATCCTCACGATCCGGTGCTTATTCAGAGCTGGGTAGACGATCTGGATGATAATAATAAATCACCGTTTATCGTCACCCCGCCATTGTTCCGTCTGGATGCCGGAGACAGCAACGATCTGCGCGTGTTATTAACCTCGGCGCAACTGCCAAACGATCGGGAAAGTTTGTTCACCCTGAATATCAAAGTGATTCCCGCCAATACCGCGCCGGCTGGCGAGAACATTCTGCAATTTGCTATAAAGAATCAACTGAAGCTCATTTATCGCCCGGCAGGGCTCCCTGGCTCGGCGCTCGACGCGGCGCAGCACCTGCGCTGGCGGGTCAGCGGCAACCACCTGCAGGCGGAGAATGCCTCCCCCTATTATGTGACTATCACCACGCTCAGCTGCGCGGGCCAGAACCAGAAAACGCCGCTTGAGCGCAGCGTGATTGCTCCTCACAGCCGTGAAGAGTATTCCCTCCCCGGCGAGGCCTGCGCCCGCGAGGTGAGCTGGCGCATTCTGGATGACTTTGGCGCTGTGCAGACGTTTAGCGCCCCCGTTTCGGCGCACTAAGCGTCTGATGTCGCGATGCGCCACGGCCCGGCTCATACCGTTACCGTCGTCAGCCTCTCCATCCTGCTGGGCGGACAGAGCGCGCTCTTGCACGCCCAGGCGACCTTTAATATGGATCTGCTGGAGAAAAATGACCATTTGCCGGCAGTGGATCTGCAACGCTTCAATCAGCAGGCGGGCCAGCCGCCAGGCGCCTATCCGGTGAGCTGGCAGGTCAACGGCGTCACGCTGGACGCCCGTAAGACCGTCACGTTTCGCCAGAACGATCGCGGACAGCTCATGCCCTGCCTTAAGCCGGAAGATCTGCTGCAGGCCGGAGTTAACCCGGCCGTGCTGTCCCAGGCGCCCGGCGCAACGTCCCGCTCATGTCCCGAACTCAACGCACTGCTGCCGGGCAGCACGGTCAATTTCGATTTTGCTCATCAGCGGCTGGTAATGACCATTCCTCAGGCGCTGATGACGCACCGGGCGAGGGATAATGTTCCCTCTGCGCTGTGGGACGAAGGTATTAGCGCCTTTCAGAGTAACTATCGTTATTCAGGCGCCAGCCAGCGTACCCGCGAGGGCAGCACCGAGCGCGATAACTATCTGATGTTGAAAAGCGGCGTGAACGTCGGCGCCTGGCGCCTGCGCGCCAGCAATAGCCTGACCGCCAACAGCGATGATAAGCCCCAGTGGACGACCAGCGGCGCCTGGCTTGAGCGCGACCTGACGCGCTGGCAGAGTGAACTGACCCTCGGAGATACCTTCACGTCGGGCGATGTGTTTGACGCGGTACAGTTTCAGGGAATATCCCTCGCCTCCAGCGATGCGATGCTCCCGGACTCGCAGAAAGGTTTTGCCCCGACCATCCGCGGGATTGCCAGAACCAACGCCCAGGTCACGGTTCGGCAAAATGGCTACGTGCTGTATCAAACCTACGTCACCCCCGGCGCGTTCGTGATTGACGATCTTTATCCCACCGCCAGCAGCGGCAATCTTGAGGTTGCCGTCAAAGAGTCGGATGGCGAAATCCGCCGCTTCACCCAGCCGTATGCTTCGGTGACCAGCATGCAGCGCGAAGGCAGCCTGAAATACAACCTGGTCGCCGGGCGCTACCATAGCGACGATGCCAGCCAGCGGCCGTTGATGATGCAGCTGTCGCTGATGCGCGGGTTCGCCCACAATCTGACGCTGTTTGGCGGACTGCAGAGCGCGGCGCAATACCATAACCTCTCGCTCGGCGCAGGACAGGGTTTGGGAGAAGCCGGGGCGCTCTCGCTGCAGCTGTTAAACGCCCGCGACCGGCACCAGCAGGATCCGATCGATGGCCGGGCCTGGCAGCTCCAGTACAGCAAAGGTTTTGATCGTCTCGGCACGCAGTTGACTTTCACCGGCTGGCGTTATTCGCATCAGCGCTATGCCACGCTGAGCGAGGCGTTTTCCAGCCCGGGTAGCGACGACGACCTGCAGGATAGCGACAACAAAAAAGCAACCCTGCAAATCACCGCCAGCCAGAGCCTGCCGTACGATATCACCCTCTATCTGAGTCTCGACCAGGACAGCTACTGGTCAGGGGGCGCCACACAGCGTACCGCCAATATGGGGATCAGCAGCCAGGTTAACGGTATCGCGTGGTCGCTCAGCTACAGCGACTCCCGCAGCAGCCACGGTGACGAGGAGGATGACGAGCCGCATTCCGACAAAGTGGTGACGTTGTCACTTTCCGTGCCGTTGAGCCACCTGCTGCCGGGGAGCTATGCCGGCTATACCCTGACCTCCTCCCGCCACAGCGTTGGCAGTCAGATGGTCAGCCTCAACGGCACATTGCTGGACAATCACGCGCTTAGCTACGCCGTCAGCCAAACCCGCGATCGGCAAAACGGGTCCAGCGGCAGCCTGACGGCCGGGTACAGCAGTGGAAGGGGCGATCTGAATCTCGGCTACAGCCACGATTCGCAGGCCGCTCGTCTGAACTACGGCGCCAGCGGGGGCATTCTGATTCACCGCCACGGGGTAGTCTTTACGCCGGAAATGAATGGCGCTGTCGTCCTGATTGACGCCGGTGGCGCCGGGGATGTGACCCTCGCCAACCAGAAAACCATCGCCACCAATGGTGACGGGTACGCCGTGCTGCCCTTCGCCACCGCCTATCACCGCAACGACGTCTCTCTCGACAGCCATTCGCTGCCGGAGAATGTGGATCTGGCCAACAGCACCGTGACGCTGGTCCCTACCAAAGACGCGGTGGTTCTGGCGCGCTTTCACACCCACGTTGGCTATAAGGCGCTGTTTACGCTGCAGTCGCGGGGACAACCGCTGCCCTTTGGCAGCGAAGTACGCGCCAAAGACACCAACAGCATCGTTGCCAGCGAGGGTCAGGTGTACCTGGCCGGCCTGGCGCCAAAAGGCACCCTTTATGCGCAATGGGGGCCGGGCCCTCAGCAGCGCTGTAGCGCCCGCTACGATCTCACCCCGACGCTGGCGCAGACCCCCCATCCACTCATTTTACAGCAGACGTTATCATGTCCTTTTTAACTCTCCTGCGTCGGGTCGCCCTGACGCTGTTATTTATTCTGTTACCGGCCGCCAGCGGATGGGCCTGTACGCCAGTGTTTGTCCGCGGCCAGGCCTCCACCCTTCGGCTGAACGTGGGGCAGCTCACGGTTCCGGCTGACGCCAGACCCGGCACCCCGCTGTATCATAAAAGTTTCGCCTGGAACCGCCTTAGCGACGGCGGCGAACAGTGGATCCGCTGCGCGGACGATCCGCACGGGCTGTCACCGCTGCTGCTGGACAGTCTGCTGTCCGGGGGAGTGACGCGACCGACGGTTTATCAAACTAACCTCGCCGGCATTGGCGTTCGCGTATCGCTGCGCGCTATCGGCGGCTATGGCGGCTTTCCTGACCGGCCGACGCCCTCGCCGTTTAGCCAACGGGTGGACAATCCCGCCGCCTTGCCCGATGCGGTGTGGAAACTGGGCTATTTCCGCCTGACGATTGAGCTCATTAAAACCGGTCCCGCGGCGACGCCGGGCGAGCTTGAGTATCACAGCGAGCGCTTTTTAATGGCGGAGCATACCCCGCTGGCCGCGTTAGACTTAACCGGCAGGATCAGCACCGCGGGATGTTCAGTGAATGACGCCACGCCAGCCCTGATCAAGCTCCCTGCGGCGATGCTTGACCACTTCGGCGGCGTCGGCAAAACCACCGGCGACACCCCTTTCGCGCTGCAGCTGGATTGCAACAGCGCGGTCACGATTTCCCTGCGAGTTGACGGCGCGGAGCCCCTCTCCGCCCGGGGGCATGGCGTTCTGCGCAATGACGCCACCGACGATCGGGCGCAGGGTATTGGCGTGCAGTTGCTTTACCATCGTCAGCCGGTCGTACTGAATCATGAGATGACGCTGGGCAGCGCGAGCGCGGGCCGGTTTACCCTGCCGCTCACTGCCCGCTACTACCAGACACGTTCCCGGATCACCGCCGGTCAGGTGTCGGCCGTCGCGACCTATACCTTGCATTATGACTAGGCGATGGCGAACCGACGGATGAAGCGGATGAAGGAATTGCTCTGACCGGCGAATCGTAAGAGAATAGCGCCTACACGCGACGATCTGAGTACACGGGAGTTCATCATCAGCCATTCTCGTCGATTCCCCTTAGCCAGCAAAGTGGCGCTGGCAGGCGCGGCGCTCATCGCCGCTGGCATGCTGTTCAGCTGCACCAGTAAAGCCCCTAAATCCCTTGTCACGCCGCCGAACGCTGCCGCCGTCAAAGCCGGGCAGGCGCACCGGGAGCCGGTGCGCGGCGTGTGGCTCACCACCGTTTCGCGCCTTGACTGGCCGCCGGTCGGGTCGATTATCGCCAGCACGCCGGAGAGCCGCATCACGCAGCAGAAGCTGGCGCTGATCGCTAAACTCGATAACCTGCAGCGCCTGGGGATCAACACCGTCTTTTTCCAGGTGAAACCGGACGGTACGGCGCTCTGGCGGTCGGATATTCTGCCGTGGTCCGATATGCTGACCGGCAAAATCGGCGAATACCCTGGCTACGATCCGCTGCAGTTTATGCTGGATGAAGCGCACAAGCGCGGCATGAAGGTTCACGCGTGGTTTAACCCCTATCGCGTCTCGGTCAACACCAAACCGTCGACGATTGCCGAGCTGAACAACACCCTCACCCAGGTACCGGCCAGCGTGTTCGTCCTGCACCGTAACTGGATCCGCACCGCCAGCGATCGCTTTGTTCTCGACCCGGGCATTCCCGAAGCGCGTGACTGGATCACCAGCATCGTCGCTGAAGTGGTGCAGAACTACCCGATTGACGGCGTGCAGTTCGACGACTATTTCTACACCGAAACCGCCTCTTCACCGCTTAACGACAACGAGACTTTCCGCCGTTACGGGCAGGGCTATGCCTCGAAGGGCGACTGGCGGCGGCATAACACCCAGCAGCTCATAGCCCAGGTTTCCACCACCATCAAAAAGCTCAATCCGAACGTCGAGTTTGGCGTGAGCCCGGCCGGGGTGTGGCGCAACCGCTCCCACGATCCGGCGGGGTCCGATACCCGGGGCGCGGCCGCCTATGATGAATCCTATGCCGATACCCGCAGCTGGGTGCAGCAGGGACTGCTCGACTACATCGCGCCGCAGATCTACTGGCCGTTTGCTCGCGATGCCGCGCGCTATGATGTGCTGGCCAACTGGTGGGCCGAGGTGGTTAAACCGACGCATACCCGGCTGTATATCGGCGTGGCGCTGTACAAGGTGGGTGAACCATCCAAAAATGAGCCTGACTGGACGGTGGATGGCGGCGTGCCGGAGCTGAAAAAGCAGCTCGATCTCAATGAGACTCTGCCGCAGATCCAGGGCACCATCCTGTTCCGCGAAAACAACCTCAATCAGCCGCAAACCCGGCAGGCGGTTAACTATTTGCGCAGCCGCTGGGGGCAGCCGCAGAGCTAGCCGCCAGCCGGCTCTGCACGCCCGCCTGCAGCCCTTGCTGCAGGCGGGCGTGCAGCTTCAGCATGTTCTCTGTAATGGCCTGCCAGACGTGGCTGGAAAAGTCCGCCGGCAGCGTCCGGCGAGCGCTTTCGATTGCCTGCGGCACATGCCCGGCAAACTCCTGGAGGATCGCCAGCATCTGCTCCCGGGGAAAGTTCACCGCTTTGGCCGTCGCCAGAAAATGACGCGGATAGATGGCGTTAATCTCTGTTTTACGCCCTTTTGTGGCATTGAGCCCCATCGACAGCTTCAGATCGCGCAGATGCAGTCCCGTGCCGCCCAGCACCGGAAACGCCGAAATAATGTCGTAGAACGGTGTTAAGCGGTAGCTGCCGCCGGGCAACAGGTAAATTGAGAAGTTTTTTGCGTGACCGTCCGTCGCCCCCGTCAGCCACTGGAAGACCATGAACTTCATAAAGTCATAGCGATCTTTCAGCGCTTCACTCGAGCCCAGCAGAAAGGTCATGATCGCGGCGATACCCGGCCCGCCGTCAGACTCATATTTCATCGCTGAAGGAAGACCAAAAGCCTGACACAGATCCTCCTGCGGCAGACGCAGCAGCACCCGTCCCTCCTGCGCCCAGCGCCGGTCGAAGCGGGTTACCGCCAGGGCGCGGATCCGCGGAGTGGCGATGATCTCCGCTTCCGGCACCGCCAGGCCCAGTTCTCTGGCCAGCGCCAGGCACAGATACTCATTATCCACGCTTTCACGCAGATCCAGCGTCGCATTGGGCTGCTTTATCTCGCCGATGGGCAGCTTAATGATATGCGTGGTCGGCGTGGCGCCCTGCGGAATACACCACTGCTCGCCCATCCGCAGCAGCGCCGTTTTCTCCTGGGCGCCGGCCACCGAGATACGGAAATCGTCCTGGCTGGTAATCATCCCGAGGGGGATATCCGACTGGTAAGCGGTCAGCAAAGCGGTGAGCTGCGCCTCGTCCAGCGTCTGCCAGCGTAATCCTTCCAGGTGCGCCTCTTCCCCCGGCGGCAGGAGGGTCACCGCCCCTACGCTATCCCGCCCGACTTCGGCCAGCAGATCGAACGGCTGCTTCGAGCGCGCCTGATAGCGCCTGACGATCCGGTCGCGGACCTGCGGGCTGTCGGGCAGCAGGTTATCAAAATAGTGATACACCGCGTCGGCAGTGATATTGCCATACTGCAGCGGCAGTGAGAGGGAGAGCGGTCTGGCGCGCGGGCTGCGCAGCCACTCTTCCTCATAGCGAAAACTGTGCGCCCCGTTAGCCTGGCGGGTTAAGGTTCCCACGCGCACATTGTTCATCCAGGTGGTAAGCGTCGCCATTACCAGTCAAGGTCCGTGTTGTTATCGGGAGCCGGCGCCGTCTCAGCAGCTTTGGCGTTCAGCATCATCACCACCCCCAGCGACTGGAGGATCTTAAACAGCGTGGTTAAGGTGGTTTTGTCGGGGTGATTTTCAAAATTGGACAGCGTGGCCTGCTTAATGCCGATCCGCCTGGCCAGCGCATCCTGGGTCCAGTGGTTCTGCTGGCGCAGCAGCTTCAGGTAATTGGCCAGCTGCACGGGACTGTATATCTGCGGGGAATTCATCGCCTTGTTCCTCACCATCATTTATCCCCCTGTCGGGATAAACTTGGTTTTATACCCTCTAGGGGATAATGTCAAGGTTATCCCCTGGTGGGGATAGGAGAATAATTATCCTTGTGTGGGGATAAAACAGGAAAGATGATCGCCGGAGCCACCTGTACATGCCCGGTGGCGGCTGCGCCTTACCGGGCCTACGGGCTGTCTCTGCCCGCTCCGTAACGATCCAGGCCGGGCAAGCGCAGCGCCGCCCGGCAGCGGGCAGCCGCGCTTAGCTGCCGCGGTAGGTCGACCACCCGCCCGGGGCGATTAGAAACGGCAGATGGAAATGGTCCTCTGCCGCCTCGCCGACAACAAAATCAATCTGCGCCCGGGTAAAGACGCTCTCGCGCCCGGCGCGGGCAAACCACGCCCCGGTTTCCGCTGTTAAGCAATAGTGCCCCGCCGGCAGCGGCGCGGCGCTAAAGGTGGCGATACGCCCCTGGGCGTTGGTCACCAGGTTCGCCAGCGTCTCGCCCTCCCGGCTCAGGCTGACCGTTACGCCTTCTGCCGGCGTACCGATGGAAATATCCAGAATATGGGTGCTCAGGGTGCTCATTCGCCAATCACTCCTTCCAGTCTTAACATCGTAATCTCTCGCAGCTGGGCAAGCGCCTCGGCCACTTCTTCGTCGGCGGTATGCTGCAGCCGGCGCGTCAACGCCTGCAACATCTCTTCGCCGCTGCGCCCTTTGGCGCGGATTAAAAACACCCGGCCAAAGCGGGCTTCGTAGCGGGCATTGCCCTCCCGCAGGGCCTGCGAGAGCCGCTCATTCTCGCTGTCCACCGACGACTGCTCCTGGCGCGACAGCGCCGCATGCGCCTGGCTGCCGGTCGGCTTCTCACCGATCCGCGGATGGGCGCTGAGCGCCGCGTTCAGCTCATCCTCTCCCCAGTTAGCCATCGCCTTACGGGCGGCCTGCAGCAGCGCATGGCGGCTGGCGAAAGGTCGTAAGCTCACCAGCATCTCGCCCCAGGCCGGGATCGCCACGCAAGGGGCCAGCAGCCCCGCCGCCTCATCTTTGCTCAGGCTGTTAAACTGACTCAGCGCGATCATCCTGACTCCTTAACGATTTCGTCGCCGCCTGCTCCTGCGGCAGAATAAGGTTCAGCGCTATCGCTACCAGCCCACCGCTGGTGGCCGCCGAACCGAACAGATCGCCGACCATCGGCGGAAAATGGCTGAGAAACGCCGGCACCGACTCCACGCCAAGACCCGCGCCAAACGCCAGCCCCACGATCAGCACATCGCGACGGCTCAGCGGGGTCTGGGTAATAATCCGGATCCCGGCCGCCACCACGCAGCCAAACATCACCATCGTGGCGCCCCCCAGCACCGGCGCCGGGATCTGCCGCAGCAGTTCGCCCACCGGGGGAAACAGCCCAAGCAGGATCAGAATCACGCCAATGTAGCGTCCGACATAGCGGCTGGCCACCCCGGTCATCTGGATCACGCCGTTGTTCTGCGCGAAGGTGGTGTTCGGAAAAGCACAGAGCATGGCCGCCACCATACAGCTGACGCCATCCGCCAGGATACCGCCCTTCAGCCGGTTACGGAAAGCGCAATCGTCAACAGACTGTTGCGAAATCAGCGAGTTGGCCGTCAGATCGCCCACCGCCTCCAGAATACAGACCAGCGACACCAGGGCGACCGGCAGAAATATCGCGCTGTTAAACTGAAAGCCGAACGGAAACAGCGTCGGCAGGCGAAACAGGGTGTCGCCCAGGCTGTGAAGATGGAACTGACCGCTCAGCCCCGCTGCGATGCAGCCCACGGCAATGCCCACCACCACCGAGGAGAGCCGCAGCCAGCGGTTTTTGGCGCAGCTCAGCAGGACGATAACCCCGAGGGTGCCCGCCCCGAGCGCGATATTGCTCATGCTGGCGAAATCCTCGGCCTTTTCCCCACCGCACCAGTTGATGACGCTGACCTTGATCAGGCTGATGCCGATCAGCGCAATCACGCTGCCGGTAATGATGGGAGTAAAGATTTTCTTCAGCGGTTCGATAAAGCGGCTGACAATCACCGGCACCAGAGCGGCGACAAAGTTAACGCCAAACAGCATCGCCATCATATCCTGCGGCCCGCCGCCCTGCGCTTTTACCCACATCCCTCCGGCCACCGTCACGCCGAGGAAGGCAAAACTGGTGCCCTGCATGCAGATCATCCCGGCGCCGATGCCCCATACCCGATTGGACTGCAGAAAAGTGCCGATGCCCGAGGCCAGCAGCGACATACTGATGAGATACGGCAGCCAGTCGCCAAGCCCGAGGGTAGCGCCGATAATCAGCGGCGGCGTGATGATCCCCACCAGGCCCGCCAGCACATGCTGGAGAGCGCTGAAAAAGGCCGGAAGCGGTGGGATCCGCTGTTCAAGGCCGTAAAGCAGGCCACTGTGATGTTCGTCAGACATAGTGATATCCCGTAGCAAAGAGAAGTGCATGGGCTAGTGCACAAAGCAGGCCAGAGACGACAAAAGGGCACCAATAAATTTATTATCACTCCAAAATCATCAACTTAGATTACGCTCGTGATGCATCACCCCTCTCCGCTGCTGAACCAGGCGTCTGAAACGATAGATTCTTAATGCAACATGCAGAAACTTTTGATTCATAAAAAGGCAACCAATACCTCACATTGCACCGATGCGGTGCGTCATGAGCCATCGCTGTGCCTCAGGCAGGCGGTTTTCCTCCCTCCAGCGAACTGGTACGCAAATTGCTGTAGTCAGTCACAACATCGGGAGAAGGAGAAAAAAATGAAAGCAATCGTGATTGGCGCCGGCATCGGCGGTTTAAGCGCGGCAGTGGCGCTCAAACAGTCGGGGATCGACTGCGACGTCTATGAAGCGGTGAAAGAGATCAAACCGGTCGGCGCGGCGATTTCCGTGTGGCCCAACGGCGTGAAGTGCATGGCCCACCTCGGCATGGGCGACATCATGGAGACCTTCGGCGGGCCGCTGCGCCGGATGGCGTATCGTGATTTCCGCAGCGGCGAGAACATGACCCAGTTCAGTCTCGCCCCGCTGATCGAACGCACCGGCAGCCGCCCCTGCCCGGTCTCCCGGGCAGAACTGCAGCGGGAAATGCTGGATTACTGGGGACGGGACAGCGTGCAGTTCGGCAAACGCGTCACCCGCTGTGAAGAAGACGCCGACGGCGTGACGGTATGGTTTGCCGACGGCAGCAGCGCCAGCGGCGATCTGCTGATTGCCGCCGACGGCAGCCATTCCGCACTGCGTCCGTGGGTGCTGGGCTTTACCCCGCAGCGCCGCTACGCCGGCTACGTCAACTGGAACGGCCTGGTGGAGATAGATGAAGCGCTGGCGCCCGGCGATCAGTGGACCACCTTTGTCGGCGAAGGCAAGCGCGTCTCGCTGATGCCGGTCTCCGCCGGCCGGTTCTACTTTTTCTTTGATGTGCCGCTTCCGGCGGGTCTGGCGGAGGATCGTGACACCCTGCGCGCTGACCTCAGCCGCTACTTTGCCGGCTGGGCGCCGCCGGTGCAGAAGCTGATCGCCGCCCTCGACCCGCAGACTACCAACCGCATTGAAATCCATGATATCGAACCTTTCAGCCGCCTGGTGCGCGGCCGCGTCGCGCTGCTCGGCGATGCCGGACACAGCACCACCCCGGATATTGGCCAGGGAGGCTGCGCGGCGATGGAAGATGCAGTGGTGCTGGGCGCCGTTTTCCGCCAGACCCGAGATATTGCGGCCGCCCTGCGCGAGTATGAAGCCCAGCGCTGCGACCGGGTTCGTGACCTGGTGCTGAAGGCGCGCAAACGGTGCGATATTACCCACGGGAAGGATATGCAGCTCACCGAAGCCTGGTACCAGGAGCTGCGTGAGGAGACCGGGGAGCGCATTATCAACGGCATGTGCGACACCATCCTCAGCGGGCCGCTGGGCTGACCGTCGCCATGGATTCGATCACCGCACTCAGCGTCTGAATGGCCATTTGCGCGGGCCGCGAAAGCTGACGCGAGGGCGCAGTACACAGCGCCAGGGTCAGCGGTCGCAGCAGCGTACTGCGCAGCGGGACAAAGGCCAGCTGTCCACGCTGGACCTCGTCCAGCACGTCGAGCAGGCTAAGGAGCGTCACGCCGCTGCCGCGTAGCACCAACGACTTGATAAGCCGGATATCATTGCAGCTGATGGTATTCTCCGGCGCAAAGTCATGGTGGCGATAGAGGAGCGCCACCCGCTCATGGACGATCAGCGGCGCGCCGGGCACGATATGCCGCTCCAGGCTGAGCTCGCCCAAAGACAGCGCTTTCCCCCCCGCCAGGGGATGGTCCGGACGCATCACAATCCCCACCTCCAGTTCGGCAAAGGCCAGCACGCTGAGTCCAGCCTGCCCCTGCGGATCGAGGATCAGGCCGACGTCCAGGTCCGCCTGACGCACTTTCTGGCTGACGGTGTGGCTGTCAGCCACCTGCAGATCCAGCTCCAGCCACGGCCAGCTGGCGATGATCTCCGCCAGCGCGGCGGCGAATCCCCCTTCCGCCAGCGCCTGCACCATGCCAACGCTAACGCTTCCGCGCTTCATCCCCTGCAGCTCATCGAATTTCTGCCGCGTCTGGCGAAACTCCTTTTGCCAGCGCAGCAGGTTGTCATACAGCAACTCACCGGCGGTGGTCATCCGCAGTCCCTCCGGCAGGCGCTCGAACAGCGGGGTGCCGAAGGCCTCCTCGGCCTGCAGGATCTGGCGGTTAATCGCCGAGGCGGAAATATGCAGCTGCTCGGCGGCCCGGCGCAGGCTGCCGCAGCGGGCCACGGCGATGAAATAGTGCGCGAAACGGGAAAATGGACTCATGGCGCCCCTGTACTCTTTTTTGCAACAGCAGAGTGAATTAATGGTGATGGATGTGAATACCCTAATATGACAACAATAATCTCACAACAATAAAACAATCACCGATGTGAGCAGGAAGAGAAATCATGAAGACAATCACCCCCACGCCCCCCGCCCATTGCACCTTTGATCCAGAGGACTGGCTGCGGCTGGCCCGCTGCTGGCACCCGGTGGCCCGCGCCTGCGATATTGCCGGCGCCCCGGTGAAAGCCACCCTGCTGGACGAACAGCTGGTTATCTATCGTATTAAAGGCCAGGTGGTGGTCGCCCGCGACGTCTGCCCGCACCGCGGGGTGCCGCTGACCCTGGGATTTCATGAAGAGGAAGGCATCGTCTGCCCCTATCATGGCCTGCGCTTTGGCGAGGATGGCCGCTGCAACCGCATCCCCTCCAGTCCGGGGCAACCCATTCCGGCCAAACTGCATCTCACCAGCTTCGCCGTGGAGGAGCGCTACGGGCTGATCTGGACCTGCCTGGCCTGCGATCCGGACAATCCGCCGCCGTTACCGACCATGCCGCACTGGGACGACGCGGGATTTCAGCAAATCAACTGCCCGGCCTTCGAGGTGAAGGGATTTGCCGGCCGCCAGGTCGAAGGCTTTCTCGATGTCGCCCACTTCGCGTGGATCCACACCGACACCTTCGCCGATCCGGACAACCAGCAGGTGCCGGACTATACCCCGCAGGAGACGCCGTTCGGCTTTGTTGCCGACTACTGGAGCTCGGTGGGCAATTACCCGGCCAGCTCCGATTTCCGCGCGCCGGAAGGGTTCCAGTGGCTGCGTCACTTTGAAATGCATCTGCCGTTCACCGCTACGCTGACCATCCATTTTCCCGCCGACGCCAGGCTGGTGATCATGAACGCCGCCTCGCCGGTGTCGTCCCGGGTGACGCGGATGTTTGCCCCTATTGCCCGCAACTTCGATCTGCACGTGCCGGTGGAAGACGTACATGCGTTCAACCTGCGGGTATTTGAAGAGGACCGCCTGATGGTCGAGACCCAGCGTCCGGAACGGTTGCCGCTGGATCTGACCCTGGAGGCGCATATTCCGGCGGACCGCAGCTCTATCGCCTACCGGCGCGGGCTGAAGAAGATGGGCTTTGGCGATTTCTTTCTGGTATGAGTGGAGGTCATATGCGCGACATACTCCCGGTGGTGGTCGATGGCCTGTGGCGCCAGGGCGCGAAAAACCTGGCCGTTCGTCTGGTGAGCGCCGAGGGGCAACCGCTGCCGGCGTGGACGCCCGGCGCCCATATCGATCTCCATCTTCCCTGCGGGCTGATCCGTCAGTACTCCCTGACCGGCAGCCCGGCCGAACGGGATCGCTATCTGCTCTGCATCGCCCGCGAGTCGCAGTCTCGCGGTGGCTCCCGTTATATTCATGACACCCTGCGCCCGGGACAGCCATTGATGATCTCTGCCCCGCGCAACCACTTTCCGCTGCACGAGGGCGGCCATGTGGTGCTTCTCGCCGCCGGGATCGGCATTACGCCGCTGCTGGCGATGGCCCACGCCCGGGCGGCGTCCGGCGTCAGCTTTACGCTGCACTATTACGTTAGCCGTGCGCAGGAGGCCGCCTTCGCCACCGAGATCGCCCGCCAGCTAACGGGTGGAATCTGCCAGATCCACTGCTCAGACGAGGGGCAGAGTCCGCGCCAGCGGCTGGCGCAGGATCTGGGGGCTCCGGACGCCGACACCCGGGTCTACTTCTGCGGTCCGCCCGGATTTATGGCCCGGGTTCGCGATACCGCGCGGGCGGTCGGATGGGGAGAGGAACAATTGCACAGCGAAGCGTTCCAGCCGCCCGCCCCGACGGCGGCGTCGGCGGCGGACGGAACCTTCACCATCACCCTCGCCTCCACCGGGGAGCGCTGGCCTGTGCCGGGGGACAAAACCATCGCCCAGGTGCTGCAGGAGCATGGCGTCGCGGTGCCGCTCTCCTGCGAGATGGGGATCTGCGGCGCCTGCCTGACGCCGGTACGCGAGGGAACCGTCGACCACCGGGATACCGTGCAGTCGGAGGCGGAAAAACAGGCCGCAGAGCAGCATATTGCGCTGTGCTGCTCCCGCAGCCTGTCGGCCAATTTAGTTATCGATCTCGCGGGATAAGCGGCCCGTCACCGGCTGGTCGGCGCGGGCGACCGGTTTCACCCTTACGGCGGCGAAGACAATCACCATCGAGCTCAACAGCAGCAGACCGCTGCCGGTGAAGACGCCGCTGGCGCCGTGCAAATCAAACACCGCCCCGCCGCCGGCGGCCCCGGCGCTGATGGCCAGCTGAATAGAGGCGACCAGCAGACCGCCCGCGCTTTCTGCTTCATCCGGCACGGTGGTGGCAAGCCAGGTGGACCAGGCCACCGGCACCAGGCCGAAGGCAAATCCCCACAGGGCGACCAGCAGCCCGGCCAGCACGGTCAGATGGCCAAACGTCACCATCAGCAGCGCCAGAACGCTCATCATCAACGGCACCAGCGCCAGGGTCAGGCGCAGGCTACGGCTCAGCAGATAGCTCGCCACCGAAGTGCCGATAAAGTTAGCGACACCGAAGCCGAGCAATATCAGCGAAACCCCTTCGATACTGGCCTGCGCGACGGTCTCAAGGAACGGCCGCAGGTAGGTAAAGAAGGCGAAATGGCCGCTGAAAATCAGGATCGTCGCCAGCATGCCGCCCAGCATACCGGGACGGCGCAGCACCCTGAACAGCGTGGAGAAGGTCCCGACGCTCTCCGGGCGCATGGAGGGCAGCACCCACAGCTGCCAGAGCAGCGCCAGCAGGCTGGGTATCGCACAGAGAATAAACACGTTGCGCCAGCCGATCAGCTCCCCGAGGTAGCTGCCGAGCGGCGCGGCCACCACCGTGGCGACAGACACCGCGGAAAAGATGATCGCCAGCGCCTTTGGCACATGGGCCGCCGGCACCAGACGCATCGCCGTGGCGGTGGACATCGCCCAGAAGCCGCCGATGGCGATCCCCAACAGCAGACGGCCCAGCAGGAGAAACGCCAGCGAATCGGCAAACGCGACCATCAGGCTGGAGACTATCTGCAGTATGGAAAAGAACATCAGCACCCAGCGGCGATCGATATTGCGGGTGGCGGTGGCGATCAGCAGGCCGGTAACTAACGCCACCAGCGCCGTCGCGGTGACCGCCTGTCCGGCCATCCCTTCACTGACGCCGAGGCTGCTGGCCATCGGCGTTAACAGGCTGGCGGGTAGAAACTCGGCCACGATCAGGCCGAACACCCCGAGGGCCAGGGCATAGACGGCGCGCCAGGCAGGTTTAGCGGGTGACAGGCTCGCGTCAGCAGCTATGCAGGAACTCATATACAACTCTCCAGGTTTATTAACATCCTGGTCATCTTAGGGACTTACTTTCGGACGATATATGATACATACTCTTCAGTTATTGATTATTCGTCCGGAATTACCATGAGCCAGCCTGCCATCGACCTGACCAGCGAACTGTTGCGCGGTATGCGCCTCTCCGGCGTTAACTACCGGCGCATCGAAACCGCACGCCCGTTCGGCGTCGGCTTTAGCGCCGTGGCGGGTAAAGCCCAGTTCCATTTCATCAGCCGCGGGCCGGTGCTGCTGCGCATGGCCAGCGGAGAACAGTTCACCCTCGAGAGCGGCGATGCGCTATTTATTCCCAACGGCGACGGGCACGCCCTGCTCTCGGATCCGCAGGCCACGGTGGTCAATGTGGCGCAGCTGCCCAGCGAAACGGTGTGCAGCACGGTAAGTTGTATCAACGCTGGCGACCAGCCTGACTGCCCGGAGCGCGCCGTCATTTTCAGCGGTTGTATGGACTTTGAGCTCGGCGGCATGCAGCCGCTGGTGAAGGCCATGCCCGAGGTGATGCGGGTCAGCAGCCTGCTAAACACCTGGCCGGAGATCCAGCCGCTGTTGGTAGCGATGGAGCGGGAATCCCTCACCCGCCAGGCAGGCTATGCCGGGATCCTCGCCCGGCTGGCGGACGTGGTGGCCGCGCTGATTGTCCGCGGCTGGGTAGCGTGCGGGTGCGGCAATGCCACCGGCTGGGTACAGGTCCTGCGCGATCCCCGGCTAGCGAAAGCGATCTACGCCATGCATCAGCGCCCGGGGGTCAACTGGAAAGTGGAAGATCTGGCGCGGGAGGCGGGTCTTTCACGCTCGCTGTTCGCGGAACGTTTTCTCGCCGCCACCGGCACCACCCCCGCCCGCTATCTCACCGAGCTGCGTATGCGGCTGGCGGTGCAGTACATCACCCATGAAGGCCAGGCGCTGGAAAAAGTCGCCTTCAGCCTCGGGTATCAGTCGCTGGCGGCCTTCAGCCGGGCTTTCAAACGCATCACCGGCCAGCCGCCGGGGGCCCTGCGCGCCATGGCACGCTAGAGTCAGCCTTTATGTAAAGCGATACACGCCGTTGCCGACACGAAAGCGCTGCCCCTTAAGCGCCGGGTTGGCGACGCGGAACACCAGTTCGGTCAGCTGGTTGGCAGCCCCTTCACGGAAGATAAATTGCTGGCCGCCCACGTCCAGTCCCTGCTCCCCCAGGGGCGGAAAGCCCAGCAGCGCCTGCCAGCGATCGCGCACCGCCTGCGGATTGACCACCTCGAACACCGCCTGCTCAAGCGTAATGTCGCCCAGCGGATGCGGCGCGTCCAGCCTCTGGGCGCGCAGCCGCGTCAGCCGGGTGGCGTCGTCTTCTCCCCACTGCAGCACAAAGGGATAGACCAGCCCGGCAGTGTCGCCATCGATGGTGAAGATCCGCCAGCGGATGATATTGCCCTGCGGATCGTTGCGCTGGCCATCGACAATCGGTGACACTGTCACCCCTGTGCGACGCAACTGGTCATGGGTGGCGTCGATGTCGTCGCTGCGCAGCGCCACCCGAAACAGCGCCTCATTCTCCGGCAGCAGCCGTGCGGCGTCGCGCGAAAGGAGGAATTTGTCCGTCGCGGCGCGCAGTTCGTCCGGGTCGGCAATGGCGAGGAATTCGATATAGGTCAGGCCAAAATAGCTCAGCGCATTACGGGTTCCCCACCCCGGATGCCGCCCTCCGGCCACCGCCCGCAGCTGCTGCCCGGCAAAGATTTCAATCGCCGCTTCCGGCTGATTCACAAACTGTACGGCGTGGTCCCACTGCAAGGTTGCCATGATCTCTCCCGCGATTGTGCCTGGTCAGGCGCCTGCGGCAAAAGATAGTGCTGGGGTGAAGGGAATGGCAAACAAGAATTAAATATATCGAAAGCAGGATAAGTGATTTATATCAACGCGGTATGTCGCATCTGACAGGCGATGAAACGGCGGGCAAAGAACCGCCCGCCGCGGGGTCAGACCGACCCTTCTTTCTCAATCACCAGAATACGCGCCGCCCCCTGCGGGTGGGCGACATGCTCGCATCCCACCCCGGCGTAGAAGATATCGCCGGCGTTTAGCATGATAACCTGCTCCTCGCCGTCGACTTTCACATGCATCGCCACCTGACCATCCATCACGGCAAACACCTCCTGACCATCATTGATGTGCCAGATATAGGGTTGGTCGGTCCAGTGCAGACGCACGGTGGTACCGGAAAAATTGGCAATATCCAGCGCGCCCCACGCGCGGTCGGCGGTGAAATCTTTACTGCTCCAGCTCTGCATGATGGTGTCCTGTGGTAAGGGTTATTTTTTCTGCCAGTTTGCCCAGGGATCCGCTTTCTCCACCGGCGCGTCATCATCAAGGGAGGCGAGATACATAGCCTCCACCTCTTTACGCGCCCACGGCGTCCGGCGGAGAAATTTGAGGCTGGACTTAATGCTGGGATCGCTTTTAAAGCAGTTAATGTTGACCTGGCGGGCCATTTCCGCCCAACCATAGCGCGCCACCAGGGCATTGAGCAGCGCTTCCAGCGTCACGCCGTGCAGGGGATCTTTCGAGCTGTGCATTACGATACGTCCGTTCCGCATTAAAAAGTGCGCCTACCTTACTGGCTCTCACCGACGGGCGCAACCGGCTTCATTACGCGCTTCGCGCCTATATCTATTTAACGCAAAAGCACTGAACCCCGCGCGGTCATAAATTAGAAAATAACGTTATTGGTTGCTTATTTGGCCTTGAGGCAAGCTGTGTTCAGCCCCGGACAGAGGAAATCACCATGCGCTGCTGTTGTGCCCGAACCCAGAACCTGAATCAACCCATAACTTATTACCCCGTTTTCGGAGAACACAATGAACGCGACCACCCTGCCGATTATCGACCTGGCCCGCTACGCGGACCCCGCGGATAAAGCGGCCTTCCTGGCCGACCTGCGTCATGCCGCCCGCGACATCGGCTTCTTCTATTTGATCAACCACGGTGTCGACGACGCGCTTCAATATGAAGTTCAGCGCCAGTCCCAGCGCTTTTTTGCTCTCGATGAGGCGCAAAAACAGCAGGTGGCGATGATCCACTCCCCCCATTTTCGCGGCTATAACCGCGCGGCCTCTGAGCTGACGCGCGGCCAGCCTGACTGGCGAGAACAGTTTGATATCGGCGCCGAACGTCCGGCGCTGACCCTCAGCGACGACGCCCCGCGCTGGCAGCGCCTGCAGGGTCCGAATCTGTGGCCTGCCGCCCTGCCGTCGCTTAAACCGGTATTACTTCACTGGCAACAGCAAATGACCCAGGTGGGCATCCGCCTGCTGCGCGCTTTTGCCGAAGCCCTGCAGCTCCCGGAGAATGCCTTTGACCGGCTCTACGGCGAGAAACCCAACGAGCATATCAAACTGATCCGCTATCCCGGCCAGCAGGAGACCCAAAGCAGCCAGGGCGTCGGCGCCCATAAAGATTCCGGTTTCCTCAGCTTCCTGCTGCAGGACGAGCAGAAAGGACTGCAGGTAGAGGTCGCGCCTGGGGAATGGATCGACGCCGTGCCGCTGGCCGGCAGCTTTGTGGTCAATATTGGCGAACTGCTGGAGCTGGCGACCAACGGGTATTTGCGCGCTACCGTCCATCGCGTGGTGTCGCCGCCGGCGCAGCAGCAGCGCCTCTCCATCGCCTTCTTCCTCGGCGCCCAGCTTGACGCGGTGGTGCCGGTTTACACCCTGCCGCCCGAGCTGGCGCGTGAAGCGCGAGGGCCGGACAGCGACCCGCACAATCCGCTGCTGCGCGATGTCGGCTGGAATTATCTCAAGGGCCGTCTGCGTTCCCATCCGGACGTGGCGGAACGCTACTATCAGGACGTGTTTCGCGAACGCGCCGAGCAATTGATCGTTTAACCATAACTAAAAAGGAACACATCATGAAATATGCCGCTTTTAAACTGGCAGGAGTCGCACTGTCTCTTTCTCTGGCATGGACGTCTGCCCAGGCTGCCGCGCTGCGCGTCGCCGCGGACCCGGTTCCCCACGCGGAGATCCTCAACTACATCAAAAAAATCGATCCCAGCCTCGATCTGAAGGTGGTGGAGCTGACCAGCGGGGTCAACGCCAATGAACTGCTGGCCAGTGGCGATGTGGATGCCAACTACTTCCAGCATGTTCCCTATCTGAAGGATCAGGAAAAAGCGCTGGGTAAAACCTTTGCCGTCGCGGCCACCGTGCATATTGAGCCGCTGGGAATTTACTCGCATAAGCATAAAGATTTCTCATCACTGCCGGAAAACGCCACCGTGGCGGTGCCGAATAACACCACCAACCTGAGCCGGGCGCTGTTCCTGCTGCAGGCGCAGAAGCTTATTAAGCTGGACCCTAAATTTACCGACCCGGCCACCACCCTGGCGACGCCGAAGGATATTGTCGAGAACCCGAAACACCTGAAGATTCTGGAGATTGAATCGCCACAGATCCCGCGCTCCCTCGACGATGTCGACCTGGCGGTGATTAACGGTAACTACGCGCTGGAAGCCGGCCTGGTGCCAGCGAAGGATGCCCTGGGGCTGGAAAGCGCCGAGCATAACCCGTACGCTAATATTCTGGTGACCACCCCAGCCCTGGCGAATGACCCGCGCATTAAGGCGCTGGCGAAAGACCTGACCTCGCCGCAGGTGGCGGAGTTTATCCGTAAAACCTACAACGGCTCGGTGATCCCAGTGGCCCCTCAGTCATGATAACCATCGAAGGGCTGAGCAAAACCTACGCCGGAACCGGCCGACCGGCGCTGAACGATATCGCGTTGCAGATACCGAAAGGGGCAATATACGGCATTCTCGGGCGCAGTGGCGCCGGCAAAAGTACGCTCATCCGCTGTCTCAATTTACTGGAGCGGCCCACCTCGGGCCGCATTCTGGTGAACGGACAGGATATTACCCAGTTGAACAAGGCGGCGCTGCGGGATTATCGCCTGCGCACCGGGATGATTTTCCAGCACTTCAATCTGCTGCATGCCCGCACCGTCGCTGACAACGTCGCGGTGCCGCTGGAGATTGCCGGAGTGCCGAGGGCCGCTCGCGAGGCCCGGGTGCGCGAACTGCTGGCGCTGGTGGATCTCAGCGAAAAGGCCGCTGCTTTCCCGTCACAGCTTTCCGGCGGGCAAAAGCAGCGCGTCGGCATCGCCCGGGCGCTGGCCGCCCGGCCGGAAGTGCTGCTGTGCGATGAGGCGACCAGTGCGCTGGATCCCGAGACCACCGCCTCGGTGCTGGCCCTGCTGGCGGATATTAACCAGCGCCTCAATCTGACCATTGTGCTGATTACGCACCAGCTGGAGGTGGTGAAAACCATCTGTGACCACGCGGCGCTGCTGGAACAGGGCGAGATTGTCGAAAGCGGTAAACTTGCCGACCTGCTGGTGACCCCATGGTCGCGGCTGCGCCAGTCGCTGCTGCACGACCCGCAGGCTGAACAGGAATTTCTTACCCGCCACGGCGTTCAGGGGAGGCCATTATGCGGAGTAGCATGAGCTGGGAAGATTTGTGGCCGTTATTACTCGACGGCACGCTGGATACGCTTTATATGGTGGGCCTGGCGGCCCTGTTTACCGTGCTGATCGGGCTGCCCACCGGCGTGCTGTTGTTTATTTCCCGCGCCAACGGGCTGGCGCCGATGCCGAAACTGAACGCGCTGTTAGGCGCGGTGATCAATATCGGCAGGTCGCTGCCGTTTATCGTACTGCTGATCGCCCTGATCCCCTTTACCCGGCTGATCGTCGGCACCACGCTGGGCAGCACCGCCGCCATCGTGCCGGTAACCATCGGCGCCTTTCCGTTCTTTGCCCGTCTGACGGAAAACGCGCTCGACGAGGTGGACTACGGGAGAATTGAAGCCATTCTGTCGATGGGCGGCAACGTCTGGCACGTGATTTTTAAATCCCTGCTGCCGGAAGCCCTGCCAACGCTGCTGGCCGGGATCACGCTGACCATCGTGATGCTGATTGGTTTCTCCTCCATGGCCGGTGTGATCGGCGGCGGTGGACTCGGCGACCTCGCCATCCGCTACGGCTATCAGCGGTTTAATAATGAAGTCATGTTTGGCACGGTGCTGATCCTGGTGGCGATGGTGCAGGGGGTGCAAATGGCCGGCGATCGGCTGGTGCGCAGCCTGGCCCACCGCCGCTAGCCGTCAGTCATTAGTTCCAGCCGCTCTCTGCCGCCAGCTGGCGGATCAGAGTGGCGGCGTCACACTCGCGGATCAACCCCACCCCCTGCCCGGCCCAGTGGGCGCCATACTCATGGACGCCCTGGGCTTTCGCGGCGGCGGCCAGCGCTTTGCCGATATCATACGCCAGCGGATAATCCGGCACGGCGCTCGCCGGATAGCCTTCCCCCAGCGCACAGAAGGCATTCGCCAGACAGCGTGCCGGACGCCCGGATATCGCGGAGGTCAGCACCGTACGCCCGTCAAGGCTGTTGTGGATCGCCGCGCGATAGCCGGCGTCGGCGGCCGATTCCGGACACAGTAAAAACGCCGTACCGAGCTGTACGCCCTGCGCCCCCAACTGCATCACGCTGGCGATCCCCGCTCCGTCCATGATGCCCCCGGCGGCCACCACCGGGATGGTTAGTCGACGCCGCAGAAGTTGCACCAGGGTGAAGGTGCTCAGCTGAGCGTCAGGCGCCTGCGGAGCAAAGATCCCCCGGTGCCCACCCGCCTCATAGCCCTGAGCGACCACTACGTCGATCCCCTGCTGTTCAATCAGCAGCGCCTCCTGCAGCGAGGTTGCCGTCGCCAGGGTGACAATCCCCTGCTGTCGCAGACGCTGGATCGTCTCACGTTCAGGAAGACCAAAATGAAAGCTCACCACCGCCGGCGAGATGTCGAGAAGCAGCTCCAGCATCGGCGCATGACCGACAAATGTCTGGTAGATCTCGCTTAACGAATCCGGTGGCGTACTGCCATAGCGGGCAAAATGGGGACGTAATGTTGTTGCCCAGTCGGCTTCCCGCCGGGCGTCGCGCCGGGGCGGCGCATGGCAGAACAGATTGACATTGAACGGGCGGTCCGTCAGCTGGCGAGTGGCGACTATCATCGCTTCCGCCTGGGCAACGGTTGAAGCGCCCAGCCCCAGCGAGCCCAGCGCGCCGGCATTACTTACCGCGGCAGCCAGCGCGGGGGTGGAGACGCCCGCCATCGGGGCCTGAATCAGGGGATAATCAATATCAAGAAGCGAAAGCAGCGGGTTGCTCATGGTTTCCTCATGCATTAACGATGCTGGAGGCTTACCATCTCCTTTAAAGATGGTAAGATCAACATTATTATCGTATTGAGAAGAAAAATATGAACCACAGCACACTCGAGATCTTCATTCAGGTGGCAGAAACGCAGAGCGTCACCCAGGCAGCAAAACGGCTGGGCCGCGCACAGTCCAATATCACGACCCGCATTCAGCAGCTGGAAGAGGAGCTTGCCGTTGAGCTCTTCGTTCGCGGCAACAAAAAAATGGTGTTGTCCCCGGCAGGCGTGCAGTTTCTCAGCTATGCCCGGCGGATCCTGAGCCTGGCGGAAGAGGCAAAGCAGGCTCTGCATCCGACAACCCCAGGCGGCAGTCTGCGTCTGGGCGCGATGGAGGCGACCGCCGCCAGCCGGCTGCCGCCGCTGCTTACCCGCTTCCAACAGCAGTGCCCACAGGTGGATATCACCCTCATCACCCAACCGACCCGCCAGTTAACCGAGGGGGTGTTAACCGCCGCCCTTGATGCCGCGCTGGTCTGCCTGCCGCCAGGGGCCGATGGGCAACCTGCCTGTCCCGACGAGCTGGCATTCACCCCGGTGTTTTATGAAACCCTGATGCTGGTCCGTCCGCAGACCCCGGGTCCGCTGCGGTTCGCGGCATTTGCCAGCGGCTGCAGCTACCGCGCGCTGGGAGAACGCTGGCTGGCGGAACAGCAGGCGGCCGTGGAGGTGCATGAGGTCAATTCCTATCACAGCATGCTTGCCTGCGTGGCGTCCGGGCGCTACGCCTGCCTGCTGCCGCAGAGCGTGCTGTCGCTGATGACGCTTCCCGAAAACTGCCTTAGCGAACCGCTGTGCGAGGCGACCACCCAGCTTATCTGGCGCAGCGGCTTGAGCGCCCCCGCCCTGAGCGAGTGGCGCAAGCTGCTGCAAAGCGTGGCGATTGGCTAAGCCTGGCGTTCGGTAAAGACCAGCCCTGCGGCAATCAGCAGCGCCAGCGCCGCGGCATAGAGCGCCGGGTTAAATGAAGCCGCGATCTGATACAGCGCGCCGGCGATAAGCGGCCCGGCAATCTGTCCCACACCGTACAGTGCAGTCATCGCGGCAATCATATTGAAGCTCACCTGATGGCTGAGACTTTTCGCCTTCGGTAGCGCAATGGTTACGGTGCCCATAAAGGTAAAGCCCACCAAAAGCGCGCTTAGCACGCAAAACAGCAATGAAGCGCTGCAGGCTGGAAGGATCACGCCAAGCGCCTGGACGAGCAGGTTGCGGGTCAGCGCTTGCCGGTATCCCCACTTTAGCACCAGCTTATGCCAGATGAGGCAGGACGGCGCGGCCGCCAGACCAAACAGCGCCCACAGATGGACCGGGTCAACGCTCTGCAGCGAACCGGACAGAAACAACGGCAGATAAGTGGCGGTGATGATATAGCCGAAGCCCGCCAGACCGTAAACCATCAAGAGTCGCCACGCCGCGCGACGGGTATCGCTCCCGGACGCAGGCGAGGAGGTTTCAACATGGGAAACCCGCACCAGTGCAGCCGGCGGAGTCAGCAGCCAACGGATCGCCAGCGCCAGCAGCAGACCGGCGCATAATGCGCAGAGCAGCCAGATCTGCTGGCTGGTGAGGTTCAGGGCATGTCCAAGGGCGATCCCCTCCGCGGAGATAAATATCCCCAGCCCCACCCCGGCATACAGCAACGGCGCCCCGTGATGATGCCCCATATGCTCCAGCAGCCACAGCGAACCTGCAATCAGCGTTATCGCGCTCAGCGCGCCGGCGACGGCGCGCAGCGTAATAATGGTCCACGGCGAGCTCACCCAGGCCAGCAGCGCCAGGCTGGCGATGGTCAACCCGGCGGAGATAATGCTCAGTCGGGTGGCGGCCCCAGGCTGCACCCGCGCCAGCAGCAACGCACCGACCAGATAGCCAGCGTAATTGGCCGACGCGGCGAGATTGCCCTCGTGCAGGGTTAACAGACCTTCATTAAGCATAAGCGGCAGCACGCCGGTGAAGGCAAAGCGCCCGTAGCCCATGCCGATCATCAGTACTATCGATCCAGCCAGTGCCAGCCATAAGGCCTGGCGCGATTGGTTATTCATCCACCACCTCACAGTGATTCTCAATTTAAGAATAATAAGATTGAACGATTCTTTTTTTATTATGATGAAGAGGTATTGTTGGCGCAAGGCGGATGTTAATCCGCTATGGTATTTACAGAGAGAAAGTGGCGCCTGGGCACGGCTTAACACACGCCGGGCCGATTTACCGGTACAGTATCAACTCAACTTATGCTCACGGGAGTCATTATGTCGTTCTGTCATATGCGCATTGCCAGGCCGGTCAGCGAACTGGACACCACCGCCAGCATGTATTGCGCCGGGCTGGGACTCGAGCTGCTCGGCAGCTTTACCGATCATGAAGGATTCAGCGGAATAATGCTCGGCGCGCCCGAAGCGGGCTGGCATCTGGAATTCACCCACTGCCGCCACCATCCCGTCACCCCCTCGCCAGGCGATGAAGATCTGCTGGTGCTGTACTATCCGCAGCAGGCGGCATGGGAGGCACAGTGCGCAGTCATGGACGCCGACGGATTTCTGCGCGTTACGGCGTTTAACCCTTACTGGGAGGTCAATGGCGTCACTTTCGTCGACCGGGACGGCTACCGCACGGTATTGCAAAACCGCGCCTGGGGAATGGTGTGTGATTCGTCGGGTATGGCGGCGAGCTGACGCTGAGCAAGGCGGGCGTTAAGCGCTGTAAAAGCAGTTATTTACATTCGTACAAATATCGTTCCCGTCGGTTACCGATAAAACGCTGTCGCGCCTCGCCAGCGCCCTCACGGCGCGCTATGCTACACATCCCGTTGTATTAACCTCTTATCCCTATGAGCACTTCCGTCAGCACTACACAACTCAATTTGCGCATTATTTCGATCGTTGTTTTTACCTGTATCTGCTATCTATCCATTGGTCTGCCGCTGGCCGTACTGCCGGGCTATATTCACTATCAGCTGGGCTACAGCACCTTTGTGGCCGGAATTGTGATCAGTCTGCAGTACATATCGACGCTGGTAAGCCGGCCGCACGCCGGGCGCTATACCGATATCTGGGGGCCGAAAAAAGTGGTCAGCCTTGGGATCGTCTGCTGCCTGCTCAGTGGCGCCTTCACGCTACTGGCGGTAGTCCTGCAGGCAACGCCGATGCTGGCCATTGCCGCGCTGCTGGCGGGCCGGGTGTTTCTCGGCGTCGGCGAGAGCTTTACCGCCACCGGCGCCACCCTGTGGGGGATCAAAACCGTCGGCGCGATCCACACGTCACGGGTTATCTCCTGGAACGGCGTGGCGACCTATGTGGCGATGGCGGTCGGGGCGCCGCTGGGAGTTACCCTCAATCACTATTTTGGCATCAGCGGCTTTGCTACGGTGGTAGTGCTGGTCGCGGCCATCTGTCTGCTGTTCGCTCGTACCCGCCAGGACGTCAAGGTGACCGCCGGCGCCAGAGCGCCCTTTCACGCGGTGGTGCGAAAAATCTGGCCTTACGGCCTGGGGCTGGCCTTTGGCACCGTCGGTTTCGGCGTTATCGCCACCTTTATCACCCTCTACTTCGCCGCGCACAGCTGGCAGGGCGCCGCGTTTACCCTTTCGCTGTTCAGCGTCGGCTTTATCTGCGTTCGCCTGGTGCTGGGAAATACCATTACCCGCTTTGGCGGAGTCCCGGTCTCCCTGACCTGCTTCATCATCGAAAGTCTCGGCCTGCTGCTTATCTGGCTGGCGCCATCAGCATGGATGGCCGGCGTCGGCGCCTTTCTCACCGGTTCGGGTTTCTCGCTGGTCTTTCCGGCCTTAGGGGTTGAGGCGGTAAAGCAGGTGGAAGAGCAAAATCAGGGAACCGCCCTCGGCACCTACTCGGCGTTTCTTGATCTGGCGCTGGGCCTGACCGGGCCGCTGGCCGGCTGGGTCGCCGGGTTCTACGATCTCGCCACGCTGTATCTGCTGGCGGCGATCGTGGTGGCGCTCGCATTCCTGCTGATTTTCCGCGTACATCGGCAACAGCGGCTTGTCGCCAGAGAGTAGTGTGGCCCGGCTCGCGGGCCGCCGCGGTCCGATGACGCCGGCAAAAAATGAATCGGCAATTGACGACGATTCGGCTTCCGTGCCAACATCCCGTCAGCGTCTGGCAACAGATGCATGGACGGTACTGGTAGACAACAGAGTTCGCGCAACGATCCAGCCCGGTACCGTAGTCCAATCCGAATCACTGACCCACACGGTGAATTCCTGATTCTGGCGGGAAACACAGACATGCACCAAAGTTTTAATCAGCGCGTTCATTTCTATTACTGCGTCCTGGTCGCGCTGAAGATGCACGGAAAATCGAAAAAAGCGGGTGGTATCAGGGGAAAGAATAACTTTCTGCTGAAATGGCTGCGCCGGGCGCAGGATAACAACATTTTTCCTCCCGATATCACCAGTGAAATCGAATGGCTGCGAGGAAAAATTATTCAGGCTGGCTATGACACCGATCTCGAGCCGATGCTGGATTTTGTCTACGCCACCGCCAGCCGCGCCGAGGCGCTCAAAAACGCCGAATAGGCTCCTGCGCCCGCCACGGGCGCAGAGACGTTCCCTGCCATGTCTCAATCCCAGGTTCGGCCAACAGCGCAGGCGCAATCCAGCCACGTTCTATTTTGTGACACTGTCACGCACAAAGGTGACCGCTGAGGTTCATTAACCGCTGACATGCCGCCTGACGCGTTCTATGCTTTACCCTGTCTCCCTCCTCACACAGGAACTGCGCCCGATGGCCGACTGGAATCCTTCGTTGTATCTGCAATTTGACGCTGAACGTACCCGCCCCGCGGCCGACCTGCTCTCGCGTATTGCCCATCTGCAGGTCGAGCACGCCGTCGACCTCGGCTGCGGGCCGGGAAACAGCACCCGCCTGCTACGCGCCGCCTGGCCGTTGGCGACGATCGTCGGTATCGATAACTCCCCGGCCATGCTGGTCCAGGCGGCGCAGGCCTTACCCGACTGCGAATTCATTGATGCCGATATTGCCCGCTGGCGGCCTGCGCAACCGCCAGATGTGATCTATGCCAACGCCTCTCTGCAGTGGCTGACGGATCATGAGACGCTTTTCCCCCATCTGGTAAACCAGCTGGCGGACAACGGAACGCTGGCAGTGCAGATGCCGGATAACTGGCAGGAACCTTCCCATACCCTGATGCGTCAGGTTGCCAGCGAGATGGGGTTGCCGGACCGTGGACGCCAGCCGTTACTCCCGCCCGCCGCCTGGTACGATCTGCTCAGCCGCCAGGGTTGCGAAGTTGATATCTGGCGCACCACCTATTTTCATCCCCTTGCTTCTCATCAGGCGATTGTCGACTGGCTGCAGGGCACCGGGTTACGCCCCTATCTGGCAGGCCTGGACGAGCAGGCCGGAAGCGCGTTTCTCACACGCTATCTCGCATTGCTAGCCGCACACTATCCGTTACAGTGTAACGGGAAGGTGCTCCTGCGTTTCCCACGGCTGTTTATCGTGGCGCGAAAGATCGCCGCCTGACCGTTGGGATAGGTGGGCAGAAAAGCGGAGTGATGAAAGGTGTAAAGGATCGGCTATACCATCCTGATTTTCAGGATTGATAATCCCGAACGTTGCGATATTCAATATCTTAGTCAGCGTGCGACAGTGATGACTCCTTTAACCTGCAAAGAGAATCACTATGAGTACTCCTCCTGTCGATCGCCGAACGCTGGCTGCTATCGCGCCAAAGCTAGCCGAGCTGACCGAAACGGTGCTGTTTGGCGATATCTGGGCGCGGAGCGAGCTGTCGCCCCGCGAACGCAGCCTGATCACCCTTTCCGCCCTGACGGCGCAGGGCAAAACTGAACAGCTGCCGTGGCACATCGCGCTCGGCTATCAGAATGGCCTGAGCCGGGAAGAAATTGTCGAATTGTTTACCCATCTGGCGTTCTATGCCGGTTGGCCGGCGGCGGCCAGCGCCCTGACCTGTCTGAATGCGCAGGAGGCGTCATGCCCCTGACCAGAATTTCGCTTGGCACCGCCTGGCGTCCCGCGGAGTTTGCTCAATTGTCGGCGCTCTTTCATGAGTGTCTGGTGGCGGAGTTCGACGTTCCGTCAGCAGATAGATTTCAGTTTATCGAACGGGCCGCTGATGAGCAGCGCATTTACGACCCGCACTACCTCAGCGAAGGACGCAGCGCCCGCTTCGTGCTGTTTCATATTTTCGCTGGAAAACCGCGCAGCCGGGCGCAGAAACAGGGACTCTATCGTCGGCTCTGCGCGCGGTTAGACGATGAGATGGCGGTCAGCCCGCAGGACGTGATGGTGGTTATCCAGTTTAACCAACTGGAGGACTGGAGTTTTAGCGCAGGGAAGATGGCGGGTGAATGAGACAGGCGGCGCCGCAAGAGGCGCCGCGTTTCAGCACTATATCATTTGCTACCATGCACAACAGCGATCGTTCCATGAATCACGATACATGATGTTCCCTTCTGTGTATCTCCAGGTGATCGTCTCATAACGGAAATCAATGTCTTCAAGGTGAGTACTTGTCATTCCGGCCGGATGTAAATTTGGTGTGATTGCCGTAATCTTAATATTCGCCATCGCTATGTTAAAATATTCAATTTCCAGTCCCGCCTCATTTATTCTGTACATTTTTAGCGTTGCCGATTTTAAGGTTCGACCTTCACAAAGAGCCCTAAATAACAAAGGTGTTGTTCTGTCAAACTCTTTTTGAATTTTAACCGGTGTATGAAGACGGGTTCCCGTCAGCTTTCCTGTATTATTATCGGTAGGTAACCAAACATGATGATTCACTGCGCGCAATTCGATGGAACCTGTACGTGTGGGCATCAGGCAAGAACCTATAATAGGCGAATCATTCTCATCAGTTAACCATAAATATGCTGGATTTGACATTACCCCTCCTCTTTCATATCAGTTTTTAACTTTAAACCAAACAACAACGTGAAACCCAATGATTAATAAAATAAAAAGTCCTATTAAGTTAATGGCAATGTCAGGGAAAAGAGAGACTGCAATCATGCTAAATACAATGATTAATAATACAATGCCCCACCCCCATAAAAAAAGAATGAATTCTTCCTTTAACCATCTTTTCAAGAAACCCATCCATTCACCTCATTAATTTAATAAGTAATTCAGCAAGTTCATCATCAGAAATAATCATCGGATTTAAATAAGGAACTCCTGTGATGACAGGTTCGATGAGAAAGTACATCATCTCCAGATGGTTGGCATATAAGGCATTGTAATAAAATGAATTATGCATTTTCAAATTGTCAGCGCTATTTGCGGCATCCTGTATCAATCCATACACGTTCAATACCACTGCGGTAGCAGTTACACTCCCTTTAAGGACTAATGACCTTGCCCTGTTGATACGCCCATATACAACAGTATTAAACCTGGAAGTCTGGCAAATCATGGTTGCTACTGCCATGATTAAAATCCGATTAGTTAACCCTGCTGATGATAGGTAAACTCCCGCCCCGACAAGCTTCTTAAGAATATATTGAGCTTTTTCTTCTTTTTTATTTTGAAAGTAGGTTTCTATATATATTTTAATCATTTGGAAAATGATATCACGGTTTTTAACTAACTGCGTCAGCCCTGCAATAAATCTTGTGTCCTCTTGCTTTAACTTTGAGCAAACATCCTGATAATTATTCATTAAGCAGGAAGTATAATACGAAGCACGGGTTATACCATTTCCCATTTGATTCAGTGTATCAATAACATTCTTTTTTACTCCAGCAAATGCTTCATCAAATTTCATGGCCAGAATACGCTCCGCCTCGATTGAGGTAATGATGAAATTCCTATAATACATAATTAGATCCTTCATTTATTAGATCATTCATTGTTCCGGCACATATTTCTTATGTTCATCTGGCCTTTCAATATACTTATAAAACGATGGCCTTGATAGTAATATTGACTCTACTCTTTTGGTTATATTCCCTCGCCCCCTGCCCGGTTTAAAATATCTCGGTTAGCTATTACTTCGTATTGTTTCATATTTTCGCTGGAAAACCGCGCAGCCGGGCGCAGAAACAGGGACTCTATCGTCGGCTCTGCGCGCGGTTAGACGATGAGATGGCGGTCAGCCCGCAGGACGTGATGGTGGTTATCCAGTTTAACCAACTGGAGGACTGGAGTTTTAGCGCAGGGAAGATGGCGGATGAATGAGACAGGCGGCGCCGCAAGAGGCGCCGCGTTTCAGATGATATAATTTACTACCACGCGAGATGATGCACCAGCGAGAGATCCCAGGCCGTTGCCAATAGCGAAAGAAACATAATCACATTGACCACTTTTTCAAGACGTTTTTCCATCGTTGCTTCTCCTGAGCCTGTTTCCCCTGTTATAGCGGGAAAAGCTTAACAACCTCTTACCGCTTCAGGACTCAAGCGTGATCCTGTAGCGTACGTAATCGTCAGCCGGGGTAAACTCATCATACAGATGACGGGCGGGATTATCACGGCGCGTATGCCAGTACAGCCGCGACCAGCCTTTGTCCGCCCCTTCGCTTTGCAGCGACTTAATCATGGTTCTGGCAATACCCTGTCCACGGAAGGCGGGATCGACAAACAGATCCTCCAGATAGCAGATCGGCGTGGTAACCCAGGTTCCCTCATGAAGAACACAGATAGCGAAGCCGACCACCGCATCATCCACCACCGCGACTCTACCCAATACAGACGAGTTTACATCCAGCATCCGCTGCCAGGTGCATTCGGTCACCTCTTCCGGCTGCGGGCTACCGTAAAAACGAGTGTAGCCTTGCCAAAGCTGAAGCCATTCGGCTTTGTCGTGGGGCCGTACTTCCCGGATATCGATGACCATGAGAGTTTCCTTACAGATGAATGCATTAGCCTGCGAATATTGGCAGGAGATATGAGTTGAGGTCATTATTTTCCTGCGCAGATATTTGTTCAAGCGCTTCGGCCATAATTCTCCTGCTGTTCGGAACGATTTGGCACTAAAAAGCCGTATGCAGAGGAGCCACTGACCGGCTGTTACAGGTTAGTATAATAGTATGTTGTAACTAATAAAAATCCTGCACAACCCGGCCGCAGCCGGGTGTATAGATGGACTATCAGCAAAGAGGTTTGACGGCGTCGCGCATACCGCAGGTCAGGATAGCGTCAAGGTCGGCAGTCACCAGCTCCACCAGCCCCGGGATCTGGCTCAGATCCTGCTGCCAGTGATCCGCCACGCTGAGCACGGCGGTGACCAGCTCGCGAGTGCTCATCTGGCCATCGCGATGGCGGGCCCACAGCGTTTGATAGCGCGATATCCAGTCGGCGTCATCCTGTACTGGATAGCTCTCACCATCCCGCTCTCCCCGGTAAAAGGCGATCAGCGCCGCCAGGGCAAAGGTCAGACGCGGCGGCAGCGCGCCATGCGCTTTCTGCCCCGCCAGCAGCTGCGGCAGAATACGGGTGCGGTACTTGGTCATGCCGTTGAGCGCAATCGAGAGCAGCTGATGTTTAATATAGGGATTACGGAAGCGCCCTGTCACGGCGCTGGCGAATGACACCAGCTCATCGCGCGGCAGATCCAGCACCGGAATAATCTCGTCATAAATCGCTTTTTCGACAAACGCGCAAATCTCCGCATCGTTCATCGCCTCACCCACGGTGTCGATCCCGGCCTGGAAGGCCACTGGCACCAGCGCGGTGTGCGCCCCGTTAAGGATCGCCACTTTGCGTTCTTTATACGGCTTGATATCGTCCACAATGCGCACATTCATCGGCAGTTTATCGAGACGCAGCTCGGCCTCCAGCGAGGCAGGCCCCTGGATCACAAACAGGTAGAAATGCTCGGCGGTATCAAGGAAAGCATCTTTATAGCCGGTCTGCGCCTCGAGAGCCGCCACTTCATCACGCGGATAGCCGGTCACAATGCGATCCACCAGCGTCGAACAGAAGGTATTCGCTGAGGTCAGCCAGGTGATAAATGCCTGCGGCAGTTCCCATTCGCTAGCATAGCGCAGCACCAGCGCCTGCAGCGCCTCGCCGTTATAATCGATCAGCTCGCAGGGAATAATCACCCATCCCTTGTCGGCCGCACCGGCGAAATGCTGGTAACGCTCAAACAACAGACGGGTCAGTTTCGCCGGATAACTGACCGGCGGCGCGTCGTCAAACCGATCCCCGGCATGGTAGCTGATGCCCGCCTCGGTGGTGTTGGAGAAGACAAACCGCATCTCCGGGTTATGCGCCAGGCGTAAAAAAGCGTCGAAGTCTGCGTAAGCGCTGATCTCCCGGTTGACCGAGCGGATAAGACGCGCATCGCTGACCGCTTCGCCCTGCTCGTTCAGGCCGCGAATAATAGTCGTGTACAGGCCATCCTGGGTGTTCAGCGAAGGCGGAAAATCTGTGGCGATAGGCCGCACGACCACGATGCCCGCATTCAGGTCGGTATGCTCGTTGAGCAGGTCGATCTGCCAGTCAACGAATGCGCGCAGGAAGTTACCTTCCCCAAACTGGATGATACGGTCAGGGTACTGCGCGCCGGGGAAATCACGACGGTTTAAAGTTTTCACAATGGGTTCCCTCTAATAGTAGTCATACAACCTGAGTAATTGGTCCAATAAGTTATCAGGTTTTGCTACCAGTGAAACCCTGTTTTGATCAAAGCAATCTGCAATAGCGGCCGTCAGGGCAGAAACTTATAGAATAGTGAGGTGGCAGTCATTTCGCCGTCGGGCATCAGCGCATAGCGCGGAATTTCCCCCACTTTTTCCCAGCCGCAGCGGGCATAGAACTGTTCCGCCCCGCTGCCGGTCGCCGTGTCCAGCACCAGCACCGTCTTCCTTTCCCGCCGGGCAATGCGCTCCAGCTCGCTCATCAACGCCTGGGCGATCCCCTTGCGGCGGACATTTTGGTGAACCAATAATTTGGCGACATCCGCTCGATGGGGCTGGTTTTCCGGTTGACTGGTGATAAGTTGCACGGTGCCAACGGGACGTTCCTCCGCGTCGAAGGCGGCCAGCACAATGCGCTCCCCGGCCGCCACGCTGTCGGCAGTGCGTTGCCAGAACGTTATCGCCGTTTGCGGCGCGAAAGGCAGCATAAAGCTCACCGAGGCGCCGCCGTTGACGCAGCTTGCCAGGATCTCGCTTAATGCCGGGAGGTGATGGAGAATATCGTCACGCGAGAGCGTGCGCAGTGAAAAGGATGTGGTCATAAAAGCTCCCTGTTATCGACCACATCACTATGTTTTTAACCAAAAATTAGCACAAGTAGGATCCCGATAGGATTTTCTTATGGCGCGCTTTCGGTCAGCGTCGGCATACAAATTTGGTTACGACCGCTCTGTTTGGCTTTCACCATCTCATCGTCCGCCGCCAACAGCAGCTGGTTAAACAGCTCGGTGATGCGAGCGTGGCCTACCTCGCGCGTCTCCAGTCCCAGACTGATGGTCAGGTGGATCGGGTTCTGGCCCAGGCCGAAAGGCTGCGACTCCACCCCGTGACGGATCTTTTCCGCCAGCAAATAACCCTGCTGGGCGCTGTCGACGACGGCGGCCACCGCAAACTCTTCGCCACCGATACGGGCCACCATCCCCTGCTCACCCACCAGCTGTCGAACCTGCTGGGCAAACTGGGTCAGCACGCAATCGCCGCCTTCATGGCCCAGAGCATCATTCACCCGTTTGAAGCCATCGATATCCAGCACCATCACCGTCAGCAGCTTATCCGCCGGCAGCGTCTGACGCTTCAACGCTTCGCTCAGTCCGGAACGAGAATAGACGCGGGTCTGAAAGTCAAAATCGGCGCGCAGGGCCAGCTGCTTCACCAGCGTGTTAATCGCTTCGACACTGGATGCGACAATCACCGGGCTAATCAGCATGGCGGCAATTCCGAGGCGGGTGGAGAACAGCTGCCACGGCTGCATTCGCGCATCTGGCGAAAAGTGAATTAACGAATTAGCGACCAGCAGTATTTCGCCGATGCCAGTGAGAAAAGTCAGCAGACAGGTCAGCGGCAGCGGATAGCGTACAGCGCACCAGATCAAAGCCGGTAACGGGAAGGTAATGCTGCCCGCGCCGCCTACCGCCACGCCAAGCGCAATTGACAGGACCAGCGCCAGCACCGGCAACAGCTGGCGAAAGCGAAAACCGCTTAATGCCGAAGGCAGCGTCAGGGTCAGAATAAAGGGCAGGATTAATACCGCCGTCGAGAACTGTTCGCTAAACCAGTCCGCCAGCTGGGGAACGAAGGTGGCGCGTTCAACATCCACCGACCCCAGCGCGCCGACCGCTGCGCACAGTAAGGCGGCTAACAGGCAGAAACAGAATAAATTAAGCGCGTTTATCGGGCCCGGCATGGAGTCGGCGCGACGTTTATCCCACAGCACCAGCTGCGCCAGCGTCACAATAAAGACAATATTGGAAAAGTTAATCAGCAATGAGGCAAAGCCCATTCCCCAGCGCGAGGTTAATCCGTCATAGACCAGCATTGCCGCAAAACAGACGGCATAAAAATAGCTGCGGTTAAGCCATACATAGCGTGCAAAAATCCCGGCCATCACTGCATTGAGCGGCCAGAAGAAAGAGAGCTCCTGCACCAGACGCAGCATAGCGCCAAGAAAATGCAGCAGTAGCGTTAACGTAAATAAGACCAATGCATCGCGCACGGGTTGTTCTTCACGAAACAGCGTAAATGACCGAATCGACAGTGAAGACATTCAGTAATTATCCGTCTAATTGTTTCAGGAAATTATTATGTTAATAGTTAGTTAGCGGATTATCATAACATGAGAATATTTATCAGGCATACTCCGGCGCCGATCAAATGCAAATTAGCGCACAGACGGCGCATTCATTTGTAGCACCAGCCAGCGGTGGATGACCTGCACGATATAGTCCTGCTCCGGCTCACTCAGCGCGCGGCCGTGGGGAATGGCATGCCATTTTTCCAGGCAGCCGCGACAGCAGGTAGCGGTCGCGTGCTGGGCGATAAACACCGGGTGACCGCGCATCGGCGTCTGCTTGCCATCATTGATCGGCGCGGCGGGCGCCAGCCGCTGGCGAATAAAGTCTGCGGCATGCCGATCAATGACCTCCGGTCCCTTATCGAGACAATATTGCCGCTCTTTCCCCCCCAGACGGAAGCGTGAGCGAAACGTCGAGCGCGCCAGGCGCGCAAACAAGCGATCCTGATCGACCATCAGAACACCGACCTCCCCATCCGCTGAGTCAGTTTTTCCAGCATCGCCACGCCGGCCAGCGAGTTCCCGGCGTCGTCAAGCTCCGGGCTCCACACGGCGATCGCCATCTCCTGCGGGACAATCGCCACGATCCCGCCGCCGACGCCCGATTTCGCCGGCAGGCCAACGCGCCAGGCGAATTCACCGGCGTTCTGGTACATGCCGCTGGTCATCATCAGGGCATTAACCTGGCGGGACTGGATGGGCGCAATAACCGGCGCGTCGAGATGCGGGGCAATGCCGCGGTCGGCGAGAAACAGAAAGGTTCGCGCCAGCTCAACGCAGCTCATCTCCAGCGAACAGTAGTGGAAATAGTTCTGCAGCACGGTGGCGACGTCGTTATGGAAGTTACCAAAGGATTTCATCAGCCAGGCGATGGCGGCGTTGCGCGCCGAATGCTCAAACTCTGAGCGAGCCACCACCGGATCGTAGGCGATATCGGCCACGCCGCTCAGACGGCGGACAATCTCCAGCATCCGCTGACGCGGGGCGCTGAGCCGGCTCTGCAGCATGTCGCAGACCACCAATGCCCCGGCGTTGATAAACGGGTTGCGCGGTTTGCCCTGCTCGATCTCCAGCTGCAGAAGCGAGTTAAAGGGCTGGCCGGAAGGATCTTTCCCCACCCGCTGCCAGATATCCTCCTCCTGATAGTGGTTCATGGCCACCACCAGGCTCAATACCTTGGAGATTGACTGGATGGAAAAACGTTCATGGGCATCGCCAGCGGCAAAGTGCTGACCGTCCACCGTACTGATCGCGATACCAAGCTTGTCGCCGCTGACGCTGGCCAGCGCCGGAATATAATCCGCCACTTTTCCGCGGCCAATCAGCGGCCTGATTTCTGCCAGAATGGCTTCCAGCATTGCATTATTGATTACCGTCGCCACACGCGGCTCCTTGCCCACCATCAAAATTCGGTGGGCGAGTATAGCAGACGTGGACGACGGTCGTCAGGGGCTAACGTTGATTAGCGACGGTCTTTCCAGACGGTCTGCGCATTACAGAACTCGTGCAGGCCAAAATGCGACAGCTCGCGGCCAAAACCGCTCTTCTTCACGCCGCCGAAGGCCACGCGGGCGTCGCTGGCGCAGTAGCCATTGAGGAAGACGCCGCCGCACTCCAGCTCGCGGGCAAAGCGCTGGGCCTGCGCCTCGTCGGTGGTATAGACCGTGGCGGACAGGCCAAACTCGCTGTCGTTGGCGAGGGCCAGTGCATGGTCAGCGTCGCGAGCGGTGGTCAGGGTTGCTACCGGACCAAACAGCTCCTGACGAAAGCCGGTCATCCCGGCGGTGACGTTGCCCAGCACCGTTGGCGCATAGTAGTTGCCCGCCCCTTCGATTTTTTCCGCGCCCAGCAGCAGAGTCGCTCCTTCATCAAGGGTCGCCGTTACCTGCTGGTGCAGTTCATCGCGTAAATCGAACCGCGCCATCGGTCCGACGTAGTTTTGCTCATCGCGCGGGTCGCCCATCTTCAGCGCTGCCACGGCGTCGACAAATTTGCGGGTGAAGGCCTCGGCAATGCCGGCTTCGAGAATAAAGCGTTTCGACGCCGCACACACCTGGCCGCTGTTCTGATAGCGGCCGGTGACGGCGGCTTTTACCGCTTCATCGAGATCGGCATCGTTGAGCACGATAAAGGGATCGGATCCTCCCAGCTCAAGCACGCATTTCTTCAGCGCCGCGCCCGCCTGGGCGCCAATCGCCTTCCCGGCGCGGACGCTGCCGGTGACGGTCACCGCCGCGATGCGGTCGTCATTGATAATCTGCGAAACGCCGTCATTAGTTGCGTTCACCCAACCAAATACACCATCCGGCAGGCCGGCGGCGGCAAAAATCTCGCCCAGCAGACGGGCGCTGCCCATCACGTTCGGGGCATGCTTCAGCAGATAGCTGTTGCCGGCCAGCAGGATCGGCACCGCGCCGCGCATCACCTGCCAGACCGGGAAGTTCCACGGCATCACCGCCAGTATGGCGCCCAGCGGCCGATACTCAATCACCGCCTGGTTATTTTCCACCAGGGTAGCTTCCGTCGCCAGCATCGCCGGGCCGTGTTCAGCGTACCAGTCGCAGAGGTTGGCCGATTTCGCCACCTCGCCGCGCGCCTGAGCGATCGGCTTGCCCATCTCAAGGGTGATCATCTGGGCCACCTCTTCGCCGCGGGCGCGCAGCGCGGCCCCGATGCGGCGCAGGGCCTCGGCGCGGTCGGCAAGCGGCGTCTGACGCCACTGGCGATAGCCCGCCGCGGCGAGCGCGATGGCCGCGTCGACCTCGCGTTCGCTGGCCCACGGCAGCGAGGAGACCACCTCACCGGTAGTCGGATTGACGGAGACGGCGTGCGTTGCAGATAAATTCATCATTATTCTCTCTCGTTGCTTGCGAAGTGTCCGTATTCTGGCTTACCTTTCCATTCATTGAAAATGAATAATATTAAGCAACGCATTCACAAAAGAAGAATATCATGGACCTGACTCAGCTAGAGATGTTTAACGCTGTCGCCAGCACCGGCAGCATTACCCAGGCGGCGCAGAAAGTACATCGCGTGCCGTCCAACCTCACCACCCGCATCCGCCAGCTGGAGGCCGACCTCGGCGTTGAGCTGTTTATCCGCGAGAACCAGCGCCTGCGCCTGTCGCCTGCGGGACACAGCTTTTTGCGCTATAGCCAGCAGATCCTCGCCCTGGTGGACGAGGCGCGAATGGTGGTGGCAGGCGACGAACCCCAGGGGCTGTTTTCTCTTGGTTCGCTGGAGAGCACCGCGGCGGTACGGATCCCCAGCACTCTGGCCCACTTTAATCAGCGCTACCCGAAAATTCATCTGGCGCTCTCAACCGGCCCTTCCGGGACGATGATCGACGGCGTTCTGGAGGGCGCCCTGAGCGCCGCGTTTGTAGACGGCCCGCTGGTGCATCCGGGCCTGGAGGGGCTGCCGGTGTTCCCTGAAGAGATGATGATCGTCGCCCCCTACGGCCACGCACCCATCACCCGCGCCAGCGAAGTGAACGGGGCCAACGTCTACGCCTTTCGCGCCAACTGTTCCTATCGCCGGCATTTTGAGAGCTGGTTTCATGCCGACAGAGCGACCCCGGGCAGGATCCACGAGATGGAGTCTTACCACGGGATGCTGGCCTGCGTCATCGCCGGCGCCGGCCTGGCGTTGATCCCGCGCAGCATGCTGGAGAGTATGCCCGGCCATCAGCAGGTTTCCGCCTGGCCGCTGGCCGAAGAGTGGCGCTGGCTCACCACCTGGCTGGTGTGGCGCCGGGGCGCCAAAACCCGCCAGCTGGAGGCGTTTATAGCGCTGCTGAACGAAGATCGGCAAACAGTGGTTTCTCCATAAACACGCTGAGCGGATCGGGTTGATACGGCGCAAACGCGCAGCGGCTCTGGTAGCCGTTGCGCGTGTAGAGGGCGATGGCCGCATGCTGATGGATACCGGTCTCCAGGCGCAGGGTATGGCAGTCGCGCTGACGCGCTTTCGCTTCCAGCGCCGCCAGCAGCTTTTCTCCCAGCTGCTGGCCGCGGTGCTGGGGATCGATATAGACCCGCTTCATCTCGCCAAAGCCTTCCTCACTGAGGACAATAGCCCCGCAGCCAACGGCCTCGCCCTGCGGGCTGCGGATCGCCAGGGCGATGACCGTCTGCGGCGGCAGCTGGCTAAGGTCCAGCAGGTGGTTGCTCTCCGCCGGGTAGAGGGTCTCCTGCCAGGCGTCGAGGGCGGCAATCAGGGCGATAAATTCGGCGTCGGTAGGGGCGATGTCGGTGATGGTGTACATAGGTGAGCTCCTTTTTTACCCCACTGTAGCGCGGCCGGCGGCTTTTCCCGACATAGCATTAACTTATATTGCCGCCCACCTATTGCGCTAACCCACTGAAACACAGTAATTTTATCCCCTGCCGTTCGTACTTGAGATCTGAATATGCACACCAAAGCCCGTAAAGTGATGATTATTGGCGCCGGCAATGTCGGCGCGTCGGCGGCCTACGCCCTGCTCAACCAGAGCATTTGCGAGGAGCTGATCCTCGTCGACCTTAACCAACAGCGCGCTGAGGCCCACGCTCAGGACCTGAGCGACGCCGCGGCCTACCTGCCGGGGATGATGACCATCTCCACCCGCGAGGCCAGCGACTGCGCCGATGTCGATATCGCGGTGATCACCGTCTCCGGCGGCGCGCTGCGCCCCGGCCAGAGCCGGCTGGATGAACTAACCTCCACCGCGAAGATTGTGAAGAGCATTGTGCCGACGATGATGGCCAACGGATTTAACGGCATCTTTCTGGTGGCCACCAACCCCTGCGACATCATCACCTGGCAGGTATGGCAGCTTTCCGGCCTGCCGCGCAGCCAGGTGCTGGGCACCGGCGTCTGGCTGGATACCACCCGCCTGCGTCGCCTGCTGGCGCAGGAACTGGAGATTGGCGCCCAGAGCATCGACGCCTTTATCCTCGGCGAGCATGGCGATACCCAGTTTCCGGTGTGGTCGCACTCCTCGGTATATGGCACGCCAATCGCCGACCTCTACCAGCAGCGCACCGGCCTGCCGCTCGATCGCGAGGCGATGGCTGACAAAGTGCGCAAGCTGGGATTTGAGATCTACGCGGGTAAAGGCTGCACCGAATATGGCGTGGCAGGGACCATCGCCGAGATCTGCCGCAATATCTTCACCGGCAGCCACCGCGCGCTGGCGGTCTCCTGCATTCTTGACGGTGAGTACGGGGTCAGCGGCGCGGCGGCTGGGGTGCCGGCGGTGCTGGCCCAGGGTGGCGTGAAGCAGATCATTGAACTGCAGCTGGCCGGCGAAGAGCAGGCGAAGTTCAGCCAGTCGATCGCGGTGATCAAGGCCAATATCGCCCGTCTGCCCTGACGGCAGCCTGCGAGTCAGTCGGCAATGATCAGCTGCGGGGAAAGGGTCTCCAGCGCCTCGCGGGTTTTATCCGGCAGGTGGGCGTCGGTGACGATATCGGTCAACGACGCCAGCGGAGCGATGTTGAACAGTGACCAGGCGCCGTATTTGGAGCTGTCCGCCAGCAGGATACGCCGCCGGGCATTGGCCATCAGATCGCGCTTCAGGGCGGCCTTTTCCTCCGTCGGGGCGGTGATCCCCTTCTCAAGGTCCCAGCCGTTGCAGCTGACGAAGGCGAGATCGGGCCAGATGGTCTGCAGCAGGCGGCGGCCGTGATCGCCGATGCACGACTGGCTGCTGTCATCGATGCGCCCGCCGATAATCGTCACTTCGATCTGCTTAAATTCCGATAGGAACAGCGCGATATGTAAATCGCTGGTGATCACCCGCAGCGGCAGATGGGTGATCTGCCGCGCCAGCTCAATCATGGTGGTGCCGGCGTCAAGCACAATGGCGTCGCCGGCTTTCACCAGCGCTGCCGCCGCACTGGCGATAGCCTGCTTCTCAAGCGGACTGCGCTGGGCTTTCTCCAGCGTCGTCGGCTGGGAAGGAATAAACCGGTTCAGCGTCACCCCGCCGTGCGTTCGGCTGATCACCCCTTCCTGATCGAGTTTGATCAGGTCGCGGCGAATGGTGGCCGGCGAGGCGTTGGTCGCCGCCACCAGCTGGTCGACTGTCACCAGATTATGGCTTTTCAGGAAGTCCATAATCTGCTCTAACCGGTTATATCCCTTCATGTTATTCCTGCGCGATGTGCATGGCGAGCTCAATGGAGGTTGCCATGCTCTCAGACTTCGCTTTACCTGTCCAGGCAATATCAAACGCAGTGCCATGATCCGCGGAGGTACGGATAAACGGCAGCCCGGCGGTAATATTCACCCCGTCATAGAATCCCAGCAGCTTCAGCGGAATATGCCCCTGGTCGTGATACATCGCCACTACCATGTCGTACATGCCTTCGTGACACTGCATAAACACCGTGTCCGGCGGACAGGGGCCGGTCACCTCCACTCCCTTCGCCCGCATGGCGGCGACCGCCGGGGCGACGATACGGATCTCTTCATCGCCAAACAGGCCGTTCTCCCCGGCGTGCGGGTTAACGCCGGCGACCGCGATGCGCGGACGTGGATAGCCGACGCGGCGCAGAAAGCGATCCGCCACGCCAATCACCGTCTCAATCCGCGGCTGGTTGAGGGTATCGAGGAACTGGCGCAAGGAAATATGGGTAGTGATATGGATAACCTTAAGCTTCTCGGTGTAGAGCACCATGGCGTAATCGGTAGTCTGCGTCAGGTGGGCCAGCAGTTCGGTATGGCCGGGATAAGCGTGCCCGGCGAGATGCAGCGCCTCTTTATTCAGCGGCGCGGTAGCGATGGCCGCTACCGCGCCCTCCAGCGCCAGCGCGGTCACCCGCCTGATGCAGCGAAACGCGAGATCCCCTGCCTGGGCCTGGACTTCGCCAGGGCGCAGCCCCTGCGGGTCGCTGAGTGGTTCATCAATGACGTTGATGGTCGCTGGGGAAAAACTCGCCTCGGCGGGATGGTCAATAATGCGCAGCTCCGCACGCGGCGTGATATTTAGCGCCAGGATCCGCCGCAGCGTCTGCGCGCAGCCCACCACCACCACCGGCGCGCCGCTCAGCGCCCCCTCGGCGAGGGATTTGATAATAATCTCCGGACCAATCCCTGCCGGGTCGCCCATTGTCACTGCAATCATCTTAGACACTCAGTTTCTCCTCAATAAAATTCACAACATGTAACAGCGTGGTGTCGGTGCCGAATCCTCCGGCTTTGGTCATCACCGGCCGCGACCAGCGGCCGCCGAGAAAATGCCCGTATGGAACGCACTCCGCCACCCGGCCGCGGATCTGAAACCCTGTGGCGCCGAGCGCGTGCGCGACGGCGATGGCTACATCGCCGCCAGAGAGGTACAGGGCGCCCGGTGGGCACAGCGCCACCACCAGTGCCGTGACGTCGGCAAGCCAGGCGCAGATGTGCTCCCCGTAGGCGGCGCGGCTGAGACCGCGTTCACGGCACCGGGCTTCAATCCCGTGCCGGGCGGCGTGATTCGGGCGGGTGGTCACCACGCAGTGCTGGCCCTCACGCAGCACCCCGGCGATCCGTGAAGCTTCCTCCTTTGGCGATCCGCTAAAGGCCTGTTCGACATCAATTTCAATCACCCGTACTCGGGAATGGACCTGCAGCGCAGCAACCTGGCGCTGCGCCATCTCGCTCATCGAACCGACCACCGCCAGCAGCGGGCCCTGCTCGCTGCGGCGCAGGCGGCGAGCCAGCGCCTCGCAGAGACCCGCCGAGCCGACCAGCAGGGTCTCCCGCGCATGGGGCGCAACGGCGTCGATCACCTGGTCCAGATGGCTGTCTTCCCAGGCGTCGACAATCAACACTCGCTTCTCCTCGCCCGCCGTCGCTAATGCCGCCGGAAGCTGGCCAGCGTTCAAGGTCAGACAGGGAAGACGGCTCTGCATGGCGATAATTTCGCTAATCTCCGCCCGGCTCACCGGCGTTTTCGGATCGCTGGCAAATTCGGTCTGATCGAGGGGCACACCATGCACATAGCAGCGCCCGTCCCGGGTATGCCGCCCGGCTGCCGGATAAGCCGGGGCCACCACCGCCATCCGGCAGCCTTGCGCCGCCATCATTGCCTCCAGTTCGCCGCCGGGATTACCGCGCAGCGTGGAGTCAATCTTCTTTACCTGCCAGTGCGGGACGAATGTCGCCGCGCCGCGCAGCAGAGCGGCGACCTTGTCCGCCGCCGCCGCGGCGCTCATCGCCCGGCTGTCGCTGTTGAGAATTAATGCCCGGGCGGTTGATGGCTGTCCGGCGGTGAAGGCCACTTCCACCGACATACCCGCCTCCGCCAGGCTGACCCCGGCGTCATTGGCCCCGGTAAAGTCATCCGCCAGCACCAGCACTCTGTTATTGCGGTCGTTCATTGTCCTGCCTTGTAGTCGATAAAATCTTAAATTGATTATATTCAATCATATTTGATTAAATGTGAGCAAGCTCAAGTTATTAAGCTGCCGTATAAATTATAACTTTTCCCCATCAGGCGAGTGGCAAGATTTATGAATGATTGAATTCAATCAATTACTACCAAGGAGAAACGCGTGGCGACGATACACAGCACAATCATCAGCGGGGCTGGCGCCTCATCGGCCCTGCTCCCGCTGCTGGCCGGTAAAACCTCAATCCTGCTGGTGACCGACAAGAACGTCGGGGCGCTGGAGGCAACCCAGGCGATTCATCGCCTGCTGGCGGCTGAAGGACGTGAAGTTGAGGTCATTGACAGCGTGCCAGCTGAGCCCAACCATCACGATGTTACGCAGATCGTCAGCCAGCTGGGCGCCAGCCAGCCGCAGATGGTCGTTGGTATCGGCGGGGGGAGCGTACTGGATGTAGCAAAACTGCTGTCAGTACTTCTGCACCCTGAGGCGCCCTCGCTGACGTCCCTGCTGGCAGGCGAGCAGCCGCAACGACGAATTTGCTCATTGTTAATCCCGGCCACCGCGGGCACCGGATCCGAAGCAACGCCGAACGCCATTCTGGCGATCCCCGAGCAGCAGACGAAGGTGGGGATCATCTCCCCGGTGCTGCTTCCGGACTATGTCGCCCTGCTGCCGGAGCTGACCACCAGCATGCCGCCCAGCATCGCGGCGTCGACCGGAATCGATGCTCTGTGTCATCTGCTGGAGTGCTTTACCTCCACCGTCGCCAACCCGGTGAGCGATAACGCGGCGTTAATCGGTTTACACAAGCTGGTACGCCATATCGAGCGTTCGGTAAATCAGCCGCAGGATCTGACGGCGAAGCTGGAGATGCTCTGGGCCTCGTGGTACGGCGGCGCAGCGATCAACTATGCCGGCACTCACCTGGTGCATGCGCTCTCCTATCCGCTTGGCGGTACCTGGCACCTGCCGCACGGGGTGGCCAACGCCATTCTGCTGGCGCCCTGCATGCGGGTGGTCCGCCCTCACGCGGTGGCGAAGTTCGCTCAAGTCTGGGACCTGATCCCCGATGCAGATCGCACGCTCAGCGCGGAAGAGAAATCCCATGCGCTGGTCGCATGGCTGGCGGCGCTGGTCAAACGACTGCCGCTGCCGGACAACCTGGCCGCGCTAGGCGTGCCTCAGGAGAGTATTTCCGCCCTCAGCGCAGCGGCGCAAAACGTCAAACGCCTGATGAACAATGCCCCATGCAGCGTCAGCCGCGAAGAGATCGCGGCCATCTACCAAACGCTGTATCCAGAACATGCCTAACAGGAGAAAGTTAAATGAGGAAAGCTATTAGCGGCGTACTCACTGCCATTGTCACTCCCTTTACCGCCGAGGGAGCGCTTAACCTGCCGGCGCTACGCCAGCAGGTGCAGCGGCAGCTCGCCGCAGGCAACGGTATTTTCTGCGGCGGCACCAACGGCGAGTTTTTTGTCCTCAATGAGGAAGAGAAGATCGCCGTCGCCAGAACCTGCGTGGAAGAGGCGGCCGGTCGCGCGCCGGTGGTGGCCCATATTGGGGAGGTTTCCACCCGGGAGACGCGCCGGCTGGGCCAGCAGATCGCCCGCCTCGGAGTTGACGCGGTATCGGCCATTACCCCGTGGTTCGTGCCCTTGAAGCAGGAAGAGCTGATTAACCACTATACGGCGATCGCCGACGCGCTGAGCGTCCCGCTCTTTCTTTACAACATTCCCGCCCGCACCGGGAACACTATTGCCCCGGAGACCGCGCGCCAGCTGGCCCGCCACGAGAATATCGTCGGCATTAAGGATAGCGCCGGCAGCTACGACAGCCTGAAAGGCTTTCTCGACGCGGTGCGCGATATCGACGGTTTCGACGTTCTGAACGGGCCGGACTCGCTTATCCATCAGGGATTCGTCGACGGCTGCTCGGCCTGCATCTCGGGGCTTGCCAACGTCGCCCCCGCTGAAATTAACGCCATCTGGTCGCGCTTTCACGCCGGGGATATCGCCGGATCGCGCCAGGCCCAGGAGCAGGTAACGGGCCTGCGCACCGATCTGTATAAAGTGGCGTTCTCGCCTGCGGCGGTGAAGAAAGCCCTGCAGCTAATGGGTCACGAGGTGGGCGACAGCCGCTACGCGGTGCAGTTTAGTGACCAACAGCTGCAGCAGATTAAAAATATCATTAACACCTACCTTCACTAATTTACGTATCCGCCCCGGCCATCACTGGCTGGGGCAAGGTCTTGTATTTGCGACGCTCATTGTCGCCAGTAAACAGGAAACGGTTATGAAAGTAATTTGCACCTCGCCCTCATTCGCCAAATACGACGATGCGCCCATTTCGGCACTGAAAGAGGCCGATCTTGAACTGGTCATGTTGCCTGCCGATGCCTCTATAGAGATGCTGGCTCAGCATCTGCCTGATGCCATAGCGATGATTGTCGCCTTCACCGACATCAATGAATCGCTGCTGGCAAAGGCCCCGAGGTTAAAAATTGTCTGCAAACACGGCGTTGGTGTGGATAACATCGATCTTAACGCTACACGTCAGCGCAAAATTTTTGTCACTAACGTTCCTGATGCCAACAAGCATGCGGTGGCCGATTTTGCTTTTGGCTTAATTCTCAATACTGCCCGCCAGATTTCTCAGGCAATCAGTGAAACGAAAGCAGGCAACTGGCCTCGTATTTTTGCCACTGATGTATATGGCAAAACCCTGGGGATCGTCGGTTTAGGCCATATCGGTAAGGAAGTGGCGCGACGTGCGCGCGGATTCAATATGCGAGTGCTCGCCACCGACGCCTGGCCAGACAGAGAATTTGCACAACAACACCAGATTGAATATGTCTCACTGGATACCCTGACGGCGCAAAGTGATTTTATTAGCCTGCATACCCCTTTAACCCCGGAAACTGAAAATATGTTTAATGCCGCCCGGCTACAGCAGATGAAATCAGGGGCATTCCTGATCAATGTTTCCAGAGGCGGTATTGTTGATGAACAAGCGTTGTATGAAGCACTAAAATCAGGACACCTCGCCGGAGTCGCAGCTGACGTTTTTCTCGAGGAACCTTGCGCTACGCACCCTTTATTTACCCTGGCGAATTTTGCGCCAACATCTCATATTGCTGGATATACGGATGGCGCAATTAGCAATATTAGCGCGCGCTGCGTCAACAATATTATTACCTGCGTCTGTCGTGGTGAACGACCTGAAAACATTATGAATTCGCTGTAAATAACGAGGTGGGAAGCATGCCATTCCCACCAATATAACGAACATCTACTTAGAGCCGAATATATGAACACGACAGCTAACACTACTCGTATTCGCTGGTGGATAGCCGGGTTAATGTGGTTGGCTATTGCCATCAACTATATCGACCGGACAGTATTATCTGCCGCAGCCCCACATTTAATCGATGAACTGAAACTCGACCCCGAAATGATGGGGTTTATCATGGCTGCTTTTTTTTGGTCATACTCGTTATTACAGATCCCCGCCGGGTGGTTCGCCGATCGTTTTGGTCAGAAAAAAGGTCTTGGTTTAGCCGTCGCCTGGTGGTCAATTGCCACCTCGATGATGGGTGTTGCCACGGGTTTTAAATCACTTCTGGCACTGCGTCTGGCTTTAGGTGTTGGCGAGGCCGCCGCCTACCCCAGCAACGCAGGGATCGCCGCACGCTGGTTTCCGGATAAAGAACGTGCCACCGTATCCGGACTCTTCGATAGTGCGTCAAAATTTGGCGGGGCGATTGCCATGCCGCTTATCGTCTGGATGATCTACACCTTTGACTGGCGACTGACCTTTTTGATTATCGGCAGTGTGGGCATTTTATGGGTTATCGCCTGGTATTTTATCTATGCTGAAAACCCGGAAGAACACAAACGCATCAGTCCTTCAGAAGTGCGTATTATTCGCGATGGCCAAAAACAACATCACGGCGACAAAACTGTATTGCCCATGAAATGGTATAAGCTCTTGCGTTATCGTAACATTTGGGCAATGTGCATCGGCTTTTTTACCATCAATTATACCTCCTATTTTTTTATTACCTGGCTTCCTACTTACCTGGTAAAAGAAAAAGGTATGGATTTTATTAAAATGGGAATGGTAGCCGCTCTGCCTTTATTATGCGGGATGGTGATTGAAGTTTTTGCTGGCTGGGCCTCGGATCGTCTGGTACATAAGAAAGTACTGTCTCTAACAGCGACCCGTAAACTGTTTTTGACTATCGGCTTGCTTATGGCACTTTGTATCGGCTTTGCACCATTTACCGACTCTGTGTTTATGACCGTCTTTCTCTTGTGTGTCGCAAAATCAGGCACGACGGTCGCCGCATCGCAGGTTTGGGCCTTACCGGGTGATGTTGCACCCAAAAATAGCGTCTCAATTGTCGCTGGGCTGCAAAATACGGTTTCGAATATGGGAGGCGCAGTCGGTCCGATCATTACGGGTGCGATCGTTGCTGCGACAGGCTCATTCAACTGGGCACTGATTTTCTCGGCCATTCTTGTCGTTATCGGGATAATCAACTACCTGTTCCTGATGGGTAAAATTGAACCTATCAATGACAAAGGTGGAAAATCACCCGTCCTTAATGCCGCAGAACAACATTAAGTCCAATCCGCCCGGTAGAGGACGCCACCGGGCGTAAACACATTGTTAACCTCGCAGGTAAACCGTTCCGCGCATATAGGTGGTGGCCTGGCCGCTAATCAGCACACGGTCGCCCTGCCACTGGCAGCGCAGGTCGCCGCCGCGAGCGGAGACCTGGCGCGCCATCATGGTGGTTTTCCCCAGCTTTTCGCCCCACCAGGGGATCAGCATGCTATGGGCGGAGCCGGTGACCGGATCTTCCGGCACCCCTTCTCCCGGGCAGAAGAAGCGGCTGACAAAGTCATACTCTTCATCCGGCGCGCTGACGCAGATCATTTTGCCAAGCGTTCGCAGCCGCGCCATATCCGGTCGCACCGCTTCAACCTGCTGGCGATCCGCCAGCACCACCAGATAATCGCGCCCTTCCCGAACTTCAACGGCGGCCTCGAGTCCTAGCCCGGTCAGCAGATCCGCCGGCGGGTTTTCCACCGGAGAGGTCGACCACGCAGGGAAATCGAGCGTCAGCCAGTCGCCATTACGGGTGACCCGCAGCTCACCAACAAAACGGGTGCTAAAGAGAATCGTCGCCGAAGGATGGTCGAGATATTCGAAAATAACGTGCGCAGCGGCGAGGGTCGCGTGGCCGCAGAGATTGATCTCAGCGAGTGTGGTAAACCAGCGCAGCTCATAGCCCTCGTCGGTACGGACAAAGAAAGCCGTTTCGGATTGATTATGCTGCTGGGCCATTTTCAGGAGCACATCGTCGGCTAACCACTCGCTGAGCGGGCAGACGGCCGCGGCATTGCCGCCAAAGTTTTTATCGCTGAAAGCATCTACCAGATAAAATTGAATTTCCTGCATACCCTGTCCTTACTTTTTTTACTTTCCTTCAACATGACATAAAAGCGCCCCCTTGACACTATCCATAGCAAAATTAATCGCTTAACCGCGGCCAGCCCCTTGCGATGAAATGAGACGCAGATCACAAAATGATTGTCTTTTCGCCAACAATCGTTTTAAGATCAGCGTCACATCTTTCCCTGAATCACCAGTCCAGAGCTTATGACTACGAATACGGTCTCACGCAAGGTAGCGTGGCTACGTGTCGTGACGTTGGCCATCGCCGCGTTTATTTTTAACACCACAGAGTTTGCCCCGGTCGGTCTGTTGTCGGATATTGCCGACAGCTTCGGCATGGAAACCGCCCAGGTGGGCATGATGCTGACCATCTACGCATGGGTGGTGGCGTTAATGTCGCTGCCGTTTATGCTGCTGACCAGCAAAGTGGAGCGCCGGCGCCTGCTTATCGGCCTGTTTATTCTGTTTATCGCCAGCCACGTCCTGTCGTTTTTTGCCTGGAATTTTGACGTGCTGGTGATCAGCCGCATTGGTATCGCCTTTGCGCATGCAGTGTTCTGGTCGATAACGTCGGCACTGGCCATCCGCATGGCCCCGCCGGGCAAACGGGCGCAGGCGCTGAGCCTGATCGCCACCGGTACCGCGCTGGCGATGGTGTTTGGTATTCCGATCGGGCGCATTATCGGCCAGTACTTTGGCTGGCGGATGACCTTCCTGGCGATCGGCCTCGGCGCGTTAGCCACCCTGGCCTGCCTCGTAAAACTGCTGCCGACCCTGCCGAGCGAACACTCAGGCTCGCTGAAAAGCCTGCCGGTGCTGTTCCGCCGCCCGGCGCTGGTCAGCGTGTACATTCTGACCGTGGTGGTGGTGACCGCTCATTATACCGCCTACAGCTATATCGAGCCCTTTGTCCAGACGGTAGCGGGCCTGAGCGGCAACTTTGCCACCCTACTGCTGCTGATCCTTGGCGGGGCCGGTATTATCGGCAGCATTCTGTTCGGTAAACTGGGTAACCAGCACGCGTCGGGGCTGATAAGCCTGGCGATTGCCCTGCTGCTCGCCTGCCTGCTGCTGCTGCTGCCGGCCTCGCATAACCCGCAGCACCTGATGCTGCTCAGCATCTTCTGGGGGGTGGCGATCATGATTATCGGTCTCGGCATGCAGGTGAAAGTGCTGGCCTCCGCTCCGGATGCCACCGACGTCGCCATGTCTCTGTTCTCGGGCATCTTTAATATCGGCATAGGCGCCGGGGCGCTGGTCGGCAGCCAGGTGAGTCTGCATCTTTCCATGGCCTCCGTCGGCTACGTCGGCGCCATTCCGGCGCTGGTCGCGCTGGTCTGGTCGCTGATGATATTCCGTCGCTGGCCGGTATCGCTGGAAGACCATCAGCCGCACCACTCCTGATTCCGTCGCACAAAAAAGCCCGCCGGTATCGCGCCAGCGGGCTTTTTTTCTCTGCGCATCGCGGGCGGTCAGGGATGCCAGGTCGAAATGATCTCCAGCACGCCGTTAATAATAAACTGCACGCCCATGCAGACCAGCAGAAAGCCCATCAGTCGCGAGATGGCCTCGATGCCGCCTTTGCCAACCAGACGCATAATCGCGCCGGAACTGCGCAGACAAGCCCACAGAATCACCCCTAACAGCAAAAAGATGATCGGCGGCGCCGCCAGCACCACCCACTCCGGGAAGTCCACGCCGTGCTTAACGGTCGAGGCGGAGCTAATAATCATCGCGATGGTGCCCGGACCGGCGGTGCTTGGCATCGCCAGCGGCACAAAGGCGATATTGGCGGTCGGTTCATCCTGCAGTTCTTCCGATTTGATCTTCGCTTCCATCGAATCGTGGGCTTTTTGCTGGGGAAACAGCATGCGGAAACCGATAAAGGCCACAATCAATCCGCCGGCGATACGCAGCCCAGGTATTGATATGCCGAATGTATTCATCACCACCTGACCGGCATACCACGACACCATCAGGATGGCGAAGACATACACCGATGCCATTAACGCCTGTTTATTACGCTCGGCGTTGTTCATATTACCGGCCAGGCCAAGGAACAGCGCCACGGTTGTGAGTGGATTCGCCAGCGGTAAAAGCACCGCCAGGCCGAGCCCTATTGCTTTAAACAAATCGAACATAGTTAATTAAAGTCCCGTTAATATTCATTTTTTAAGAATGGTTTCATTCCGTGAGTATATCGGCTTCAACAAATTTGACGCCAGCCTGCTGATAAATCACTTCTGCAAAAAAATAACAAGCGTTAGAAAAATCATAAAGAGTGACCCACATCGTACTTTTCCATTTTAGCAAATCGTGGCATCGGCCAATTCATAATGTTGACTTATGATTGCCTGGGCAATAGTATCACCTGCAACTAATTACTTGCCTGGGCAACCATTATGAAAAGTACCAGCGACCTGTTTAATGAAATGATCCCGCTGGGTCGCTTGATCCAGATGGTTAACCAGAAAAAAGATCGCCTGCTCAATGACTACCTCTCACCTATGGATATTACCGCGACCCAGTTTCGCGTGCTCTGCTCCATTCGTTGCGAAGTATGTATTACCCCCGTTGAGCTGAAAACCGTGCTTTCCGTCGACCCGGGCGCGATGACGCGCATGCTCGACCGCCTGGCGTGCAAAGGCTGGATTGAACGGTTACCCAACCCCGCTGACAAGCGCGGCGTGCTGGTGCAGTTGACGCCGGACGGCGCAGCCCTTTGCGAGCAGTGTCATCAGGTTGTGGGTCAGAAGTTACACCAGGAGTTAACGAAAAATCTGTCGGCGGACGAAGTCGCCATGCTTGAGCAACTGCTCAAGAAGGTCCTGCCGTAAAAATAAGAAGAGGTAAGATGATGTCCAGACGTAATAATGACGCCATCACTATCCATAGTATTTTGTCGTGGATCGAGGATAACCTGGAATCGCCCCTGTCGCTGGAAAAAGTGTCTGAGCGCTCCGGTTACTCTAAGTGGCACCTGCAACGTATGTTTAAGAAAGAGACCGGCCATTCCCTCGGCCAGTACATCCGCAGCCGCAAGCTGACGGAGATTGCGCAGAAGCTCAAGCAGAGCAATGAGCCAATCCTGTACCTGGCGGAACGCTATGGTTTCGAGTCGCAGCAGACCCTGACGCGAACGTTCAAGAACTATTTCGATGTTCCGCCCCATAAGTATCGCATAACGAATGTACCTGGCGAATCCCGCTATCTACATCCGCTAAATAACTGATGTTAATCGCCTGCACTATAAAAGACGTATTGAGGAAATCATGAAACTATTCGCTGCCGCAGCTATCGTACTCTTGTCGCTGGCCTCCAGCCTCAGCTATGCGGAGCAAAACACCACGCCGGTGCGTCAAAACCAGCGTGATACAATGATTATCCCTTCCGAACATAATGATTCGCCGTTTGATTTCAATCATATGGCGGCTGGTAATGATAAATCTGACGAACTTGGCGTGCCGTACTACCAGCAGCACGACCTGTGATGCCATTACACGCATAATTGTGTATAGCCCCGTCTCCGGGGCTTTTTTTTATCCGCGCGCCATGCCAGGCCGCACCAAACGTAAGCCAAAGACATTAATGTAGAGCCCGGCCATAATCAGCACCGCCCCGGTGAGCTGCAGTCCGCTCAGCGTCTCCCCGAGCAGCAGCGCAGCGCTGGCCATTCCCACCACCGGCACCAGCAGCGACAGCGGCGCCACCCGCCAGGTTTCATACCGCCCCAGCAGCGATCCCCAGATGCCATAGCCGACGATAGTGGCGATAAACGCCAGATAAAGCAGCGACAGTATCGTTAGCAGATCGATGTGTTGCAGACTCGCCAGCATGGTCTGCGGGCCATCGATCAACAATGAGGCCAGCATAAACGGCAGCACCGGGATCAGCGCGCTCCAGACCACCAGCGACATGATTGGTGGCCGGCTCGCCTGGGACATGATTTTCTTGTTGAAAATATTGCCGCAGGCCCAGCTGAGCGCCGCCGCGAGGGTCAGCATAAAGCCCACCAGCGGCACATGCTCCCCGCCAAGGCTGCCCTCCACCAGCACCAGCACGCCAAAGATCGCCAGGGCGATCCCCGCCAGCTGCTTGCCCTGCAGACGTTCGCCAAAGACGAAGGCGCCAAGGATGATGGTGAAGAAGGCTTGCGCCTGCAGCACAAGGGAGGCCAGCCCGGCCGGCATACCCAGGCCGATAGCGCAGAACAGAAAGGCGAACTGACCGAAACTTATGGTCAGGCCATAGCCCAGCAGCAGGCGCAGCGGAATAGCTGGCCGGGCGACAAACAGCAGCGCCGGAAAGGCGACCAGCATAAAGCGCAGCCCCGCCAGCATCAGCGGCGGCATATTGTGCAACCCCAGCTTAATCACCACAAAGTTAAGCCCCCACACCACCACTACCAGCAGCGCCAGTAGTCCATCTTTCCTCGTCATACCCCTGCCTCTGTCGTTATTGGAATTTTTGTGAACAAAATCAAAGTAGCGAAAAAGCGGCCGCCGGGATAGATCATTATTTTTGGCAGGCCCGGAAGTGCGCCCGTCGACCGCGATGACCTGTACAAGGCGTAATGGCCGTGTTATTTGTGATCGAAGACATAAAATTATAACAACATGACAGGCAAGGAAATCATGATCACCACTCTCCGGCGCTCCACCATCGCGCTGCTGGCATCGTCGTTACTGTTGACTATCGGCCGCGGGGCCACACTGCCGTTTATGACCATCTATCTCACCCGACGCTTTCAGCTGGAAGTGGATGTGATTGGCTATGCCCTGTCGCTGGCGCTGGTGGTTGGGGTGTTGTTCAGCATGGGTTTTGGCATCCTCGCTGACAGGTTCGATAAAAAGCGCTATATGGTGTGGTCAGTGCTGGTGTTTATTCTCGGCTTCAGCGCAATACCGCTGGTCAATAACGCCCCCCTGGTGGTGATCTTCTTTGCGCTGATCAACTGCGCCTACTCGGTCTTTTCCACCGTCCTGAAAGCCTGGTTCGCCGACCGGCTGACGGCAGAGAAAAAAGCGCGCATCTTCTCGCTGAACTACACCATCCTTAACATCGGCTGGACCGTTGGGCCGCCCATCGGCACCCTGCTGGTAATGCACAGTATCAATTTGCCGTTCTGGCTGGCGGCCGCCTGCGCCGCCTTTCCGCTGGTGTTTATTCAGCTGTTTCTTCAGCGGGATGGCGCCGCCGCGGCCCAGCCGGGCGCAGCGCCCTGGTCGCCTTCGGTGTTGCTGCGCGACCGGGCGCTGCTGTGGTTTACCTGCTCAGGGCTGCTGGCCTCCTTCGTCGGCGGCGCCTTCGCCTCCTGTCTCTCGCAGTATGTGCTGGTGGTCGCCAGCAGCGATTTCGCCGAGAAAGTGGTGGCCGTGGTGCTGCCGGTCAACGCCGCGGTGGTGGTTGCTCTGCAGTACGCGGTTGGCCGGCGGCTGAGCGCGAGAAATATCCGCCCGCTAATGACCTTCGGCACCGTCTGCTTTGTGATCGGCCTTGTGGGCTTTATGTTCTCTGGCGCCAGCCTTTGGGCGTGGGGGATCTCGGCGGCGATCTTCACCCTCGGGGAAGTGATTTATGCCCCGGGGGAGTATATGCTGATTGACCATATTGCCCCGCCTGGGATGAAGGCCAGCTACTTCTCCGCCCAGTCCCTGGGGTGGCTGGGGGCGGCATTCAACCCGATGCTGACGGGGTTGATCCTCACCCATCTGCCGCACTGGTCGCTTTTTGTCATTCTTATCGTGGCGATTGTCGCCGCCTGGCTGATGATTTTCCGCGGGATCAATGCCCGCCCCTGGCAACCGGATTCTCCGCTGGCCAACGCCTGACGCCAGCTGGCATGCGGCTGTCAGGTTGCTGTCGGGCCGTTGTCGGGTCGCTGTCGTGGTGGCTGGCGGCCCGGTTCACCATACTCCATCACAGGTTTACATCCGCAGAACGTTATGGAGCATACGAATATGAACAGCAACAATCAGATCAAACAATTACGGCTGCAGCGCGCCTGGTCCCAGGAGCAGCTGGCCGAAATGGCGGGTCTCAGCGTCCGCACGATCCAGCGCATTGAGAATGGCGAACGCCCGGGGCTGGAGACTCTCAGCGCCCTCGCCGCGGTCTTTGAAGTGACGGTGGCCGAGATCGGCGGCGAAGCCCTGCGGGAAGACGCGCCGGGCCAGGAAGCCTCACTGGATCTGCGCATAGAGGAAGCCAAAGCGCGGGTGCATCAGGAGAGCCGCTTTTTCCGTTCGCTGTCGGTGGCGCTGGTGGTTTGCGTGCTGCTGGCGGTGCTTAACAGCTTCACTAATCCACAGTACTACTGGTCCGGCTGGGTCGCCCTGATCTGGGGCGCCCTGCTGGTGGTGAGAGGATTACGCCTGTTCGTGTTCGGCGAATGGATCAAAAACTGGCGCCAGGCGCGCCTGCAGCGGTTGCTGCGCAAATAGGCCGCAAACCGGCGGCGCGACCGCCGCCGGCCTGGTCAGATGGTCACCATGGCGCGCACGCCGTCGCTCTCCATATCACCACCCTTGCCTTGCTGGACGATGGCGCCGCGCGACATCACCAGGTAGTGGTCCGCCAGCCCGGCGGCAAAGTCATAGAACTGCTCCACCAGCAGGATCGCCATGTCTCCGCGGCTCGCCAGCTGGCGGATCACTTCGCCAATCTCTTTGATGACCGAGGGCTGGATCCCCTCGGTGGGTTCATCAAGGATCAGCAGCTGTGGGCGGCTGGCCAGCGCGCGGCCAATCGCCAGCTGCTGCTGCTGGCCGCCGGATAAGTCACCGCCTCGCCGCTGCTTCATGGTCCTGAGCACCGGGAAAAGCTGGTAGATCTCCTCCGGCACCTGCTGCGCTTCGCGGGCGGGAAAGCGCGACAGCCCCATCAGCAGGTTTTCTTCCACCGTCAGGCGCGGAAATATCTCGCGCCCCTGGGGGACGTAGGCGACCCCGGCCTGCACCCGCTGGTGCGGTTTGCGATGGGTGATGTTCTGATCCTGCCAGCGTACCTCACCGCTGCGCGCCGGGATCAGCCCCATCAGGCATTTCAGCAGCGTGGTCTTACCGACGCCATTGCGCCCCAGCAGGCAGGTGACTTCGCCCTGGCGGGCGGAAAAATCCACCCCGCGTAAAATATGGCTGCCGCCGTAGTATTGATGTAGCTGACTCACCTGTAACATTGGCGCTCCTTAACGTCCCAGATAAACTTCAATGACCTGCTCATTGGCCTGTACCTCCCGCAGCGATCCCTCCGCCAGCACCTGGCCCTGATGCAGGACCGTCACCCGGTCGGCGATGGTCTCGACAAATCCCATGTCGTGCTCCACCACCATCAGGGAGTGCTGTCCGGCCAGGGTACGAAACAGCTCCGCCGTATACTCCGTTTCCGCATCGGTCATGCCGGCCGCCGGCTCATCAAGCAGCAGCAGATGCGGCTCCTGCACCAGCAGCATGCCGATCTCAAGAAACTGTTTCTGACCATGGGACAGCAGACCGGCCTGGCGGTAGCGCTCGCCGTCAAGACGCAGCAGGCGCAGCACCTCATTCAGCCGATCGTCCTGTTCGCTGCTCAGCCGGGCGCGCAGGCTGGCCCACACCGATTTATCCCCCTTCATCGCCAGGGCGAGATTTTCCGCCACCGTCAGCGCTTCGAAGACCGTCGGCTTCTGAAACTTGCGCCCGATGCCCTGGCGGGCGATGGCCACCGGGTCAAGAGTGGTCAGATCCACCGACTGGTCATAGAGCGCTTTGCCGCTCTGCGGCCGGGTCTTGCCGGTGATCACGTCCATCAGGGTGGTCTTGCCCGCCCCGTTGGGGCCGATCACGCAGCGCAGTTCGCCGACGCCGATCGCCAGCGACAGATCCGTCAGCGCCCGGAAACCGTCAAAGCTGACGTTGATATTCTCCAGCTGCAGCACCGGATCGGTTTGTTCGCGAAAGCGATCGCCGGGCAGCTGACGGGTAAATAGTCCTTCATCCGGTTGCATTAGCGGTCTCCTCGACGCAGCAGGCCCATCACCCCGCGGGGTAAAAACAGGGTCACAATGATGAAGATGAGGCCGAGAAACAGCTGCCAGTACTCTGGCATCGCCACGGTGAAAATGCTTTTCGCACCGTTGACCAATCCGGCGCCAAGCACCGGGCCGATCAGCGTGCCGCGGCCGCCGAGCGCGACCCAGATGGCGGCCTCGATGGAGTTGGTCGGCGACATTTCGCTGGGGTTGATGATCCCCACCTGCGGGACATATAACGCCCCCGCCAGACCGCAGAGCACCGCCGACAGCGTCCACACCAGCAGCTTGAAGCCGCGCGGGTCGTACCCGCAGAACATCAGCCGGTTTTCGGCGTCACGCACCGCGGTGAGGATCCGGCCAAACTTACTCTGCGCCAGCGCCGCGCCCAGCCACAGGGTCAGCAACAGCAGCAAAACCGTGGCCATAAACAGGCTGGCGCGGGTGCCGGTGGCGGTGATCGGAAAACCCAGCAGCGTGGTAAAACCGGTGAAGCCGTTGTTGCCGCCAAACCCGGTCTCGTTGCGAAAGAACAGCAGCATACCGGCATAGGTTAGGGCCTGGGTCATGATCGAGAAATAGACCCCTTTGATCTTCGAGCGGAATGCAAACCAGCCGAAAACCAGGGCCAGCAGACCGGGAACCAGCACCACCAGCGCCATCGCCCAGGCGAAATGCTGCGTGCCCCACCAGAACCAGGGCAGCTCGCTCCAGGAGAGAAAAGACATAAACGCCGGCAGACCGTCGCCCGCCGCCTGGCGCATCAGGTACATCCCCATGGCGTACCCGCCGAGGGCAAAGAAGATCCCGTGCCCCAGCGACAGCATGCCCGCGTAGCCCCAGACCAGATCCAGCGACACCGCCACAATGGCGTAGCAGAGGATTTTGCCGCTCAGCGTCAGCAGCCAGCTCGGCACCGCCAGCGGATGCGAGGCCGGCAGCAGCGCCAGGAATGGCATACTCAGCAGCCCCAGCACCAGCAGGATCCCCAGCCAGCGCAGAGGCCGCGGCGCGCGCTGCGCCAGCGTTAAGGTGATTGGTTGGCTCATTAGTCAATAACCCTCCCTTTCAGCGCGAACAGACCCTGCGGGCGTTTCTGAATAAACAGAATAATCATCACCAGGATCAGGATCTTGCCCAGCACCGCGCCCATTTGCGGTTCGAGAATTTTGTTGAAAATGCCCAGCCCAAAGGCCGCCGCCACGCTGCCGGCCAGCTGGCCGACGCCGCCCAGCACCACCACCAGAAACGAGTCGATGATGTATCCCTGACCCAGTTCAGGCCCGACGTTGCCAAGCTGCGACAGCGCCACGCCGCCCAGCCCGGCAATACCGGAGCCGAGGCCAAAGGCCAGCATATCCACCCGCCCGGTAGGCACGCCGCAGCAGGCGGCCATCGCCCGGTTCTGCGTCACGGCGCGGACGTTCATCCCCAGACGGGTGCGGTTCAGGATGAGCCAGGTAAAACACAGCACCAGCAGGACGAACGCCAGCACCGCCAGTCGGTTCCACGGCAGGATCAGGTTCGGCAGGACCTGCACGCCGCCGGAGAGCCAGGCCGGGTTTGCCACCTCGACGTTCTGCGCGCCAAACAACATCCTCACCAGCTGGATAAGCATCAGGCTGATCCCCCAGGTGGCGAGCAGCGTTTCCAGCGGCCGACCATACAGATGACGAATAATGGTGCGCTCCAGCGCCATGCCGATCCCGGCGGTCACCAGAAACGCCACCGGCAGCGCGACCAGTGGATAAAAGGCCAGCCATTGTGGCGCGAGCTGCGCCAGCGCCTGCTGTACCAGCCAGCAGCTGTAGGCGCCGATCATTAACATCTCGCCGTGGGCCATGTTAATCACCCCCAGCAGGCCATAGGTGATCGCCAGCCCCAGCGCGGCCAGCAACAGCACCGATCCCAGCGACAGCCCCATAAAGGCCTGGCCCAGCAGATCGCCGAGCAGCAGACGATGTTTGATCTTTTGCAGGCTATCGCTGGCCGCCTCGCGCACCGCCGCATCCGGCTCATGCTGGGCATCGGTAAAGGGGATCAGCAGCGCCTGGGTTTCCGGGTCCGCGGAATGGCCGAGCAGCGTCACGGCGGCCAGCCGCGCGCTGGCCTCAGGCTGAGTGAGCTGCAGGCGCGCCAGCGCCACCTCCAGCAGACCCCGCACATTATCATCGGTTTCCGCCTGCAGCCGCTGTTGCAGCAGCGCGGCCATGGCCGGAGTCGCTTCCCGCTGTAGCGTTCGTGCGGCGGAAGCTCTCTCCGTGACGTTGTCACTTAAAATAAGGTGGCTGGCCAGCGCGCCGGCAGCCAGATTGCGCAGCCGGTTGGTCAGACGGACCGGTTGGGTTTCGCCCTGCGGCGCGGCGACAGCGCCCAATGGCTGTAATCCGCCCTGTCGGGTGCGGAAAGCATGTTTTCCGTCGTCCATCACCAGGCTCTCGGTGGTCAACGCCCGCAGCAGCGGCAGACGATCCGCCTGCGGCCCTGCCGCCCACTGGGTCAACAGCTGCGCCTGCTGGCTGCGACTGGCGGCAACGAAGTCGTCCGCCTCCGCGGCCTGCGCCCGCCATGGCAGCAGGATCAGCAGTAGCGCCAACACATTCATGAGACGCAATGCGTTCATGTCGTTCTCCTCTGGTCAGCGGCCGACGGGCGCTATGCTCCAGCCCCGCCGGCCGTGGCGCTTACTGGCTGACGGTTTTCACCGGATGGTCAGGTTTCTTATCATTACCGGGGATCCACGGGCTCCACGGCTGCGCGCGAACGGGTTTATCGGTCTGCCAGACCACGTTGAACTGGCCGTTGCCTTCAATTTCACCGATCATCACCGGCTTATGCAGATGATGGTTAGTGGCATCCATGGTCAGGGTAAATCCGGACGGCGCGTTGAAGGTCTGCCCGGCCATCGCCTCGCGTACTTTGTCAACATCGGTGGTGCCCGCTTTGGTCACCGCCTGCGCCCACATATGCAGGCCCACCCAGGTCGCTTCCATCGGATCGTTGGTCACCACCGTATCGGCATTCGGCAGCTTGTGCGCTTTGGCATACGCGCGATAATCGGCGACAAAGGCTTTGTTGGTCGGATTATCGACGGACTCAAAGTAGTTCCATGCCGCGAGGTTGCCGACCAGCGGTTTGGTATCGATGCCGCGCAGCTCCTCTTCCCCCACCGAGAAGGCCACCACCGGTACATCGGTCGCTTTCAGACCCTGGTTAGCCAGCTCTTTGTAGAACGGTACGTTGGAATCGCCATTGATGGTGGAGACCACTGCCGTTTTGCCACCGGCGGCGAATTTTTTGATATTGGCGACGATGGTCTGGTAATCGCTGTAGCCGAACGGGGTGTAGACCTCCTCGATATCTTTGTCCTGGATCCCTTTGGCATGCAGAAAGGCGCGGAGGATCTTGTTGGTGGTGCGCGGATAGACGTAGTCCGTCCCCAGCAGAAAGAAACGTTTAGCGCCGCCGCCGTCCTCGCTCAGCAGGTATTCCACCGCCGGGATAGCCTGCTGGTTAGGCGCCGCGCCGGTATAGAAGACGTTGGGGGACATCTCTTCCCCTTCGTACTGCACCGGATAGAACAGCAGGCCGTTCAGCTCCTCAAACACCGGCAGGACCGATTTACGCGAGACCGACGTCCAGCAGCCAAACACCACCGCCACTTTATCCTGGGCCAGCAGCTGGCGCGCCTTCTCGGCAAACAGCGGCCAGTTGGAGGCCGGGTCGACCACCACCGGCTCCAGTTTCTTGCCCAGCACCCCGCCTTTGGCGTTGATGTCGTCTATGGCCATCAGCGCGACGTCTTTCAGCGGCGTTTCGGAAATCGCCATCGTCCCGGAGAGCGAATGCATGATCCCGACTTTGATGGTGTCGGCGGCATAGGCCTGAAAGGAGAGACCCATAGCCATAACAGAGGCGGAGAGTGCAAAAGCTTTTAATAACGTTCTACGTTGCATGATTCACTCCTGAGTAGCGCAAAAAATAAAGAATTAACAGCTAACCAGAGGTGATAAGGCAAAAAAGGTGCCAGGTTGTGAAAACAGCAGGATGCGGCGCAGGTGGGCGATAGTGGCGAAGAGGATGGCAGCGTTGCCTCATCACGGTGCAACGCTGCGCTAAGAAAGCAATTACCAGACGTCGGCGGCGATGGAGGTCACCAGACGGACCTTTTGCCATTGCTGGTCTTCGCTGAGGGCATTCCCCTCTTCAGTGGAGGCGAAACCGCACTGCGGGCTGAGGCAGATCTGCTCGAGCGGCACGTACTGCGCGGCCTCGGCGAGACGCGCTTTTACCCCTTGCGGATTCTCCAGCTCGCCGTTTTTGGTGGTGATCAGCCCGAGGACCACCTGCTGGTGGCCGGGACGAATAAAGCGCAGCGGCGCGAAATCCCCGGAGCGGTCGTTGTCGTACTCCAGGAAGAAGGCATCGACATTAACGCCGCCAAACAGCACCTCGGCAACCGGCTCGTAACCGCCTTCCGAGATCCAGGTTGAACGGAAGTTACCCCGGCAGACGTGCAGGCCCACCGTCAGATCGGCCGGCTTACCCTCCAGCGCCTGGTTCAGCACCCGGGCATAAATACGCGCCAGCGCATCCGGATCCTCGCCGCGCTCACGTACCTGCTGGCGCTGGGCATCGGAGCACAGATAGGCCCACACGGTATCGTCCAGCTGCAGATAGCGGCAGCCGGCGTCATAAAACGCGCGGATGGCGTCGCGCCAGGTGGTGGCCAGATCGTCGAAGTAGTCGCTAAGATCCGGGTAGACCGTGGCATCGATATCTTTCCGCCCGCCGCGGAAGTGCAGCACGCTCGGGCTGGGAATGGTCATCTTCGGCTGCGCGTCGCCGCTGATGCTTTTCAGATAGCGGAAATCCTCCAGCATCGGGTGGTCGCCAAACGCCAGCTTGCCGGTGACGCGAACGCCGTGCGCTTTGGTCTGCACGCCGTTGAACTGGATCCCCTGCTCGGCATCGTAACGTTCAACGCCCTGCAGGCCATCGAAGAAATCGAAATGCCACCATGCGCGACGAAACTCACCGTCGGTGACCACATGCAGGCCGCAGTCGCATTGCTGCTGAACCAGATGACGGATCGCGTTATTCTCAATCTCGCGTAGCTGAGCGGCGTCGATAATCCCCTCAGCCAGCTGCTGACGCGCCTGTTTAATGCTGTCCGGGCGCAAAAAACTGCCGACGATGTCTGCGCGGAACGGGGCCTGTTGACGTTGCATGCTGTCTCCTTAGCGGTGGGCGCGTTAGTTGCCCATCGTGATAGTTCATTATTTGAATTTTTAGACTTCTGGATGGCTATATGTCCAGATACTGGCATGCAGAGTGGTGGGTCGCAAACGAGAATATTTCATGGTACATGAAAAATTTTCATTTACCGGAAACAAATGCATAGCCCTCATCTTCCCAGCCGGTGAGTCCGCCGAGCATCATTTTCACCGGCCGCCCCAGCTCGGCCAGCTTCAGCGCGGCAACGTCAGCGCCGTTGCAGTGCGGCCCGGCGCAGTAGACCACAAAGAGGGTCTCCGCCGGCCAGGCGGCCATTCGCTCGGCGGTAATTTGGCTGTGCGGGAGATGCTGCGCGCCTGGCAGGTGACGTCTGGCGAAGGCTTCCTCGCTGCCGACCACGTGCAGCAGGACGAAGTCGACCTCGCCGGCACGCTGGGCGCTGTGCACATCGGCGCAGTCGGTCTCAAGATGCAGCTTATGGCTGAACCAGCGGATAGCCTCAGCGGAGGTGGCAGGGGGAAATTGGGTTACTACACTCATGGCGTCTTCTCCTTGTCTGTGATAACACTACTTTACTGACGCCCATCACCCTGATCTGCCGACAACCATGACAGAAAACGCTAACATCCTGACAACCCCTTCTGTGACACCGTCACGTCATCAGGTGGTCGCCCTCGCCTACGATGGCCTGTGCACCTTTGAGTTTGGCGTAGCCGTGGAGATCTTCGGCCTGCCGCGCCCGGAAATGGGCGACAACTGGTACCAGTTCGCCGTCGCCGCCGTCGATGAAGGGCCGCTGTGCGCTACCGGCGGCATCCGCCTGATGACCGACGGCGGTCCTGAACTTCTCGCCCAGGCGGATACGATCGTGGTCCCCGGCTGGCGCGGCGTCGACGCCCCGGTCCCCGAGGCGCTGTGCGCCGCGCTGGCTTCCGCCCACGCCCGCGGATGTCGGATTATTTCTATCTGTTCCGGGGTGTTCGTTCTCGCCGCCGCCGGGCTGCTCAATGGCCGCCAGGCGACAACCCACTGGCGCTACACCGCGGCGCTGCAGTCCCGTTTTCCGCAGATCCAGGTGGTGGAGGACGTCCTTTACGTGGGCGATGCTTTGCTGATGACTTCCGCCGGCAGCGCGGCGGGGATCGACCTTTGTCTGCATCTGGTGCGTGAAGATTTCGGCAGCGAAGCCGCCAACGTCGTCGCCCGCCGCCTGGTCGTCTCTCCCCATCGCGACGGCGGCCAGGCGCAGCAGGTCCTGCGCCCGGTAGCCCGCAGCCGGGAGAGCCTGCGCCTCGGTCAGCTGTTTGACTATCTGCACCAGCATCTTGCCGCCAGCCATACCGTCGCTTCTCCCGCCCAGCGCGCCGGCATGGGGACGCGCACCTTTTTGCGCCGCTTTGAGGAGGCCACCGGTAAAACGCCCGCCCGCTGGCTGCTGGAGGAACGACTGCTGCGCGCCCGCCAGCACCTGACGGAGAGCACGATGGGCATCGATCAGATCGCTGAGCGCTGCGGGTTTGCCAGCGCCGGCACCCTGCGCCACCATTTTCGCCAGCACTTCGCGCTCAGCCCGCTGCAGTACCGTAAACAGTTTACGCCTTCTCCGATTGCAAAATCGTCGCAGCCACGGACAATAGACGGCCACAGTAAACCGGTCGCCAGGAGGGTCGATGATGAAGAAAGAGTGTCGGGTAGTGATCTATAAAGAGGGGCTGCTGGGCAGTCTGTTTTTTGGCGAAGCCAAGGCCGACCCTGACAAAATGAGCCAGTTTCTCAGCAGCTATACCCGTGAGGGATGGGAAGTGAAAACCATGTCGGTGGAGCGCCGCCGTACCGCCCTGTTCTGGTCGCGGGAAGCGTATCTTTTCGTGCTCGAACGCCCCCTCTGACAGCCTGCGCCTGGTTTACCCGTTTAAGCCAGGCGTTTCTCAGCGTCAGCTTTCAGGGCTGACGGATATAGCCCTGCTCCTGCATTTTCTGCATGCCTTCCTCGCTGGCGCAGACCATGCCGGTAGTCAACATGGCAAAGCCAAAGCGCTGATAAAACGTAATTTTATCGGCCACCGCATAGATAAATATTTTGCCAAAGGGCAGGAGTTGCTCCCGGATGGCCAGCATCAGCTGTTGCCCGTAGCCCTGTCCCTGACGAGCGGGGACGATCGCCACATCCGCCAGATAGCTGCTCCAGGTGCAGTCGCTGATGGCTCGCGCCACGGCAATCAGCTGACCGTTCTCATAGCCAAACCAGCAGAAGGTGCTCTGGCGGAACGCCTGCTCCAGTTGCTGAACATCACGCTCATTCAGCCCGGCCTCGGCGATGATCGTTCGCACTCGCTGCCAGTCCACCCGCGCGATCGCCTCTTTACCCTCAATCACCATCATGACCTTGTCTCCCGTCGTCTCCCGGAAGCAAGATCTAGCATGCCGCGGCAGGATATGCCAGATGGAAAGCCGGACTGAAGCAGTCGGTACAGGGTGGAAGGGGCAAAAAAAAACCGCCATATGACTGGCGGTAAATCAATGCTTGCATGGATAGATTGTGTTTTGCATTTTTCGCAGACAGATAAGCTTTACCTCTCTACGTTTGCTGCCGAAGTTAGCATGCTCAACTTCAATAAAGCCTCAACGACCAGCAGCTAAAGCTTCTCCACCAGCGCTTTCAGCTGCGCCAGGGTCTGCTGCCGGTCCTCCGCGGCGGCGACAGGCCAGGCCGACTGGCGCACGATGAGCCGGGTCGGCAGCAGCTCGCGGATCCGCAGCTGCGGGGCCGCCATCAGGGCAATCAACCGCTCCACCGCCCTTTTGCCCAACAGATCGAAGTCCTGCGCCACCGTGGTGAGCGGCGGCTGGAAGTAAAGGCTGTCGGCGGTGTCATCGTAGCCGGTCACCGATACCGCCTGGCTGCCGCTGCGATTGAGCTGGGCCAGCGCGCTGAGCACGCCGAGCGCCATCTGATCGTTTGCCACCACTATGGCGCTGATCCGCGGCTGCAGGTGGAGGAGCTCGAAAGTTTTCTGCCAGCCGCTCGCGGCGCTCCAGTCGCCAAACACCGTAGTAGAGCGGGCAATATTCAGACTGTGCAACGCCTCGCGCCAGCTGGCGAGACGCAGACGGGCGGAAACCGAACTTTCCGGTCCCGCCAGCAGACCAAATTCGCGATGCCCCAGCTCCCACAGGTGGCGCACGCAGGCCCCGCAGCCGTCGCGGTGGTCGAAGCGCACGCAGCAGACATCGGCCTCCGGGGAGACATCGAGAAACAGGCAGGCCATATCCGGATTGTCTTGCACCAGCCGCTCGGCAGTGGCGCTCTCCAGCGGCAGACTGACGATCACCCCGCGAATATGCTGGGCGCGCAGCTCGTCCAGCCGGGCCTGCAGCGCGACAAAATCAGCCTGCGCCGGCATCGCTATCGCCACTTCCAGCTGATGCAGGCTGGCATGGCTCTTTATCGCGGCGGCGATCTGCGAGGGGGCGTGCAGCGTCAGCGAGGCGGTAATCAGCCCGATGGAGGGCGCCGCTTTGCCGGCAAGCAGCTGCGCCGAGCGGTTAGGCACATAGTGCAGCGCCTGCATCGCGCGGATCACCTGCTCGCGGGTGCGGGCTGACACCACCTCAGGACGGTTCAGCACCCGGGAGACCGTCTGCTGGGACACGCCCGCGGCGCGGGCGACATCCTCCAGGGTTGCGGTACGACGCGGCATCTTTTCTCCTCAGCAATAACAATGTCGTGCGCTAACATTTTATGTTTAACGCGCGACAAAAAACAGCGCTTCGCCCCCGCTTTCGTGATCGTCTGTTAATTTCGATTCCCCCGAGATTGCTGGACAAAACAAATTACCCGATAACGTTAATCATCCTGTTTAGCGAACGACAATTTCTGACTTACCGGGGTTTAATATGCAAATTAGCGATACCGGCCGCAGCCACACTCCTGACTTTCACGCCGTCCTCGCCCGTGAAGACTGGCAGAACCAGACCATTACCCACCTTAACCGCCTGCCAGCGCATCCCGTTTTCGCCAGCTGGCGCGATGAGCTTGCCGCCCGCGATAACCTACCTTCATCCCGCCGCCGTCAACTGGACGGCGAGTGGCAGTTCTCTTACGCCCGTAGCCCGTTTGCCGTCGATGCGCAGTGGTTGACGCAGGATCTACCGGACTGCCGCGGCACGCCTGTGCCTTCCAACTGGCAGATGGAGGGCTATGACGCGCCGATCTACACCAACGTCCGCTATCCCATCGACACCACCCCACCGCGGGTGCCGGAGGATAACCCGACCGGCTGCTACTCCCTGCACTTTACGGTTGAGGACACATGGCGCGAGAACGGGCAAACGCAGATTATTTTCGATGGCGTCAACTCGGCGTTTCATCTGTGGTGCAATGGCGTATGGGTCGGCTATTCGCAGGACAGTCGCCTGCCGGCGGCGTTCGATCTCAGCCCCTTCCTGCGTCCGGGCGACAACCGCCTGTGCGTGATGGTCATGCGCTGGAGCGCCGGCAGCTGGCTGGAAGACCAGGATATGTGGCGGATGAGCGGCATTTTCCGCTCGGTATGGCTGCTGAATAAGCCGCAGCAACGGCTATGCGACGTGCAGTTGACGCCAGCCCTTGACGCCCTCTATCGCGACGGCACTCTGCAGGTCCAGGCGACCGTCGAAGCGACTGAGGCGGCGCTTGCCGGGCTCAGCGTCGGGGTTAGCCTGTGGCGCGGCGAGGAGCAGATCGCCGCCGGGCGGCAGCCGTTAGGTACCCCGACGGTGGATGAGCGCGGCCACTACGCGGAACGGGTCGATTTCTCCCTGGCGGTGGCGACGCCGGCGCACTGGAGCGCGGAAACCCCGAACTGTTATCGCGCCGTGGTCACCCTGTGGCGCGGCGACGAACTGCTGGAGGCCGAAGCGTGGGACATCGGTTTTCGCCGCATCGAGATTGCCGATGGCCTGCTGCGTCTCAACGGTAAACCGCTGCTGATCCGCGGCGTTAACCGCCATGAGCATCATCATTTGCGCGGGCAGGTGGTCACCGAGGCGGATATGGTGCAGGACATTCTGTTGATGAAGCAGAACAACTTTAACGCCGTGCGCTGCTCGCACTATCCCAACGCGCCGCGCTGGTATGAACTCTGCAACCGCTACGGTCTGTACGTGGTCGATGAAGCCAATATTGAAACCCACGGGATGGTGCCGATGAATCGGCTGTCCGACGATCCGGCGTGGCTGCCAGCCTTCAGCGCCCGCGTCACCCGGATGGTACAGAGCAACCGCAACCATCCGTGCATTATCATCTGGTCGCTGGGCAACGAGTCCGGCGGCGGCGGCAACCACGAAGCGCTGTACCACTGGCTGAAACGCAACGATCCGAGCCGTCCGGTGCAGTACGAGGGCGGCGGCGCGGATACCACCGCCACCGATATTATCTGTCCGATGTACGCCCGCGTCGAACGCGACCAGCCGATCCCGGCGGTCCCCAAATGGGGGATCAAAAAATGGATCAGCCTGCCCGGTGAGCAGAGGCCGCTGATCCTTTGCGAGTACGCCCACGCGATGGGCAACAGCCTCGGCAACTTCGCCGATTACTGGCAGGCCTTTCGCGAGTACCCGCGGCTGCAGGGCGGGTTTATCTGGGACTGGGCCGACCAGGCGATCCGCAAAACCTTTGCCGACGGCAGCGTCGGCTGGGCCTATGGCGGCGACTTTGGTGATAAGCCTAACGATCGCCAGTTCTGTATGAACGGTCTGGTGTTTCCCGATCGCACGCCGCATCCGTCGCTGGTGGAGGCGAAGCACGCCCAGCAGTATTTTCAGTTCACGCTGCTGTCGACCTCGCCGCTGCGGGTGCGCATCATCAGCGAATACCTGTTCCGCCCAACCGATAACGAAGTGCTGCGCTGGCAGGTGCAGGCGGCCGGTGAACCCCTGTATCACGGCGACCTGACCCTGGCGCTGCCCCCTGAGGGCAGCGACGAGATAACGCTGCTCGATAGCCTGATCCTGCCTGAAGGCGCCCGCGCGGTGTGGCTGACGCTGGAGGTGACCCAGCCCCAGGCGACCGCCTGGTCAGAAGCGGAGCACCGCGTCGCCTGGCAACAGTTTCCCCTGCCCGCCCCGCTGGCGCTGCCGGCGCCCACCGTGTCTGCCGGCGCTCCGGATCTTATCGTCAGCGATGAGGTCTGGCAGATCCGCGCCGGTTCGCAATGCTGGACCATCGATCGCCGGACGGGTCTGCTGAGCCGCTGGTCGGTTGGCGGTCAGGAGCAGCTGTTGACTCCCCTGCGTGACCAGTTTATTCGCGCGCCGCTCGACAACGACATCGGGGTCAGCGAAGTAGAGCGTATCGACCCCAACGCCTGGGTGGAGCGCTGGAAAAGCGCCGGCCTGTACGATCTTGAGGCGCACTGCGTCCAGTGCGATGCGCAGCGCCTGGCAAATGAAACCCTCGTCGACTGCCGCTGGCACTACCTGCGCGGCGAAGAGGTAGTGATTGTCAGCCACTGGCGCATGCACTTCACTGCTGACGGAACCCTGCGGTTGGCGGTGGACGGCGAACGGGCGGAAACCCTGCCGCCGCTGCCGCGGGTCGGGCTGCACTTCCAGGTGGCGGATCAGCAGGCGCCGGTGAGCTGGCTGGGTCTGGGGCCGCATGAGAACTACCCCGACCGGCGGAGCAGCGCCTGCTTCGCCCGCTGGGAGCAGCCGCTGGCGGCGATGACCACCCCCTATATCTTCCCGACGGAAAACGGCCTGCGCTGTGATACCCAGGCGCTGGACTGGGGGCGCTGGCACATCAGCGGTCATTTCCACTTCTCCGTTCAGCCATGGAGCACCCGTCAGCTGATGGAGACCGACCACTGGCACAAGATGCAGGCCGAAGACGGCGTGTGGATCACCCTCGACGGCCTGCATATGGGGGTGGGAGGCGATGACTCCTGGACCCCCAGCGTGCTGCCGCAGTGGCTCCTGAGCCAAACGCGCTGGCAGTACGAGGTCTCATTGCGTTGCTTTTAATCCGTGGGGGCGACAGCCCCCACCCCACAAACAGAATAACAAGGGATCATGGTGATGAAATTCTCAGAACTGGCGCCACGAGAACGGCATAATTTCGTCTATTTCCTGCTGTTCTTTTTCTTTTACTATTTCATTATGTCGGCCTACTTCCCGTTTTTTCCGGTGTGGCTGGCGGACGTTAACCATTTAACTAAAACGGAAACCGGGATCGTTTTCTCGTCTATCTCGTTATTCGCCATTATTTTTCAGCCGGTGTTCGGCCTGATGTCGGATAAGCTCGGCCTGCGCAAACATCTGCTGTGGACCATTACGGTATTGTTAATTCTGTTCGCGCCATTCTTTATTTTCGTTTTCTCTCCGCTGCTGCAGATGAATATTATCGCTGGTTCGCTGGTAGGCGGGATCTACCTGGGGATTGTTTTCTCCAGCGGCTCCGGGGCGGTGGAAGCTTATATCGAACGCGTCAGCCGGGCCAACCGCTTTGAATATGGCAAAGTGCGGGTCGCAGGCTGCGTCGGCTGGGCGCTATGCGCCTCGATAACCGGCGTGCTGTTCGGCATCGATCCCAATATCACCTTCTGGATCGCCTCCGGCTTTGCGCTGGTGCTCGGTCTGCTGCTCTGGCTGTCGCGGCCGGAAAGCAGCAACAGCGCCCAGGTTATCGAGGCGCTGGGCGCCAATCGCCAGGCCTTTTCGCTGCGTACGGCGGCAGAGCTGCTGCGTATGCCGCGCTTCTGGGGCTTTATCGTCTATGTGGTGGGTGTCGCCAGCGTCTACGACGTGTTTGACCAGCAGTTCGCCAACTTTTTCAAAAGCTTTTTCGCCAGTCCGCAGCGCGGTACCGAAGTGTTTGGCTTCGTCACCACCGGCGGCGAGTTGCTCAACGCGCTGATCATGTTCTGCGCGCCGGCCATCGTTAACCGCATCGGCGCCAAAAACGCCCTGCTGACCGCGGGCATGATCATGTCGGTGCGTATTCTCGGGTCGTCCTTCGCCTCATCGGCAGTCGAGGTGGTGATCCTCAAGATGCTGCATATGTTTGAGATCCCCTTCCTGCTGGTGGGAACTTTTAAATATATCTCTTCCGCCTTTAACCCGCGCCTCTCGGCCACCCTGTTCCTGATCGGTTTTAATCTGTCAAAACAGCTGTCCGGGGTGGTGCTTTCCGCCTGGGTGGGCCGGATGTACGACACCGTCGGCTTCCATCAGGCCTATCTGATCCTCGGCTGCATAACCCTGAGCTTCACCCTGCTCTCGTTCGTCACCCTACGCGGCGGCAACCGTCTGCTGCCGACCGCAGAGACGCAGAGCCCCGCCTGACTCCAGCGCCCCCGTCAGGGATGACGGGCTTCACTCGACAATCCGCGTCTCCCCGCCGCGATTCTCCAGCGCATAGCGCTGACAAGGCGCCCCGGCGGCGATAAGCTCCGCCAGCTCCGCCGAGTGGCTGGTCAGCCAGATCTGGCTGCAGCGCGAGGCCTCGATAATCAGCCGGGCCAGTGCGGGCAACATGTCGCGATGCAGGCTGTTCTCCGGTTCATTGATCGCCAGAAACGCCGGCGGGCGCGGACTGAGCAGCGCGACGGCGAGGCACAAAAAGCGCAGCGTACCGTCGGACATCTCCGCCGCCAGCAGCGGGCGGCGGATCCCTTCGCGACGCATTTTCAGAGCGAAACGCGAGTGCTCGTTTTCACAATAAAACTGGCAGCCGGGAAAGGCGTCGGCAAGGATTTCATGCAAAATCTCCTCCGCGCCGATCTCGACAATGGTCTGAAAGGCGGCGGCGAGATTCTGGCCATCGCTGTCGAGGACTGGCGAACGGTAACCCACGGCCGGCTGACGCAGCGGCGAATGACGGCCAATCGCGAATTCATGATAAAACCGCCAACGGCGCAAGGTCTCCCGCACTCGCGATACTTCGGGGAAACGGTGCGGCTCGCCAAGCTGACCGAACACCGACTCATTTTCATAAATACTCTCGGTGAAAGTACTTTTCTCCCCGGTGACATCGACGAGAAACGCCGCCTGATTCTTGCGCTGCAGTACGCGGGAGGAAGGCCGGCGGGAGTAGCCGGCCAGCCAGATATTCTCTTCTTTAACGATAGGATCGAGCATGAATTGCGTCGGATAGGGCAATTTTTCAGGGAAGCCTATCTGCAGCTCATAATCGAAGCTGTCGGTCCGGCAGGCAATTTGCAGCCGGCGGGGGTGACGATCGAGGGGCGAACGCTCCCCGGACCACATCATATTCTCCAGACCGCCCTCTTCGCTGATAAACCCCGAAAGCCTGCCCTCAGCGGCAGCGGTCAGCAGGTGGATGGCGTTATAAATATTGGATTTACCGCAGCCGTTAGGGCCGAAGACAATGTTCAGCGGCCCGAGCTCCAGCGCGATATCCTTCACTGAGCGAAAATTTTGAATACGAATGTACTGAATCATTATGCGTCCGGCCCTGGAAATAGAAGGCTGCCACAGTAGCACAGCGGCGCCCGGCACACCCTCTTACGCCCCCTTTCGGGCAGGGTTTAACAGAACATTTTTTTCATTCCACGGGTCAGGGCGACCCGCGTCAGCTTATCGCTATCCTGATGGGCGTCGCTGAATACGCCAAAAAAATAGCGTTCATCGTCAATGGTTTGGCTAACAATTCGGTAGCTCAACGGTTGCCCGGATAGCGCACCGTACTGCGCAGGCGTCACCGAGACCTTGGTCGCGTCATCGGCGACGCTGACCAACAGCCCGTCCGCCTTACCGCCCACCAGCATGACCTTAATTATCGGGTGCACCAGTTCCTCCCGGGATGGCATATAGCGTTGGCGAACCGCAGGGACCGGCGGGCGTGGTGATCGGCAAACAGCGACGCCCGACAGAGTGCGGTATTTAGTACTTTCTTATAGTTCATCACGGCCTTGAGTCAAAAAATAGCGTGCTTAGGCAGGGCTAGATATTGATTATTCGAAATAAAAGATGACAAATGATGAAGGAAAAAAGAGGAATTGTGAATCAGCAAAACGCCGGGTTATTCTTATTTGTCGCTTCTTTACTCGCCTTTATCGGCCCTCACTCAAGGATGTATTGTGGTTATGCGTTTTATTCGCCTGTGTATTATCTCCCTGTTAGCCACCCTGCCGCTGGCGGTACACGCCAGCCCGCAGCCGCTTGAGCAAATTAAACTAAGCGAAAGCCAGCTGTCGGGCCGCGTAGGCATGATAGAAATGGATCTGGCCAGCGGCCGCACGCTGACCGCCTGGCGCGCCGATGAACGCTTTCCCATGATGAGCACCTTTAAAGTAGTGCTCTGCGGCGCAGTGCTGGCGCGGGTGGATGCCGGTGACGAACAGCTGGAGCGAAAGATCCACTATCGCCAGCAGGATCTGGTGGACTACTCGCCGGTCAGCGAAAAACATCTTGCCGACGGCATGACGGTCGGCGAACTCTGCGCCGCCGCCATTACCATGAGCGATAACAGCGCCGCCAATCTGCTGCTGGCCACCGTCGGCGGCCCCGCAGGATTGACTGCCTTTTTGCGCCAGATCGGCGACAACGTCACCCGCCTTGACCGCTGGGAAACGGAACTGAATGAGGCGCTTCCCGGCGACGCCCGCGACACCACTACCCCGGCCAGCATGGCCGCGACCCTGCGCAAGCTGCTGACCAGCCAGCGTCTGAGCGCCCGTTCGCAACGGCAGCTGCTGCAGTGGATGGTGGACGATCGAGTCGCCGGACCGTTGATCCGCTCCGTGCTGCCGGCGGGCTGGTTTATCGCCGATAAGACCGGAGCTGGCGAACGGGGTGCGCGCGGGATTGTCGCCCTGCTTGGCCCGAATAACAAAGCAGAGCGCATCGTGGTGATTTATCTGCGGGATACCCCGGCGAGCATGGCCGAGCGAAATCAGCAAATCGCCGGGATCGGCGCGGCGCTGATCGAGCACTGGCAACGCTAACCCGGCGGTGGCCGCGCGCGTTATCCGGCCCGCAGCACCTCGCAGGCGTGCCGGGCGATATGACTGGCGGCGGCATCGGAGAGATGCCGGTCGGTAATGATGGTGGTGAACCGGGTCAAAGGTAACGCCATGAACGTGGCCACCTGATTGTATTTCGAACTGTCGCACAGCAGGATGCTTCTCGCGCTGACCTGGCTGACGGTCTCCTTGACGGTAACCTTGTTCTCATCAGGGGTGAATATCCCGCGACTGTCCCAGCCGCTGGCGGAGATAAAGGCCGTATCGATAGCCAGGTGGCGTAACGTACGCGCCGCCGATTCGCCCACGCAGGAGCGGTTCTCCCGGCACAGAGTGCCGCCGGTGTGGATCACGCCGCACTGGCTGGCATCGATCAGCAGCTGGGTTATCTCAAAATCATTGGTGACCACCTGGAGATCGTTCCGGTCGAGGATCGCCCGCGCCAGCGCCAGGGTGGTAGTCCCGGCATCCAGATAGATGCAACTGTTTTTAGCGATATGACTCGCCGCCAGCGCGCCGATCGCCTGTTTCTCCTCACTCTGCAGCGTGCTTTTCACCAGATGACTGGGTTCCGCAGCCAGCCGGCTGACGGCGCGCACGCCGCCCGAGACGCTGACCAGCAGCCCCTGCTCCTCCAGTTTACTAACGTCCCGACGGATGGTCATATGGGACACGCCGAGGATCTCCGTCAGCTCGTTAATGCTTACCGCCCCACGCTGCTCCACCAGGGCTAAAATACGCTGATGTCGTTCTATTGGAATCACCGCTCTCCCCTTACCATTTTTTCACACCAGGCGTCACCACCCAGGCTACGGCCCTGGCGACACCCGGTGTTGTTATCGCGCTTTGCCGCTGTTTTTACGCTATTTTAGGGCAAGAATCGCCGTTGCGCAGCCTCTTTCCGCCTGTGAATTTTTTATATTCATGTGGGTTATTCGTGATAACTCTCACATAAATTCACATGATAACGCTTTATTCTATCATTAAATCACATTAATTAACTAATGTTCACAAGGAGACCAGCATGGCTGCACACACTAACGTCTGCGTGATTGGACTGGGTTCAATGGGCATGGGCGCCGCCCGCGCCTGCCTGCAGGCGGGCCTGAACACCTGGGGCGTTGACATCAATCCCGACAACTGTCGCGCACTGCTGGCGGCGGGCGCCAAAGGCGCGGGCCCCAGCGCGGTGCCGCTCGCCGCGGAACTGGATGCAGTTGTGCTGCTGGTGGTCAATGCCGCCCAGGTGCGGGGGATCCTGTTCGGCGAGAGCGGCCTCGCCGCCCATCTGAAGCCGGGCACCGTCGTGATGGTGTCGTCCACCATCGCCTCCGCCGATGCTCAGGCCATTGCCGAGGCGCTGGCGGAGTACCAGCTATTGATGCTCGACGCGCCGGTATCGGGCGGCGCCGTGAAAGCGGCCGCCGGCGACATGACGGTGATGGCCTCCGGGAGCGATGCCGCCTTTGCCCGCCTCGCGCCGGTGCTGGACGCCGTGGCCGGCAAAGTCTACCGCATCGGGAGCGACATTGGTCTTGGCTCGACGGTAAAAATTATCCATCAGCTGCTGGCCGGGGTGCACATCGCCGTTGCCGCCGAAGCGATGGCGCTTGCCGCCCGCGCCGGGATCCCCCTGGAGACGATGTATGACGTGGTCACCCACGCGGCGGGTAATTCCTGGATGTTTGAGAATCGCATGCAGCACGTCCTGGATGGCGATTACTCGCCAAAATCCGCTGTCGATATTTTTGTCAAAGATCTCGGGCTGGTCAATGACACTGCCCGGGCGCTGACCTTCCCGCTGCCGCTCGCCACTACCGCGCTGAATATGTTCACCTCCGCCAGTAATGCCGGATTCGGTCGGGAAGATGACAGCGCGGTGATCAAGATTTTCAACGGCATCACCCTGCCGGGCCATAAACAGTGAGGAGAGACAACATGCAGCTTGGTGTCATTGCCGATGACTTCACCGGCGCCACGGATATTGCCAGCTTCCTCGTGCGCAACGGCATGCCGACGGTGCAACTGAATGGCGTGCCGACCCGCGATCTTCCGCTGACCAGCGAGGCGGTGGTCATCAGCCTGAAAACCCGCTCCTGCCCGGCGGAAATGGCCGTCAGCCAGTCGCTGGCGGCCCTGCGCTGGCTGCAGGCCCAGGGCTGTCAGCAGTTTTATTTCAAGTACTGTTCCACTTTCGACAGCACCGCGCAGGGCAACATTGGCCCGGTGCTGGATGCCCTGCTGGCCGAGCTGGGTGAGACGCGGACGGTGATTTCCCCGGCGCTGCCGGTTAACGGCCGCACGGTCTATCAGGGATATCTGTTCGTCGGCGAGCAACTGCTGAATGAGTCCGGGATGCGCCACCATCCGGTGACGCCGATGGAGGATGCGCACCTGGGCCGCTTAATTGAGCGCCAGGGGCGCGGAAAAGCCGCGCTGATTGCCTGGCCGATTGTCGCCCGGGGGCCGGAGGCGGTCGCCGCCGCGCTGGCGGCAGTCAACGATCCGGCGGTGCACTATGTGGTGCTCGACGCCCTCAGTGAACAGGATCTGCTCACCCAGGGCGTGGCGCTGCGGGAGATGAAGCTGGTCTCCGGCGGTTCCGGCCTCGCCATCGGCCTCGCCCGCGACTGGGCGCAGCGCCATGGCGCCCGGGGTGAAAGCGCTCAGGCCGGCATGCCGCTGGCCGGCCCGGCGGTGGTGCTCTCGGGCTCCTGCTCGGTAATGACCAACAGCCAGGTGGCGGCCTATCGTCAACAGGCCCCCGCCCGCGCCGTCGACTTAAGCGCCTGCTTTACCGATCTGGAGAGCTACGTCAGGACGCTGACTGACTGGGTGGACGCGCAGCGCGATGCGCCGCTGGCGCCGATGATCTATGCCACCACCGAGCCGCAAACGCTGCAGCGGATCCAGGCGCAGTATGGCGACAAGGCCAGCAGCGAACGGGTGGAACAGCTGTTTGCCGCCCTTGCCGCCGCCCTGAAGGCGAAAGGATTTACCCGCTTTATTGTGGCCGGAGGGGAAACGTCGAGCATTGTGGCGCAGACCCTGGGGGTTGAGGCGTTCCATATTGGGCCGACCATCTCCCCTGGCGTGCCCTGGGTGCGTGACACCCGCCAGCCGCTCTCCCTGGCGCTGAAGTCAGGTAACTTCGGCGATATCCAGTTCTTTGCCCGTGCCCAGCAGGAGTTTCGTCATGACTGAGCAACAACTGCGAGAGGAAATGGTGCAGATTGGCGCCTCGTTGTTTAGCCGCGGCTATGCCACCGGCTCCGCTGGCAATCTATCGCTGCTGCTGCCGGACGGCAACCTGCTGGCGACGCCGACCGGCGCCTGCCTCGGCGAACTGCAGGCTCAGCGGTTGTCGGTGGTGACGCTGCAAGGGGAATGGATCTCCGGCGACAAACCGTCGAAAGAGGTCACTTTTCACCGGGCGGTCTATTTGCACAACCCGGCCTGCAAGGCGATCGTCCACTTGCACAGCCACTATCTGACCGCGCTCTCCTGCCTGCAGGGGCTCGATCCGCACAACTGTATCCGCCCCTTTACCCCCTATGTGGTGATGCGCGTCGGCGACGTCCCGGTGGTTCCCTACTACCGGCCGGGCGATGACCGTATTGCCCAGGCGCTGGCCGGGCTGGCGCCCCGCTATAACGCCTTTTTACTGGCCAACCACGGACCGGTGGTTACTGGCTCATCGCTTCGCGAAGCCACCAACAATACCGAGGAACTGGAAGAGACCGCACGGCTGATATTTACCCTCGGCAACCGCGAGATCCGCTACCTGACCGCTGACGAAGTGAAAGAACTGAGATAAAACCATGCCAAAATTCGCTGCAAATTTATCCATGCTGTTTACCGAACTGCCGTTCCTGGAACGCTTTGCCGCCGCTGCCCGGGCGGGATTTGAAGCCGTTGAGTTTCTTTTTCCCTATGAGTATGCCGCCGGGGAAATCAGACAGCGCCTGCAGGAGAACCAGCTGCAGCTGGTGCTGTTCAATACCCCACCCGGCGACGTCAACGCCGGAGAATGGGGGCTCGCCGCAATTCCCGGGAGAAGCGCGGAGGCCCGACGCGATATTGAGCTGGCGCTGGAGTCTGCCTGCCAGCTCGGTTGCCCGCAGGTGCATATCATGGCCGGCGTGGTGCCGCCGGGAGCGGATCGCGCAGACTGCGAGGCCGTGCTTATCGATAATCTGCGCTACGCCGCGGAGTGCTTTGCCCGCCACGACAAGCGGATACTCATCGAAGCACTGAATCCGCAGACCAAACCGGGCTATCTCTACCACAGTCAATATCAGACGCTGGCGATGGTGAAACGGGTCGACAGGCCGAACCTGGCGGTGCAGTTAGATCTGTTTCACGCGCAGAAGGTGGACGGCAATTTAAGCCATCTTATTACCGAATATGCCGGCCAGTATCGCCATATTCAGATTGCCTCCCTGCCCGACCGTCATGAACCGGATGAGGGCGAAATAAACTATCCGTGGCTCTATGCGCTACTGGATAAAACCGGTTATGACGGCTGGATCGGCTGCGAATATATCCCCCGGACAGACACGCTTTCCGGGCTGGGGTGGTTCTCGCCCTACCGGAAAAAATAAACGCCGTTTTCTAAAAAAATAACTCTCTGTACACCTGTTAATACCCGAGGCAAACCTATGTCGACATCGGCGCTGTTACTTATTGCGTTAGCCAGCGTAGTGCTGTTGCTCCTGTTAGTGATCAAAGCGAAAGCACATCCTTTTGTGGCGCTCCTGATCGTCAGCCTGCTGGTGGCATTCGCCACCGGCATTCCGGCAGATAAAATTATAACCACCATTGAAAAAGGCATGGGCGGCCTGCTTGGCCACATCGCCAGCATTATTATTCTGGGCTCAATGCTGGGGGTGCTGATTGAAATGTCCGGCGGCGCCGAATCGCTGGCGAAAACGTTGACCGGCGTACTGGGTGCAAAACGAACCATTGCCGCCTTAACCATTGTGGCTTTTATTCTCGGCACCCCGGTCTTTTTTGAAGTCGGCTTTATCATCATCATTCCGTTAATCTACGGCTTCAGCAAAGTCGCCCACGTGTCGCCGCTGAAGTTTGGCCTGCCGATGGCCGGCGTGATGTTAACCGTCCACGTGGCGCTGCCCACCCATCCTGGCGCAGCGGCTGCGGCAGGCATTCTGCATAGCGATGTCGGTTGGCTGATGCTGGCGGGGATTGGGGTGTCGGTGGTCGTCGGTATCGTGGGCTATTTTGTCGCCCGGTTTATCAATCGGCGCCATTATCATCTGTCGATTAACGTGCTGGAGCAGCAACAAACGGCGGAAGTACCGGATCTCTCGGTTAACGCGCAGCAGACCCGTCTGCCGCCGCCGAATGCGCTGGTTATCGGTGGGCTGATCGTGGTGCCCATCATGCTGATTGTTTCCGGGACGCTGTGTCAGGCGCTTCTGCTGCCGGAAAACGCGGTTCGCCAGCTGATGACCGTCATTGGTACCCCGCCGGTCGCCCTGCTGATCTCCCTGGGCCTGGCCAGCTGGACGCTGGGCATCCGTCGGCGGATGAGCCTGAAAAAGCTGGGCGAAGTCACCGGCAGCGCGATCCCCTCGTCGGCGGACGTGATCCTCGTCGCCGGCGCCGGCGGCGCCTTTGGCGGCGTACTGGTCGCTTCCGGCATCGGTAATGCCTTAGCCGAGGCGCTGGAGACAATACATCTGCCGCTGATGCCCGCCGCTTTTCTGCTATCGCTGGTGCTCAGAGCCTCGCAGGGTTCGGCCACCGTGGCGATCCTCACCACCTCCGGTCTGCTGTCGCAGGCGGTTGTCGGTCTGGAGCCGCTGCAGCTGGTGCTGGTGACGCTGGCGACCTGCTTCGGCTCGCTCGGGCTGTCGCACGTCAACGACGCCGGGTTCTGGGTCGTCACGCGCTATCTCGGACTCTCGGTGCCGGATGGACTCAAAACCTGGACCGTCTTGACAACCATCATGGGGGTGACGGGCTTTCTCATCACCTGGCTGCTGTGGTTTGCGCTTTGATGTTAACCTGGGTGGCTCCGGCCACCTTAACTTCGCCCCGGCACAGGCCCTGACCCACTACCGCTGTCAGACCGCAGACCCGCTGCCGACAGCGTCACCGGGATAAAATAGCGTACGCGATAGCGCCTGTCCCCTGCCTCTTCGCCTTCCGCATGGCGGGTTATAAAACATTCAATGTCATAGCCGTCCCGACGACTTACCCCCAGGGATGGCAGCAGCTCCATATACAGATCGCTGGATAAACGAGCATAACGTGACCAGCTGCCGTAGAATTCAACCCCGACATAAAGCCCTGACCGGGTGGTCAGCGAGCTGTTCATGGCCAGCGCGGGGGGCAGCTTTCCCGCCTCATGACAGCCGACAAAAGCGTTAACCTCGACGTTAAGCTCATTTTTGCTCGCCGCGGCGTAGTCGGAAAGTACGGAAAGCGAGCCTCCGCCAGCGGTGAAAAAACGGTCAACCTTTTGTCTGATGCTCGTCTTAGCGGTGCTTTGCAACACCAAATCCGACAGGCGCAGTTCATACTTCATCGGATAGCCGTAATAGACCTGTTCCGGCAGAGAAAAAAAACGAGCCAGAGGTAGGCTCTCTCCGTCCGGGTGAAACTTTTTCAACAGCTTTGCCGTGTCCCAGTGCGCCGCGCAACGGTATTCACGTGGCGAGAGCGAAAAGCGCTTCTTAAACTCCCGGGAAAAGGTCTGCGGCGAGTCATAGCTTAACTGCCAGGCAATAGCGGCGATCGGTTGCCGAGTTAAGCGCAGACTGACCGCTGCGATGGTCAACCGCCGCAGACGAATATACTGCCCGATGGGTAACTGGCCATACTGGTAAAACACGTCGTACACAAACCGACGCGAATAGCCCATATACTGCGCCAGGTCATCGATCGCAGGGTTACAATAGATATTATCCTCCAGCCACGCCAGCATTTTCAAATAGAGCATCTGCTTCATGAGTACGGCATACATCCTGTATTCTTGTCCTCCGCTAATTTTAACAACAGAGCGCGGCTATCACTAAGCTTTTTATGCATCGCAAAAATAAAAAAACAGCAAACGGCTTTAAATAGTGAAAAATATATGCTTAAGGTTTTGTTTATTAGGAACTTTCGCATATCAATATACCGTTATCTCACTTTCCCCACCAGATATTGCATTAATGGAAAACATCCCTTAGATTACCACGGCTAAAAATAGTACCTGCATCATCATTATATTCTTTAATTTATCCAGATATGTTTTTTAATGCCCACAGGGAAGTTATATGACTAATTTTTTGTTCAATATAAAAAATCACTATTTGCGAGTCGCTATTGCTGAACTGGTTGATGAAGCGATGAAGGCCGCCGGGCGGCCACACTATCAGTTTTCTCAACAATGGGATGCAGGATCGATGGCGCAAGCTGATGTGATATTCACGGAAATGGTCGCGGGGGAGTGGTACTTGTGCCAGGATCTTTTTCAGCATGCCCCGGAACAATATACGCTTTTTATTTTCCCGGACAATGAACACGCTACCGTAGATGAGGGTTTACCGAATTGTCTGCAGCATGCGGTATTTATGCCGCCTCACGCTCGCGTTCAGCGGCTGAAAGATGAGATAGCTAACGCCATTGAGCGTCCGCTGCTACCGCGGCAAGACCCGCCGTTCAATCGTCTGCGGCGTTGCATTAATTGCGCCTGCAGGTCGGTCAGCGACGCGCAAACCAAAGTCATTTACGCGTTCAGTATTGGCCTGAGCCCGCATGAAGTCGCCGCTGCGCTAAATATTAGTCCCAAAACGATTCATTCACATAAAAAGAATATTATGAGTAAATTTAATTTGAATAGCCGTCAGCAGTTTAACAACCTTGTGCAACTGCTCGCCAAACGCTGATACAACTCGTCATTTTATTCTGTCAAACAATCATCTTCTGGAACGGAAAACATACCGTCTCTTGCGCCTTTCCTGAATATAGGAAAAGCCACTCCATAAAGAAATGATGGGACATAAAATCAGACACAAAATAATAAAGAAGTCGCTCATATCAAACCTGACAAAAGAATTTAATTTAGAGTGATAATATTCACTCGATTATATTCAGGCAAGACCAGCGCCTCATTTTTGAGAGTGAGAAATAGAATGGTAGGATAATTCCTGGTAGCGAATATTAACAGGTAAAATAAGACGCAGCGCCAGTGTCTGAGGAGGGAATGAGAGGCCTGTTAGCGTCTTTTTGCATTGAGGATGAGAAAAAGATAGCCAAATGTGTAATTCCCTGTACAGTGAAGGGAATCACAAAGTGAAGCTCGCGTTCCGCGTAGCGGACATCACGGTTGGTTGAATGTTTGTACATATCAGCCTCGCCCTCCTTTAGGGTCAGGCCATACTCATCTTGCATGCTGAGCGCGGATGTCCTTACGCCGCGGGAGCGATCGTAACAACTATGCTAACCACCCTGATTTACCGCAGCCAGGTTCATCCTGACCGCCCGCCCGTCGATCTCGACGCTTTAGTCCATCGCGCCAGCAGTAAAAATTTGCCCCTTGGCATCACCGGCATTCTGCTGTTTAACGGCCTGCAGTTTTTCCAGGTCCTGGAAGGGACTGAGGAGGCACTTGAGTCGCTGTTCAGCGAAATCCAAAGCGACCCGCGTCATCGCGACGTAGTGGAGCTGATGCGCGATTACTCAGCCTACCGACGTTTTCACGGCACCGGAATGCGCATACTGGATCTCCGGCTGTTTGAAACCGATGGCGCGCTGGAGGAAATTCTGCGCTTTAGCACGTTTGGGGTCACCGAACCGGTCAACGACCGGATGTTCCGGCTGCTTAGCGCCTTCATTGCCGACGGCGGCCGCTATTGCCTGCCCGAGCCGCTGCAGCCCTCTCGCTGGATGATGATGCCCGCGTCAGGTACGGCCGCGCCGCAGCACCTGCCCGGTCAACCTTGCCAGTTTGCTCTGCAGGCTATTGTCGAGCCGGCTAAAAAGCGAGTTTCTTCCTTTGAGGCTCTGATCCGCAGCCCAACCGGCGGCTCTCCCGTGGAAATGTTTGCCGCCATTGCGGCGGAGGATCGCTACCGTTTTGATCTTGAAAGCAAAGCGTATGCATTCGCTCTCGCCGGCCAGCTGCCGCTCGGGAAACATCAGCTGGCGATTAACCTGTTGCCCGGATCGCTGTATCACCACCCTGACGCCGTAGGCTGGCTGATGGACAGCCTGCTGGCGGCCGGCCTCAGACCGGATCAGGTACTGATCGAGGTGACCGAAACAGAGGTGATCACCTGCTTTGACCAGTTCCGCAAGGTGCTCAAAGCCCTGCGCGTCGCGGGCATGAAGCTGGCCATCGACGACTTTGGCGCAGGTTATTCCGGCCTGTCGTTACTGACCCGTTTTCAGCCTGATAAAATCAAAGTGGATGCGGAACTGGTACGCGATATCCATATTAGCGGCACCAAACAGGCGATTGTCGCCTCGGTCGTTCGCTGCTGCGAGGATCTTGGCATTACGGTGGTGGCTGAAGGTGTCGAAACCCTGGAGGAGTGGTGCTGGCTGCAGTCGGTGGGCATTCGCCTGTTTCAGGGCTTTCTCTTTTCCCGACCCTGCCTTAACGGCATCGGGGAGATCTGCTGGCCGGTAGCGCGCCAGGCAATGGACCTGTAAGGCCGCGCACCCGGGCATCGTCACTGCCAGTGGGGAAGCTTTTCGCTCAGCGCCGCCAGGGCATATCGTACCGCTTTCGCCACCACGGTCTCACAGTCGCCGGCAAAGCACATCCGTTTGGTTTCAGTCTGGCCGCGAAAATTCCAGGCAAACCATACCGTGCCGGCGGGGGTACCATCTTCCCCGCCCTCCGGTCCGGCGTAGCCGCTGACGGCGATGGCGATATCGGCCCCGGCGAGCGCCAGAATACCAGAGGACATTTCCTGAACGCAGGCTTCGCTGACGGCGCTGTGTACCGCCAGGGTTTCCGCGCGAACCTGCAGCACGTTGCGCTTGGCTTCATCGCTGAAGGCCACTACGCCGGTATCATAAAATGCCGCGGTATCCGCCTGGGCACAGAGCGCTGCCGCCAGATTCCCTCCGGTGCAGGACTCCGCCGTGGTCAGTCGCCAACCGCGCGCGATCAGCGCCCGAGCCACTTCAGCGGTTAGTTCATGCGTACTGTTTGCGTCGCTATCGATCTCGTCAGTCATTCTTCCTCCTCGCCGAAATTGAAAGAAATAGCAGACTCACTGCGTCTGTTAACAGAATAGCATATCGATTTCTTTGTCGTCGGGAGGCCATTTATATTTTCAGGGGGGAAAGGATAAAGGCCCGCAGGGCGGGCCTTTAAGGTAACATCCTCGGAACAACGGTGAATCAAACTTTATGTTCTATCACGCGCCCCTGATTCTCGATCGCAATTTTACGCGGTTTTTCGCTCTCCGGGATCTCCTGGTGGATGGCTATTTTTAAGATGCCGCTATCCAGCTGCGCCTGATTAATTTGGGCGTGTTCAGGAAGAGAGAAACTGAGCTGGAAATTAGCGCGGCGGATACCTTTATAAATCCAGCGTTCACCGCTGTCTGTCGAGGCATCGGTTTCCTGGCGTTTCCCGGAAATATGCAGATTCCCCCCTACGGTTTCTATTTCCAGCTCATCATCTTTCCAGCCAGGCACGCTGACGCTGAGCAGGAAATTGCTGTCGTCGACTTTCTGTAAATCATAAGCCGGTAAAGTGCCCACCGGCGTATCGCCCGTTAACTGGCTGAAAAGACGGTCAATACGATTAAAGCGATCGGCAAAAAGAGAATCAGCAAATACCGGGAGTGCTGACAAGGTTTTGAGTGCCATAATTAACCTCCTGAATATTCATTCAAAAGCTCAACATAAAGGCAAGCATTGCTTGTCCGCTATATAAAATAATATCTAAGGCGCGTTTTTCAAGACCCGAAATAAAAAATTTTTCTTCGCCAGCCTCAGTGAAAAATAAGCATGCCGGTGGCGAAGTTACCCCCGCCCGACGGCGGGGGCTGTGGCGCTTCTGAGTCCCATAACTGATGCTGTTTAACATTCAATAAACAGAAGCGACATGTATATATAACTTGTTTAAGGGGATGTCAACGTCCGAATCGCTCCCCCTTTGCCGTCGTGTATTCTCCCCATGAACAGCGCGTTTAGCAACACGGCTGCCTGTCAGGATCCCCTTGCCAACAGCGGCGCTTCGACGTGGCATTCGCCTTGTTGCCGTCAACCGGACGCCGCTGGTGAAAATATACCCGGCCGGGTAAGGAACCTTTCATCCGACACCGTGCCTAATGATCTGCATACGCACTTTCTGAGGCACCGCCATGACCAGCATTTTTATCTCAACCACCCTGTTCGCCCTCTTCGCGTCGATGTTGATCGGCCTGGGAATGGTGTGGAAAAGCATTTCCAACAATCCTGATAACTGATTCTGTTGTACGCCGTTGCTGTTCACCCTCCGCAGCGGCGGGTCTACCCCGCCCCTTTTTATCAATGACCACCCCAGGTTTCGCTCAGGCGCAATCTCCTCAAGGACCCGCGCCTGCAAAAGGTATTTTTGAAAAAGCAATTCATACAGTGAATAAGTAACTCTGATTAATATATTTGAGACCAGAATTAACGCATGCAATATAAGCAATTTAAGCAGTTTGTGCCAAATTAGCGGTCATGCCCGCGCAACGCTAAAAAATAAGTCATTGATTAATATGCCATTAATTTCACTCGCCAGCTCAAAGTCCAAAATTAGACTTATTGCATTTGTTGATTATTAGAAATATCCTAAAGGCATACGCATTTAATGTTCTCCACTTTAAATGCATGACAACTTTCACGATCGCCATGACTATGCCTGATATTTTAATTAACACTGAAAACATATTTCTTAATCGCGGAATTTGCGAACTGCTTAGCGAGATCGCGAAAGAAGAACACATCCGTGAACCGTATTCCGTTCTGGACTGTTCCACAGATATATTAGGTCCGATTGATATGCTGTTCACAGAAATGGCCGCTGGTGAACATTATCTATGCCACCCGTTTTTCAAAAAACTTCCTCCGCACACGTCTATTTTTATTTTCGTCGCCACCGACAGCGCTTTGCAGGTTGAACAGTTACCACTTTGTCTACGCGATGCCACTTTTATCAGCATGAACAGCGGCTTGCGCCGCGTAAAAAATCAGATTGCAAAACGTCTGACGGAGTCGACAACATCTAGTTGCGGTGGGCTGGAAAAAGACAGCAGACGCTGTGTCAAATGCCCTCGGTTAACCTTGACCAAATCACAACTTTATATTATCGATGCGATCAGAACGGGAATGAACAATCAGCAGATAGCGCAAAAACTGGGCATCAGTCATAAGACGATCTTCTCTCACAAAATCAATATTATGAAAAAATTCCAAATAGCTACCAAACAAGAGTTAACGAGATTCTCATCTGTTGCTCTTGCGCTTTCCGCAGGAAGGATCGGTTAACGTCGGAATTTATTAAAACGCATCTTCATTTTTCTTCTTTCTCTAACATAGGACAGGCCAAAAAACAAAGATGTAAACAATAACACCACCGCCAGGACTAATAATAGTAAGTTACTCATAACAACCTTTTAAAAGATAAAGATGACTTTTTAAATAATAAGGGGTGGATATTTTCAAATACAACCCAGCGACAACCATTTCAAACAAAGGTAAAACTCTGTGCGATAATTCTGAAAGATAATAAAAAGAGTAAAAACGATTTCCTTTATCAGACAGGCGTTAGGGTAATAACGATGAAGCATAAACGGACAATGCCAGGCCTAACGCCCAGCGTGTACTGTCGCGACGTCAGGCAAGATGACGGCCTGAAATAATGGTCTACTAACGTGGAAGGAGCGTGGTATTTGGGCAGGTGAAAACACCGTTTTGCAGCTGATCTATACTGTTAGTCAGACATCACGCTGGAGGTGGCTATGTGCGGACGTTTTGCGCAAGCGCAAAGCCGGGAGGAATACCTGGCGCATCTCGTTGAAGCGGCCGAACGAGATATTGCCTGGGACCCGGCGCCTATCGGGCGCTATAACGTCGCGCCCGGGACAAAAGTTTTACTCCTCAATGAACGCGATGAGCAACTCCATCTCGATGCCGTTTACTGGGGCTATGCGCCAGGATGGTGGGATAAACCGCCGCTGATTAATGCCCGGGTTGAGACTGCAGCCTCCAGCAGGATGTTCAAGCCGCTGTGGGAGCACGGACGGGCGATCTGCTTCGCCGACGGCTGGTTTGAGTGGAAAAAGGAAGGAAATACAAAGCAGCCATACTTTATCCAGCGTAAGGATGGCCAGCCAATTTTTATGGCCGCGATTGGTCGGACTCCGTTCGAACGTGGGGACCATGCCGAAGGATTCTTGATCGTGACGGCCGCCGCCGATCGCGGTCTTGTCGATATTCATGACCGTCGGCCGTTGGTCCTGGCGCCTGAAGCCGCCCGGGAATGGATGAGGCAGGATGTCACCGGCGCGGAAGCGGCGGAGATAGCCAGCATCGGAGCCGTCCCCGCCGACGATTTTACCTGGCACCCGGTAACGCGGGCGGTCGGCAATGTGAAAAATCAGGGGCCCGAATTACTTGCCCCTCTCAGCCCATAACAAACGTAATCAAAGCGGCGGATAACGCATCATGTTCAGCGAAGAGATAATTAAATTTTATACCGCCCTGGAGTAGTGCCGAACATCCGACGGAACAAGGCTATGAAGGCACTCACATTGTCATATCCCAGATCCAGCGCTATCGCCGTCACTGGCTTGCCGGCAGCCAGTAGCTCAAGAGCCCTGAGTAAGCGTATCCGCTGTCGCCATTCATTGAAGCTAAAACCCGTTTCGGCTCGGAATCGTCGCGTGAGCGTGCGTGATGACATGCCGGCCCAGGCTGCCCATTCTTCCAACCTGCGCCCGTCGTCCGGGTTTGCTGACAGCGCCTGCGCGATTCTGAGCAATCGGCTATCTTGCGGCATTGGAAGCCCAAGATTAACCCTGGGAAGGGAACCAATTTCATCAAGAATAACGCCAGCTAAACGTTTTTGGGACGCATTAAGCTCTACACCTTGCCATGCAGCCGCTCGCGTTATCGCTTCACGCAGCAGATTTGTCATTGAGAGAACAGATGGCTTATCAGGTAGCTCGCCACAGGCTTTGGCAGAAACATAAACACTCCATCCTGAATATGGACCGTGCGAGCGCAGGCCGTGCGGAACACCTGGCGGTATCCAGACGGCATGTGTTGCCGGTACCACCCAGCGACAATCACCGCCATCGACCGTAAGTAGCCCACGTATGGCACCGATTAACTGCCCACAGCTGTGATGGTGGCGTGGAGTCTCCCGTATTACCTCAGACTGACGTACCGCGACGAGTAAAGTGGGTCCCTGGGGTGAAAATACCGGTTCGAACGGAATCAATGGATCGTGCATATTGGCGTTTTTGAGGCGTTTAATGTCTTTTATACCGTACTGAAGCCAGTTAGTCGATTGTAAAGTATTCATCACTTTCACAGAGGACTAACCATCAAAATGATTACTATTACTAGGGTATTGGATGACATTATCAACCACCAACAGATACCACTGGATCGGATACTCAGTCGCTATTTTAGTCCCGGTTATCGGCAGCGTACTGATAACAAGTGGGAAGGATTAGATGGCTTTGCTCAGCATGCGCGTAGACTCCGGGAAATTATCGCCTTCGCTAAAATTGAGTTACATGACGAACTTCGTAACGGGAATCTTTATGCCACAAGGCATCGCGTTCTGTGCACCAGGCGCAGCGGAGAAGAGGTGGACATGGAAGTTTATATGTTCGCTGAAATAGATGATTCCGGGCGCTTCATTCGTATCGAAGAAGCCACGCTAATGCTTAAAGGGAGAGAGAGCGATAAAGATTTAGGCAGCGTGAGGTAAAAGAAATATAAGGTTACGACTAGATCAGACAAAAAACCGGGCAGCGCGCCCGGTTATCTTGTCAGACTAAAATTGCCCTACGCACTCAACCCGCGATTTTTCAGCATCGGCTCAATCTGCGGATCGTGTCCGCGCCACTGGCGATACAGTTCAGCTAAATCAGTGCTGTTCCCGCGTGATAAAATCGCCTCACGGAAACGCTGACCGTTCTCACGGGTCAAACCGCCCTGCTCCACGAACCATTGATAGCCGTCGTCGGCCAGCATCTGGGTCCACAGATAGGCGTAATAGCCTGCCGCATAGCCGCCGCCGAAGATATGGGAGAAATAGCTGCTGCGATAGCGCGGGGGGACCGCCGCCAGATCCAGGTTCTCTTCCCGAAGCACCAGCTGCTCAAACGCGTCCACCTCCTCCGGTAATGCCGAGGTCGACAGGCTATGCCACCGCATATCGAGTAACGCAGCAGCCAACAACTCGCTCATGTCGTACCCTTTATTGAAGGTTGCCGCACGCAACATATTGTCGCGTAGCGCCTGCGGCATCGGCTCCCCGGACTGGTAGTGCTTCGCGTAGTGGGCAAACACCTGCGGCTGGCTGGCCCAGTGTTCGAAGATCTGCGAAGGAAATTCGACAAAATCGCGCGGCGTATTGGTCCCCGAGAGACTGGCGTAGCGCTGGCTGGCGAACAGCCCATGCAGGGTATGGCCGAACTCATGAAACAGGGTGATCACCTCATCCCACGACAGCAGCGCGCTCTGCCCTGCCTGCGGGCGGACGTAGTTGCAGACATTGTAGATAACCGGGCGCTGCGCGCGCAGAGTCGACTGTTCGACAAACACATCCATCCATGCGCCGCCGCTCTTTGAGTCACGAGCGTAGTAGTCACCGTAAAACAGCGCCATCCCTTCGCCGTTGTGATCGAAGATCTCCCAGACCCGCACATCCGGGTGATAGACCGGTATATCGAAGCGCTCAACAAAGCGCAGCCCAAAGAGCTGCGAGGCCGTCCAGAAGACGCCGTCGTGCAGCACCCGCTCGAGGGCAAAATAGGGTTTGAGCTGCGCGTCATCAATGGCGTAGGCAGCCCGCCGCACCTGCTCGCTGTAGTAAAGCCAGTCCCATGCCGTCGCGCGAAAACCCCCGCCTTCGTTGTCGATCACCTGCTGGATGTCCGCCAGCTCTCGTTCCGCCCGCGCCCGCGCAGCCGGCGCTATCCGGCGCATAAAGCCCAATGCCTCCGCCGGGGAAGCCGCCATTTGATCGGTCAGCGCCCAGCTGGCGTAATCAGCGGCTCCCAACAGCTCAGCCTGTTGCGCGCGGATCGCCGCCAGCCGCAGTACCAGGTCACGCGTATCATGCTCATCGCCCTGCTGATTGCGGGTCCAGCCGGCGGCGAAGAGATTCTCCCGCGTTTGCCGGTCGCGCAGCGCAAGCAGCTGCGGCTGCTGGGTGGTATTGGTCAGCGTCAGCAACCAGCGGTCGCTAAGCCCTCTTTCACGCGCTGCGTCAGCCGCCGCCGCTATCTCCTCATCGCTCAGGCCAGCCAGTTGATGCCGGTAATCAACCACCAGGCCGCCGCTTTTTGCCGCTCCCAGCAGTCGCTGCTGGAACTGACTTTGCAGCGTAGCCGCTTCGGTGTTCAGTGTGCGCAGCGCCGCCTGCTGCTCGGGAGCCAGCGTCGCCCCGGCATGTACAAAACGTTGCCACGTCAGGATCAGGAGACGATAGGACTCGCTGTCCAGCGCCAGCGCGTCGCGCTGCTCGTAGACGCTGTTCACGCGCTGAAACAAGGCCGCATTAAGCCAGATGTCATTCCCCAGCTCGGCGAGTTCGGCGGAAAATTGTTCATCCAGTGATTGAATATAAGGATTGGTATGGGCGCCAGCCATGGCGAAAAAGACCCGCGTCACCCGCGCCAGCAGCTGACCACTCTGCTCCAGCGCCTCGAGCGTGTTGGCGAAACTAGCCGGCTGCGGATTGTCGATAATAGCGCGAATTTCGGCCCGCTGCTGCCGGACGCCCTCATCAAACGCCGGGCGATAGTGGCTGTCGTCAATCACATCGAACGGCGGCGCCTGGTAAGGCAACGTACTGACGCTAAAAAAGGGGTTTCGTTCGGACATCTTTCTCTCCTGTACAGGCTAATGCTGTAAGATTAGGCCTCTCCTTAAGGGGTCGCAATGATTTCCGTTACCGGTCGCCGCCTGTGCGTGCTATGGTATGAAAACACAAAAAGCGTTGAGGAACAGTAAGATGATTATCATGGTCACCGGCGCCACCGCCGGTTTTGGTGAAAGTATTACTCGCCGTTTTATCGCTAACGGTCATAAAGTGATTGCCACCGGTCGTCGTGAAGAGCGCCTGAAGACGCTGAAAGACGAGCTGGGCGATAACCTTTATATCGCGCAACTTGACGTCCGCAACCGCGCCGCCATTGAGACGCTGATTGCTGACCTGCCGGCCGAGTGGCAGGCTATCGATGTGCTGGTGAACAACGCCGGCCTGGCGCTTGGTCTGGAGCCGGCGCACCGCGCCAGTGTGGAAGACTGGGAAGATATGATCGACACCAATAATAAAGGGCTGGTGTACATGACCCGCGCCGTGCTGCCGGGGATGGTGGAGCGCAATCGCGGCCATATCATCAATATCGGCTCTACGGCAGGCAGCTGGCCTTACGCCGGCGGAAACGTCTATGGGGCGACCAAAGCCTTTGTCCGTCAGTTTAGCCTCAATCTTCGTACCGACCTGCACGGCACCGCGGTGCGCGTGACCGACATCGAGCCGGGTCTGGTGGGCGGCACCGAGTTTTCTAACGTCCGCTTTAAGGGCGATGACGCTAAAGCCGAAAAAGCTTACGAAAATACCCAAGCGCTAACGCCGGAAGATGTGACCGAGGCGGTCTGGTGGGTCGCCACCCTGCCGAAACATGTCAACATCAACACCCTGGAGATGATGCCGGTGAGTCAGAGCTTTGCCGGACTCAGCGTTCACCGTCAGGGCTAACCGTCAGCCACCCGGCCTGCGGGCCGGGTATGGGCGGAAACGCAAAAAACGCGTAAAATAGTGCGCATAACCCCCTAAAAAGTAACCATCAATGGCCGCAGAATCGCAACTGAATCCGACGCAACCCGTCAATCAGCAAATTTATCGCATCCTCCGCCGGGATATCGTTCACTGCCTGATCCCGCCTGGTACACCGCTGTCGGAGAAAGAAGTCTCCGTGCGTTTTGCGGTGTCTCGTCAGCCGGTGCGCGAAGCCTTCATTAAGCTGGCGGAAAACGGACTTATCCAGATTCGTCCCCAGCGCGGTAGCTACGTCAATAAAATCTCATTGTCGCAGGTGCGTAATGGTTGCTTCGTCCGCCAGGCGATTGAGTGCGCGGTGGTTCGCCGTGCCGCCGGCATGATTAACGAAGAGCAACTTTATCAGCTGGAACAGAATCTTCACCAGCAGCGTATTGCCGTTGATCGGCAGCAGTTAAACGACTTTTTCCTGCTCGATGATGAATTTCACCAGAAGCTGTCGATTATCGCCGACTGTCAGCTGGCCTGGGATACGGTGGAAAATATTAAAGCCGCCATCGATCGCGTCCGCTATATGAGTCTGGACCATGTCACCTCTCCTGAGATGCTTCTGCGCCAGCATCATGAGATTTTTACCGCGCTGGAAAAACGCGATGCCGAGGCGGTAGAAAAAGCCATGAGTATCCATTTGCATGAAATCAGCGAATCCGTACTGCTGATTCGCCAGGAGAACCGCGACTGGTTTAGTGAAGAATAAGAGTCAGACGGCTGCCGGCATGGCCGACGCAGCCGTCGTCATTGAAGGGATTATCTAACGACCAATACCGGCGTTTTGGCGTAGCGCAGAATTGACTCGGCGTTGGAGCCCAGCAGATGGGTGGAGATCCCCGGTTTGCGGGAACCAATCACAATGACATCGAACTCTTCGTTGTTACTGATAGCCAGAATTTCGTCACGCACGTTGCCAAAGACTACGCGGGTATGGATCCGCGTCATGGGGATGGCGAACAGTCGCGCCACCTCGCGCATTTTTTTCTCCGACTCTTCTTCCATATAGGCTTCAAACTTACGAATATCCGCCGTAAAACCGCGCAATAGCGAACGGCTGCTGTTCGGCAGAACGTTGAGCAAGGTGATCTCGCCATTTTCGGCCGAAGCGAGAAATTCCGCGTGACGCACCGCTTTATCGCTTAAATCCATTTCAAAGACATCAACAGGCAATAAAATTTTTTTATACATGGCCCGTACTCCTTTTGCAGAGAAAGTTCTTTTTCAATAACTTAACTATGCCATTATTGCGGTGAAATACCAGTCATTGTTCGGAAAAATAACAGCTAATTATCTTTAGTAAATCAGGGAAATATAGAGTTATGTATAGACATTGCGTTCGATCATATTCTGCGTCTGCTAAAACCGATCGCTAGCAAAAAATAGACATCAGCGGAGTATCGTAGAAATAACTGAAGAGCCGGTGTCGACCCCGGGACCGACACCGGAAAAAGATTATTGCGCGGCGGCCCACGCGGCGACGGTAGCTTTAGCCCCCTGCCGCTGCAGCGCTAAGTAGGCGCGGGTCACCGCCGTGACAAAGCGTGACTCCTGCGGCAGTTCGACGCCGAAAATCGCCTCAATACCCAGCAGCGCTTTGACTCGCGCTTCGCCATCGGCGCTGGCAGCCACCGCTTGCTGGATAACCGGCAACAACGGGTCGCATATCTCGATTGCCTGGCCCGCATCGTCAACGCCGCCAACGTAGCGCATCCACCCTGCCACGCCCAGCGCCAGCAGTGTAAAATCACGCTGATGCACCAGATGCCAGCGTATTGAGTCCAGCATGCGCTGGGGCAACTTCTGGCTGCCGTCCATGGCTATCTGCCAGGTGCGGTGCTTCAGCGCCGGATTGCAGTAACGGTCAATCAGCAAACTGGCATAGCGTGACAGATCCACCCCCTGCACCTTCAGCGTTGGTGCCTGTTCGTCCAGCATCAACGACAGCGCCGCGCGACGGTAGTTATCGTCCTGCATACAGTCGTTGATATGCTGATAACCGGCCAGATAGCCGAGATAAGCGAGGAACGAATGGCTACCATTGAGCATTCTCAGCTTCATCTCTTCGAAAGGCACCACGTCGGCGACCAGTTCCGCTCCCGCTTTCTCCCACTGCGGACGTCCGGCAACAAAGTTATCCTCAATCACCCACTGACGGAAAGGTTCGCAGGCCACCCCGGCCGGGTCGCGCACCCCGGTCAGCTGGGTAATTTTATCGAGGGTTTCGGCAGTCACCGCCGGGACAATCCGGTCCACCATGGTCGACGGAAAGGTGACATTCTGCTCTATCCATGCGGCAAGATCCTCGTCTAAAGCCCGAGCGTAGGCGCAGACGACGTTGCGCATCACGTGACCATTTTCCGGCATGTTATCGCAGGACATCACGGTAAAAGCAGGCAGGCCGGCCGCCCGGCGGCGAGATAAGGCCTCCACCACTACCCCCGCCGCCGATTTTGGCTGGTGCGGGTTATGCAGATCGGCGGCGATCAGCGGGTGATCGAGCTGCAGTTCGCCGCTGGCTGGCGAATGGCAATAGCCTTTCTCAGTAATCGTCAGGGAGACAATGGCCACCTGTGGCTGGCACATCGCCGCCAGCACCGCTTCGAGGCCATCAACCCCGGCGTGCAGCGCCTGCTTCACGACACCAACCACGCGCGCGGTCCAGGCGTCGGCGGACATTTCGGCGACGGTATACAGCAGATCCTGCTGCTGGAGATCGGCGATCTGCTGCTCGCCGCCAATCAGATTAACTTCGATGTAGCCCCAGTCGCTGCCGTACTCGCTGGCCAGTATATCGGCATACACAGCCTGATGAGCGCGATGAAACGCGCCAAAACCAAGATGAACGATACGGGGGATCAGTGCGCTGCGATCGTAGGTCGGCAGCGTGGCGTTAGCGGTTAAGAGGGTGTTTTCCATGATGACTCTCGTTGTTATGTAGCCCATCAACCATTCTCGGGGAGAACTCTCGAGGAGAATGCCTTTGTGCCTCAACCATCTCACGCAATTGGTATAACATCTTTGATTTCTGTCAACTACCATACAAGAAGATCTCGCCTGATAAAGCACGGGGCATGTGGCTGCAATCGCCGCAGTGACAGGATAGCGCAGGTAACGGGAGGAGAAGAACATGGCGGCCGCGCGTCCCTGCGGGCCTGCTGTTGACGAATCGCCGAGCGTTGCTAATCGATGCGAGTTTTGACGATAAAGAAGTAGCACAGCGCCCCGGCAAAGGTCACCCCGGCGGCGATCACCAGCGCCAGATTGAAAGAGTGAGTCGTATCCACTACCCAGCCGGTCACGATCGGCGCGAAAGAGGCAAACACAAAGCTGCCGAAGTTCTGGATCGCCGCCACCGAAGCCACTTTATGCTCCGCCACCATTACCTGCACCAGCCCCCAGGCTGACGTCCCGGCAAAATGAACGCAAAACAGCGCCATGGAGATAAAAGCCACCGCCTGGGCTGGCGTGGACGATTGCACCACCAGCAAGGTGCCCAGCGCCGACAGCACCAGACCGATAACAATCGCCGTTTTGCGGGTTTTCGCCTGATCGTAGCCTCTGCGCGCCAGGGCATCGACCACCAGGCCGTTGACCCACATCCCCACCGCCGCGGCAAGAAACGGGATCGCCGCCACCCAGCCGGTACGGGCCAGGCTTAACCCCTGCTGCGCCTGCAAATAGCCGGGCAACCAGGCGATATACAGCCAGCCGGTGTAGTTCACACCGGAAAAGCCGAGGATCATCCCCCAGGTAGTCCGCCGTTTAAACAGAGCCAGCCATTCGCTAAACTTCAGCGCCGGGCGGGCCGCCTCCTCACTGGCCAGATACTGCTGCTCCTCCTCCTGCAGGGTAAACTGCCGACGGTTACGGTAGCCCACATACCAGCACAGGCCGACCACGATCCCGGCTAAACCAATCACCACAAACATCGTTCGCCAACCCCAGGCCAACTGCATGATGACCAGGGCCGGCGGGGCGATAGCCTGGCCCAGCACCGTCGAGGAGTTGAATATTCCCACCGCCGTGCCGCGCTCTCTTTGCGCATACCAGTCGTTGATCGATTTCACGCCGGCAGGCATAAACGGCGCTTCGCCGATCCCGAGGCCAATGCGCAGCAGAATAAAATGCGAGAACGAATTGACCATCCCGGTCAGGGCCTGCATTGCGGACCAGAAAATCAGCCCGGCGCCCAGCACAATCCGTGGCCCCAGGCGATCCAACAAAATACCGGAGGGCAGTTGCGCGAAGCCGTAAGAGAGCGAAAAGGCGGAGAGCAGCACCCCGAACTCGGTGGCGCTAAGGCCCAGGTCGGCGCGTATCGCCTCCCCGGCGACGCTCAGCGAAGAGCGGTCAAGAAAGTTGACGATACCGGCGATAAACAGCAGCGTCAGGGTGATCTTCTGCACCCGACGGATGCGTAACGGCGTCGCCCCGGTCCGGGCGGCAAGAGTCTCGATAGCCATCGTTGTTCCTTACAGAGTCATATGAAATAGGATGTCTGATAAGTAAGGCAACAGGTCGACTACCATACAAGAATTAGGGTTGAAAAAAGCGGCAGGGATCACACATGACGAGCTTAGGCCCGTCCCCACCCCGCCACGATGATTAGCATGCCGCACAGGGCGACGGCCGCGCCCGCCCAGTCATAATGGGTTAATTTGACCCCATCAACGACCCGCAGCCAGAGCAATGCGGTACAAACGTACACCCCACCGTAGGCGGCATATACCCGCCCGCTGGCGGCCGGATGGAGCGTCAGGAGCCAGACGAATAGCGCCAGCGCCAGGGCGGTGGGGATCAGCAGCAGCGGCGTTGCCCCGCGCTTGAGCCATAGCCACGGTAGATAACAGCCGACGATTTCACACAGAGCGGTAGCAAAGAACAGCAGCGTTGTTTTGAGCATTAAAAGATTCGTAAAAGAGACAAAGCGTTGAACCATTCTACGCGATAATGGCCTCTGCCCCACGCTGTTTTGCCGGCTATGCCCGACAAAAGAGCTGTAGTAAACTGAACCTGAGGGTTAACCCATCACTTAAAGGAAATCGTGATGAACATGACACTGAACAAACGCTGGTGCCTGACCGCCATTCTGGCGTTAAGCGCTGTGGTCTACACCTCCAGCTCCTATGCCGCCACCGACCGGCTGGTGATTGAATCTGGCGACAGCGCGCAGAGCCGTCAGCAGGCGTCGATGGAAAAAGAGCAATGGAACGACACCCGCAGCCTGCGCCAGAAGGTGAACAAACGGGCGGAAAAAGAGTGGGATAAAGCCGATGTCGCTTTCGACGCGCAGGATAACTGCCAGAAGAGCGCCAACGTCAATGCCTATTGGGAGCCAAACACCCTGCGCTGTCTTGACCGTCGCACCGGCCGCGCGATCAATCCCTGAGCCGCTCCCTGACCACGCTGGCGCCTGCGGGCGCCGCCTTTCTGTAATCCCTTTTCCGTTTTGACCACAGGAATCTCCATGACCGACGCGCTACACGTCAAACTCCGCCCGCTTGAGCGCGAAGATTTGCGCTTCGTCCACCAGCTCGATAACAACGCCAGCGTCATGCGCTACTGGTTTGAAGAGCCGTACGAGGCCTTCGTTGAGCTCTCCGATCTGTACGACAAACATATTCACGATCAAAGCGAGCGCCGCTTTGTCATCGAATGCAATGGCGATAAAGCCGGACTGGTGGAGCTGGTTGAAATCAACCATGTGCACCGCCGGGCCGAGTTCCAGATCATCATCTCCCCCGACTTCCAGGGAAAAGGTCTCGCCACCCGCGCCGCACGCCTGGCGATGGACTATGGCTTTACCGTGCTCAATCTGTATAAGCTGTATTTAATCGTTGATAAAGAGAATGAAAAAGCGATCCATATTTACCGTAAGCTCGGCTTTATGGTCGAGGGTGAACTGATCCATGAGTTTTTCATTAACGGCGAGTACCGCAACACCATCCGCATGTGCCTGTTCCAGCACCAGTATCTGGCCGAGCACAAAACGCCCGGGCCGTCCCTGCTGAAGCCGACGGCTCAGTAATAATCGATACGGTTTTTAATGGTGTAGTGGCGGGTCAGCGGCGGCTGGACGCTTTCATCGACCACCTGCAGCTCACAGCTCAGCGGATTGTCGTGATCGTCGTAGTCGCAGGTCTGACGCACCGTGCCCAGCGTGCGATCGTTGAAGGTGCTGATGGCGGTATAGTCCAATTTCTTACGCGGATCCTTTGACGGCGTTGAGGCGACGGTAAATCGCTCCTCTTTGGCGGTGGTGGTTTTTCCCAGCGGATAGCCATCGCTGTCATAGCGGTAGGTGGCGGTGGTCTCTTTGCCGCGTGCGCTGATAATAAAACCGTTATCATCCGTCTCCCAACTCACCCCGGCGGCAGGCATCTCCGCCAGCTGACACTTGCCCTGTAGGCGCAGCCGCTTCTCGTGGGTGCGCCCATCGACGTAATAGTTGGCGTCCAGCAGCAGCGTGGCGCCGGTTTTGTTCTCCACATCTTCCAGGGTCAGCAGATCGAAACACCCTTCCCTGGAGAGCTGAGCGCTCACCTTCTTGACCACCACATCGTGTTCATCCAGCAGCGTCTGGCTAAAATCTTTCACCGGCCCGCGCAGGGGATCAAACTCAAACTCATTGGAAAAACTCGCCATCTCCGGGGTGAAGGCGTCCGGGGCGCTTTTACGGTCGCATGCCGTCAGCAGCAGCGCTGCCGGGATCAGCCAATACAATCTTTTCACAGACGATTCCTTTTGTGTACATCCGATCATATTAGCAAATACAATTGTTTACACCAGTTCTGCTATGCTTAAATCTGGATAACATCGATAAGGAGCGTAAGATGAAACTATCCCTCTGCACCGGCGCTGCGCTACTGCTGTGCTCCACGGCCGTACTGGCGGCTCCCGACTCCTGTGAACGGGTCAAAAGCGACATCCAGCAGAAGATCATCAACAATGGCGTACCGGAAACCGCCTTCAGCCTGGCCATTGTGCCAAACGATCAGGCAGACCAGCCCGGGGTTCAGGTGGTCGGTCATTGCGCCAACGACACCTTCAAAATCACCTATACGCGTAACAGCGACAGTCCCGCCGAAAACGACGCTCAGTAAGCCCTCTTCGGTTTCAAATGAAAGATCTTATCCCTGCATTGACCAGGGATAAGGTCTACTGGCTACCCATAACGTATTATCGCTCACCCCTGCGTCTGTTAATGACGTGGCGGTCCTTCTCCGCACAGCATAACTATCATGGAGTGAGCAATGTCGAATCAGGAATCTCCCGGCGGCGTCAGCCGACGCGCGCTACTAAAATCTACAGCCCTCGGCTCCCTGGCGCTGGCCGCCGGCGGGCTGACCCTGCCCTTTACGCTGCGCCGCGCCGCGGCGGCGGTACAACAGGCTACCGGCGACAACACCCGCATTGTCTGGGGCGCCTGCTCGGTTAACTGCGGCAGCCGCTGCGCCCTGCGGCTGCACGTGCGTAATGATGAAGTGGTTTACGTCGAAACGGATAATACCGGCGACGACCGCTACGGCGACCATCAGGTCCGCGCCTGCCTGCGCGGGCGTTCGATTCGCCGGCGCATTAATCATCCGGATCGCCTTAACTATCCCATGAAGCGCGTCGGCAAGCGCGGAGAAGGCAAATTTGTCCGCATCAGCTGGCAGGAGGCGCTGGATACCCTCGCCGACCGCCTGAAGAGCGTGGTAGCACAGTATGGCAACGAAGCCGTATACATTAACTACTCTTCAGGGATCGTCGGCGGCAACATCACCCGTTCGTCGCCTTCCGCGTCGCCGGTGGCGCGTTTAATGAACTGCTACGGCGGCTCGCTTAACCAGTACGGTACCTACAGTACTGCGCAGATTGCCTGCGCCATGCCCTACACCTACGGCAGTAACGACGGCAACAGCACCTCGGATATTGAAAACAGCAAGCTGGTGGTGATGTTCGGCAACAATCCGGCGGAGACCCGGATGAGCGGCGGCGGCATTACCTGGTATCTGGAGCAGGCCCGCGAGCGCTCTAACGCGCGAATGATCGTCATCGATCCGCGCTACACCGATACCGCCGCCGGTCGGGAAGATGAGTGGATCCCCATTCGCCCCGGCACCGACGCCGCGCTGGTGGCCGGTATCGCCTGGGTGTTGATTAACGAAGATCTGGTGGACCAGCCTTTCCTTGATAAATACTGCGTTGGCTACGACGAGAAAACGCTCCCGGCCGGGGCGCCGGCGAATGGTCACTACAAAGCCTATATCCTCGGCGAGGGCGACGACGGGATCGCTAAAACGCCGCAGTGGGCCTCGCGTATAACCGGTATCCCCACCGATCGCATCATTAAGCTGGCGCGCGAAATCGGCATGAGCAAGCCGGCCTACATTTGCCAGGGCTGGGGGCCCCAGCGCCAGGCCAACGGCGAACTCACCGCCCGGGCGATCGCCATGCTGCCGATCTTAACCGGCAACGTCGGCATCAACGGCGGCAATAGCGGCGCCCGCGAATCAACCTACACCATCACCATTGAGCGCCTGCCGGTACTGGAAAACCCGGTGAAGACCGCCATCTCCTGCTTTACCTGGACCGACGCCATCGCGCGCGGTCCAGAGATGACCGCCAGCCGCGATGGCGTACGCGGAAAAGAGAAGCTGGATGTGCCGATCAAGTTCCTGTGGAACTACGCGGGCAACACCATCATCAACCAGCACTCCGACATCAATAAGACCCACGAAATTCTGCAGGATGAAAGCAAGTGCGAAACCATTGTGGTTATCGACAACTTTATGACCTCGTCGGCGAAATACGCCGACCTGCTGCTGCCCGACCTGATGACCGTTGAGCAGGAGGATATCATTCCTAACGATTACGCCGGCAATATGGGCTATCTGATTTTTATTCAGCCCGCCACCTCAGCGAAGTTCGAACGCAAACCGATTTACTGGATCCTAAGCGAAGTGGCGAAACGGCTCGGCGACGACGTGCATCAACGTTTTACCGAGGGACGTACCCAGGAACAGTGGCTGCAGTATCTGTACGCCAAAATGGTGGCGAAAGATCCGGCGCTGCCGGCCTACGAGGATCTGAAGCGAATGGGCATCTACAAGCGCAAAGACCCGAACGGCCACTTCGTCGCCTATCGCGACTTCCGGCGCGATCCTGAAGCGCATCCGCTCAAAACCCCGTCCGGCAAAATTGAAATCTACTCCAGCCGACTCGCAGAGATTGCCGCCCGCTGGCAGCTGGAGAAAGACGAAGTTATCAGCCCGCTGCCGGTCTACGCCTCCACATTTGAAGGCTGGGACGATCCGCTGCGCAGCCAGTATCCGCTGCAGCTGTTTGGTTTCCACTATAAAGCGCGCACCCATTCCAGCTACGGCAACGTTGATGTATTACAAGCGGCCTGTCGCCAGGAAGTATGGATCAATCCGCTTGACGCGGAAAAACGCGGGATTAAAAACGGCGATATGGTGCGCGTTTTTAATCAGCGCGGCGAAGTCCGTCTTCCGGCGAAAGTGACGCCACGCATCATGCCGGGGGTCTCGGCGATGGGCCAGGGCGCCTGGCACGACGCCAATATGACCGGAGATCGGATCGACCATGGCGCCTGCATGAATACCCTGACCACCCACCGCCCGTCGCCGCTGGCGAAGGGGAATCCACAGCATACCAACCTGGTCGATATCGAGAAGGTTTAAGGAGTAAACCATGAGCACGCAATATGGATTCTTTATCGACTCCGCTCGCTGTACCGGATGCAAAACCTGCGAGCTGGCCTGTAAGGACTACAAGAACCTGACTCCGGAGGTCAGCTTCCGCCGCATCTATGAATATGCCGGCGGCGACTGGCAGGAGGACAACGGCGTCTGGCAGCAGAACGTGTTTGCCTATTACCTCTCCATCGCCTGTAACCACTGTGAAGATCCGGCCTGCACCAAGGTCTGTCCGAGCGGCGCGATGCATAAGCGCGAAGACGGTTTTGTGGTGGTCAACGAAGAGGTATGCATTGGCTGCCGCTACTGCCATATGGCCTGCCCGTACGGCGCCCCACAGTACAACGCCGACAAAGGCCATATGACCAAGTGCGATGGCTGTCACGAGCGCGTCGCCGAGGGGAAAAAGCCGATCTGCGTCGAGTCCTGCCCGCTGCGGGCGTTGGATTTCGGGCCGATTGCCGAACTGCGCGCTAAGCACGGCCAGCTGGCCGCGGTAGCGCCGCTGCCGTCGGCGCACTTTACCCGGCCGAGTATCGTTATCAAACCTAACGCCAATGCCCGGCCGTGTGGCGATACCACCGGTTACCTGGCGAACCCGAAGGAGGTGTGAGATGGGAAACGGATGGCATGAATGGCCGCTGGTGCTGTTTACGGTGCTGGGTCAGTGCGTGGTCGGCGCGACCATCGTCAGCGGTCTTGGCTGGCTGGCGCTGGGGGACCAATGGGAAGCCCGGCGGCGGCTGGTGCGCAATATGTTTTTTATCTGGCTGCTGATGGGCATTGGTTTTCTTGCTTCGGTGATGCATCTCGGTTCACCGCTGCGCGCGTTTAACTCGCTGAACCGCATCGGCGCCTCGGCGCTGAGCAACGAAATCGCCAGCGGCGCTCTGTTCTTCGCCGTGGGCGGATTCTGGTGGCTGCTGGCGGTGCTGGAAAAAATGCCGGCGACGCTGGGTAAAGTCTGGCTGGCGATCGCCATGCTGTTAGGGCTGCTGTTTGTCCTCGCAATGACCCGGGTTTACCAAATCAATACCGTGCCAACATGGTACAATGGCTACACCACCAGCGCGTTCTTTCTGACGGTGCTCCTCAGCGGGCCGCTGTTTGCCGCCCTGCTGCTGCGGCTGGCGAAAGTCGACTTTAACGGCTGGTTTTTTGCCGGACTGAGCGTGGCCGCGCTGGTCATCAGCGCCGCAGTTATCATTATGCAAAGCGCCGGGCTCAGTACCCTTCACAGCTCGGTTCAGCAGGCGGCCACCCTGCTGCCAGAATACGGCAAACTCCAGGCGCTACGCCTGGTACTGCTGGCGCTGGGCCTCGGCTGCTGGCTATGTCCGCTGATCCGCCGCCAGCCGCCGCGCGCTACGGGGCTGCTGATCGGCCTGCTGCTGGTCTTGATCGCCGAATGTATTGGCCGCGGCCTGTTTTATGGTCTGCATATGACCGTCGGTATGGCGGTTGCCGGTTAATGAGACGGCGCGCAGGCGCGCGCCGCAGAAAGGAATAAGTGATGATGCCGATCCCAAATCGCGACGCCGTCGCGTTAAGCGCCCGCACCCTGGGCGCGCTGTTCTCTTATGCGCCGAATAGCGCGGAAATTGCGCCGCTGGTCGCCGCCTTCCAGGACGGGAGCTGGCAGCAGCAGTGGCCCTTCCCGGTCGCAGCCCCGCTGGCGTCAGGGTTTGCCGCATCGGCTGAAGAAACGTTGCCGGAAGCCTGGCAGCGCCTGTTTATCGGGCCATGGGCCCTGCCGGCGCCGCCCTGGGGCTCTGTCTGGCTGGATAAAGAGTCTGTGCTGTTTGGCGATTCCACGCTGGCTCTGCGCCAGTGGATGCGCGAGAACGGTATCGCGCTGGAGGCCGATGGCAACGAACCGGAAGATCATTTCGGCACCGTGCTACTCCTGGCGGCATGGTTGTGCGAAACGGAGCAGGATGCGTTGTTCGCTCAGCTGCTGGCCTGGCACCTGCTGCCGTGGTCCGGGCGTTTCCTGAGTGTCTTTGTCGACCATGCCGCCCACCCCTTCTATCAGGCGCTGGGTCAGCTGGCGCAGGCGACTCTGGCGCAGTGGCAGGAGAATCTGCCGATCGCCGTGGCGCAAAAACCGCTCTATCGTTAACCCTTCGCCGCGCCGGTATCCGGCGCGGTTTTATTTTGCCGCTTCCCAGCCTTTCACCCGCACTTATCGCTTTTGCATCTAAGGTTATTCCCTATCACAATAAGCCAATGTTTTCTGAACCTCGCCGTGACTAATGCATCGTCTTCATCCCTATCCTGATGTGCAGGTGATGTTTCGCCGCCTGCTGATCGCCACCCTGATTGGCCTTCTCGCCGCCCTGGCGGTGGCGCTGTTTCGCCACGCTATGGTGGTGCTGGAAACGCTGTTGCTCAGTAATGACAGCGGGAGCCTGGTCAACGCCGCACAGTCGCTGCCGGCGTGGCGTCGGCTGGTTACCCCCGCGCTGGGCGGCCTGACGGCGGGAACCTTACTCTGGCTCTGGCAACGAGGCAGCGTCGCGCGTCCGCATGCCGCCACCGATTATATGGAAGCCCTGGAGACCGGCGACGGCTGTTTCGATACGCCGGCAAGCCTGGTGAAATCGCTGGCGTCATTGCTGGTCGTGGTGACCGGCAGCGCGATTGGCCGGGAAGGCGCCATGATCCTGCTGGCCGCGCTGGCGGCCTCGCTGTTTGCCCGTCGCTTCACGCCGCAGAGTGAATGGAAGCTATGGGTCGCCTGCGGCGCGGCTGCCGGGATGGCCAGCGCCTATCATGCCCCGCTGGCCGGCAGCCTGTTTATTGCTGAAATTCTCTTTGGCACGCTGATGCTGGCCTCGCTTGGGCCGGTGGTGATCTCGGCGGTGATCGCCCTGCTGTTGACGCAGTTTCTTAATGGCGGCGCCGCGCCGCTTTATCACGTCGTGTTACAGCAAAACCTCAGCGCCCTGCACTATGGCTTAATGCTGGCGACTGGCCTGCTGGCCGGGCTGTGCGGGCCGCTGTTTATCTGGCTGATGGACTACAGCCACCGCGGGTTCGTTAAACTGAAGCTGGCGCCGCCGTGGCAGCTGGCGCTGGGCGGGCTAATTGTCGGCGGCTTATCGCTCATCACCCCGGCAGTATGGGGCAACGGCTACAGCGTAGTGCAAAGCTATTTGCTGCTGCCGCCGTCCGGTGCGCTGCTGGTGGGCGTATTTATCTGCAAACTGCTGGCGGTGCTGGCCAGCAGCGGCTCCGGCGCGCCTGGCGGGGTCTTTACCCCGACGCTGTTTGTCGGCCTGGCGATGGGCATGCTGTTTGCCTGCTTCAGCAGGCTGTGGCTGCCGGGAAGTGAAGAAATGGCCATCATGATGGGTCTGACCGGCATGGCGGCGTTTCTGGCCGCCACGACCCATGCGCCGATCATGTCAACCCTGATGATTTGCGAGATGACCGGGCAGTATACGCTGCTGCCCGGCCTGCTGATAACCTGCGTCGTGTCGTCTGTGCTGTCGCGGACGTTACGCCGGGATTCGATCTATCGCCATCACGTTGCCGAGCATGTCTAAGTCGACGTAGCGGCTCAGCTCACGCTGTTCGGCGCGCGGCAGATAAGGCAGCTCGCCGATCAGCGGCGCCGGCAGCTTTTTGCTGAGGACATCGATGATTTCGGCGTAGTGCGCCAGACCGGGGTTGATCCGATTGGCCACCCAGCCAATCAGCGGTAAACCGTCATTGGCGATCGCCTGGGCTGTCAGTAGCGCATGGTTGATGCACCCCTCCTGGATCCCCACCACCATCAGCACTGGGAGCTGCTCCTGAACCACCCACTCGGAGAGCGGCCGCAGGTCGTTCATCAGGCTGCGCCAGCCGCCGGTGCCTTCAACCACCACGTGTTCGACCTGCGCGGCCAGACGCTGCAAACCATCGGACAGCAGACCGTAGTTGATCGGGCAGCTATGCGCCACGCTGCTCTCGTCTTCGCTTAAGGCGATGGGGTTGACAGCCTCATAAGGTAACGCCAGCGTGGAGACGCTCTGCAACACCAGCGCATCTTTGTTACGTAAACCGTCCGGCGTCTCTTTGCTGCCCTTCGCCACAGGCTTATACCCGGCCACGCTTTTGCCTCTGGCAGCAAGTGCCTGCAACAGCGCACGGGAAACCACTGTCTTCCCGACAGAGGTGTCTGTACCTGTAATAAAGAAACGCTTAAACATCACTAACCCCACAGTTTTGTCGATGAAATATACGGGAGAGAAATAATCAACAGTGGGCAAAGTCTACGTGAAGCCGTCTGAGGTCAGCTTGAGATAGCGCAATTTTTGGTGTGACTATGAAAAAATGTTAACCCTGTAACAGTCGTATGAGTAAGGATCCGTTATAGAGCGCATCTTTGACCAGCGCCGCGCCAGCCATCGTTCCGCGGTTGGAGAACTGAGTACTTTCAACGGTAATATGCCGGCTATAGGCTGGGAGAGATTGTTGCCGAATACAGCTGGAAATTGCCGGAAAAAGAATTTCTGCCGCCAGATTGAACGGCGAGCCAATCAGAATTTTCTGCGGATTAAACAGATTGACCATGATCGCCAGAATCCGCCCAACGTGATTACCCACGCCGCTGATGATGTCCCGGGCTAACAAATCGCCCTGCAGCGCCGCCTGACAAAGCCACTCCACGCTCAGCGGACGCTGGTGCAGCAGCGAGCTCATCGACTGCGCCATGCGCATCTGCGCCAGCTCCAGCACGCTTTCTACGCTGGCAATCGTCTCCAGGCAACCATGGTTGCCGCAGTAACAGCGTTTGCCGTAGGGATCGACCTGGGTATGGCCAATCTCCACCAGGCTGCTGCTGCCGGCGTGCAGCAGGCGCCCATCGGTGATCACCCCGGCGCCGACGTTATGATCGATGACCACCTGAATGACGTCCCGGGCGCCGCGCGAGGCGCCAAACAAAGATTCCGCCATAGTCCAGGCGCTGATGTCATGCTGAATATAGACTGGCACCCCGGTATGATTGGCCAGCGCTTCGCCGAGCGGGACATCTTTAACATCCTCATAAAACGGCATGCGATGAATAATGCCATTTTCGGTATCGATAATACCGGGCATCGTCATGGCGATGGAGGTAAGGCGTTCCAGCTTCTTTTGATGGCGAATAAAGAAGCGATCAATATGGTCGATAACGCGCGTCAGAAACGGCGTGCTGTCGGTGAGCGCCAGCTCCAGCTGATCCTCCACCACCAGCTGACTGCTTAAATCACGCAGCGAAAGATGGATCTCACCGCGGCTGATGCGCACCGCCAGATAGTGCCATGCCTCGGTCTCCACCATCAGCCCCACCGCCGGGCGGCCGCGGCTGCCGGGCTCCTGGATCTCGGTCTCCTGAACCAGATGCGCTTCCAGCATTTCGCGGACGATTTTGGTGATGCTGGCCGGCGCCAGTTGCGCAAATCGGGAAAGGTCGATACGCGATACCGGGCCGAGCTGATCAATCAGGCGATACACGGCGCCCGCATTGGTCTGCTTTATTTGATCGATATGGCCTGGTTGACTATCCGCTACCACCATTGACTCCCTTATTTTCGCGCTTCGAAATAAACTTTCGGCTATGGTGAAGCACTTCGACGGTGAACGTCAAATTTTTACTTAGCCTTGTGATTTACCGCACATTTCCAGCCCCTTTTCGCCTCAATTATGCTCGCTTTTCCAGGAGAGCAGCGCCTCACGAAAGCGTTTTGCCAGTGCCCCTTGCTCATGGTGTTTAGACCACACCAGCCACATCTCCGATACCGCATCCTGTTCGTCGATCGGCAGCCAGCGCATTTCACTGAGCTGGACGCGCTGAAAGGAGGCCGGGAGGATCGATACCCCCAGGCCGGCGGCCACCAGACCAATAATCGTCATTGCCTCCCCCACCTCCTGGGCAATCTTCGGCGTGTGGCCGTAGCGGCGCAGCAAGCCGAGGATGTCGTCATACAGGCCAGTGCCGACGTGCGGGTCGAAAAAGACGAAGGGCTCGCGCGCCAGCGCCGCCAGGCTGACCGAGGGCTGGCGGGCCAGCGGGTGATTCGCCGGGACCATCGCCAACAGCGGCTCGCGCAGAACCCGCTCCCACGCCAGGGTGTCCGGCAGTTGAGTATTGCGCAGCAGCCCCAAATCCAGAGCCCCCTCGCTCAGGGGCACTATCTGTTCGCGGGTGTTAGTCTCGCGGGTGAGAATATGCACATCCGGATGGCGTTGGCGAAACATCGATAGCGTATCGGAGACGGCCTTAATAAAAGGGGCTGAGGAGGTAAAGCCGATGCGCAGCTCACCCGTTTCGCCATGGTGTAGACGGGCGGCGCGAGCAGCCGCCTCATCCACCTGGGCGAGGATTTGTCGGCTATCGGCGAGAAACTGCTTTCCGGCCGCCGTCAGGCTGACGCTGCGGTTGGTACGGGCAAACAGGCGAGCGCCGGTCTGCTGCTCAAGGATCTGAATCTGCTGGCTTAGCGGTGGTTGAGAGATGTTCAGTCGCGCCGCGGCGCGGCCAAAATGTAGCTCCTCGGCGACGGCGACAAAGTAGCGCAAATGACGCAACTCGATATTCATATTTAAAACGTCTTATTTGAGATTATTAATATATTAGACAGAATATTTACATTTTCATACCCTAAAAATGTGAGCTGAATGGTCACAACACTCTGTTGGTAAGCAGCAACTTCTACGCAAGGAATTCTCTGTGAGTCGTACAACAACCGTTGACACCGTGCCGGCGGGCGAGGTCAGCGTCGCTGGTGCATCCCGCCCGGATCCGTTTATTAAACGTGGCACCCCGCAGTTTATGCGCGTCACTCTCGCGCTGTTCTCCGCCGGTCTGGCCACCTTTGCCCTGCTCTACTGTGTGCAGCCGATCCTGCCGGTGCTGTCGAACGAGTTTGGCGTGTCGCCGGCCAGCAGCAGTATTTCGCTTTCAATTTCCACGGCGATGTTGGCGGTGGGCTTGCTGTTTACCGGCCCGCTGTCGGACGCTATAGGCCGCAAGCCGGTGATGGTCACCGCCCTGCTGCTGGCCGCCTGCTGTTCACTGTTGTCGACTATGATGACCAGCTGGCACGGCATCCTGATTATGCGCGCGCTCATCGGCCTGTCACTGAGCGGCGTAGCGGCGGTCGGCATGACCTATCTGAGCGAGGAGATCCACCCCAGTTTCGTCGCCTTTTCGATGGGACTCTATATCAGCGGCAACTCCATCGGCGGCATGAGCGGCCGCTTGCTGACCGGGGTCTTTACCGATTTCTTCGGCTGGCGCGTGGCGCTGGCGGCGATCAGCGGCTTTGCGCTGGCCGCGGCGATTATGTTCTGGCGTATCCTGCCCGAGTCGCGCCATTTCCGCCCGACCTCGCTGCGACCGAAAACGCTGCTGATTAACTTCCGTCTGCACTGGCGCGACCGTGGCCTGCCGCTGCTGTTCATCGAAGGTTTTCTGCTGATGGGCGCTTTTGTCACCCTGTTTAACTATATTGGCTACCGGCTGATGATGTCGCCGTGGTCGTTAAGCCAGGCGGTGGTAGGCCTGCTGTCGGTAGCTTATCTCACCGGGACCTGGAGTTCACCGAAGGCAGGGGCCATGACCGTACGCTTTGGCCGCGGGCCGGTGATGCTTGGCTTTACAGCGGTGATGCTCTGCGGCCTGCTGCTGACGCTCTTTTCTTCCCTGTGGCTTATTTTCATCGGCATGCTGCTGTTTTCCGCTGGCTTCTTCGCCGCGCATTCCGTCGCCAGCAGCTGGATTGGCCCACGCGCCCGCCGCGCCCGCGGTCAGGCGTCATCGCTGTATTTGTTCAGCTATTATTTGGGTTCAAGTCTTGCCGGGACGTTAGGCGGGGTATTCTGGCATCACTACGGCTGGAACGGCGTCGGTGGGTTTATCGCGCTGCTGCTCCTTGCCGCGCTGTTGACCGGCACCTGCTTACATCAGCGACTGAAATAGTCGCGTGTGACGTGGCCTGCGGGCCACGTTTCACCACATGCCCATTATGGAAGACAAGCCCATCAGCTCTCTGACGGCATCAACGGACAGTAGTGCAATAAACAGCCAGGTGAACGGATTCATAAACCACCCCCGAACCTCCAGACCTGTGTAATCGATCACAGTTTAGTACCGATATGTTACCGTTTTCTGTCACACCGATCACAGAGGTGAGCTTATTCTCCCGCCATGTGTCTTTCCCTTCCCCTGTGCGCAACGCTCGACCCGCCGGGCGTATCAGGATAGTGTAGAGGCAAAGCGATAATCTCTTTATTCACCTGTCACGGACCGAACGCCACTATGACTGAAAATACGCCTTATCAGCAGCTTACCCGTACCTTTCAGCGCCTGTCGCGCTTTTCGCATCTCGCCGCCATCGCCGGCTGGGATATGTTCGCGATGATGCCCCCGGGCGGGAGCGTCGCCCGCGGCGAAGCGCTGGCCGAGCTCGGCGTGCTGCAGCATCAGATCCTGACCGATAAAAAAGTGGGACAATGGTTACAGGAGGCCCGCCAGCAGGATCTTAATGATGTTGAACAGGCCAACCTGCGGGAAATGCAGCGTCAGTACGATCAGGCGGCGCTGCTGCCGGAGAGCCTGGTGGAAGCAAAATCGCTGGCCGGCAGCCGCTGCGAACATGCCTGGCGCAGCCAGCGTCCCGCCAATGACTGGACGGGCTTTGCCGACAACCTACGCGAGGTGGTCAGACTGAGCCGTCAGGAAGCGCAGATCCGCGCCGATGCCAGGGGCGGCTCACGCTACGACGCGCTGCTGGATATTTTCGAACCGGATATGACCAGCGCGCGGCTGGACAGCCTGTTCGCCGATCTCAAATCGTGGCTACCTTCCCTGCTTAGCCAGGCGGTGGAGAAGCAGGCGAAGCAGACGCTAATCGCCCCGCAGGGGCCTTTCCCCATTGCTGAACAACGGGAGCTGGGCCTGCAGGCGATGCGTATCCTTGGCTTTGACTTCGACGGCGGGCGCCTCGACATCAGCGCCCATCCGTTCTGCGGCGGCGTACCCCAGGATGTGCGCATCACCACCCGCTACAACGAAAACGACCTGCTCAGCGCTCTGTTCGGCGTGATCCACGAAACCGGCCACGCCCGCTACGAGCAGAATCTACCTCGCCCGTGGGTCGACCAGCCCGTAGGACTCGCCCGCTCCACCGCTATCCACGAGTCGCAGAGCCTGTTTTTTGAAATGCAGCTGGGACGCAGCGAGCGTTTTCTTAATCGCCTGTTACCGGCGGTGCGCGAGCGGTTTGGCGATCGGCCGGCCTTTAGCCAGGACAACTTTGTCGCCTGGAATCAGCAGGTGAAACCCGGCTTTATTCGCGTCGATGCCGATGAGGTGAGCTACCCGGCGCATGTCATCCTGCGTTATGAAATTGAACGTGCGCTGATCGACGGCGAGGTTGAGGTAGATGATATCCCGTCGCTGTGGGACGAGAAAATGCAGCACTGGCTGGGGCTGTCGACCACCGGCAACTATCGGGATGGTTGCATGCAGGATATTCACTGGACCGACGGCGGATTCGGCTATTTCCCTTCCTATACCCTGGGTGCGATGTATGCCGCGCAGTTGATGGCCGCGGCCCGCCGCGCGCTGCCGACATTAGATCGCGATATTGAGGAAGGCGATTTAAGCGCCCTGTTCGACTGGCTGCGGCAGAATATTTGGCAGCATGGCAGCCGCTTCACCACCTCGCAGTTGATTCAGCAGGCCACCGGTGAGGATCTTAATAGCCGCTACTTCCGCGAGCACCTGACCACTCGCTACCTGTAATCATACGCGCCGGGCTACCCGGCGCGTCCTGTCGTTCCCGCCTTGTACATTCGGTTACACGCCGATACCAAACACTCACGGAAAGCTCGAAAAGACAAGCATATAGTGATTTCACCGGCCCCGCAGTGGGGTTGAAATTAAGAAAACTTTTCGAGGATATCAGAATGAAAAAAGTATTAGCTCTGGTCGTTGCCGCTGCTATGGGTCTCTCTTCCGCCGCTTTCGCTGCTGACGCAGTAAGCACCACTCAGGCACCGGCTGCCACCCACAGCACGGCTGCCAAGACCACCCATCACAAAAAACACCACAAAGCCGCGGCAAAACCGGCCGCAGAGCAGAAAGCTCAGGCTGCCAAAAAACACAAAAAAGCAGAAGCTAAACCAGCCGCTGCTCAGAAAGCCCAGGCCGCTAAAAAACACAAAAAAGTAGCAGCTAAACCAGCTGCTCCGCAGAAAGCTCAGGCGGCGAAAAAGCATCACAAAGCTGCGGCTAAACCGGCAGCCCAGAAAGCGCAGGCAGCGAAAAAACACCACAAAACCACTAAACACCAGGCCGCTAAACCGACTGCACAGCCGGCAGCATAATTCCTCCCGGTGAACCAACCTTCTTAATAATCGGCGCTGTTTCAGCGCCGTTTTTTCTGGAGAGCACTATGCTGCGGCGCTATCGTTTTGAGCTCATCCTGATCCTGCTAATTATATGCGCAGTGGTTGCAACCCGTTTTTTCCTCTCTTAATTATTTATCCCGCGTTCGCATTTTGCTGCTTCTACCAGCTTTTCATTAAAATGAATACCGTGCGGCTATCGCTGACCCGCTCCCCGCTTCCCATTATCCTGTGACTCTCTGCGGCGCAAAAAAATGTCCGGCGCCAGAAGACGCCAGACATGTTAGTCGTAATATGTCGCACGCCTGGCCCTTGCCGGGTGGCGCGCCCATCACAATGCACGCACGGCTTCCATCACCAGATAGCCGGTCGCGCCCCAGATAGCGACTGAGACCAGGGAAACATAAACCAGTGCGCGAATACCTTTTTTAGACATAAGCCCTCCGAACGCAGGGGAAATAGAGTTCAGGCTATCATCGCCGGTACTACCTCTCTATTTACTCAACGGCAGGGCGACGGTAACAACGTTTTCGGTGAGAAAATGTTTCGCATTGAAAATAATTACGAGAGGCGTAAAGAAGTGCGAATTCCGGTGAAGATCTGGTGGGTAAAAGTATTATTTTTGGGCATTATGCTGACAAACCAGGAATAATCCCACGGATGAATTGCTGCATTATTAACCGAATTCAGTACGTTCTGATACATGAATTTTGTTGCGCAAGTCGCCACTTTCTGCGGAAATAGCACAAGCAGAACACTGGTATTAACCGCTTGAAATCAGGAGGTTTTACCAGCGCCAGACCCCACCGCGCGCTGATGTGGTATACGGTTTGGCCTGTTTAGAATTATTGTTTACTTTCAAAAACTTAAATCTCCTGCTACTGTCAATAGACATCATAGCCTCCCCAGAGAGTGATATGCGTAGAGACGTTCTGTTATTACTGTGTTCATTTTATCTGTTACCTCTGGGCGCACATGCCGATGATAGCGGACTGAGCGCCAAAGATATTAAGACGTTGTTTTTCGGTCACGATGACCGTAAAGCGGTGAACCGCCCCGAGGAGAGTCCGTGGGACGCGATTGGCCAGTTGGAAACCGCCAGCGGCAATCTGTGTACGGCGACGCTCATCTCTCCGCATCTGGCGCTGACCGCGGGCCACTGTCTGTTAACGCCCCCGCGCGGCAAGCCGGACAAAGCGGTCGCCCTGCGCTTTATTTCCCGCAAGGGCAACTGGGTCTATGAGATCCACGGCATTGACGGGCGAGTCGATCCCAGCTTAGGCAGACGCCTGAAAGCCGATGGCGACGGCTGGATTGTCCCTTCCGCTGCGGCGCCGTTCGATTTTGGCCTGATCGTGCTGCGCTATGCTCCGTCTGGCATTACGCCGATCCCGCTCTTTACGGGCAGCAAGGCCGATCTCACCGCCGCGCTGAAGGCGGCGGACCGTAAAGTTACCCAGTCTGGCTATCCTGAAGATCATCTCGATAATCTTTACAGCCACCAGGATTGCATCGTGACAGGGTGGGCGCAAACCAGCGTACTGTCGCATCAGTGTGACACCCTGCCTGGCGACAGCGGCTCGCCGCTGCTGCTGAAAACGGAGGACGGCTGGCAGGTGATCGCCGTGCAGAGTTCGGCCCCCGGCCCGCAGGATCGCTGGCGGGCGGACAATCGCGCCATTGCGGTGACTGGCTTTCGCGATAAGCTGGAGGCGCTTGCCGGTGAGTAATGGACCGAGGCCGGTGAAGAATATCATTATTGACATCGTCCTGGCGGAAATGATTTTCCGCCAGCCGAAAGCAGTGAACCTGCGCAGCCCTCAGCGTCACCTGACACAATTACAGCGGGGCCAGGCGTGAAGGAAGTTTCCATTTGCCGCCTGGCTTTGCAGGCGGCGAGACGTCAGGCGAGTTTAATTAACACCATGCCGGCTACCAGCAGGATAACCCCCGCCCAGCCTTTGTTATTCAGACGCTGACCAAACAGCACCCAGCCGGCGGCGATGGTCGCCGCGATACCGAAGCCGCCCCACAGCGCATAGGCAACCGAGAGATCGATCCCTTTAACCGCCTGCGACAGGGCGCTGAACGCGCCCAATACTGCCGCCAGGGACAGGATGCCGTAGATCTTGCGGCGGAAGCCGTCGGAAAACTTCAAAAAGACGTTGGCAATAATTTCCAGCACAATGGCGATTGCCAGCCAGGCGGCATGGATCCACTCAAACTGCTGCATGGGCCACCTCCTGCTTGGAAGACGCTTTTTTCTGGGTGCCTGACTTAATTAAGACGATCCCTATCACCAGGGTGGTCAAGCCGGCTATTTTCAGCAGGGACAGACTCTCATCAAACAGCAGCACGCTGAACAGGGTAATCAGTAAAATACCGATCCCTTCCCACAACGCATAGGCCACACCGAGGGCAATCTTTTTAACCGCAAAGGCAAGAAAAATATATGACAGGGCAATCATGGCCAGCATTAAAATAAAGCCGGTGTGCCCGCCGCTCACGCTTGCCCATTTCATAGACAAGGTGCCGGTAATTTCAGCAATAATTGCTAAAGCTAATAAAATCCAATAAAACATGATCCCTTCTCCTGCTTGAGAATATAATCCATTACCGTTTACGCGAGACGTAAACAGGAAAATTTCTGACGTAGATATCGCTGTGCGCTTGGCGCCAGCTCAGGCAGAAAGAAGGTGACTATAGCGCCGAATGCCAGTGCTGTTCGCCGGCAAAACGGGAAAAAGTGAGGGATACTGCGGGGTGATTTAAAATATACATCCTGAACTGATTGTCCATAAAATTACAATTATCCGCGGTGTTGCTTCTCGTCCGGTGCGGATGAAAATTGTCCTCAGTAGTTAAACACAGGTAGATTTGTAGCATAGTGCTACATTTAATTCAAAGACTTTGCAATTCTTTACGCCGCGGTTTTTCTTCAATGCGTTTGTTCTGCAAAAAAGCGTCATTATGCTAATGTAACGCAACCTGTTAATAGGCAAGGAAGTTTGAGGTCGGGATCCTATGGCTAAACCCATTATTACACTTAACGGATTAAAGATGGTCATCATGTTGGGCATGCTGGTGATCATCCTTACCGGCATTCGCTTTGCGGCGGACATAATCGTCCCGTTTATCCTGGCGCTTTTTCTGGCGGTGATCATCAATCCTCTGGTCCAGCTCCTGGTCCGCTGCCGGGTGCCGCGCGTGCTGGCGATCTCGCTACTGATTGGCCTGATTGTTATGTTAGCCATTGTGCTGCTGGCCTCGCTGGGGACCTCGCTCAACGAGCTGGCGCGCACCCTGCCGCAGTATCGCAACTATCTTTATGAGCCGATGCAAACCATCGCGCCCTGGCTGCAGCGTATGGGATTCACCGTTTCGGTGGTCGAGCTCAATAAGTACATCGACCCTAACGCCGTAATGACCCTGGTCACCAGCCTGCTCACTCAGCTGTCGAATGCCATGTCCTCTATTTTTCTGCTGCTGCTGACGGTGGTGTTTATGCTGCTGGAGGTGCCGCAGCTTCCCGCTAAGCTGCAGCAGTTAATGTCCAGACCAGTAGAAGGCATGGGCGCCATCCAGCGGGCCATCGACAGCGTATCGCATTATCTGGTGCTGAAAACTGCGATAAGCCTGATCACCGGCCTGGTGGTCTGGGGCATGCTGGTGCTGCTGGATGTGCGCTTCGCCTTTATGTGGGGGCTACTGGCCTTCGCGCTGAACTATATTCCCAATATCGGTTCCGTGCTGGCGGCCATTCCGCCGATCCTGCAGGTGCTGGTGTTCGGTGGTCTGTACGAGGCGCTGGTAGTGCTGGCCGGCTACCTGATCGTCAACCTGGTATTCGGCAATATTCTCGAACCTCGTATCATGGGGCGCGGGCTGGGCCTCTCGACGCTGGTGGTATTCCTGTCCTTAATCTTCTGGGGATGGTTGCTGGGTCCGGTTGGCATGCTGCTCTCGGTGCCGTTGACGATTATCGTCAAAATTGCCCTCGAGCAGACCAGCGGCGGGCAGAGTATCGCTTTCTTATTAAGCGATGTCAGTAAACAGTAGTCCTTCCGCAGGCCGGCGCTTCGCCGGCCTGCTCCCTGCCCTACACTCTCTCCGTAGACCACTACGCCTTATGTATTATTGATCCGCATCACAAACGTTGCGGCGAAATCGTTACTCTGATGCTAACGATCGGCCACCGCGCTTAATTGATGCTCATAGCCTCGCGTCGCACACTAATCTCCACCAGGACAAACAAAACGATTTGTCGAATCAGGAGGTTATTAATGAATGCCGAACAAACGACGGGGCGGGTCTGGAACCGTCGCCGAACGGAAAAACAGCGGCGGCTGGCCGAGGCGAACATGCCAGGTAAGGTCATCCCGACTGACCAGTTGGTCAGCGTACTGGAAAACCTGCTCGCCCCCGGCGACCGGGTTGTGCTGGAAGGCAACAACCAGAAACAGGCCGATTTCCTCTCGCGCATGCTGGCGGAAGTTAATCCGCAAAAAATCCACGACCTGCATATGATTATGCCCAGCGTCGGGCGCAGCGAGCATCTTGACCTGTTTGAAAAAGGTATTGCCCGCAAGCTGGATTTCTCTTTCTCCGGCACCCAGAGCCTGCGCATTTCGCAACTACTGGAAGATGGCCTGCTCGAAATCGGCGCCATCCACACCTATATCGAACTCTACTCGCGCCTGTACGTCGATCTGTCGCCAAACGTCGCGCTGATTGCCGGCTATAAAGCTGACCGCAAAGGCAACCTGTATACCGGACCGAGTACCGAAGATACCCCGGCGCTGGTGGAAGCCGCCGCCTTCCACGACGGCATTGTGATAGCCCAGGTCAACGAACTGGTGGACGACGAATGCGATCTGCCGCGCGTCGATATTCCCGGCTCGTGGATCGATTACGTGGTGGTTGCCGACAAGCCGTTCTTTATCGAACCGCTCTTCACCCGCGATCCGCGCCTGATTAAGCAAGAACACATACTGATGGCGATGATGGCGATCAAGGGCATCTATGCGGAACATCAGGTGCAGTCGCTTAACCACGGTATCGGCTTTAATACCGCCGCCATCGAGTTGCTGTTGCCGACCTATGGCGAGCAGCTCGGCCTGAAAGGCAAAATCTGTAAACACTGGACCCTGAATCCGCATCCAACCTTAATCCCGGCCATCGAGAGCGGCTGGGTGGAGAGCGTGCACTGCTTCGGCGGCGAACTGGGGATGGAAGAGTACATCCGCGCCCGCCCGGATATCTTCTTTACCGGCCCGGATGGCTCGATGCGCTCTAACCGCGCCTTCTGCCAGCTGGCGGGCCAGTACGCGGTAGATATGTTCATTGGTTCAACCCTGCAGGTGGATGGTCTGGCTAACTCCTCGACCGTCACCCGCGGCCGTCTTTCCGGCTTCGGCGGCGCGCCGAACATGGGCCACGACCCGCACGGTCGCCGCCACGCCACCCCGGCATGGCTCAATATGATCACCGAGCCGGACCCGATGCAGCGCGGTAAAAAGCTGGTGGTGCAGATGGTTGAAACCTTCCAGGCCGGCGTGAAACCAACCTTCGTTGAGACGCTGGATGCAGTTGAGGTGGCGAAAACCTCCGGCATGCCGCTGGCGCCGGTGATGATTTATGGTGATGACGTCACCCACGTCCTGACCGAAGAGGGTATCGCCTACCTGTACCGTGCGGAGAGCCTTGAAGAGCGCCGGGCGATGGTCGCCGCGGTGGCCGGGATCACCGATATCGGCCTTGGTGTGGACGCCAAACGCGTCGCCGCGCTGCGTCAGAGCGGCAAAGTGGTCTACCCGGAAGATCTCGGGATTCGCCGCAGCGATGCCACCCGCTCCCTGCTGGCCGCCGGCAGCGTCGCCGAGCTGGTGGAGTGGTCCGACGGACTGTACAACCCACCGGCAAAATTCCGGAGCTGGTAATGAAAAATCTCTCCCCCCTGCACGCAGAAAGCCGCGTCAGCTGGCTGGCGCATACCGCCAGCGCCTGTCTGATTGACGAAGCCCGTCTGAGCCCGAAACCGGGTCTGGTGGATAGCCGCGGCAACGGCGCGCATCAGGACCTGAATCTGGCGCTGATGGAGCGCTCCGCCCGCAGCCTGCAGCCGACCTTTCACGCGCTGGCCGAGCAAAGCTGGCGTCGCCCGGCGGACATCGCGCTGCGCGAAACCGTCGGCCGCCTTGGCCGCGAAGGCGAAGCGCAGATGATGCTGGCGACGGGGGGGGTTAACACCCACCGCGGCGCTATCTGGGCGCTAGGCCTGCTGGTCAGCGCGGTGGCGATGTTGGGTGGAGAGGGTCAGTCACAGGCGATCGCCGACGCCGCCGCCGCCCTCGCCCGCCTGCCCGACGGCTTCGCGCCGAAAAGCTTTAGTAAAGGGCTTCGCGCCAGCCGCCGCTGGCAGGTGCCAGGCGCCCGCGAGGAAGCGCAGTGTGGTTTCCCGCATATCACCCGCCTGGCGCTGCCACAACTACAGCAAAGCCGGGCGCGAGGCGCCAGTGAGCCGCAGGCGCAGCTTGATGCGCTGATGGCCATCATGACCTCGCTGAGCGATACCTGCGTGCTGTCGCGCGCCGGTATGGCCGGGCTGCAGGCCATGCAGCAAGGCGCTTGTGAGGTGCTGGCGGCTGGCGGTTGCGCCAGTTTCGCCGGGCGCGCCGCCCTGGCCCGCCTGGACGCAATCATGCTGGCGCTAAACGCCTCGCCGGGAGGCGCCGCCGATCTCCTTGCCGCCACCCTGTTTCTCGACAGAGTTGCCGGCTAACGCATTCAGAGGATGTTATGGAACAGATTACATTGTCATTTCCTGCCAGCCGCGCCCTGAGCGGCCGAGCGCTGGCAGGAGTCGTGGGTTCAGGCGATATGGAAGTACTTTATACCGCCGCACAGAGCGCCACGCTCAACGTACAGATCACCACCTCAGTGGATAACAGCCAGGCGCGCTGGCAGGCGCTGTTCGACAGGTTGAACCTGATCAACGGCCTGCCCGCCGGGCAGTTGATTATCCACGACTTCGGCGCCACGCCGGGCGTCGCCCGTATTCGTATTGAACAAGTTTTTGAGGAGGCCGCTCATGCGTAACGATCGCAGCTTTATCGAACTGCGCGCTCGCGAACGCGCCCACGCCCTGCTGGACGACGGCAGCTACCGCGAACTGCTGGATCCGTTTGACGGTATTATGTCGCCGTGGCTCGGCGCCCAGGGCATCGTCCCGCAATCCGATGACGGTATGGTGGTCGCCAAAGGCACGATCAACGGCCAGCCTGCGGTGGTGATTGCCATCGAGGGCACCTTCCAGGGCGGCAGTATGGGCGAAGTGTCCGGCGCCAAAATGGCCGCCGCGCTGGAGCTGGCGGCGGAAGATAACCGCAACGGTATCCCGACGCAGGCGGTGCTGTGCCTCGAAACCGGCGGCGTACGTCTGCAGGAGGCCAACCTCGGTCTGGCCGCCATCGCCGATATTCACGCGGCGATTGTCGATCTGCGCCGCTACACCCCAGTGGTCGGCATCATCGCCGGCACCGTCGGCTGCTTTGGCGGTATGTCTATCGCCGCCGCGCTGTGCAGTTACCTTATCGTCACTCGTGAAGCCCGTCTCGGCCTCAACGGCCCGCAGGTTATCGAGCAGGAAGCCGGCATTGAAGAGTACGACTCCCGCAACCGGCCGTTTATCTGGAGCATGACCGGCGGCGAAATTCGCGCCGCCAGCGGACTGGTCGACGCGCTGGTTAACGATGGCGTTAACGCCGTTAAAACCGCAATGAATGAGGCGATCGCCAAAGGCGTACCGGTACAGCACCGCAGCGACAACTATGACGATTATCTGCGGCGCTTGAGCCAGTTCGACACCCGCCAGCAGGCGGATACCGCGCAGATTAAACAGCTTTTTGCCCGGGAGGATAAATAATGAGTCAGTTCCCAAACCGCGCCGCGCTGTGGCTGAACAAACTGGCGCCCGACGCGCCGCTGATGAGCGGCCTGTGCCCTTCCGTCCAGGTGGCAGACGGCCAGATTAATGGCGAAAACGTGCGTTTTATCGCCGTGGTCCCGGATGCTAACAACCACTACCCGCGCGCCGCCGGCGGCGAAGTTGGCCTGCTGGAAGGCTGGACGCTGGCGAAAGTGGTTAATGAAACCATTGCCGCCGACGCCGACCAGCCAGTCAAACGGCCGATCGTCGCCGTGATCGATGTGCCAAGCCAGGCCTATGGCCGCCGCGAAGAAGCTTTCGGCATTCACCAGGCGCTGGCCGGGGCGGCTGGCGCTTATGCCAGAGCCCGTTTGGCCGGCCACCCGGTAATTGGCCTGATCGTCGGCAAAGCGATGTCCGGGGCGTTTCTGGCCCACGGCTACCAGGCCAACCGCCTGATCGCCTTTAACGATAGCGGCGTGCTGGTCCACGCGATGGGTAAAGCGTCGGCGGCGCGCATTACGCTGCGTACCGTAGAGGCGCTGGAGAAACTGGCGGCTACCATTCCGCCAATGGCCTACGACGTCAGCAACTATGCGACGCTCGGCCTGCTCTCCGCCCTGCTGGATATTAATAATCCGGATGCCCCTGACGACCACGATCTGTCGTTGGTCAGCAACACGCTGCGCGACGCCATCGCTGATGCGCGCACCGATGCCTCACTGAAGTGCCGCCTGGGCGCGGAAAACCGCCGCAGCTCGCAACTGGTTCGCGATCGCATGCGCGCCAGCTGGTAAGACGTTCGTACGTAAGTAGTAGAAGAAAACCTGCCGGAAGCCGTCCCCCGGAGCGCGTAATAACCGCGCCGGGAAGGGACGGCTTTTAGAAAAAATAACAATCGCGCCAGTACTCTATCTTATTTACAGGTGATTTATGACTTATGTGATTATTCATGCTCTTGCCCCGATTTTCGTCATTATGCTGCTGGGCTTCTGGGCCGGTAAGGCCGGGATGGTAGATAACAAAAACGTCTCGCTGCTTAATATTTTTGTAATGGATTTTGCCTTACCCGCCACGCTGTTTAGCGCCACGGTACAAACGCCGTGGGCCGGGATCGTCGCCCAGTCGCCGCTGGTGCTGGTGTTGACCGGCGCGATGTGGATCACCTATGCCGCGATCTACTTCCTCGCCACCAGCGTGTTCAAACGCACGCCGCAGGATGCCGCGGTGCTGACCCTCACCGTCGCCCTGCCAAACTATGCCGCGCTAGGTCTGCCGATCCTCGGCAGCGTGCTGGGTGAAGGCGCGTCAACCTCGCTGTCGGTGGCGGTCTCTATCGCCTGCGGCTCGGTACTGATGACCCCGTTCTGCCTGCTGATTCTGGAGCGTGAAAAAGCCCGCGCCGCGGGTGAAAACAGCGGTTCTACGCTGGCAATGCTGCCGGTGCTGATGTGGCGTTCGGTGAAAAAACCGATCGTCTGGGGCCCGCTGCTTGGGGTGGTGCTTTCCGCGATCGGCATTAAAATGCCGGACCTGCTGCTGGCGTCGATCAAACCGCTGGGCCTGGCCGCCACCGCCGCCGCGCTGTTCCTCACCGGGGTGATCCTGTCGGCGCGTAAACTGCAGCTCAATGCGCTGATCGCTACATCAACCATCGTGAAACTGCTGGTGCAGCCGTTTATTGCCTGGGGTCTGGTGATGTTACTTGGGCTGCACGGTTCCATTGCCATTACCGCGATCCTGATGATTGCCCTGGCCGCCGGCTTCTTTGGCGTGGTCTTCGGCAACCGCTTCGGCGTCCAGTCTCCGGATGCTGAAGCCGTGCTGCTGTTGAGCTCGGTTCTGTGTATCCTGTCGCTACCGCTGTTTATCTCTTTGACTTCAGGACTGTAAACCATGTCAGCCACGCCGCGTCCCCATGATCTAGTTTGGTTAAACCACGCCAGCGCCCTGGAAGATATTGCCGAGCCGTGGGTGGCTCAGCAGTGGCGAGCCGCGCTGCCGGTAGTGGTGAGGCGCGACGTTGACGACCAGGCCCGCGTCCCGGTTGGGGTGCGGGGCATGAAGCGCGAGCAGCGCGCCGCCGGCTGGGTACAGGCGCGCAATATCGTGCGCAGCGTCACCCCGGAGATGCTTGTTGATCGTGAGGTCTTACTCCATTCGCCTTTTGTCTCTCAGCCGCCGGTCCAGGGGGCTATCGCCCTCACCTTACACCGCTGGCCCTGGGGCTGGGGCGTCACCGGCAGTACCGGCTACGCGCTGGCAACCGAGATCCCGGTGCTGCATGCGGCCAGCGATCTGGATCTGCTGATCCGCGCGCCACAGCCGCTGGACCGCGAGGCGCTGCTGGAATGGCAGACCCGGGTGGCCCAACTCCCATGCCGCGCTGATACCCAGGTCGAAACGCCGTACGGCGCCTTCGCCCTTAATGAATGGCTGCGCGACGGGCGCGCGCTGCTGAAAACGTCCCGCGGCGCGCGCTTAACCGCGACGCCGTGGCACAGGGAGGAATAATGAAGATTTTATTTACCTTTCCCGGCCAGGGCGGCCAGCGCCCCGGCATGCTGGCGGCGCTCCCCGATCGCGAAGCGATCCTCACCCAGGCGCGCGCCGTGCTGGGGAATGAAGTCGCTACTCTCGATAGCGCCGATGCGCTACAACACACCCGTGCGGTCCAGCTCTGTCTGCTGATCGCCGGTGTCGCCTGGGCGCGCGAGCTACAGCGTCAGGGCGTGGATCCGCAGATGGTCAGCGGCCTGTCCATCGGCGCGTTTCCGGCCGCGGTGATTGCCGGTGCGCTCGATTTCGCCAGCGCGTTGCGGCTGGTGGCCCTGCGCGGGGACTTAATGGAACAGGCGTATCCTGAAGGTTACGGACTGACGGCGATTATGGGCCTGACCCGCCCGCGGGTTGAGGCGCTGATGCAGGGCCACGAGGTTTATCTCGCCAACCTGAACGCCGAAACGCAGTTCGTGATTGCGGGCCGTGATGAGGCAATGGCCGAGGTGGCGCAGCTGGCGCTGCGGGCTGGCGCCAGTAAAGTCCAGCGGCTGGCGGTCAGCGTGCCCTCGCACTGCGCGCTGTTGGATAAACCTGCCGCAGCCCTGGCAAAAGCCTTTGCCGACGTCACCTTAACGCGCCCTCAGCGCGCCTATTTAAGCGGCTCGACGGCGCGCGTGCTGTGGGATCCGCAGCGGATCGCCGACGATCTGGCGATGAACATGGCGCGCCCGGTCCACTGGCAGGAGGCGATGGTCGCCGCCGATGAGCGCGATGCGCGCTTAGCCATTGAGATGCCCCCCGGCGGGGTACTCACCTGCCTGACCCGCCAGGCGGGCTGGCGCGGGGAGACCATTGCGCTGGAGCGCAGCGGCATGGACGTCGCCCGCCATCTGGCGCAGCGGCTTAGCGATTAAGACTGCGGGCGTACATGCGCCCTTCCGCCGCCAGCGCCAGCAGGTCGGCATCGCGCTCGCGGTGGTGCGAATAGACGATAGAGATCAGCTGGCGCATCTGGTAGGGTTCCGCCAGCTTTAGCAGCTGTACATCCTTCTCATACACTTTCTTCATCCGCCCCGGCAGCAGGGCAAAACCGACGCCAGCCTGCACCAGGCTTATCATCGAAAAGATATCATTCACCCGGGTGACGATCTCCGGCTCGAAGCCGGCGATGTGGAATGCTTCCCGGAATCCGGCATAGGTGGCGAACCCCTCCGCCAGCGAAACAAACTTGCGGTCGGCGTAATCGCGCAGATCGGCGAGCCGTGAGGCATCCAGCCGTTCGGTCGCCGGGGCGGCGAGAAAAATATCGTCCTCAAACAGCGGCACCACGTCGAAAGCGGTATTATTGAACTCCCCTTCGTTGGTGGCGATCAGGATGGCATCGAGGGCATCGTCTTCCAGCATATCCAGCAGCATCTGATTTGAACCCATCGTCAGGTCCAGCTCCAGCTCCGGGCGACGCAGCTTCATCCCCATAATGATGCGCGGAACGGTTTCCAGGGTCAGAGAATAGAGGGTACCGATGCGCAACCGCCCCTGACCGACGCCTGCAACCTTGCGCGTCGCCTCGAGCCCGCGGTTCATCAGACTTATCACATCCTGGCAGTATTCAAGCAGCGTCCACGCCGCCTGCAGCGGCAGCAGGTTGCGCCCTTTGTGGACAAACAGCGGGCAGCCCACCCCCTCTTCCAGGGTATGCAGCGCGCGGTGAACGCTGACGCTGCTGAGTTTCATCGCTTCGGCGGTTCTGGCGATATTACCTTTCGCCATAAACATCATAAAGACCGACAGCTTGCGGAAGGTGATCTCCTGGTTAATATCCTCTTGCATGGCCCTTCCACACTCCTGGTTTAATTTTCTTATTTCAATTCAAATCAGTATATCTTTTATGACGCCAAAGTTGCAGGCAGCGCGCGGCCTCAGCCGGTAAATAACGCAAAAAAGGGAAGACCATGGTCTTCCCTTTTGTTCACTGTCGAGTTTGCTTTTACAGCGCCATATCGTGCTGCGGCGAGGCCTCGCGCGGCGTCTCTGCCGGCTTGGCGGTCGCGGTAGGCGCAGCCGCTGGCATCTGGATCACCGGCGGTTTCGTCAGCTGCAGGGTCGCAGCGGTGTCATCCCAAACCTGCTGGGTCAGCGCCACGTTACCGTTCAGCTTCTGGCCGTAGCTCGGCACAATAGCGTGAATGCGGCTCTGCCACTCCGGCGAGTTAAACTGCTGCGGGAACATCTGCTTGAGCACGTTCAGGGTGATCGGCGCGGCGGTGGAAGCCCCCGGCGACGCGCCGAGCAGCGCGGAAATGGTTTTCTGCTGATCGACCACCACTTCGGTACCGAGCTTCAGCACGCCGCCCTTCTCTGCGTCTTTCTTGATGATCTGGACGCGCTGGCCGGCCTGGATCAGTTTCCAGTCTTCTTTACGCGCGTCCGGGTAGTACTCTTTCAGCGCAGCGAAACGGTCATCATCGCTGAGCATCACCTGGCTAACCAGGTATTTCACCAGATCGAAGTTGTCGAGACCGACGTGGGTCATCGGCAGCACGTTATTGGTGGTGGTAGTGCTGAGCAGATCGAAGAACGAACCATTTTTCAGGAACTTGGTCGAGAAGGTGGCGAATGGCCCGAACAGCACCACGCGCTTACCGTCGAGGTAACGAGCGTCAAGGTGCGGCACCGACATCGGCGGCGCGCCGACTGAAGCTTGGCCATACACTTTCTCCAGGTGCTGCGCAGTGACCGCCGGGTTCTCGGTCATCAGGAACGAGCCGCCCACCGGGAAGCCGGCATAGTTGTCCGCTTCCGGAATACCGGTTTTTTGCAGCAGCTTCAACGCGCCGCCGCCGGCGCCGATAAAGACGTATTTGGCGTCAATAGTCTGCGCTTCCCCGCTCTGCACATTCTTAATCGTTACGTGCCAGGAATTGTCGGCATTACGTTTGAAATCCGTTACCTCAGAGGAGGTCTGCAGGGTGAAGTGGTTATTTTTCTTCAGGCTGCCGATCAGCTGGCGAGTGATTTCGCCGTAGTTGACATCGGTACCCACCGGCGTCCAGGTGGCTGCCACTTTCTGCTGCGGATCGCGGCCTTCCATCACCAGCGGCGCCCACTGTTTAATTTGCGCGTGATCGGTGGAGAATTTCATCCCCTGGAATAAGGTGGTCTGCTGCAGCGCGTTATAACGCTTCTGCAGATAATCCACATTATCACCCCAGACGAAGCTCATATGCGGCGTGGAATTAATAAACGAGTGCGGATCGTGCAAAATACCGCGTTTCACCTGTGCCGACCAGAACTGACGGGAAATCATAAATTGCTCGTTAATATCGAGCGCTTTGCTGACGTCAATCGACCCGTCCGCCCGCTCCGGCGTATAGTTCAGCTCCATATTCGCCGAGTGGCCAGTACCGGCATTATTCCAGCCGTTGGAAGACTCCAGCGCCACGCCGTCCAGTTTCTCCACCATGGTCAGATCCCAGTCCGGCTGCAGCGCCTGCAGCCAGGTGCCGAGCGAGGCGCTCATGATCCCGCCGCCAATCAGCAGGAAGTCGGTTTTTTTCGAGGTATCCGCTTCAGCATGCGTCGCCGCGCTGACGAACATCGCTAATGCGGTTAAGGAAATAATCGTTTTTTTCATTGCAGGCATAATAGAATTATCACGTAGCACACGGTCATAAGAGGCAGCATATTAACGCACTTTTACTTTATTTTAAAATATCATTTACACTCTCGCATTTTAAACAAAACAGTTATTTAACTTAAAAAATCAATTTTAAAAATAGAGCGAAGACGGATAAAAAAATAAGGTCGAAAATTCAATATCTATTGCCGGGTAAAATAAAAGTTAAGAATTTCTTTAATTACAAAAGTCCAGGCGCGCATGCTCATCGCGCGCCTGGCAGAGAAGGGATTACTGGGCGGGAGTGACAGCGCTACGCTGGGCTTCACGCAGGGCGAGACGCAGATGATCGTGATGTTTGGTTAGCAGCTCCCGCGCGTGCCAGGCGTCAAGCCCGCTGAGCAGCATCAGGATCGCGGTGCGGCAGTGCTGATGACAGCTGGCCAGGGCGGCCTTTGCTTCACTGCGCGTGCAATCGGTGGCCGCCATCACAATCGCTATCTGCCGCTCCGCCCAGTGCGAATTGTCAGCCTGCACGTCCACCCGCAAATTGCTGTACACCCGACCGTCACGGATGGCGAGTCCGGTTGTCAGCATATTGACGATCTGCCTCTGGGCCAACTGAGCCTTCGGATTGGCTAACCCCGCCACCGCCTCCGGCCCGGTCTGCGGAGCAATAATGATATCCGCCAGCTGCGCCGCCTCGCTGGTCGGCTGCTGGGTGATGACCGCTATCGGGGCGCCCAGCGACCAGGCGTGGCGCATCGCCCCCCACACCCATGGCGTCTTGCCGCTGACGGTCAGCGCCAGCAGCATATCGCGGTTGCTGAAGTCCAGCGACTGCAGCTCAAAGGCGCCCAGGTCATAATTATTCGCCGCAGTCTCCCGCTCGGCCATCGCCGCCGTCTGCCCACCGGCAATCAGCCCCACCAGCGCGTGTTTACCTTCCGGCGAATAGTCGCTGACCGCCTCAATGGCCGTCCGGCCCGAAGCGCCGGCGCCAATAATGACCAGGCGCCCTCCCCGGCTTATCGTCGCGGTGGCGATATCAATCAGCCGGGCGATATCCGGCAGACAGGCGCCGACCGCCTCCGATATCTGCTTATCATCCTGATGCAGCATCGCCAGCATATCGGCGGTGGCGAGGCGATCGATGTGGGTGGTCTCCGGGTGACGACGAGCCTGCATTGACGCGGTTAGCGAACTGCTCATAACAACCTCCATTTACGACAGAAAAAGCGCATCTCGGCAAAATCAGCGGCCTGATGCATATCCTTATATTCATCAGGACTATTTAACCTCTGCCGCCACTATAAGTGGAATGTTCTGCGCTTTACCGCCGTCGGGGTCACAGTTTACCGTCCCCAACGCGCGTTTACGGGTGATTGTCGGTTATCTGAGCAATTCTGTCTGAGGTCTCATCTTCACCACCCGCCTGCATAGCCAGCCAGAAGGATTGCTGGCAAAGGTTATAAAACTGTTTGCGCATCGGGTTGACCTCCTGGTCGGCGGCGTCGATAACCTGCCAGTCAATCCAGCACTCCGGGCAGGATGCGCTATCCTGCTGCGCGATCTCGAGCTCATAGCGGCGCTGGATCACCACCCCGCTGCGATGCCGCCAGCGGGCGATCTCCCACTCTGCTTCCGCTTCATTATCCTGTTCACGATGCTGCGCCAGACGTTCAACGTGCCGCTGCCGGAGGATATCCCGGACCAGAGAAGCCAGTTCCATAGTGTCTCCCTTAAGCCTGTGGCGAAAAGCCGCAGTGTATCGCGCGCTGGAGGAGTCTGCCGTAGCAAAAGCGGCCTTTTGCTTTGATTACACGGCTTTATGTATGCCGCGCTATCGGCGATAATAATCTTTCACTGAATCTACCCGGGGTCGTCATGAAGGCTTCAGAGCACCCGCCTCGCGTTCGCCAACGCGCCTTACCGTTAAAGCTGAGCACCGCCGTGTCCTTGATGATCGGCAGCGTCATCGGCGCCGTGCTGCTGCTGGTGTATGCCTTGTGGTATATGCAGATCAGCAACGCCACCCGCGACGGTCTGAAAGAGACCGCGCTGGCGGTGGCGCGCACCATGGCCGATATGCCGCAGGTGAAGCGCGGACTGGAGGCGCCCCCGCAGCAGCAGATCATTCAGCCGCTGGCGCAGGCCATTACCCGCCGCAACGACCTGTTGTACGCTATCGTCACCGATATGCAGGGTATTCGCTATTCGCATCCGGACAGCTCAATCATCGGCAAACCGTTCATCGGCCACGATATTCAGCCGACGCTGCAGGGGAAAGAGAATGTCGCCATCAACCACGGGGTGCTGGCCCCGGCGCTACGGGTGTTTACGCCGGTGTTCAACGAACGGCATCAGCAAATCGGCGTGGTGGTGGTCGGCATTTCACTGAGTAAAGTGGACGAACAGATCGCCAACAGCCGTTGGGACGTGCTGCTAACCATCCTGTTCAGCGCGCTGGTCTGCGCGCTGGGCACCTGGAGCCTGGTTCGCGGCCTGAAGCGCGTACTGCTGGGGCTGGAGCCGCACGAAATATCCACCCAGTTTCAGCAGCGTCAGGCCATGCTTCACGCCCTCAAGGAGGGGGTGGTAGCGGTCGATGCCCATGGCGAGGTAAATCTCATCAACCCCGCGGCGGAAGAGATCCTCTTTTCCGGCCCGGATAAGACTCTCGTTCACAGCCCCCTGCTCGACGATCTGCAGACCGTACTGCAGAGCGGCGAGCCAATGTACGACCGCGAACTGGGGTGCAATGGTCTGCTGCTGATCGGCAATACAGTGCCCATTCGCAGCCAGGGTGCGGTGGTCGGCGCCATCTGTACCTTCCGTGATAAAACGGAGGTCAGCCAATTGCTGCAGCGACTGGACGGCATGATGAGCTATGTGGATGCCCTGCGCACCACCTCCCATGAGTTTATGAATAAACTGCACGTGATCCTCGGTCTGCTGAATATGAAAAGCTACGGCAAACTCGAGGAATACGTGCTGCAGACCGCCCACCGCTACCAGGCGGACATCGGCGACATTCAGCACCGCATTAAATCCCCGGTGGTGGCCGGCTTCCTGATAAGTAAAATTCAGCGCGCCACAGAGTGCGGCTTTACCCTGACGCTGGCGGAGGAGAGCCTGGTGCCGGATTGTCCAAACGAGAAACAGGTCACGGTGCTGGTGACGGTGCTGGGCAACCTTATTGAGAACGCGCTGGACGCCATGAGCGGCCAGGCGGAGGGTGAGATCGGCCTGCTGCTGCACTACCAGGACGGCTGGCTAAGCGGTGAAGTGAGCGACGATGGGCCGGGGATCCCGGAGAACAACATCGACGCTATCTTTAATAAAGGCTTCTCCACCAAAGGCGAGAACCGCGGCGTCGGGCTGTTTCTTGCCAACCAGCAGTTGCGCGAGCTCGGCGGCACCCTCGCCGTCGAATCGGAACCCGGCGTATTTACCCAATTTTTTGTTCATCTCCCCTGGGATAGTAAAAGGAAACCTGCGTGATAAATGTTTTAATTGTTGACGATGATGCCATGGTGGCCGAACTGAATCGCCTGTACGTGGCAAGGGTTCCCGGCTTTCGTTGCAGCGGGAGCGCTTCGACGCTCAGTCAGGCCCAGGAGATGATTAACGATCCGCAGCAGGAGATCGATCTGGTGCTGCTGGATGTCTACATGCAGCAGGACAGCGGGCTCGATCTCCTGCCGACCATCCGCGAGTCGGGTCGCGCCATCGACGTTATCATGATTACCTCGGCGGCGGATGCCGCCACGGTACAGACCGCGATGCATTACGGGGTGGTCGATTACCTGATCAAACCTTTCCAGTTTCCGCGCTTTGAAGAGGCGCTCACCACCTGGCGGGAGAAGCGCAAGCTGATAACCGGCCAGCCCTATTACGAACAGGCCGATGTCGACCGCCTGCTGCACGGCGGCGCGCCGGAGGCCAGCGACGCGCGCAAGCTGCCTAAAGGGTTAACCGCGCAAACGCTGCGCACACTCTGCCAGTGGATTGACGCCCATCCGGATGTCGAATTCTCTACCGATGAGCTGGCGGCGGCGGTGAATATCTCCCGCGTTTCCTGCCGCAAATATCTGATTTGGCTGGCGCAGATCAATATTCTCTATACCACTATCCACTACGGCGCTACCGGGCGGCCGGTCTATCGCTACCGCCTGGTCGCCGAACAGTACAGTTTGCTTAAGCAGTACAGTCAATAACCCGATAGCCGCTGTCCAGCGGCGCAAAACGCAGCCGCTGCGGCGATGAGAGAATAATGTCGCGATTTTTGGTAACGAAAATCGCGTCGATATCCTGCCGCTGACGCAGCGCTGCGCAGCCCTTCTCCACGCCGAGGCCGAACAGCAGCGTGGTCCAGATGTCGCCGTCTAAAGAATCCGCGGAAATGACCGTCACGCTGTCGAGTTCGTTGTCCAGCGGATAACCGCTGCGCGGGTCGAGAATATGGTGCCAGCGTTTGCCATCCTGTTCGAAATAGCGCTCGTAGGTCCCGGAGGTGACTACCGATTGCCCGTTGACCGTCAGGGAACCGATCAGCGCCTGCGCGTCGGCAAATGGTTTTTTCAGGCCAATGGCCCATTCGCCGAGGGTATGCACATTGCCGCCGAGGTTGATCAGCGCCTTCTCCACCTGCTGCTGACGGAGATAATCGCGCACGCGGTCAGCGATATAACCTTTGGCGATCGCCCCGAGATCCAGCTCCATCCCCGGCTGTTGGAGAAACACGCTGCAGGTTGCCTCATCGAGGATCACCTCCTGTGGGCGGGTCAGCGCCAGTCGGGCTCTGATCTCAGCCGCGTCAGGCACGCTGTGCCCGTGAAAACCAATTCGCCACAGCTTCACCAGCGGGCCGATGGCGAGGTTAAAGGCGCTGTCGCGCACCATGCTGGCGGCTTTGGCGCACTGGATCAGCTGAAAGACCGGTCGGCTGACGGTGACCGGATGACGCCCGGCGGCATGGTTGATATCCATCACCTGCGACTCGGCGCGGTTAACGGTGAGCAGGTCTTCATAGCGCTTGATAAGCTGGAAAACGCGGGAGGCCATCGCCTCATCGTGGGAACAGAGTTTGAGCAGGATGGGCGAGCCCATCAACACGGCGGAGTAGCTATAGACGCGGTTATCGGACATCGGGCTCTCCTTAGAAGGGGCAAGCCGGGCGGCGAAAGCGCCAACCCGGCAGGAGCAAGGTTACAGGTTATCCTCTGGCACGTTTCGCCGCCTGATGGCCCGCGAGGGTACCGAAGATGATGATATCCGCCACCGCGTTACCGCCGATACGGTTGCCGCCGTGGATCCCGCCCACCACTTCACCGGCGGCGTAGGCGCCGCGAATCGGCTGCTGCGCCACATTCAGCACTTCGCCATCGGTATTAATGGTCACGCCGCCCATGGTGTGGTGCACGCCGGGGGCGATGCGAATGGCGTGGAACGGGCCTTCGTTAATCGGCGCGCGTAGCGCGGTGGTCCGGCCAAACTGTTCATCATGCTGTTTTTCCACCGCCCCGTTATAGCACTCGAGGGTGGCGAGGAAGGCATGGTAATCCATCCCCAGTTTCTCCGCCAGTTCCCGCGGTGAGCTGGCGCTGGTGACGAAGCCTTTGGCGATGTACTCGTCGGCAGCTTTGTTTTTCGCCCGCACATGCTCGTCGAAGACGATGTAAGCATAGTGTTCCGGCAGAGCGATAATCGCCGCCGAGACTTTATCGCGGGTCTCCATCTCGTTGAAGAAGCGGTTCCCCTGCTGGTTAACGAGAATAGCGCCGCCGCCGCGAATCGATTCGGAAATCAGATACGAGGTCTGCTGCTCGACGGTCGGGTGAATCTGGATTTCGCCCATGTCCACGGTGCCGGCGCCGATGCGTTCCAGCAACGCGATACCGCTCCCGGTAGCCCCTTTGTGGTTAGTGGTGACGAAGCCTTCAAGGTCAGGACGATACTTCACGACCATCGCGCTGTTAGCGCTGAAGCCGCCGGTGGCCACTACGATGCTTTTGGTCTGTACTTCAATGACCTCTTTTTCGTCGTTGATCAGACGTACACCGCTAACCTCATCCCCGCGCATCAGGATCTCTTCCACCGAGGTATCCAGCAGGACGTCAATACCGCGTTTGGTGATGTTGCGCACCAGGCCGCTAATCAGATAGCCGCCGACCGCTGACCCGTCGCGCGGACGGTGGGTACGGTCAATGCTCATCCCACCGGTGGTGGTAATGTCGTTGAGCATAATGCCCCGGTCCGCCAGCCACTCAATGGCTTGCGGCGCGTTTTCAACGAAACGGCGCAGCAGCTGCGGGTTGTTTTTGTTGTGGCCGCCCTTCAGGGTTTCCTGATAGAACAGCTCTTTACTGTCTTCGATACCTTTCACTCGCTGGAAGCGGGTTTCCGCGGCGTTCATCCCGGCGGAAGCCTTGATGGTGTTCCCGCCGATGGTTGGCATTTTTTCGACGATCAGCACGCTGGCCCCTTCGTCGTGGGCCTGAATGGCTGCCGCCAGACCGGCGCCGCCGCTGCCGACTACCACCACATCATAGCTTTTCGGCGCGGCGTCATTGCCGCCCTCTTCCGCCGCCAGCGCTTTACTCGATTTCAGCATCGCTTTGGCGACCGCTTTTTTCACCGCCTCGCTCTGGCTGGTGGCCCCGGAAATGGCATCGACGTGCGGGGTATTGGCGGTGAGAATACGTTCGCGGATCTCTTCGAAGCTGGTGGTGAATTCCACAGTCTGGACCGGGCTCGCCGCCAGTTCGATATCGGCAATATGGTCATTTTCGAGGCTGACGTTGATCACCAGCTCATTGGCGTCATCATGGACGGTCTCAACAAACATCCCCGGTTTAAATTTGGCGTCGCCCATGCTCATGTCGCGGATCATCGCTTCCACCAGCGAGAAACGCCATAGCGGTTCCGGAATGTGCAGCGCTTCACGCTGGGTGCTGTCGATAAACAGCTCCAGCTCTTCGCCGGCGGCGATACGTGACGCCCAGTCCGGATAGGCGATGCAGGCGCGGCCCACGGCGATCAGGTCATAACCATGATCGAGGCCCTGCTCGGCATCAGCGGCGTTCACCACCCCGCCGACGCCCATCACCGGCACCTGGGCGAGGGTGTCAGAGCGCATCGCGCAGTATTTCTCGATCAGCGGCGTCGGATCGCTGGTATCGACGATAGACGGACGCAGGGTGGCACCCACCGAGAAGTGCAGATAGTCGACACCGCGGGCGGCCAGCTTTTCCAGCAGATACATGGTGTCGTCAAAGCGGATCCCCGGGACCTCCATCTCCTCCGGCGAGAAGCGATAGCCGATGATAAAGGCATCGTCAGCATACTGGCGGGCCATTTTGTGGGTAATATCCAGCACCGCCAGTGGGAAACGGGCGCGGTTGTCGCGGCTACCGCCCCACTCGTCATCGCGCTGGTTGGAGTTCGGCGAATAGAACTGCTGAATGAGATAGGTGTTGGCGCCGTGAATTTCGACCCCGTCGAAACCGGCGAGAATGGCGCGACGAACGCCGTCGCCAAACTTGGCGATCATCCCTTCCACTTCTTCTCCGCTCAGCGCCCGCGGCATGGCGGCGCCCTCACGCGGCGCGGCAATAGCGCTCGGCGCCACCGGCTGGCGCCCCCCGATCAGCTGCGGGTCGACCATACGGCCGCCGTGGTAGATCTGCAGAATCGCTTTTGAACCCTCGGCTTTGATCGCCTCAGCGATTTTCGCCAGGCCGGCAATTTTTTCATCATTATCAATGCCGATCGCGCCCGGGAAGGCCAGACCGTAGTCATCAATAAAGCAGCACTCGACAATAATGGTACCGATGCTTCCGGCGCGCGCGCGGTAGTACTCCACCAGCTCGCTGGTGACGGTGCCATCGAAATAACCGGTGCAGGTGGTCATTGGCGCCATGAGCAAACGGTTTTTCAGCTCGGTACCATTTGGTAAAGTAAATGGCTGCAAAATACGTTCGTTACTGGTCATAAGTTACGCTCCAGATTTTAAAATATTAAAAGCTCAGAATGGGGTGACGGAATCATTAATGGTTTTGGTTTTTTAATTCCTGTTGTCATGCCAATAATATAGCGCCTTTTTTAATTACTAAACCAATTACGTTAGTTATAAAACTATTTAACCCCAGCAATAACATCGCTACCTCTATTGTATTGTTAAAATAATAAATAGCATTTACATAATACAAATGCGTGATAACAATTAGGATACTTTTGTTAACATAAACAATGATAATAAAACAACAAAAAATACAATAAAATCATATAGATACTAAAACAGAAAATAATTTCAGCATTTATTGTTCATTTTTCTTTTAACATCTATCGATATTTTCGCCAAAATAACACCTCATCATATAGGGTTATACTGATAATAAAAAAATAATGAAATCACCGGCTTTTCTTGATCTTGATCAATTGCAATGGCCATTGAAAGCGCAATATATAAATAACCAACAAATTTAATTTAACGCCTCATAAAACGCGTTAAATAAGCGCCCTGTCGATACTCAGAAACGCAAAATAAAAACTAAAGTAACTTTTGTAATTAAAGAAACCACTGAGCAAGACGCTGGCGTAAACGTTATTTTCAACAACTTGCAGATACTCATTATGAAAGAGAAAAAGACAACCATACCGCCTGCCGGTGCAGTCAAGCCAACGACTGCGAATAAAAAACCTCTCCTGATGATGGCGCTGCCGATTATCGTTGCCGTGCTGTTATTGTTCGTCCCGGTCCCCGAAGGCCTGCCGCCGTACGCCTGGCACTACTTCGCTATCTTTGTCGGGGTGATCGTCGGGTTGATTTTTGAACCGCTGCCCGGCGCCGTTATCGGTATCACCGGCGTGGTAGTTATTGCCTTGTGCAGCCAGTGGCTGCTGTTCAGCCCGGATCAGATGGCCGCGCCAGGCTTCAAAATGGCTGGCGCCTCCTTTAAGTGGGCGGTGAGCGGCTTCGGCAACTCCACCGTGTGGCTTATCTTCGGCGCGTTCATGTTCGCCGCCGGCTACGATAAAACGCAGTTCGGCCGCCGCCTGGCGCTGATTCTGGTGAAATATCTTGGCCGTCGCAGCCTGACGCTCGGCTACGCCATCACCTTCGCGGATCTGCTGCTGGCGCCGTTTACGCCGTCTAACACCGCACGCAGCGGGGGGACTATCTACCCGATTATCGCTAACCTGCCGCCGCTGTACGGTTCAAAGCCAAACGATCCGAGCGCACGTAAAATCGGTTCCTATCTGATGTGGGTAGCGATCACCGCCGCCTGTATTACCAGCTCGATGTTCCTGTCGGCTCTGGCCCCGAACCTGCTGGCCCTGGCGCTGGTCAAAAGCATTGTTGGCATCAATATCTCCTGGGGCACCTGGTTCATCGCCTTCCTGCCGCTGGGTATCCTGCTGATTCTGGCCATGCCGCTGCTGGCCTACTGGTTCTACCCGCCGGAAGTGAAAGTCAATAACGAAGTGCCGCTGTGGGCCGCGCGTGAACTGGAAAAACTGGGCAAACTGTCGCGCAATGAGATTCTGCTGCTGGTATTCGTCTGCTTCGCGCTGATGATGTGGATCTTCGCCGCCGACTGGATCGAACCGGCGCTGGCTGCCCTGCTGGTTATCGTGCTGATGCTGTGGACCGGCGTGCTCTCCTGGAGCGATATCACCAACAACAAAGCGGCATGGAACACCTTTGTCTGGTTCGCCACCCTGGTGGCACTGGCCGACGGCCTCTCCTCCACCGGCTTTATCGCCTGGCTGGGTAAAGAGGGCGGCGCGCTGATGAGCGGCATCTCCCCGGGGATGGCGACCATCGTCCTGCTGCTGGCGTTCTACTTGCTGCACTATCTGTTTGCCAGCACCACCGCGCACACCACCGCGCTGCTACCGGCCATGCTGACCATTGCCTCGACTATCCCGGGAATGAATATGGAAGTGTTTGTCCTGCTGATGGTCACCTCGCTGGGCGTGATGGGGATCATCACCCCGTACGGTACTGGCCCAAGCCCAATCTACTACGGCAGCGGCTACCTGCCGACCAAAGATTACTGGCGCCTCGGCACCATCTTTGGCGCCATCTTCCTGGCCGCCCTGCTGCTGATTGGCTATCCGTGGATGTCCATGATGTTCTGATTCATAACCGCCGGGACTACCCCGGCGGTTTTTATCTTTATGGAGTAAGTGACTATGTCGACTAAACCGTTTGTTTATCAGGATCCGTTTCCGCTGGCGCACGACGATACGGAATACTATCTGCTCAGCAAAGAGCACGTCTCCGTCGCCGAATTTGACGGCCAGCAGGTCCTGAAAGTAGAGCCGCAGGCGCTGACCCTGCTCGCTCAGCAGGCCTTCCACGACGCCGCCTTTATGCTGCGCGTCTCCCATCAGCAACAGGTCGCCTCGATTTTGCTCGACCCGGAAGCCAGCGATAACGATAAATATGTCGCCCTGCAGTTCCTGCGCAACTCGGAAATTGCCGCCAAGGGCGTGCTGCCGACCTGCCAGGATACCGGCACCGCGATTATCATGGGGAAAAAAGGCCAGCGCGTCTGGACCGGCGGCGGCGATGAAGCCGCCCTGGCGCAGGGGGTGTACAACACCTATACCGAAGATAACCTGCGCTACTCACAGAACGCGCCGCTGGATATGTATAAAGAGGTTAACACCGGCACCAACCTGCCGGCGCAGATCGATCTCTACAGCGTCGACGGTGAAGAATATAAGTTCCTGTGCATGGCGAAAGGCGGCGGTTCCGCCAACAAAACCTATCTGTACCAGGAGACCAAGGCCCTGATCACCCCGGCGAAGCTGAAAAACTACCTCGTTGAGAAGATGCGCACTCTCGGCACCGCCGCCTGCCCGCCGTACCACATCGCGTTTGTGATCGGCGGCACCTCAGCGGAAGCGACGCTGAAGACCGTCAAACTGGCCTCGACCCGCTATTACGACGGTCTGCCGACCGAAGGCAACGAACACGGTCAGGCGTTCCGCGACGTGCAGCTGGAGCAAGAGCTGCTGCAGGAAGCGCAGAACCTCGGCCTCGGCGCGCAGTTTGGCGGGAAATACTTCGCCCACGATATCCGGGTGATCCGTCTGCCGCGCCACGGCGCCTCCTGCCCGATCGGCATGGGCGTCTCCTGCTCCGCCGACCGCAATATCAAAGCCAAAATTAACCGCGACGGTATCTGGATCGAGAAGCTGGAGAGCAATCCGGGAAAATATATTCCTGAACATCTGCGTCAGGCCGGCGAAGGCGAGGTGGTAAGCATCAACCTGAATCAGCCGATGAGCGAGATCCTGGCGCAGCTGTCGGCACATCCGGTCTCCACCCGCCTGAGCCTTAACGGCACTATTATCGTGGCCCGCGACATCGCCCACGCCAAGCTGAAGGAGCTTATCGACAACGGCGAGGCGCTGCCGCAGTACGTCAAAGATCACCCGATCTACTACGCGGGCCCGGCTAAAACGCCAGCCGGTTACGCTTCCGGCTCCCTCGGCCCAACCACTGCCGGCCGCATGGACTCTTACGTTGATCTGCTGCAGTCCCACGGCGCGAGCATGGTGATGCTGGCGAAAGGCAACCGCAGCCAGCAGGTGACCGATGCCTGCCATAAACACGGCGGCTTCTACCTTGGAAGCATCGGCGGCCCGGCGGCAGTGCTCGCCCAGCAGAGTATCAAGAGCCTCGAGTGCGTGGCCTATCCGGAACTGGGGATGGAAGCTATCTGGAAAATCGAAGTGGAAGATTTTCCGGCGTTTATCCTCGTCGATGATAAAGGCAACGACTTCTTCCAGCAGATCCAGAATAAGCAGTGCGCGGGCTGTAAACAGCACGGCTAACGCTATCCTCTGACGCTGATATCAGGCCGTCGCCGTTTGGGCGACGGCTTTTTTTATGTCCGCGTTTCCCCAGCTTGAATTCACTTCGCACCAGGCTATGCTCAACTACAAGCCCTCCGTTTTTTGCTGAAAAATAACAATAATTCTTACCTCAGGTGCCTCAATGAACAGGATGAGCATCGTTATCCTCTGGGCGCTGACGCTGCTGGTGCTCCAGCCGGCGCTGGCCGCCGAACCGCGACAGCAGCCAACCGCGCGCGAGCAGGCACGCACGGTCACGATTTTCCACCAACCTGTCGTCATGTTGCAGGCCACCTTTGGCCAGACCACGCCTGAAGAGCGCGTTTTGCGCACCCGCAGCGCCCTGCGCGCCTTCACCGAAGATGATATTCGCCAGCCGCTGCGGGTCGTGCCGGTTATCCGCTATGGTCAGCCAGGCAGACTGTTTCTGATGAACGGCAAACCGGTGCTGCTGCTGAGCCAGGCGGATCTCGACGAGGGCGATGATTTAACCCTCGACCAGGCAGCCCAGCGGGTGCTGGCGCGTATGGAAGCCCAGCGCACCAGCCTCCAGGAACAGTTCAACAACCGCTATCTGTTCATCTCCGCCGGTAAAGCCCTGGCCGGGGCGCTGCTGCTGGCGCTGTTTTACTACGGCGCCTTCCGCGCCTGGCGGCGGGTGCGACGCTTTTTCCTGCTGCGGATCCTCGAAAAACGTAGCGCCATACCGCAGCACTGGCGGCGCTATCTCGGCAATATTGAAGTTCGACTCTATGCTGTGCTGGTCATCCTTCTCGGCATGCTGGCCTGTTATCTCTGGCTGAGCTGGGCCTTCAGCCTGTTTCCCTGGACGCGGGTGTGGAGCGAATCGCTGGGCGACTGGTCGCTGGGGGTGATCCGCGACCTCTCTCTGTCGATTGTCGCCTCCCTGCCGGGGCTGATGATCGTGGTGCTTATTTTCCTTCTCACCTGGCTTATCATTCGCCTGGTGAAGGTGGTTCTCGACCAGGTCGCCGCCGGCCGCATTCAGGTTCCCGGCATTCATCCGGAGACCGTTAGCGCCACCCGTCGGCTTATCTCGGTGGTCATCTGGTTGTTTGCCCTCTCCGCCGCCTACCCGTTCCTTCCCGGTGCCAACTCTCTCGCCTTCAAAGGCATTAGCGTGTTCTTCGGCCTGATGCTGACCCTCGGGTCAACCGGAGTGATGACCCATGCGATGAGCGGCCTGGTGCTGATCTACTCTCGGGCGCTGCGCAAAGGCGACTGGATCCGCCTCGCCGATAATGAGGGTCAGGTCAGCGAGATTGGCGTACTGGCGACCAAAATTCTCACCCGCGAAAATTACATCGTTACCGTCCCGAACGCGGTGGTGGTGAGCGGGAAAATTATTAATCTCAGCGCCGAAAGCGCCGACGGTGGAGTCAACCTCACCACCAGCGTCACCATCGGCTACGATACGCCGTGGCGTCAGGTCCATGCGCTGCTGGAGCTGGCGGCGAGACGCACCCCGGGGATCGATCAGCAAATTGCGCCGGTGGTGCGTAAGCTGGGATTGCTTGACTGGTACACCTCGTATGAGCTGCAGGTGCGCTTACTCCCCACAACCAAGCTGCCGGATGGCCGCAACGCATTGCATAGCAGCATTATTGATGTGTTTAACGAATTCGGCGTGCAGATTATGTCGCCGAACTTTGTGATGCAGCCAAAGGCGGCGGTAGTGGTGCCGCAGGAAGCCTGAGAAATAAAGGTTAACGTAGCGGCATTTCCGCCGGGTGGCGGCTGCGCCTTACCCGGCCTAGGGGTTCGTGCGGCCTGTCACTCATTTACCCACTTGCGCGACTGAAACTGCCGGTGCTGGCGGCCTCAAAATCGCTGAGACGTTCCCGGAAGGCCGGGGCAGCCCGCATGGATGCGGGCTGAGGGCCGTGTTTTGCAGGGACGCTGCCTCGGCCCGACCCGCAGCCTGCAGGGATAAGTCGAAGGTACCGCGCAGCGGCGATTTTGCTGGCCGGAGCCCGGGGGTACAGGGGGCGGCGGCGACTGGCCGCCCCCTGTGCGCTCCCTGCGCCATAAGAGACATAACGCAGAAGATCAACCGGGAGCGCAATCTGCCCGGAATTAACATAGAAGTTGTAGCCCTGCCAAACGTTGTGGTCCTGCCAAACATAGTGCGAACAGGGACATTTCCGGTTGTGCCTTTATTTCGCCGGGTGGCGGCTGCGCCTTACCCGGCCTACGGGGTCTACAGGCGATCTTTGCTTCCCAGGCCCGGCAAGCGCTGCGCCGGAGGGCAATCTATCGGCGCCGTACCCGGCCTACAACGACTGCCGGGCAATCCGACTCGGACGACGACTCAACCCTGCGCGGCGTCGATGTCGTCAAACACCTGCTGCGCCAGATGCATCGTGGCATTGGCCGCCGGCAGCCCGCAGTACAGCGCAGAGTGCATGATCAGCTCTTTCAGTTCATCGCGGGTCACCCCGTTGTTAAACGACGCGCGCAGATGCATCTTCAGCTCCGCCTCGCGATTGAGAGCGATCAGCATGGCAATAGTGATCATGCTGCGGGTATGGTGATCGAGCCCCGGACGCGTCCAGGTCTCGCCCCAGGCATAGCGGGTAATAAAGTCCTGAAACTCATCATTCAACGGCGTCAGATGCTGCAGCGTACGGTCGACGTGGGCGTCGCCCAATACTTTGCGCCGTACCGCCATCCCGTCCTGATAGCGCTGTTTATCATCCATGGCGTTCCCCCTGGAAAAAGCTCAGCAGCGCTGAAGTAAAGCTTTTCGGCGCCTCAATGTTAGACAGATGCGATGCCGCCAGAACCACCACCTCGGAGGCGGGGATCTGCTGCTGCAGGAAATGAGCGTCACCGACCGTGGTGACAGGGTCACTTTCCCCGGCGATGATTAGCGTCGGCAGCGGGATCTGCCCCACTTCGCCCCGCAGGTCGGCGGCGGCCAGCGCCTCACAGCAGGCGGCATAGCCTTCAGCATCGGTATGGGTCAGCTGGTGACAAAGCGCCTCGACCACCTCCGGCGCCTTCTGGCGAAACGCGTGGGTAAACCAGCGGTCTGCCGCTCCGGCGGCCACCACCGCCATCCCCTCCTGACGTACGGCCCGCGCCCGCGACAGCCAGCTGGCCTGATCGCCAATGCGCGCCGCGGTGTTGGCGACCGCCAGACCATGAAAACGCTCCGGCGCAAAGCGTCCCAGCCACAGGCCGGTCAAACCGCCCATCGAGATCCCGCAGAACCAGGCGCGGTCGATATTCAGGTGATCGAGCAGCGCAATCACATCCTCACCCAACTGGGCGAGGGTCACTTTGCCATTTTTCGTCGTTTTACCGTGGCCGTGCGTGTCGTAGCGCAGCACCCGGAAATGGGCGGTTAACGCCTCGATCTGTGGCTGCCACATCGCCCGGGTGGTGCCCAGCGAATTGGAGAGGACGATAACCGGCGCGCCATCCGGCCCGTCGAGTTGATAATCAAGATTCATCACGTTGCTCCTGATAACGCGCCAGCACCTGGCGCACAAAGCGTTCGGCGCTGCCGGTCGCCGTTGCCGGGTCCAGCAGCGTGGTTAAGCGTTCACGAGAGAGATACTGACTGACCTGTGGGTCAGCCGCGAGCAGATCGACCAGCGGGCAGTGACGGTCCAGCGCCTGGCGGCACAGCGCTTCGATGTGATGATGCGCCTCGGCTTTGCCAATGAATTCCGCCAGCGCCAGAGTCACCGCCTCAGCCATAATCAGCCCATGGGTGATATCGAGATCGGCGCTCATTTTCTGCGGGAAAACCTGCATGTCGCGCACCAGCGCCTCGCTTTGCGCCAACGCCCCGCCCACCAGGGTAATTAGCTCCGGCAGGGTCTCCCACTCCGCCTGCCAGCCGCCCAGCGCCCGCTCATGCTGCTGGAGTTGGCTGGCGTAGAGCGTCGCCATCAGCCCCGGCGTACGCTGGGCGGCGGTCAGGATCGCCGCGCAGGCCACCGGATTGCGCTTATGCGGCATCGTCGACGAACCGCCGCGGCCTTCCGCCACCGGCTCGCCCACCTCAGCCACTTCGGTCTGCATCAGCAGGGAAAAGTCGTTAGCGAATTTCCCCAGCGTGCCGCAGACGCCGGCGAACCAGGCGCCCGCCTCCAGCAGCCGATCGCGCTGGCTGTGCCACGGAGTATCCGGCAGCGACAGACCGAGGATCTGCGCCAGCGCCAGGCCAACCGCCGGCCCTTTCTCTTTTAGCGCGTCCAGAGTGCCCGCGGCGCCGCCAAACTGCAGCGCCAGCAGCCGCGGACGCATCTCGCGCAGCCGCTGCTGCCAGCGCAGGAGCGCGTCGAGGGTGCCCGCCAGCTTCAGGCCAAAGGTCACCGGCAGCGCGTGCTGCATCCAGGTCCGGCCCGGCATCACGGTATCGCGATAACGATCCGCCTGGAGAGCCAGGGCCGCCAACAGCTGCTCAAGCAGAGTCTCAGCGGCATCCAGCGCCCCGCGCAGCTGGAGCACCAGTCCGGTGTCGATGGCGTCCTGGCTGGTAGCGCCCCAGTGAACGTAGCGCGCAGCCTCAGGATCTCGCGTTTTTACCTGGGCCGTCAGCTGTTTCACCAGCGGGATCGCCAGGTTACCGGCTCCCACCGCCGCCTCGCCCAGCGCGGCAAAATCGATGGCCTCGTGGCGGCAGGCCGCGACAATTGGCCCGACCGCTTCCGGCGGCACCATCCCGCAGGCGGCCTGCGCTTGCGCCAGCGCCGCTTCAAAATCCAGCATGCCCTGCACCCGCTGCGCGTCGCTGAACCAGTCGGTTAGCGGACTGCTGCGCAGCATCGGGGTCAACAAACTCATTCTGGCTCCTTAAACGCGTTCAATAATCAGGGCGATCCCCTGTCCGACGCCGATGCACATGGTGCACAGGGCGTAGCGGCCGCCGGTCCGTTTCAGCTGATAAGCCGCGGTCATCGCCAGCCGGCCGCCGGAGGCGCCGAGCGGGTGGCCCAGCGCAATCGCCCCGCCGTTAGGGTTCACGTGGGCGGCATCGTCCGATAAGCCCAAATCACGGGTCACCGCCAGCGCCTGCGCGGCGAAGGCTTCATTCAGCTCAATGACATCCATCTGGCCTAATGTCAGGCCGGTCTGCGCCAGCACCTTGCGCACCGCCGGCGCCGGGCCAAAGCCCATGATCCGCGGCGCCACGCCCGCCGTCGCCACGCCGACCACCCGGGCCAGCGGCTGAAGATCGTTAGCCGACAGCGCCGTCTCGCTGGCCAGCAGCAGCGCGCAGGCGCCGTCGTTAACCCCGGAGGCGTTACCGGCGGTAACGCTGCCGTCGGCGCGCACCACGCCGCGCAGTTTAGCCAGCGCCTCCAGCGAGGTGCTGCGCGGGTGCTCATCGCGGCTAAACAGCAGCGGCTCGCCTTTGCGCTGCGGCACCTGGACGGCAATCAGCTCATCGGCGAAACGCCCCGCCTCTTGCGCCGCGGCGGTACGCAACTGACTGCGTAAGGCGAACGCGTCCTGATCGGCACGGGAGATGGCAAACTCATCGGCGACGTTTTCCGCCGTCTCCGGCATGGAATGCACGCCGTACAGGGCTTTCATCTGCGGGTTAATAAAGCGCCAGCCGATGGTGGTATCCTCCATCTGCATGCTGCGGCTAAAGGCGCTCTCCGCCTTCCCCATCACAAACGGCGCGCGGGACATGCTCTCCACCCCGCCGGCGATCATCAGCTGCGTCTCCCCGCTTTTAATCGCCCGCGCCGCAACGCCGATCGCGTCAAGGCTGGAACCGCACAGGCGGTTGATGGTGCTCCCGGGCACGCTCTCCGGCAGGCCGGCCAGCAGCAGCGCCATCCGCGCCACGTTGCGGTTGTCTTCCCCGGCCTGGTTGGCGCAGCCAAAGATCACATCGTCAATGCGCGAGGGATCCAGTCCCGGGTTCCGCGCCAGCAGCGCTTTCAGCGGCAGCGCCGCCAGGTCGTCAGCGCGCATCGTCGCCAGTGCACCGCCGAAACGGCCAAAGGGTGTACGCACCGCATCACAGATAAATGCCTGATTCATCATAGGTTCCTTACGCGCTTTCCGCCAGTTGTTGAAAGGTCAGCGCCACCGGAGTGATGCGCTGCAGCTCTTCAAAAGAGAGGCCGTTAAAGATTTCCCGCACCACCGGGCCGCGGTCGGTGATGTCGATCACCGCCAGGTCGGTATAGATCCGGCTGACGCAGCCGACGCCGGTCAGCGGGTAGCTGCACTGCGCCACCAGCTTGCACTCGCCGTCACGGGTCAGGTGGTCCATCATCACAAACACCTGGCGGGCGCCGATGGCCAGATCCATCGCCCCGCCAACGGCCGGGATCGCATCCGGCGCACCGGTGCTCCAGTTGGCGAGGTCGCCGCTGGCGGAAACCTGATAGGCCCCCAGCACGCAGATATCGAGATGACCGCCGCGCATCATGGCGAAGGAGTCGCCGTGGTGGAAATAGCAGCCGCCCTGCAGGAGGGTGACATACTCTTTACCGGCATTGATCAGCTCGGGATCTTCTTCCCCGGGCTGCGGTTTCGGCCCCATCCCCAGCAGGCCGTTTTCGCTGTGCAGGAACACCTCTTTGTCAGCGGGCAGGTAATTGGCGATGCGGGTCGGCAGGCCGATGCCGAGGTTGACGTAAGCGCCTTCGGGAATATCGCGGGCCACGCGCTGGGCCATTTCGTCACGGGTCAGTTTTTGCATGTCGGGCTCCTCAGGCGCGTTGTGCGGCAGTCAGGTTTTCCAGCGAGAAGACGCGCTGGACGAAAATGCCGGGGGTGATGATGTGTTCCGGGTCGAGGTCGCCCAGCGCCACCAGCTGCGAGACCTCTACGATGGTGGTTTTCGCCGCTGTCGCCATGATCGGGCCAAAGTTGCGCGCCGCCTTGCGATAGACCAGGTTGCCCCAGCGGTCGCCCTGGTGGGCTTTAATCAGCGCGAAATCGGCTTTGATCGGGTACTCCAGCACGTAGTGGCGACCGTCGATTTCCCGTGTCTCCTTGCCTTCCGCCAGCGGCGTGCCGTAGCCGGTGGGGGTAAACACTGCCCCCAGCCCGGCGCCGGCCGCCTGGATCCGCGCCGCGAGGTTGCCCTGCGGCACCAGCTCCAGCTCCACTTTGCCGCGACGGTAGAGATCATCGAAAATCTGCGAATCCACCTGGCGCGGAAAGGAGCAGATCATTTTGCGCACCCGGCCCGCCTTGAGCAGCGCGGCGAGACCCACTTCCCCGTTGCCGGCGTTGTTATTTATGATGGTCAGGTCGCGAGCGCCCTGGTCAATCAGGGCGTCAATCAGAAAGGTCGGCTGGCCGGCGGGGCCAAAGCCGCCGATCATAATAGTCGCCCCATCGTGGATCCCGGCGATGGCCTCGCTCAGCGTCGATACGCTTTTATCAATCATCAGGTCGCTCCAGTGATGTGCGGTAATCGCACTTTTATTCGTTGTTCGCACAAAATGTGACCCGCTTAACGATGTCGGTCAAGGGCGATAATCGAAATATGGTGCGATAATCGAACATCGGTTATCTTTAGCGAAAGAATGTGATCGATGGCAAATATGGGGAACAGAAATGGACAAGCATCCAGACGATTTACTGACCGGCGACGGCGATCCGTTTAAAGGCGATCCTAACTTTATGGCCTCCCTGGCGCGGGGTCTGGAGGTGATTCAGGCGTTCACGCCGCAGCGGCCCCTGCTGTCTATCTCACAGATCAGTCAGAAGACCGGCATCCCGCGCGCCGCGGTGCGCCGCTGCCTGTATACCCTGAGCAAGCTGGGGTTCGTGTATGCCGAAGACGGTAAGAATTTCCAGCTGCGGCCGCGGATCCTGGCGCTGGGCCACGCCTGGCTGGCCTCGACGCCGCTGGCGCGTTCGGCGCAGCCGGTGCTGCGGCATCTGAGCGAAATGCTCAATGAGTCCTGCTCCATCGCCACCCTCGACGGCGACGATATCCTGTATATCGCCCGCGCCTCCAGCTCGCGGATTATGACCATCGACCTGGATATCGGCAGTCGCCTTCCGGCGTGGGCGACCTCGATGGGCCGGGTGCTGCTGAGCCATCAGCCGGAGGAGAAGCTCAACGATATGCTGGGCCGGGTGACCATGATCCGCTATACCCCACAGACGGTGGATTCGGTGGCGAAGCTGCGCGCCGAACTGAAACGGGTGCATCAGCAGGGGTATGCCCTCAACGATCAGGAGCTGGAGATGGGGCTGCGCTCCCTCGCGGTCCCGCTGTTTAACGCTCAGGGGCAGGTCCAGGCGGCGCTCAACGTCGGGGTGCATGCGGGCCAGATGACGGCCCGCGAGATGATCGAGCGCGTGCTGCCGGAGCTGCAAAAAGCCGCCCGCGAGCTGACGCTGCTTCTGCGCTAACGACTGCGCTTGGCGTGCTGCTCCCAGGTCTCCTGCTTCGCCTGCGCCGATTTACGCAGCGCAACATAGCAGGCGCCGCTGCCGCCATGATGCGGAAGCGCGGCGCAGAAGGCCTGCACCTCCGGCAGCTCTGCCAGCCAGCGCGCCAGATAGCTGCGGATAATATTGGCGTGGGACTGGTCGTCGCGGCCTTTGCCGTGAACGATCAGCACATTGCGTAACCCCTCTTTCTGCACCTGTACCATAAAGGCGAAGAGCATCTGCCGGCACTGTTCCACCGGCTGGCGCAGCAGGGATAGGCTCGCCTGCTGGCTGTATTTCCCCCGCCGCAGCTTATCCAGCACGCCGCTCTGCAGCCCTTCTCGCTTAAACTCCAGCGGCGTGGCGAGCGGCACGATATCGAGATAGCCGGTGGTGAGAAAATTATCCAGCTGCAGGGTATCGACGCGTTGCGGGGCCCGGCTGTTACGCCCGGGATGCCAGTGCACGTCATTATTACGTTTCAGAGGCTGGACATCTTCCATGGCGTCAAGAAACAGGGATTTGTCATCAAGGTTCATGGGCTCTCCTCCAGCGGCTGTCGCCAGCTACTATAGCCGCCTCGCGCTCCCCTCTCAACGCGTTTAGCCGCGTTCGCTGGCAAAGTGAGCGCGACGGACGATTAAGGAAACAATTGTCGGCTCTGGCGGCGGAACAGGGTGATTAACGACGCCGTGAGCGGCGTTTGCCGGGTATCGCGCCGCTGGATCAGATAATAGGTGGCGGTGGGTAACACTTCACGGATGGGGATCATCACCAGTTTGTCGGCCATCAGCGGGTCGTTGCCCAGCTCCACCGGCAGGATGCTGAGAAAATCACTTTTCACCACCAGGCTGATGCAGGATGAGAACGTTTCGCAGACGATCCCCACCTTTGGCTCCCGTCCCAGCTGTTCGAAGCATTCCTGCAGCTGCTTGAAGTAGCTGCCGCGCGGCGTCGGCATGGTCCAGTGGTGATCCATCAATTCCCCCAGCGAGGTGGCCTGCGCCGCCGGATGGCCCGCGCGGGCGAACACCGCGAACGGTTTCTCAAATAGTTTCTCAAAGCTGAACTCATGGTCGTACGGCCCGGGGTAATAGGTATTAATGGTGAAATCCAGCTCCCCCTGGCGCAGCTCATTAATCATCGCCAGCAGCTGACCCTCCATGATCCGCACCTTCACCTGCGGATGCTGCTGATGAAAGCGGCAGATCACCGACGGCATCAGCGACCGGGCGACGCTGGCGCCAAGGCCAATATTAATTTGCCCGGCCTGTTCCCCCTGGCGCTGCAGCAGTTCATCCTGCGCCGCCCGCAGCTCCTCAAGGATCAGGCTCGCATGTTGATAAAAACTTTCGCCATTGTCGGTTAACGCCACCCCCTGGCTGCGGCGGACGAACAGCTGGGCGGAAAGCCCCTCCTCCAGCTCTTTAATCGCTTTGGTCAGCGCCGGCTGCGAGACCGCCAGCGCCCGGCTGGCGCCACGGATACTGCCTTCCCGGGCTACTTCGACGAAGGCGCGAATTTGATGAAATTTAATCTGAAATGCCATGCTTTTAGTGATAACCGTTGCTTATCAGACAGAAGAAAATGACATCTACTGTAATCCATCAGGCTGTGGCAGGTTAAGGGTGTTAAGGCCTGTAGCGCGTCAGTGATAAACAAACGCTATCACATCGTGAACGCCGTCACATTTTTTACTTATGACAGGATAAGCTATGCCGCAACTTGATGAATACCTCCGCCAGCTGGCGCCCTCCATGACCCAATGGCGCCGCGATTTTCACCTGCACGCTGAATCCGGCTGGCTGGAGTTTCGCACCGCCAGTAAGGTCGCGGATATTCTTGACGGGCTAGGCTATCAGCTGGCGCTAGGCCGCGACGTCATCGATGCCGACAGCCGGATGGGGCTGCCGGACGAGGAGACCCTGGCCCAGGCTTTCGAACGCGCCCGCGAACAGGGCGCGCCGGAGCGCTGGCTGCCGGCGTTTGAAGGCGGTTTCGCCGGCGTGGTGGCCACGCTCGACACCGGGCGGCCCGGACCAACCCTGGCCTTTCGCGTCGATATGGATGCCCTCGATCTCAACGAACAGCATGACGACAGCCACCGCCCCCATCGCGATCATTTCGCCTCCTGCAACGCCGGCATGATGCACGCCTGCGGCCATGACGGCCATACCGCCATCGGGCTGGGGCTGGCGCATGTGCTCAAGCAGTATGCCGCCCAGCTCAATGGCGTCATTAAACTGATTTTCCAGCCTGCTGAAGAGGGTACCCGCGGCGCCCGCGCGATGGTGGCCGCCGGCGTGGTTGATGACGTGGATTATTTCACGGCGATCCATATCGGGACCGGCGTCCCGGCAGGTACCGTCGTCTGCGGTGGAGACAACTTTATGGCCACCACCAAATTCGACGTGCAGTTCAGCGGCGTGGCCGCCCACGCCGGCGGCAAGCCCGAGGACGGGCGCAACGCGCTGCTGGCCGCCGCCCAGGCCGCCCTTGGCCTGCACGCCATCCCGCCACACAGCGCCGGCGCCTCGCGGGTCAACGTCGGGGTGATGCAGGCCGGTACCGGACGCAACGTGGTGCCCTCTTCCGCGCTGTTAAAAGTGGAAACCCGCGGCGAAAGCGAAGCCATTAATCAGTACGTGTTCGAGCGAGCGCAGCACGTCGTCGCCGGGGCTGCGGCGATGTACGAAGCCCGCTACGAACTGCGCATGATGGGCGCGGCGACCGCCAGCGCACCGTCGCCGGCGTGGGTGGACTATCTGCGCGAACAGGCCGCCCGGGTGCCCGGCGTGCAACAGGCGGTGGATCGCATCGCCGCCCCGGCGGGCTCGGAAGACGCCACCCTGATGATGGCCCGGGTCCAGGCGCGCGGCGGCCTCGCCTCGTACATGATTTTCGGCACTGAACTCAGCGCCGGTCACCACAACGAAAAGTTTGACTTCGACGAGAGCGTGATGGCGGTAGCGGTCGAAACCCTGGCGCGCGTCGCGCTTAACTTTCCCTGGCAGCGGGGGGTGTAATGGAAGCCATTTTTCAGTTTGTGGACGAGGTGGTTGAGGCACAACGCGACACTTACTGCGCCATCGCCGACGACATCTGGGACCACCCGGAGACCCGCTTTGAGGAGTTCTGGTCAGCCCAACGGCTGGCCGACGCCCTGGAGGCGGAAGGTTTTCAGCTCACCCGCGATGCTGGCGGGATCCCGAATGCCTTTATCGCCAGCGTCGGTGAGGGCCAACCGGTCATTGCCCTGCTCGGCGAATTTGACGCCCTGGCGGGACTCAGCCAGCAGGCCCACAGCGCGGAACCGACGCCCTTGACACCGGGAGCCAACGGCCACGGCTGTGGGCACAATCTGCTCGGCACCGCGGCATTCGCCGCGGCGGTCGCCGCCAAAGGCTGGCTGCAGCAGCACGGCGACAGCGGCACTCTGCGCTTCTACGGTTGTCCCGGCGAGGAAGGCGGTTCGGGAAAAACCTTTATGGTGCGCGAAGGGTTGTTTGATGATGTCGATGCGGCGCTGACCTGGCATCCGGAAGCCTGGGCCGGGATGTTCAGCACCCGCACCCTCGCCAACATTCAGGCGGCATGGCGATTTACCGGCACCGCGGCCCACGCCGCTAATTCGCCGCACCTGGGCCGGAGCGCGCTGGATGCCGTCACCCTGATGACCACCGGCAGCAATTTCCTCAATGAACATATCATCGAGAAGGCGCGGGTCCATTACGCCATTACCGATACCGGCGGCGTCTCGCCCAACGTGGTGCAGGCGCAGGCGGAAGTGCTGTATTTGATCCGCGCGCCGGAGATGGCCGACGCTGAGCAAATCTTCGCCCGCATAGAGAAGATTGCCCAGGGGGCCGCGCTGATGACCGAGACCCAGGTCAGCTGCCGCTTTGAAAAAGCCTGCTCCAGCTATCTGCCCAACCGCACGCTTGAGGCGGCGATGTATCAGGCGGTCTGTCATTACGGTACCCCCGCCTGGAGCGACGAGGAACGCGCTTTTGCCGCGGCGATCCGCGCCACTCTCAGCGCCAACGATATTAACAACAGCCTGAACAATATTGCCGGCACCAGTGGCGAGGAAGGCAAAACGTTCGCTCGTCGTCACCGCGACACCTTGCTGATTGATGAGGTGGCGCCCTGGGCGGCCACGGATAACGTCCTCGCCGGATCCACCGACGTCGGCGATGTTAGCTGGAAAGCGCCGGTGGCCCAGTGCTTCAGCCCGTGCTTCGCGGTGGGTACCCCGCTGCACAGCTGGCAGCTGGTGAGCCAGGGCAGAACCTCCATTGCCCATAAAGGGATGTTGCTGGCGGGGAAAGTCCTCGCGGCGACCGCCATCCGTTTATTCAGCGACAGCGCCCTGCTGGAGGCCAGCCAGCAAGAGCTCAGGCAGGTACTGGCCGAACGCCCCTATCGTTGCCCGATCCCGGCGGAGGTGAGTCCGTCCGTTTTACGATAACCACTTAGAGGCTACTCCTGGCCAACGCTGACCGGATCGCGGCACGCACCGCCCATAATAACCGCCGGCAGTACGGGAGCAGGCCTGCCCAACACAACAACGACAACAGAGGAATGCCCATGAGTATGTCATCCATACCGTCATCTTCCCCCGGCGGAAAGCGCTATGGCTGGGTAGAGAAGATCGGTAACAAGGTCCCGCACCCGTTTTTGCTGTTTATCTATCTCATCGCCGTGCTGATCGCTGCCACGGCAATCCTCTCCGCCCTCAACGTTGGGGTACAAAACCCAACTGACGGTTCGCGGGTGGTGGTCAAAAACCTGCTCAGCGTGGAAGGATTGCACTGGTTTTTGCCGAACGTGATTAAAAACTTCAGCGGTTTTGCGCCGCTGGGGGCGATCCTCGCCCTGGTGCTGGGCGCCGGCTTTGCCGAGCGGGTGGGCCTGTTACCGGCGTTGATGGTCAAGATGGCCTCGCACGTCAGCGCCCGCTATGCCAGCTATATGGTGCTGTTTATCGCCTTTTTCAGCCATATCTCTTCCGATGCGGCGCTGGTGATTATGCCGCCGCTGGGGGCGCTGATGTTTCTTGCCGTCGGTCGGCATCCTGTCGCTGGTCTGCTGGCGGCGATAGCCGGCGTGGGCTGCGGCTTTACCGCCAATCTACTGATTGTCACCACCGACGTGCTGCTCTCCGGGATCAGCACCGAGGCGGCAAAGTCCATCGATGCCTCTTTGCACGTCAGCGTGATCGACAACTGGTACTTTATGGCGACCTCGGTGATCGTTCTGACGCTCGTCGGCGGACTGATCACCGATAAGCTGGTCGAGCCGCGGCTGGGCCAGTGGCAAGGCAGTCGTGATGAAAAGCTGCAGACGCTGACGCCCGCGGAGCGGTTCGGCCTGCGCATCGCCGGCGTGGCGACGCTGGTATTCGTGGCGGTCATCGCCCTGATGGTGGTCCCCGAAAACGGTATTCTTCGCGATCCGGTTCAGCATACGGTCATGCCCTCGCCGTTTATCAAAGGCATCGTGCCGCTAATTATCTTTTTCTTCTTTGTCGTGTCGCTGGCATACGGCATCGCCACCGGCAAAATTCGCCGCCAGGCCGACCTGCCGCAGTTGATGATTGAGCCGATGAAAGAGATGGCCGGGTTTATCGTGATGGTCTTCCCGCTGGCGCAGTTCGTGGCGATGTTCAACTGGAGCAACATGGGCAAGTTTATGGCCGTCGGTCTGACGGACCTGCTGGAGAGTTCAGGCATGAACGGTGTTCCGGCGTTTGTCGGCCTTGCGCTGCTGTCGGCTTTTCTGTGTATGTTTATCGCCAGCGGCTCGGCCATCTGGTCGATTCTGGCGCCGATCTTCGTGCCAATGTTTATGCTGTTGGGCTTTCACCCGGCGTTTGCGCAGATCCTGTTTCGTATCGCTGATTCATCGGTGCTGCCGCTGGCGCCGGTGTCACCGTTTGTGCCGTTGTTTCTCGGTTTTCTACAGCGCTACCGGCCGGATGCCCGCCTCGGCACCTACTACTCGCTGGTGCTCCCTTACCCGCTGATTTTTCTCGCCGTCTGGCTGCTGTTGCTGGTGGGCTGGTATCTGGTGGGACTGCCGATCGGCCCTGGCATCTATCCGCGGCTGTCTTAACCCACCGATGCGCCAGGGACGGCCGCCTTAGCTTAACGCGATATCTTCACTTTGAACTTACGGGTCGCTTCCCCGGCTCCGGCGAATATGCCGAAAAGCGCGCGATACCCCCGCTCAAGCAACAACGACATACCGTGAATAACCAGACCGCTGAAGATCAGTACGATTACGCCAGTCAGTATATATTGCATAGCTCCACCTCTGAGTTATTAACCGCGCCGCGCCGACGCGGTAGCACTTTCCCGAGCGCGCACAGCGGCGCGGAGGACCGACGTCGTCAGCTTAAAAGTAGCAAAAACCCTGTCCGGTAACCCGCCAGGATCGATCCAAAAATAAATCATCGTGGCGATCGCAGAATGCCTCCACGGCGGATAGCCCGCCGTGCTATCTGGCGATGCGGTTTTACCTTTTGGGAGTATAGTTGACTGCCGTCAGCGCGTGGTATCGTGTGCCTCTCATGTACGATGGTGGATGACAGAAACGATGTTGACCTTGCTGCAGGATAAAATGGATACCCCGCTGGGGCCGTTGTGGGTGCTTTGCGACGAACAGTTTAATTTGCGCGCCGTCGAGTGGGACGAGCACCGCGATCGGATGGAAACGCTGCTCGACGTTCACTATCGCCGGGAAGGCTATCAGCGCGTCGACTGCCGCAATCCCGGCGGTCTCAGCAGTAAGCTGAGCGACTATTTTGCCGGCGATTTAGCCATTATCGAGACTCTGCCTACCGCCACCGCCGGCACCCCTTTTCAGCGCCAGGTCTGGCAGGCGTTACGCGATATCCCTTGTGGCCAGGTGATGCACTACGGCCAACTGGCCGAGGCGCTCGGTCGTCCCGGCGCCGCGCGCGCGGTGGGCGCCGCCAATGGCGCCAATCCGGTGAGTATCGTGGTGCCCTGCCATCGGGTCATCGGGCGCAACGGCACCATGACCGGCTATGCCGGCGGCGTACAGCGTAAAGAGTGGCTTTTGCGTCATGAGGGCTATCTGTTGCTTTGACTGAAAATGCCTTTTCTGGAATTTTCAGGTAATTTCACAATCAAAAGTGGCGTAATAATCTGTTTTTAATCAAATAGATACACAGGCGATTTGATTTACCCTGCTGATATTACGTGTTTCCGGGCCTGAAGACTTACCTGCTGATCAAAAAGATGTTAAAATTGACCAATATCAATTAAGGCCTGAGCAGACATATGATCCCTGAGAAGCGAATTATTCGACGCATTCAGTCTGGCGGTTGTGCAATCCATTGTCAGGATTGCAGCATTAGCCAGCTCTGCATCCCCTTTACTCTGAACGAGCATGAGCTTGATCAGCTGGATAATATTATCGAGCGGAAAAAGCCTATCCAGAAAGGTCAAACCTTGTTCAAAGCCGGTGATGAGCTGAAGTCGTTGTACGCTATTCGCTCCGGGACCATCAAAAGCTATACCATCACCGAGCAAGGTGATGAGCAGATCACTGGCTTCCATCTGGCGGGCGACCTGGTGGGCTTTGACGCCATCGGCACCGGTCTGCACCCGAGCTTTGCGCAGGCGCTGGAAACCTCAATGGTCTGCGAGATCCCCTTCGAAACCCTTGACGATCTTTCCGGAAAAATGCCCAATCTGCGTCAGCAGATGATGCGCCTGATGAGCGGTGAGATTAAAGGCGACCAGGATATGATCCTGTTGCTTTCCAAAAAGAATGCCGAAGAGCGCCTGGCCGCGTTTATCTATAACCTTTCTCGTCGTTTCGCCCAGCGCGGCTTCTCACCACGTGAGTTCCGGCTGACCATGACCCGCGGCGATATTGGCAACTATCTCGGCCTCACCGTCGAAACCATCAGCCGTCTGCTGGGCCGTTTTCAGAAAAGCGGCATGCTGGCGGTGAAAGGCAAATATATCACTATTGAAAACAGCGATCTGCTGGCCCAGCTGGCCGGGCAGGCGCGCAACGTCGCTTAATCTCTGCGCAATACCTGGTCACGATCGGCAATTTTTTCAGATTTGTTGATCTGACCAGGCTCCTCCCCTGTTTCAATTCATCCATATAGGTTATCTTTTTAATAACTGACGGTAGCTGCAGTTGTAAGGAGACCCTGTATGGCGAAGTATCAGAGCATGCTGGTAGTAATCGATCCTAACCAGGACGACCAGCCGGCGCTAAGGCGAGCGGTGTACCTGCACCAACGGATTGGTGGACGCATCAAAGCCTTTTTGCCGATCTATGATTTTTCCTATGAAATGACCACCCTGCTGTCGCCGGATGAGCGGACGGCAATGCGCCAGGGCGTCATTGCCCAACGAACGGCCTGGATCCGCGAGCAGGCGAAATTCTACCTGGAATCGGGCGTGCCGATTGACGTGAAAGTGGTGTGGCACAACCGCCCCTTCGAAGCGATTATTCAGGAGGTGGTCAGTGAGAAACACGATCTGCTGCTGAAGATGGCCCACCAGCACGACAAACTGGAGGCGGTGATCTTTACCCCGACGGACTGGCATCTGCTGCGTAAATGCCCTTGCCCGGTGTGGATGGTCAAAGACCAGCCGTGGCCGGAAGGCGGCAAAGCGCTGGTCGCCGTCAATCTCGCCAGTGAAGAAAATTATCACAACACACTTAACGAGAAGCTGGTTCGCGAGACGCTGTCGCTGGCGGAAGAAGTCAACCACACTGAAGTGCACCTGATCGGTGCCTACCCGGTGACGCCGATCAATATCGCGATAGAACTGCCGGATTTTGATCCCAGCGTCTACAACGACGCGATCCGCGGCCAGCATCTGCTGGCGATGAAAGCGCTGCGGCAGAAGTTTGGCATCGATGAAAAATTCACCCACGTCGAAAAAGGACTGCCTGAAGAGGTGATCCCGGACCTCGCCGAGCATCTGCAGGCGGGGATCGTGGTGCTGGGAACGGTCGGACGTACCGGCCTGTCGGCGGCGTTCCTCGGCAATACCGCGGAACAGGTTGTCGACCACCTGCGCTGTGACCTGCTGGTGCTGAAACCGGAGGCCTACCAGACGCCGGTGGAACTGGACGACGACGACGACGATTAACCGCTACCACTGATCTTCCCCCGCCTCGCGGGGGATTTTTTTGCTTGCTGCCAGCCAGGCACAAAAAAAGGGCCGTTGGCGGCCCCTGTCACTGTCCAGCGAGAATGGCTTAGTGGATACCCAGACGCCAGGCCAGATCGATCTCTTCTTTCAGCTCCAGCGAGGAGAGCGCCATCAGGTCAGCAAACTCCAGCTCCAGCAGTTTAAGTTTTTTCAGATACTGCGCTGGGGTCATGACGGTAGTGTCGCGGCGTAAGAATTCGATGGCCATCTGCGTTGGGGTTAACTCGGTATCCATAATATCCTCTGTCTGATGTAAGAACCGGAACATTATATCACCTCTTGCCGCTTATTTTATGAACAATTCCAGGCATCTCCCTGCATATAAAAAAGCCGTCTCACAGGAGACGGCTTATAAACAAACGTTGTAAAACAATTATGTTACATTACAGCGCTTTCAGGATCGCATCGACGCTGGCTTTAGCATCGCCAAACAGCATATGAGTGTTCTCTTTAAAGAACAGCGGGTTCTGTACGCCGGCGTAACCGGTGTTCATTGAACGCTTAAAGACCACCACATTCTGCGCTTTCCACACCTCGAGCACCGGCATGCCGGCGATCGGGCTCTTCGGATCGTCCTGCGCCGCCGGGTTGACGGTATCGTTGGCGCCGATCACCAGCACGGTGTCGGTGTCGCTGAAATCGTCGTTGATCTCATCCATCTCCAGCACGATGTCGTAAGGCACTTTGGCTTCCGCCAGCAGGACGTTCATATGCCCCGGCAGGCGCCCGGCCACCGGATGAATACCAAAGCGTACTTTGATACCCCGCGCCCGCAGCTTCTCGGTAATTTCTGCTACCGGATACTGCGCCTGAGCCACCGCCATACCGTAGCCCGGGGTGATGATCACCGAGTGCGAGTTTTTCAGCATCTCCGCCGTCTCTTCGGCACTAATCTCGCGATGCTCGCCCACTTCTTCATCGCCGCCGCTGGAGGAACCATCGGTGCCGAAGCCCCCGGCGATCACGCTGATAAAGGAGCGGTTCATCGCCTTACACATAATGTAAGAGAGGATGGCGCCGGAAGAGCCCACCAGCGCGCCGGTGACGATCAGCAGGTCATTACTCAGCATAAAGCCCGCCGCCGCTGCCGCCCAGCCCGAGTAGGAGTTGAGCATCGAGACCACCACCGGCATGTCCGCACCGCCGATAGAGGCCACCAGGTGCCAGCCAAAGGCCAGCGCGATCGCGGTCATCACCAGCAGGCACAGGACCTGGGTGCCGGTGCTGTCAGAGCGAACAAAAATCACCATCAGGATGAAGGAAACCACCAGCGCCGCCAGGTTCAGCTTATGGCGATTGGGCAGCATCAGCGGCCTGGAGGAAATTTTGCCGCGCAGTTTACCAAACGCCACCACCGAACCGGTGAAGGTCACCGCGCCGATGAAGATCCCGAGGAACACTTCGGTCAAATGAATATTGACCAGAATTTGCTCCATACCGGTTTCATGCTGCAGGTAGCTGTTGAAACCCACCAGCACCGCTGCCAGACCCACGAAGCTGTGCAGGATAGCCACCAGCTCCGGCATCTCGGTCATCTCGACCTTCTTCGCCAGACGAATACCGATCGCCCCGCCGATCACCATCGCAAGAATAATCCAGCCGACGTTGCCGGCGTCCGGCCCCAGGATGGTAGCGATCAGGGCAATGGCCATCCCGGCGATGCCGAAATAGTTGCCCTGCTGCGACGTTTCGTGTTTCGACAGGCCCGCCAGGCTGAAAATAAACAGGATTGCAGCAACAATGTATGCAGCCGTTACTAATCCACCAGACATGTGCTACCCCTTATCCTTTGCGAAACATTTTCAGCATGCGCTGAGTCACGGTAAAACCACCGAAAATATTAATGCTGGCGATCAGCACCGCGATAAAGCTCAGGAAGCTGACCCAGCCGCCGTGGCCTATCTGCAACAACGCGCCAACCACGATAATGCCCGAAATGGCATTGGTCACCGACATCAGCGGCGTATGCAGCGCATGGGAGACGTTCCACACCACGTAGTAACCCACCACGCAGGCCAGCGCGAAGACGGTGAAATGGCCGAGGAACTCTTTTGGCGCCACGTTGGCCAGCCAGCCGAAGAGAATAATCGCCAGCGCCATCAGCGCATATTTGCGCCACGGCGACGCCGGTTTCACCGCTTCTTTCGGCGCTTCCACTTTTTTCGCCGCGGCCTGCGGCTGAGCGGAGACCTGAATCGGCGGCGCCGGCCAGGTGATTTCACCTTCGCGAACAACGGTCACGCCGCGCACTACCACGTCATCGAAATCGATAACGATATTGCCGTCTTTCTCTTTGCACAGCAGCTTCAGCAGGTTCACCAGGTTGGTGCCGTAGAGCTGGGAGGACTGGGTCGGCAGACGGCCAGGAAGATCGGTGTAACCGATGATTTTCACGCCGTTGGCGGTGGTCACCACTTCGCCCGGTACGGTGTACTCACAGTTGCCGCCGTTTTGCGAGGCCAGATCGACCACCACGCTGCCCGATTTCATGGAGTCGACCATTTCGCGGGTGATCAGCTTCGGCGCCGGTTTGCCCGGGATTAACGCCGTGGTGACAATGATATCGACCTCTTTCGCCTGCGCGGCGAACAGCGCCATTTCAGCCTTAATAAAGGCCTCAGACATCACCTTAGCGTAGCCATCGCCGCTGCCCGCTTCCTCTTTAAAGTCCAGCTCGAGGAACTCGGCGCCCATACTCTGCACCTGCTCCTTCACTTCCGGACGGGTATCGAAGGCGCGAACAATAGCACCCAGGCTGTTGGCGGCGCCAATCGCCGCCAGACCGGCTACCCCGGCGCCAATGACCATCACCTTGGCGGGCGGAACCTTGCCTGCCGCCGTAATCTGCCCGGTAAAGAATCGACCAAATTCATGCGCCGCTTCAACGATAGCGCGGTACCCGGCGATGTTGGCCATTGAGCTGAGCGCATCCAGCGACTGGGCGCGGGAAATACGCGGCACGGAATCCATCGCCATTACGTTGATATTACGGGCCGCCAGTTTTTCCATCAGCTGCGGGTTTTGCGCCGGCCAGATAAAACTAATCAGCGTGGTCCCCGGATTCAGCAGGGCAATTTCATCGTCATTCGGAGCATTGACCTTAAGGATGACATCAGACTGCCATACCTCGTCGCCGGTCACGATTTCAGCTCCTGCCTCGGCAAAGGCCTCATCGTCAAAGCTGGCCAGCTTCCCGGCGCCGCTTTCTACCGCGACGCTAAAGCCGAGTTTGAGCAATTGCTCAACGGTCTTCGGCGTGGCGGCGGCCCGGGTCTCCTGGGCTAGCCTTTCTTGTGGTACACCAATACGCATAGTTTTCCCTTCCATCGGTTTTTGATGATGGTTTACTTTTCTGCCCAACAACGCCAGGACGGCAAAATCTTCCTCGCCATCTTTCGCTGTCTACAAAATGAAACAGTAACAAACTTTTTATAACCTACTGAAAATACCGATTGTGATCTACTGCGATAAAACACAAATTTTGATTTTATTGCTTATTGTCAGCTCAGATGGGTCCGGGCAGCAATATTTACCTGAATTTGCCGCCCAGGCCTGATAATCCGCTTATCCTGCGGTATAAAACGCCATTTATCGCCATTGAGATCATTGTGTTAACATTACATTAACTAATAAAAGTGGTATTGATTATCGTTTTTGCTGGTCAAGTGCCTGTTTTTTCAACATATCGAAAAATGTTATCTTTCCGTAGTATACGATTCGGGCGGCAAGCAAAAATTGACGCAGACAGTCACGGCGATTAAATGCAATAATCAAACGTTTTCAGTCAACAACAACACCAGTATATGGTTTGCGCAAGGCAAAGGATTATTTTTATGAAGCTTAAAAACACCCTCCTGGCGTCTGCTCTCCTGACAACCGCCACGTTGTCTGCCCATGCAGCGACCGAGTTGACCCCGGAGCAGGCGGCTGCGCTGAAGCCCTACGATCGCGTTGTCGTCACCGGCCGGTTTAATGCCATTGGCGATGCGGTACAGGCAGTATCGCGCAAAGCCGACAAAGACGGCGCGGCCTCATTCTATGTTGTCGACACGTCGGACTACGGCAATGGCGGCAACTGGCGCGTCACGGCTGACCTTTATAAAGAAGACGCGCCGAAAGCGGATGCGCCGAAGAATCGCATTATCAACGGCGTGATGGAGTTGCCGAAAGATCAGGCCGTTGAGCTGATGCCTTACGACACCGTCACCGTTCAGGGCTTCTATCGCAGCCAGCCGGAAGTCAACGACGCCATCACCAAAGCGGCGAAAGCAAAAGGCGCCTATGCGTTCTTTATCGTCCGCCAGGTTGACGCCAACCAGGGCGGCAACCAGCGCATTACCGCTTATATCTACAAAAAAGATGCTGAAAAACGCGTGCTGCAGAGCCCGGACGCTATCCCGGCTGACTCTGAAGCTGGCCGCGCAGCGCTGGCCAAAGGCGGCGAAGCGGCGAAGAACGTGGAAATTCCGGGCGTTGCCACCACCGCCGCGGTGGGTTCGGGTACCGGCGTTGGGCGTTTCTTTGAGACTCAATCTTCGAAAGGTGGACGTTACACTGTCACTCTGCCGAACGGCACTAAGGTCGAAGAAGTGAACAAAGTGACTGCGGCGCAAATGGTGCCGTTCGATAACATCCAGTTCACCGGCAACTACGGCAACATGACCGAAATCTCCTATCAGACGGCGAAACGCGCGGCGAAGAAAGGGGCGAAGTACTACCACATCACCCGCCAGTGGCAGGAACGCGGCGGCAACATCACCATCAGCGCCGATTTGTACAAATAATCGCTGCTGGCTGGCTAAAAAGGCGGCGCATTGCCGCCTTTTCATTTTTTTTCATCCCCCGCCATTGCATGGCCCCCGGACACTCCGTAAAATCCCGCGCCTTAGCGCAATCCTCCATTTTTATGCGATTTCGCAAAATAAATATTCTGGAACAGCCATTTTCACCTCGGGAATGCAATGGAAAAGAAACTGGGCCTGAGCGCCCTGACCGCCCTGGTCCTTAGCTCAATGCTCGGCGCTGGCGTATTCAGTTTGCCGCAAAATATGGCTGCCGTGGCCAGCCCCTCCGCTCTGCTCATTGGCTGGGCCATCACCGGCGTCGGGATCCTGTTTCTCGCTTTCGCCATGCTGCTGTTGACCCGTATTCGTCCCGACCTCGACGGCGGGATCTTCACCTACGCTCGCGAAGGATTCGGCGAACTGATCGGCTTCTGCTCCGCCTGGGGATACTGGCTGTGCGCGGTGATCGCCAACGTCTCCTATCTGGTTATCGTCTTTTCGGCGCTCAGTTTTTTCACCGATACCCCTGAGCTGCGCCTGTTTGGCGATGGTAATACCTGGCAGTCTATCGTTGGCGCGTCGGTTCTGCTGTGGGTCGTCCACTTTCTGGTCCTGCGCGGTGTCCAGACGGCAGCGGGGATTAACCTGGTGGCCACCCTCGCCAAGCTTCTGCCGCTGGGCGCCTTCGTCGCGCTCGCCGCCCTGGCCTTTCAGCTGGATACGTTCCGCCTCGATTTTAGCGGCCTGGCGCTGGGCGTGCCGGTATGGGAGCAGGTCAAAAACACCATGCTGATCACCCTGTGGGTGTTTATCGGCGTGGAGGGGGCGGTAGTCGTGTCCGCGCGGGCGCGACACAAGCGCGACGTTGGCCGCGCGACGCTGCTGGCGGTGCTGTCGGCCCTCGCGGTGTATCTGCTGGTCACCCTGCTGTCGCTGGGCGTTGTGCCGCGCAGCGAACTGGCCGAAATGCGTAACCCGTCGATGGCGGGACTGATGGTCAGGCTGATGGGGTCGTGGGGGGAGATCGTCATTGCCGCCGGGCTGATCGTGTCGGTGTGCGGCGCTTATCTCAGCTGGACCATCATGGCCGCGGAGGTGCCTTTCCTCGCCGCCACTCATAAAGCCTTCCCGCGCCTGTTTGCCCGTCAGAATAGCAACAACGCCCCCTCCGCCTCATTGTGGTTGACCAATATCAGCGTTCAGGTATCGCTGGTGCTGATCTGGCTGACCGGATCGGACTACGGCACGCTGCTGACCATTGCCTCTGAGATGATTCTCGTGCCCTATCTGCTGGTCGGCGCCTTTCTGCTGAAAATCGCCACTCGCCCGCTGCATAAAGCGGTGGCTATCGGCGCCTGTATTTATGGCATATGGTTATTATACGCGTCGGGGCCTGTGCATTTGCTGTTGTCGGTGGTACTTTACGCTCCGGGTCTTCTGGTCTTTTTGTACGCCCGACGTACGCACCAGCACGATCGTTCACTCAAACGCCGCGAAGTGGCGCTAATTGGTTTATTGCTGGTTGCCGCTTTGCCGGCAACGTGGATGCTGGTGGGGTAAGCGGTCGCCCTGCCGCAGAACGCATAGGAGATACCCATGGCTGAACAACAGCCCCGCCCGATTCTGATCACAGGAGCAGGCCGCCGCATCGGCCTCGCTCTGGCACACCATTTTCTGCAGCAGCGCCAGCCGGTCATCGTCAGCTATCGTACGCCCTATCCGGCGATTGACGGCCTGCGCGAAGCGGGCGCGCTCTGCCTGCAGGCCGATTTTAGCAGCGATGACGGCATTCTGACCTTCGCTGAAGCGGTCAAATCACACACCGACGGTCTGCGCGCCATCATCCATAACGCCAGCGACTGGATGGCGGAAAAGCCGGGCGTCCCGCTGAGCACCGTCATCAACCGCATGATGCAGATCCACGTCCACGCCCCCTATCTGCTCAACCATGCGCTGGAGGCGTTGCTGCGCGGCCACGGCCATGCCGCCAGCGACATTATCCATATCACCGATTACGTGGTGGAGCGCGGGAGCGACAAACATATCGCCTACGCCGCCAGCAAAGCCGCCCTGGATAACATGACCCGCTCCTTCGCTCGCAAGCTGGCGCCAGAGGTTAAGGTCAACGCCATCGCGCCGTCGCTAATCATGTTTAATGAGGGTGACGACGAGGCCTATCGTCAGCAGGCGCTGGATAAATCGCTGATGAAAATCGCCCCTGGCGAAAAAGAGATTAGCGATCTCATCGATTACCTGTTTACCAGCCGCTACGTTACCGGCCGCTCATTCGCTGTCGACGGCGGCCGCCCGCTGCGCTAGTGGAAACGGCTCCAGCCGAGGATTAACAGCCAGGCGCACAGCCCCCAGCATCCCACTGCGCCTGCCAGCGCCAACGGCAGGCGCATGATCCCGGTGAAATACCACAGTGACAGCAGATAGATAAAATAGGGAAGAATCGACCACATGCCGAATACGATGGTCGCGCGCAGGGCTTCGATCCCCCGCTCGCTGGCGACAATATAATGGGCGATGAGCGCAAAGGTGGGAAACAGCGGGACCAGGCCAGCGATAGCGTAGTTTTTGGTTTTCGCCAGCACGCCAATCAGCACCACCACCAGCGCTCCCAACAGCCCTTTGATTAACAGCCCCATGCCCGTATGCCTTAACAGTGAATCAATAAGTTAGGGCAGCATAGCGGATTTAACGCTGTTTATAAAAGAGTAATGGCGGGTAAAATAAGTGCGGTGTATGTTACTTCTTTTACTGATGTGCAATAGACATGAATAAAATCGTTTTTGTTGAGGATGACCCTGAGGTAGGCACGCTGATCGCCGCCTATCTCGGCAAGCATGATATGGATGTGGTGGTCGAGCCTCGCGGCGACCGCGCTGAGGAGGTGATCGCGCGGGAGAAACCGGATCTGGTGCTGCTGGACATTATGCTGCCCGGCAAGGACGGAATGACGCTCTGTCGCGATCTGCGCGGGCAATGGCAAGGGCCGATTGTCCTGCTGACTTCGCTCGACAGCGATATGAACCATATCCTCTCCCTGGAGATGGGCGCCAGCGATTATATTCTGAAAACCACCCCGCCAGCGGTACTTCTCGCGCGACTGCGTCTGCATTTGCGCCAGCATATTGCTCCGGCAGGCGCCGGATCCGCCTCCTCAACGCTCACGCCACATAAAACCATCTCCTTCGGCTCGCTGACCATTGACCCGGTCAACCGCCAGGTGCTGCTTGGCGGAGAAAACGTCGCCCTGTCGACCGCCGATTTCGATCTACTGTGGGAGTTGGCCACCCACGCCGGGCAGATTATGGACCGCGACGCACTGCTGAAAAATTTACGCGGTGTTACCTATGACGGGATGGATCGCAGCGTCGACGTGGCTATCTCCCGCCTGCGCAAAAAACTGCTCGACAACGCCACGGAGCCCTATCGTATTAAGACCGTTCGCAACAAAGGCTACCTGTTCGCGCCTCACGCCTGGGATAACTAAGCGGCCCTTCTGCGGCCCTGCGAGGGGCCCGCTCATCGCGCGCTCGCCGGCGGCAAAGTTATCACGTTTGCTGCCTGCTGCGTTCGTCCCTGGCGCGCACATTCATCACCGGAACTTGTCATATTGACTAAATCAATAGAATTAGCCGTACAGAACCCCATCACATAACTCCTCAATATGATTGTGCTCAAGGACTTACCGCTGTCGGAGTGGCATAAAGCCTGAAAACACAGGACTTTTGCATGATGAAATACGTTGTACTTTTGGCACTCTCACTGTTCACTTCTCTCTCTGGCTGGGCTTTTTCCCTCGACAACGCCGATATTCGACTCCTCTGTCCGCAGCGCGGGCAAATCGAGGTGATCCTTCATCGCTATGAACATACCCAGCAATCCTGGGGGCAGCATCACTTTGAAACCGGCGGCGGCCACGTTCGCCAGGGGCCGCTGCTGGTGATCCCGTTTGCCAACCTCGATCAGATGATTTACCACCAGACCACCGGCGAGTTTGCTTACTGGTATGCCGAAACGGAAAAACTGGTGCGCTGTCGGCTGCTGAGTCTGACGACCACCTATCCGGTAGACATTCCTTATTATCGTGAGTAGCGTATCCATCGACGCACAAAATACGATTGCCCTGCTCCCCCCGAGGGTGAAGAAATCACCGCATCGAGTGACACCGTCACCTTTTCACCGTTCTGTCTCCAGGCTGGCTATTGTCAGGGGGCATAAACCCTGCTTTGATAGCGTATCTATGATATCCCCGCGCCTCGCCCGGGGATATCGATAACATTAACTCCCAGTCGCGCAGAAGATGCCCCTGGGGCGCCAGACAGGTTTCTCTTGAATACGCGGTAATGTAATGAAAAAGCTGTTCGTGCAGTTCTATCTTCTGCTCTTCGTCTGCTTTCTGGTGATGACCATGCTGGTCGGTCTGGTCTATAAATTTACCGCGGAGCGCGCCGGACGGCAGTCGCTTGACGATTTGATGAAAAGCTCGCTGTATCTGATGCGCAGCGAGCTGCGGGAGATACCGCCGCGCGACTGGAGCAAGACCCTTAAAGAGCTGGACCTGAATTTATCGTTTGATCTGCACATCGAGCCGATCAGCAAATTTAAGCTGTCGGAAAGCTCGATGCAGCACCTGCGCGCCGGCGATATCGTCGCCCTCGACGATCAGTACACCTTTATTCAGCGCATTCCCCGCAGCCACTATGTGCTGTCGGTGGGCCCGGTGCCCTATCTCTATTTTCTGCATGAGATGCGCCTGCTGGACGTGGCGCTGATGGCGTTTATTGCTATCTCGCTGGCCTTTCCGGTGTTTATCTGGATGCGCCCGCACTGGCAGGACATGCTGCGCATTGAGACGGCCGCCCAGCGCTTTGGCGAAGGTCACCTCAGCGAGCGCATTCACTTCGACAGTATGTCCAGCTTCGAGCGGCTCGGGGTGGCCTTTAACCAAATGGCCGATAACATTAATGCGCTTATTGCCAGCAAAAAGCAGCTGATTGACGGCATCGCCCATGAACTCAGGACACCGCTGGTACGCCTGCGCTACCGTCTGGAGATGAGCGAGAATCTCAGCGAGGCGGAATCGCAGGCGCTGAACCGCGATATCGGTCAGCTGGAGGCGCTGATTGAAGAGCTCCTGACCTACGCCCGCCTCGACCGCCCGCAGACGGAGCTCAGCCTGACGACTCCCGATTTTCCCGCCTGGATCAGCGATCACGTCGAGGATATCCAGATGGTTAACCCACAGCGCGAGGTCGCCCTGGCGACGCTGACCCACGGTAACTACGGCGCGCTGGATATGCGACTGATGGAGCGGGTGCTGGATAATTTGGTCAATAACGCCCTGCGCTACAGCAGCCAGCGGGTGGCGGTCAGCCTGACGCTGCAGGGTTCGCGCGCATCGTTGCTGGTTGAGGATGACGGCCCGGGAATCGCCCCCGAGGAGCGCGAGCGGGTGTTTGAGCCCTTTGTCCGCCTTGACCCCAGCCGGGACCGGGCGACAGGAGGCTGCGGCCTCGGCCTGGCGATTGTCCACAGTATCGCCCAGGCGATGGGCGGCGAGGTGCGCTGCGAGGCCAGCCCTCTCGGCGGCGCCCGCTTCTGCTTTAGCTGGCCGGTCTATCATCAGCTGCCTGATTTCACCTCTGCCTGAATAAAACTTGCGCAGAAGCCGCGGGCTGGGTATGCTGCAAAAATCTAATAGTATGTTGTAACTAAGGTGGTAATAATGGCCAGCTACGACCTCGTTGAACGTCTGAATAATACCTTTCGCCAGATCGAGCTGGAGCTGCAGGCGCTCCAGCAGGCGTTAAGTGACTGCCGTCTGCTGGCGGGCCGGGTATTTGAACTGCCGGCGATCGGTAAGGATGCCGAGCACGATCCGCTGGCCACTATTCCGGTGGTGCAGCACATCGGCAAGACGGCCCTGGCGCGCGCCCTGCGCCACTACAGCCATCTGTTTATCCAGCAGCAATCGGAAAACCGCAGCAGCAAGGCCGCCGTACGCCTGCCGGGGGCTATCTGCCTGCAGGTTACCGCCGCGGAGCAGCAGGATCTGCTGGCGCGTATTCAGCATATCAATGCCCTGAAGGCCACCTTCGAGAAGATCGTCACCGTCGACTCCGGCCTGCCCCCCACCGCCCGTTTTGAGTGGGTACACCGTCATTTGCCGGGGTTGATCACCCTTAGCGCCTACCGCACGCTGACGCCCCTCGTCGACCCGAGCACCATCCGCTTCGGCTGGGCCAATAAGCACGTCATCAAGAATCTGACCCGCGACCAGGTGTTGATGATGCTGGAGAAAAGCCTGCAAGCGCCGCAGGCGGTGCCGCCGTGGACCCGGGAGCAGTGGCAGAGCAAACTGGAAAGGGAGTATCAGGATATCGCCGCCCTGCCGCAGCGGGCGCGGCTGAAAATAAAACGACCGGTGAAAGTCCAGCCGATCGCCCGCGTCTGGTACGCCGGCGAGCAGAAACAGGTACAGTACGCCTGCCCCAGCCCGCTGATCGCCCTGATGTCCGGCAGCCGGGGGGTCAGCGTACCGGATATTGGCGAGCTGCTGAACTATGATGCCGACAATGTGCAGTATCGCTACAAACCGGAGGCGCAGTCGCTGAGATTGCTTATCCCGCGCCTGCACCTCTGGCTGGCTAGCGAATAGCCAGGCTGCCGACCATCTCTTCCGGGCGCACCCAGCTGTCGAATTCGGCTTCCGTCAGGTAGCCCAGCGCCAGCGCCGAGGCTTTGAGAGTCAGCCCCTCATGGTGCGCTTTTTTAGCGATTTCCGCCGCCTTGTCGTAGCCGATATGGGTATTCAGCGCAGTAACCAGCATTAGCGACTCATTGAGCAACTGACTGATCCGCTCGCGATTCGGTTCAACACCCACCGCACAGTGCTCGTTAAAGCTCGCCATACCGTCCGCCAGCAGACGCACCGACTGCAGGAAGTTGTGGATGACCATCGGGCGATAGACGTTAAGCTCAAAGTTGCCGGAAGCACCGCCGATATTCACCGCCACGTCGTTGCCCATCACCTGGCAGCAGACCATGGTCAGAGCTTCGCACTGGGTTGGGTTAACCTTGCCCGGCATAATCGATGACCCTGGCTCGTTTTCCGGGATGGCGATTTCACCAATGCCGCAGCGGGGGCCGGAGGCCAGCCAGCGGACATCGTTAGCGATTTTCATCAGCGAGGCCGCCAGGCCTTTCAGCGCGCCGTGGGCATGGACCAGGGCATCCACAGTGGCCAGCGCTTCGAATTTGTTCGGCGCGGTGACAAATGGCTGTCCGCTGAGCGACGCCAGCTCGGCCGCCACCCGTACGGCATATTCCGGATGGGTATTCAGCCCGGTTCCTACCGCCGTCCCGCCCAGCGCCAGCTCGGCAAGATGCGGCTGACTGGCTTCAATGTGCTTCAGGCTATGGTCCAGCATCGCCACCCAGCCGGAGATCTCCTGGCCTAAGGTGAGCGGCGTGGCGTCCTGCAGATGGGTGCGGCCGATCTTGACGATATCCCTGAAGGCCACCGCTTTTTCATTGAGCGTCGCCCGCAGCGCCTGCAGCGACGGGATCACTTTTTCCCGCAGGGCAATCAGCGCCGCGACGTGCATGGCGGTGGGGAATACATCATTTGAGCTCTGGCTCTTATTCACATCGTCATTGGGATGAATTTTTCGCGCCATCCCCCGTTCTCCGCCGAGCAGTTCACTGGCGCGGTTGGCCAGCACCTCGTTCATATTCATATTGCTTTGGGTGCCGGAGCCGGTCTGCCAGATAGCCAGGGGGAACTCCTGCGCGTGCTTTCCGGCCAGCACTTCGTCAGCGGCGGCGACGATCGCCCCGGCTTTCTCCGCCGTCAACAGTCCGAGATCCTGGTTAACCTTCGCCGCCGCCCGCTTGGTCAGCGCCAGGGCGTATATCAGCTCCCCGGGCATTTTTTCGGTCGAGATGCGGAAATGCTCCAGCGAGCGCTGGGTCTGGGCGCCCCAGAGTTTATCGGCCGGGACCTCGATGGCGCCCATCGAGTCTTTTTCACTGCGATGCGTTGTCATTACTTTCTCCTTGGATGAAAAGTGCGTCATAGCGACAAAGCTCACCTGCTTAAAAGACTAAGTATTGGCCAGATTGATAAGTTGTTTTGGTGGTTCGTGCCGCGAAGCGACATAAAAAAAGCCGCCCCGAGGGGCGGCCCAGACCGCTGACAAAATGCAATCGTCGGGATTGCCCGGCGGCGCTACTGGACTGCACCCCAAAAGTTGGACACCCAACTGAGTAAGGTGCAATTTTATGGCTAAACCAAAGTATTCCCCTGAAACAAAACTGGCTGTGGTTAATCATTATTTGTCCGGTAAAGATGGAGAACAGAGTACAGCCGACCTTTTTGGTATTGAAAGAACATCTGTCCGTCGCTGGGTCAGGGCATGGCAGTTCCACGGTGCAGAAGGCCTGACTGCAAAAAATAATCATTATTCCGATGAATTTA